>OBKR01000002.1_pt1 | contig 500401 bp, 501 predicted proteins | sample 1518991 | NCBI WGS metagenome assembly OBKR01 (sample SAMEA2452117, study PRJEB22498) | human gut metagenome | biome: human feces; feature: human gut; material: feces | place: Australia | collected 2012
AATATTTTTTTATGTCCAAATATCCCTAATTAGAGATATTTGGGCTTTTTCTTTTATTGATTATATGATATAATGTTTATTGAGGAGATTTTTATGAAGATTGAAAAGATAAATAAAGATAATATAAAAGAATATATTAGGGATATGGGTATTGATATCACCTATGTAGATGAAAAGCAACTTATTAATAATACTTTTGGTGTTAAAAAAGATAATAAGTTTTTATTTGGCTTTGTTTCTTTATCTGAAGAAGGTTTAATTAGTATTACTTTTGGTGATAATAAAATAGATGATGTAATCGTAAAAGAATGTGTAAATTTTCTTAATAATAATTTAGCCTTTGATGGACATTTGTCTATATTAGTTAATGAAGATAATCTTATTAATATTATGGATGATTTATATAAAGTTAAAATGATATCAGTGTTTAAGGGAATAATTGATAGTGATTCTATTCCCACTAAAGAAAGATTTGCTGATATTGATATGAAAAGTATAAAATATTTTTATTCTAAAAATGATATAGTTTGTAATTTATATGCTCAAAACATTCAAGACGAGAATATTATAACAAAGTTAGATGATTTTTTTGATAACAATAATTATTCTTTAGTTGAATTTATTATAATTCCTGATAGTTTTAAATTTATGGAGGAATTAGGTTATAAATGTTATTCTAAGAGATATATTGTAGATTATGAATAGGAGAAACTTTTTTTCTCTTATTTTAATATAATATATTAATTGTAACTATTATTTACTTATTTTTTTAGAAGTGATATAATTAACAAGGAGTGATTTTTATGTATAAAAATAAAAAAATATTTATATTAGGTATGGCTAGAAGTGGTTATGAGGTAGCTAAATTATTGGCTCCTGATAATAAAATATTAATTACTGATGTGAAACCACAAGATAATGATAAAGTTAAAGAACTAGAAGGAATAGGCGTTGAATTCATTTTAAGTGATAAACCAGATGATTTTTTTGATGATTCTTATGATATTATGATCAAAAATCCTGGTATTAAGTATGATCATAAATGTGTTGTTAAGGCTAAAAATATGGGTATACCTGTTGTTAATGAAATCGAAGTTGCTTATCATTATTTAAATAAGGATATTAATATTATAGGTGTTACTGGTTCTAATGGAAAAACTACTACTACTAGTATCATTTATGAAATAATGAAACGTGCTTTTGGTGATAAGGTTGTATTAGCTGGTAACATAGGTACCCCTTTATGTCATTATGTTAAAAATATTAAAAGTGGTGATTATTTAGTTATGGAAATTAGTGATCATCAATTATGCGATATGTACGATTTTAAAACTAATACTTCTATTATAACTAATATATACGAATGTCATACTGATTTTCATGATAGTCATGAAAGATATGTTATGACTAAAAAGAAAATATTTAATCATCATACTAAGGATGATACTGCTATTATAAATATGGATAATAAAGAGGTTATGGATATGACCAAAGATATTAAAAGTAGTAAATTATTTTTTTCTTGTATTGATCAAACAAACTGCTATTATAAGGATGGTTTTATATATTTTGATAATGTGAAATATCTTGATACTAGCAAAATAGTTTTAAAAGGAATGCATAATTATCAAAATATTATGTGTGCTATTCTTTGTGCAAAAAGGTATAATATTAGTGATGATATTATTATTGATGTTTTAACTACATTTAGTGGTGTTGAACACAGACTAGAGTATGTTGGAAACATTAATGGAAGAGAAGTGTATAATGATTCTAAAAGTACTAATACTGAATCTACTATTATTGCTCTTAATTCTTTTGATAAAGATATTATTCTTTTGATGGGCGGATTAGATAGAGGCCATTCTTTTGAAGAATTAAAAGACTCAATGAAGAATACTAAACTTGTTATTACTTATGGTGAAACTAAGAATAGAATTAAAGAATTTTGTGATAAAATTAATGTTAAATGTATTGTTTGCGATGACTTGGTTACTGCCACGGAATTAGCTTACAATAATTCTAAAATTGGGGATGTTATTTTACTTAGTCCTGCTTGTGCTAGTTGGGATCAATTTTCTGATTTTGAAACTAGAGGTAAATTATTTAAGAATACAATATTAAAATATAAAAATGGTTTATTTATTGAAAAAGGCAAACATATTTATATGATTGGTATTGGTGGTGTTAGTATGAGTGGTATTGCCGATATACTTATTAATATGGGATATAAAGTAAGTGGTAGTGATAGAGTTAACTCTGTTATTACTGACAAACTTAAAGAAAATGGTATACAGGTTTATGTACCTCAAAGTAAAAATAATATAACTGATGATATAGATTTTCTTGTTTATACTGCCGCTATTAAAGAAGATAATGTTGAAATGATTGAAGCTAAAAAGAAAAAAATACCTATGATGGAAAGAGGAGAATTTTTAGGCGAAATTACGAAACTGTATTCTAATACTATTGGAATTGCTGGAACTCATGGTAAAACTAGTACTACTTCAATGGTTAGTTTAATATTTCTTGAAGCTGGTAGGGATCCTACTATTCAAGTTGGTAGTATTCTTAGTAATATTAATGGTAATTATAGAGTTGGTAAAAGTGATACTTTGATTATTGAGGCCTGTGAGTATTGTGATAGTTTCTTATCGTTTAAACAAAAATCTGCGATTATACTTAATATTGATAATGATCATTTGGACTATTTTAAAAATCTTGAAAATATAAAGAAATCTTTTAATAAATATGTTAGTCATTTACCTAATGATGGCTATTTAGTTATAAATAATGATGATAAAAATAGCAGTGAATTAAAAGATAATACTAGTGCTAAAGTAGTTACATATGGCATTAATAATGATAGTGATTATATGGCTACTGATATTGATTATGATGCTGAAGGTTGTGCTAGATTTAATGTTATTAATTATGGTAATAATTTAGGTAGAATAGAATTATCTGTACCAGGAGAACATAATGTACTTAATGCTTTATCTGCTATTGCACTTGCTTCTAGTTATGATATTTCATTTGAAGATATTAAAAAGGGTATAAAAAAATATAAAGGTGCAAGTAGAAGACTTGAATATAAAGGTAAATTTAAGGGTGCATGTGTTTATGATGATTATGGGCATCATCCTACTGAAATAATGGCCACTTCAAATGCTATACATAAAAAACAATATAATGAGTCTTGGGTTATATTCGAAGCTCATACATATTCTAGAGCTTACAAACATAAAGTTGATTTTGCCAAAGCACTTAAAAATTTTGATCATATTATTGTTACTGATATATATGCGGCTAGAGAAGAAAATGTTTATGGTATTACGGAAGATGATATTGTAAAAGCGATTAAAAAATATGGTAAAGAGGCTTTTTATATTAGTAATTATGATGATATTAAATTATATTTGAGTCAGTACGTACATGATGGTGATTTAATTCTTACTTTAGGGGCTGGAAATGTTACTAAAGTGGCTGATTTGTTAGTAAGTAAAAATGAATGATTTATTTTCATTCATTTTTCTTTACATTTATAAATAATTTTCTTTACATTTATAAATAATTTTCTTTACATTTATAAATAAATAGTATATACTATTATTAGTAATCATTACTATTAAGGAGATGTACTATGCGGAATACAAGGCAGAGAGACTGTATATTTGATATTGTTAATAGTAGTTATAATCATTTAAATGCTTATCAAATATATGATATTGCCAAAAAAATAATTTATAATATTAGTTTGGGAACAGTTTATCGCAATTTGGCATGGTTAAGTGAGCATAACAAAGTTAGAACTATTGTTGTTGATGGAATTGTTAGATATGACAGAAATGTAGTACATGATCATTTCATATGTAATGAATGTAAAAATATTATTGATATTCCTAGGAACGATAATTCTAATAATTATATCGATGGTAATTTAGTAATTGATTACGATGTTAAATACGTAGGTATTTGTAAAAAATGTTTAGAGAGGAAGGAAAAAAATGGAATTAAAAGGAAGCAAGACTGAACAAAATTTGATGACTGCTTTTGCAGGAGAGTCACAGGCTAGAAATAAGTATACTTATTTTGCTTCAAAAGCAAAAAAAGATGGTTATGAGCAAATAGCTGCAATTTTTGAAGAAACTGCCAACAATGAGAAAGAACATGCTAAGATGTGGTTTAAAGAATTACATGGTGGTGCTGTTCCTAGTACTATTGATAATTTAATAGATGCTGCTAATGGTGAAAACTATGAATGGACTGATATGTATAAAGGTTTTGCAGAAACTGCTAGAAATGAAGGCTTTACTAGAATTGCTTTTCTATTTGAAGAAGTGGCTAAAATCGAAAAAGAACATGAAGAAAGATATAGAAAACTTATTTCTAATATTAATGAAGGTTTAGTATTTTCTAGAGATGGAGATAAAATATGGCAATGTAGAAATTGTGGCCATATTGTTATTGGAAAAGAAGCTCCTAAAGTATGTCCTGTTTGTGCTCATCCACAAAGTTATTTTGAAATTAAAAAGGAAAACTATTAGTTTTAAACCATTGATTAATTCAGTGGTTTTTCTATATATTACAAAAATCAATTATTTATTAATATATTGCTTAAAAAAGTAAAAAATGATGTTCTTGTAAATGGTAAAATAAATTGTAGAAAATTGGTAAATTTAAATGTCGTTTTTTTCAATTTTTAATCATGCTAATATCATTAGGATAATTTTTAACATTATAATACATGTAAATTTAACAAATTTATATTGACAAAAGCATTATATAGGTGTATTATTTAATTGTACTATTTGATATAGTACAATTAATATGAGGTGTAATATGTTTGAAATAATTATTTATATATTGTTAATACTTTCTCTTATTTATGGATTTTATTTTTTGATTATGGCTTCTGGTGTTTTTAGAAAAAAGAAATGTGAAATTGATAATAATAAAAAAAATCATTTTGCTATTTTAATTGCGGCTCGTAATGAGGAAACTGTTATTAAAAATTTAATTAATAGTTTGAAAAAACAAAATTATCCTAGTAATAAGTATGATGTATATGTTATTGTTAATAATTGTACTGATAATACTTTAGAAGTGGCAAAAAATGCGGGAGCAAAAATTATAGAATGTAAACAAAAGGTCAAATCAAAGGGAGAAGTGCTTAAATATACTTTTAATAAATTAAAAAGTAATGATGAAATAGATGCTTATGTCATTTTTGATGCCGATAATGTGGTTCATAGGGAATTCTTGAATAAAATGAATGATTCTATTAATTGTGGTTATGAAGTTGTTCAAGGCTTTAGAGATACGAAAAATATATGCGATAATTGGCTTAGTACAAGTTATGCTATTTTATATTATTTACAAAGTTTATTTATAAATAAATCAAGATTTAATTTTGGGATGAGTTCTTTTTTAAATGGTACCGGTTTTATGGTAAAGAAAGAAACTATTGATCGGTACGGATATGATCCTAAAACTATTACTGAGGATATTGAATATACAGCTATATGTGCTATTAATGGTATTAAAATTGCCTTTAATGAAAATGCTATTACTTATGATGAACAAGTTACTGACTTTAAAAGTTCTCTTAAGCAAAGAAAGAGATGGTCCTTTGGCACTATTCAGTGCTTAAAAAATTATACTGGTTCTCTTATAAAAGAAGGAATTAAAAATAAAAGATTTGAATGTTTTGATGTAATTATATTTTACTTTGGCATTATATTTAATGTTTTGTTTACAATAGTTTCTTTAATTGGAATCTTTTATAATGTATTTTATCTAAATGACTTTAATAGTATGGATGTTGTTATTTATTTTATTATGTTTCTGATTAATTATTTTATAGGGGTTGTTTTTAGAATGATTGTGATAAAAAAATGTAATAAAAGTATTAAAGAAAATATATGGGGAATTTTACTTTTTGATTTATTTGTTTTGAGTTGGTTTCCTATTAATTTTATATGCTTATTTATCAAAGATTGTAATTGGGATCATATTAAACATGATAGAAATGTTGACACATTAAATATTTAAAAGATAATAGAGTAATTTTATTGTCTTTTTTTTAATTATTATGTTATAATTTATTTAATAGGAGAGTGATATATATGAAAAATATTTTGAGATTATCTTTACTTTTTATATGTTTAATTGTTATGGTTGGATGTGGAAAGAAAGATGATAACAAACTTGTTATGGTAACTGAGGCAGGCTTTGCGCCTTATGAATATTATGAAAATGGTGAAATTGTTGGTGTTGATGTAGATATAGCCAAAGAAATAGCAAAAGAATTGGGAAAAGAACTTGTTATTAAGGATATAGCTTTTGATTCTATTATTAATGAAGTAAGAACAGGAAAAGCTGATATTGGTGCTGCTGGTATAAGTTATAGTGATGAAAGGGCAAAAAAAGTAGATTTTTCTATTAATTATTCTGTTAGTAAGCAAGTTGTTATTGTTAAAAACGATAGTTTTATTAATAGTATAAACGATATAAATGATAAAAAGATAGCAGTACAACTTGGTAGTGTTGCAGATACTTATGTTACGAAAAATTATAAAAATGCTGAGATTGTTAGACAAAAGAAATATTTGGCCGCTATTGAAGATTTAAAAGTTGGTAAAGTTGATTTAGTAGTTATGGATGAATTACCTGCTAAAGAAATTATTGAAAAAAATAGTGGTATTAAAATATTAGATGGAGAACTTACTAGCGATAGTTATGGCATGATTGTTAAAAAGGGAAATACTGAATTATTAGAAACTGTTAATAAAGTACTTAATAGGCTTTCTAGTGATGGATCTATTGATAATTTTATTATTAAACATACTGAGGAGTAAATTTGATATGAATGGATATATGCGATTTTTTGATAACTTTTTTGGCTTTTTTAAAAATATAGGTATTAGTTTTTATGATAGTGTTATTTATGATGATCGATATAAGTATATATTAGACGGATTATTTCATACTATATTAATTGCTCTATTTGCTGTTATTATTGGTATTGTACTTGGAATAGTTATAGCACTTATTAGACATAATCATGATATTAATGGTAAAATGAGATTAGGCAATAAGGTTGCTACTTTATATGTCAATATTATTAGAGGTACACCAGTGTTATTGCAATTAATGATTATTTATTATGTTATTTTTAAATCTGTCAATATCAATATAATTATAGTTGGTATATTGGCATTTGGTTTAAATTCTGCTGCCTATGTTTCGGAAATAATTAGATCGGGTCTTATTTCTATTGACAAAGGACAAATGGAAGCTGGTTTATCTTTAGGTCTTAGCTATGGTAAAACAATGAGATATATTATTTTACCACAGGCTATTAAAAATGTTTTACCGGCATTAGGAAATGAATTTATTACATTACTTAAAGAGACTTCGGCAGGTGCTTATATTGGAATATTAGAACTTACTAAGGCTTCAGATATTATTGCATCTAGAACTTATGATTATTTCTTTCCTCTTGTTATAACTGCTCTTATATATTTGATTATGACGTTAGGGTTATCTAAGTTGGTTAACACTATGGAAAGGAGATTATCTAATGCTAGAAGTTAAAAAATTAAAAAAGAAATTTGGTAGTAATGTTGTTCTTAATGATATTAGTTTTAATGTTTCAAAAGGAGATATTATTTCTATTGTTGGCCCTTCAGGTAGTGGTAAATCAACATTACTTAGATGTCTTAATTTAATAGAGAAACCTAGTTCTGGAGATATTATTTTTGAAGGTACATCTTTAGTTGGTAAAAAAGCTGATTTATCTTTACTTAGGCAAAAGATGGGAATGGTTTTTCAACAATTTAATTTATTTCCACATCTTACTGTTATTGATAATATTACGTTAGCTCCGGTTAAATTAAAACTAATGAATGAAGTAACTGCTAGAAAAAAAGCACTTGAATTACTTAATACTATTAATTTAAAAGATAAGGCGGAACATTATCCTAATGAACTTTCTGGAGGTCAGAAACAAAGAGTTGCTATAATTAGAACACTTATTATGGAACCGGATATTATATTGTTTGATGAGCCAACAAGTGCATTAGATCCTGAAATGATTGGAGAAGTTTTAGATCTTATTAAAAAAGTTGCAGATACTGGTAAAACAATGGTTATTGTATCTCATGAGATGAACTTTGTTAAAAAAGTTTCTAATAGGGTTTTATTTATTGATGGTGGCAAAGTTATATTTGATGGAAAAACTAAAGACTTCTTTTCAAGTGAAAATATCAGAATAAAGGAATTTTTAGATAAAATAAAGAAATAAATTGTAAAAAATGAGAAAATCTGCTATACTTAAATAGTAGAGTACTACAATGAATTAGAATAGAAGGGAGAAAAAATATGAATGCAATTAATGTTAAAAGTGAAATTGGCCCATTAAAAAAGGTATTGTTACATAGACCTGGTAGTGAACTTCTTAATTTAACACCAGATTCTTTAAGTAGATTACTATTTGATGACATTCCTTTTTTACCTGAGGCTCAAAAAGAACATGATGAGTTTGCAAGAATACTTAAGGAAAATAATATAGAGGTTGTTTATTTGGAAGATTTAATGGCTGAGGTATTAGAACTTAGCGATGATATTGAAAATAAATTTATTAGACAATTTATTTTTGAAGCAGGTATCAAAACTCCTAAATATAGAAATTTAGTTTTTGACTATTTAAAGAGTTTTGTTAATAAGAAAGAACTTGTTCTCAAAACTATGCAAGGTATTAAATTAGAGGAAATTAATAGAGCAAAAAGAGATTATGAACAATCTTTAGTGGATTTAGTAAGTGAGGAGTCTGATTTTCTAGCAGATCCTATGCCTAACTTATATTTTACTAGAGATCCTTTTGCTAGTGCTGGTAATGGTATTATTTTGAATAAGATGTATTCTGTTACTAGAAATAGGGAAACTATTTATGCTGAATATATATTTAACTATCATCCTGATTATAAGGGACAAGTTAATAAATATTATGACAGATATTTACCATATCATATTGAAGGCGGAGATGTTCTTAATCTTAATAATCATATATTAGCAGTAGGTATTTCACAAAGAACTGAGGCTGGTGCTATTGATGAACTTGCTAAGAATTTATTTAGAAATCCTGATTGTGAAATTGATACAATATTAGCGTTTAATATTCCTGTATCAAGGGCATTTATGCACTTGGATACGGTATTTACACAAATTGATTTTGATAAGTTTACTTATCATCCTGGTATTATGGATACTTTACAAGTATTTGAAATTACAGAGGGAGATATTCCTGATAGTGATGAAGATTTAAATGTTAAAGAGGTTAATGGCTCTTTAGAAGAAATATTAGAAAAATATTTGGGTAGAAAAATTACTTTAATTCCTTGTGCTGGTGGTGAGAAGATTTCTTCAGAAAGAGAACAATGGAATGATGGTACTAATACTTTATGTATTGCTCCTGGTGTTGTTGTTGTATACGACAGAAATAATATTACTAATAATATTTTAAGAGAGCATGGTATTAAAGTGTTTGAAATGTCTAGTGCTGAACTTTCTAGAGGTCGTGGAGGTCCTAGATGTATGAGTATGCCTCTTGTTAGAGAAGATATTTATACTGAAAGTGGTACTGTTAAAAAAGAAAATATTTCTTCAGCTAAACATGATGAAGTTAAAAAAGTAAATAATAAGAAATTTAATTTTAAAGGTAGAAACTTTTTAACTTTACTTGATTATACGCCTGAAGAAATTAGATATTTACTTGATTTATCTAAAGATTTGAAGGATAAAAAACATAGGGGTATTGAACATAGATATTTAAATGGTAAGAATATTGTACTTTTATTTGAAAAGACTTCAACTAGAACAAGATGTGCTTTTGAAGTTGCTGGTCTTGATTTAGGCATGGGAGTTACTTACTTAGATCCAGGTAGTTCACAAATGGGTAAGAAAGAAAGTATTGCTGATACTGCTAAAGTACTTGGTAGAATGTATGATGGTATTGAATATAGAGGATACGATCAAAAAATAGTTGAAGAACTTGCTAAGAATGCAGGTGTTCCAGTATGGAATGGTCTTACTACTGAGTTTCATCCTACACAGATGTTAGCAGATGTTATGACTGTTGAAGAAAATTTTGGTCATTTAGATGGCATTAAACTTGTATTTATGGGTGATGCTAGAAATAATGTTGCTAATTCTTTAATGGTTGTATGTGCTAAGATGGGTATGCATTTTGTATCTTGTGGTCCTAAAGAATTATGGCCTGATAAAAAACTTATTGAAAAATGTAAAGAAATTGCCAAAGAAACTGGTGGAAGTATCGAAATGACAGAGGATGTTGTGGAGGCTTCTAAAGGAGCAGATGTTATTTATACTGATGTTTGGGTTTCTATGGGTGAACCTGATGAGGTTTGGGCTGAAAGAATTAAATTACTTAGTCCATATCAGGTTGATATGGATGTTATGAATAATGCTAATTCTAATGCTATATTCTTACATTGTCTTCCATCATTTCATGATTTAAATACTTCTATTGGTAAAGATATTTATGAGAAATTTGGCCTTAAGGAAATGGAAGTTACTGATGAGGTATTTAATAGTTCTAAGTCTAAAGTATTTGATGAGGCTGAGAATAGATTACATACTATTAAAGCAGTTGTATATGCTACAATGAGGGATGAATAATGAGTAAAATTGTTATTGCTTTAGGTGGAAATGCTTTAGGTAAAAATCCTAGTGAACAGTTATCTTTACTTAAAGATGTTGCTAAGATAATTGTTGATTTGGTTAAAGATGGAAATAAAATTATTTTGACACATGGAAATGGTCCGCAGGTGGGACAGATTGCTCTTGCTATGGAGTATGCTTCTAATGGGGAAGCTGGTACTCCGATGATGCCTTTTCCTGAGTGTGGAAGTATGAGTCAAGGTTATATTGGTTACCAATTGCAACAATGTATTCAAAATGAACTAAAAAAACAGAATATTAGTAAAAATTGTGTAACTTTGATAACACAAGTCCTAGTTGATTCTAAGGATAGTGCTTTTCAAAATCCTAGTAAGCCTATTGGTATGTTTTATACTAAAGAAGAGGCTTTGGATATTGAAAAAGAAAAAGGGTATACTATGATAGAAGATGCTGGGCGTGGTTATAGGAGAGTTGTACCATCTCCGATGCCTATTGATATTGTTGAAAAGAATACGATAAAGATGCTTTTTGACAATAATAATATTGTAATTGCTTCTGGTGGTGGAGGAATTCCTGTTATTATGGAAAATGGAGCATATAAAGGAGTAGAGGCTGTTATTGATAAAGATAGAACTGCTGCTTTACTTGCTAAACTTACTATGGCAGATACTTTAATGATTTTGACTGCTGTTGAAAAGGTTTCTTTAAATTATAATACTGAAAATCAAGTTGATTTAGATGTTATTACTATTAAAGATGCTAATAAATACATTAGTGAAAATCAATTTGCTAAAGGTAGTATGCTCCCTAAAGTTGAAGCTTCTATGTCTTTTGTAGAAGATTCTGATGACAGAAAAGCAATTATTAGTTCTCTTGAAAAGGCTAATCTAGCCATTAAGGGAAAAACTGGTACTATTATAAAGAGGAGGTAGAAAGAAATGGCTAAGAAAAAGGCTAAGGTAATGTTATCGTCTTTTTCGATTATTCTAATTCTAATTTTTGGTCTTGGAATATTATCACATGTACTTCCAAATGCACAATTTGTTGGTGAAGAAATTGTTAATGGAAGTGGAACTGTTGGTGCTACTTTATCACAGGTTTTGATGGCACCTATACAGGGATTTGAAAATGCTATTGATGTTGGTATTTTCATTATGATGCTTGGTGGATTGCTTGCCGTTATTAATAAAACTGGAGCATTAGAAACTGGTATCAAAGTTTTAGTTCATAAACTAAAAGGTAGGGAAATTTTATTAATTCCTATATTAATGCTTATTTTCTCTATATGTGGAACTACTTATGGTATGCTTGAAGAGACAGTTGGATTTTATGTTTTATTAGCTGCTACTATGATGGCTGCTGGTATGGATCCACTTGTTGGTTCTGCGGTAGTTCTTCTTGGTGCAGGTAGTGGATGTTTAGGTTCTACTATTAATCCTTTTGCTACTGGTGTTGCTATTAGTGCATTACCAGAAGGTGTTGCTTGTAATCAAGGACTTGTTATTTTAATAGCAGTATTTATTTGGCTTACTACTTTAATTGTTTCTATATTATTTGTAATGAGCTATGCTAAGAAGGTTCAAAAGGATAAAGGTTCTACATTCTTATCACTTAGAGAACAAAAACAAGCTGAAAAGAGATTTGGTCAATTTGAAGATAAGGACAAAAAGGATGTTAAATTAAGTACTAAACAAAAAGTTACTCTTATTCTATTTGGTCTTACATTCCTAGTTATGATTATTGGGTTTGTTCCATGGGGTGAGTTTGGTATTACTTTCTTTGATAGCTTTACTGGTTGGCTTACTGGGTCTTCACTTGGTAACTGGTGGTTCTATGAGGCTGCTTTATGGTTCTTAATTATGTCTATTATTATTGCAATTATTAATAGATTTGGTGAGAAAAATTTTGTTGATACTTTTGTTGATGGTGCTGACGATATGATTGGTGTTATATTAGTTATTGCTATTGCAAGAGGTGCTAGTGTACTTATGGGTGAAACATATCTAGATAATTATATTATTTATAATGCTGCTGATATGCTTGCTAAGTTACCTGAACTTGCATTTGTACCACTTAACTATATTTTACACATTGTATTATCTATTTTAGTTCCATCATCATCTGGATTAGCAACTTTATCTACTCCAATTATTGCTCCTATTGCTGCTCAACTTGGTTATAGTGTAGAAGTTACTATTATGACTTTAGTTGCTGCTAACGGACTTGTTAATTTAATAACTCCAACTTGTGGTGCTATAATGGGTGGACTTGCTCTTGCTAAAGTAGAATATTCTACTTGGTTTAGATGGGCATTTAAGGTAGTTCTTACTATTATGCTTGTAAATATCTTTGTATTATGTTTATTTACTTTAATTGTATAGTTAGAATAATTATAATGTATTTGAAGAACAACTATTTTGGTTGCTCTTTCTTTTTTTTTATGTTATGCTATGTTTATAGGGAGGTTTGTTATTATGTTTAAAAAGAGAACTAGTTATGAAGTTAATGTACAGGGTATTACTTTTTGGAGAAAAATAATTAATGAAGATAATACTGAAGTGTTTGTTAAGAGTTCTTTAAATGAGTCATTTATGATTTATATAGATAAGGTAAAAGGTAATGAATATCTTGATTGGGTTACGGGAAGACCTTTTGATATGGAAGATATGGGAAAAGATTTTCTTTTTGGTCTTAGTAATATAAGGATATCTAAAAATAATGTAAATTTATGTGGTGATGTGGTTTGTAAGGCTGCATATATATTAGATGATAAAGATAAGGAAGAAGAATATACTAATATATCAGAAGGTATTCTTTATGATAGTTATTTTTGCGATATTATTTCTTTTAAATATGGTTTAGATGCTATTCCTGCTAATTTTGTATATGAAGAAATTAGAAGAGTTAGAAAGATATATACTGCTAATAACGATAAGGATAATATTAAGTGTAAGTCTTTAAAGAGAAAAAGAAAATAATATTTTTAAAGACTTATTTATAAGGCTTTAAAAATTCTAGTTAAAGACTTGTGGCTTTAACTAGCAGTGAACAATGAAGTGTGAACTGATACTAAAAAAGTATTTAGTTCTTTTTATTTATGTGGTAGAATATTAGTAGAGCAGGTGATTATGATGTATTATAAAATTAGTCATGGTAGTGTTACTCTTGGTAATAATACAGTACTTGAAGATATTAATTTTTGTGTTAAGGATAATGAGAAAATTGGTATTGTAGGTAGAAATGGCTCGGGTAAAACGACTTTACTTAAGGCTATTGCTTCAGAGTATGAAATTAATAGTGGTTATGAAGAAGTAGATATTATTTCTTCGGGAGACTTTAATATTGGTTATGTTAAACAGAATGATGGTTATAGTCTTGATATGAAGATGATAGATTATATTAGGAGTTCTTTTAAGGATATTCTTGATATTGAAAGGAAACTTAATACTTTAGAGGATGAAATGAGTACTCATTATGATGAAAAGATAGTAAGTAAATATAATGATCTTTTATCTAGATATGAATATATGGGTGGTTATAAATATAAGAAAGAGATAGAGGTTATTTTAAGTAAGTTTGATTTTAGTGATAAGGATAAAGATAAGTATTTAAATGAATTTTCTGGTGGTCAACTTACGAAGTTATCTTTGATTAGGCTTTTATTATCGAAGCCCGATTTACTTATTTTGGATGAACCTACTAATCACTTGGATATTAAGGCTATAGAATGGCTTGAGGATTACTTAAAGGGATATAAGGGTTCTATTATTTTGGTTAGTCATGATAGAATGTTTTTGGATAATGTTTGTAATGTGATATATGATATTGAGTATGGTTCTTTAACTAGATATAGTGGTAATTATTCTTATTTTGTTAAGAAGAAGGAAGAAAATTATATAAGAAATCTTAATGATTATGAAAGGCAACAAAGGGAGATTAAAAGACTTCAAGATATTGCTGATAGATTTAGGTATAAACCTACTAAAGCTGGCATGGCAATGTCAAAATTAAAGCAAATTGAGAGAATGGTATTAATAGATAAACCTGATAAGTCTAATACGAAGTCTTTTAAGATTAATTTTAGTCCGGATATGAATAGTTATAGAGATGTTCTTAAGGTTAAAAATCTTTCTATTGGTTATGATAGAGAGTTATGTAAGTTATCTTTTGAGGTGGAAAGAGGAGACAGACTTGGTATTATTGGTGAGAATGGTATTGGTAAAAGTACGTTTCTTAAGACTATTATGGGTGATGTTCCAGCACTTGGTGGTAAGTTTGTTTTTGGAGATAGAGTTAATATTGGTTACTTTTCACAAGCATTAGATAATCTTAATTATGATAATTCTATTTATGATGAGATTGACAAAGAATTTCCTAGACTTACACCTAATGAGATTAGAACTCTTCTTGGGGCTTTTGAATTTAGTGGGGAAGATGTTTTTAAAAAAATTAAGGATTTATCTGGTGGTGAAAAGGTTAGAGTTAGTTTATGTAAGATTTTGAATAAGAAACCTAATGTTCTTATCTTAGATGAACCGACGAATCACTTGGATATTATTGGTAAAGATACTATTGAGAAAATGCTTACTAGTTATAAGGGTACTATTATTATGGTTAGTCATGATAGATATCTTATTAAGAATGTATGTGATAGACTTCTTGTTATGGATGGTGGTAGAGGTACTTTATATAATTATGGGTATAATGAGTATTTGGAGAAGACTAGGTTTAATAATATAAGTAATGATAATAAGGTTAAGATAGAAAAGAAGAAGAGTACTGATAAAAAGGTTGATTCTTTTGATAGGAATAAAGAAATTAAAAAAATAGAGAAGGATATTTTTGAATTAGAGGAGAGACTTAGTAATCTTAATAATGAGCTTTTGAAGGAAGATGTTTATATGGATATTAATAAGGCTAATTTGATTAAGTTAGAGATTGATATTGTAAGTAAGGATATTGAGAAGAAAACATTAGAGTGGGATGAGATTACGAAGGATATGTAATCTTGGTATTATTAATTATTTGTTTATGTTACTTTTACATATAATGTTTTAAATGTGAGGTGATAATAATGAATGATAATATTAAGGTTATACTTGAAGGTCAAAGAATTAGGGAAAGGCTTAGGAGGGCTGGTATTTATCCAATGGTTGGTCCTAGAGGTCCAAAAGGGGACAAGGGGGATGGTATTAGTATACTAGGTGATTATGATAGTTATGAGGAGTTAATTAATAATCATCCTTTTGGTAATAGGGGTGACTGCTACTTAGTTGGTGGTAATTTATATGTTTGGAATAGTGAAAAATCTATTTGGGATAGTGTTGGTAATATAGAGGGCCCTCCAGGGAAGAGTGAGAAGATTAGTGTTGGAAAAGTAAGTAGTGGTAGTGAGGCTACTATTATAGATAATTTTGATGGCGAAGTTCATACTTTGGATTTTGTTATTCCGAGGGGTCAAAAAGGTGATAAAGGTGACACTGGTTTAAAAGGCGATAAAGGAGAAAAAGGTGATATTGGTCCTCAGGGAGAAAAGGGAGAAACTGGTCCTATTGGTCCTCAAGGAAAGCAAGGTATTGCAGGTCCTCCTGGCATAGAGGGAAAAATTGGTCCGACGGGACCGCAGGGACCTCAAGGAACACTTGGGCCTACTTCTTATAATGCTGTTTGTTTTTCTAGTTTTAAAGATACTACTAATGCTGGTACAATGACTGTTACTACTACTAGAATTATTCCAGGGAACTCTGATATTATATCTATTTCTGGTAATCAAATAAAGGTATCGAAAACTAGTGTATTTGAGGTTACTTTGTGTGGACGAATATCGGGTGTTACTAATGATACTGGTGGTAAGTTCTATTTATATAATGCTACTACTAATGAAAAAATTAGTGATATGGAGTTTGTTCTTGATAAGGGTACTACTAGTGACATGGATTTTTCAGAAGTTAATTTTGTTGATGTTTATGCTGGTGGTAATCTTGAAATAAGAACTGAAGTTATTGGTAATGATACTGGTAATATTTCTTTTTCTATGGTTAATGTTATTCTTAAACGTTATAATTTATAAATAGGGAAATACTGATCTTTGTGGTTGGTATTTTTTTATTCACTACAAGCCTAACTTTATTAGTCTTGTTAGTGCTATTTAGAGCCAATATTTAGTATATTGTCTCTAAATAGTTATCATCCATACTTATTATATATTAGTTATTATTATGGGATTATGAAATATAATATATATGACCTTGTCTTATTTAAAAGATGTTTAGATTTTACTTCTCTTCATATTGCATGTATGACATTATGCCCAAAGAAAAGGGATATAGATGGTACTTCTAATAACAGAGGTGATATGTATATTGTATGTGCTAGATGGAATAATTAAGATATTGTTAGTTTTAAAAATAATAGTAAATAGTTTGGGTTCTATATTTTGTAAATGGTTTTGAATGACGGGTGGTGACTTCCTCACTATGCTCCATAAAAAAAACACCAAATGGTGTTTGATTTTTCAATGGAGCCAAGGTCGTAGATATCTACAACTTTTTCCAATACACGAAATTGATACATAAATATCAATCACTAAATATAGTTTATCAAAAAAATGAAAAAAGTGGCAATTATTTTTTTGTGTCTTTATTCATTTTTTTAATTAATACCGGTCCTGATTCTTGAATTTCTGACATAATAGGAGAATTTAACGCCTTAGTATAATTTTCTACTGGTTCATCAATAAATTGTTTATCTGATACTACCCCAGCATCAGATGTTTGATAATAGCGATTTTCTTTTAAACTGCTATCAAAATCAAGCATTAAATTAAATAATTTAGCCATTTTATTAACCATTTCCGTATCAGTACTTGATATTATTTCTTGTGCTATTTTATTATTACAAGAAATAATCGAACTAGTTTCTCCAGTGCTTTGTATAGGAATTAGTAGTCTAACTAATTGAGCAGCATTCAAGGCAGTTCCCAAATTCAAATAACTGTTTTCTGAATTTGTGTAATCTTTTTTAGGACATATATCTTGAAATAAATCTCTAAATTCAGTTAATGAATAAAATCTATATAACTTTTTTTCTAATTCATAATGTTTTATGATTGGAGAACAACCATTTTTAAAATTCATTGCACAATATAATCTTATAAAATCAATTTCAGAAAACTCGGGATATTTAACAGTTTCTTTAATCATAATAACCTCCATCTATATAATATTATACCATATATAGTTTGGATTTTCTATTTTTTAGTATCATTTATATTATTTAAATATTAAATTTCAATATTGTAATCATCTTTTTCTTTGGGATGATTTCTTTGTAAGATACAAAAAATCAATCTTTCGATTGATTCTATATATCAAGTTCAAACTAAATAGTTCGAACAGATTCGTCAATGGAGCAGATGAGGGGAGTCAAACCCCCGTCTCAGCCTTGGCAAGGCCGAATTCTAATCGTTGAACCACATCTGCAATGAATATATATTTATTATATTAAAAAAATATTAAAAAATCAACTGTTTTTATTAAAAAAAATTAAAAAATAATGTATAATAGGTATTAGGTGATAATTTTATGTTTGAGAATTTAAGTGATAGATTGCAAGATGTGGTTCATAAGATTAAGGGCTACGGCAAAATAACAGAAGAAAATATTAGTGAAATGATGAGAGAAATTAGACTTTCTTTATTGGAGGCTGATGTTAACTATAAAGTAGTAAAAGAGTTTACAAATAATGTAAAAGAGAAGGCTCTAGGAGAAGAAGTTAATAAAAGTCTTAATCCTGGGGAGTTGTTTGTTAAAATTGTTAAAGATGAACTTACCGAGTTATTAGGCGGAGAGAATACGCCTCTTAATATTAGTGGTAATCCTGCTACTCTTATGTTAGTAGGCCTTCAAGGAAGTGGTAAAACTACTACAATTGGAAAACTTGCTAATTATCTTAGGAAGAATAATAAGAAGAAGCCACTATTGGTAGCTTGTGATGTATATAGGCCTGCTGCTATTGACCAGTTAAAACAAATTGGTAAGGAACTTAATATTGAAGTTTATTCTGAAGGTAAGGGTAATCCTGTAGAAATATCTAGAAATGGCATTAAATATGCTAAAGATAATGGATATGATTATGTTCTTATTGATACTGCGGGTAGATTACAAATAGATGAATCTTTAATGGATGAACTTATTAATATTCAAAAAGAAGTTAATCCTGATGAAACTATTTTAGTAATAGATTCAATGATGGGACAAGATGCTATTAATGTTATTAATGGTTTTAACGATAAAATTAAACTTAGTGGTGTTATTTTGACTAAATTAGATGGTGATACTAGAGGTGGTGTTGCATTATCTGTTAAACATCTTACTAATCTTCCTATTAAGTTTATTGGTGTTAGTGAAAAGATGGATGGTCTTACTCCTTTTTATCCAGAGAGAATGGCTTCTAGAATACTTGGAATGGGTGATATTTTATCTATAGTAGAGCAGGTACAAAGTGAAATTGATGAAAAGGAAGCAGAGAAGACTGCTAAAAAGATGATGAAAGGTAATTTTGATTTAGAAGATTTTTTAATTCAACTTAATCAAATAAAAAAATTAGGTCCTCTTGAGAATCTTTTAAAATTACTTCCTGGAGCAAAGAAAATGGGACTTAATAATGTTAATATAGATCCTAAAATTATGAAGAGAACGGAAGCTATTGTTTTATCAATGACTCCAGAGGAAAGAAGGGATCCTAGTATATTAAAGGCTAGTAGAAAAAAGAGAATTGCAGATGGATCTGGTACTACGGTTACTGATGTTAATAAACTACTTAATCAGTTTGAAGAGATGAAAAAGATGATGAAAATGATGGGAAATGGTAATTTTAAAATGCCATTTTAGGTGTTGATATGAAAGTACTTACTATAAAGGAACCTTGGGCTAGTTTAATTATTAATGGATACAAAGAGTATGAGTTTAGAAGCTTTAAAACTAATTATAGAGGTAAGATTCTTATTCATGCAGGACTTACTTTAGAGAAGAATAATGTTATAAAGTTTAATGATTATAATCTTGATTATGGTCATGGAGAAATAATAGGAGAAGCTTATATTACTGATTGTATTTTAGTTGATGATGAGTTTGAAAATAAATTATATAATATTAATCCTTTAGTATATGGAAAGAGTGAACATCCAAGAATTTATGCTTGGAAGTTAGAACATGTTATTAAATATAATAAGAGAATATCTTGTAAGGGGAAATTGGGTCTTTGGAATTTAGATATTAATAATTGATAAAAAATAGACTTCTTTACTATCTATCTATATTGATAATTCATATTATAATGTAGATAGGAGGATAAATTATGAATTTTAGTGATGGTTTTAATCAAGGTATGTATGATGGTGATATTGATATTAATATAACTAATACTAATCAAAATGTTAATGATAACACTAATATGAATTATAATAGTGTTGGGGCTCCAATGATGGGGGATTCTGTAATGGGAGGAGTTATGGCTCCAGTTGTAGAAACACCTAGAGAAAGAGTTGTTTATAGAAATATTTATCATACTGTACCTCATGTATGTCCTATAAATACTAGAATTGTTAATAATCATATTTATAGACATACTTATCAACCAAGATATACCTGCTGTGAAGAAAATACAGTTACTAATGAACAATGTGGTAGCTGCTGTCAATTTAGATAATTTATTATTTTAAAGAGCTTATGCTCTTTTCTTTTTAATTTGGTGTTAGTAGTGTTATAATTATAGAGAGGTAATATGTTATGGATGAAAAGATTAAAAATATATTAGATAGATTATCTAAATCTAAATTTAGAAGTAGTTTTCATTTAAAAGATAAGGATATATTGTATATAGAAAATAAAGGTATTGATAAAATAAGAGAACATGCTTATGATTTTGTTACTAAAAGACTTGCTGATACTTTTAATGTTACTGATGGTAAACAAACGCCAATGAAAGGGCATCCAGTATTTATTGCACAACATGCTACTGGTACATGTTGCAGAGGATGTTTGGGAAAATGGCATCATATTGGTATAAATAGAATTATGTCTGATACTGATGTTAAATATGTTGTTGATGTTATTATGACATGGATAGATAAAGAATATAGTAATTATAAAAAAAATCACTTATCGTGATTTTTTACTTTGTTCATATACTTCATCAATACTTTTATATGTTTCTTCGATGTTAGTGGCATTATTTTCTAGTGATTGATTTGTTATGGTAATGACTTTGTTTAGGTTAGACATAGTATAAATAAATGATAGTATATTACTTTCTATAGTAGTCTTTATGTTGTTTGGATCTCCAAATGGTCCAATTGGATTGCCACCCATAGGGGATAATTCTATTAATATATCTCCTGGATATTTTAGTCTTAACTCATCATTAACACTAGTTACTTTTCCGCTTTGACCTTTTTTGATATCGTAATTTCCAGAATTTTTTATTGTATGTTCTTGATAAAATTTACTTAATAAGTAATTATAATTTGTTATAAATCTGTCATTATTTTCTGGCCTTTGATATATCAATCCTCCAACACTATGATAGTTTAAAAATGCTACACAATTGTTTTTGAGTGATTTTAGTAAATTTTCTAGTGAAATAACTTCAACTTCTTGAGTAAAATTTTTACTTTGATTATTACCTGGATATCCTATTGGAGATGGAATATCTAATCGTAAATTGTTATAAGCAGCTGATTTATTTAGTTCTTTATCTTTTTTTATGTTAACAGCGGTATTTGAATTTAGATCGATGCCATTACCATTACTTGCCCAATCTATAATACTTCCTTTTGGATGTGGTATTAGTATTTCACCGACAGCATCTTTTAAGATATTATGACCTCTTATTGAACTACTGTTTATCTCTTCAAATAGTTTTTGATGTTGCTTAAAAGGGTTGTCTTTATTTATTGTGTCATTACGAAAGGCTTTATAGTAGTCAAAGCAAAACTTTATTTTTTCACTATCAGTACTATTTTTTCCTAATTTTTCTTTTATTGCTGAAGATATTACAACATATCCTTCTGGATTTAGCATTGGTATAAAGTGTATGGTTAAATCTTCAAATACAATATTGTTTTTTGATAAGTAATTCATTAGTTCTATGATAAAGGTTACTGTTATTATTTCATTGGCATGCTGGCCACCAGTTACTACTACTTGTTTTGGCCCACTACCTAGTGTGAAATGTCTAATTGGTAGTTTTTCGTTAGCGGTCCAACCTATAGGTTCTCTTTCTGTAATTATTCCTTTATAGCTATCCATAATCTTTTGACATGTTTCATAATCTAATATCATATTAATTCTCCTTTATTATTTCTTCTACTGTTTCTTTGTCACTAAAATGTGTTTTTTTATTTCCTATTGTTTGATAATTTTCATGGCCTTTACCTAGTATTAATAATATATCATTATTAGTTAACATTTTTATGCCTTGTTCGATGGCTTTTTTTCTATCTAATTCTATTATATAATTATTATTTGTTTTTTCTTTTAATAGATCATTTATTATTTGATTAGGTTCTTCATCACGAGGATTATCATTTGTGAATATTGTTTTATTTGATAATTCTAATACTAGTTTTCCCATTGTACTTCTTTTTTCACGGTCACTACCTGTTCCGCCACCGCAACCCATTATGGTTATTATTTGATTAGGTTTTAATTCTTTGGCAGTCTTTAATACATTTGCTATTCCATCTGGTGTATGAGCATAATCTATAATTATATTGTTATTATTATAAGAAATATTTTCCATTCTTCCTTTAGGACCACTAACAATGGTTAAAACATTATTTATTTCTTCAAAACTATAACCAATTTTATTTAAAACTATTATACTTGCTAGGCTATTATAGATATTATGTTTTCCTAATAGTTTGGTTGTAAATGTATATTCTTTATTTTTGTTTATTACTTTGAAAGTACTATGACTTGATGTTATCTGATAATCTTTTATATAGTAATCTCCTTTGGTAAAACTATATGTTATGTTATTATTTTCTTTTAATAGAAAGTATTCTTTGTATTTGTCATCATTATTTATGATTGCATATTTGTTATTTCTTAACATTTTGAATAGATTTTGTTTAGCAAGGGCATATTTTTCCATAGTTTTATGATAACCTAAATGTTCATGAGTTAAGTTGGTAAAAATTGCATAGTTAAATTTTAGACCTGCTAATCTTTTTTGATCTAGACCATGGGAACTTGCTTCTATGCAGACAAATTCACAAGCTTCTTCTTTTGCTTCTAAAAGTAATTCATATATATCTATTATTTCTGGAGTTGTATTTGGTAAGTCTTTAATGAATGTATTTATATAAAATCCATTTGTCCCTATATATGCTGTTTTTCTACCTAGTTTATTTAACATATTATGAATTAGCATACAAGTTGTTGTTTTTCCATTGGTGCCAGTTACTCCAATTAGGGTAAGGTCTTCTATTTCTTTGTAATAGTTATCATATAGATATTTTACTAGGTATTCTTTAGTATTATCTACTAATAATGTTTCTACTGGATAGTTTCCATATTCTGCTACTATTTTGGTAGCACCATTTTTTATGGCATCATTAATATACTTATGACCATCATTATTTGTTTTTAGTGCTATAAATGTATCTCCTTTTTGTATTTTTTTTGAATTATATTTAATATTCATATAGATTATCTCCAACTACATATATTATATGTTATTATATGATAATTGTCAATTGTAATAAAATGTTTCATTTTTAGACTATTTTTAGGCTAAAAATGACCTAAAAAGATTACAAGCTTTTTAGGAAATTAATATATTATACTAAATTTAATACTTATGTTTGTTTATACAAGTGTATCGATTTCATTTAATTAGATACTATATAATAAGATAAAGTACTTTTTGATATGAAAACTTTAATAAAACTATATTGACTTTATACTATATATAGTTTATACTTTTCTCGCAATTGCAAGGAAAGAAAAAAATTAATTTTTTGAGGGAGGTTTTATTTGAAAAAAATATTAATATTTATTGCGACACTATTTGTTTTTGTTGGTAGTGTTAAAGCAGAAAATGTTACATTGGTAAAAGATGTATATGATAATACTTATGTTTATTATTATGATAGAAGTATGGGTAAGACTAGATATTTACATGCTAGCAAATATTTATTTGGTAATATCCCTGCTTACTGTATAGAACTTGGGAAAGATATTGCTAGTTTTGATTATACTATGACTAATTCTTTTAATGGCATTAATATAAGTAAAGAGGATCTTGAGTATATAAAACTGCTTAGTTATTATGGTTATAATTATCCTGGTCATGATACTGATAGATATTATATGGCTACGCAAGGTCTTATTTGGAAGAGACTTGCTAGAACTTCGATTAAGTTTACTATTGGATTTAATCCTGATACTTTTTATAATTTAACTGATGAAGAGACTGCTATTAATGTTTTGGTTAATAGACATAATATTAGGCCATCTTTTGATAATGCTAACATTGATGTTATTAGGGGTAACGAAACAGTTCTTGAAGATGAAAATGAAGTTTTATACTTATATTATTCTGATGATGATAATGTTGTTATAGATGGTAATAAGTTAATTATTAAGAAAGATTTTGATAGAGATAATATTGTTTTGAAAAGACATAATTATACTAATAAAGAATTCTTTTTATATACTTCAGGTAATTCACAAAAGATGATGTCTTCTGGTGGTATTACTAATAGTACTAGTAATTTAAATATTAATCTTATTAGTGGTAGTATTGAAATTGAAAAACTTGATAAGGAAACATTAAGTATTAATCCGCAGGGCGAAGCTAGTTTAAATGGTGCTATTTATGGATTATATGATTTTGGTAATAATTTACTTGATACTTTTGTTATTGGCAGTAAAAATAAGATTGAAAATTTACCTCTTGGTAGATATTATATAATGGAAATTACTCCAGGAGAGGGATATTTACTTGATGATAAGATTTATGTTGTTCAATTAGATAGGGATAATTTAGATATTAAAAGAACGGTATATGATGAAGTTATTAAGAGAAAAGTTGAAATATTTAAAGTATATGCTAGTAATGAAACTGGTTTTATGGTAGGAGAAGAGAATATTCAGTTTGATATTTTTGATAAAGATAATAATTTAGTTACTTCAATTACTACGGATAGTGATGGCTATGCTAGTACTTATTTGGTATATGGTACTTACACTGTTAAGCAGGTTAATTCTACGCCTGGATATTATAAAATAGATAACTTTAAAGTTACTATTGATAGAGAGGATGATAGACCAATATTTAAACTTATCTCTGATAGTAAGATTACTGGTAAAGTTAGGGTTATAAAGAAAGACTATGATACAAATGATAATATTATTAATGGAAAGGCTAGATTTAGAATATTTGATGTTAATAATAAGAAATATGTTTCATTTAAAGTTAGTTATCCTAGAGAGGAAGTTATTGATACTTTTGATATAGATAGTAATGGTACTTTTATGACTCCTGATGTATTGGAACCTGGTAAATATATTTTATATGAAGTTGATACTGATATGGATGGTTATTTATATAATAAAGAAAGAATTTCTTTTACTATTGGTGAAGATAGTGATATGATTAAAGAAAATGATGATATGGTATTAGAACTATATTTTTATAATAAGAGAGTTAAAGGTACTTTGAATATTACTAAGTATGGTGAGAATATTAAATATAATGATGATAAATATTATTATAATAATGATATTTTACTTAATGATGTGGTCTTCTACTTATATGCTAAAGAAGATATTTATGAGAATGGTAAGCTTATTTATAGCAAAGATGATAAAGTTAATGAATGTACTACTAATGATGGTAAATGTAAGATAGAGAATATTCCTCTTGGTAATTATTATTTGAAAGAGATTTCTTCTAGTGAAGGTAATGTTTTAGATAATACAGAGTACAATATTAGTTTTAGTTATAAAGATCAATATACTGAGAATATTGTATATAATTTAGAGGTTAAGAATCATTTACCTAAAGGTAATATAGTTATTAATAAGTATGAGACTGGTACGAAGAATGGAATTAGTGGTACTTTGATAGAAATTAGAAATATAAATAATGAAATTATATATAAAGGTTATACTGATAAAAATGGTAAGATTATTTTAGATGATATGTTATATGGTAAGTATTATGTTTCTGAGGTAGAGGCTAGTACTGGATATAGATTAGTACAAGATAAAATATACTTTGAAGTAGGAGATAAAGACGTTGATATTGATATTTATAATGAAAGAATTAAAGTTCCTAATACTGGTATTTCTTTTGATATTAAAGATATATTTGTTATAGTTTGTTTTATTTCTTCATTAGGAGGTATATTATTAAAATATAAGAATAAATATATTGTTATAGTGGGTTTATTTGTTATTATTACTTCTATTTTATATTTTGGATTAAAGATTTATAACTATTATAATGATATTAAAAATAATGATAAGGCAGTAGAAGCAGTACTTAATAAAAAGATTGATAGTTTAGATAATTTGAAATATAGATATAAGGCAGTATTAGAGATTCCTTCAATTAAGTTAAAGAGAGGAATACTAGATATTGATAATAAGTATAATAAGGCTAAATATAATATTGAGCTTATTAAAGAAAAAGATGATATTATAGTACTTGCTTCGCATAATGGTAATAATTATAATTCTTATTTTGGTAATCTTAAGAATATTTCATTAGGAGATACTATTAATTATTATTATGATGGTAAAATTTATAAATATATTTATACTGATAGTTATGATATTAAGAAAGATGGCTATGCTGATATATATAGAAAGAAAGGTAATAAATGTATTGTTTTAGTTACTTGTAAAGATGGAAGAAATGATGGTCAAACTGTATTTATTGGTTATTTAGATGAGATTTTAGAATACTAAAAAGGTGAGGATTTTTTCCTTGCTTTTTTATATATATCGTGATATTATTATTATAGGTGAGAGGTAAGAAATGGCTAAGAAGAAAAATATCAAACTTACAGAACACATATCATATTGTATTATAGATAGTACTATTTATTTATTTCAAAATAATATTAATTTATCTGAAAATGAGATAGAGATATTATATAAGAAACTTACTTTAATTATTGAAGATAATGGTATTTCTTATATAAATATATCCGCTAGTAAGATTGAAGATAGAAAAGAAATGTATCAGAAACTTGGTTTTTCTTTATCTTATTATGATGTTAATAAACTTAATGTTTTATATGATGGTAAGAAGAATAAGAAAGATTATAGATGTTATGGTATTATGACTAAGAAAGATTTTTTTGATAAAATTAATAACAAAGAGGATAATACTGAAAAGCATGATAGAGTGATTAATTCTAATTCTGGTTATGTATATAATTTATTCCTTTTGTTTGGAAGTATTATGTTTCTTTGTTATTTATGTGTACAAGGGGCTATTTATTTGGTTAAATAGAATGGAGGAATGTTTATGACATTAGATAGTGTGTTAGTGATACTTAGAGCAATTATTGATATTTCGCTTGTTTGGATGGTTATTTATTTTATTCTTAAAAGCATTAAGAACAATGTTAAGATGATACTTTTGTTTAAAGGTGTATTTGTAGTTTTGATTGTTAAAATTCTTAGTGATACGCTTAATCTTACTACGATTGGATTACTTTTAGAATATGTAATTATGTGGGGACCACTTGCTCTTATTATTATATTTCAACCGGAAATTAGAAGTATTCTTGAGCATATTGGTAGAAAGCAATTACTAGGAAGACATAAAGTACTTACTTTGGATGAGAGAGAAAAATTAGTATATGAGGTTATGTCGGCGGTTGATTATCTTAGAAAAAGTAGAATTGGTGCATTAATTGTATTAGAGAGAGATATTAGTTTGAATGAATATATTGAAAGAAGTAAACCTATATATGCAGATATTTCTTCAGAACTTTTAATATCAATATTCTTTCCAAGAAATCCTCTTCATGATGGTGGAGTAATTATTCAAGGTAATAAAATTACTTCGGCAGGTGCAGTATTTCCAATAAGTATTAATAGTAAAATTAGTAAGAAACTTGGTACCAGACATAGAGCTGCGATTGGAATAAGTGAAGAATCTGATGCTATTGCTATTGTTGTTAGTGAAGAGACTGGCAAAATTTCAATTGCTGTAGGAGGTAATTTAAATTATAATCTTTCTCTAGATGATGCTAGAATGATTTTAATTGAAGAACTTAAACCTAAAAGGGAAGTTCTACTCGATGATGAATTTGAAGAAGAGGAGGAAGATAATAATGAAAGGGCTTAAAAAGATTATTAAAGCTATTAAGAAATTTTTTCTAGGTATCTTTAATTTTATTGATAGAGTTATTGTTACTCCAGTTACTAAGTTTGGATTATTCTTAGGTGAAAAAACTGATAAGAATGCTGGTAAATTTGAGAAGTGGTTAAATAAGAAGAATACTTTGGTGTTTATTTCACTTTTTATGGCATTACTTTTATTCTTTTATGTTGATAATCAAGCAAGTACTGTAATTGATAGTGCTGCTGAAGTGCTTCATAATCAGACAGTTGAGGCTACTTATAATAAAGAAGCTTATGTTGTTGAGGGTATTCCTGAGACTGCTGATGTTACTTTGATTGGTAGAACTGTTGACTTATATCTTGCTAAACAATTATCTACTGGTAAAGTTAGTGTTGATTTATCTAATTTGAAGGAAGGTACACATAAGGTTGATTTGAGTTATGAGAGTTCTATTAATTCTGTTACTTATAAGTTAGATCCTTCTTCAATTACGGTTAATGTTTATCCTAAGGTATCACAAACTAAGACAGTTACTATTGATGTTATTAATAAGGATAAATTAGATAGTAAACTTTCTGTTCAATCTGTTACTTTAGATAAAGAAGAAGTTATTATTAAGGGTACTGATGATGAGAAATCTAGTCATAATATAAATAAAGTGGCTACGGTTAAAGCACTTGTTGATGTTGGTAGTATTGTTGATCCTAAGGCTGGTGTTAATACTGTTGATAAAGTTAAATTAGTAGCATATGATAAGTATGGTAATGTTGTTGATGTTGAAATTGTTCCTGAGACTGTTACCGCTACTGTTAATATTGAGTCTTATAGTGGCACTGCTAAACTTAAGGTTATTCCTAAAAATATAGATAAGATATCATTTGGTAAAGCTATTAGTTCTATTACTACTTCGGTAAATGAGATTAGTATTTATGGTGACCAAGAAACAGTAAATAAATATAGTGAAAGTTATATTCCTATTGAAGTAGATGTAGCAGGTCTTACTGATAATAAGACTTATACTGTTGTAGTTCCTAAACCAGAAGGTATTAGAGAAGTATCTGAAAAGACTATTACGGTTAAGATTAGTATTGGTAAAGAAGAATCTAAAGAAGTAGATGATATTAAAATAGATGCTATTAATCTTGGACCTAATTTGAAGGCTGGTGCTATTGGAGAAAATTCTTCTAAGACAACGGTAGTGGTTAAAGGTACAAAAGAAGTTCTTGATGCTATTGATAGTACTACTATTAAAGCAACAGTTGATTTATCTGGACTTGGTGAGGGCGAACATACTGTTAATGTTAAAGTAAGTGGTGAAGAGGTTAAAGCTAATTACTTTGCTAAGACTACAAAGATTAAAGTTAGAATTACTAAAAGTTAATGGTGTATTTTGACTAGTTTTGTCGAATATAATGAAATTATTTTGGCTATGTGTTATTCTTTTAATAGAGGAGAGGATAATGATGCTAGGTTATATATTAGTTGAAGATATTTTTGATGAAATGAGTCAGAATATTAGTTATATTAAACTTAATTGTTACTTAAAAGAAGGAAGAAAAAGTTAATTTCTTCTTTCTTTTCTTATTATTTTGTTGTATAATTTTTATATGAGGTAGGTGTTAAATATGGGAAGAAAGAAAAAGATAGAGAGTATAGAAAATAAAACTATTAAATTAGAAAATAATAAAAAGAAGAACTATAATGTATCAGAAGGCTTCTATTACATATTGGGGTTAGTACTTGCTTTAGTACTTATTTTTGCTACTGATGAACTTCTTAGTACTGTTAATTATTTATTTGTTGTAATTTTTTCTATAATAGCGGTTATTAGAGTTATTAACTTTGTTATGGATAAGGAATATTTAAAGAAAGATTATTCTGGTATAGTTATGGGTATTATGTGTTTATGGCTTGCTTTATTTACTTTTAAGTATGGTCAATTCTTATTCTTAGAATTACTTCCAGTACTTGTTTCTTTATTATTATTCTTTATGGGTATTAGTAGTCTTATTAAGTATTTTGATAGAAGGGTTACTGCTAATATGATTGTTAGTATTATATCTATTATACTTGGTATTATTCTTATCTTTGTATCTAAAAATGTTATGTATATATTCTTTAAGATAATTGGAGTATATATATTTGTTATGATTATTCTTGATTTTATTAATTATAAAAAGATTAAAGATAGTAATAGTATTATTAGTGAGTAAAGGCTTAGATTTATTTCTAAGTTTTTTTAATCCTTACAAACCTGTAGTTTTGTAAGGTATGACTGAACCTTATTGTTTCAGTCATAAAGTATTTGGTTATGTTGTAGTTAGAAAGTTTACACCCCGAATATAATATCTTATGGTTATTCCTATATAGACTTATAGGCTATATAGGACAGAAAAAGACCTAGGCTTTTTCTGAAAGGTAATATTTTTGATAAAATTGATAAAAAATATGTTCAAATGTTTGATTTTATGATATAATTAATAACTGTGAGAAAAAGAAGGTGTATTTTATGAAAATTAGAAATGTTGCTATTATAGCACATGTAGACCATGGTAAAACTACTTTAGTTGATCAATTACTTAAAAAATCTGGTACTTTTAGAGATAATGAACAAGTTGAAGTTAGAGCAATGGATTCAAATGATATAGAAAGAGAAAGAGGTATTACTATTCTTGCTAAGACTACTTCAATTCATTATAATGGATATAAGATTAATATTCTTGATACTCCAGGACATGCTGATTTTGGTGGTGAAGTAGAGAGAATTATGAATATGGTTGATGGTGTTTTATTACTTGTAGATGCTTATGAGGGTACAATGCCACAGACTAGATTCGTTCTTAAAAAAGCATTAGAAGCAGGAGTTAAACCTATTGTTGTTATTAATAAGGTAGATAAACCTACTGCTAGAGTGGAGAAAGTGCTTGATGAAGTTATTGATTTATTTATTGAACTAGGAGCTAGTGAAGAACAACTTGATTTTAAAGTTGCTTATGTTAGTGCTTTAAATGGTACTGCTAGTTTAGATCCAGATATTAGTACACAAAGTGAAAGTTATGATGATATTTTTAATTTAATTATTAATGAGATTCCTGAACCTAATGCTAATCCAGATGGTAATTTACAATTTCAACCTGCACTTTTAGATTATAATGAATATGTTGGTAGAATTGGTATTGGTAAAGTTCATAGTGGTACTTTAAAAGTTAATGAAATGGTATCTTGTGTTAGATTAGATGGTAGTATTAAACAATTTAGAATTCAAAAATTATTTGGTTTTGATGGCCTTAAGAGAGTAGAAATTAATGAGGCTAAGGCTGGGGATATTGCAGCAGTTGCAGGTCTTATGGATATTTCTGTTGGTGAAACTATATGTAATGTTGGTAAAGAAGAGGCTCTTCCTATACTTAGAATTGATGAACCTACTTTAAAAATGACATTTATGGTTAACAATAGTCCTTTTGTTGGCAAGGAAGGTTCTATTGTTACTGCTAGAAAAATTGGTGAGAGATTATTTAAAGAGACACAAAAAGATGTTAGTTTAAAAGTAGAAGAGTCTGGTAATGAGTCTTGGGTTGTATCTGGTAGAGGTGAACTTCATTTATCTATTCTTATTGAAAATCTTAGAAGAGAAGGTTTTGAACTTCAAGTATCTAAGCCTGAGGTTATTATTAAAGAAATAGATGGTGTTAAGTGCGAACCTTATGAAGATGTTCAGATTGAAGTTAGTGATGAGGCTGTAGGTAATGTTATTGAAGCTCTTGGTTTAAGAGGTGGAAAGATGGATAATATGTCTAATGTTAATAATTTGATTAGACTTAATTATACTATTCCTTCAAGAGGTTTAATTGGTTTTAATACTAACTTTATGACTATGACTAAGGGTTATGGTATTCTTAATCATACTTTTAAAGAGTATTTACCTATTGAAGATATTAATTCTACTGAGAGAAAAGTTGGTGTACTTGTTGCTACTGAGGCTGGTAAGGCTACCGCTTATGCTTTAGGTCAATTAGAAGACAGAGGTGTTATGTTTATTGAACCTGGTACTGAAGTTTATGAAGGTATGATTGTTGGTGAATGTAATAGAGAAAATGATCTTGCTGTTAACGTTGTTAAGGGTAAACAACTTACTAATACAAGAGCATCAGGATCTGATCATACTGTTGTACTTAAAAGACCTAGACCTCTTACTCTAGAATATTGTTTGGATTATATTAATACTGATGAGTTAGTAGAGATTACTCCTGAAAATATTAGACTTAGAAAGTTTATTTTAAATACGGAAGCTAGAAAGAAGTTTGATGCAAAGAAATAACTTCTTTTTTTCTATATAAAAAATACCTAGATAGGTAGGTATTTAACTTTTGTAAAAAACTTTTTTTACTAATCTTTTTATTCCTTTTGATTCTTTTTTTGTAACATTTTCAATAGTCCAGTATGAATGTTCTTTACCATCTTTATTAATGTAAGTTTTTAAAACATGTTCCCATTTTTCGCCATTAGTGTAATCTCTGCTAATAATTTCATCAATTTGTTCTGTAGATAATGTAAGATCTAATTTTTTATTAAATTCATTTATAAATCTTTTTGCTCTTTCATATCCTCTTTCGGGTATGGTATTTCTAGAATATAATAATTTAAGTGCAACTAATTGTAAAATTCTATGTCTTAATTCCATATCACAATTATGATTATAAATACTTTCTTTTAGTTCGGTAAAGTCTAATTCATTAGTATATTTTTCTTTAAATATTGATAAGAGTTCATCTAAATTTAAATCATCTTTATTATCTATATATTTTTTTAAATTGTAGTCTACTAATACTTTACCGGTTGTATGATCGGCATGAAGTAAAAAGTATGATTCTCTATCTAACCATAAATTTGTTTCTTCTGCTTTTTTTCTATTTATTCTCATAAATATTGAAGTTTTCCAACTAACTTTTTTATCTTTTTCATAAACTTGATGTTGTCCCCATCCTTTTGCTCTATATCCACATTCTATTAAACATAATTGATTGTGTGGTAATCTATATAGTAATTGTCTAATACTCATTATATTGGAAATTCTTTTAATATTTTGAAAGTCTATATCTCTGGTTCCTTCAAAGTATTCTAATTCTCTTTCAGGATACTTTATTTCATACCATGTTACAATATTATCAATTAATTCTTGTAATTCTTTTGTGTCAATAAAACAATTATATCCATTTGCTATTGAAATTTTTAACCAATTTAAAAAATCTATATTTTTTTCTATTTCATAGTTTTTGGTATCTTGTTTATAAAATCTTTCTGCTTCTGCAATTGTCATTATAAAACCTCCCTTGTTTTTATTATAACATATTTTTTATTGCTGTGAATAAATTTTTTAATTGTTGAAAAAAATACCTAGATAGGTAGGTATTTAGTTATTTTATTCCTTTACTTTTATATTCATCGAATAGTTCTTTGAATCTAGCAAAATGAATTATTTCTCTTTGTCTTAGAAATAATAATGGTCCAATGACATCGGGGTCTTCGGTTAAATTGATTAGGTTTTCGTAAGTAGCTCTTGCTTTTTGCTCTGCTGCCATATCTTCTGATAAGTCGGCGAGTGGATCTCCGGTTGTTGCAAAATATGATACGGTAAATGGTACGCCATTAGAGTCAGTTGGATATAGTCCATATCCATGTTCAGCATAGTGAGATTCTAATCCAGCTTCTTTTAATTCTTTTAGAGTGGCGCCATTTAGTAGTTGATATATCATAGCGGATATCATTTCAACATGGGCTAGTTCTTCAGTTCCAATATCGGTAAGCAAAGCTTTTCCTTTATCATCTGGCATTGTATATCTTTGATTTAGATAGCGGAAGGCTGCTGCTAACTCGCCGTTAGCGCCTCCATATTGCGTTACGAGATATTTTGCCATACGTAAATCTTTCTTTTTGATGTTAACGGGATATTCTAATGATTTTACATATTTCCACATTATTTTTGCACCTCCCATGGCCATGGTGAATTATTCCATAGCCAAATATTTGTTTGGACGGGACTATTTAGTGTCATAGGTCCATATTTACTTTCATAGATGGTTATTAATTCTTTTTCTTTTTTTAAATAACTATTATATTTGTTTAAGATATTGGTATCATTTGGATATAGATCTAGATATAGTCCTAATTCGATTATAGCAAATCTATTTTCATCTATTTGTAGTATTAAATCTTCTCTTTCATTTGAGGCTTTTAACTCTTGTGGTTTATAGTTTTTGTATTCATCATATAAATTATTAAATAAATTACCTCTCTTGAATCCTATTTGTGAGTCTGTGATACTACTATTGGTGTTTGTATTTGGTATTGTATAATTATTAGGAAACATATTTTGATAGTTCATATCATTTATCATGGTATTTGGGTTTGCCATAAAGTTCATATCATTATAGTTATTTAAATAATTATAATAATCGTTTAAATTATTCATATTTTTTTCCTCCTAAAATAGGTTATGATACTTAGGTGTTTTGTGTATAGGGTAATTACCTAAGTAAATATTATTTTTTTCTTGACAAAGATTTAATTGTGTAGTATGATTTAATTGTACTAGTGCAAATAGTACAGTCATATGTTGATAATGAAAGGAGATTTTATATGATAAAGATAGATAAATTATCTAAAAAATATGATAAAGATTATGTACTTAAAGATCTTAGTTGTAATATTAAAGATAATTCTATTTATGGTTTAGTAGGAGCTAATGGTTCTGGTAAGAGTACGCTTCTTAGAACTATTATGGGTATATATGAAGCTGATGGTGGTGTTATATCTGTTGATGGTGAAGAAGTATATGATAATGAAATTATGAAACAAAAAATGGTTTTTGTACAAGATGATTTATTCTTTTATCCGGGTTATACTTTAATGGATACTGCTAAATGGTATGAAGCAATGTATAAGGATTTTGATATGAATTATCTTAAGGAATTAGCGGGCTTACTTAACCTTAAACTAGATAAGAAAATTAGTACATTTTCGAAAGGAATGAAAAGGCAATGTGCACTTATATGTGCTATATCTACTAACTGCGATTATATGTTTTTTGATGAGACTTTTGATGGACTTGATCCAGTTATTAGAAATACTATGAAGAAAATTCTTATTAAACAAATGAATAAGAAGAGAACTACTATTGTTATGACTAGTCATAATCTTAGGGAACTTGAAGATATTTGTGATAATCTTGGTTTATTATATCAAGGTGGTATTTTATTTGAGAGTGATATAGATACTATTAAGACAAATATGTTTAAAGTTCAGATATCTTTTGAGAAGAATTTTGATAAAGAAGATTTTGAAGATTTTGATATTTTAAGTTTTAAAAAGCAAGGTAGTGTTGCTACGATTATTATTAAAGATAATGATGGTAAGAGTAAAAAGAAGTTAGAAAAGATGAAACCTTTAATACTTGATTATCTTCCACTTACTTTGGAAGAAGTATTTATTTATGAAATGGAGGCATTAGGATATGAATTTAACAAGTTTGTTTAATTTTAATTATTTAAAAGAAAATATTAAGAAGTCTAAAGCTATTATTCTTTTATGTATGTTATTACTTCCTATTCTTAATGGTATTATTCTTCTTATGCATGGTAGTACTGGTGATAATTTTGTTGCTAGTATTTATGATGTATCTGGTATTATATTATTTGGAATGTATATTATACCGTTAGTTCTTTCTATTACTTTGTTTAGTTTTATATATAAAAAGGGAGCAGTTGATTTTACTTTATCAATGCCCATTAATAAAAGGCAAATATTTTTAACTAATACTATAGGTGGAATGGCTATTATACTTATTATGCAAATTATTAATTTTATTGTTATGTTATTAGTTAGTTTAATATATAGTAATATTATTGTTTCTTATAAGATGTTATTTGATATTTTACTTATGTATTCTATATCTTATATATTTGTATTTGTTTGTACTAATATTGCCGCTAGTGTATCTTCAAATAAGATTACAACAATAGTAGTTACTTTACTTATTATGTTTTTAATTCCATTTATTAGTACATTTATTAATTCTAATGCTTTTACTTATTATGGTAATAGTGATGTTAAAGTTGAATGTGTAAATGATAGTTGTAAGCCAAAAAATTATTATTGTGATACTGTTAAATGTGAAATAGATAAAAAGAATAATATTTATACTGCTAATATAAGAAAGTATGATAATGTTACTTATACTTTACCTTATGAATTAATAAAAGATAATTTATTTGGAATTGAAAGTGATAATAGAGTAAATACTTCAATTATTAAGATGATTATACTTAGTATTATATATATAATAGTGGGTACAGTGTTATTTAGTAATAAGAGGTTTGAAATTGTTGGAACTTCATTTAGAAGTGAGAAAATACATATTTTAGTTAGAACTTTAACTACTATTCCTATTGTATGTCTTGCTTATGTTGTACTTAAAAATAGTAGTATATCTAGTTATGATATCTTTTCTATTGTTTTACTGCTTGTACTTATATTTACTTATTTAATTATATATGATTTGATTACAAGAAAGAAAGTTACTAATTTCTTTAAAATGGCTATTTGTTTAGCAATAGTTGGTGGTGTTACTACAGTAGTGGGAGCATTAGTGGATGTTGATAGTTATAGTATTAAAGCTAAAGATGTTAAAGAGATTTCTTTCTTAGATGATAATGGTAATGCTATTGGAAGTACTAAGAATACAGAAGTTATTAATAATAGTATATCTTTACTTTTAGATACTGAAGCTTTAGAAAATTATACTTATAACTATACTATTAAGGCTAAAGTAAAAGGTAGTACATATCGTTTTAATATTTATACTACTAAAGATAATTATAATCATATTAATAATATTCTTATTAATGATAAAGAATTTAGTAAAGATTTTAATAAATATAAAAATAATGATATATTTGGTATTAAATATAAAGATGGTTATAATAGAACAAATGATAGTAATCTTTCTGATATGATTGTTAATAAATATAAAAATGATAAGAATATATTTATGAATAATAATAGCAATAATGATTTATTTAATGTTACTCTTTATGTTTATAATGGCTTTAATGTAAAAGAAATTGACTTTGATGTAAGTGGAGATAAGAATTTAGAAGTTGGTCTTTTAAGATATTATAATGCTAATACTAAGAAGATGTTTAGTAAGATAGATAGTGATAATAATATATATAATTATTATATAGATGATACGTATTGTATATATAATTTTGAATATTATAATGAAATTAGTAAGTTTATTATAGATAATATAGATGATGATTTTGATATTAATAAAGATTATGGTTACATTAGCACTTATACACATAATGGAAAAAATGTTTTTGTTACTAATAAAGTAGATGAACTTAATTTATTAAAGAGTAAATATGCTTCTCTTGATACTGATGTAGTAATAGATGGGGAGTAGGTGATGAGAGATGAGACAGATTATGATTAATTTGGATTATCAAAGTAGAACTCCAATATATGAACAGATTGTTAATGGTATTGAGAAGTATGTGGCTTTAGGAATTCTTAAAGAGAAAACACAAATTCCTTCGATTAGAGAGATGGCTAGTAATTTAGGAATTAATCCTAATACGGTTAAAAAAAGTTATGATATATTAGAGGGTAGAGGGGTTATTACCACTATTAGCACCAAAGGAACTTTTATATCAGAAGATACTAAGAAGGCTACTAATGAGAAGATTAATAAAGAAATTAGTATTATTAGAGAAAAAATTGATGAACTTACTAAGATGGGTATTAGTTATGAAGAAGTTATAGAAAGGATAAAGAAATGAAAATATTAGAGGTTAAAGATTTATGTAAAAATTATGGTAAAGGTAGTACTTTAGTTAAGGCACTTGATGATGTATCTTTTTCAGTAGAAGAAGGAGAGTTTGTTGCAATTGTTGGTTCTTCTGGTAGTGGTAAGTCAACACTACTACATATTCTAGGTGCTGTTGATAAACCTACTAGTGGAAAAGTTATTATTGGTGATGTTGATGTTTTTAAACAAAAAGATGATGCTTTAGCAGTATTTAGAAGAAGGAAAGTAGGACTTATTTATCAATTTTATAATTTAATTCCTATTCTTAATGTAGAAGAAAATATGACTTTACCAATATTACTTGATGGTAAAAGTGTTGATAAGAATTATTTGAAAGAATTAATAGATATATTAGGATTAGAAAGAAGAATTAATCATTTACCTAATGAACTTTCTGGTGGACAACAACAAAGAGTATCAATAGGTAGAGCACTTATTTCAAGACCAGATATTATATTAGCGGATGAACCTACGGGAAATTTAGATTCTAAGGCTAGTAGAGAGATTATGGATTTACTTAGACTTTCTAATGAGAAATATGGTCAAACTATTATTATGATTACTCATGATATGAATTTGGCTAAGACTGCTGATAGGATTATTACTTTAGAAGATGGCCATATTGTTAAGGATGAGAAGATAAAATGAGTATTTTAAATAGATTGACAATTAAGAATTTGCGTCTTAATAAAAAAAGAACAATTGTTACAATTATTGGTATTATTTTATCGACTGCATTGATGGTTGGTATTGGTTTACTTTTTTCTTCTTTTCAAGACTTGATGATTAGGGATACTATAGGTTACAGTGGTAAGTATGAGGCTAAGTATAATGATGTAGATTTAATAAAACTTAATGATATTAAGAATAAGAATTTTACTTACTTCTATGAAAAACCTATTGGTTTTAGTAAAATTGAATCTAGTAATGAATATAAGCCTTATATGTATATTACTAGTGTTAATAAGGAATATTTTAATGAACTTAAATTAGTTGATGGTAGTTTTCCAAAAAATGAAAATGAGGTTGTTATATCTAATCATGTTATAACTAATGGAGGACTTAATTATAAGGTAGGAGATATTGTTACTTTTACTTATGGAAGTAGGAATATAGATGGAGATATTACTTTAGCTAATAGTGAACTTGTCGATGGTGAGTTTCTTACTAATGAAGGTACTCATACTTATAAAATTGTTGGTATAGTTGATAGAAGTAATTTTGAAAGTTATTCAGCTTCTGGATATACAGCCTTTACACTTGATGTAAATAGTGACAAAGGAAATGCAAACCTATATGTCATGTTTAATAAAAATAAAAAGATTATTAAACAATCTGAAGAACTAGCTAAAGAATTAAACTATGATGGCGATATTAATTATAATAGTACACTACTTGCTTTATATGGGGAGAGTACTTATGGTAATGTTATGTCCTCTATGGGTGGTATGATGATTATTATGCTATCTTTAGTTAGTATAGGTTGTATTATTGTTATTTATAATTCTTTTGCTATTTCAGTAATGGAAAGAAAAAAGGAATTTGGTTTACTTTCTAGTATAGGTGCTACGAAGAGACAATTATCTCATACGGTATTTTTTGAAGCAGTAGTTGTAGGGGTAATAGGTATTATACTTGGTATAATTGGTGCTTATATTGGTATTGGATGTGTTATACTTATTATTAATAATTTAATTAGTGATATGTTAGAATATAAATTGCATCTTGTTACTAATCCTTTATTTATTGTTATTCCAGTAATATTTATGATTGTTGTTATTGGGGTATCAGCTTTTATCCCTTCTAGAAGAGCAAGTAAGGTTTCTCCAATTGAAGCTATTAGACAGAATGATGATATTAAAATTAATAAAAAGAAAATTAGAACAAGTAAGCTTGTTTTAAAGTTATTTGGAATTGAAGGAGAGATTGCTCTTAAGAATATTAAGAGAAATAAGAAAAAATATAGAGTTACTATTGTTAGTTTATTTATTAGTATTGTTTTATTTATATCTTTTTCTTCATATATGAATTATACTTTAAATACTGCTAGTAGTGTGATGGGTGAAGTGCCTTATGATTATCAGATTAGTTATTTTGGTGATGATCCTAATAATGATAAGGAAGCACTAGATAAAATTAATGAGATAGTTAAAAGTAGTGATGTTAAAGAATATGTTTCTTATAGTGTTAGTAATTTATCTATAATTGGTAATTATACTTATAGTGATGAATATCTTGATTTTTATAAGAATGCTTATGGAGATGATGGTATAAAGGCTTTAAATGATTTAAAATATCAATATATTTCTATCTATATTTTAGATGATAATTCTTATAATAAATATAAAAAGTTAATTGGAATAGACAATGATAGTGTTATTTTACTTAACAAATTCAAGGGTGTGAGTTATGGTAATAATAAGAGAGTTAATTATAATATTCCAGTAATTAATAATGGTAATATTAATATTAAGATATGTAACTTTGATAATGATGAAGATGTGGATACTACTAAGTATTGTAATAAGAATATAGATAATATTTTTGTTACTAATAAGTCTTTTGATTTGATTGAAGAGTTTTCTTATATGAATGATTTTAAACTTATTGTTAATAAGAAATTATATGATAGTATATCTGATAGTAGTACTCATTATACACAGTTTAATATTATAAGTGATAATACTAATAATATTGATAAATTAACTAAAGATTTAGATAAATATAGTAATGTTAATTATACTAATATTAAAGAAACTATGAAGCAAGCTAATAATTTAATATTGGTTGTTAAAATACTTATGTATGGTTTTATTAGTTTAGTTACTTTAATAGGTGTTACTTCAGTATTTAATACTATATCTACTAGTATGGCACTTAGAAAGAGAGAATTTGCGGTTCTTAGAAGTGTTGGTCTTACTAATAGGGAATTTAATAAGATTTTATTCTTTGAAAGTTTATTCTTTGGTATGAAATCACTTATATTTGCTATACCTGTTAGTATAGGTATTACAGTGCTTATTCATTATGCTCTTGCTGATATGGTGAGTATAAGCACAATTATTATTCCTTGGAAATATATTATTATATCTATTGTATCAGTATTTGTAATTGTACTTCTTACAATGATGTATAGTACTAGTAAGATTAAAAAACATAATATTATTGAACAAATAAGAGAAGAAAATATTTAAGAAAATACTTTCTTTTTCTTTGGGTTTGATATATAATTAAATAGAGGAGAGTGATTGATGTGGCAAAGTTTTGCACTAATTGTGGAAATGAACTTCCAGAAAATGCTGCGATGTGTGTTAAGTGTGGGAAAATGGTTAATGAAAATATAAGTACAAATAAAAATACTTCAAATGGAAATGACAAGAAAAAGAAAGGACTACCAACATGGGCAATTGTTTTAATTGTTATTGGTTGTGTTATTATTATTCCTATTATTATAGTTGCTGTTCTTACTATTGTTACTTTTAAATATGTAAAAGATAATGATATTGATATTAAGGAATATATCGAAGAGAGTGCTACTATGAAGGGAACTATAGGTGATACTTTAAGTGGCGATGATGTTAAAATCACTTTAACTGATGCTCTTATTTATCCTCGTATTGAGGGAGAGGCTTTTACTGATACTCCTGCTGAAGGGAAAGAATATTTAGTATTTTTCTTTAATGTTGAGAATATTGATGATGAAAATAATTTTGTTTCTATTCATAATTTTACTGGCTATGTAGATGATACTTTGGTTGCAAGTAAGATTTTAATTAATAATGTTGATAATGTTCAATATTTGAGTGCTGATTTGACTCCTGGTAAAAAGACTAGAGGGTATGTTGCATACGAAGTAGATACTAATTGGAAACAATTTGATATTCATTATAAAGAAAATTCTTTTGATTATAATGATAGTATGATTTTTACAGTTGTTAATGAAGAGAATAATCAAAATAATAATAATGCTTAATGATAGCATATTATTTATGAAGGAGGATAAACTATGAATGTGGTAGATGTTATAATTATTGTTCTTTTAATATTGGGCGGTGTAGCTGGATTTAAAGCTGGTGTTATAAAGAAACTTACTGATTTTATTGGAATGTTTGTAGTTATTATTTTGGCTTTTTATCTTAAAAATTATATATCAGTAATTATGTACGAAAATTTACCTTTCTTTAATTTTTTTGGGCTTATTAATGGTATTGATGTTTTAAATATTTTACTTTATGAGGTCATTGCTTTTTTAGTTATATTTATTGCTTTATTATTTGTATTGAAAGTTGTACTTATGCTTACTGGTTTAGTTGAAAAAATACTTAAGGCTACTGTTATACTTAGTATTCCATCTAAATTACTTGGTATTGTAGTGGGAGTTATTGAAATGTATGTGTATTTATTTTTAATACTTGTAATTGTTTCGTTACCAATATTTGATTCTTCATTTTTGAAGGATTCTAAAATGAATAATTTTATTCTTAATAATACTCCAGTCTTATCTGGTGTATCAGAAGAGATTATTGATATTTATGGTGATGTTTATAATATTATAGATAATAGAAAGAATAAGACTAATGAACAATTAAATGAAGAGATATTAAAGGTATTAATTGATAAGAAAGTTGTTACTAAGGAATCTGCTAAAAAGTTAGTTGATAAGAATAAAATACATATTAATGATAAGTCAATAGTAGAATAGGAGGTTTGTTATGGGATTAATTCATTATGAAAATGATTTTGATGATTTGATTAAGGATACTGCTGTTGTGGATTTTTATGCTACATGGTGTGGTCCTTGTAAAATGTTTGGTCCAGTATTTGAAGATGTTTCTAAGGAAAGTAATATTAATTTTGTTAAGGTCGATGTTGATAAGGAAAATGATATTGCTAGAAGGTATGGTGTTATGACTATTCCGACCGTTATTTTATTTAAAAATTGTAAGGAAGTTAAAAGAAATATTGGATATATGTCGAAGGAAGAATTAATTGATTTTATGAAATAGTAATAGATAAATGTTACTATTTCTTTTTTTTTGTAGAAAAAATATTGATTTTCTTTTTGTTTTTTGGTATGATTATTATGATAGAGGAGAGGAGGAATTATTTATGGAAAGAGAAGATAAGAGAGGAGTATTTTTTGGAGTTATTGGGGTTCTTACTTTAATTGTAGCTATAATTGGGGCATCATTTGCATATTTTTCAATTAATGCAAGTAGTAAACAAGATGCTGTAAATGTTAGTGCTGCTTCAGTTAAAATTGTTTATACTGAGGGTGATCAAATTGCAATTGAAAATTTGATTCCATCTACTAGAGAAATTGCTATGAAAACTTTAACTAGAGGTTTAGCTGGAACTACTCATGAAGTTGAAGGTGCACAAGTTCCTTATACTACATGTAAAGATGATAATAACTATACTACTTGTGGTTATTATGAATTTTCTTTAACTAATAACAGTGAGAATGCTGTTAAGGTAAAGGCTTATGTTGTTCCAACAGCTCTTACTGAAGGTAAGGTTGGATTTTCTAATTTAATGTTTACATTATATGACAGAACTGGTATTGATGATAAATCAAATAATGGAACACAAGTATATGAAGGAAAAGTTCCTTATAATGCTGAAGATGGTACATATGATGTATCTGGATTTAGTTTACTTGGTAGTGATATTAATACTACTGCTGATCTTACTGGAAAAGGTGCTTCAAAGAATTATCGTTTATTTGTTTGGCTTAATGAAGCTGGTGAAGACAATAATGCTGAACAAGGTGCAATTTTTAAGGGTACAATTCATGTTGATTTACCAGGAGCAAATGGCGATATTACTGGTGTAGCTGCAGGAGAATAATTATTAAAAAGCAATATTTGATATTGCTTTTTTTTGATATTTTTGGTATTATTATACTAGGTGATGATATGAGTAAAAGTAAAAATGATATATTTTATTTGATTGTTTTAATTCTTACAATTATTACTTTGATGGTTGGTATTACTTTTACTTATTTTTCTCTAGTTGCTAAAGAGAAAGATGATAGTACTAAAGTTAAAACAGGAAGTATTGCTATAAATTATATTGATGGGGCTTCTATTAATAGTAATGGGTTAATTCCTAGAAAGGAACCTTCATTAGGAGAAAACTATGCTGTATATACTAAGAGATTTGCTATTTCTAGTAGTGGTACTTTAGATCAAACATTAGATATTTATATTAATGTTACTAAAAATGAATTTCTTAATAATGGTTTGAAATTTGCATTATATAATTCTAATGGTAGTAAAATTTCTTCTGGTAGTATTCCAACTAGTGATAAAGTTTTACTAGCTTCTGGTGAAGTATTAAAGACTAATACTACTAATTACTATACTGTTATAATATGGCTTAATGATGATGGAACTAATCAAAATTATGAAATGAGTAATTCTTTTGTTGGAGGATTTGATATAAATGCTCAGCAATTAAGATATCAATAACTGCATTAGCAGTTTTTTCTTTACTAAAATGATAATTTAGTATATAATTTATTTAGGTGATAATGTTATGAATGGTAAAGTTATTAAATTAAATGACTATAAGTTTAATTTTGGACAAGAGACTATTTTTTTAAATGTTTTTGCAGTATTTAAAAGTATTAAGAATGGTAATAAATATATAATTTATAGTTATGATAATAAGAAGTTATATTGTGGTTCGGCTTTTGTTAAAAATAATGAGATTATTGTTATGATATCAAAAGGTGAAAATGATGATGATATTAAAAAATTTGTTAAAGAGTTAATTAATAATAATTATCAAGAAGAATATGAAATTATTTCTTTAGATAAAGTTAATTCTATACAGGTTATAGATGAGACAATATGTGATATTGATGTTGATATTAAAAAACTTAATGATATTACGATTCCAAAACCTAAAGTTGTTGAAAAAGAGGTTGTTCCAAAGAAAAAAGTTAATTTTACTATAGTATTTTTACTTGTTTTTATTTTAGTAGTAGCTATGTTTTTCTTTTTTAATCCAGAAGTTATTAATGGTAAAAATGTTTACTATACTTGTAGTAAGTCTTATGATCATGAAAAACTACCGGCTTCAGTTATTGAAAATGTTGAACTTGAATTTAATGGTCATGGAACTATTATTGATATTAAAGTAAAGTCTGATTATATTTTTAATGATGTTAATTATTATAAAGAATTTAGAGATAAAAGTTACTTCTATCAATATTTTAGTGATGGTGATACTTATAAGTTTGATGATAATACTTATACTTATAAATTATTTTCTTCAATTAATACTAAGGAAGATTTCTTTTTACCTACAGATAAAGATGGACTTATAAAACATTATCAAGATGATAATTATACTTGTAAGGTTGTTGATAATTAATGAAAAAGAGTAATTTTTATTTATTATATAGTGGAGATAAATCTCTTTTAAATAATGAGGTTAATAAACTTAAGAAGAATTTAAATATTACTAGTGATAGTATATATTATGATATTGAAAATGTTTCGGATATTATTGTAGAGGCTTCTACTATTGGGATGTTTGATCCATATAAGTTTATTGTTATTGATAGTGATAATTATTTTTTACAGAAGAGTGAATTTGATATTTCTTTGTTAGAGGAATATTTTAATAATTATAATACTAATAGTTATTTGATATTTATTTTAAATAGTGGTAGTGTTGATAGTAAGAAGAAGTTATATAAATTAATTAATGATAATGGTACTATTAATAAACTTAGTGTTACTGAAGAGTATTTGGATACTTTTGTTAGGAATTATATTAAAGATAATGGATTTACTATGAGTGATATGGATATTAAGTTCTTTTTGGGTAGATGTAATAAAGATATTGATAATATTAAGAATGAGCTTGATAAACTTATGCTGTATAAATTAGAAGAGAAAGTTATTGATAAAGATGATATTATTTTACTTGTTGATGAAGATATAGATGATACTGTATTTGAACTTGTTAGCTCTATTCTTAAAAATGATTGTAATAAGGCTATGAAGTTATATTATAATTTTATTAATAATGGTATGGATGTTAGTCAGATAATAGCTATTATTGCTAGTCAGATTAGATTATTATTTCAAGTTAAGAGATTATATAATAGTGGTAAGTCTAATGAAGAAATTGCTAAAATATTAGAGTTTAAAAGTCCATATAGAGTTAAGTATTTACTTAATGATTGCTACTACTATAATGAAGATGATTTGATTAAGTATTTATCTAAATTAGCGGATATTGATAAAAATATTAAGAGTGGTAATGGTGATGGTAAGTTTCTTTTAGAACTTTTTATTGCAAAAAAAGATATGTAATTTTTGGTTACATACCTTTTTTTATATTTGATAGGGCTTTTTCTTTTTCTTCATCAGTGCTATTATTCCAAAATAATTCAAATAATACTCCTAATCCTATTAGAGGATCTTCATCATGTGATGCTATTGATTCCTCAATTGAATTTCTTATTTCTTCTATATTGTCTTCTTTGAAGTTAGAAATTATATAAGCTCTTATATCTATATTATTCATGTTATCACCATTATTAATATGGTTATTTATTTTTGATTTATACGTTGTAAAATACTCTTTAGTATGATATTCTATTTATGGTGATGTTTATGTCGATATATATTCATATTCCTTTTTGTAATAGTATTTGTAGTTATTGTGATTTTTGTAAGGTATATTATAATAAGAAATATATTTATGATTATTTGGATAATCTTAAGAAAGAGATTAGTAGTAGATATAAAGGTGAGAAAGTAAATACTATTTTTATAGGAGGAGGTACACCATCTAGTTTAGATATAGATGAACTTAGGTATTTATTTGATATTGTTGGTGTTTTTGATAAAGATATTTACTGTGAATTTACTATGGAATGTAATATTGATTCTATTAGTGAAGAAAAACTTATTATTATGAAAAAATATGGTATTAATAGAGTTAGTGTAGGGGTAGAATCTTTTAATGATAGTGTAATTAAGTTTCTTGGAAGAAATCATGATAAAAAAATGGTATTTGAAAAGATTGGGTTAGTAAAGAAATATTTTGATAATATTAATATTGATTTAATATATGCTGCTTATGATGATATTAATATTTTGAAGAGTGATATTGATTGTTTTTTAGAACTTGATATTCCACATATTTCTACTTATAGTTTGATTATTGAGGATAATACGGTATTAAAGATTAATAATACTAAGAATATTGATGAAGATCTGGATTATGGGATGTATAATTATATTCAGGATACTTTAGAGAAGAATGGGTATATTCATTATGAAATTAGTAATTATGCTAGAAGTGGATATCAATCTAAACATAATTTGGGTTATTGGAATAATTATGAATATTATGGTTTTGGTTTATCTAGTGTTAGTTATATTGGTAATAAGAGAATTAGTAATACGAAGAATTTAAGTAAGTATTTAAGTGGTAGTTATTTAGATTATACTCAAGAAGAAGATAAAGATATTCAGATGGAAAATGAAGTGATGCTTGGACTTAGAAAGTTTGATGGTATAAACTTAGATGAGTTTAAAGAAAAATTTAACGTTTTATTAGAAGATGTTTATGATATAGATGACTTAGTTAGAGCTGGTTATTTGATAAAAGAAAATAATTATCTTAAAATTAATAAGAAATATATGTATATTTCTAATGAAGTTATTGTTAGAATGTTTAAATAATGGTATAATTATTTATATAAATGGAAGGAAGGAAGATTATGGAAGGTTTTATTAAAGTTATTACTAGTGAAAAGTTTTATTTACCTTTTGTTTATGTTATAGTAGGTTTATTTCTTTATTTAGTTGTTAATAGTGTTATTAATAAACTTACTGCTAAACATAAGAGTACTAGAGGTAGGGATAAGAGGAAAGATACGATAATTGATTTATCTAAGAATATTTTTAAATATATAATTGTTATATTAATTATATTACAAATATTAAAATTGTATGGGGTTGATACTACTAGTATTATTGCTTCAATTGGAGTATTTGCTGCGGTTATTGGTCTTGCTTTTCAAGATATTTTAAAAGATTTATTAGCGGGAATTTCTATTATTTTTGATAATAAGTTTGCTGTCGGAGATACTGTTGAAATTAATGGTTTTAGTGGCACTGTTATTCAATTAGGACTTAGAACTACTAAGATTAAATCTTTTACTGGTGAGATTAAATCAATTGGTAATTCTTCATTTAATGAGGTTATTAATTATAGTTTGTCTGATGCTATATTATATATTAAACTTAATGTAGCATATGATACTAATTTGGAAAAACTAGAGAAAGTTCTTTCGGATATTAGGGAAGATGTATTAAAGATAGATGGTGTTATTACATATGAATTAAATGGTGTTGATGCTTTTGCGGATTCTTCAATTGTATATATGGTTTGTGTTACTTGTAAGGCTCCTAATAGGTATTCTGCTAAGAGAGCATTTCTTAGATTAGTTAAAGATACTTTTGATAAAGAAAAGATTGAAATACCATATACTACTGTAGATATTAATGTAAGGAAGTAGATGTTATGAATAAAATTGAATATTTTAATAAGGAATATAGTTATATAAAAGATAATAAGAAAAGAGAAGATCTTAAGTTATTGGTTAATGAATTACCTGATTATTTTTTTGATATTCCTGCTTCTAGTACTGGTAAATACCATCCAGATTTTGCTAAGAGTGAGCATGGACTTGTTAAACATACTAAAGTGGCAGTTAGATTTGCTAAAGAGCTTTTAGATAATCCGGGACTTAATAATTTTAGTGATAATGAAAAGGATATTATTATTATGGCTATTGTTTTACATGATGGGTGTAAAAGTGGTAGAGTAAAAGAAAAGTATACGAGATTTGATCATCCGTTAGTGGTATGTGAACTTATAAAAGAAAGTAGGAGTAAATTATCTCTTACTGATGAAGAATTTAATTTACTTATTAGGGTTATTTCTTCACATATGGGTATTTGGAATAAGGATTATAATGGTAATGAGGTTTTACCTATACCTAAAGATAAGTATCAGAGATTTGTACATATGTGTGATTATTTATCTAGTAAGAGGTTTATTGATGTTAGATTTGATGGAATTGATATTAGAGACTAATATATTTAGTCTTTTTTTCATATATTTAGATAGGTGAATTTATGAAATATAGATATTTTATGCTTCCTTTTATTATTATTTTTTTTATGATACTAGTTATTGATTATAATAGTGAAGTTGTTAACAAGGTACTTATTGATAGTAATAGGGCTATTAATTATCCTTTTTTTGATAATGATAATATTGATTTATTTATTGAGAATTATTTGAATAGGACTTCTAATAATTATAGTGATGATATTTTTATTGATTATGATGGTTATTTGAAAGAGAATAAATATTATTTGAGTTTTTATAAATATATAGTAGGATCAGGAAAGATATCTAATGATATTGATAGTTTTATTATTGATATTGATAATGATAAAGTGGAGAAGGGGATAGCTAGTACTTATATGAATGATTATATTATTTATGATAATGATGTTATTAGTAATAAATATATTGCTCTTACTTTTGATGATGGACCTAATTATAATACTAATAAGGTTCTTGATATATTAGAGGAAAATAATGTTCCTGCTACTTTTTTTGTACTTGGTAATAGAATTAAGGGAAATGAGAATATTTTAAAGAGAATGGTTAGTAGTAAGATGGAGATTGGAAATCATACTTTTAATCATTTACTTCTTACTAAATATAAAGAAGATAAGGTTAAGAGTGAGATTAATGATACTAGTAATCTTATTTTTGAAGTTACGGGGAAATATCCTACTTTACTTAGACCTAGTTATGGATCTTGTAATAAGATGATTAAGAGAATAGTGGATACTCCTATTATTATATGGGATATTGATACTTTGGACTGGAAATATCATAATTCTAGGAGAATTAGTAGTAGGGTTATTAATAAAGTAAAAGATGGAGATATTGTTTTAATGCATGATATTTATAGTGCTACTGCTAATGCATTAGAAATTATTATTCCATCTTTAAAGAGTAAGGGTTATACTTTTGTTACGGTTAGTGATTTGTTTTATTATAAGAATATTCCTTTAGAAAAGGGAAATGTATATGGATTTGCTAGATAACTATTTTTTTATGGCACTCTAAGCTTGCAATCTTAGAGTGTTAGTTAAAGCCTCTAATGGAGTCTTTAACTAAGATATCAACCATATATATTATATATTAGTTAGGGTTATATACTAAAAAGGGAGGAAATATGGAAGTTTCTTATCTTTTTTCTTTACAAAAAAATGCTTTTGTTATATAATTATATTGGCTTTTTGTAAGGAAGTGATACTTATGGCTTATATCAGTAATGAAGTTATGAATGAGATAAGAAATAAAACTGATATTGTTGATGTTATTTCTAAGTATGTTAATCTTACAAAGAAGGGGAAAAATTATTTTGGTGTTTGTCCTTTTCATGATGATCATTCTCCTAGTATGAGTGTTAGTCCGGAAAAACAGATTTATACTTGTTTTTCTTGCGGTGCTAGTGGCAATGTATTTACTTTTGTAGCGGATTTTGAGAAGATATCTTTTACTGAGGCTGTTAGATTGCTTGGGGAAAAGGTTGGTATTAATATTGGTACTAATATTAGTGTTAGTAATAAGAAAGATGAATACTTTGATATTTATAGTACTGCTAATAAGTTTTATCAAAATAGTTTATTTACTAATTTAGGTAAGAATGCTATTGAATATTTAGATAAGAGACATATTGATAAAGATACTATTAAAAAATTCGGTATTGGTCTTTCTATACAGAAGGTATCACTTACTGAATACTTGATTAATAAAAAATATTCTATTGATAAACTAGTAGATGTTGGTCTTACTAATGAGAATGGACATGATATTTTTATTAATAGAATTATGTTTCCTATCTATGATTTAAGTGGTAATCCTGTTGCTTTTTCTGGTAGAATATATAATACTAAAGATACTGCTAAATATGTTAATACTAAAGAGACGGATAAATTTAAAAAGGGAAAGATTTTATATAATTATCATATTGCTAAAGAATATTTGAAGAAAAATGATTCTGTTATTATTATGGAAGGTCAAATGGATGTTATTAGGGCTAGTACAGTTGGTATTGATAATTGTATTGCTACTATGGGAACTGCTCTTACGAGGGAACATAAAAGTATTATTAGAAATATGGCTAATAATGTTATTTTATGTTTTGATGGTGATGCTGCTGGTGAAAAGGCTACTATTAGTGCTATTGAGTTACTTGAAGATACTGGAGTTAATATTAAAATAGTTAGACTTCCTGATAATTTGGATCCTGATGAATATATACTTAAAAATGGTAAAGATTCTTTTTTAGCACAAATTAATAATGCTGGTAATCTTATTGATTATAAAATGGAAATACTTAAAAAGAATAAAGATTTTGGTAATATTAAGGATATTTCTTCTTATGTTAATAGTGCTTTAAAGGAACTTATTAATGAAAAAGATAATATTATAGTAGAACTTAATTTAAAGAAGTTATCGGATAATTTTAATATAGATTATGAGACTATAAAAGATAAATATAATAAGTTGATTAAAAATAAAAAAGAGGTTGTTAGAGATATTAAACCTAAGAAGACTTATAATAAATATGGTATGGCAGAGAATTATCTTATTTATTACATGTTAAAGAATGAAAAGGTACTTAATATGGTTGAAAATAGAGTTGGATATTTTCCTGATAAAAATATTCGTGAATTATCTAATGAAATTATTTACTATTTTCATAAATATGGTATAATAAATGTTGCTGATTTTATTAGTTATATATCTGATCGAGAGGAAATACTTAGAACCCTCCGTGATATTATTGCTATGGGAATAAAAGAGGACTTTCAAATAGAAGAAATTGAAGATTATATTTTTGTTATAAATGAGTATCATAAAGAAGTGAGAGTTAATAATTTAAACAAAAAGTTAAAAGAAGAGAAAGATCCATTAAAACAAGCAGAAATATCTATGGAGATAATGAAGATAAGGGGAGGTAGTAGAAATGGTATCAGAAATTAAAGATTTTGAACAAAGAAAAGAAAACTTGATTAAGAAAGGTAAAGAACTTGGATTTATTACATATGAAGAGTTAGCAGAAGAGTTAAAAGGTCTTGAAATTGGTAGTGATTTACTTGATGAACTTTATAATGCTCTTATGGAAAATGATATTAGTGTTGTATCAGAATCTGACTTAGATGATGGTAGTGATGAGGATGATGGTGGAGATTTAGAGGATATTTTAAAAGATAATAATATTGCTAAAGAACTTACTATTAATGATCCTGTTAGAATGTATTTAAAAGAGATAGGTAAAATTAGTTTGTTATCACTTGCAGAAGAGACTGAACTATCTGAGAGAATTGCTAATGGTGATGAAGAAGCTAAAAATAGACTTGCAGAGTCAAATTTAAGACTTGTTGTATCTATTGCTAAACGATATGTTGGAAGAGGTATGCTTTTTCTTGATTTGATTCAAGAAGGTAATATTGGTCTTATGAAAGCTGTTGAAAAATTTGATGCTAATAAAGGATATAAGTTTTCTACTTATGCTACTTGGTGGATTAGACAAGCTATTACTAGAGCAATAGCGGATCAAGCTAGAACTATCAGAGTTCCTGTACATATGGTGGAAACTATTAATAAGCTATCAAGATTTCAAAGACAACTTACACTTGAACTTAATAGGGAGCCTACTGATGAAGAACTTGCTGCAAAAATGGGGATGAGTCCTGAAAAAATTAGAGAAGTTATTAAGATTGCTCAGGATCCTGTTTCTTTAGAAACTCCAATTGGAGAAGAAGAAGATTCACATTTGGGTGATTTTGTTCCTGATGAAAACAATATGTCTCCGGAAGATTTCACTATTCATGAAATGTTAAAAGAAGAGATTAGTGATGTTTTACTTACTTTGACTGAAAGAGAAGAACAAGTACTTAGACTTAGGTTTGGTCTTGATGATGGGTCATCTAAAACATTAGAAGAAGTTGGGCAAATGTTTGGTGTAACAAGGGAAAGAATTAGACAAATTGAGGCTAAGGCCTTAAGAAAATTAAGACATCCATCTAGAAGTAGAAAGTTGAAGGATTTCTTAAATGAGTAAATTATCTAAAAGATTAGAAATGGTGGCTAGTTTTATAGATGAAAATGATAAATCCGTGATTGATATTGGTTGTGATCACGGACTTTTATCTATATATTTAGCTGAAAAATTTAATAATTTAAAAATTATTGCTAGTGATGTTAATAATAATGCTTTAGAGTCTGCTAGAAAGAATGTACATAAATATAAATTAGAAGATAGAATAGATATTAGACTTGGCAGTGGTGTATCTGTTATTAATAAGAAAGATAAAATCGATACATTAGTAGTAGCTGGTATGGGTGCTAATACTATTATTGGATTTCTTAAATATTCTCAAGATAAACTTAAAGATATTAATAAGATTATTATTCAAAGTAATACTGATTTATTTTTCTTAAGAAAAAATATGGTTAGTATGGGTTATTATATTGATGATGAAGAATTGGTTCTTGATAAGAATATTATTTATACTGTTATCGTATTTAAGAAGGGTAGGGAAAGATATTCTTATAAAGAATTATATTTAGGTCCAATATTATTAGATAAGAATAGTGAATTATTTAGAAAGAAATGTGATAAAGAACTTAAGACAATTACTATGATATTAAATAATATTGGTAGTGGACATTATTTATATAAATTAAAATTAAAAAGAAATATTAAAATATTTAAAAATATAACTTAATTGTTATATTTTTTTTATTTTTGGTAAAAGTATTGTCAAAAAATGTTTTATTTGGTATTATTAGTATGTAAGGTAAGGAGTTAATTATGAAAAGTAAGGAAAAAAGGAATTTTATGTTAGGGAGTTTGATATTGGTTCTCGTAATATCAATTGGTTATTTTGGCATAAGTTCTGCCAGTAATACTTATGCTATAGATTCAGGAACTAGTGATACTGATGCGACTGGTGGTTCCTGTTATTATTGTTCATCTAATGCACCTCTTAAAAGATATGTTTGGTCTAGTACTACACCAACAACCGCTTGTAGTGGAGGTAATTGGCGTATCAAAGAAAGTAGGGATACTAGTTCTAAATGTAAGTCATTTACTTGTAATATTTATTATAAAGGAGAAAATGGCTTGGCTATTGGAATTGATGATACAATAATAACTGATTTTGGAACAATAACTACATCTGTTCCAACTAAGTCCGGTTATATTTTTGATGGATGGAAAATAGGAAATTCTACTTATTCTAGTGGCGCTAATTTTAGTTGTGATACTGCTGGTAATTATAGTGCTTTTGCAATTTTTCATAAAAAGCCATGTAAATGGACTACTGCTACAGCATGTGAAAATGCAAATCCTGGTTATAAATGTAGGTCTACGGATGGTACATGTTGGATGAAAGGGGACCCTATTTCTTATACTATTAGTTATAATGCTAATGGTGGTAGTGGAGCCCCAGGTAGTCAGACTAAGACACATGGTACTGATTTAACATTAAGTAGTACTAAGCCTACTAGAAATGGATATAAGTTTTCAAAATGGACAACTGGTAAAGATGGTAGTGGTACGAGTTATGCTCCAGGAGCTACATATAATGCAAATGCAAGTATTACGTTATATGCACAATGGATTTCTGCATGTAAATGGACTACTGCTGATGCTTGTCAAAAAGCTAATCCTGGATATACATGTAAATCTACTGGTACTGATGGTGCATGTTGGGATGTTGATAAACCATCTACTTATACTATTAGTTATAATGCAAATGGTGGTAGTGGAGCTCCAGGTAGTCAAACTAAGACGCATGGTACTGATTTGAAATTAAGTAGTACTAAGCCTACTAGAAGTGGATATACTTTTGTAAATTGGAATACTAAGAGTGATGGTAGTGGTACAAATTATGCTTCAGGTGCTACATATAATACAAACGCCAATATTACTTTATATGCAATATGGAAAACAAATTCAAGTGGTGGTGATACTACTACTAAATATACAGTATCATATAATGCAAATGGAGGAAGTGGAACTCCAAGTAATCAAACAAAGACACAAGGTACTAATTTGGTATTAAGCAGTACTAAACCTACTAGAAGTGGATACACTTTTGTAAATTGGAATACTAAGGGTGATGGTACTGGTAAGAGTTATGCTCCAGGAGCTACATATAGTACTGATGCAAATCTTACTTTATATGCAATATGGAAAACAAATGCTAGTGGTGGACCTGTTACTAAAAAATACACTATTAAGTTTGATGCTAATGGTGGCACTGGAACAACGAAAGAGGTTGTATGTGATTATGGTAGTAAATGTACTTTAACTGGTAATGCCTTTACTAGAGATGGTTATGAATTTACTGGTTGGAATACTAAGAGTGATGGTAATGGAGTTAGTTATCGTGATGGAGCAGTTGTAAAGGATCTTTCATCTGTTGATGGTTCCATAGTTACGTTGTATGCTAAATGGAAAGCAAATGATGTTGATGTTGAGGAACATGTAATTACTTTTATTCATAATGATGGTACTAATAGAATTACGGTTTTAGCAGTAGATGATAATGATACTATTCCTTTTATTATACCTGATAGAGATGGTTATGAATTTGCTGGTTGGTATACTGATGTTGATTTAACCAAAAAGTATGATTTTACTACTAAAGTTAAAGGCGATATTACTTTATATGCTAAGTGGACTGAAGATGGTTATTCCAGTGATAAGACTGATGAAGAGATTAGTAATAATAGTAAAACTGGTGATGTTATGATGTTTATTGTTTGGACTGTTGGTATAGGAACTTTAGCATATAGTGTTTACTATTTTAAGACGAGAAAAGAAAATTAATAAAAAGTACTAAAAAAGTACTTTTTTTCTTTTACTTTCATATTCTTTATTGAAAGGGAGAGTGATTATGAAACAGATTGTACCATTTAAGAAAGAATTACCATTTAAAACTAAAGTTAGTGAGATTACTTCTATATCTTTGGAAAGAGAAATTAATGTTGAAGAAGAAGGTATTATTACTGGTGTATTTCATATTACTGGGAATTATAAGATGAATGAAGGCTCTATTAATAGAGATGAGTTTTCTTTTGATTTACCTTTTGATATTACATTAGATCCTAGATATGATATTAGTACTGTTAAGGCTGATATTGATGATTTTTATTACGATGTTATTAATAGTGATACTTTGAGTGTTAATATTGATTTATTTATTGAAGCTGAATATTTACCAGAAGATGTAACAAAGGAAGAAGATACTCTAGATGAAAAAGCAGAAACTGAGGAAATAGAAGAAGTTAGAGTAGAAAAAATAAAGGTTGATGATGTGAAAGATGATATACCAGTAGTTGATGAAAAGAAAGAGGAAATTATGGGAAAAATAAGTACTGAAGAAATTAAAGAGGAAACTAGAGACAATGATAATATTACTGCTAGTGATTTGTTTTCTAATTTAGATGATAGTGAGACTTATACTACTTATTATGTTTATATTGTTAAAGAAGAAGATACTATTGATAAAATACTTATTAAATATGGTATTACAAAAGAAGCATTTGAAGATTATAATGATATAACAAATATTAAACCTGGAGATAAGGTTATTATACCTAAGACTAGTGAATAATGATATTAGAAGTGAAGTAAGTAAATATAATTTGCCTTATAATAAGCTTACTATTAAATCAGGGGTTAAAATAGTCGATGATAGAATAGTTATTAAAAATAAAAATAATAATGATATTGATAAGACTTATAATTATTTAAGATCAAGAGCTTTTGATTATTTTCCTTATCCAATAGAAGAATCTAATAAATATGAAATATATCCATATATTGAAGATGTATATGAACCAAGAGAACAAAAGGCTATGGATATGGTGCATTTACTTAGTTTACTTCATAGTAAAACTACTTTTTATAGGGAAGTAGATATTGATAAAAATAAAAAAATATATGAAGATATTGTTAATGATATTGATTATTTGAATAATTATTACAATGAACTTATTTCTTTGATTGAAAAAGAGGTTTATATGTCTCCTTCTTCTTATTTGATTGCTAGAAATATTAATATTATATTTAGTAGTATTTATTATGTTAAAGATAATATTGATAAATGGTATAAATTAATTGAAGATAATAAGAATGAAAGAGTTTCATATATTCATAATAATATTAATTTAGATCACTACCTTAAAAGTGATAAGCCATATTTAATTAGTTGGAATAAAAGTAGGGTTGATAGTCCTATATATGATTTATTATCTTTTTATAAGAATCATTATTTAGAATTTGATTTTGATGATTTATTTCATTATTATGAAAGTAATTATCCGTTAAAAGATAATGAAAGATTACTTTTATTTATTTATATGGCTATTCCTCCTAAAATTGTTATTGATGGTAGTGAGTATGATATGTGTATAAAAATAAATAAAAATATGGAATATTTGTATAAAACTAGTAATTTAATTATGAACTATCAAAAGTAGATAGTTCTTTTAAAATATACTTGTAAGAATGACTAATATATGGTATCATAAATTATGATAGGAGGAGAGTATGAATAATAGTATTAATGTTCAGAATGAAAATAATAATGAATTAAAGAAAGCCATATTGATAGGAATTATTGTTTCGATTGTTGGTTCTATTGTGGTGATTTTAATACTTAAGTTTTTGGTATTTGGGGTACATAAAAATACTACTGGTTTGTCTGATTATAAGGCTGCTAATGTGGATTTAAATTGTGCTTATAGTCATAATACAGGTGATACTGATATATCTATTTATTCTGATTTTATTTACAATTATCAAAAGAGTTATAAACTTGCTATTTATAATAGAATGGTTATTAAGTATCAAAATGGTTTAACAGATGATAATGTTACTGAAATGATCAACAAATTGAATTCTTTAGATTGTATAATAGATGGTAATAATGATTTTTGTGTAAGCAATCGTCTTAATTTCGATTCGTCTGGTTTTGGCTGGAGTTATATTACTGATAAGCCAAATAATACACTTACTGTTATCTTTTATAATTATTATGGTTCTGGTAAAAGAATAACTGCTAATGATAAGGAACAAATAAAAACTCATTATAAAAATGAAGGATATATTTGTGAATAGAAATAAAACTTACTTTGGTGAGTTTTTTCTTTACTTTGATTCTTATAATTGTTATAATTATTAAGAAAAGAGGAATTATATGAAAGATAATTTTATTAAAGGCTTTTTATATAAAGAAATATATCGTAATGAGATTAATGGTTATATGGTTGGTCTTTTTAAAATAAAGGATAATAATATTGACTATGATGATGATATGATACATATAACTGGAATATTACCTAGACTTAGTGAAAAAAAAGAATATATTTTATATGGTGAAATTGTTTATCATAATAAGTATGGAAAACAATTTAATGTTAATTCTTTTGAAGTTAATATTCCTACTAAAGAAGAAGAATTGATTGTCTTTTTATCAAGTGATTTATTTCCAATTGGAGAAAAGACTGCTAAAAAGATCGTTGATACTTTTCATGAGGATACTATTAATAAAATACTTGAAAACAAAGATTGCCTTCAATTGATACCTAGACTTGGGGAAAATAAAATTAATAGAATATACAATGTTTTAGTGGATTATCAAAGTACTTCTAATATTGTTATGGAACTTACTAAACTTGGTTTTGATATGAAAGATTCTTTATCTTTTTTAAATAAGTATAATAATAAAATATTAGATACTGTTAATAATAATATATATGAGCTTATTGATAGTGATGAAATGTCTTTTATTAAGATTGATGAAATTGCTCTTGGCATGGGAATTAATGAAGATGATGAAAGAAGAATTAAGGCATTAATTATCTATATTATGAAAGAATTGTGTTTTAATAATGGAGATACTTATTTATTTTTGGAAGAAATATCTAATATGTTATCTAATTATGTTAGTATTAGTAATGAAAAATTTGATTATTTGATGGTGAAACTTGTTAAGAATAAAAAAATTATTATTGAAGATAAGAGATATTATTTAAGAAAATTTTATGAGGCAGAAAAATATATTTGTGAAAGACTTTGTTTTCTTAATGATATGAGTATTAATAGTAATATTAGTATTGATAAATATATTGATAATAAAGAAAAAGATAATAAAATTAAGTATGATGAATTACAGAAAAAGGCTATATATTCTGGTGTTAATAATAATATTACTATTATTACTGGTGGACCTGGAACAGGTAAGACTACAATTGTTAAGGCAATTGTTAATATTCTCATTCATGAAAAAAAATTAAAAAAAGATGATATTGCACTTCTTGCTCCAACAGGGAGAGCTAGTAAGAAACTTATGGAAACTACTGGTATTAGTGCTAGTACTATTCATAAATATTTAGGATGGGATAAGGATACTAATACTTTTGCTACCGATGAATATTCTCCAAATGGCCAAAAATATATTATTGTCGATGAAGTTAGTATGATTGATACTTTACTTATGGAAGCTTTATTTAAAGGTATTAGAAGAGATGCTAAACTTATTTTAGTAGGAGATTACTATCAATTACCTAGTGTTAGTGAAGGACAGATACTTAAAGATATTATTGATAGTGATTGTTTGCCTGTAATTAGACTTAATCAAATATATAGACAAAGTGAAGACTCATATATTCTTAACTTAGCTTATGATATTAAAAATAAAAATATTAGTGAAGATTTATTTATTAAAAAAGATGATTATTTATTTATTAGTAGCGATAATGATAATGCTGGTAGTTATATTAAAGAAGTTGTTAAAAAAGCTATTAAAAAAGGATATACTGATAGGGAAGTACAAATATTAGCTCCTATGTATAAGTCTTTAAATGGTATTGATAATCTTAATATTATGCTACAAGAATTGTTTAATCCTAGTAGTAAAAATAAAAAAGAAATAAATATTAGAAATGTTACTTTTAGAGAATGTGATAAGGTATTACAACTTGTTAATGATCCAGATAATAATGTTTATAATGGTGATATTGGATATATTGAAGATATTATTATTTCTAAAGATAAAAAGATAATTAATCAGATTAATATTAATTATGATGGTAATATTGTTGAGTATACACCAGATAAATTTATTAATTTTAGACATGGATATGCAATTAGTATTCATAAAGCACAAGGTAGTGAATTTGATATGGTTATTATGCCTGTTGTTAATTCTTTTAAGAGAATGCTTTATAATAAACTTGTTTATACTGGTGTTACTAGAGCTAAAAAAAGTCTTGTTATAGTGGGAGACTCGAATGCTTTTATTTATGGTATTAATAATGATTATGTTGATAATAGAAAAACTACTTTAAAAGATTTTATTATTAATTTTTATAATGAATAGTATAATTATTGATATATGGTTAATAATATGATTGGTATGTTAAATACCAATCATATTTTAGAGAGGTGAGATTATGAAATCTAAGACAGGTATGGCTTTAATGGGATTAGGTATTGGAGTTGGGAGCGCCGCTCTATACACAAATATAAAAAATGGTAATATGAAGAAGTTAGTTAGAAAGATGAATTCCGCTAAAACTAAAGCTATTAGTGACCTAGAAAATATGATGTAGGAAGAGAAGATTTTTCTCTTTCTTTTTTTATATTTTTTTGATATAATTTAGTAGGAGGATAGGTATGGGAAAAAGAAAGAAGAGAAAGAGTAATGTTGGTGCTATAATTATGATTATAGTTATAGTGTTACTTAGTTTATTTGTTTATTTACTGGCTACTAAAAGAATTGATTTTAATAATAAGAATGATGATTTAGTAGAAGATAATACTAATATAGATAATAATAAAAACAATAATGATAAGAATGATAAAACTATTTCTAAGGAAGAAGCAATTACTATTAGTAAAGAGAAGATGCCTGTTATGATTAGTTTGGCTAATCAAAAGAGAGGACTATATGGTTACTGTGGTGAATTTGATGAAGATGCGGACTTTTTGACTATAGGTAATGATACTTATGATTTATCTTCTGAATTTAAGAGTGTTAGTGAGGTTAAAAAATATTTGAAAGAAAGTATTAGTAGTGAACTTATTAATGAGTATTTTGATAATAATAAGTATCAAGAAAAAGATGGTAAATTATATTGTATGGTAGCACATAAAGGTGTTGATTTAGCTTACCTTAGAAATGAAAATATGATTAATAATGGTAATACTAAATATGATGTTTTAAATTTAGGCAATGATAGTTTTGATGTGGAAGTTGTTATTTCTTATTATTCAGTAGGAGATAATACTCCTAGTAACTTACTTACTATTTCTTCTAAGATAGAGAAGATAGATGGTAAATATGTCGTTACTAAATATAGTGATAATGTTTAAATAGAATAATTAAATGAGAGTAATATCTCATTTTTTTATGTAAAAAAAAGAAGTAATTATTTTACTTCCATAGTATTTACTTTTTTAGTTAATCTTGATTTTTCTCTATCAACTTTATTTTTATGAACTAAACCTTTAACTTTAGCATTATCTAAAGCTTTAATTGCTTTCTTTAATGATTTGTCTGCTAGTTCTTTATTTCCTGCTAATACAGCTTTGTCTGTTTCTTTAATAGCATTTTTAACAGTAGACTTTAATTGTTGATGTGCTAAAGTTGTTTTTCTTATTTGAATTATTTTTTTCTTTGCATTTTTAACATTTGCCATAAAAATTCATCTCCTTCCAAAACTAATTATAATTTTACCAAAAAATTATAGAAAAAGCAAATATTTTTAGTGTTTTTTGTAAAAAATATTACTGGTGATAGATATGGGACATGAAATTGACTTAAACAAGTATAATATTAGGACTGATTTGATACTTGAAAGTATTACTGATAATGGTAATTATATTGATACTAAAACAGAGAATTACGGAAATATTTCTGTTACTAGTGTTAATATTGATGATGAAAGTAGTAAACTTATTAATAGAAAGAAGGGTAAGTATGTTACTATTTTATTTAATGATGCTACAGATAAAGAAAATTGTGATAGGATAGAGGAAATTTTTATTAAAGTTCTTAATGATTTTGTTGGTGATAATAATAATATTCTTGTTATTGGTCTTGGTAATGATAAGAGTACTCCTGATAGTTTGGGACCTAAAGTTATTGATAATTTAATTATTACTAGACATTTATTTGTACTTGGTGAAGATATTAGTAAAGGTATTAAAGAAGTAGCTGGTTTTTGTCCAGGTGTTATGGCATGTACTGGGATAGAGACTGGTGATTATATTAAGGCTGTTATTAATGAAGTTAAGCCGAATATGGTAGTAGTAGTTGATGCTCTTGCTGCTGGCAGTATGGATAGAGTTAATAAGAGTATTCAAATTACTGATACTGGTATTCATCCTGGTAGTGGTGTTGGTAATATGAGAAAAGAAATTAGTTATGATACTATGGGTATTCCTGTTATTGCTATTGGGGTTCCTACAGTAGTAGAGGCTTCTGTTATTGTATATGATACTATTAATTATTTATTCAAACATATTTCTTATATTAAAGATAATCAAAGTAAAAACAAACTTATTTTTAGTAGAAGTAATTATGTAGATAAAATAAAAGATAAGGATTTAAATTTAGAAGAGAAAAGAGATATTCTTGGTATGATAGGAGAATTGTCGGATACTGATAAGAAAAGTTTAATTGAGGAGGTTCTTACATCTGTTAATTATAATTTCATTGTTACTCCTAAAGAAGTTGATTTTGTTATTGATAAACTTTCTATGATTATTGGTGAGGGTATTAATAAGTGTTTGCATGATATTTAGAAGAATCTCTTGACATAAATATTAAAATATTGTATATTATGTGTAGTGAATGTGAGATTGCTTACTCTACAGTAGTTTGCGTTTTATATTCAACTTCGTTCCTATTCTGTTTGAAGGGACGATTAAAATTTTATGACTGGTCGTGACCCGTAGGGTTGCGGCTAGTCTTTTCTTTTTAGGATAATAATTACATTTTCATTTTTCTTGACAATTATTTTATCGACCCATTTTGTCGTTTCCGAATTATATACTTTTTCTAATTGTCTTAATAAATCATTTTCTTGTATGTTACTATTTGTAATATCAAAAATAAAGTTTTTGGATTGTCTCTTTTTTCTTTTGATAGTATCTTCTATAATTCTTTTACCACATCCTGTTATTGATTTTAGGTCCCAGTATTCATTTCTAAATAAATAATCTGCTGTCATAATGCCATCTGGTTTATTTATTCTTGGAAGCATATATATTTTTCCTCCAAATGTTTTTTCTAACCATATAGCAATATCTTTTTCTTTTTTTGAATAATCTAAAACTACATTTTTACCATCTACTTTATATTTAAATCCTTTACTATCTTTAAAATAATTTTTATCTAGTATTTTGTGACTGTTAGATTTATTGTTTTTTGCAAAATTTTTTGTTATATCTATGTAATTAACATTTTCTACTTCTTTTTCTGTAACCATTTATTGCCTCCTTTATCATTGTCTAATTGTATATGATAATATATATTGTTGTTGATGTCAATTACTAAAGTATCAAAAAAGTGTAAAGTAGTGAAGAAAATATTTTATATTTTGGATAAAATAATATATAATATACTTAGGAGATGATAGAAATGAAAATAGCAATAAATGGTTTTGGTAGAATTGGTAGATTAGTATATAGATTAATGAAAGAAGATGATTTCTTTGATGTAGTAGCTATTAATGATTTATCTAGTAGTGAAGAGATGGCTTACTTACTTAGATATGATACTAATCATAGAACTTATGATAAAGATATTACTTTTGATAGTGAAGGTATTATTGTTGATGGTAAGAAAACTAGAGTATATAGTGAGATGGATCCTAGTAATCTTCCGTGGGGAGAACTTGGTATTGATTTAGTATTTGAATGTACTGGTAAGTTTACTAAGAAGGAAGATGCTAATAAACATATTTTGGCAGGTGCTAAGAAAGTACTTATTAGTGCTCCTGGTAAGGGTGATATGAAGACTATTGTTTATAATGTTAATGATGATATATTAACTAGTGATGATATTATTGTATCAGCGGCTTCTTGTACTACTAATTGTTTAGCACCAATTGTTAAAGTACTTGATGATAATTTTGGTATTGAAAGAGGATTTATGACTACAATTCATGCTTATACTAATGATCAAGTTACTTTAGATGTTTCTCATAAAAAAGGGATTAAAGAAAGAAGAGGTAGAGCATGTGCAATGAATATTGTGCCTACTTCTACTGGGGCTGCTATTGCAATTGGTAAAGTAATTCCAAGTTTAGATGGTAAACTTAGTGGTGGTGCTATTAGGGTACCAGTATCTGATGGTAGTTTAGTTGATTTATCTTTAGAACTTACTGAGAAAGTTACAGTAGAAGAAATTAATAGTGCATTTATAAATAATGCTAGTGAGACTTTAGTTACTACTACTGATCCAATTGTTTCTTCTGATGTTATTGGTACTACTTGTGGCGCATTAGCAGACTTATCTTTAACTAAAGTAGTAGAACATGATGGTAAACAAATGGTTAAAGTTATTTCTTGGTATGATAATGAAATGGGTTATTCTGCTCAGATGGTTAGAACTGCTAAGAAATTACTTAGTTTATAATTACTTAAGATTATTCTTAAGTTTTTTTCTTTGGAAAATATTTTAGTTAGAAAGGATTTCACACCAATACATATTTTATAATTTTTACTTCTAGACTACAGGCTAGAAGTAACACTAAAAGACTTTGGCTTTTAGTGAAAGGTATGGAAAATTTGTACTATTTTACTTTTCACTTATTTATATCTAGTATATATTATAGTGAGGTGTGGTATGAATACGATTTCTATTTATGAATTAAAGAAAATTAGTAGTCCTATTATTATTGATATTAGAGATAATTATTCATATAGTATTTCTCATGTTAAGAATGCTATTAATATACCTTATTATAATTTACTTAATAATTATTCTCATTATTTAAATAAGAAGAAGAGATATTATCTTTATTGTGAAGAGGGCAAACAAAGTTTAGAGATTAGTAAGAGACTTAATGCTTTTGGATATGATACTTTGAGTATTACTGGAGGTTTTATTTCTTTTAAATAGGGTTATTTCATATAATTTAGTATGAGAATGTTACTAAAGAATAAGAAAAGGAAAAAAAGTAAAGTTATTAATACTATTATTGTTATTTTTATATTTCTGGTATTATTTATTATTATATTTATTAATTATTATTCTAATAAATCCAGAGATGTACTTATGGCTTATGCTGAGGCTGAAACTAGGAAACTTACTGTTTTAGTTATTAATAAGGCTATTACTAAACAGATGAGTGATTCATGGGCTGATGATATTTTTGATATTGTTTATAATGATAAAGGAGAAATTGTTTTAATTGATTTTAATAGTAAGAATTCTTCTAAAATACTTAGTACTATGACTAGTTTAATTGAACTTAATCTTAGGGCTATTGAAGAAGGAAAGATTGATATGTTAGAACTTCCTCTTAATAGTTTAGATGCTTATGATATGGATTTGCTTGATAAGGGTATTATTACTTATATTCCTTTTGGTATGGTTACTGGTTCTAGTCTTTTATATAATCTTGGTCCTAAGATTCCAGTTAAGTTATCTTTAGTGGGAGATGTTGTTACTGGATTTTCTACGGATGTTACAGAATATGGTATTAATAATGCTTTAATTAAATTAATGATTGATGTTAAAGTTGATACGAGGATTATTTTACCTATTATTAGTGAAGAAATTAATATTGATGCTAGTATTCCTATCGCTATGAAAGTTGTGCAGGGTAAAATTCCTGATTATTATATGAATGGTTTTAGTAGTAGGTCTAATATAAGTAATTAAACTGTCTATTTATTGTAAATAGATAGTTTTTTTCTTTACTTATTGGATTTTATTTTATATAATAAGGGTGCAAGGTGATATAAATGAAATTAACTAAAGAAGTAGTAGAAAAAATATCTAGTATTAAGGGAGAACCTAAATGGATGCTTGATTTTAGACTTAGATCTCTTGATGCTTTTTTAAAGAGTAATAATCCTAATTTTGGACCTAAACTTGATATTGATTATGATAACATTACTTATTATAAAGAGAGAGAGAATAATTTAACAGATAATTGGAATAATATTTCTTGTGATGTTAGAAATATTTTTGATGATTTGGGTGTTATCTCTGCTGAAGCAAAATACTTAGATGGTATGGGGGCTCAATATGATAGTGAAGTTATTTATCATAATATGAATGAGGAGTTAAAGAAAAAGAATGTTATCTTTATGGATACTGATAGTGCTTTAAGAGAGTATCCTGAATTATTTAAAAAATATTTTAATACTTTAGTTAAATATAATGAGAATAAATTTACAGCTTTAAATGGTGCTGTATGGAGTGGAGGAACTTTTATTTATATTCCTCCTAATACGGAACTTGATAGACCTCTTCAAAGTTATTTTAGAATTAATAGTAAGAATATGGGACAGTTTGAGAGAACGCTTATTATTGTTGATGATAATAGTAGCGTTCATTATATGGAGGGATGTACTGCTCCTACTTATACAGAGGATTCTCTTCATGCAGCAGTAGTTGAAATATTTGTTGGTAAGAATAGTAAGTGCAGATATAGTACTGTACAGAATTGGTCTACGGATGTATATAACTTAGTTACTAAAAGGGCTATCGTTGAAGAGAATGGTTTAATGGAATGGATTGATGGTAATGTTGGCTCTAAGACTAATATGAAATATCCTGCTTGTATTTTAAAAGGTGATTATGCGAAAGGTACTTGTATTAGTGTTGCTGCTGCTGGTAGTGGTCAGATACAAGATTCTGGTGCTAAAATGATTCATTTGGGTAAATATACAAAGAGTAATATTATATCTAAATCTATTGCATCAGGTGGTGGTAATGCTACTTATAGAGGTACTGTTAAAATTACGAAGAATGCAATTGGCTCAAAGGCTTCAGTTAAATGTGATACTTTGATTCTTGATGATAAATCTAAGAGTGATACTATTCCGACTAATATTGTTAATAATAATAGTTCCTTTATTGAACATGAGGCAACGGTATCAAAGATTAGTGAAGATAAGTTATTTTATTTGATGAGTAGGGGACTTGATGAGGATAAGGCTAAAGAACTTATTATTATGGGATTTATATCAGCATTTAGAGAGGAATTACCAACAGAGTATGCAGTAGAACTTAACAGACTACTTGCTATTAATATAGGAGATAAATAGATGAAAAAGATACTAGGATTTTTATTTGCAGTTGTTATTTTGGGGTGCGGTGGTTATTTTGTATATGTTAATTATATTAAAAGTAAAGTACCCAAACTTAATTTAGAAGAAGAGGTTAGTAATGCTTCTAAATATTATGTTTATGGTAATCATTTTAATATAGAAGGTAATATTGACATTAAAGATAAGAATTATGATAGTTTATGTCTTACTTTATATAATGGTGAAGATAAAGATATAGAAATTACTTCTGATACTGATGGTGGTAAGATTAATTATTATATTTCTAATCTTATTAATGATGGTTTATATTTAGATAATTTAGATATTGGTACTTATTATTTAGTACTTAAGGCTACTTATCCTAATAGTGAGGATAGTGAAAAGCCTATTATTAAATATTATGGTATTAAGAATGATACTAAGTATAAGGAAACTGTTTATTATACTTTATCTAAATATAATAATATAATTACTATTGATTCTAATAATGAATATAATACTTTAGAATTTGTTGTTAAAAAGAATAATAGTAAGAATAAGAATTATGATGTTACTATTGATCCAGGTCATGGTGGTATGGATGGCGGAGGTGCTTCTGGCAATTATAAAGAAACTGATTTTACTATGGATATTAGTAAGAAAGTTAAAAGTAATTTAGAGAAGGCTGGTATTACTGTTAAATTAACTCATGATGAAGGTGATATTGATAAAAATCATGTTATGGATGAGTATAATAAAGGTGGTAGGGCGGTTATTCCCAATGAGGTTAAAAGTAAATATACTTTCTCTATTCATATTAATAAGAGTGGTTCTTCTAAAGTAAAGGGAATTGAATTATATACTCCTAGTGATATTAATTATGATTTAGCTAAAGATATAGTAAATAATATTACTAGTAATACTAGCTTAGGATACTCTTCAAATAGATTATATAAGAAGTTTGATGGGATTTATACTCATAACTTTACTGAGAGTGAAGTTAAGTCTGCGATTGATGGATATGATGAAAAAAATTATAAACATTATAATGTTACTACTAAATCTAATTATTTATATATGATTAGAGAAACGGGAGGCTTTATGACTGGCGCTTATGTTGATAGTAGTAATCCTGATAAGGTAGGAGTTAATCCCTACTATGATAGTAATATTGGTAATGAATCTTACTTATTAGAACTTGGTTATATATCTAATAGTACTGATGTTAATACTTTAAAAGAAGAGCAAGATGCTTTAGCAAAGGCTATTTCTGATTCAATTATTAAAGAAATTAATGAAAAAATGTAAAATTTATGTAAAGTTAGTAAATTTTTAAAAGATGTTTTTGAGATATGTTTTTTTAGGGAAAAAATTCTTTTCTGGCCGAGAAACGATGATTTTCCCTATTTTTTTATAGGGGAAAATTATGTTTTAAAAATTTGCAAATAATCTCTCTTTTTTGGTATAGTGATGGCGAAAGGAGGGAATTATGGTTAATCAAATAGTTTTAGTAGGAAGAATTGCTAGAGCACCTGAAACAAAGGTTACGGAAAATGGTAAGAAATATGCTACTTTAACTCTTGCAGTACCAAGAAACTATAAGAATGTTAATGGTGAATATGATACTGACTTTTTAGATTGTACTTTATGGTCTGCAGTTGCGGAATCTACTAGTGAGTATTGTAACACTGGCGACATGATTGGTGTTAAAGGTAGAGTTCAAACAAGAATTATTGAATCTCCTGATGGTGTTAAGAGAAAAAAGACTGAGATAGTAGCAGAGAAAGTTACTTTTCTTACTTCTAATCCTAATCGTAAAAAGGATACTATAGAAGATTCTTCTTTAGAAGAAGAATAGTTGTTTGAGGCCAAGAAATTTGGCCTCTTTTCAATTAAAAAATTAAAAAAAATGTAAAAAGGGGTTGATATATTTTTATTTTGTTGTTATTATATATAATCAAGAAAAGGAAGTGATGTATCTCTTATAAAAATATTATTTATGAGGGATATTTTTTCTATCAGGAGGAGATAAAATGACTCAGACTAATCTACCTATATTATATCTTAGAGATGTGGTACTACTTCCATTTAATGATATTAGACTTGAATTTAGCAATGATATTGATAAAAAAATACTTAATATAGCAGAAAGTAATTATGATGGTTATGTTCTTTTGATTAATTTAAATGATCCGTTAGAAGAAGAACCTGACTATAATACTTTACCGGATATTGGAATATTAGGTAAGATTAAATCAAAGATTGATTTACCTAATGGTATTACTAGAGTAGTTATGACTGGTATTGATAGAGTAGAAATTGTTAGTATTAATAATAATAATGATTTTTTGTCAGCATTTGTTATTTCTACTAAGGAATATGATTATAATGAAGTAGAAGCTTCTGCTTTAAGAAGAGTTTTGTATCGTAAATTAGATGAGTATATTGATATATCTCCTTATATGTCTAATACTGTTATTGGTAGAATTACTGAGGTTAAGAATATTAGTAAGTTATCTGATATTATTGTGTCTGAGTTACCTCTTGAATATAATGAAGTATTAAAGTATGTTAGTATTACTAATCCTATGAATAGAATTAGAGAAATTACTTTAGATTTGTCTAAAGAGATTGAGACAGTTAGATTAGAGAATGAAATTGAAGATAATTTAAAGGTTAAACTTGAAGAAGAACAAAAAGAATATATGCTTAGAGAGAAGATTAAACTTATTAAAGAAGAACTAGGGGAAGTTGATTTAAAAGATGCTGACATTGATAAGATTAGAAATAAGATGAATAGTCTTGATTTACCTGAAAGCATTATTAAGAGACTTAATGAAGAGATTGATAGATATTCTCTTACTAGTAGTGCTTCTCCTGAGGTTACCACTATTAGAACTTATATTGATTGGCTTCTTTGCTTACCTTGGAATAAGTTGTCTAAAGATAATACTGATGTTAAAAAGATTACTGAGGTTCTTAATAATTCGCATTTTGGTTTAGAGAGTGTTAAGAAGAGAATTATTGAATATATAGCAGTAAAGAAAAAGACTAATACTTCAAATAGTCCTATTATATGTTTAGTGGGTCCTCCTGGTGTTGGTAAGACTTCACTGGCTAGTAGTATTGCTAAGGCTTTGAATAAAGATTTTGTTAAGGTATCTCTTGGTGGTATTAATGACGAAGCAGAAATATTAGGTCATAGAAGAACTTATGTGGGAGCTTCTCCTGGTAAGATTATTCAACAAATGAAGAAGGCTAATACTTCTAATCCGGTATTTTTAATTGATGAGGTTGATAAGCTTACTAAGGATTATAAGGGTGATCCTGCTAGTGCACTTCTTGAGATTCTTGATAAGGAACAGAATGATAAGTTTTGTGATAACTATATTGAAGAAGAATTTGATTTATCTAATGTTATGTTTATACTTACTGCAAATAATATTGGTGGTATACCTGCCCCTTTACTTGATAGACTAGAGATTATTGAGTTATCTAGTTATACAATATATGAAAAACTTAATATTGCTAAATATCATTTAATTCCTGATTTACTTAATGAATATAAGGTTAAGAATATTAAGTTTACTGACTCTGCTATTCAGAAAATTATTACTTATTATACTAAAGAGGCGGGGGCTAGAGATTTATATAGACAGATTGATTCTATTATTAGAAAGGCTATTATTAATAATGATAAGAGCAGTAAGATTGTTATTGATAATGGTGATGTTGAGGCTTATTTAGGGGCTACTAAATATAATATTACTATTAATGATACTAATACTAAGACTGGTATTGTTAATGGTCTTGCTTATACAATGTATGGTGGTAATATTCTTAAAGTTACTTGTACTTTATATCCTGGTAAGGGTAATGTTACTTTGACTGGTGCTTTAGGAGATGTTATTAAAGAAAGTATTTATATTGCTCTTAGTTATATTAAGGCTAATAATACGATGTTTAAAATAGATTATAAAATATTTGAAGAAGTAGATTTTCACTTTCATATTGAGGAGGGAAGTATTCCTAAAGATGGTCCTTCTGCAGGGGTTACTATTGTTACTGCTATACTTAGTTTACTTAAGAATAAGATTATTCCTAATAATGTTTCTATGACAGGAGAGATTACGCTAAGAGGAAAGATACTTCCAGTAGGAGGTCTTAAGGAAAAATTGATTGCCGCTACTACGAATGGTATTGATACTGTTTATTTACCTCTCGAGTCTTCCAAGGAATTTTCTTTACTTCCTAGTGAGGTAAGAGATAATCTTAATATTATATTAGTTGAAGATTATGAAGATGTTTATAAGTCTTTGTTTAAATAATTTGAGAATAACTTTGTTTGTTATTCTTTTTTTTGTAATTTTGCTTGCATATTATTACTTTGTGGGTTATAATATATGTAAGGAGGGCGTATGGTTATAGAAGAAAGCTCTAATTATAAAAAAGATTATAGAAAAATTATTATTAATAAACACATGATAAGAGAACAAGAGAGAATAAATAATATTAAAAATATAATATTAAATAGTAAGAACTTTCAAGAATTATTGTGTAGCCCTTATAAAGATATTTATCGAATAGAAAAGAAAAAAGGTAATCTTAAAGAATATTATACTGCTCATGTTAATAGTAAATTTAGATTATTTATGAAGCCTTTAGGTAAGTATCCTTATAATAGTTTAGAAATAACTTCAATAGAATTTATTAAAATTGATGATAGGCATTATGGGGAGGGATAGATAATGCAAGGATTTGGGAGCATGTTAAGAGATTATTTAGAATTTTATAAAATATCACAAACTGATTTTGCAGAAAGACTTGGTATTTCTACTAAGCATATGAATGAAATATTATGTGGTAAAACTAATATATCAGAAGAATTAATGCTTGGTATCAGTTTAATTACAGATATTGATGTTAATTTGATATTTTATGTTGAATCTAAAAAGAGAATATATGATTATTTGAATAGTAATTTTGATAGTGAAAAAGAAATTAATAAATATTTAAATACTTTTTGTATAAATGAAATGAATAAAAGAAAATGGATTACTTTAAGAGATAGTTCTTCTTATACACAGAATGCAATGGACTTACTTGATTATCTTTGTATATCTAGTTTTGATAATATTAATAAATATTATAATAAGAAAATATTATATAAAAAGAAAGATGATGCTGATCTTAATAAGATATATTTATGGATTAAAAGATGTGATAGAATAATAATGGGTAAGGAGATTAGTAATTATAAAAGTAATAATTTAAATTTATTACTTAATGAACTTAAAATAATTAGAAATAATAAATTTAATGAAAAAGAACTTATTCAGTTATTTAATAAATATGGTATTTATTTAGTTATTGAGGATGCTTTACCTAGCACTAAGATTAGAGGATGTTCTATGGTAAAAGGAAATAATCCTTGTATATATATTACTAGATATTTTAAAGAAAAGGCTAGCTTTTACTTTACTTTATATCATGAACTTGGTCATGTAAAAAAAGATTATAATAGACTTAAAAATAAGATTATTATTAATGATGATGATAATGAAAAGGATATAGATAATTATGCTTTAAATGAAATGATTGATAGTAATACTTGGAATAAGATTAAAGTTAATATTAATGATCTAGAACATATATGCAGAGAAAATAATATACCTTTATGTTTTGCTTATTCTAGACTTGCTTATGAAGGTATTATTTCTTATGGGAGTAAAGAATATAATGAACATAAAGAAAAAATAAATTAGGGGTTATGCTCCTAATTTATTTATTCTATAAAAGTTAATTGATGGTTTATTGAATAATCTAAAGTTTATTCTTGATTCTCCAATACCGCTTGATACATATAAGTCAGTATCGTTTACTTTATAATAGTTTTCATAATATTTTTTACTACCATATGGTAAAAATAATTTTTTTACATATGGTATATTTATTTGGCCATTGTGGGAATGGCCCGCTAATACTAGGTTTACTTTATATTTACTTAAAATTATATCAGTGTAATCTGGTTCATGAGTAAGGATTATTTTATAACTTATGTCTTCGTTATCGTTAAAGTAATTCATTACTTTATCAATATCTGATTCATTATAACTATAAGTATCTACACCTCCAATAAAGAGTTTATCATTATCTTTACCATAGATAATATCATAACTATTTTGTAAAAGAGTAAAGCCACTATTGGTATAGATATCTTTTAATAAATTTATATCTTTAACATAATCATGGTTACCAATAATAGCATATTTTCCATATTTTGATTTTATATTATTTAATTCTTCAATTAAATCGTCTTTATCTTTATCAGTAGTAGTAAAGTCTTTATCTATTAAATCTCCAGTAAAAAATACAATATCTGGATTGATTAGATTTATTTCTTCTACTATTTGTTTTAATTTATTTTTATTGGTTACTCTTAAATAATGTAAGTCACTAAAATGAACTATTTTTATTCCATCAAATGTAGTAGCAATATCTTTAGTTTCAATAGTATATTCTTTAGTTTTTAATCCTTCGGTACCACCATATCTAGCATAAATTACTACTAGTGCTATAAGTAAGAATAATATTAATAGAAATCTTATAAATTTTTTCATGATAGGCCTCCTAGTGAAAGATATACTAGAACTGATAGAGCATTATGCATAGCATGAATGGTAATAGTAGAAAAGATATTATTTGTTTTATAATAAAGAGTAGCAAATACTATTCCTAATGAAGCATAAGGTATTAGATATACTAAATCTAAAGGGGTATTTATATAACTTACTATATGTAAGAAACCAAATAATAAACCACTTGTTAAAATATAAATATATTTATTATTTATAGCATCTTTAATACTTTTTCTAAAAGTTAATTCTTCACATATAGGGGCATATATTACAGTACTAAATATCATTAATAGAGGAGATGTATCAATATAGCTTCTTACTAGTTCTTCATTACCGGCGATTGTTTGTTTTAATACAAAGGTTATTATAATATTACTAGTGGCCATAACAATAAAGCCTACTAGCCAATATTTAAATGATTGTTTAAAGTTTTCGGAAAAGTTTTTAAAGTATTCTTTTCCATTTTTTGATAAAGTTTTACGATATATTATGATAAATATTATTAATAATACTAATTCAAATAAAACAGTATATATTAGATATTCTTTTTCTGATAATGATTTTAAGTTAATATTAAATATACTAAACATAACTGAATTAAAGCATAATAGTAATAATATTATACCAATGCTTTTAAAAATATTTTTAATTTTATTTTTCATGTTACCACCTCTTATATTATAACAATAAATTTTAAATTTATCTATATCTATTATGTAATTTTATGATATAATTAATTATGTAGTTGGAGGTATTATAATGAAAAAGATTAATAAACAAAGAAAAGATTATTTATCTTGGGATGAATTTTTTATGGGAGTTGCTAAACTTGCTGCAAGAAGAAGTAAGGATCCTAATACACAAGTTGGTGCTTGTATTGTAAGTAAAAATAATAGAATTTTATCTGTAGGATATAATGGTACTCCAAATGGATATGATGATCATTATTTTCCTTGGGATAGAGAAGGTGATGCCCTTGAAACTAAATATCTTTATGTTGTTCATGCTGAAAGAAATGCTATACTAAATTATAGAGGTAGTAATAAAGATTTAGAAGGAGCAAAAATATATGTTGATTTATTTCCTTGTAACGAGTGTGCAAAAGAAATTATTCAAGTTGGCATTAAAGAATTGTATTACTTAGAAGATAAATATAAAGATACTAAAGAAGTTATTGCTTCTAAAAAGATGCTTGATGCTTGCGGAGTTAAGTATACTTGTTTAAAAGATAAAATTGATGTCTAAATTCGACATCTTTTTTAATTTTTATCTCATATAATTATTTTGAGGTGACGTGGAAAATGAAAAAGGCATATTTGGGAATTGATATTGGTAGTATATCTACTAAAGGGGTTGTTATTGATGAGAATAATAATATTATAGCAAGTTCATATTTATATACTGAAGGTAATCCTATCTTGGCTAGTAAGAGAGTTATTAGGGAACTTAAGAATAATATGGACTTAAATAAATATAAGGTTGTAGGAGTAGGTACAACTGGTTCTGCTAGAAAATTAATTGGAACAATACTAGGAGCTAATACTATTAAGAATGAAATTACTGCACATGCTATCGGAGCTATGAGTATATATCCTAATGTTAAGACGATATTTGAGATAGGAGGACAAGATTCGAAGATTATTATTATTGATAATGGTATTGTTACTGATTATGCAATGAATACTTTATGTGCTGCTGGTACGGGCTCTTTTTTATCTAGTCAGGCTAAAAGACTTGGTATTCCTATTGAGAATTTTGGTAAGATAGCACTTACTAGTGATAATCCTACTAAGATAGCTGCTAGATGTACAGTATTTGCAGAATCTGACTTAGTACATAAATCACAAATAGGACATAAAAAAGAAGATATAATAGCAGGTCTTTGTGAAGCGGTTGTTAATAATTATTTAAATAATGTAGGTAAAGGTAAAAAGATTAAACCACCAATTGTATTTCAAGGTGGAGTATCGAAAAATATTGGGGTAGTTAAGGCTTTTGAAAAAATTACTGGATATAAAATATATGTTGATAATAATTCTCATTTGACTGGTGCTTTAGGAGTAGCTATTTTATCAAGAACAGAAGAAGAAATTGATTTTTCTTTTGATATAGAAGATATTATTTTTGAAACTAAAGGAACAGAATGTAAGGGCTGCTCTAACAACTGTGAGATTATTAAAGTTATGAGAGATAATAAAATTATTGATTCTTGGGGAAATAGATGTCCTAGAGGAGAACTTGTTCACAAATAATGATATTTATCATACGATAATATGGGAGGAATAATTATGTATGATGTTTATCAAATTATGGCTGGAGATACAATAGACTCTATTGCTAATAAGTTTGGAACTAATAGTGGCGTTATTAGGCAATTAAATCCTAATAGTGGATTTGGGGTTGGTAGTATGATAGTAGTGCCAGTAACTAATCAATATTTTGATATTTATACAATTAAAAAAGGAGATTCTTTATATGAAATAGCAAGAAAATATAATACAGATTATAATTTACTTGCTATGCTTAATGGTATTAGTACTAATGATTATATTTATCCTGATACAACAATATTAGTTCCTAAAAAAGATGTTAAATATTATTTTACTAAAGATAATGATACACTATCTTCAGTTAATAAACTACTTGGTAGTAATATTAATAATCTTTTAAGACAAAATAAAAATATTTATTTAAGAGAAGGACAATTAATTGTATATAAGGATTAACTTTTTAACTATAAGGAATTACTTATAGTTTTTTTGACCTATATATGATAGACATAATGATGTTTCATTTCTAGACTAAGAGGCTGGAAATGACACTAAAAGACCTTGGCTTTTAGTGAAAGGAAAGTATTGATATATTTAGTTATTTAGTGTATAATTTAATTATGATAGGAGAGTTGTTATTATGGTATTTAGAAGACCTTATGCTTTTTTAATTAAATATTTTAGATTAATACATATTATTCTTTTTATATTATTTGCTTATATTACTTTTAAAGCTAATAGTATATTAACTTTTTTTAAAGATTATATTAATTATAAAGGTAGTATGGAGATTATATCTAGTGATTATATTAATGTATGGATATTTATATTTTCAATTTTAATAATTGGTATATCAATAATTATATTCTTTTTAATGAGATATAAAAAGAAGCCTAAATTATTTTATGTTATTACTTCAATAGTTAGTGTTATATCAATGATATTATTCTTATATTTATATGGTAATATTAAGGCTTTGGAAGGTACTAGTATGGCCGCTAGAGAGATTAGATTACTTAGGGATATTAGTAGATTTAATTATTGGATGTTATTTATTATGTGTATTCCTACTTTAATTAGAGGATTAGGCTTTGATATTAAGAAATTTAATTTTAATAAAGATTTACAAGATCTTAATCTTAGTAAAGAAGATAGTGAAGAGATTGAAATTAGTACTAATTTATCTTCGGATAAAATACTTACTACTGGTAGAAGAGGTATTAGAGAACTTAAATATTATTATGCAGAGAATAAGTTTTTTATAAATATTATATTAGGTGTAGTAGCAGTTATTCTTATACTTATATTTCCATTTAATAAATTTGTTATTCATGGTACATTAAGTGAAAAACAAATGTTATCTACAAGATATTTTAATTTTAAAGTTATTGATTCTTATGTATCTGATAGAAATAGAATAAGTAGAGATAATGCTTATGTTATTGTTAAGTTTAGTACTAAAGGTAAGATTAGTAAATATAATTTTAAATTAGATAATTTTGTTTTAAAAAGTAAAGATAATGATTATATTCCTAGTCTTAAATATTATTATTACTTTGATGATATTGGTACAGGATATAAAAGAGAAAAACTTGCTACGAATAAATATAATGAATATATTTTTGTATATAATATTAATAGTGAAGATAAGAATAGTAAATTTACTTTAAATTATTTAGGTGATGATAGTAAAATAAGACTTACTCCAAGTGTTTTGGAATAAGTCTTATTTTTATTTATTTTGTATTATGAAAGATTATATCCATGAATAAATTATAATATATATTGGTAATTTATTTGGTAAATAAAGAAAAATAAGTAATTTTATAATTAATTTTGTAGACTTTTGTTATAAATTGTTATAAAATATTATTAACAAGGAGATAACTAATTATAAGGAAGGTAAACAAAATGGTTGGTAAAAGAGTAAGAGAACTGAGAATAAAAAGAGGTTTATCGCAACAAGATTTAGGATTAGCTATTGGTGTTACTAAAGTATCAGTATGTGGTTATGAGAATGGGACTAGAATTCCTAATTTAGAAAAACTTATTAGATTAGCAGAAGTTCTTGAAACTACTACTGATTACTTACTTGGAAGGGAAGTTCCGGTATGGGACGATGCAAACAGATCTTATGTTGGATCAGTCTCCTACGACGATATTAGTTTTATTACAGAACTTAGACATTATCCTGGACTTTATAATAAGATTATGAAAGATGTTAGAAGGTCTGCTAGTATTATTAATAAAAAGTTTAATTAATGAAAGAAGGAATATATATTATGTTAGATGTTAAAGATTTATATAAAGAGAGTTATATTGGTAAAGAAATTACTGTTAGTGGTTGGATTAAAAGTCATAGAAAGCAAGCTCATTTTGGCTTTATAGACTTATCTGATGGTACTTGTTTTAAAAATTTACAAGTTGTATATGATGATAAATTAAAAAAATTTGATGATATTACCAAACTTAAATTGGGTAGTGCTATTACTGTTACTGGTAAGTTAGTTGAATCTCCTAAAGAAGGTCAAGATTTTGAACTTGTACTTTCATCATTTGTATTAGAAGGTGATTGTCCTGATGATTATCCTCTTCAAGCAAAAGGTAGACCAACAAGAGAATTTTTAAGGGATATTGCTTATTTAAGACCTAGAACTAATTTATTTAATGCTGTATTTAGAGTTAGAAGTGTAGCAGCATATGCTATTCATAAGTATTTCCAAGATAATGGTTATGTATATTTTCATGCACCTTTAATTACTTCTTCTGACTGTGAAGGAGCAGGAGAAATGTTTCAAGTTACTACTTTAGATTTAAACAAAGTGGCGGAAACTGGGAAGGTTGATTATGATAAAGACTTCTTTGGTAAGATGGCTTCTCTTACAGTATCAGGACAACTAGAAGCCGAAACATTTGCCATGGCTTATAAAAAAGTATATACTTTTGGTCCTACTTTTAGAGCAGAAAATTCTAATACTAAAACTCATGCTTCGGAATTTTGGATGATTGAACCGGAGATTGCCTTCTGCGACTTAAATATGGATATGGATATTATGGAAGATATGCTTAAGTATGTTGTTAAGTATGTTTTAGATAATTGTCCTAATGAAATGGAATTTTTTGATAAATTTGTAGAAAAAGGTTTAATTGAAAAACTTACTAAATTAATTAATAGTCATTTTGTTAGAATTGATCATAAAGATGTTATTAAAATTCTTAAAGAAGCTGATGTTAAATGGGAATTTGAACCTGAATATGGTGAAGATATTGCTAAAGAACATGAAAAATATATTACTGAATATTTTGATGGACCAGTATTTATTAAAAATTGGCCTAAAGATATCAAAGCCTTCTATATGAAACTTAATGATGACAATGAAACAGTAGCCGCTGTTGACCTTGAAGTACCTGGTGCTGGTGAACTTATGGGCGGAAGTCAAAGAGAAGAGAAACTTGATGTTCTACTTAAGAGAATGAAAGAACTTGGTATGGAAGAAGAAGGTATGGAATGGTACTTAAATCTTCGTAAATTTGGTGGCTGCTACCACAGTGGATTTGGTATGGGATTTGAGAGACTTCTTATTTATCTAACTGGTGTTGATAATATTAGAGATGTTATTCCTTATCCTAGAACTCCTGGTAATTGTGAATATTAATTAGAGGGATAAAATGAATAAAAAGGAAGTTGAACTTACTAAATACTTTGATAATATGTGTATTATTTTTAATACTAAAAAGGTTATGTTTAGTGAGTGGGAAAAGTATTTTAAAAAGTTAAAAGAAACAATAATTAGTGGAGTTACAGATATTGATTATCCTAAGTATGTTGAAGCTTTAAAGAGTTGCCTTGTATATTGTGAAGATTATGGCGATATGTATAAGTATCGTAAAGATATGGCTAATCTTAAGACTTTTCTTAGATACTTTGAAGTATAACTTAAATGGTTATACTTTTTTCTTATATATATTTCTTTTTGGTTAATACTATTACTAGAAAGGAGTGTGTATTTATGAAGAAAGTTTTATTACTTATTGCAGTAGTAGCAGTTTTATCGGGATGTGGAACTAATGATAAACTTACTTGTACTTATGATAATACAGTAGGTGATGTTACTTCTAAGACTGAATATGTTATTGAATATAGAAATAATAATATTAAAAAAATAAAGGCTACTTATGATTATAAAAGTAATCATGTTGATGGAGTAGGTACTGGTACTGATGGTACTACTAGTGATAAAGATGATAATAAAGATAATGATGGTATACTAGGTGGTACTGTTGGTAGTGTTTTAGATGATGTTGTTGATGGTATTACTGATGGTATCATTGATATTTCCGGTATTAAGACAAGACACGATAGTAAGTTTGGTACTTATACTAATATTAAAGGTTTTACTAGTGATGTTAATGTTAATGATGATACTAATTATAAAGTTATTTATACTTATGATTTAAATACTTTATCAGATAATGATATTAATAATCTTGGTATTAATAGAGACTTAAATACTTTTAAGACTACTCTTACTAATCGTGGTTTAACTTGTAAATAGTTAATGCTTATATATAATATGTATGGTTGATACTTAAGTTAAGACTAGTTGGGCTTAACTTAACCTCTATAGACTATAGGCTATAGAGGCATACGAAAAAATATTACTCTCTTTCTAGAGAGTTTTTCTTCGCTAGGAGGTTGTTATTTGAGCTAAATTGTGATAAAATTATAACTAGTAAATATGATAGAAGAGAAAGAAGGAATATTATGGGTTATAAAACAATGGATGCTAATGAAGCTGTTAGTAGAGTTAGTTATAAATTTACTGAAATAGCGGGTATTTATCCAATTACGCCAGCGTCTCCTATGGCTGAGAAAGTTGATGTTTTAGCAAGTAAGGGAGAAATTAATTTCTGGGGTAATAAAGTTAAGGTAATTGAAATGGAATCTGAGAAAGGAGCTATTGCTACTGTTCATGGTGCACTACAAGCAGGAGTACTTGCTACTACTTATACTGCTAGTCAAGGCTTACTTCTAATGATTCCTAGTATATATAAAATGGCTGGAGAAATGCTTCCGGGAGTTATTCATGTAGCTGCTAGAAGTTTATCTACGCATAGTCTTAGTATTTTTGGTGATCATCAAGATATATATGCAGTTAGACAAACTGGTGCTTGTATGCTTTCATCTTCTTCAGTAGAAGAAGCTTATCATATGGCTATGGTTAGTCATTTAGCTAGTATTAAGTCTTCACTTCCTTTTATTAACTTTTTTGATGGCTTTAGAACTAGTCATGAAATTGATAAAGTAAAAGAAATTGATCTTAGTAAATTAGAAACTTTAATTGATAAGAAGGCTCTTAGAAAGTTTAGAGATAATGGTATGATAAGTGGAGCTACTACTAGAGGAACTGCTGAGAATGAGGATGTTTATTTTCAGCATACGGAATCAAGAAATGGTTATTATACTAAAGCTATAGATAATGTTATTTATTATATGGATAAAATTAATAAGATATGTAAGACTGATTATAAACCATTTAATTATTATGGAGATAAGTCTAGTGATGCAGTTATTATTGCTATGGGTTCAGTATGTGAATGTATCAAGGAAGTAGTAGATGACCTTAATAAGAAGGGTAAGAAAGTAGGCTTAGTTACTGTTCATTTATATAGACCATTTAGTAATAGTTATTTATCTTCAATTATTCCTTCTAGTGTTAAGAAAATTGCAGTACTAGATAGAACTAAAGAAGCTGGTAGTAGTGGAGAACCTTTATATTTAGATGTTGTTAATGCTTTAAAAGATAGAGATATTAAAATTATTGGTGGTAGATACGGATTATCTTCTAAGAATACAACACCCGCTATGATTAAGAGTGTATATGATAATTTAAGTGAGGATATGAAGAGTAATTTTACTATTGGTATTAATGATGATGTTACTAATTTAAGTTTGGATATTGATAATAGTTATAGACTTGATAATAATAATTATGAAATGCTTATATATGGATATGGTTCTGATGGTATGGTATCTACTTCTAAAGATATTCTTAGAATTATTGGGGATAATACTAAGAAGTATGTTCAAGGTTATTTTCAATATGATTCTAAGAAGAGTGGTGGTGTTACTAGAAGTCATATTAGAATAGGAGATACTTCTATTAGGAGTAGTTATTATGTTGATAATCCTAATTTTATTGTAGTATCTAAAGATTCTTATATGTATAAGTATGATATTCTTGATAATATTAGAGAGGGTGGTACACTTCTTTTGAACACTAATTTAAGTAGTGATGATTTAATTAGAAGTTTACCTAATAAAGTTAAATATTTACTTGCTCTTAAAAATGTTAATGTTTATACAATAGATGCTTATAAAGTAGCAGGTGAAATGGGTCTTAAGAATAAGATTAATACTTCAATGGAAGTTTGTATTTTTAAGATTATGGATATTTATAATATTAATAAGGTTATTAGTATTATGAAAGATAATATTAAAAGTAGATTTAGTAGTAAAGGTAAAAAGATTATTGATATTAATAATAAAGTAGTTGATAATTCTCTTAAGTATTTGAAAAAGATTTATATTGATAGTTCTTGGGTAAAATTAGAATATAGTGATAATAAGAAATTAAACTTTAATGAAACAATTAATTTACTTAAGGGAGATACACTTCCTGTTAGTAGTTTCTTAGATGTATCTAATGGTGTCTTTGAAGGTGGTACTACTAAGAATGAAAAGAGAAATATTGCTGAGTCGATTCCTAACTGGATACCTGAAAATTGTTCTGAATGTAATAAATGTGTTTTTGCTTGTCCTCATGGTGTTATTAGACCTTTCTTACTTGATAAGGATGATAAAAAGATAGAGTCTATTCCTTCAATTATGCCTAAAGATGTTAATTTTGCTATTGGTATTAATTATGAAGAATGTACAGGGTGTGGATTATGCGCGGTTATTTGTCCTGGTAAGATGGGTAAGAAGGCACTAGAAATGGTACCTAATAAGAGACATGATAAAGAATTTGATTATTTACTTAAGAATAATATTAATGATAAGTATGATAGTAATATTTTAACTAGTAGAAATATTAGTTTTAGAACTCCTAAATTTGAATATTCTGGAGCATGTGCAGGATGTGGAGAGACTCCTTATTTAACTAATTTAACTAGAGTATTTAATGATAACTTGGTCATTGCTAATGCTACTGGCTGTTCATCTATATATGGTGGTAGTACTCCTAGTTTTCCATATAGTATACCTTGGGCTAGTTCTTTATTTGAAGATAATGCTGAATATGGATATGGTATTCTAAATGGTATTAATATGAAGAGAGATAAGATTAAGAAATACATGAAGGAGTATCCTAGAAATAAGGTATTTAAAAAATGGCTTAATAATATGAATAATTATGATATATGTAAAGAAGTATATAAAGAGATTGATTATAAGAAACATCCTTATTTAAATGATATGAAAGACTATATAGTTCCTAAATCTATGTGGATAGTAGGAGGAGATGGTTTTGCATATGATATTGGATATGATGGCATAGACCATGTTTTATCAAAGAATGATAATATTAATATTATGGTACTAGATACAGAAGTTTATTCTAATACTGGTGGTCAAGCTTCAAAGAGTTCTAATTATGGAGCTACAGCATCATTTGCTTCAAGTGGCAAGAATAATTATAAAAAAGATTTGGCTAGAATTGCTATGTGTTATCCACATGTATATGTTGCTAGTTGCAATATTGGTTATAATAACGAGCAATATCTTAAGGCTTTAAAAGAGGCTAGTAGTTATGATGGACCATCAATTATAATATGTTATAGTCCTTGTATTGAACATGGTATTAAGAGTGGTATGGAACACTCACAATCTAATGCTTATTTGGCTACAGAGTGTGGTTACTTTATTACTTTTAGATATAATCCTAGTACTGGTAAGTTAATACTTGATTCTAAAAATCCTGATTTTAACAAATATGAAGATTACTTAATGACAGAGAATAGATTTGCTAATTTAAAGAATGTTAATAGTGATAATGCTAATATGATCCTTGAAGAACAAAAAAAGTGGGCGATGAATAGATTTAATTATTATAAAAGAATAAGTGAGGAGTAGTTATGGAAGAAGTAGAAATTATGATAGATGGTAAAAAAGTAAAGACGATTAGTAAACTATCTAAAGAAGAAATTGATGATAATAGTATGAGATTATTTTTAGATGATACTGTAGAATTAGATGACTTAGTAAAGGAAATTAAAAAAGATGAGTAAGATTGAAAGGAGAGAATTGTTTTTTGAACATATAAAGAAAATTTATATGCAAAATCCTAATTTTGAAGTAACTCCTGATACTATTTATTATGAACTTAGTTTATTTAATGTTCAAGATGGTAAGCAAATGAGAATTAGTAATGATAATTTAATAAATATTCAAGCTCAATTAAGCAATGATTTTAGAAAGAAGGATAAGATTAAATGTTTTAGTAATGGCTATTTCTTTGCTATTGAGAATAGGGGTAGTTATGATGATAAAACTTTTTATGATAAAATGAATACTTCTATTAAATTATATATTGCTTGTGATATAAAGAATTTATATAATGTTACTAGTTTAGTATTTAATTATATGATAGATGAAAATATTATTACTCAGAGTAAAATAGCTAAAGAGATGCGTAATGATGTTTTAGTAGTTAGAGTAAGTACTATGGAAGAAGCAGAAAAGGTAAGTAAGTTTGTTAATTCATTAGACTATAATTCTTTAGTTAGTTATAATCCATATATACTTAGTAATGGTAAAGTCGGAATGACATATGATGGTACTCTATCTTATAATAAAACTTTATCATTACTTATGAATAGTTATTTTAATACTAAGAAAAACAGTAATTCTTTAGATAAGAGTACGATGGAAGATTTTGTTAATTTTATTAAAAGAGAAGTATTACTTTGTATTAATAATTCAGAATATTTACATGATAACTATAATATTGATTATAAAAAAGAAGGGGATTTTATAAAGATTGCTGATGTAATAATTGGCAATCTTGATGATACTTTAAATAAAGCAAATTTAGAAGGTATTCAAGTTAAAAAAGGAGAGAATATTGGTGGTAATTCTGTCTTCTACGAAAATAAAGAAAAATTATTATATGTAATTTATAGACTTTCTAATTATTATGATATTGATTATGTACATAGATTATTAATGGATTACTGTAAGAATGGAAATGCTGATATATTTACTAGAAGAGATTTAATAAGAGATATTATTTTAAGAGAGTTTAGTCCTTATGAACTTAAACTAACTATTATTGATATTGGAGATAAGACACTAGAAGAATGTATTTCTTTAACTAAAGAAAAATATGATGATGATCAATGTGTTTTTGCTATATCTAAGTTATTACTTAATAAAGAATTAGATGGTTTTACTAGAGATAATGGTGTTAGAAATAAACTTGGACTTATTGTACCTAAAGAATGGCTTGATTCTGTAGTTATTAGTGGATTAGATGAAAATAGTAAGAGAATGATTGATATTATTGATAATATTTCATTAGAAAATAAAAATATTGTTATGAAGAATATTAATAGAATTCAAAAAGAGGGTTTAAGTAATGTAATAGGAGAAATAGATGATTTAACAAAAGATATTATAGAATTATCTAAATATATATATGAATATTACATAGAAAGAATGAGAAAAGAAGAGGAGAAGAAAAGTGGTAAAAAGTACTAATAAAATTTTTACTCTTTTTTTGACATTATATTTAAATTGTGATAAAATATATTTGATTTTTGAAAAGATTTCTTTTTAATTGACAAAAGATGTATTTTTTGAGATAATTTTATTGTAGAGGTGATTAGATATGTATAATGATAGAATTACTTTGACAATGCAAGATATTTTGGAGAAAGAGTTCAAAATTGATGCTAGAGGATATAGACTTCAAGAAGTTGATAAATTTCTAGATGTTATTATTAAAGATTATAATGAATATAATAATATTATTAAGAGTCTAGAAAAAGAAAAAAGAGAATTGGCTCAAGAAAATACTGTTTTGAAAAATGAAGTAAGAAATTTAAAATCTAGTATAGAAGCTGCTAGAATAGGTGAAAAAGAAATTACTAATGTTGATTTATTAAGAAGAATATCACAACTTGAGAAAATCATATTAGGTAAAGAACAACAATAATATATCTGGGTAAATGCTGCATACTTGATATGTAGAGGAAAGTCCATGCTCGCACTATCTGCGATGATAGTAGTGTTTGTGCTTAGGGAAAAAATAACCTAAGGCAGGTAACTGACGGCTTATCTTTTATCTAAGGGTAACTATGATAAAGGATGTGTAAAAGTGCCACAGAGACGAGTCTATTTAGAAATAAGTAGAATGAAACGAGGTAAACCCCACAAGCGAGAAACCCAAATTATGGTAGGGGAATCCTAAACTAGAGAATTTGAATCTAGAGGGAATGGCAATAGTCATAGATAAATATTTACCGCCTAGTAATAGGTACAGAACATGGCTTATAAGATATTATTATTATTAAGGAGTATTATGAAAAATATAGGTCTTAAATTAAAAGACAAAAGAGAAGAAAATGGTCTTTCTATTGAGGAAGTTGCTGAAGATTTGAAGATGCGACCTAGTCAAATATCTAGTATAGAGGAAGGTAAAACAGAAGATTTTAAAGATGTATTTTATTTAAAATATTTTATTAGAGATTATGCTAAATATTTAGGATTAGATAGTGAAAGAATATTAGATGAATTTAATGAATATTTATTTGATATGACTTCAAAGATTCCAATTGAATTAATAAAGGAAGCTAAAAAGGATAAAAATGAGAATAATGATACTATTTCTCCATATACCAAGGAGAGTAGTAAAATTAAAGTTCCTAAAATAATTATTGGTCTTGCTGCGATTGTTATTTTAATAGTAGTTGGATATTTTATAGTTAGTAATTATAAAGGAAATGATTTTAGTGATAATGATATTACATATAGTATAAGGAGATAGTGTGATGAATAAAGCAAATAAAATAACTATGTCAAGGGTAATAATGTCTATTATTATTATAGTTTTACTCTTGTTTCCATTTGATCAAATGGGTATTGATTTTCCTACTTATTTAATAGGTGGTAAAATATTAATTGATTTAAAATATATTATAGTAGGAGTATTATTTATAATTGCTTCATTTACTGACTTTTTAGATGGTTATATAGCAAGAAAATATAATATGGTTACTGACTTTGGTAAGATGGTTGATGCTATTAGTGATAAATTACTTACTAATTCAGTATTAATTATATTAGGCTGTAGTGGTAAGATTAGTGCCGCTATTGTAGTAGTTATTATTGCTAGAGATATAGTAGTTGATTCTATTAAAATGGTTATTGGTAATAAAGGACATGCTGTTGCTGCGATAGGAATAGCTAAAGTTAAAACTGCTACTTTGATGATTGGTATAATATTAACATTATTTTATAATTTACCATTTGAACTTATTTCACTTAGAATATCTGATTTCTTATTAGCACTTGCTGCTATTCTATCAGTTATATCTGGTGTTAAGTATTATATGATGGCTAAGCCATATTTAAAAGATAGATAATATTTATCTTTTTTTATTTTGTAAAAAAATACGAACAAATGTATTAAAAAGTATTGACAAGTTAAAAAAAGTATTGTACAATTATATTGTAATTAAGGAAAGTATGTTGAAAGAGAGGAAATTATGGCAAAAAATGTAGAAAAAGATACAGCATTAGAACAAGTACTTGCTGATATCGAAAAACAATTCGGAAAAGGGGCTATTATGAAACTTGGAGAGCAAGAACATAAAGAGATAGAAGTTTCTCCTAGTGGATCTCTTAGCTTAGACATTGCTCTTGGAGCAGGAGGATATCCTAAAGGAAGAATAATCGAAATTTATGGACCTGAGTCTTCAGGTAAAACTACTTTTGCACTTCATGCTATTGCAGAAGTACAAAAAAATGGTGGCAGAGCTGCTTTTATTGATGCAGAGCATTCTTTAGATCCTGTTTATGCTCATAACTTAGGAGTTAATACTGATGAATTATTGTTATCACAACCTGATACTGGTGAGCAAGCTCTTGAAATTTGTGATGCTCTTGTTAAGAGTGAAGCTGTTTCTATTATAGTTATTGACTCAGTAGCGGCATTAGTACCTCAAGCAGAAATTGATGGTGAAATGGGAGACTCACATGTTGGACTTCAAGCAAGATTAATGAGTCAGGCTCTTAGAAAATTATCTGGTTCTATTAATAAGACTAATACTATTGTTATCTTCATTAATCAGCTAAGAGAAAAAGTAGGTATCATGTTTGGTAATCCTGAGACTACTCCTGGTGGTAAAGCACTTAAGTATTATGCATCTGTTAGACTTGATATTAGAAGGGGAGAACAATTAAAAACTGGTTCTGATGTTATTGGAAATAAAACTACTGTTAAAGTTGTTAAAAATAAAGTAGCTCCACCATTTAAGACTGCTGTTGTGGATATTATGTATGGTGAAGGAGTATCTAAAGAAGGGGAATTACTTGATTTGGCTTCAGAAATTGGCATTGTTGAAAAAAGTGGTGCTTGGTATGCTTATAAAGGTAATAAGATAGGTCAAGGTAAAGAAAATGCTAAGTTATATTTAAAGGAAAACAAAAATATTGCTAATGAAATAGAAGAACAGGTTAGAGAACATTATGATATAATGGTAGATAAAAAGAAAAAGAAAACAGACAAAAAGGCAGAAAAAGAAGTAAAGGAATAAGATTGATATTCCTTTTTTCTTTAACATATGATAAGATATAGATGAGGGTGATTTTTTTATGAAGAAATGCTTAGTTGTTTATAATCCTAATTCTGGTAAGTATAATAAAGAAGTTACTTTACCAAAGATTGAAAAAATACTTAATGAATATGATTATTCTGTTATAATAGAAAAGACTAAATATAAGGGAGATGCCACTAGTATTGTAGCTAATATTGATAAGTGTGATCTTGTTGTTTCTATTGGTGGAGATGGTACTTTTAATGAGGTTATGACGGGTAATTTTATGAGAAAAGATAGAATTGTTTTATGTCATTTGCCTTCGGGGACTACGAATGATGTTGGTGCTATGTGGGGATATGGTAAAAATATGCTTAATAATTTAAAACTAGCCTTAAATGGAAAAGTTAAAAGAATAGATATTTGTACTATTAATGATAAACCTTTTGTTTATTCTGCTGGATTTGGTAAATTTATGAATATTCCTTATGAGACTCCTAGAGAGTTAAAAAAAAGAATAGGACATCTTGCATATATTAGAGAAGGTGCTAGAGATTTTTTTAGAAAAGTTAAACTATATGATATTACTTATGAAGTAGATAATGAAAAATATAGAGGATTATTCTCTTTTGCTCTTATTACTAATGCTAATAGAGTAGCTGGTATTAATAATTTTTATAAAGATATTAAACTTGATGATAATAAATTTGAAGTATTACTTTGTAATATTACTAAACTTAAAGATATTGTTAAGACTTTATATTTCTTTGCTTTATATGATGCTAGTAAAATACCGGGATTTTATTTTTATCAAACTGATAATATTAAAATAAAATTTAATAGTCCTTTGAAGAAACCTTTATGTATTGATGGTGAATCTTTTGATGATATGAGTGGTAGTTATAATATTAAGATAGATCATGATGTATATGTACTTATGCCTTCAAAGAATGTTAATAATTTATTTGTTAATGATAAAAAAGAACTATAGTGAGTAAATTCATTATAGTTTCTTTTTGTATAAATTTAATTTTATATTAATAATTATAGTGAAATATTATATAAAGTAGTTGTGTATTTTTTATGATTTTAATACTTAAATGTGTATTGTAATTATTACATAAAATTATTTGACTAATTTTTTTATATAGGCTCCATCAGTTTTACAATCATATGTTGTGATACTTTTATCTGCTAAAAAATCTCCTTCATAATTAATGAATGGTTCTGGTAAATTATTGATATCAGCCCATATTAATTCTTCACATTTATTTGGTTCCGCTATTATGGGAGTACCTTTATATTTAGATATTTCAAAATAATAATCAATATATGGTTCTAACTTTTTACCATCTATTTCAAAAAAATTTCTTCTTAGTACCATATAACTATTAGTGATGCCATCTAGATCGATTTCAATATTTAATTCTTCTTTTGCTTCTCTAATTAGAGCTTCATATTGATTTTCTCCTTTATCGATATGTCCTGCTGGTAGGGCATAATATCCGGGCCATAATTTAGAGCCTTTTCTTTTTTGCAATAATATTTTATTATTATCCATTATTATTATATGGATTGCACTTTTAAACATTTCTTTCATTATATCACCTTTATTGTCTAAAGAAATTTATTGTCAAAATTATCTATCAGAATTTTACTGATAATAAAAAGCAGTCTTATTTTGACTGAAAAATGTATATTAAAGTTCAAGTGGTTTGAACATATTTTCTAATGGTGCCCTAAGGGAAGAAGTAGAACAACTTTTAGGACAAAAGAAATAGTTAGTAATAACTATTAACTAATATAAGTATAACACAAATTTTCAAAAAAACATTAAATAATGTTCATATTTAAGCAAAATATGTTATAATATCAATCACTAGGAAAGGAGTTTTTTATGAATTGTTATGTAAAAAGTGGAATTGCTATATTAAATGATACCACTAAAGATTTAAAAAATTTAAATGAACTTGGAATATATTTAGCAAAACAAACTGATATTGATGCACTAAAATCATTAAAACTTTTAATTTTAGCTTCTGAAAATTCTATGCTAGATAAGTATTTTGATATTAATAGTGTTAAATCTTATACTGAAACATTTATACGTGATACTTACAAAAGAAACGAATCAGTAGTTGGTAACCTTTCTATGAATCCACAAAATATTGGATTGGAATTAATGGATTACATTTTAAAGAATTATAAAATTGATTTAACTGTTCAGCCTTATGATAGCGGTTATACAATATTTGATTTTTGGGCTCGTTCATTTGCTAGAATAGAAGATGACCAAGATACTTTTTATAAAAGATATGATATGATTGATAAAAAATTAGAAATTGCTTCATATATGATTCAAAACGGATTGTTGGATGTTAGTCAAATTGATTTCTTATTAACTTCATTTGATAGATGTATTCAAAGAAAACATTCCTATACAAGAGAACAATTGTTAAGAATGCAAGAAATATTTGATAGCGTAAAGTTAAAAGAACAATTAGAACTTAATGTTGCAAACTTAATTACTCAAAATAAAATTGAACTTAATTGTTCTAAAGATGAACTTGTTAAAAAATTATTATCAATTGAAAGCCAAGTAGAATCATCTTCTAATAGGAGAGATTCTTGGGATGAATTATCAAATTATCAAATGCTAAATGATCAATGTGTATATATGTTGCAAACTATACCTACTTTAGTTAAGAAAAAAGTAATAAAATAATTAATACACACGCTAATTGATATGTCAATTTGCAAGTGTGTTTCTAAATTATCAAAAATTTAGTATAAACAAAGAATACGACTAATCGAAGTAGTCGTATTCTTTTTCTAATGTTTCTTCTTTAATAAAATCATTTACTTCTATTTCTTTATCTGTATCTTTAGAAATATCTATTAAATCATAAGAATTATAAAAATCTTTTTCATAACATTCTTTTAAAATGTTTATAGTTTTATTTTTATCAACTTCATTTTTAGAAAGTAGAACTCTTCTAAAAAAGTCTTTTAACATTTCTAGTATATTCTTGATAAAGTCAATTAAGTTATTATTATTTTGTTCTAACTTTTCACATTCTTCTTCTAAATTTTCTATTACTTTTTGTGAATGATTATATTCTTTTTCTAACTCTTTATAATTAAAAATATAGTCATCTAAATCATTAAAAAAGTTTTGATATATTACTTGATTTTGGATTTCTTTAGTATATAAATCTAGATATTTTAGTAAGATGTGATATGATTCACCATCAAGAATAATTGAATCTGAAAAAGCTTTCTTTTTTGAAAATTTTAACATATTTATAATTTTTAAATGTTCGCTTTCAATATTCTTTTTACTCTTATTAGCAAGTCTTTCATATTGTCTAGTTATACCTTTTAATTGTCCTAAAGAAAGATTTTTGATTTTAGTTCCTTTTTCTCCACGTTCCAATTTAAAACCTAGATTATTTAATCTAAAACAATATTTATCTTGTAATATACTTAAATAATTTTGGTCTTTAATATAATCTCTTTTAGAAATAGAATATCTTTCTTTATTAACTCTTTTATCAAACTTTTTAACAAGAGGAACTACTACACAATGAATGTGTGGTGTCTTCTCATCTAAGTGTAATACTGATTGTATTACTTGTTCTTTGGTATAACCTAAATCTTTATAAACAAATTCCATACATCCATTAGCCCATCTTAATATTTCTTCTTTTGACATATCTTTAAAGAACTCTGGGCCACTTGTAAATATCATTTCATCTGCAACACAATTTTTAGAATCATCTACCATCTGATCAAAATCTTTATATCTATCTTGTCTAATAGTTTTCATTTTTTCTTCGTGTTCTTTTTTATATTCTTTAGTGATTTCATAAAATTTTTCTCTATATTTGTTATTACATTTTACTAATTCTATATTGTTAATACTGTCTTCTTTTCTTATATCAGGATTAGATTTATAAGATTCTTTTTCTCGTTTGTTATGACTACCAATATGGGATAAACCATTTAATGTATTAATACTTTTACATCTAAATATAGCATAACTTATTTGGTTGTTCTTTTCTATTTAAACGAGAATATAATGCACTTTCTAAATCTAAAGTAATAACTCCTAATCTTAAAGTTTTATCATTATAGTTTTTAGTATCAGATAAAACTATTAATCTTAATATTTGTTCATAATCTCCATTAGGTTCAAAACTAATATCTTTTAATTTACTATCTGCTTCAGTTTCATAATAATTTAGTTTTAAACTATTTTTTGAAACAACTTCTTGTAGTTTATTAAAATATTCTTTTGCTTCAAAACTTGTTTTACCTTCGTGATTCATTGGTATTTTAAAACCTTTTTCATCACTAAATATATTAAAGTTATATGGTACACCATAATTATTGTGATAATTTACTAAATCAGTTAGAAAACTTTTTCTATATTCAATATTTAAAAGTTCTATTTTATCTCCAACTTTATTTACTTCAATATTATCAATATAAGTACCAATTATTCTTTTCATTTCTTCTCTTGAAGCATTAGTTAAATTTAAAATATTAGTTAAAAATATATCAGGATTAACAAAAGTATCAATTGTTTCTGTATCTTCTAAAATTAATAAATCATTAGTAGTAAAGTTAAAGTTTTCACATTGTTTTATTTCTTTAATCTTTTTATTAATATTATCAATTTTATATCTAATACTTTTTAATTCGTTATCAAACTCATTCATTTTAACAACCCCATTTAAATAAGCACATTTAATTCTTTCTTCTTGTTTTTCTAGTCCTTTTAATTCAGTTTTATAATCTTTTGTAATATCTTCTTGTTTGTGTTTTATAAATGGTGTGTAATATTTATTTATTAAATTATCTTTTCTTATTAGGTCATATAATTGAAGTAGTAAACCATCTCTTATAGTATCTTCTTTGTAGTTAGTTCTACATTTTTCGCATTTATAGTAATAATATTTCTTACCACTTTTTCTTTTAGTAGTAGCTTTACCACCTAAGAAATTACCACATACTGAACATTTTAATTTATTAGTAAAAAGGTAAGTAGCAGTTCTTTCATAGTGTCTTGCATTTCTCTTAGTTTGATACTGGCAAGCATTCCATTTTTCTTTTGATACTATTGGTTCTACAACATCTTCATAATATTGAGGATGTTTAGTTCTTTTTCCATGAACAAAATCACCTTTATAAAGTTCATTAGTCATAATCTTTTGAATAGTAGAATCTAACCAATTAGTTCTACCTAATATTTCTTCTTGATTATAAATATTAGCAATATCTTGATAGCTTTTTCCTTCTAAATATAAATCATACATTCTAATAACAATATCTTTGGTTAGTTCATCTGGTACTAACTTCTTATCAATTCTTTTAAAACCAATTGGAGTTCTATTTGGAATGTGTCCTGCCTTAATAGCACCAACCATACCAAACTTTGTTCTTTCTGAACATCTTTCAATTTCATTTTGACTAAATGCAGTCGTTAGTCTTATACACATTCTACCTGTTGAAGTTAATGTATTAGAATCATCATCTTTACAATCTAAATCACAACCATATTTTTCTAACAACTTCATTAGTTTTTCTACATCATAAACACTTCTAGTTAATCTATCTAGCTTTAAAGCTACTATGACATTAACTGTACCGTTTTTAATATCATTAATCATTTGTTGATATGCTGGTCTTTTATCATCTTTAGCGCTTATTCCTTCATCAGCATATATTGCGTGAATTTCATATCCTTTGGATTTACAAAATTCAATTAGTTTTTCTTTTTGCTCAGGTAAACTAAAACCTTCTCTTGCTTGGTCGAGTGTACTAACTCTAATATAAACATCTGCAATTTTCTTTTCATCGTTCATAATTTCATCTCTCTTTCTATTATTTTTTTGAAAGAGATTAAAAGCACAAAAAGTCCATACTTTTAACCTCAAGTATTTCACTTCCTTTTTGTACGCCTAGTTTAAAAACATTTAATTGTTTTTAATATGAACTCCCATATCTTTTAATTTAATACATTTAGAATAATCATTTATAAAAACTTTATCACTTCCATTAAATATTAAATAATTATTCTCCTTGATTGTTATAATATGTGGACTTACATAAGCAATATTACTTCCTTTAATATTAATAATACTTCCTTGTTTAATAGTGTATTTTTGGCAAGCAAATCTACATATCATATCAATTCTTTTTAAAACTTCCTTTTCAACTTCTAATATTTTTACTTCCTTCATTAAAACTCCTCACTTTCCTTATAATAACAAAAAAACTAGACGGTACTTCTAGTTAATATTTATTACTACTCGAAAAGTTCGAGTTTCCTATCAATCTGGTGGAGCTGAGGGGACTCGAACCCCTGTCCGCAAATAAAGTTATTTAACCTTCTACAAGATTATTAGGTTATCAGATTCGCAAAGTAAATAGACAACCTACAATCGTAATTACTTGCTAGTTTATAGTTGTTCGTTATGAAGTCTAAACTTAAATCATAATATAGTCTGCTTTATAAGTCCTAGCTAATTCTCACAGACAAAGAATTAGTAGAACCTGTTGCTGCCTATTGGTTAGGCATAAGCAACAGCGTTTTTATAGCTGTTTCCAGTTATGTTTAATTTTCTTCTTTACGCGAAGAGCACGTCTTGCTAATTAAATACTTATATTTTCGTCGAAGCCATAAGCAGCCCCATTACATAGTTAATTATATCAAACAGATGTTTCTTTGTCAATTTTTTTTATTAAAATCATTGTAATATTTTTAAAATTACTGTATAATTATTTTAGAATAAATAGGAGTGAGAGTATGGATTCATATTTAGATATTAATAATAATTATTTTGGAGTAAGACATTATAAAGTACATGTAACTAAAGAAAAAATAAAGCCACTTAGGTTTATTACTAGTGTTATATCATATGCTATATTTATTTGGTTATTACTAGTTGGTCTTATGCTTCTTGCTTATGTTGCGGACATTAAGATTAGAGCTGCTAAAGGGGATACATCGCCTCCTATTTATAATGCTTATGTTGTACTTACTGGGTCAATGGTTCCTGAGATAATGCCTAAAGATGTAGTAGTTACAAAAAAGAGAGAAGCTAAAGATTTAGAAGTTGGTGATATTATTACTTTCTTATCTTCAGATCCTAGACTTTCTAATATAATTGTAACTCATAGAATTAAAGCAAAATATTATGATGCTACTACTAATAAATATACTTTTCAGACTAAGGGAGATGCTAATAATACTGCTGATTTTACTTTAGCTGAGGATACTAATATTATTGGTGAAGTTATTTTTAAGATACCTAAAATTGGATATATTCAGAGTATACTTGCTACTAAAGGTGGACTTATTATCGTTGTTTTAATTCCATGTTTAGCAATACTATCTTATGACATTGTTAAATTAGGTAAAAATGTTAAAAATAAAGTTGTTAAGAAGAAGAGTGAAGTATCAATTGTAAGAAGGTGAAATTATGATTAGGGATAATAAATTCTTTGTTAAAAAATATGACGAAGATGAAAATAAAATAACTTTAGAAGAAGAAAGAAAATATCATAGTCCTTTTGTTCTTTTTCTTATTAAGAATGGAAGACTTTTACTTGCTATTTCTCTTCTTTTATCGGTATCAGTATTTATTATTGCTATTACTTTGATATTTGGTAATATGAAAGAGTCTTCTATTGTTATGTATGAACAAAATGGTGTAGTTGTTTCTTTTGACGGAGATGACAATAGTATTGTAAATGGTACTCCTATTACTAAAGAATATGCTGAAAAAGTTTTTGATAGTAATTTAATACAAGATAATAATTTAAGAGGTGTTGTTATTAAATTAAAAGAGGTTTCTATTAAAGATAAAAATAAAGGTAAGGTTAAGGGTGTTATTACTTTTTATTCTGATAGAACTGCTATTGTAAAATATGATGATGGTAGTTATAAAAGAATATATTCAGTTAATGGTAATTATGGTATAACTGAAAGTGGAGTAATTGATTCTAAGGCTATTACTAATGATTTAAGTGGTGAATATAAGAAAAATGATAAATATAATATTAATCTTATTTATTTATCTGATGGTAGTGTTATAGTTATAAAAGATAAAGTTGAATTATTTGTTAGAAATAGTGATATTACAAGTAATGATGATGAATTCTTTACTACTTTAAGTGGTGTTAGTACTCCTATATCAAAAAAGGGAAATAAATATACATATTCAGATGGTACTATAAAAGAAAAAGATTATATAATTGTTGATGATATTAAGTATGCTAAAGTTGATGAAAAGAAAACTAAAGATAATATTAAAATTATATATTTTGATAATGGATATGCCGAAATTATTTATAATAATCTTAATGTTATGGTAAAAAATAGTGAACATATTAGATATAATGATAATATTTTTGAGATTATTGATAATGATAAGAAAGATGTTATTGAAATTAAAGATATTATGGATATTAAAGATATTAAATTAGAAAATAAGAATAATACTGTATCTAATTATATGATAGTACTTGAAGAGAGTAATAATTATGATAAGTATAAAATTAGTAAAAAATTACCTAGTAAATATATTAATTATAATATATATGTTAATGGTAATAAGATTATTAATAATGTTCTTGATAAGAAATTAGATAATACTAGTGGTATTAAAAATGGTAAAAATAATTATTTAATTTATGAGGGTAAGATTGATAAATTAAGTGAATTAACTGTTAAAGTTGGTATGTGGGTTAGTTATGAAGATATAACTAATGAGTATATGAATAGTGGTTTTGTTGGGACTATGAAAGTGTATATTGAATCTAAATAATGAAAGGAAAGGATAATTATGGATAAAGAGTTTTTTATAAAAAATAAAAAGAAGATTATTATTGTAGTTGCTGCTATTGCAGTTTCTTTGATAGGATTTTCGTTACTTAATTCTACTTATTCATTATTTTATCATGAAGAAACTTCTAAGAATACGGAAGGATATTCTACTGGTACTTTATCTATAACTGCTAGTAGTAAAGGTAGTACTATTAGTTTATCTGATGCTTTACCGGTAGAAGATAGTGTTGGTTCTACTAGTACACCTTATACTTTTACTATTTCTAATACTGGTAATTTGAATTATAAGTTTAATATTAAATTATTGTCTACTGGTAGTAGTACTACTACTATTGGTTCACAATATATTAAATTAAAAGTAGATGATGGTAGTGTTACTACTTTATCTAGTTTATCTAATGGTATTATAAAAAAAGATGTTACACTAGCTGCTGGTGAGAGTATAGATATTAGCGTTAGAGTATGGCTTAGTATAAGTACTCCTAATAGTCAGATAGGTAAGACTTTTAATTCTAAGATTGTTATTGATGGACAGGCTGTTTATACTGAAACAAAAGAATATACTATAAGTTATGATCTTAATGGAGGAACTTCTAGTACTCCAGAGCCTCAAACAAAGCTTAAAGGTGAAGCAATAACTTTAAGTAATGTTACACCTACTAGAAGTAATTATACTTTTTTAGGTTGGAGTACTACTAAAAATGCCACTACTGCAACTTATAGTGCTGGAGAACTTTTTACTATTGATGCTAATACTACATTATATGCCATATGGCAAAAAGCAGGAACTGTTGTTGAAGCATATAGTGTTGTATTGCAAAAAAATGTTTCGGGAACAATTACTCAAATGACATCTAAATCTATTGCTCCAACACTATCATTTGAATATTCATTCACAGCACCTACTTTATCTAATGCTTATAAGCCATCATCAATTTCATGTACAAATAATCAAGTAGCAACTTTAAAATTTAACGGTACTGTATCCGGCACATTAACTACGCAGAGTGTAACAGCGAGAATAGATAGAGTTACTTCTAGTACAGTATGTACAATTTTATATACAAAAGGTGATGTTTCTTAAAATATAATAAAAAAGAAAGTATAGCTCTTCTAATTTAATATAATTAAGTTTTTTGAATATTAATAAAAATTTTGTAGATAATAATAATGGTGAAATATATATGAAGAAGATTATTATTAGTGTTTTATTAGTATTACTTGTGGGGGTTAGCACTATTATGGGGACTTATGCTGTTATTATTAATGTTGTTAGTGATAATGGGGTAGATAAGATAGTTAATGTTATTAATATTAAGGATTTACTTAGTGATGATAATGGTAATTATAATAGTACTTATTATGATGTTAGAGATGAACTTAATATTAATGATAGTGAGATGGATGTTTTAATGAATTCTAGTTATCTTAATGATAGTTTGAAGACAGTACTTGATAATGTTGTTAGTTATAAGTTAAGGGGAGGTACTAAACTTAGTAATGATGATATTTATAATATGATTGTTAATGATGTTAATAAGGATGATGGTATTAATACTATACTTAAGAATAAGGTAATTGATAAGAGTAATGTATATAGAAGTGATATTAGTGATTATATTTATGATTTAGATGTTAATCTTATTAGTGATTTATGATTATTTTATTTATAATTATTTTTGTTATTATTGCTTTATTATTTGTTTTGGAAAAGAATAAGATTAATATATTAAGAAGATTAGGAGATACTTTTATTATTTCTGGTAGTTTTATTATTGTTATTGGATTAATATTTAAGTTTATTATTAAGAGTAACATTTATTTTATTAATATTAGTAATGTTATTAATGTTATATTTAATCAGTTTTTAGTTATAAGTATGGTATTTTATATATGTAGTATTATTAGTTATTTAGGTTATTATCTTATTATAAAAAGTGTATAATTATTTATTTAATTATATCTTTTTTATTTTTTATGTGGTAAAATTAATATGGAGATGATAGTGTGACTAGAATTGATAATAAAAAAGATATAAAGAGGAAAAAAGATAGTAATAACAAAGTAAAAGAGAAAAAAGTAGAGATAGTTAATGATAATAAAACTAAAGAAAAAGAATTATATACTTCAAAAGAAGTTATTATTGTAATGATATTTTCTATTGGTATTGGTATTCTTATGTGTTTTGGGGGTATTAGTATAATTACTGGAAAGAATTATTTAGCAGTTACTAAAGATTTAAAGAAGGTTGTTGATACGTATTATGCTATTGTTGATAATTATTATGGAGAACTTGATAGAGATAAACTAATAGATGGGGCAGTAGAAGGAATGATTTCTTCAGTAGGTGATACTTTTACTAGTTATAGTGATATAGATAGTACTAGTTCTTTTGATGAAACTATTAATGGTAGTTATGAAGGTATCGGATGTACTGTTGCTACTTTAGAAGATGGTACTATTAGTGTTATTGATATGTTTGAAGATTCCCCTTCTTATAAAGCAGGACTTAAGGTAGGAGATATTATTCTTAAGGTTGATGGTGAAAGTTATGAAGGTAAAAATAGTAATGACATTTCTAATTATATTAAGAATAGTGGTAAATCTAAAATTGTTCTTACTGTTAAAAGAGATAGTGAAGAAAAGGATATTTCTATTAATTTGAGTAAAGTTGAAATTCCTCATGTTAGTGGTAAAGTTATTGAACAAGATAGTAAGAAAATTGGATATATTAAGATTTCTTTATTTGCTAGTAATTCTTATAAACAATTTAAGAATAAATTAGATGAATTAGAAAAGAGTAATATTGATGATCTTATTATTGATGTTAGAGATAATAGTGGTGGTTATTTATCTTCAGTTACTGATATATGTAATTTATTTTTAGATAAGGGAAAGGTTATTTATCAGTTAGAAGATTCAAAAGGTAAAGTAAAAAAGAAGGATACTACTAAAGAAAAAAGAAAATACGATATTGTTGTTCTTATTAATGGAGGTAGTGCTTCGGCAAGTGAAATACTTGCTTCCGCTATTAAAGAAAGTTATGGGGGAGATATTGTTGGTACTAATAGTTATGGTAAAGGTACTGTACAACAAACTAAAAAACTTTTAGATGGTAGTATGATTAAGTATACTACTCAGAAATGGTTAACTCCTGATGGTAATTCTATTAATGAGGTTGGTGTTACTCCTACTAAGGTTGTTGAATTAAATGAGGAATATTTTAATAATCCTACTACTGAGAATGACAATCAACTTCAAGAGGCTATTAAATTGATATTAGAATAATAAAAATTCACCATAGTGTGAGTTTTTTTGATTTATTTTTTAATTTTATCATATAATTTAGTGGTGATGTTATGATTGTTAAATATACTACTAAAGAAAAAGAATTACTTGCTAGACTTATGAGAGCAGAAGCAGTTGGTGAGGGGGATCTTGGTATGCTTATGGTTGGTAATGTTGGTATTAATAGAGTACTAGCGGATTGTCTTACTTTTAAAGATATTAGAACTATCTCAGAGATGGTTTATCAAAGTCCAGGTGGTTTTTCAGGAACTAGTAGTTCTTTATTTTATGGTAATCCTACTGCTAAAGAAAGTGAACTTGCCGAGAGAGTTATAAGAGGAGAATATTATTATCCTGCTACTAATGCCTTATGGTTTTATGCTCCTAAAAGTGGAACTAGTTGTACTAGTACTTGGTGGGGGCAGAATTTTGCCGGTAAATATAAAAATCATTGTTTTTATAAACCAAATCCTGGAGTATGTAAAGAGATACATTAATGATAAATTTTATAAAAGGTTTTATTATCGGTATTGGTAAGATTATACCAGGAGTAAGTGGAGCTATGCTTGCTACTATTATGGGTGTTTATGATAAGTCTATTTTTTATATTTGTAATTTTAAGAATAATATTAAAGCTGCTATTAAGTATTTATTTCCGATAGGTATTGGAGTTATAGTATCAATTATTTTATTTAGTAAGATTATTAGTTTATGTCTAGATAAGTATTATGTTATAACGATGCTTTTCTTTATTGGTCTTATAATTGGAGGCTTTTCTTTTATTGTTAATAAGGTTAACAAGAAGGATTATTATATTAGTATTATTAGTTTTATTATTTTTTTTCTTATTGTTATTTTAAATATTAATAATAGTTATGTTATTAAAAATAATTTTTTTGATTTTATTATGTTTTTTGTTTCTGGTATATTTGAAGCTATTGGTAGTATTATACCGGGAATAAGTGGAACTGCTTTACTTATGTTGTTTGGTACTTATGATATTATTGTTTATTCTATTGGTAATATTACTAATATTAGAATTATTATACCTTTTGTTATTGGCACTATAGTTACAGTTATTTTACTTGTTAAAGTTGTTGATTATTTATTTAGAAAACATAATAATAAGATGTATGCTTTTATACTTGGAATGTTTATTTCTAGTGTAGTTCTTCTTATTATACAGATATTTAAAACTAAGGTATATATTAGTGATTTGATTATTGGAATTATATTTATGATATGTGGAATAGTTATTTCTAATGTCTTTGATGAAAAATAAAAACTCTTGATTATTCAAGAGTTTTAATATTTACAATGGTGACCAGTATGGAATTCGAATCCATGAATGCTGCCGTGAAAGGGCAGTGTGTTAAGCCACTTCACCAACTGGCCAAAAAATGGTGGGCCTGAATGGACTTGAACCATCGACCTCACGCTTATCAGGCGTGCGCTCTAACCACCTGAGCTACAAGCCCATTTTTTGTTTGCTCATTCATTATATCATATATATAATGAATTGACAAGCTTTTTTTTCTAAAAAATATAAAAATGGTGTCCCCTTAGGGATTCGAACCCTAGACCCACTGATTAAGAGTCAGTTGCTCTACCAACTGAGCTAAGGAGACATCTGTTAAATACATTTAATATTATATTATATTTTTTTTTATTTGTAAACCTCTAAATTAAAAAAAGTTTATTTTTTTCTATTTTGTACTAATTGACTTTTATAGTGTATTTTGTTATAATTTAATAAGAATAGGTATCGGTGATAAAAATGAAAAAAATTGGTGGAAAAAGTTTTTGGATCATTTTAGTTATTAGTATTGTTGCTTTAATTATTTTGACGATTGGAGTTATATTTCTTACTAGAAAATCTAGTAAAGAATTTTATAGTGCTGGATATATTATTAATAGTACTGCTAGTAAGAGTGATAAACTTTATTTTAAAGACAATACTGTATATAAAGAAAATGTTTTTGAAGAATATGTTTTTAAGAATGTAGATAATAAAGAAGTTAATGTTGATAAGAATAATTTTATTCATTATTTAGATAATTCTTTATCTTTTATGAAAAATGGCGTTATATTGGATTTAGATAATATTAGTACTTCTTTAGTACCATATTATAATATTACTGATGCTTCTATTATTAAGTATAATAATGGTGGTTATTATATTGAAACTGCTGATAAAACTTTAGTGTTTGGTAATTTTCTTGGTAAAATTACTGATAATAAATATATTGTTGTTGGAAAAGATATTAAAATTAAACTTGCTGGTAGTAATGAAACAGTAAGTGGTGATTATTTTGAAATATTATTTGTAGAAGATGGAGTTGTTAAAATAGAAAATCAAGAGGGTAGTTATCAGACTGTTAGTGATGGTACTACTATTTATGTGGGAAATAATATTAAAATTGATCTTGGAGATAAAAATGTTTATCTAGATGACAATAGTAAATTATCACTTAATGAGATGACAATTGATGGTAATGAAAATATTAATATTACTCCTAGTGATGGTAAAGTTAAAGACGACAAAAAAGATAATAAAGGAGATACTGAAGGTAAAGATAATACTAGTAATAATCCAAATGGCAATGGTACTGATGGTAAGGGAAATACAACTCCTGGTAATAATGGTGATAACAAAGCAGATGGTAATGAAAATCCAGATGATAATAAAACGGTTATTAAGAAAGAGGTTTCTGTTGATTTAGTTAGTGCGAAAGCAGGTATTAATTCTTTTGAAGCTAATTTTCAAGTAATTGATACAGGAGATTTTATTAAAGGTAATTTAATATTTAATGTTGTAAATACTACTACTGGTAAAACTGTTTATACTAAGATACTTGCTAATAGTAGTGATATTCAAAATGTTGTTATTAGTTCTTTGAGCCCTGATACTAATTATGTTATGACTGTTAGTGAAGAAAATAATAGTACTGGTATTCAATATTTTCAAAAGATATTTAGAACTGACACTTTAGATTTAAGTTTAGTTAGAGAATATGTTACTACTGATACATTATCTTATTCAATTGATTTTGGTAGTAGTAATGTTAAGTCTGCTAATGTAAGTATTTGTGGTAGTGATGGGAAATCTTGTAGCGAACCTGTTATAGTATCTAATTCTGATGATAATACTGTTACTTTTGATGATTTGAAAAAAAATACTACATATAATATTAAAGTTGATTCTGTAGTATTTAATAATTTGAATTATTCTGATGTTTATACTATTAATACTAGTGATACTACTTTAAAAGAAAAACCTGTACTTGGTGATATTTCTGTAAAGGTTAGTAATGATGGTAAAGAGTTTACTCTTTTGATGGATAAACCTACTGATGAGGATAAAAGTATAACTAAGTATACTTATGAAATATATAACGCTAAAGATATAAATGAGGAGAGTATTTCTACTGCTGAACCTGTTTATAGTTTTAGTAGTAATGAATTAAAAGAACAAAAATTAAAACTTGGTGAAAATGGGCTTGTTAGTAATGTTGATTATCGTTTCAAAGTAGTAGTGGACTATTATGATAATTATAAGAATAATCAAATTGAAACTGGATATAGTAATTATTTTCAAATTGTTGGTAAACCTACATTAGAGTTTACTCCAGATAGTGAACTTATTTCATTTAATCAAATTGGTGGTGTTGTTACTATAAAAGATGAGGGATGTACAATACCTAATAATGAAAGAAAATGCGCTAATAAAGAAAATGACTTTATTATTAAGTATTATGGACCTGATAATGTTAAGAAGACTATTAATGGTGTATCATTCACTAATCATGATGATAATACATTAACTTATGATTTATTACTTAAAGGTCTTACTGAGAATACTTTATATACTTTTGAGGTTTATGCTGATATTGATATGCAAAATGGTGAAGGACTTAGAAGTAGTGAATATATTGGTAGTTTTACTGCTAAGACTGATGGTACTAAGGCTTTAATGATGCAAAATTGGAAAGATAATAGTTATAGTTTTGATACGCCAATTTCTGTTAGTACTGAAATGGTAAGTACTGAGCCTAGTGATAATTCTATTGATAAAGTATCTTCTATTACATTTAATTTATATGCAGGTAATGTTAAAAATGTTTCTTTACCTGAACCTATTGGTAGTTTTACTACTACTGAAAATATTAGAGATTTATATTATAATAAGGAATTTATTTTAACTTCTAATATGTTTGGTATTGAAAACTTAGATGCTTTAAGAGAAATATCTGGTGGTAAATTATATAAGAATTATACTATAGAAGTTACTGATGCTTTAGATGAAACTGGGACTAATGAGTTTACAATATTAAATAATATGTATGTATTTAATACACCTTCTATTCTTTTGCTTGAAGATGAGGTTAGTAATCCGGAAATTATTGTTAAAGAAATTACTAATAATATGACTAATTCTGGTGATTATGCTGGTATTTCATATGATAGTAGACTTGATAAAGATACTATAAGAGGATATAAAGTAACTGCTAATTTTGATAGTGATAAGATTAGCAGCGTACTTAAACTAGTAGATAATCCTATTAAGAATGTTAAATTCTATGTTTATAATAAAGATGGTAATGTTATTACTACTAAAGATGTTGCTTTTAATAATGATAATACTGTTGATGCTTATTTCTTCTTGGATTATGGTACTGATTCTTCAGTAGAAGATAATGATCTTAGAAGAGGTAATACTTATAAGTTTGCTTTTATTATTAATCTTGATACTGATAACGATGGTAAAGCTGATAGTACTTTTCCTTCTAGTATGCCTACTAGTGGACTATTTAATGCTATAAAGAAAGATCCAGTATTTAAGTTATATATTGATAATAGTACTAGTAATTCTATTACTTATAAATATTTAATTACTGATATTGATAATGCTTTAGAAAAAGATGAAGAATCTGGTAAATACTTATTATATTATGATATTGAAGATAATAGTTATTCTGGTGTAATAGAAGTAGCAGATACTTTTAAAGATGTTACTCTATCTAATTTGAATTCTTCTGATATATATTCTATTAGTTATAGTAGAAGAAATTTAAAGGGTAGTGATGCTAGTAAAGTTGTTTTAGATAAGTATTATTTTGATGGATATCATGATGGAAAGACTGCTAATTTAAGTTATAGTTTAGAATATGGTAATTTTGATAATAGATTAAAGATTGTTTTAGAGGATAATGATTTCTTAAATAGGGTATCAGCTTATTTACTTACTTTGAGTTCTGGTAAAGATAAATATGAAAAAGTTATTTCTGATTTTAAAGCTAGTGATATTAAAGATTGTGGTGATAAGAAATGCTTTATTGTGGATTATGCTGAACTTACTAAGAGCGATAAAAATAAGACTGGTGTTGATTTAAAAGGTAAGGATGTTAAGGTTAGTTTAAAGGCTTTTTATGATACTGGTTATGTTGGTTTTAGTCAAAAATCTTTAGTAGGTGATTACTTTAAAAACTTAGGTTTGGTATCTGATAAAGATGCTAATAAGGTTGGTTATTTATATCAAAATAATGGTACTGATAGTAATGGTAAATATATCTATGTTCAGAGTAATGGTAGTAATGTTGTATTTAATACTTCTATTAAGCCTATGGGAATATTAGGAAGTGAATTAATTAAAGGTGATGTTGGTACTGCTACTTGGAAATTTAATGTAAATAATATGATTGATATTGATAATAATAAGTTTGTTTCTTTTGGAGATATTAATACTTTAGAAGCGGGATTTGCATTTATTAGAAATGGTATATTTAGAACGGATGTAGGTAGTATTAATCTTAAAGTTGTTGATATGGTTGATATTAATACTGATAATAATAATTTTAAATTTACTAGTTTTACTCCTAAAGTTAGTGCTAGTGTTAGTTCATTAATTAATGGTGGTATATTTAATATTGATTTATCAGTTGATGAGGAAACTTTAAAGAGTGATTTTGTTAAAACTGATGGTAAGTATAAATTTTATATTAATATTTATAAGAAAAATGCTTGTGAAGAGGGAACTGAATGTGAAGATGAAACTTTTGTTAAAACAGAAGAAACTTATTATGATGATTTAGGTAAGGTAGTTGTTACTGGACTTGATCCTGATACTAGTTATGTTTATAAAATATCTGCTGATATGAATAAAAATGGTACTAAGGTTATAACACCTTTATTTGATAATGGTAGAAGTGGATATGTTGAATTTAAGAGTAGTTTTAGTACTTTAAATAAGGATAAGATTCTTAAAGGTTTAAATCTTAAATATACTTCTAGTATTGGGGATGATACTTATAGTAAGAGAGTATTAAATATGAAATATAATCTTTATACTGATGTTAATTTTGATATTTTATATGAAATATATGATATAGATGGTAATAAAAAGTATGATGGTACTATTGTTAATGGTGATTTCTCTGTATCTAAAAGTGGAGCTATATCTGCTTCTTATGACAAAGATATTTCTGGTAATGATTTTGTATTTGGAGCTAATTATTATACTTTAAAAGTTTATGCTGTTACTACTGATTTACATAGAAAATTAGAATTATATAATGATGTTATTAAACAAGTTTCTACTGATAAAATATATATGGATGTTGCTGAACTTAGAAATCCATCTATTACGGTTAATAAACAAGAGGCTATTATTTCTGAAGATTATAAACACAGTATTAAGTATAAGATTACGGTTATTGATAGTAATAGAGTTATTACTGATGGTAAATATTATATTGAACTTCAAGATACATCTTATAAAAATGTTTGTTCTAATCCAAAAGATTGTCAAGTTACTGTTGATATGAAAAATAATACTTGTACTTTTGGTAATGGTAAATCATGTACTGTTAATCCTGTTAATGATGGCTTAGTGGTAGAAGTTACTTTTGATAATTTGAAGGCTGATACTAATTATGTTATATATGCTTATGCTGATGTTTATCGCAATAATGTATCACTTAATGATAGTGAAAAATTATCAAAAGTATATGTTAGAAAGAGTCAATATACTAAGAGTGATTTAGGATTTTCTCTTGGAGCTGTTACTCCAACTGCAGTTTCTAAAAAAGAGGTACATCTTACATTTGTAGGAGCTGCTAACTTAAATGAAAAGATAAAAGGTATTGAATATAGTATTACTGTTCAGGGTGGTGAAAGAATTGCCTCTGGTGTTATTGGTAAGACTACTAATACTAGTAGTGATGAGATTACATTTAAATTAGATAGTGATAGATATCCTTATCTTGATATTGCTATTCCTGATGGTAAGGAACTTGGTGTTAATAATACTATTAATATTACTTATTATTATTTGGATAATGATGGTACTATTAGTGTTCTTAAATTAGGAGATAAGACTATATTTGATTATTCGTTTAAAAATGAAAATAAATAGGAAAGGTCGTAAAATAATATGAGAAAATATGATATTAAGAATAAGAGAAACATTGGAATAATTATAGGAATTTCGATTATAATTATAATCATGTTTTCTCTAGTTATTAAATTGTTTTTATCAAGTGATAAAAAGGAATATACTGTTCATGATGGGGCTTTAGTCTTTGATAAGGATAAGTCTATTATTAAAGTTACTGAAGATAGTACTATTAAGAAAAAATGGAATAATGAGTATTATCTTAAATTTAAAGATAATAATTATGAACTTGGTAATACTGCTATTAGTTATAATGAAAAGACTGGAGAAATTATTTTATATGGAAAATATTATGAAATTGGTTCTGGTGATTTGATTGATGTTACTGATGGTGAAACTGTTATTAAGAGTTCGGTTATTACGAAGTTTTATAAGTTAGCGGATAGAAAGTATTTGGTTGTTGATAAAGATATTAAAACTTCTGATGGTCTTTTATCTACTAATGAGTTTTTAATGATTGACTTGGATAAAGTTGGTAATGCTACTTTAGTTAATCATAAGGTTAATTTAAAGGCATTTGCAGCTACTTCTATTGTTACTTCTAATTATACTTTTGATATTGCTAATGAGATTCTTACTTATGGTAGTAATAAGATTGATTTAAAGAAAATTATTGGTTCTTCTAATACTTATACTAAAGAAGATTTGATTCCTGAAGAAAATGATAATACTTCTTCTAATGATGGGGTTACTAATATTACTGATAATACTATTGGTGGTAATGGTACTAATGGTGGTAATGATGCTACAGGAGATAATAAGGGTACTGATGATGGTAAGAATAATAATTCTGGTGATGTTATTGAAGAAATTAAGAAGGCTACTAAGAGAACTTCAGTTATTTCTGTTACTAGTAGTGTTAGTAAGATTGTAGTTGATTATGTTGTATATGATCCTTATAATGAATATACTAATGTTTATATGGAAGTAGAAGAAGCTGGTAGTAATAAGATTAATACTATTTATTTAAATAAAAATGATACTAGGTATGAGTTTACTAATATTTTTCCTAATACTACTTATAGAATTAGGTTTAAATATTCTTATATTGAGGATGGTAATGAGGTTATAGATACTTTTGATGATATTACGATTGCTACTAAGAGACCTAAGGTTAATATTAAGACTACTAATGTTAGTTTTGGTAAGATTAGTTATTTGATTACTACTGATAATAGCTATAATATTGAATCCGGTATACTTACTGTTAATGTTAATAATGAGGTTGTTAGTAGTAATAGTGTTAGTATTAATGGTAATACTACTGATAGTGTTTCTATTTCTGCTAGTAGTGGAGATATGGTTGAACTTATTTTATCTGATATTAAAGCTGGTGGAAGAATTATTAGTGGTGTTAGATCTAGTGATAAATTTATATACTAGGAGGTATTGTTATGAAAGAATTTATTAAAAAATATTATAGTATTTTGATTCCAGCATTTTTAGTGATTGTTATTTTGATAGCGGTTATTCTTTATGCTATGGAATATAAAAATAATAGATATGCTATTGTTACTGATACTAAGGTTTATCAATATTTTTCTGGTAATAAGATGGAATATACTGCTAAAGTTGGTAGGAATAGAAAGAAAGTTATTCTTAATTTTGAGGCTAAAGATTTTTCTGTTAATTTAGATAGTACTCCAGTATATGTTAAAAAGAAGGAGGGAGCAGATGTTATATTTCCTAAGGAGATGATGGCATTCTTTCCTTTAAATGATAAAGCATATGTTGTTGATGCTTTGTCTGAAGTATATACTAATTATGATTTGAATTATTTAAGAATTAAGAGATTAGATAAGTCTTTTGATCATATGTTTTTATATGATGGTAAGGATTTATACTTCTTCCTTGATGAGGTTACTTTGATTGTTGGTAATAAAAAAATTACTCTTAGTCCTATGTCTTATGTTAGTTGTTCTTATCTTAATATGGTTGAGTACTATGATTATAGTAATGATAAATATGTAACTATAGAACTTGGTAATGAAAATGTTTATGTTAAGAATAATTATATGAATATTGATGTTTCATTAGATAAGGTTATTTATAAGGATAGTTTTAATTTAATAGGAGGAAAGTTAAGTAATTATAAAAAAATTACTGATATGGAAGAAAAATAATCATATACTTTGATAGGTGAGTATATGAAAAAAATTGATTTATTATATTTGATAGTAGTTATGTTTTATTTGATTAATGGGTTAATTAAGTGGAATATGACTACTATTTTTGCTTGTGTATTATCTTTGATATTTATGGTTATTACTATTGTTATTGGTAAGAAGTTAGGGTTTGGTAATGGTATTAAGATACTTATATATGTTTTTATTCTTAGTACTGAGATATTGGGAGAAATATATCATTTTTATGTTGATGTATGGTGGTTTGATATTGTTATGCATACTTATTTTGCTTTTGTTATTTCTTATGCTGGATTATATTTGATAAGATATTTTAATATTAAGGGAAGTATTTATTTTGTGATATTATTTATTTTTTCTTTTGCTATGATGACTGAGAGTATTTGGGAGATATTTGAATTTTCGATGGATAGGGTTATTGGTACAGATATGCAGAAGGATACTGTTATTAGGAATATTAATTCTATGTATTTATCTCATGATATATATGTTGATAAGGTTATGGTTAATGATATTGATTTTATGGAAAGATATGGTGGATATTTGGATATTGGGTTATATGATACTATTGGTGATATGATATGTACAGTAGTGGGTAGTTTTATGTTTATTGTTATAATGAAAAAAAGACTAAATTGTTAGTCTTTTGCTTCTGTATAAATACTTTTATCAAATTTATGGGTACCATCGTTTATTTTTTCTAAAGTATTAGTGGTTATTAAGAAGTAAGTATCTCTATTTACATTGATATCACTTATTGGGTCGTCCCAAGTTAAATCTAAGTGATACCATTTACCATCTAGGTATACTAGGTTCCAAATGTGTTCTTCATTACTTATTTTATAATTTATGACATTTAATTTATCTAAGAATATAGCCATGGCATCGGCATAGCCATTACATGTACCGTATCCTTCAATTAGGACTCCATATGCAGTGTTAGATTTGTAGGTGGTATCATTTTTGTTTTCATATTTTAATTTATCATATTCGGCGTTATCTATAATATAGTCATGAATTACTTTTATTTTTTCTCTAGTAGGCATATTATTGGTTATTTTTTCTTTTATTACTTTATCTACTACTTCGTTTATTTTAGTTATTTCTTCATTGCTATAGGCTTTGTTTATGGTTATTCCTATTTTATATTCACCACCATAATTTAATTTGATATTATTTGAACTGTTGTATGGATGAACGAAGTTATTTAGTAATGATATTGTTTCTTTAAAACCTTCACCTTTATTTATTGTTAACATATTAATATCATTTAAATAGTTTGTGTAATCTTTAGTGATATATCTTTCGGTATGATGAATGCCACTATTTAAGGTGTAGTATATAAAATTAATTAATTCTTTATGATTATTTATGCCCATACCGGTATAATTATCTACATAGTTAAAGTTATCATCGACATAATACTCGTTAGTAGTGGAAGAAGAGTATTTTTTTTCAATTGAATATTCATAATATTTATATCTAAGGGTATTTTTGTTAAAAGCACATACTGTTACTATGATAATAGCAATAGCTCCCATAATTACAATTAATCTTCCGTTTTTATTCTTTTTATTCATATCTTCCACCTCTAATTAGATTATATCATTTTATAGGGAATTTTATCAAGAAAAATATTAAGTTTTTTTAATAAATTTACTAGATGTAAACTTTTAGTAAAATAATATGAAAAAAATAATTTACTTATACCTTATTATTTGGTATAATTAAAGGGAAATATCTTGAGGAGGAATAGTATGAATATTGAAAATAAAAAACCTAAAATTTATTTAATTTGTGGTAGGGCTAGACATGGTAAAGATACGATAGCGGGATTTCTTAAGAAGTTCTATGAAGAAGATGGTAAAAAGGTTATTTATTCACGAGCGGGTAAGTATATTAAGTTTTATGCAATGGAGATGACTGACTGGGATGGTAGTGAGGAATCTAAACCTAGAAAGTTACTTCAAGAGCTTGGAACTGATGTTATTAGAAATAAACTTAATAAGGCTGAGATGTTTATTGAAAGACAACTTGATGATATTGAGATTTATTCTTATTTTTATGATGCTATTATTGTACCGGATATTAGACTTCCTAGAGAGATAGATAGTGTTAGAGAGAAGTTTGATAATGTGGTTGTTATTAAGGTAGAGAGAATTAATTTTGAAACTAGTTTAGATAGTAAAGAGCAGGCACATGTTACAGAGATAGCTATGGATAATTATGATGATGTTGATTACATTGTTACTAATGATACTTTAGATAAATTAGAAAAAGATATATATGATATATATAAGGAGACGAGATAATATGAAGAAGTTAACAGGAAGAGAAATTATTAGAATGTATTTGGATTTCTTTTGTGAGAGGGGACATACAGAAGTTGATTCTGCTCCTTTAATACCAATGAACGATCCAACAGTACTTTGGATTAATGCTGGTGTTACGCCACTTAAGAAATATTTTGATGGAACTGTAGTACCTAGTAATAGGAGACTTACTAGTTGTCAAAAATGTATTAGAACTGGGGATATAGAAGAAGTAGGTAAGACTGCTAGACATCATACTTTTTTTCAGATGTTAGGTAATTTTAGTATTGGTGATTATTTTAGAGATGAGGCTCTTACTTGGGCGTGGGAATTACTTACTAGTCCTAAATATTTTGATATGGATAAAGATAAACTATATATTACGGTTTATACTGACGATGTTGATTCTTATAATAAGTGGATTAGTTTAGGCGTTAAACCTTCTCATTTAGTTAAATTAGATGGTAATTTTTGGGAGATAGGACCAGGGCCTTCTGGACCTGATACGGAGATTTTTTATGATCGTGGTGAAAAGTATGATAAAGAAGGCAAGGGTATTAAGTTATTACAAGAAGAAATAGAGAATGATCGTTATATTGAGATATGGAATAATGTTCTTAGTCAGTTTAATGCTACTGAAGGTTTGAAGAGAGAAGAATATCCTGAACTTCCTAGTAAGAATATTGATACTGGTATGGGTGTTGAGAGAATGGCTTGTATTATGCAAGGTACTGAGACTAATTATGAGACTGATTTATTTATGCCTATTATGAAGAAAATAGAGGAAATTTGTTCTATTCCATATATGGGTCAAATGGAATTTAAGGTAATAGCAGATCATATTAGAACACTTACTTTTGCTTTATCTGATGGAGCTGTATTTGAAAATGTAGGTAGAGGATATGTTCTTAGAAGACTTCTTAGAAGAGCTTCTAGAATGGGAAAGAAACTTAATATTAATAGAGAATTTTTAAGTGATATGGTTGATGTAGTAGTAGAAAATTATAAAGATACTTATCCTGATTTAGTTGGTACTAAGAGTAAAGTTAAAGAACTTATTGCTAAAGAAGAAAGATTATTTCAAAAGACTTTATTAGCTGGTGAAAAGAGATTAGAGGAATTATTTGATAGTGGTACTAAGGTTATTAGCGGAGAAGATGCTTTTAAATTATATGATACTTATGGTTATCCTATTGAACTTACTATTGAAGCTGCTGAGGAAAGAGGCTTTAAGGTTGATACTGATAGTTTTAATGCTTATATGAGTGCACAAAAGGAACTTGCTAGAAATAGTAGAAAAGTTGAAGCTAGTATGAATTTACAGAATGATTTACTTATTAATTATAAGAAAGAAAGTAAATTTGTTGGTTATGAAAAATTGGGATTAGAAACTGAAGTTATGGATATTATGAAGGATAATGTATTTGTGGATTCTTCTAGCGAGGACTGCTATATATTTCTTAAGGAAAATCCTTTCTATGCTGAGAGTGGTGGTCAGGTATCTGATTCGGGATATTTAAAAAATGATAATTGTAAATTAGAGGTTATGGATGTTATTAAGGCTCCTAATGGACAACATTTATTATATGTTAAGGTACTTGATGGTACTGTAAATAAGGGAGATAAGATTCTTACTCATGTTCTTAAAGAAAAGAGACTTGCTATTATGAAGAATCATTCTTCTGTACATTTGCTTCAAAGATCTTTACAAGAATTACTTGGTAATAGTGTTCATCAGGCTGGTAGTAAAGTTGATGAAAATATGCTTAGATTTGATTTTAATTATCAAGGTAAGTTATCTGATGAACTTATTGTTAAAGTAGAGGAACTTGTTAATAAGAGAATTAATGCTGGGTATGATGTTACTATTGAGTATTTACCTATTAAAGAGGCTATTAAGAAGGGGGCTATGGCTTTATTCTCTGATAAATATGGAGATATTGTTAGGGTAGTTACTATTGGTGATTCTATTGAGTTATGTGCTGGTACGCATATTGATAATACTAAGAATATTGGCAGGTTTGCTATTGCTTCAGTAGAGAATAAGGGTACTGATACTTATAGAGTAACAGCGGCTACTGATAATAATATTGTTCCTATTCTTAAGGAAGAGATATCTAAATATAATGAAGAGATGATTAGATTACTTGATAAGGCTAAGAGAATTATTAATGAGGCTAAGGAAAATGATATTGATCTTGAATTTAATTTTAATATTGATAATAGTGATCCTGAAAGTTATAAAGATATTGTTTATAATAAGAATGAACTTGCTATGTTAAGAGAAGAACTTAAGAAGTTAGAGAAAGAATTTAATACTAAGAAGAGTGAGAAGTCTGTTAGTGATTTATCTAGTTTCTTAGATATTAAAGAAGATATTAATGGTATTACTACTATTATTAGTATTACTAATGGTTATGATATTAATACTTTGAGACAGATTGTTAGTGCTCTTAGTAATCAGCTTGATAATAATTTTATATTACTTGCTAATATTAATGATGATAATTCGGTTAATTATATTGCTAAATCTAATTCTAATAGGGTTAATTGTGGTGATATTGTTAAGGATTTGGCTGTTAGATCTTCTGGTAATGGTGGAGGTAATAAGTCTTTTGCTCAAGGTGGAGGTACTGATGGTAGTATTACTTCTAAATTACTTGAAAATGTTAAAGAAATTATTAGAAATTTATAGAGACTTTGGTCTCTTTTTTCTATGAAGTGGGGTTTACTTTACAAAATGATAATTTTCTGCTATAATTATTTAAGTCTTTTACTTTAAAGAAAGGAGAATTATTTTGAGTAAAATTAGAATGTTTTCACTAGGTGGACTAGATGAAAATGGTAAAAATATGTTTGTTATTGAAGTTGATAAGAATATATTTGTTTTTGAAGCAGGGCTTAAATATGCTGATGAATTAACACTTGGTATTGATTATATTATACCTAATGTTACTTATTTAAAAGAAAATAAAAAAAGAATTAAGGGAATATTTTTAACACATGGTCATGATGAAAATATAGGGGCTTTAACTGATATTGTTGATGATTTAGGTAATCCTTGTATATATGGGTCTAAATATACTTTAGAGATTGTTAAAGATGAATTTGATAATTCTAATATTAAGTATAAAAATATGAAAGAGATAAAGGCTTATGTACCAATAGAGATTGGTAATGTTAAGATTTTTCCTGTAAATTTATCTCATTCTACACCTGATAATTTTGGTTATGCTATATATACTAAAGATGGAGTTATTTTTTATGCTTCTGATTATGTTATTGATTCACTTATGAAAGGGGCTTATAAGACAGATATTGGTAAGTTGGCTTATATTGGTAAGCAGAATGTATTATGTCTTCTTACTGAATCTTTCTATGCCGGTGTAGAAGGATTTACTTCTCCTAGACATAGAATAGCACCTTTAATTAGAGAAACTTTAAATAATAGTGATGGTAGAATTATTTTTAATGTATTAGATTCTCATTTATATCGTATTCAGGAATTATTTACTGAAGTAGAGAAGACCAATAGAAAAATTGTAATTATGGGTAAAAGACTTAAGAAGATAATTGATTTTGCTATTGAAAATCATTATCTATATATATCTAAAGATATTATTGGTGATTTATCTAATATAAATGATAAGAATGTTGTAATATTAAATGCTAATGAGAAAGATAAACCATATTACAATATTATGAGAATCGTTAATGGCTATGATAAGTTTATTAAGTTAAATGAAGATGATACTGTGTTTTTAGCTACTCCTATTTATGATAATAGGGAGAAAACTTTTTATAGTTTACTTGATGATATTGCTAAGACAGGAGCTAATGTTGTTAGTTTATCTTCTAAAAAATATTTATCACATCATGCTTCTAATGAAGACTTAATGACTATGATTAATTTGATGAATCCTAAATATTATTTTCCAATAAGAGGTGAATATAAAAATCAGGTTATGAATGCTGAATTAGCAGAAATGGTTGGTATACCTAAAAGTAATATTATTCTTAAAGAAAATGGTGATGTTGTTACTTTTAAAAATGGTGTAATGTTAGATACTTTTGAGAGGGTTCATAGTGGTTCTGTTTTAATAGATGGTACTGCTGGTGATGATATTGGGGAAGTTGTTTTAAAAGATCGTGAGATGCTTAGTGATAATGGTATTATGATTATTTCTGTTACTTTGAATAAACAAACTAAAGAAATTATGGCTGGCCCTGAGATTTTAACAAGAGGATTTGTTTATGTTAAAGATTCTTATGAATTAATTAATGAGATTAAAAAGATTTCTGAAAAAATAGTAGTGGATAATACTAAGGGAATGAAGTATGTTGAATATAATAAAATTAAAAATACTATTAGAGATGAACTTAGTAAATATTTAATTAATCAGACTGGTAATAAGCCAATGATTATTACTGTAATTCAAGAAATATAAGCAAATTTTTACTAAATAATAAAAAAACTATTTCATTTTAGTTTTTTTTTTGTTATAATGTAGAAGAGGTATAATATGATATGAAGAAAAAGTTTTTACTATTAATGGTATTACTTTTATGTATTGGATGTACTAGTATAAATAATAATAATTATGATGTTATTGTAAATGATGTAATTGAAAATAGTAATAATATTTATAATACTAATTCTTTAGGATATAAATATTATTTACCATTTAGTATTAATAAAGTTTATGATAAAGATTATAATCAAATATTTAAAGTTAATGATACTTATATGTATTTATATGTTGATGTTATTAGTTATTATTATAAGAATAATTTAAATTTAGATGATAAAGATAGTAGTGATTCTTATTATTATTATAAAATTAATAATAATAAGAATAAGAACGGATATGTTAAGATAACTAAAGATAAAGATAAGTATTTTATGAAAGTAGTTTATAATTATGCTAAAATAGAGACTTATGTAGAGGAGTATGAGTTAGCAGATATTTTATCTTATTCTATGATTATACTTAATAGTATTAATTATAATGATAATTTAATTGAAAAGATTCTTCAAGATGATTATTATTCTAGTTCATTTAAAGAATATAAAATTAAAAAGCCAGAAGATGCTGAAAGTAAGTTTTCAGAATATTTAAGTGAGTATGTTGGTGAAGAGGATAGTGTTATTCCGGATTTACCTGAATATTAGAAAAGGAGCGACTATATGGGATTTTTAGATAAGATAAAGGATTTATTTTCTGATGAAGAAGAGGTTGTTGAAACTAAAGAAATAGAAGTAGAAGAAAAAGAAGAACATAAGCTTCCTACTTTTATGAGAAATAAAATAGAGGAAGAAGAGAAAAGAGAAGAAGTAAAAAAAACTAGAACTGGTGTTTCTGATGAAATAATTAGTGATAGAGAAATAGTAAAAACTAGAACTAATAATAATTTTGCATTTCCTATAGAAATGGATGAGCCTGATACTTTTGAGGTGCCTAAATATAGTAATCAAAATATTTTAGCAAAGAAGAAAGAGGAAGAAAAGAAAGTTTCTACTTTATATTCTAAAAAAGAAGAACCTAAGCCTAAAAGATTTAAGCCTACACCAGTGATATCACCAGTATATGGTGTACTTGATAAGAATTATACTAAAGATGAAGTTAAATTACAGGATGAAAGTTCTTATGAAATACCTAGAGCAAGTAAAAAAATAGATTTTGAAACAGTTAGAAATAAAGCTTATGGAAGTTTAACTGATGATATTAGAAATAATTTATGTGAGAATTGTGAATTATATCAAGAAGTTAAAATTACTAAGAATGCTGATAAAAAGAAAGTAATTGATGATAGTAATTTACTTGTTGATATGACTGAAGATACTCCTAGTAATAAGGATGTTACTTTAGGTGATGCTGAAGATAATTATTTTGATTTTGGTGTTAGTTATGAACAACCTAAGAGAGAGAAAACTGAGGTTGTAATTAATACTAATAAAGTAGAATTAGATGCAGGAGATAGTGATATTAAGATAGTAAATCATAATATGGAAGAAGCTTCTGCTGAAAAGATAGAAGTTAAAGAAGAGGTTCCTAAGAGAAAAACTCCTAGTAAAAAATTAGAAGATACTATTGAATTTGAAAAGAAATTAGTACATGATGAGGAAGGTGCTGATGAGATATTAAATAATTATACTAGTGATAATGCAATAGATAGTGATAATGATATATTTAATTTAATTGATTCTATGTATGATGAGGAGGAAAAATAATGACTGTTAATGAAGTATTACCAATTGTTTTATATATTTTAGGTGCTATTTTATTGGTAGCTTTAATAGTATTAACTATAAAATTAATTATTACTATGGATAAAATAGAAAAAGTTGTAGATAATATTACTGTTAAGGTTAAATCCTTAGATGGGGTGTTTGAGGTTGCTTCATTAGTTAGTAATAAAGTTACATTTGTTACTGATAAAGTTGTTGATATAATCAGTATGATTATTGATAAAATATTTTATAAAAGAAAGGATGATAAAAATGAGTAAAAAAGGATTAGGTAAATTAGTATTAGGTGCTGGTATTGGTGCTTCTTTAGCTTTATTATTTGCTCCTAAAAAAGGTAGTGACTTAAGAAATGATATTAAGAAGAAAATTAATGAATTTATGAAAAGTGTAGATGATATGACTGTTTCAGAGATTAAAGATGAGTTTACTACTAAAGTTAATGAAATTAAAAAAGGTCTTGATGAATTAGATAAAGAAACTGTTTTAAAAGCCGCTAAAAAGAAGGGTAATGAACTTAAAGATAAAGCTAATGAATTAGTAGAACTTGCTAAAGAAAAAGGTACTCCTGTACTTGAGGGAATAGCAGATGATTTAAAGGAAAAAACTATTTCGGTAGCACAAGAAGTAATTGATAAATTAGAAGAAAAATAATCAGTAATTGATTATTTTTTTTGAAAGGATGATAATATGAAAGCACTAGTAACAGGAGCTTCTTCTGGTATGGGAAGAGATATGGCTAAATATTTATATTCATTAGGATATGAGTTATATTTAGTTGCAAGAAATAGAAAAGATTTAAATAGAGAATTTAAAGGATATAAAAATATACATACTTATGGTTATAATTTAATAATTGAAGAAGAATGCGTTAAATTATATAAAGAATTAAAAGATGAAAATATTGATATATTAATTAATAATGCTGGATTTGGAGATGCTGGTAATTTTACGGAAACTAGTTTAGATAAAGAAATGGATATGATTGATTTAAATATTAAAGCATATCATATACTTACTAAATTATTTTTAAAAGATTTTGTTAAGAGAGATTATGGTAGGATACTAAATGTTGCTTCAATGGCTGGTTTTATGCCAGGACCTTATATGGCTACTTATTATGCTACTAAAAACTATATTGTTAGTTTATCTTTAGCTATATATGAAGAATTAAAAAGAGATAAATCTAATGTTAAGATATCTATATTTTGTCCTGGACCAGTTAATACTAATTTTAATAATGTAGCAGATGTTAAATTTAATATTTCTTCTCTTAATAGTGAATATGCTAGTAAAGTAGCTATAGATGGTATGTTTATGAATAAATTACTTATTATTCCTAATAATATGAAATTTAATCATTTACTTACTAAGATTGTTCCTACTAAGAGTATTTTATTTGTAAATTCTTTAATACAAGAAAGAAAAGAAGAATGAATTTTCTTTCTTTTTCTATTTAATTATAGTATAATGTATTAAGAGGTGTGCATAATGAAAAAAATAGTTGTCTTAGGTGGAGGAACAGGGCTTTCAGTGCTTCTTAGAGGATTAAAACAGTTTCCTCTTGATATTACCGCTATTGTGACAGTTGCTGATGATGGTTCTTCTAGTGGAAGACTTAGAGAAGAATTTGATATATTTGCAGTAGGTGATCTTAGAAATGTTTTAGTTTCTTTATCTGAAGTAGAACCACTTATTGAGGATTTATTACAATATAGATTTGTTACTGATAGTTCTTTAAATAATCATCCGATGGGTAATTTACTTTTAACTGCTTTATATAATATTACAGGTAATTTAACTGAATCACTTAGATCTTTATCTAAAATATTTAATATAAAAGGAACTATACTTCCTTTTACTGAAGAAAATCCTGTATTAATAGCTCATACTACTGATGGTAAAATAATTGAAGGAGAATCTAATATTACTAAGGCTGGTAAAGAGATTGATTATATTGAATATAAAAATGAAGTTAAACCTACTAAAGAAGTAATTAAGGCTATAGATGAAGCTGATTTGATTATATTTGGTATTGGTAGTTTATATACTAGTATAATTCCTAATTTATTATCTAAAGAAGTAGTAGAATCTTTAAAGAATTCTAAGGCTAAGAAGATGTATGTTTGTAATATAATGAGTGAACATGGAGAGACAGATAATTATAAAGTATCAGATTGTATTAAAAAAATTAATTCTTATGTTAAAGAAGATTTAATGGATGTAGTAGTTGTTAATAATAAAAAAGTACCAGATGGTATAAAAGAAAGATATTTAGGAGAAATAGCTGGTCAAATTGATATTGATTATGATGTATTAAATGATATGAATGTTGAAATAATTGAAGATGAACTTCTTTATATTAGTGAAAAGAAAAAAGTTAGACATGATCCATATAGAACAGCACTTGCAATATTTAATTATATAGTTAAGGAGTTAAAATAATGAGTTTTACAATGGTTGTTAAAGATGAAGCTTCAAAGATAGAAACTACTAGATTAGAAGATATATCTGAATTATCCGCTATTATAAGAATAGCGGGTAATATTAATAATAATATAAATGTTACTATTGAAAATAATGCTGTAGCAAGAAGAGTATTTAAATTATTTAAGGAAATATATGGTATTAGTCCTTCTATTACAGTTAGAAATAAGAAACTAGGTAGGGGATTAACTTATATATTGAATATAAATAATAAAGTAAAAGAAATACTTGAAGATTTATCTATTATTGATAATAATAAATATCTTAGTATTCCTAAAGAATATTTAATATCAGACGAAGAACAATTAAGAGCATATTTAAGAGGAGTATTTTTAGTATCTGGTTCTGTTAATGATCCAAAGACTAGTAGATATCATATGGAATTTATATTAGATACAAAAGAATATGCTAATTTTATTAATAAATTACTTAATACTTATGACTTAAATAGTAAAATAATTAAAAGAGAAAAGAATTATACTGTATATATAAAAGAAGCAGAAAAGATAAGTGATTTTTTAAGAATTATAAAGGCATTTTCTGCGGTTATGTATTTTGAAGATATTAGAATATATAGAGATCATAAAAATATGACTAATAGGCTTAATAACTGTGAACAAGCTAATATGGATAAAGTGTTTATGACTGCAAATAAACAAATTAATGATATAGAAAAATTATATGAATTAGATATGGTTGATTTACTTGATGAAAAGTTAAAGACAGTTATAGAATATAGAATGAAGTATAAAGAAAGTTCTTTAAAAGAATTAGCAGAAATTATGTCTTTTGAAACAGGCACTGAAATTACTAAGTCTGGATTAAATCATAGATTTAGAAAAATTAGAGAGATTCTAGATAATATAGAAAATAAATAATTATATAGTACTAACTCTAAAATATGATAGGTCTAATGAGACTCTGATAGAGACTAAGAATTAGGCTATATCAGACATGAAAATACCTTGGATTTTCATGAAAGGTGAAAAATGAAAAAAAATGTAGAAAAGTACTTGACAGATAGTGTAAAATGGTGTACAATTTAATTGTCTAATAGAAAATACTATGAAATAACATAATGTAAATATTAATAACGACAATATGTTTTAATATTTACCCGAGTAGAAGTTTTATTTGGAAATCTTTATGTTAAATAGTAATATGGGTATTATGGTAGAGGCTATAATTCTTATCTATCTATTAGATATGCATATATGTATGAGAAAGAAAACTCATTAGATAGGAAGCTGTTTTATATTAACTGACATTAATTTAAAATGGTTATTCATCAAACTAGAGAATGCAATTGTGTGTCAGACAATGCATTCTTTTATTTTACCTAAAATTATGTTATACTATTAATGCAATGAGGAAGTGGTATTATGAAAGAATTACTTAGTCCTGCGGGTAATATGGAATGTTTAAAGGCTGCGGTTAATAATGGAGCAGATGCCATTTATCTTGGTGGAAAAACATTTGGAGCTAGAGCATATGCTGGTAATTTTAGTAATGAGGAATTAAAAGAAGCAGTTAATTATGCTCATTTATACGGAGTAAAAATATATATAACAGTAAATACTATTATTTATAATACTGAAGTAGATGAATTAATTAAATATATAGAATATTTATATAAAATAGGAGTAGATGCTCTTATTATGCAGGATATAGGTATGATATCATTAGTTAAAAAAGTACTTCCTAATATGGAAGTACATGCTTCTACTCAGTGTCATAATCATAATAATGAAGGTATAAAGTTATTAAAAGAATTAAGAGTAACTAGAATAGTACTAGATAGAGAAATGTCTCTTGAAGAAATAGAAAATATAGATGTAGATATAGAAAAAGAAGTATTTATACATGGAGCTTTATGTAACTGCTACTCTGGATGTTGTCTATTTAGTTATATGAATGGTGGTAGAAGTGGTAATAGAGGAGAATGTACACAAGTATGTAGACTTCCTTTTAAGTTAATAAAAAATGGTGAATATGTAAACAATGAAAGTAAATATTTACTTAGTACTAAAGAACTTAATACTATAAATAATTTTAATAAACTATTAGATAGTGATATTGTAAGCTTTAAAATTGAAGGTAGAATGAAATCTCCTAGTTATGTTGGATATGTAACTAGAATATATAGAAAATTAATAGATAGTTATAGTAATAGAATATCTAATAAAGAAGAAGATAATTTAAAGATATTATTTAATAGAGAATTTACTAATGGTTATTTATTTAAAGATAAAGTTATGAATATAGAATCTTCTAATCATAGAGGATTAGATATTGGTAAAGTAATAGATGTTAATAAAAAGAAAATTAAAATTAAATTAGATAAAGAATTATATCAAGAAGATGGTATTAGATTTAAGAATAGTAATAAGGGTATGATAGCTAACTTTATTTATAATGAAAAAGGATTACTTATTAAGAAAGGTAATGTTGGAGATATTATTTATTTAGATAATAAGATTAATCTAAAAGATAAAGATATTTTAGTTAAGACCTCAAGTAGTTATTTAGACAAAGAGATAATTACTAGTAGTATTAAAAAGATACTTATAAATATAGATATTAAATTAATAGATGAATTTTTAGATATTACTTTTAGTGATAATATGAATAATATAGTTAGTGATAAAGTAAAGGTAGAACCTCCTGTTAAGAGGGGAACTAATAATGAAGAGATTAAAGAAAAGATAACTAAACTTGGTAATACTCCTTTTGTATGTAATAATATAAATATTGATATAGATAGAGATATCTTTGTTAATATGAAAGATATTAATAATATAAGAAGATTATTATGTGATAATTTAATTACTACTAGAAGTAATACTAAAAGAGATATTATTATTAATAAATATTCATTAGATTATAATAAAGAAGATAATTATAATACTGAAATATCAATACTTGCTAGAAATAAAGAACAAGTACAAGCAGCTTTAGATATGAATATAGATAGAATATATGTTGATAGTGAGTTATATGATATATATAAAGATAATGATAAAATATATTTGAGATTAGAGAGAGTTAATAATAATTATAATTATGATAGTAAAAATATACTTGCTACTGAGATAGGGGCTATCTATAAATATAGAGATAGTAATCTTATTAGTGATTATTATTTAAATGTAGTTAATAACTATAGTATTAAGTTTTTACTAGATAATGGTGTTAAGAGAGTTACTTTATCTCCTGAAGTTAATTATAATTATTTAGATGATTATATATTAGATAAAGTAGAATTAATAATATATGGTACTATAGAAAATATGATTACTAAGTCATGTCCTATTAAAGAATTAAAAATATGTCCTTGTAAAAAAGAAGATATATATTATCTAGAAGATATTAATAAGAATAGATATAGAGTACTTCATAACAATTGTTTAACACATATTATGCATTATAAAAAGATTAATTATATTGATAATATTAGTTATTATAAAAATCTTGGTATTAGATCATATAGATTAGAATTACTAGATGAAAGTTATGAGGAAGTTATTAGATTAATTGATGAAATAAGGAAAAAATAACAGAAATAAGTAGCAATACAACTGCTAATATTTTAGAAAATGCTTTTAAAAAAACAACTAGTAAGGATTTCTTACTAGTTCAGAAAGGATGGACAAGTATTATAATTTAAATGATATTATTTAATTTTGAATAGGATGGTGAGGTAAAATGAGTGGTACTAAATTAATTGAAACAGATAGATTAATTTTGAGAAAAGTAACTATGAATGATGCTCATGATTTATTTATTAATTGGGCTAGTGATATTAAAACAAATGAATACTTAACTTTTAAATGTCATGATAATGAAGAAACTACTAAAAAAGTAATTAGTTATTGGTTAAAGAAATATGAAGAAAATGGATTTGAGTGGTGTATAGAAGTAAAAGATACTAAAGAAGTAATTGGTGTTATTAGTGCAAATACTTCATATAAATATAATACTTTAGAAATTGGTTATAGTATATCTTCTAAGTATTGGAATAAAGGTTATACTACAGAAGCAGTTAAGGCAATAATTGATTATTTACTTAATGAATGTAATTATAATATAATTGAGGCTGCTATACCAAGTAATAATATTGGTAGTATTAAAGTGGCAGAAAAATGTGGTATGAAATTAGAAGCTACTTTAAAAGATAGATATAAAAATAAATTAACTGGTAAAATGAATGATTTACTTATATATTCTATTTTTAATAATAATTAATTTATGAGGAGGAAATAAAATGGAAAGAATATACAATAAATTAGTAAGAGATAATATTCCAAGTATAATTGAGGGTAATGGAGAAACTCCTATTACTAGAATATTAAATGAAGGGGAATATAAAAAAGAGTTAGAGAAGAAACTATATGAAGAATATAATGAAGTACTTGAAGCAAGTGGAGAAGACAGAGTAGAAGAATTGGCAGATATGATAGAGGTAATTAAATATTTAGCTAAGTTAGAGGGTAAAAAACTCGAAGATGTTATTAAGACTGCTGATGAAAAAAGTATTAAGCGTGGTGCTTTTAATGATAGAATATTCTTAGAAAAAGTAATAGAAGATAAATAATAGATAAAGAATTATTAGTGTAATGATAATTCTTTTTTAAATATTTGACTTATTAATAAAAATAGAGTATTATATAAGTAATTTATTTGAGGGGATGAGATATATGACTATAAAGAATATTGAGGTTTATAGTGAAATGAATGGTAGTTATGTAGTAGATAAAGATAAGAAAATTACTGGGTATGCTTCAATTGATAAACCTTGGCAGAAATATTATAGTAAAGAAGCTATTACTGCTAGTATACCTGAATTAACTGCTTATCAATATATGGTAAGTCAAAATGAAGATAATTTAAGTACTAAGGCTATTATGTATTATGGTAAAAAAATTAGTTATAAAAATTATATAGATATGATAGATGAAACTGCTAGAAGACTATATAATCTTGGCATTACTGAGGGAGAAGTAGTAACAGTTATGTCTGTTGCTAATCCTGAATTAGAAATATTATTTTATGCATTAAATAAGCTAGGAGCAGTTATTAATTTAATTGATGTAAGAAGCGATTATAAACAAATAAAAAAATATCTTATGGAAGTAAAATCTAGTACAGTAGTGGTTATGGATAATTTTTTACCTGAGTTTGATAAATGTATGGAAGATGAAGATATTGATAATATAGTAGAAAATGTTATTACATTAAGCCCATATAATTCAGTATTATTTCCATTTAATGTATTAGCAGAGAAGAAATCTAGAAAAGAAGATAGTACTTTATATAGTAAGATAGATGAAATAAAGAAGAAAAATAAATATATGACATGGAATGATTTAATGAGTGTTCATAAATATCGTTATCCTAGATACCCTAGATATAAGAAGAATATGGTAGCGGCTTTAGTTCATACTGGTGGTACTACTGGTGTACCTAAGACAGTTAAACTATCTAATGAAAACTTTAATGCTATGGCTATTCAATATAAATCACTTAATGCTAATTATAATAAAGGTGATACTTTCTTAAATGGTATAGTTCCATTTGTAGCATATGGTATTGTTGTTACTATCCATATGCCTATGTGTTTAGGTATGACTAATATTATTGCTCCTATATTATCTCCTAAAGAGTTTACAGAGTTTATGATTAAGTATAAACCTAATCATACTGCTACTGTTCCAACTTATGTTGAACATTTTATTGAAGATGAAAAAGCAAATTCTATGAATTGGAAATGTATTAAACATATTGGAGTAGGTGGAGAATCTTTTACAAGAACACAAGAACAAGAAGTTAAAGACTTTTTAAAGAATCATAATTCTAGTGGTAGTATAGATAAGGGATTTGGCATGACAGAGTTATCTGGTACTTCGGTAACTTGTATGGGTGATGTTAATAAATTTACTAGTTTAGGTATTCCACTTCCACTTAATACTTATGGTATATTTGAAAGAGGTACTGATAAAGAATTAAAATATGGTGAAGAAGGAGAAATATGTATAACTGGTCCAACTGAAATGCTTGGTTATTTAGATAATGAAGAAGAAGAAGGTAAAGTTATAAAAATACATAGCGATGGTAAAAAGTGGATACATTCTGAAGATGTAGGTATAATTGATGAAGATGGTTTTCTATTTTTTAAAGGAAGATATAAAAGAATGTTTACTCATGGTGGCTTTAAATTGTATCCATCATATATTGAAGGAATTATTGTAAGTCATCCTAAAGTTGAAAACTGCTGTGTTATTTCTATTCCTGATCAGACATATGGTTTTTCTCCGGAGGCACATGTTGTTATAAAAAAGGATAGTGTAAGTCAACTCAAAAAATTAAAAGAAGAATTGATAAAACTATGTCAAGATAAACTTCCTGAATATTCACAACCAGAAGATTTTATTTTTGAAGAAGATTTACCACTTACATCTGTTGGTAAAGTAGATTATAAAAAAGTAGAAAAAATGAGAATAAAAAAGTTAGAGGAAAGCACTAAATAAAGCTTTCTTTTAGTTTTGAATTATGGTATAATTTTTATAGAATAAAGAGGTGTTTAAAATGAAAATAAATACTACAATATTTTTAACGATAATAAGTTTCTTTTATAGTGTATTATTGATGATTGCATATTTTTCAAAAGATAAAATTAAAACGCTTGAAAATAAAGTGTATTCAAAACTTATTATCATTAATTTTATTGGTATAATTTTGGAATTGTTTTGTACAATATTTGCTGGATATGCTAAAGATTATTTAGTATTTTATACGATATTAAATAAACTTTTTCTGGTTGAATTAACTATTTGGTGTTCTGTATTTAGTGTTTATGTATTTTTAATTTCTTCAAAGAAAGAAAAGAATGAATTAAAGTCATATCTAAAAAAAGTTTCTATTTTTCATATTGTAATAGATGTAATAACAATGTTTTTAATCTTTGTTTTACCAGTTCAGTTTAACATAAATGATTTAGGATATGTTATGTATTCGTATGGACCTAGTGTCAACATTGTTTTTATTAGTAGTACACTATACATTATACTTATGTTTACTTGCTTAATTAGAAATTTTAAAAATATTAAAAGTAAAAAATATTTACCTATATATGTATATATGGTAATAGGTGTTCTAGTCGGAATAGTTCAAAAACTTCATCCTGAAATTCTTGCATTTACTTCGATGGAGGCTTTTATTACAGTAATTATGTATTTTACAATAGAAAATCCAGATAAGAAATTACTAGAAGAAATACATACATCTAAAAAAATAGCAGATGCTGCTAACGAAGATAAAAGTATGCTTATATATAATATGATGAATGAAGTTAAGAGTATTGCTAGTGATATTAATAAATCTTCTGAAGTAATACTAAATAGTAATAATCTAGAAGAAAATAGATTCTTTGCTAGAGAGATAATATCTTCTAATAACAAGTTATATGGTATGGCTAATAATATATATAATATTGATGTTATTGATGATATTAATGTTAAGACTGTTAAAAATAAATATAATATTAAATTATTACTTAAAGAAGTAATAAGTAAAAATAAAGAGTTATTTGAAGATAAAGATATTAGCTTTAGATTTAATATAGATAGTAATCTACCTAATACTTTATATGGAGATAGTATTAATTTAAAGAATGTATTAAATACTATTATAGGTAATTCTTATAAATATACTGATAAAGGATATGTTGAGTTATCTGTTAATGCTATCTTTAAAAAAGATATAGTTAGATTAATTATAAAGATAGAAGATTCTGGTATTGGTATAAAAGCAGAAGACTTAGAAAAGTGTTTAAATAAAAATACTAAAGATCAAAATAGTTTATATGGTGCTAGAAAGACTATTAATATAATGGGTGGTAATTTACTTATAAGTAGTGAATATAATAAAGGAACTATTGTTACTATTATATTAGATCAAAAGATATATACTGATAGTAATAAAGATAATTATGATAATTATGTTAATAATAAAAAGATATTAATTATAGATGATAATAATTCTAGTATTAAATTAATTAGTAAGATATTAGATAAACATAATATACTATATGATAGTTCTAATTTAGGTAAAGAAGCACTAGATAGAATTAGAAAAGGTGAAAAGTATGATTTAATATTACTAGATGAAGATATGCCTTATATGAATGGTATTAGTGTTATGAATAAACTTAATAAAATAAAAGGATTTGATACTAAGGTTATCCTTCTTACTAAGAATAGTAATATTATATATGATGATATTTATAAAGATAGTGGTTTTAGTGATTATATTATAAAACCTATAAATAAAGATGATTTAATGAATAAAATAAATAAGTATTTGAAACAAACTTTTATATTTTAAATATTTATGATATAATCTTTGTGAAGGAAAATAGAGGTGAATTATGGGAAATAATAAGGATATTGACATAAGAATTATTAAAAAATATTTGATGACAGAAAAGGATGAACTTAAGTTAAAAAGTTTTTTGAGATTATATTCTAATTATTCAAAACTAGCTGATTTTAATCAGAATCAGTTAGAAAATTTTGAGAATGAAATATATACAATAGGAAATAGAAGTTTATCTGATAAAGAAAAAATTAAAAAAGAAATTATTACTATAAAGGCTGCAATTAAAAAGTGTAATGATAAGAAAGTAGTTGATTATGTAAATGATATACTTAATGATATTGAATTAATAATTAATTATGATGATAATGTTTTTGAAGGATATATACCATATTTAAAAAAGTGTATATGTGAACTTCAATCTATATTAAAATTAGATATTAATTTTTATAATACTTCATGTGAGCTTTTTGATAATGAATATGAAAATGTTAAAAATTTAATCTTGAATAAATATAGAGATAATTATAATGGGAGATAGTTATGGATGATTTGAATGTATTAAAAAAGTATATTGGTGAAAAGATTAAGAGTATAGAAGAAAATAATAAACTTATAGAACAAAAACAAGAACAAGTTGCTAAGTTAGAAAAGATATATAGTCCTTTAATTAGTGGTAATTATGCTAATATTGATAAAAATTACTTAAGGGATTGTTTTGACTTTATTTTTGAAGGTGAAGATGTTAATCTAATTATAGAAAGATTTTATCAGTCAATAACTATAGTTAGTGATGATAGATTTGCTAAAGAGCCACAAAAGCCTGTGGCAGAAGAATATTTAAATAAAATTAATACTTTATTGCTAACGAATATTGAAAAATTAAAAGAAAATATTATGAAAATTAAATCTGAAGCTGATGATAAAATTTCTGAGTATGAAGAATATTTTGATTTAATTAAGGATGGAAAAATTGTAAGACACTTAAACGAAAATGAATTAAAAAGATTTTTTAAATTTTTAAATGAATCATCACTAGATAAAAATGTTATACTAAATTTAACTGTTTTATTTTCTAAAGATAGTCTTGATTATGCTGAAAATTTAAGAAAATTAAAAATAGTTAGAGAAGAGACAGTTAAAAAGGATAATGTAGCAAAAGTAAAAGAACAAATAAAACAACAAAATAGAAATAAAGTAGAAGAACCTAAGACAGAAGTAGCTGAAGTTGAGTTTATATTAACATCAAAAGAAAATGAGATTTATTATAAGATGTTAGAAGTTATGAATATATTAACTAATGATATAGAATTAAGTCATGATGCTTTAGTAGATGTACTTAATGCTGATTATTCTTTAGAAACTAGAAAATCAATATATGATTCTACTGATGATAAATTTAATCTTATACTTGAAGATTTAAAAGTTAATTTAATACCAAACTTTAAAGATAATAAGGATGATGTAATAAGTATATTTAAGTATATTATTGATTTGTTTAATGAAGAATATAAAAAACAAGAGGAAGTAGAATTTGTAAGTCAAGTTGAGGATTTTTCTGAAGAAGAGAAAAAAGAGATTGAAAAGTATTTAGAAATTGCTAATAGAGAACTTGAATATTATGATAGTTTAGATAAAAAAGATAAAGATATGATTGAAAGTATAAGAACTTTCATTGCTGAAGATAGTGAAAATAAAATAGAAATTAGTCCTAAATTTTCTTTGAATTATGTTAAGTATTTTGATTTGATTGATAAGTTTAATAGTGCATATGAAGAATATTTAAAATATCGTGGTATGGAAAGAGAGTTTATTGAACTTGGTGATGAAGAGGCAATGAATAGTTGTCTTGTTAGTCAAATGATAGAGATTAGAGATATTTTAAGAAGATTAAATAAACAGTATGAATTACTAAATAGTAAAGAAGATAATAATGATAAAACAAATGATGCTAGTGTAGTTAGTCATTATACTCCTGATAGAAAAACTTTATTTGTCTTTTTACCACTTAGTGATGGTAATTATAGTATTGTTGATGATCAGCAAGAAATATTTGGTGTTCGTAAAGAGGCAATGCATGATGTAGCCGTTGGTTTATATGGTATTAGTAGAAATGATTTTTATACTTATATTAGTAATCCCGGAACAAATAATAAGGCTCTTGCCCCTGATAAAAAAATTCCTGATTATAGCAAAGAGGTTAAGCCACATCTTTTTAGAAAAGGTGATGCTAGATTTGCATATACTAAGCTTTCTTTGTCTGCTGGTAATCAAGAAAAAATTAGAGAAACTTATGGTGTAGAAAAGGCTGATGTTCTTTTGATTATTGGTTGTTCAGCTAAAATTAGTGGTTCTGGTGATGTTTATACTGAATTTAATAGTAGAATAGCAAAAGAAATAGATAGTATTAGATATGTATTTAATTTATTTAGTACCGATTTTGATGATGCAAGTTTTAAAGCTGCTGCTGAACTTATTGATGATTCTGATAAGTATTGTGAAAGATTATATAAGGATCCATTTAAAAAATTGGATGATGAGAGTTTATGGAGGTAAATATGGAAGATAAAATTATTAGTGTTTTAAATAATGTTAGAACTAATCTTTCTAATGAGTTAGAAACTAAAACAAAAGAATTAGTAAAACCTTTTGATGACTTTGCTGATAGATTATCTGCTGTTGAAGTTACTCCATTAAAAATTAGTGGTTTATCTATAGAAGAAATAAATAATAATTTTGTGAATATTAGTGTTGAAATACTTGAAAAATTAGAAATGTATAAAGAATTATCAAAACTTTCATTTTATCCACTTACTGATGAACAAAAATTAGATATATCAAGTATTATGAGAGAATTAATTGAACAAACAAATAAAATAAAAAAATATGTTGTTGCTTCTAATACAATATTTAATGATATAGATGATAAATTAAAAGAAATTGATGGAATTATAGAAAAAGTAACTGCTCTTTATAGTAATAGAGGATATTTAAATTCAAATGATATTATGAATATTGTTAATATTTTAAAGGATTCTACTTTATCAGTTGAAGAACAAGTAACAATTGTTCAAGAATTAAGTTTATTATCTTTAACTACACTTATTTCTAATGAAAAGGAAGAACAAGAAGAAGATATTTTAGTTATTGAGGAAACTGGTGTTGATAGAGAGGAGTTAGTTAATCTATTTAAAGAGTATGGTTACGATTTTGATGATTTTAAAGATCGTGATAAAAATATGTTGTTAAATTATGGTAGAATAGAAAATATTAGAGGAATACTTGATGTTCTTGTTAGCAACAATCTTAGAATATATATAAAAGGTACTAGTCATAAATTGGCACAAATATTTATTAATTCTAATAGTTCTATTATATCTACGGTTATTGAAAATATTAAAGAGGATATCGAAAAAAATAAAATTCAATTTAATAATAATCTTTCTGATTGTTTATCTATAGAAAGAGTCTTTAGCGAATATTTAGATACTCCATCAATATTTATTAATGGTAAAAGAAAATATAGAAGAAGAAATGGTGGAGGCCATGGTCCTGGTGGAGGTAATGGAGATACTCCTATTATTGGTGCATTTAATAATTATGTGAAAAATAGAGAATTATTATTAGAAAAAGGTATTGATATTATTTTGGTAATTACTAAATGTAAAACTTTGCTTGGTACATCTTATCAAAAAGTTAAAGAAAATTTTGATTGTTTTGAATTCTATGGTATACCAGTAAGTGTATACAATAGAGCATTATATTCACTTACTGCAACTGATCCATTATCTGCGATTGATCAATTTATTGAACTTGGATGTTATAGATACATTTTATCAAACTTTTCATATGTTAACCGGAGACCTGATGATTTGATATTTTATCGTATAGTAAAAGCCGGGCAACTAGGAGATTCAATATATAGTGAAAGAAAAACACAAAATGTTGAGTTTTTAGGTAAAATTTCTAATGATTCTAAAAATGGTTATGGAATTAATCGTGATAATAAACAAGATGTTGTTAGCCAATATATACCTAGCTTTAATCCTATGTATGATAAAGCAGTTAATAATGATAGAAATGCCGGACCAATAATTCTTGCTAATAATAATTATTTTATTAATGCAATAGAAGAATATAAAATTGATGATTTGAGATATGATTTTAATGGAGTTATTATATCTAGGTTTAAAGTGCTTAGAATATATGAAACATTAATTAAAAATCATATAGCAGGTACTTATAATGCTATTCTTTATGCAATATGTAAAAATAGTATATTAACTGAAGAACAATATAGAAATATTACTGCTTGTTTAGATAGAACTTTTGGTAATTTGAAAGGGGTTGCTAGAGGATGATTGATTTTTTAAAGAATGCTGGTATAAGTAATGATGTTTTAGTTGAAATGATAAAAAATAATGATGAGACTTCTATATTTGATTTATCTTGTAATGATGAAGATGCTATAGAAATTATTAAATATATGAGGAATATTGGTGTAACTAATATTGATGAACTATTAATATATAGAATAGATATATTCTTTCTTACATTTGAACAGTTTATAAAAAGATTATCAAAGTTTAATATTCCTGCTCTTGTTAATCATATTAATGATGATTATGCTAATATTGATATTATCAATGAATAAAATAAATAAGTACTTGAAATAATAGTACTTATTTTTTATTATGTATGATATAATATTTTTGATTAAGACAAAGTAGGTGAAGTATGAGTAAAATATCTAATGCATTTTTAATGATAAAGTTATTATCAAATGGTAGAGTATATTCTGTTAAAGAACTTAGTATGGAACTTGGGGTAACAGAGAGAATGGTAAGGTATTATAAAGAGCAATTAGAGATGGCTGGTTATATTATAGAATCTTTTAAAGGTCCAGGTGGTGGATATTACATAAATAAAAATGATATTATGAATATAGATTATTTTAATAAATATGATTTGGAAGTATTAGATAGAGCAGAAGAAAATATTAAGAATATTAGTGATAATAAATTAATTAGTGATTTTAATAAGTTAAATAAAAAATTACATTCTATTTATAATACTAATAAAATATTATCAGAATATAAAAATGTTGATGTAACAGTAAATAAAAATGATGAGAAAATTAATATTATTGATAAATGTATTAAAGATAAGAAAAGTTTATTAATTGATTATTTAGGTACATCAGGTAAGATAGTTAAAAGAGAAATTATCCCTGTAAATATGTTTGAATTTGAAGACAATACTTATGTTCTTGCTTTTTGTAAACTTAGGGGTTCTATTAGACATTTTACTTTAAGTAAGATACTTAATATAAAAGAAATATAATAGATACATAATATTTCCTATATTTATATAATAATGACGATATATTTCCTTTAATACTATTATAATAATTTTGAGGAGTGATAAAATGAATATAAAAGAAAAAGCAAAATTATTTGCTATTAAGGCACATAAAGGACAAATAAGAAAATCTGATAAAGAGAAACCTATGATTATTCATCCTATAAATGTTGCTAATATTTTGAGTGAATATGGATATGATGATAATGTGGTAGCGGCTGCTTATCTTCATGATGTAATTGAGGATACTAAATATACTAAAGAAGATTTATTAAATGAATTTAATGATGATATTGTATCATTAGTACTTGGTGCAACAGAAGAAGATAAAAGTTTAAGTTGGGAAGAGAGAAAGACTATTACTATAGATAAGGTTAAAGATTTAGATTTAAGACATAAAGCTGTAGTATGTGCAGATAAGATAAGTAATTTAGAGGATATGAGAATTATTTTTGAAGTTAATGGTAAGAAAGATTTTTCAGCATTTAAAAGAGGCTTTGATAAACAAAAGTGGTATTATACTGAAGTATATAATAGTTTGATATATAATGAAGATAAAGACTATATTATGTTTAATAGATTAAAGTTACTTATTGATGATATCTTTAATGATAATAAACATGATGAACTTGAAAGAAAGATATTTGAAGGACGAGAAGATGAATATAATAAATTAATTAGATTACATTATAGAAAACAAGAAATATACAAAATGATTAGTGTACTTGATAAGAATAATTCATATGTAATAGAGTTTACTGGTACTCCAAGAACTGGTAAAACTACTCTTATGAATAATTTATATGACTTTTTTAGGAAGGGTGGTTTTACTACTAGTACATTAGAAGAATTTACTACTTCAAAGAGATATAAGAAAGAAATATATCCTAAATTAAAAGATGAATATAAAAATATTATTAATACTGAAATTCCTAAATATGTTTTAGAAGATTTAGATAATGAGATTAATAAAAATAATGATATTATATTAATAGATAGATCTCTTTTTGATAGAATGATATGGATGGATAGACTATATAATAAAAATGGAGTGACTAAAGAAGAATATGATAATTATATGGATGAATATATTCCAATAATTAAAAATAAGATTGATATTATAATAGGTTTATATACTGATAGTTTAACTTCTTTAAGAAGAGATTATACTGCTAATGCATCGTTAGAAAAAAGGACTTTTCTAAATGAAGGTAATATTAATGAATATAATGATTCACTTATGAATATTAAAGAATTATCTAATAAAGAAAATATTAATTTTTATTTATTTGATACTACAAATAAGAGTGAAAGAGATATTTCTTTTGAGATACTTGATACAATACTTACTGATATGAGAAGTAAATATATATCTATATTAAATGAAACTTTTAATAAATGATTATAATTAAAGTTATTTATGTGATATAATTAGGTAGAGGTGTTGGAAATGAAAAAATATAATGTAATTGTGATATTTGATAAAGATTTTAGAAAAACATTAATGTGTAAAAGAACTAAAGAGCCATATAAGGGAATGTATAACTTGGTTGGTGGTAAAATAGAAAAAGAAAATGATGGGTTAAATGAAGCTTATAGAGAACTACAAGAAGAAACTAATATAAGTAGAGAAGATATTTCTTTAATACATTTTATGAATATGGAATATATTGTTTTTGATAAAATGATAGAAGTTTATTATGGTATTTTAAATAATGCTGTTGATTTAGTAGAAGAAGTTAATAAATTGGAATGGGTTGATATAAGTGATAATTTTTTTGATATGTCAAGATATGCTGGAGAAGGAAATGTTGGACATATAATTGAAGAAATTAAAATTAGTTTAAATATAAGATAAATAAATATTTATGATGAAGACTTAAGGCTTCATCATACCACGGAAGACTACAGGCTGAAGTGGAAAATAGATAAAAAGTAATTGACAAAGATAAAAAATAAGAATATAATATATTTATATTTGAAAGCAATGAGAAGGACAAGATTATATATATTTTATTTATAGAGAGTTAGTGTTTGGTGAAAACTAATGATAAAGATATATAATTACTACCTTTATAGTGTACTCGAAAGAGATTACCGGTTAGGAGCCGTTATCTAAATTAAGACCAAAGAAGGATGGTACCGAGATATGTATTCTCTCCTTTTAGAGGTCTTTTTTTCATAAATAGGAGGGTTTGGTTATGGAAAATAATTTTATACCAGTAACGGTATGGAGAAAAAATAAGTATGAGACTTGGCAACTAGATATATCTAATCTTAATTTAAGTGATTTAATTATATTAAGAAAGAAACTAGTAGGTTATAGTGATAATGGTATTAGAATAATAGATAGAATAATAACAAGTCATACTACTACTGATAATACATATTATAGAGAATGTAAAAAAATATGTAAAAGAGAAAAAGAAAAAATAAAAAGAAAACAAATTAAAAGTGAAAATAGAAGGAGGAATAAAAAATGATAAATATTAAAGAAAATGAAGATTTAAGTAAGTTAAATCATTCTTGTGCACATTTACTTGCACAAGCTGTTAAGCATTTATATCCAAATGCTAAGTTTTGGGTAGGACCAGTAATTGAAGAGGGGTTCTATTATGATATTGATTTAGGTGATGAAGTAATCAAAGAAGAAGATTTACCTAAAATAGAAAAGGAAATGAAGAAGTTATCTAAAGATGGTAAGAGAATAGTTAGACATGAAATTAGTAAAGATGAAGCTTTAGAAATGTTTCATGATGATCCATATAAAATTGATTTAATTAGTAGAATGGATGAGAATGAACAAGTTATATCTTGCTATACACAAGGAGATTTTACTGATCTTTGTCGTGGACCACATGTTGACACTACTAAAGAATTAAAATACTTTAAGTTAATAAAAGTAAGTGGTGCTTATTGGAAGGCTGATTCTAATAATAAGATGCTTCAGAGAATATATGGGGTATGTTTTAGAAATGAAGAAGATTTAAATAGTTACTTAACTGAATTACAAGAGAGAAAAGAAAGAGATCATCGTAAGATTGGTAAAGACTTAGATATCTTTATGTCTCATGATTTAGTTGGTAAGGGTATGCCTTTATGGCTTCCTAATGGAGCAATTGTTAGAAAGAACTTGGAGAATTATATTTATGCTAAGGAACAAAAACTAGGGTACTCTCATGTATATACTCCATGTGTAGGAACAGTAGATTTATATAAGACTTCAGGACACTGGGATCATTATAAAGAAAATATGTTCCCTTCTATGAAAGTTGATGATGAAGAGTTTGTATTAAGACCTATGAATTGTCCACATCATATGTTAATTTATGGTAATGAGATTCATTCTTATCGTGAACTTCCTATTAAGATAGGAGAGTTTGCTACTGACTTTAGATATGAAGCTAGTGGAGCTGTTAAAGGTTTAGAGAGAGTTAGATGTATGTGTCAAAATGATGCTCACTTATTTGTTAGACCTGATCAAATTAAAGATCAATTTAAAGAAGTAGTTAGTCTTATACTAGATGTATATAAGGACTTTGGACTTGATAATTATAAGTTTAGATTATCTCTTAGAGATCCTGAAGATAAACATAAATACTTTGATGATGATGAGATGTGGAATAAGGCTGAGAATGAACTTAGAGAAGTATTAAATGAGATAGGAGTAGAATATACTGAAGCTATTGGAGAAGCTGCCTTCTACGGGCCTAAGTTAGATGTTGAAGTTAAACCCGCTGTTGGACCAGAGATTACTTTGTCTACTTGTCAACTTGACTTCTTACTTCCTAGAAGATTTAATTTATCTTATATTGATTCTAATGGTGAGAAAAAGGTACCTGTAGTACTTCATAGAGCTATATTTGGTACATTTGATAGATTTACAGCCTTTATTCTTGAAGAAACTAAGGGAGCACTTCCTTTATGGCTTAGTCCAGTACAAATTAATGTTATTCCAGTAAATAATGAATATCATTTAGAATATGCTAACAAAGTAGTTGATGAACTTAGAAGTAAAGGTTTTAGAGTAGAATTAGATGCTAGAGATGAAAAGATGGGATATAAGATTAGAGAATCTCAAACTAAGAAGATTCCATATACTTTAGTTCTTGGTAATAATGAGAGAGATAATAATACTATTACTTATCGTATGTTTGGTAAAGAGAATAGTACTACTATAGAAAGAGATGAATTTATTGATATGATTATTAAGCAAGTAGAGGAATATAAATAATAAAAGTGTAAAGTAACTATATGTTACTTTGCATTTTTTCTTTGATTTGGTATAATATGTATAGAGAGGTATTATGGAAGATAAAGCAAGAGAATTACTTAGAATATTAAATGATAATGGATATGCTGCTTATATAGTAGGAGGTTATACTAGGGATGTATTACTTGGAAGAAAGAGTAATGATATTGATATATGTACTAGTGCTACTCCTAAAGAGATACTAGATATATTTGAAGATGTTAAGGTATCTGATATGCAATATGGTAGTGTTGTTATTACTTATAAGGGATATAAGTTTGATGTTACTACTTTTAGGAAAGAGATTAAGTATGAGTCTAATCGAAGACCTATTAAGATTAAGTATATTAGGGATATAAAGAAAGATTTACTTAGAAGAGACTTTACGATTAATACTTTATGTATTAATGATAAGGGTGAAGTTCTTGATGTACTAGGAGTAAGAAGTGACTTGGATAATAGGATACTTAGAACAGTGGGTAATCCTAGATATAAGATTAAAGAGGATTCTCTTAGAATACTTAGATGTATTAGATTTGCTACTATTCTGGAGTTTGATATTGAGAAGAAAACCTACTACTACTTAGGAAAGTATGGATATTTATTAAAGAAATTATCTATGGAAAGAAAGAAAGAGGAATTAGATAAGATATTTTCTTCTAAGAATAAAGAGAGGGGTAGAAGGTTAATACTTGATCTTAATCTTACTAATGTACTTGGTATTAATAATCTTAGTAATATTATACTATGTACTGATTTAATTGGCATATGGTGTCAGCTAGAAGTAGAGGATATTTATCCTTTTACTAAAGTTGAGAAAGAGCAGATTCTTTGTCTTAGAGAGTTACTTAAGTATGATGAAATTGATAATTATTTATTATATAAATATGGCTTATATTTATGTACTGTATATGCTGATATTAAGGGGTTATCAAAGAGAAATTTAAATAAGATGCAGAGTGAATTACCAATATTTACTAGAAGAGATATTGTTATTCATGGTAATGATATTAGTAAAATATTAGGAAAAGAACCTGGTAAATATATTAAGGATATTATGGAGGATATTGAGAAGAAGATATTATATAATAAACTTTCTAATACTTATGATGATATTAAGAGATATGTTATAGATAATTATATGGAATAAGACTTATGTCTTTTTTCTTTTTATTTGCATATTACTTAGTATGAAATATATACTTATAATAATGTGTTTATTTATATGTTCTTGTAGTTATAAAGATAATAGAGAAGATTATAATTTTCTTGAAGATAATTCTATTAGATTTATTAAAAATGATACTGGTATTATATTACTAATTAATAAGAATGACATTTTTTATAAGGTAATATTAAATGATATAGATGATATTTATTATGATTATGTTATTGATATTAATAAGACTAGGTATTTTTGTAATAATGATATTATTTATAGAAGGGATGATAAGATAGAGATTATGATGAATAATAAGAGGTTATGTATTTATATGGATAGGTATAAGGATAGTGATTATAGGGATTGTAATTTTATATATTTATATGATATAAATAAAGATTTTTATATAGAATTAAATGATAATATGGTACTTTTATATGATAGTTATACTAAGTTTAATTATAAGTTTATGTATATGTTAGCTAGAGTATGGATTGATTCTTATACTATAGATAATGATTGTTATACTACAATTACTTTTGAAGGGGATGATTATACTGTAACATCATATAAAAGAAGAGGAAAAACTATTCACAAAAAGTTAATTTCATAGTATAATAAGAACAGTTATAGTGAGGGAATTAATGAAAAGAAAGAAGAAGAATATTATTTGTTATATTATTGTTATTATAGTTATAATTATTTTAATACTTAGTATATTTATTATTCCGGTAAGTAGAAATAATAAATATAAGAAGGGTATATTAAATGATATATATAGTAATACTGATATTAAAAATATTAGTTATTATAATAAGAGTAATAATTATTATATAGTTAAAAATGATAAATATGTTTATGTATTTGATTTGAATTATGATAAGGTATATAGTAAAGATATTAGTGAATTATCTGCTAGTAAGTTAGATATTGTTTATAGAAGAAGTAATATCTACTACGAAGATAAGGTAAGAGATAAGGATAAACTTACTTATAAATATTATGATGTTAGTACTTTAGAAGAGGTATTTGATATAGATGTAGGAGGTATATGATGGAAGGGTTAGAGAAGATACTTAGGATGAAACCTATTGTATTACCGAGATATTTATTTAATTATTATTTAAGACTTGGTATTACTGCTGAAGAACTTATTATACTTATATTTGTTATTGATAAGGGAGACAAGGTTATATATGATCCTAGTTCGATAGGAGAGTCTCTTGGTATGGATAAGTATAAGGTTATGGAGTTACTTAATAATCTTAGTGAGAAGAAGATTATATCTATTATTGTTGAGAAGAATAGTGATGGTAAGAGTGCTGAATATATATCTTTAGATTTGTTATATAGTAAGATTATGTCTTTAGTTATTGATAAGAAAGATGAAGAGAAGACTTTGGATAATAGTGATATTTATTCTGTATTTGAAAGTGAGTTTGGTAGGACTATATCTCCTATGGAATGTCAGGTTATTAATGGTTGGATAGAGGATAATTTTTCTCATGAACTTATTATGGAGGCTTTAAAAGAGGCTATATATAATGGGGCTAATAGTCTTAGATATATTGAGACTGTTCTTTATACTTGGAGAAAGAAAGGTTATAAGACTAAGAGAGATGTTATGGCTGCTAAAGAAAAGATGAGAGAGAGTAAGAAAGAAGATAGAGAAGTCTTCTACTATGATTGGTTAAATGATGATTAATAAGATAATTGATTACTTAGATTATTTATTCCCTAATCCTAAGTGTGAGTTGGAGTATAGTAAAGATTATGAGTTATTACTGGCTATTGTTATGAGTGCACAGACTACTGATAAGAGAGTTAATATGGTTAATAGAGTTTTATTTGGGAAGTATGATTCTTTAGAGAAACTTAGTAAGGCTGATATTAAAGATATTGAAAGTATTATTAGACCTATTGGTACTTATAAGAAGAAGGCTATATTTATTAAAGAGATTGTTAATAGATTGATTAGTGATAATATTAAGATTATTCCTAACGATAGGGAATATTTAAGTAGTTTACCTGGTGTAGGGAGAAAGACTATTAATGTATTTTTATCTGTTATATATAATGAACCTTTAGTAGCGGTGGATACTCATGTTAATAGGGTTAGTAAGAGACTTGATTTAGCTGACGAAGATGATAATGTACTTGAAGTAGAGAATAAACTTAATTATTTATTTCCTAAAGATAGCCTTAGTAAAATTCATCATCAACTTGTATTTTTTGGTAGATATAAGTGTAAGAGTATTAATCCTCTATGTGATGATTGTAAATTAAAAGATATATGTAAATATTATTCTATGCACTCTAAGTCTAAATAGTCTTAGAGTGTTCTTTTTAGCTTATAATCTAAAAAGAAATATCAACCATATCTATTATATTCGGGGTGAATACTTAATTGATATGGCTTTTTTCTTTTGGTTTTAACTGTAAATATGATAGGTCTAATGAGACTCCAATATAGACTAAGAATTAGGCTAGATTGGACATGAAAATACCTTGGATTTTCATGAAAGGTAAATAAATAGTTAGTATTGATTTAAGATAATAAATATTATATAATACTAAGTAGTTAAAGAGGTAATAGTATGAAGTTTAAAAGAATATATATAGAGATAACTAATATTTGTAATTTAAAGTGTTCTTTTTGTAGTAATAGTAAAAGAAATAAAAAAGAAATGAGTATAGATGAATTTGAATTAGTTATGAGTAAGATTACTATGTATACTGATTATATTTATTTACATGTTAAGGGAGAAACTCTTAGTCATCATTATTTAGATGATATACTAAGTATATGTAAGAAATATAATAAAAAAGTATGTATTACTACTAATGGGGTATTTCTTAAAGATAGATTAGATATACTAAGTAAGTATGATAATATATATCAAATAAATATATCACTACATAGTGAGAATAATAAAGATAATTATTTAGAAGATATATTTGAAGTAGTAGATAATTTAGAATATCCTTATATTAGTTATAGATTTTGGACATTAGATAAGAGTTTAGATACTTTAAATAATAAATATTTAGATATGATTAGACTTAAATATAAAGTAAATGAATTATATGATAAAATGAAGTTAGATAATAAAGTTTATTTAAGTTTAGATAGTAAGTTTGATTGGCCTAGTACTAGTAGTAGTTATTATAAAGAAGAAGGAACTTGTTTAGGTGGTAAAAGTCAACTAGCTATATTATCAAATGGGGTAGTTAGTATCTGCTGCTTAGATAGTGAAGGAGAAAGCAATTTAGGTAATATCTTTACTGATAGTATGGAAGATATTATAAGTAGTGATAAATTTAAAAATACTATTAATGGATTTAACGATAATAAAGTATATTTAGATATATGTAAACATTGTTCTTATAAAGAAAGATTTAATAAGAAGAATATATAAAAAAATAACATTAAGCCTCTTGAAAAGTTAGAATAAATATGATATAGTTTTTATGCTTAAAAAAGTGTAAAAAAATCAAATTTTTTGGGAGGTATTAACTATGGAAAAAACAATATATCAAAGATAAATTACAATTATCTCATTTACAAGATTTATATCACAAAAGACTAACTGAAAAGGGTTATTAATTTAGCCCTTATGATTGATGATTTAAAGGGAATTGATAAAGTAAGATTAGCAATACACTTATTAGAATAGTCTTATTTTTTTACTAAGTATGATGAGGATTTTATTAGATTATTAAAAGAAGTATTAGAAATATTAGATTCTAATTCTAAAAAGGTAATAACTAACTTTGCTAAATATACAAATTTATTATATATTTCAGCAAAGTATATGGAATTATCATTATTAGAAAAACAAAAATTTTCAGTAGAGATGTTGTTTAATATTTTTCAATATGATTTTAAAAATGAAGTAATTAATTCTAAAATCAATCAACAACTAAATGTATATGATTATTATTATGTTATATTAAATAAAAAAAATAAAGTCCTAGTAGTCTGAACTGACTATTAGGGCATTTTACATTATTATTTAAATATATTTGTGTTATTATGAAATTGATTTGAAAATATTTCCTATTTTGTTTTCAAGATTATAAATTATTCCATTTAGATAACATAAATATTCATCTTCAGATGTATAATTTTCGTTTGCAACAATAATATCATCAATTGGATCTATTTGATTAAGTATTTTTGCCATCTCACTTATCTTGGTTGATATTTCTTTTCTTTTTTCTTCTGTTGTTAATTGTGAAAAAGATTGACTTAATTCTGCATAAGCATTTTGTATATTACTATCCATTATCTTCTCATTCCTCCAGTTGATTGTTCTAGTTGTTGTTTTTCCAAATATTCATCATATTGATAAGGATTAACAATATCTCCAGGTTGTTGAGTTCCTGAACTGAGTCTTGCTGAATTATAATAATTCATTTTTTGTTGTGCTTCTGTTAATTCTTTTTTCTTTCCATTTATTCTAGCTGCAAATTTTCCAAACAAGCTTAACCTATCATATGCTTCTTTTTTACTTTTATAATCAGCAATTGCAGAATTTTTTTCATCATAATAACCTTGATAAAAACTCATATCTTGTGATATTTGGCTCTTTAATTGATCAATTCTAGGTAAAACTGATTTTAAATCTGAATAACCGATAGAATTTTGATAATGTGGACTTTGTAATTTAGTTTCAACGAATTTTTTTAGTACATCTAAACCTTCATTAATTCTTTGAAAACCAAATTGTTCAAAAACACGTCTGTCATTTATTGCATTGTTTCTAAATTGAGTTATCGCATCAATGACACTATTAATGTTTTTCGCTAAAATTTCAGGATACCTTTCTAAACTATTTGGGTTAAATAACACACCTGATCTATATTGTTGTTGTAAAATTTCATCAAACTTTTGTAATTGTGCTTGATAGACAATACCACTATCACGAACAGTATCTAAAAAATGATTATAATCATTTTTTTGTTCAGGTGAAAGGTTTCTAACATCTTCTTCATTTAAAATGTATTTTTGTTCCATATTCTACATACCTCCTTCTGTTTATATTATACCATACATATTGTTTATTTTAACAGAAATTCGGCATTTCTTTACAAAAAAAGTGTCAACCTTATCAATAAATCATTGAATATTACAAAAAATATATTATATATTTAGATTAATTAAAGCAAAATCCAAAAGAAATTACATAACTATTGGATTTTTGGATTTAGACTAACTCTATTTGGAGTTAGTAACACACTACCAAGTCGGCATAATGCCAACTAGGAATAGTGTACCAAAGGCGATTCTTTGGAAACCCAATAAGCACCAATACTACAAACTATCGTAAGTAGTACGGTGCTTTTTTATTTTGTCTTACGACTTCATAGAAAAGAAAGAATACTATTGCCACTTTCATTGCTAAAGCAACAAAACTTGCTAACAAAAGCCAATGGCTATTTAAAAAAAATTTATAAAAAATCTAATAATATATTAGAGCATGCTAACGCAGACCTATTGCTAGATCTATTTTAAAAGTGTTGAAAATATAAGAAATTACCAAATTTGTAGTTCTTTATATTTCTTTTTTACTAATCCATAATATATTCTTAAAAACTTATTTAATCCTGCAATTTTTGCCACTTTTTTGCTTTTCCTTCAACTTCTTTTTGGATGATATATTCATAGATTTCTTTACCAGTTTTTTTATTATTTTTGATACATTTTACAATTTCATATCCTGTTTTTCTTAAATATTTATTGCCACGTTTAGATATATGTCTAATAGTCGCTTCAAATTGACCTGACTGATAGGGAGGAGCATCTAAACCACCATAAGCAATAATGGAACCAGCATTCTTAAATCTTCTAATATCACCGATTTCTGAAATAATTCTTGATGTTAGCTTATTTCCACAACCTTCCATTGATTTTACTATATCATATTCTGGTAAAGTACTTGCAAGTTCATCCATTTTTGATATAATTTTATTAGTCATATTAATTGTTAAAATTAATAAGTCAACACAACAATCAACAGATAATTGTGAATATTCATTACTAGGATGTGGAAATACTGTATTTTTGTCTAGTTCGTAAATTTTGTTAGCTATAGTAATACTAGCACTTCTATGTCCTAGTTTTTTTGCAATTTTATCAACATCTTTTATAAATGTTCCTTGCACTTTAACGGAATTTGATGAAAACACTTTTGAAAATTTTGTAGAAAAAATTGTAGTTGGAGAAGTATTACAAAATGGAGATAAAGATCCTAATGTAATTAGATTTATATTAAAAACAGGTTCTGAATTTAAAATTACTCTAACGTCTCAAGATGTTAAGACGCAAAACGTGTCATTTGGGTCTCAACAGAGAACCATTTAAACTATGGCTTGCTAATTTAGGAAGTGAAAGAATAGATGAAATATTTGATCCAGAGATAGCAATTAATAGAGCAGTAAATTATTATCGTAAAAGAGGATATTCAGACAAATGGATAGAAGAAAGATTAAAAGGAATACTAAGTAGAAATAAATTAACAGATATCTGGAAAGAAAGTGGTATAACTAAGGACTACGAATATGGAATCCTTACTAATGAAATATATCAAGAAATATCTGGTATGAAAGAAAGTGAATATAAAGTATATAAAAATATTAGAAAAGAATCACTAAGAGATAATATGACCGATATAGAAGTAGCACTTACCAATCTTGGAGAAGTAGCCACTCGTGAATTAACTAAAGAGTATAAACCATATGGATTAGAACAAAATAAAAAAATAGCTAAAATGGGTGGACATACTGCTAAAGTGGCAAGAGATGATTTGGAAAAAAATTTAGGTAAAACAGTAATCACATCCCAAAATAACTTACATTATCAATATATAAATGAAATAGAAACTAAATAGTTAAAAGATTTTGTAAAGAAAGAGTAAATAATAAGTAAAAATATTTTTACTTTTTTTCTTTTGTGGTATACTAAGTATAAGTGAGGTATTTATATGTGTGGAATTAATGGAATTATAAGTAAAGATAAGAATAAAGATAAATTAATTAAAAGTATGAATGAAAAGATACTTCATAGAGGACCTGATGCTGAAGGTATATTTGTAGAGGGTGATGTTGCTTTAGGACAAAGAAGATTATCTATTATAGATTTAGCAGGAGGTAATCAACCTATATATAATGAAGATAAAAGTATTCTTATTATGTATAATGGTGAAGTATATAATTATAAAGAATTAAAAGAAGAACTTACTGAGTATAAGTTTGAAACTGAATCTGATACTGAAGTAGTATTACATGGTTATGAGAAATGGGGGCATGATTTACCTAAGAAATTAAGAGGTATGTTTGCTTATGCTATTTATGATAAGAATAAGGGAGAGATATTTATATCAAGAGATCAGTTTGGTATTAAACCTTTATATTATTATCATGATGGTGATACGATATTATTTGGCTCAGAGATTAAGAGTTTTCTTGCTTATCCTAAATTTAAAAAAGTACTTAATAAAGAATTATTAGGAGCTTATTTAACATTTAGTTTTACTCCTACTGATGAGACTTTCTTTAAAGGGGTATATAGACTTCCTAGTGGACACTCTATGACAATAGATGTAAAGAAGAGAAAGATTAAAATAGATAGATATTTTAAAGTAGAATTTGGTAATACTGATAAGAGTTTTGATGAAGTAGTAAAAGATATTAGTACTGCTATGAAAGATTCTACCGAGCATCACTTAATTAGTGATGTTGAAGTTGGTTCTTTTTTATCTAGTGGTGTTGATTCTTCTTATTTAGTTAGTCTTGCTAAACCGGATAAGACTTATACTATTGGTTTTGATTTGGCTAAGTATAGTGAAATTGATTATGCTAAAGATTTAACTGATAAACTTAATATTAAGAATATTAGTGAAAAGATTAGTAAAGAAGAATATATGAATGCTTTAAGTGAAGTATATTACCATATGGATGAACCTACTGCGGATGGATGTGCTATTGCTGTATACTTTTTATCTAGACTTGCAAGCAAGGATGTAAAGGTTGTTTTATCGGGTGAAGGTGCTGACGAATTCTTTGGGGGATATAATAGTTATGATGATAACTTTTATACTAAACTTCCTTTCTTTATTAGAAAGAGTATGGCTAGTATTTGTAAAATTCTTCCTAAGAATAAGATTACTAGATATATTATAAGAAGAGGATTACCATTAGAGGAATCTTATGTTAGTATTAATAGAACTTATTATGATGATGAACTTAAAGATGTATTAAAGATAGATAATTATATTAAGAATAAGGATATTGTTAAAGATGTTTATGATGAATATAAAGATTATAATAAACTAGATAAGATGCTAGCAGTTGATATTAGATATTGGCTTAGTAATAATATTCTTACAATAGTAGATAAGATGACTATGGCTCATTCTATTGAATCTAGAGTACCATTTACTGATATGAAAGTATTTGATGTTGCTAGAATGTTGCCTAAGAATTATAAGGTAAGTGATGGTACTACGAAAGTGGCTCTTAGAAATGCCGCTAGAAAGGTAATACCTAATGATGCATGGAAAAAGAAGAAACTTGGTTTTCCTGTTCCTATTAGGGAATGGATAAGAGAAGAAGACTTCTATAAAGAGATTAAAAATACTTTTAATACTGATATTTCTAAAGAATTATTTAATAATGATTATTTAATTAAAATATTAGATGAACATAAGAATAGAGAGAAAGATAATTATAGAAAGATATGGGCAGTATATAGTTTTCTTAAGTGGTATGATGAGTATTTTGTTAAGAGATAGAAAAATAGTAAATATTTGAGAAAAATTAAAAAAACACTTGCAAAAAAAGTTAAATATGTGTATAATATTAGTGACAGGAGAGCTGTTACCACTAGTGGTCGGTGGTAATCCACGCTGGTGGACGTTAATATCCAGTATTGTGACGCAGGCTGTCGTCATATACAGTCCAGACCAATTTTTGTAAGTAGAAGTCTCTTAGTGAGACTTTTTAATTTATATGTAAGATGGCTTTTATGTATTATGATTTATTAAAGATAGATAAAGAAATGGATATGACTAAATATTCCTTAAAGGATTTAGCATTATACTTTGAAAAATTTGATGGTTATATTTGTGAAATAAAAACAGATAATAGAATTTTGAAGTTTATGTTTGATATTAATTCGTTTCCTCATTTGATAGGATTACATCACGCTTTTAAAGGTAAGAAAAATAGAAATGAATATAAGGGTGCAGTGGGATTTGAAAAAATTAAAAATGGTGAAATAACTTATAATGATATAATGAAAGGTATAAAAAATGGTCACTCAAATATTTCTTGGGTAAATATTAAAAATAGGATTAAATATTTACCTATGTTTTTGAATAGGCTTTCTAAGGCTAAATTATTGATAAGAAAAGATGATTTGTTTTGTAGAAAAGTTTTTTTGAAGGGTAATTATTTTTTGTATAGAAGTTTATATCAAAATAATTATCCTATATTATCTTTAAAAGATATAGATGGTGGTAGAACAATTATTGAGACCTTTTTTGTTGATAATGATTTAACATTAATTGGTGCATTAAAAAGTGAAGAAATAGTTTCAATAAAATTAATTCCACCATTAAAAAGTACATCACCAATTACTATGAGTAAAGATACTATACCAGTTGGTTAGTATCTTTTTAGCGCATAAATAATATGATAGTCACATATAAAATGTAAAATAAGTAAAAAAATAGAAAAAACACATAAAATATAATAGTTACATATTTACATTTATTCTATTTTGTAATATTATGTATATGTAATGAAGTGCCTCTTGTATTAGAGGGAGAAAAGGGAACGCTGTTCCTTTTTTTCGTGTAATAGTTTGTTGTTAAATAATAATTTAAATATAAAAACTATAGAAAATAAATTTATTTTATGATAAAATACTATGGAAGAAAGAAGGAAGAAGTATGAAGGTAGGTATATGTTCATTAGGATGTAAAGTTAATATATATGAAAGTGAACTTGTTACTAATATATTAAAGAATAATAATTATGAGATAGTGGATTTTGAAGATAAGGCTGATATTTATATTATTAATACTTGTAGTGTTACTAATGAGAGTGATAAGAAATCTAGAAAGATGATAAATAGGGCTAAGAAGAATAATCCTTCTGCGATTATAGTAGTTATGGGCTGCTACAGTCAGGTTAATGCAGATGATATTGATGTTGATATTGTTCTTGGTAATAAAGATAAGTCAAAAATAGTAGAAATAATTGAGGATTATATTGAGACTAAAGAGAAGAAGAAGATTATTTATGATCTTAGTAAAGTGGATTTTGAGAAGATGGAGATTAGTAGTTTTGATAGTCATACTAGGGCTTTTGTTAAGATTCAAGATGGTTGTAATGCTTTTTGTTCTTACTGTATTATTCCTTATACTAGGGGTAGAGTTAGAAGTAAGAATAAAGATGATGTTATTAGAGAGGTTACTAAATTAGTTAATGAAGGATATAAAGAGATTGTTCTTACTGGTATTCATACTGGCAAGTATGGTATGGATATTAATAGTAGTTTGGAAGAATTACTTAATGAATTAGTGATGATTCCTAATATTTATAGAATTAGATTATCTTCAATTGAGATTAATGAGATTACTCCTGGTATTAGAAATTTACTAAAAAATAATAAAGTTATGGCTAAGCATTTACATATACCTCTTCAATCTGGTAGTGATAAGATATTAAAATTAATGAATAGAAGATATAATACTAGTGAATTTTTAAGTATGGTAGATAGTCTTAGAGATATTGATGATATTTCTCTTACTACTGATTTAATAGTGGGCTTTCCTAAAGAGAGTGATGATGATTTTAATGATACTATGAATACTCTAAGAAAGATTGGTTTTACTAAGATACATACTTTTCCATATTCTAGAAGAAAAGGTACAGTAGCGGATAAAATGGATGGTCATATTGATGGTACTATTAAGAAAAGAAGAGTTCATGAAGTACTTGCATTATCTAATGAATATGAGAATAAGTTTTATAATAGTAAGATTGGTAAGGTATATGATGGGGTGGTTGAAATACATGATAATGGTTTGGTAGTAGTACATACTTCTAATTTTATACCAGTTATTATTAATGATAATGTAGAGAATAATAGTATAGTTAATGTTATGATTGAAAAAGTAGAGGGACTTAATGTTTATGGAAGAATAGTATAACTATTCTTCTTTTGATTATGGGAAATTATGTTATGTAATTGACATTAAAATAGGGAAATGTTATAATTTATAGCGTAATATTTGTAAGAAATAACATAAAATATTAGATGGAGGTATGTATGTTAAAGTTATTAAAGAATTTAAATAAAAAGGATTGGTTATATGTATTTATATCTGCTATTTTGATTGTATTTCAGGTATGGTTAGAACTTAAGATGCCGGATTATATGTCCAATATTACTCAGCTTGTTCAAACTAAGGGGGCTGCGATGAGTGATATTTTAAGAGAAGGTGGATATATGCTACTGTGTGCTTTTGGTAGTTTGGTATCGGCTTTTATAGTGGGATATTTTACTTCTAGTATATCTGCTTCTTTTTCTTATCGTACTAGAGGTAAGTTATTTAGAAAGGTTGAAGATATTAGTACTTATGAGATAAAGAAATTTTCTCCTAGTAGTTTGATTACTAGAACTACTAATGATATTACACAGATTGAATTTCTTATTGCGATGGGACTTACTTTAATGATTAAGGCTCCTGTTACAGCGGTATGGGCTGTTACTAAGATTGTTAATAAGAGTATTGAATGGAGCATTTTAACGGGAGTAGCAGTGCTTGTACTTCTTATTACTATTGGTATTATTATGATTATTGTTATGCCTAAGTTTAAGATAGTACAGGAACTTCTTGATAAGGTTAATATGGTTACGAGAGAGAATTTAACTGGTATTAGAGTTGTTAGGGCATTTAATGCTGAAGAATATCAAGAAGATAAGTTTGAAGGTATTAATAATAAGCTTACTAAGCAGCAGATTTTTAATCAGACTGCATTTAATTATTTGAATCCTATTATGTATTTGGTTATGTATTTTTTAACGCTTGGTATTTATTTTATAGGGGCTATTCTTATTAATGATGCTGGTATGGGGGATAAGATTGTTTTGTTTGGTAATATGATTGTTTTTTCTTCTTATGCTATGCAGGTTATTATGTCTTTTTTAATGCTTGCTATGATATTTATGATGTTACCTAGAGCTAGTGTATCCGCTAAGAGGATTAATGAGGTGCTTGATACTCCTATTAGTGTTAAAGAAGGAACTGTTACTGAGAATAATAGTGATATTAAGGGGACTGTTGAATTTAAGAATGTTTCTTTTAAGTATCCTGATGCTGATGAGTATGTTCTTGAAGATATATCGTTTAAGGTTAATAAGGGAGAAGTTATTGCTTTTATTGGTTCTACTGGTAGTGGTAAATCTACTTTAATTAATTTGATACCTAGATTTTATGATGCTACTAGTGGGGAGATACTAGTAGATGGTATTAATGTTAAAGATTATAATTTTGAGTATTTGAATAATATAGTAGGTTATGTACCACAGAAGGCTGTTATGTTTTCGGGAAGTGTTTTATCAAATATTACTTTTGGTAAGAATAAACATGGTAAACCTTCTAAAGAAAGAGTAAAGGCTGCTATTAGGGTATCACAGGCTGAAGAATTTGTATCTAAATTAGATGATAAAGAGAAAGCACATATTGCTCAAGGTGGTACTAATGTTAGTGGTGGTCAAAAGCAGAGATTATCAATAGCGAGAACGATTGCTAGGGATCCAGAAATATATATTTTTGATGATTCTTTTAGTGCACTTGATTATAAGACTGATAGTACTTTAAGAAGTGAACTTAAGAAATATACTAAAGATGCTACGGTTATGATAGTAGCTCAAAGAATTGGTACGATACTTAATGCTGATAAGATTGTTGTTTTAGATAATGGTAAATGTGTTGGTATTGGTACACATAAGGAATTAATGAAGAAGTGTAAAGTATATAAAGAGATTGCTTTATCACAGGTATCAAAGGAGGAACTTGAAAATGTCTAGTAATGAAAAAGAGAGAAATAGTCATTCTAGAGGTCATGGACCGATGAGAGTAAGTGAAAAGCCAAAGGATTTTATGGGTTCTATTAAGAAACTTATGAAGAGTCTTAGTAGTTTTAAGGTACTTATATTTATTGCTCTTGTATTAGCGGCTTTATCTTCTATTCTTTCACTTATTGCTCCGAATAAGTTATCTGATTTGACTGATGAGATTACTAAGGGTATTACGATTAATACTTCTAATATGAAAGAGTTAGAAGAGGATCTTACTAAGAATATTAGTGATATTGGGAATATTTTAGGTATTAATTTAGATGAAAAGATTATATATAGGGTTAATTCTTCTGGTATTAGTAGTGAAGATAAGATTAAATTTAATGATACTTTAAAAAGTATTAGTAGTAACCAGGAATTGATACTTAAGTATTTTAGTGAGTTACCTGATAGTGTCCTTGATATTATTATTGGTGATAGTACTTATAATGATATTTATATTAGTAAAGAGGATAAGATCACGACTATTAGGGCTTTTAGTGATATCGATGTTGATAATAAGAAATTTAATGGTATTAGTAGTTTTCCTGATAGTATGAAGAAGGCTTTATTTCCTGATACTGTGATTGATGGAATAGAGATTAGTACTGATGATAAAGTAGAGTTTATTACTTTGATGGCTGGTAGTGATAGTTCTTCAGTTAATGAGATGTATAAGGTTATGGAGAATCTTCCTATTAATGTGCAGAAGGTTATTGGACCTAAGATGGATATGGATAAGATTAAGAGTATTGCTACATTACTTGCTTGTTTATATATTATTAGTGCTATATTTAGTTATGTTGAAGGTTTATCTATGATTAAAGTAGCTAATGGATATGCTAAAAAGCTTAGAAGTAGTATATCTGAGAAGATAAATAAATTACCTCTTAAATTCTTTGATCATAATTTATCTGGTGATATTTTATCTAGGGTTACTAATGATGTTGATACGATAGCTCAATCTTTAAATAATAGTTTATCTACTTTAGTATCTTCGATTACTTTATTTATTGGTTCTATTATTATGATGTTTGCTACTAATTATATTATGGCTATTACTGCTATTGTGTCTAGTTTGATTGGATTTATACTTATGTTTATTATTCTTAATAAGTCACAGAGGTATTTTACTGCTAGACAGAGGGAGCTTGGTAAATTAAATGGTTATATTGAAGAGATTTATAGTGGTCTTAATGTTGTTAGAAGTTGTAATGCTAAAGATGAGACTATTAATGAATTTGATAAGTTAAATGATAAGTTATATGATTGTAATAGAAAGAGTCAATTTTTATCTGGACTTATGCAACCGATAATGGGATTTATTGGTAACTTTAGTTATGTTGCTGTATGTATAGTAGGAGCTTTACTTGTTAGTAAGAGTGTGATATCTTTTGGTGTGATAGTGGCTTTTATTATGTATGTTAGATTATTTACTAATCCTTTATCACAAATTGCTCAAGCTATGACTTCAATGCAAAGTACTGCTGCTGCTAGTGAGAGGGTGTTTGGTTTACTTGAAGAAGTGGAAATGGATAGTGAAAATGATATTACTAAGAAATTAGATAAACATAAGGTTAAGGGTAATATTGAATTTAAGAATGTTAAGTTTGGTTATGATAAGGATAAGATTATTATTAATGATTTTACTGCTAAGGTTAAGGCTGGAGAAAAGATTGCTATTGTTGGTCCTACTGGAGCTGGTAAAACGACGATGGTTAATTTACTTATGAAGTTTTATGATATTAATGATGGTGATATTTTGATAGATGGTACTTCTATTAGGGAACTTAAGAGAGATAATATTCATAGTTTATTTACGATGGTTCTTCAAGATACTTGGTTATTTAATGGTACTGTTAAGGAAAATATTATTTATAATCAGAAAAATGTTAGTAATAAAAAAGTAGAAGATGTATGTAAAGTAGTAGGAGTAGATCATTTTATTAAGACTTTACCTAATGGTTATGATAGTATTATATCTGATAATGATTCGGTATCTTCTGGTCAGAGACAACTTCTTACTATTGCTAGAGGTATGATTAGTGATAGTCCTTTCTTGATACTTGATGAGGCTACTAGTAATGTTGATACGAGAACTGAAGAGTTAGTTCAAAAGGCTATGGATAAACTTATGGAGAATAAGACTTCGTTTATTATTGCTCATAGGTTATCTACGATTAAGAATGCTGATTTGATACTTGTTATGAAAGATGGTAATATTATTGAACAGGGTAATCATAATGAATTAATGAAGAAGAATGGGTTTTATGCTAATTTATATAATTCTCAATTTGAAAAGACTAATAGTTAATATTAGTTTTTTTCTTTATCCTATGAAATCTAGGGCTTTCATAGGCATAACATAGCCTAGGTCTATGTTATGAATAATTTTTGGTTTTTATGTTGTGCTTAAATATTTTATATGGTATAATGTTTTTGAGAAGAGACTATGAAAAATAATAAGGATATTAAATTCATTGATTTGATAAAAAAGAGAAGAGAATTATCAAAAGATAATAAAAAGAATATTAAAAATTTATCATCAAAGTATCCTCAACTTATAGATATGATAGATAATTTTAATGGGGGTAAAGAATATAAACTATAAAAATGAATGTAAAAGATAATAAAATAGTTTTGGCATAATATTGATAGTATTATTACTATTTATTGGTCTGCTAATTGAGAATTAGTTGGATCAAACCCGTGTTGGCGCCAAGCGCCGCTTAATAAGACAACCTGTATTGGTTGTTTTATTAATTATAATCTTTTTTTGTCCAATTTTTCTGTATTTATTGATTTCTATTTATTGATATGATAAAATTATAGTGTGAGGTAGAATATGAGAAGATATAAATATTTACTATTTAGTATTATTAGTTTTATGTTGTTTAATATTAATATTGTTTTAGCTGATACTATGGATGCTTGTACTAATGTGGGTATACTTAAAGTTATATATTTTATTAAGTTACTTCTTAATATTGCTTTTATAGCAGTTCCTATTGGTTTAATTGTATTTGGTCTTATCGATTTTTCTAAGTCAGTTGCTTCTGGTGATGAAAAAGATGGTAAGAAGAATTTGAATCTATTTATTAAGAGATTAATATATGGAGCATTAGTCTTTTGCGTACCATGGATTGTTAATGTAGTTATGCATTTACTGGGTGATCTTACTAAAGATGTTAATTGGACTGACTGCTACAACAATGCTAATAAAGAATATATTGATGCACATGAAGAATAGGGAATATTCTTCTTTTTTTTTAAAAATAATTGACTTAGAAATGGTAAAATGATATACTTGATATAGTAGGAAAGTAGGTTACTATCTATGAAGAAAAAGAATAAAAAGAAGAATACTTATAAGTATGATAATAAAAGATTTATTTTAGTGTTTACAATGATGTTTTGTTTAGTTATATCTATGAGTACTTATTGGATGTATGCATATAAGCATAAGTATGGAAAGAATTACTTTGATAATAAGATTATTAGTTATAAAGTAAGTGATTATGTTGATACTGATGGTAATTATGTATATTTAAAAAATATTGATAAGGAAATAATTAATACTTTTATTAATGAACAAAAAGAAGTTTTAAAAAATAATGTTATTGATATGAGTGTTACTAAGGGAATATATAAAGATATATTATCTATTAAGATTAGTTATGTATTATATGGAGAACTTAGTAATTATGAAGATGTTATTACTATTAATATTGACTTAAAGAATAATAAGGTACTTAGTAATGATGATATGATAGATATGGTTAAGGGTAGTTATAAGGATATTGCTACAGATATATTTAATGAGTATATTAAAATAAATAATAATAGAGAAGTAGTAGATGCTATTACTGAAGAGAAGTTAAGTAGTAGTGAATTTAATAATAATAGTGAAAAGTATATTATTAGAATTAGAGAGAAATTACCTGAGGTTATGAATATATATATAGAAAATAATGAAGTATATTATTTAGTTAGAAAATATGAAATTAATAAAGTATGTTATTATACTAATACTGATATAAATATGGGATATATAAATAAAAAAATAGGTAAGTTATAGAAGGAGGAATTTTTATGGAAAGTATTTTATCGGCAACAGCGATTGCTATAGGAGTTATGGTTGGACTAGCTTTTTTAGGACTAGGATTAGGAATAGGATTACTTGGAGGGAGAGTTGCTGAGGCAGTTGGTAGAAATCCTGAAACTAAGAATGATGTTGTTCATTCAATAATGACTATATTAATAATATTTGCAATATTTTTATTATTCTTATTTGCATTTTGTTTCTTATTATTATTCTTTAATCCATTAGTGGGATAATATGACATACTTTATTATCTCTTTTGTCATTATCATTCTTTTAGTAGTGGTAATGAGTTTAATACTTAAGAATGCTGTTAAACAGGTTGATGAAAAATCTAAGTCATATTTTGTTGATAAATTAAAAGAGTATGATTATTTAATAGATGAAAAAGAAAAGAAACTTTCTGAATTAGAAAGTGAACTTTTGAAAAGAAAGAATGGGTTAAATGATAATAGTTTAAGTGAATCAGAACCTAAGTATGATTTTGATACTAGTATTATTGATTTGCTTACTGAGACTAATTATCTTGATAAGAATATATTTGAACTTAATAAGAAAATAGAACAAAAATTTATTATTAATTATGAAGATTTAATTAAAGATTTCTTGTCTAATATTAAGGGAGATAATAGATATGATTTCTGTGTTAAATTAAGAAATAAATTTACTCCGGATGAAATATATAATATTGAATTAATGTTATCGGAAGAAAGAAATGCATATTTAAAGAAGACACTTAATGAGGAAGAATATAAGGTTTATGAAATATATTTAGCTAGTAATAAATTTAATATGGAAGATTTTATTGATTATTTAAATAGACTTATTGAACTTAATGATCCTACTGTAGTGGTTCTTGTACCTAATGATAAGGTTAATTATGATTATATTGATAAAAATATTAAGACTAAAGTAAGTGATGGTATTTATAAGGGAATTAAGATACTATATAGGAATAAGGTATATGACTTTAGCTTAAATGAAGGGAATGTGTGATATGGAACTTAAAAAGGTAGATAAAAAAGTTGAAGATATTAAAAGTAATAACAATATTTATTCTGTTGGTAAAGTTATAAAAGTTAATCCTTATACTGTTATTGTATCTGGTCTTAATGATATTACTTATTATGAAGAAGTTGATATTGCTGGTAAGGCTAAAGGGTTTGTTTTTGCTGTAGGAAAGAATAATATTACGGTATCTTTAGTTGATGTTAATGATAAGATTAATCCTGGTGATGAAGTATATTCGTTGAAGAAACAATTTAAATGTTTATTTAGTATGGATTCTATGGGTAAAGTTATTGATATCTTTGGGAATGATTTAATAGCGGGTAAAAAATTTGATAATTTGGTTGAAGTTCCTATTGAAAATGAACCTATTCCTATTATGGATAGAGGTCTTGTTACAAGAGAATTTTTAACTGGACTTACTAGTATTGATATGTTATATCCGATTGGTAGAGGACAGAGACAATTAATTATTGGTGATAAAAAGACTGGTAAAACACAGATTGCTCTTGATGCTATTGTTAATCAAAAAGATAAGAATATGGTATGTATATATGTTGCTTTAGGTAAGACTAAAAAAGAAGTTAAAGATATTTATTATGATCTTACTAAGAGAGGGGCTGCATCATATACTATTATTATTGCATCATTTCATGATGAACTTCCTAATAGAACATATTTAACTCCTTATGTTGCTTTATCAATAGCAGAGTCTATGATGATGGATTCTTATGATGTTCTTGTTGTTATAGATGATTTAAAGAAACATGCTGATGTATATAGACAAATATCTCTTGCTAGTAAGAAAACTCCTGGTAGAGATGCTTATCCATCTGATATCTTTTATGCACATAGTAAATTGCTAGAAAAGGGTTGCCAACATAAAAATGGTGGTTCTATTACAATACTTCCAATAGTAGAGACTAAGAGTTCAGATATTACTGATTATATATCTACTAATATTATTTCTATTTGTGATGGGCAGATAGTTTTATCTAGTAAGAACTTTGCTAAAGGAGAGAAACCAGCATTAGATTATGGATTATCTGTATCTAGATTAGGTGGAGCAGTACAGTCTCCAGAGGTTAAGAGAATTGGTAGTTTAGTTAGAAGTAAATTACTTGAATATTTGGAAGTTAGAGATATATATGAACTTGCTAATATTGATGAAATGAGTGAAGAATTACAGCATAGGATGAAAGAAGGAAAAGTTATTCTTGATAAACTTAAACAGAATAAATTTTCTCCTAAAAGTAAAGAAGAAATGCTTGAGTTATATAAGTTCTTAGAGGAAGGTGATAATAATGAAAATAGGTAAAATTATTACTATTAATGATATTTCTGTAGAAATTATATTATCAAGTAATGATATTAAAATAGGGGATATTTTGGAAGTAGAAGGTAATAATAAGTATGTATTTGAAGTAGTTGAAATTAATAATATATCCGCTACTTGTATAAGTTTATATAGTACTAGAGGTTTACAAAAGGGTAGTATTGTTATTAAGAAGAATGATGGATTAGAAGTTGAATATTCTGATAAGATTTTAGGTAGAGTATTTGATTCTTATGGTGATGTTATTGATGGTCTTCCTTTTGAAAGTGAAAAGAAAGTTAAAGTAAGTCATAATACGGTATCATTAAAAGAAGTTAAAGTTGAAAATGATCCATTATGGACTGGTATTAAAGTAATTGACTTTTTTGCTCCTTTACAAAAAGGATTTAAAATGGGATTACTTGGCGGTGCTGGCGTTGGTAAGACAGTACTTATTAAAGAGTTAATTCATAATATTTATGCTAGTTCTAATTCTAATGCTGTTTTTGTAGGAGCAGGTGAAAGAAGCCGTGAAGGTAGAGAATTATATGATGATATGAAGAGTTCTAACTTACTTGATAAAATGACTATGGTATATGGTCAAATGGGAGATAATCCAGTATCAAGAAGTAAGTCTGTTGCTACTGGACTTAGAATGGCTGAATATTTAAGAGATGAAAAGGGACAAGATGTACTTATATTCATTGATAATATATATAGATTTATTCAGGCTAAGGCAGAGATTTCTACTGACTTAAAAGAGTTATTAATTGAAAATGGATATCCTGCTAATATGGCTGGTGAAGTAAGTGATATTGAAGAGAGAATTAATTCTACTGATAAGGGTTCTATTACTTCATTTCAAGCTATTTATATACCTGCTGATGATTTAACTGATGATGCTGTTCAAACTGTTATGAGTTATATGGATGGTCAAATTGTTCTTGATAGAAAAATTGCTGAATTAGGTTTATATCCTGCTATTAATGTATTTAAATCTACTTCTAGGTTAATAGACAAAGATAAGATTGGGGAAAGACATTTTAGTTTAGTAGAAAGAGTACTTGCTAATTTAACTAGATATGAAGAGTTAGAGGAAATAATAGCAGTACTTGGTATTGAAGAGTTATCAGAAGAAGATAAACTTGTCTTCTATAGATCAAGAAAACTTAGAAATTATTTTTCACAACCAATGTTTGTTGCTGAAGCTTTTACTAATATTAAAGGTGTATTTGTTGATATAGAAGATGTTCTTAATGATGTAGAAAATATATTAAATGGTAAATATGATAATATTGATGAGAGTAAGTTTAGATATATAGGTAAATGTGATGGACAAGAGTGGAATAAAGGTTAGAATCTTTGATATTGAAAATGGTTTAAGAGAATATAAAGATATTAAGATAATTAGAATTATTAGCAAAGATTATAACTTACTTATTATGAAAGATTATTTACCAATAATAGGAGAAATAGAAGGTAGTGTAGATATAAAGAATGATGAAGTAAATTTATCATTTAAAGATATTAAGGCTTTCTATATGAATAGTAATAATGAATTTAATTTAATGATAAAAGAGGGATAGTATGAATAATATATTTTATTTTGCATTTGTTGGTATAATTGTTGTTGTTTCTTTATATATTATTCTTAAAATATTAATTAAAAAATTTAATCCTGAAGAATCTAAAGTAAAATTATATGGTATACTTCAGGGTATGAGTAATAGAGAAATAATTAGTATATCGTGTTCAATAATTAGTTATGTATTTATGATATATTTGATGGCTTCTTTTATTGATTTAGATATTTATATTGCTATTATTGTATTGTTTTTAACGCTTGTTAGTGGTATTCTTATTAAGAATAAAAAAGTTATTATTGATTTAGTACTTAGTGCTATATCTTTAGTAGGAATAAAAGTAGTATATTTAATTCATGATTATATTATTAATGAATATATGGATATGTGGATGTTACTATTATTAGTATTTGTAATGTTATTCTTATTTTTATATTTATCTTATACTTTACTTAAGAATATTAAAAATGTAGTAATAGCTAATAAATATATAAGAAAGGGTGGTAATCATGAGGATAAAGAACGTAGTTAAGGTCATGAATTTTCACTCTTTACTTAGAGTAGATGCTTCTAAAAGGGAGGCAGAAAGTTATCGTAATGTAGGTGATGAAATTACTAAGATTATTAAGACTATTGTATATAATAAGAATTTAGTGTTAGATAAAAAAGTAATAATGCCTAATCCTAATAATAATAAATTAAATATATATATAGCTAATGATTATGGTTTTTGTGGTAATTTTAATTCGCAAATAGCAAGACAAATAAGACAAGATAAAGATGATTATAAAATTATAATAGGTAAAAAAATAGTATATAATGATGATAAAGTAATACTTAAAATAAATAAAGATGATTTTAGTAAAGAACTTAAAAAAATAGAAAAAACTATAGATGAAGCTATTAGAAATTCTTCTTATAGTGAAATTAATTTATATTATAATCATTATAATTCTAGTACTTCGTTTGAATTTAAAAAACTTACTTTATTTCCTATTAATTTTGATGGAGAATATGATACTAAGAATGATTTTGTTATAGAAACTGATATTACTAGTATGTTATATAGTTTGCTTACTTTTTATATCATGTATGAACTTAAGATGTGTGAATGTATTAGTAGGGCTGCTGAAAATGTAATAAGAAATCAGATTACTAGGGAAGCATTAGATAAAATAGATGAGATAGAGATTGAACAAGCTAATGAACTTAGAAAAAATAAGAAAGAAAAATTGGTTAAGAAGACAGTAGAAAACTTTAAGAAAATATCTACAAGGGAGGAAGAAGATGGATAAGTACGATTATATTACTGCGACCACTCTTGAAGAGAAGGTAAGATTAGAGAAGTTAATTAAGTATATGGAAGATAATAATATTGAAGATAATTTACTTGAGTATAAAGAGAGATATAATAATATTTGTAAATATTTAGTTGCTAAAGATAAATATCTTAATATAGAGAAAGATATTGATGATATTAAAATTAAATTAGATGAACTATATAAAAAGAAAGATGAATATGAAGTTGATAATTTATTACTTGAAGAAACTTTAATTTCTAAATTTAATACTGATACTAATGGTAAATATAGAAATATATTATATGAAGATATTAAGTTAATTGATGATAAAGAAATAAGAGATATATTGTATATATTATTTGAAAAAGAGAGTGAATATTCTAAGTTACTTAGTAAGAGAAATAAGTTAAAAAATATTATTGATAAGGATAAATATCCTAATACTTATGATACTTTACTTAATCAGGATATATTAATTGAAAAACAAGATGAATTATTAGATAATATATTTTTATTAGAAAATAATATTAAAATAGAGAGGGAAAAACAAAGAAAAATAGAAGACTCTGCTATGACTATACCAATATTAAAAATATTATATGAATTTTGGATAATAGATAGTTATGATCCTAGTAAGGTTAATAGAAATAAATTATTTGAAGATAATAAAACTTTGGTTAATTATAAAAATGATATATATGATAAGGAAGAAGTAAAAGAAATTAAAAAAATTCCAAATATTAAAGAAGATACAATTATATCTAATTTAAATTTACCTGGTATTAATGAAGATATATTTATTGATATAGATGGTAAAAATTATATAAAATAGTATTGAAAAATATGATTATATTTGTTATAATTTAAGAGAAGATAGGAGGAAGATAAAAATGATAGAAAATAATAATAATAATAATAATAAAGGGGTTAGTAAACAACTTATGTTTGCTGTTGCTGGTGTAGCATTATTAGTTATTGCTGTTGCTGGAAGTGCTTATGCTTACTTTGTTGCTAGTGCTACTAGTGATGGTGGTGTATCAGGTACTACATTAAATGTAAAACTTGATAAACCAACAGTTACTTTAGTTAGTACAAAAGCTACTGGTGGATTAATTCCAATTTACGATGGTACTGTAACTGGACATACTAGTCAATTAAGTGCTGCTGCTACTGACACAAATCAATGTGTAGATAAAAATGGTTATACTGTATGTAAAGTATATAAGATTTCTGTAAAAAATTCAGGAACTACTGCTACAATAGTTAACACTACGCTTAATTTAAATAATGGTGGTGTTGCTAATATTAAATGGGCAAAAATGACTTCAGCAACTGCTGTTGATACAGCTTTACCTACTAATAATACTGTTTCTACTGGTAAATCATTAGGAGCAGGAGCTACTTTAGAACAATACATTATGGTATATTTAAAGAATACTGGTGCTGATCAAACTTCTACTGATGCTGGTAAAACTATTTCTGGTACTGTAACTGTTACTGCTTCTACTGGTAGTCAAGTTCAAGCTACTTTTCAATAATAATTTATAAAAATAATAATGTTTGAAGGACATTATTGTTTTTTTTAAATTTATCATAAAACTATTGATTTTTATATTTTTATTTGATACAATTATTAATGTAAAGGAGGATTGAAAATAATGGAAGAAAACAGAAAGGGAACTGGCGTATTTTACGCTGTTGTAGGTGTAGCTACATTAGTAGTTGCAATTATAGGAGCTACTTTTGCATACTTCAGTGCAAGTGCTACTAATGATACAGATGTTACTGGTACTACTGCAAAAGGTGCATCATTAGCAATTGCTATTACTAGAGAAAGTGCTACTGGTACTGAAAAAAATATGATTCCTATGTTAAGTACTGATTTACAAAAAGGCGTAACTGGTACTACTGGTAAAGGTTCTTGTATTGATGCCAACGGAAATACTGTATGTCAAGTTTATAAAATAACAGTTACTAATGGCAGTGAAGATATTGGTATCAACGTAAAAGGTACTATGAATTTAGCAAATACTGGTAAGAATATGAAATGGCAAGTTCTTACTGATGCTACTCATGTAGATGCAGATGCTACTACTGTTGCTCAAGGTACTGAAGGTACTATTGTTGCTAATCAAGCTTTAACTGCTAAGGGAACTCATGATTTCTATTTAGTTATTTGGTTAGATGAAACTAATGCAGCACAAGATGCAGATGATGCTGGTAAAACATTTACTGGAACTGTAACATTTAATGGTGTAAATGCCGATGGTTCTTCATCTACTGGTATTACAGCTAAATTTAATGGCTAATAATAGAATTTAAAATATAGTAACGAATATAGTTACTATATTTTTTTGTGTATATAGCACTTACTTATATATAATAAAAAAGTATTGTTATTTTTGAGACTTTGGCTCAAAAATATTTGTGAAGACTTTGGCTTCACAAAGAAGGAGAAGTATTACTTAGATAGAGATTGTATACTTTAGTATAGTCTATGATATTAAAGATATCTTCTAAGTAATCTTTTCTTTTATTATTGTATTTTAGATAGTAAGAGTGTTCCCATACATCTATTGTCATAATTGGAGTAAAGCCGTAGTAGTAGGGGGTATCTTGGTTAGAAGTATTTATTATTCTTAGGTTATTATCTTTATCTATTACTAAGAAGGTATAGCCACTACCTTTTACTTGTAAGGCCATATCTATGAATTCTTTTTTGAAGTTATCATAGGAGGTAAAATATTTATTAATTAGATTTAACATAGGAGTAGGTATTTCTTTTTTGATATTTGTTAAAGTATAAAAATATAGGGTATGATTTAGATATCCTCCTAGGTTATATAGTATTTCATCTCGATCTTCTATAGGTAATATATCTATATGTTTAGCTAGATAGATAGGATTATGATTATATTTATAATTATGTTTATTTAGATATTTATTTAGATTATCTGTATAATTTTTATAATGAGAATTATAATGTAAATCTAATGTTTTATTATCTATATATGGTTCTAGACTATTATAATCTAAAGTTATTCTTTTATATTCCATTATATCACCAGTATAATTATATTTATTTATCCCATAATTTACCACATTTATTTGATAATTTGTCCATGATATAATAATATAATTTAATCATGAAAGGAAGTGGTAGATGAATAAAAAGTAGATAAAAAATATTAATTATATGTTATACTATATTTAGGAAGTGATTATTATGTACAATATAGCTTTAGTTGAGGATGAAAAAGATTTAAATGATCTTATTAAAACTTATCTAGAAAAAGAAGGATATAATGTTACCAGTTATTATAATGGTGATACTGCTATTAAAGATAGTAATAAGGATTATCATTTATGGATACTCGATATTATGCTAGGGGATGATATAAGTGGTTATGACATCATTAAAAAGATTAGAGAGGATAATAATGATGTTCCGGTTATCTTTACTTCTGCTAGAGATAAGGATTTGGATAAGATAATTGGTTTAGAATTAGGAAGTGATGATTATATTACTAAGCCTTATTCTCCTAAAGAATTAGTACTTAGAGTTAATAATATAATTAGAAGGGTATATACTAAAGAAAGACAAAAGATTACTTATAAAGATTATATTATTGATTTAGATAAAAGAATGGCTTTTCAAGGTGATGAGGACTTAAATCTTACTACTTTAGAATTTGATTTGTTATATATGTTTGTTACCAATAAAGAAAAATCTTTCTCAAGAGATGATATATTGAATAATATATGGGGAGAGAATTATTTTGGTACTGATAGAGTAGTAGATGATCTTATAAGAAGACTAAGAAAGAAAATGCCTCTTTTGGATATAAATACAATATATGGATATGGGTATAGATTATTATGAAAAAACTAACTCTTACTGAACAATTCTTGTTTATATGTGTATCTATTATTGTTATTGTTATAATATCACTGGGAATGGTACTTCCTAAAACTCTTCTTCCTGTATATGAAGAGAATTTATATAACTATCTAAATCAATCTCTTAACTTATTAGAAAAACCTGAGAATAATAGGGTTGATAGTGAGGTTGCATATATTTATATTGATGGTGATAAGAATATATTAGTATCTAGTAATTTATCTGATGTTGTTAATATTAAAGATGTTAAAGTTATTATTAATAAAATTAATAATGATGAAGGTAAATTTATGGTAGGTAAGAAAGTATATTATTACTATACTAATGAGAGTAATGGTATGAGGAAAATTGCTATTACGACGAATAGTTATATTAATTCGATGAAAAAGGAAATACTTAAAATAATTCTTATAGTAGTGGGTATTACATTTATTATTATATCTCTACTAGTACTTATATGGTCTAATAGTTTAGTTAATAGAATTAAGAAATTAAAAGATAAAGTAGATAACATAAATAATGATGATTATGATCATAAAATGATCTATGATTATGATGATGAATTATATACCTTAGAGGTAGCTATTGAGAATATGAGGGTATATTTGAAGGAACAAGAGGCTTATAAGAATCAAATGTATCAAAATATTTCTCATGATTTTAAAACTCCTATCACAGTTATGAAATCCTATATTGAAGCTATGGAAGATGGTATTGAATCACAAGAGAAAACTACTAAGATTGTTAAAGAACAATTAAATAAATTAGAGGTTAAAGTTCACTCCTTACTATACCTTAACAAACTAAATTATTTGAAAGAAGAAAAAGAAAAACTTAATGATAGTTGTGATGTTAGTAAAATAATACTTGCATCAGTCGATAAGTTCAGTCCTTCGCGTAGTGATGTTGTTTTCTCATTAGATATTGATAAAAAGAATACTGTCTTCAGAGGTAGTGATGAAATGTGGGAAGCGATAATTGATAATATTCTTAATAATTTTATGCGATACGCTAAGAGTCAAATTAAAATTACGCTTAAGAATAATAAGATTATCTTATACAATGATGGTCCTAATATTGATAAAGATGTTTTGAATAACATTTTCACTCCCTACGAAAAAGGTGTTCGAGGTGTCTTTGGTTTAGGATTATCTATAGTTAAAAAAACACTAGGTCTTTTAAACTATGATATTAATATAGAAAATGTAAAGAATGGTGTTAAATTTATAATCAGTTAAAGGATTCTTATAAAAAGAGTCCTTTTTAGTATTAAAAAAAGAAGCTTATGCTTCTTCAATTGCTTCTGTTGGACATGATTCTTTAGCAGTAGTAGCATCTTCAAGATATTCTTCTTTAATAGGAGTTTCTATTACTTCTGCTAGTCCTTCATCATTAAAGTTAAATACATCTTCACAAATGCTTACACATTGTCCACATCCTATACATTTATCTTGATTAACTTTTAAATTCATTTATATCAATCCTTTCTATTTAATTATATCAAAATAAGAAAAAAAAGCAATAATATCTTTTATTTAGTATAAAAATATGTTATTATATATATAGAGTAAAAGAGGTAATAAGATGGAAAGTAGAATGGAAAAATATTATAGAGAAAATCCGGAATATTATAAAAGAAGTAAAAGAAATGCGGGCTTATATAAAGACATTGATAATAATATTAATGATTTAGAAAATTTACCTATACCTGATAATTCTAATGAAATTGATATTAATGGTTTAAAGCAAATTATTTCTAGTAGAGATGAATATCGTAAGGCTAAAGATATGGGGAGAACTATTACTAGAAAAAGGGTAGAGGAAGAACCTAGAGAAGAAAAAAGAAGAGTATATGATATTAATGTTTTACTTGAGACTGCTAAAAATGAAGTTAATAAGAATAATGAAGTGGAAGGTAAAAAACTTATTAATGCTAATTTCTTAACTGATTTAGATGATGCTAAAATACCAAATAATGATATAGTAGAAGTAAGTGAGGTGTCTCAAAATAAAGAAAAAGAAACAAGTAACACTGATTCATTACCACTTGATATACTAGTAGACTTAAAAGGTACTGATAATACTGTAGTTACTGATCCAATTGTTAAGGATGAAGTTACTATGATTGAGAAAATTAAAGATGGAGAAACCTTCTATAGTGGTTCATTTAATTTTACTAAGAAAGATTTTGCTGAAGAAGATGATGATTTCTTTGAAGAAAAGAGTCATACGGGAGTTAAAGTATTTTTCTTAATTATAGGATTACTTCTTCTAGCAGGTGTTATTTATCTTGCTATTACTAAGTATGTATTATGATGAAGAAGTTACTGAGAAGTAAATATAAAGAAATTAGAAGAATTATTATTGATAAAGAAGATAGAGATAATATTATTTTTAATAAGGTAATTAATAATATTAAAGTAAATAATGCAAGTATCATATTAACATATGTATCAACAAAAGAAGAAGTAGACACTATAAGTATAATAAAACATTTCTTAGGTAAAAAAAAGGTAGCAGTACCAAGAATAGATAATGGAATTATGAACTTCTACTACATTAATTCATTAGATGAATTAATGGAAGGATATTTTGGAATACTAGAACCTACTACTAATAATATAGTAAAAGATTTTAATAATGCAGTATCAATAACTCCTGGTATATGTTTCTCTTATGATTTATATAGAATAGGTTATGGCAAAGGATACTATGATAAGTTTTATAGTAATCATGGTGTCTATAAAATAGGATTATGTTATAGTAATTGTTTAATAGATAAAATAGATAATGATAGATATGATATTAAAGTAAATGAAATTATTACTGATAATCAAAAAAAGGTCTTATAAAAGACCTTTATTTTTATATGGCGTCCCCGACTAGAATCGAACTAGCGACCTATTGCTTAGGAGGCAATTGCTCTATCCTACTGAGCTACGAGGACACAAATAAATTATATCATATAACAACAAAAAATAGAATAAAAAAATAAAAAAATTGGTATCAAAATAAAAAAATATGTTATAACCGACTTTTTCAGTTAATAACTAAAAAAGTCGGGAATAATTATAATGATTATGATTATTTTATTAATGTCGATGTATTAGGAGTAGAGAAAACTTCTGATTTAATCGTAGATATTATAAAAAATAAATATTAATTATGTTAAGAGAAAAAAATGTGATATAATTAAATTAATATTAAAGCCTAACCTCACATAGTATGAGGAATATTAGTAATTGAATTTAATTTAAGTGCCGGGCAAAATGAATTTGGAAGGAGATGACCTGTAGTAATACAGGTAAACTAAGGTAACAACACATAACACCTTAGTAAAAAATAGCAATAAGGAGGTAATATTTTGAAAGAAAATAAATTAGATACTATTACAAATTTATTTGAAGGCACTGAAATAAGGAGTATTTGGGATAGTGAAAAAGAAGACTATTATTTTAGTGTAGTTGATGTTATTAGTGTTTTAACAGAAAGCAAAGAACCAAGGAAATATTGGAGTGTGCTAAAAACAAGATTAAAAAAAGAGGGGAGTGAACTGACTACAAAATGTAGTCAGTTGAAAATGTTAGCATCAGATGGCAAAATAAGATTAAGAGATGTACTTGATACTGAAGGTATATTTAGACTTATAGAGTCAGTTCCTAGTCCTAAAGCAGAGCCATTTAAAATGTGGTTAGCCTCTTTAGGAAAAGAAAGAATTGATGAAGTATTTGATCCAGAAAAAGCAATTGATAGAGCAATTGATTATTATCGTAAGAAAGGATATTCAGATAGTTGGATTGAAGTAAGATTAAAAGGAATTCTTAACCGTAAGAAGTTAACAGATGTATGGAAAGAAAATGGTATTACTAAAAATTATGAATATGCAATATTAACAAATGAGATTTATAAAGCCTGGTCTGGTATGAAAGCTAATGAATATAAAGATTTTAAAGGTATAAGAAAAGAATCTTTAAGAGATAATATGTCAGATATAGAAGTAATACTAACTGATTTGGGGGAGGTAACTGCAAGAGATATAGCTAAAAAGGAGAGACCGCAAGGATTAAAAGATAATTTAAAAGTTGCTAAAAGAGGTGGTGATGTATCTAAAATAGCAAAAGAATCTTATGAGATGCAAACTGGTCATAGTGCCATAACTAGTGAGAATGCACTTGATAGAAGATATGTTGATATGAATAAGCAATTAAAAGAAAAATAATTTAATAGAATTAAAATACTTTTACTCGAATAAGATATGATATTTTTGCTCATAAAATAAATATTAATTATATAAAAAACAAATAATTTATGATATACTTAAATAGAGGTAAGAATATGAAGAAGAGAAGTAACTTATTTGTTTTTATTTTATTGTTAGGGGTTTTATTTTATTTCAAAGATGATATATATAATTATACATATAGTATAATAAATGCATCTAATGGAAGTTATGATATTGAGAATTTACCAGAATATGATGGTAATAGTTATGTAATAGTAAATGATAATATTCCGTATTTTAAAGAAGAAGAATATACTACTACTAGTTTTGAAAAATATAGTGAACTTGATTCGCTAGGTAGATGTGGTGTTGCTTATGCTAATATAAGTAAAGACTTAATGCCTACTGAAAAGAGAGGCTCAATAGGCATGATAAAACCTAGTGGTTGGCAAACTATAAAGTATGATCATATAGATGGTAAATATTTATATAATAGATGTCATTTAATAGGATACCAATTAACTGGAGAAAATGCTAATGAAAAAAATTTAATTACTTGTACTAGGAGTATGAATACTAAAGGAATGTTACAATTTGAAAATATGGTAACTAAATATATTAAAGATACTGGTAATCATGTTTTATATAGAGTAACACCAGTATTTGAAGGTAATAATCTAGTAGCAACAGGAGTAGAAATGGAAGCATACTCAGTTGAAGATAGTGGTAAAGGTATAAAGTTTAATGTTTTTGTTTATAACATTGAAGATGGTATTATAATAGATTATAAAACTGGTGATAGTAAACTTGCAAGTTAAAAGAATACTAACTGTGAATATGATAGGTCTAATGAGACTCCAATATAGACTAAGAATTAGGCTAGATTGGACATGAAAATACCTTGGATTTTCATGGAAGGTGATAAATGTTATTGCAAATACTTTGGTATTTTGTTATACTATAACTAGATGAGACATATTTTGTAGTAGGAGGCAATAATGGAAGTATTTTATATATGGCTTTTAGTAGCAGTAATACTTGGAATAATAGAAATATCTACAACTAATTTAGTTAGTATTTGGTTTGTTATAAGTAGTTTACTTGCTATGGTTAGTTCTTTATTTACTGATAATATATTGATACAAATTACTATATTTGTCTTAGTAGGAGTATTACTTATGCCTATTAGTAGAAAGTTATATAGTAAAATTAAAATGAATAATAGTAAAACAAATATTGATAGGATAATAGGAATGAAGGGGATTGTAACTGAGGATATTATTAAAGATGATATTGGAGAAGTAAAGGTAGATGGTAAGAAATGGTCGGCTTATTCCGATACTGATATTTCTAAAGGTGAAAGTATAGAGGTATTATCTATTAATAGTGTTAAATTAAAAGTAAAGAAATTGGAGGAAAAATAATATGGAATTATTAATTGCTATATTAGTAATTGTGGTAATATTTATAATACCAAATATTAAAGTAGTACCACAGGCTAGAAGTTATGTTATAGAAAGACTTGGTAGTTATTTAACTACATGGAATAATGGCTTACATTTTAAGATACCATTTGTAGATAGGGTATCTAATAAAGTAAGTTTAAAAGAAATAGTAAAGGATTTTGCACCACAACCTGTTATAACTAAAGATAATGTTACTATGCAAATAGATACAGTGGTTTATTTTCAAATAACAGATCCTAAGTTATATACTTATGGTATTGAAGATCCAATTAATGCTATTGAGAATTTAACTGCTACTACACTTAGAAATATTATTGGTGAGTTAGAACTTGACCAAACTTTAACTTCAAGAGATATTATTAATTCTAAGATGAGAAGTATTTTGGATGAAGCTACTGATCCATGGGGAATTAAAGTAAATAGAGTAGAAGTGAAAAATATACTTCCACCTAGAGATATTCAAGAAGCTATGGAGAAGCAAATGCGTGCTGAAAGAGAAAGAAGAGAGAAGATTCTTCAAGCTGAGGGAGAAAAGAAATCTAGCATTTTGATAGCAGAAGGTGAAAAAGAATCGGCTATATTAAAGGCAGAAGCTCATAAAGAAGCACAAATTAAGATGGCTGAAGGTGAAGCAGAGGCTTTACTTAAAATGAAGCAGGCAGAGGCTGATGGTATTAGATTATTAAAAGAAGCTAAAGCAGACTCGTCAGTTATTACTTTAAAAAGTTATGAAGCACTAGAGAAATTAGCAGATGGTAGTTCTACTAAGATTATTATTCCATCAGATATGAGTGGTATAGCATCTTTTGGAACGGTAATTAATGAAATGATTGATAAGAAGAAATAATCCATGTATATGGATTTTTCTTTTTGAATATTTGTTCGTATTATTTTTTCTTTAAATCTATTGACAATATTTAAAAAAAGTGGTAGTATATATACCGATTTCAAAGGGAGGTTTTATATTATGAAATTAAAGAATATTTTATTTAGTTTAATTATGTTAGTTAGTATGCTATTTATAGGTACTGCTAATGCGGAGACTACTGCTCCAAGTAGTTTCAATGTTAGAGGTAGTGACCTACATGTAATTGATGGTACTAAATATTTAAGTGGAGTTGTTGGTTTAAATGTTCAATACAAGAAAAATACTGATGGAAAGATTATTTATTGTATTGAGAGAACAAAAAATATGATTAGTACTAGAGGTACTGAAACTTATACATTAGATAAAGAAATGGATAAAAAAATAGCTTATATTATGCAAAATGGTTATCCAAATAAAAGATTTTCTAATGATGAAGACAAAGACTACTATGCTACAGCACTTTCAATTTGGTATGTGTTAGAAACAGATCCTACATTATTTAGACATTTTGATTTAAATAATGGTACATATCGTGGTACATCAAATGATGTAGTAAAAATAATGGCTCAACTTATTAATGGTGCTAATAGCTATTCTTATACTAATCCATCAATAAAGATTAATAATAGTAATAGTAAATTAACATTGTCTAGTGATAGAAATTATTATGTTAGTTCTAGTATGAGTGTAAAGACTACTGGTAATATTGCTAATTATTCAGTAAGTCTAAGTAATGCACCTAAAGGAACAATAATCACTGATGTTAATGGAAATGTAAAAAGTTCATTTGCTAGTGGTGATAAATTTATTGTAAAAGTTCCAACTTCAAGTATTAGTGGTTTATCAGCAGGCTTTAAAGTAAATGTATCTGCAACAGGAAGTATTTATAAAGCGTATTCATATAAAGCTTCACATTCAGAAGTTCAAAATACTGCAGCTTTATATCCAGAAAACATTAATGTTAGTGATAGTACAACATTAAATATAAATATTACTACTAGAGTAGAAATAACTAAAGTAGATGTAACAAATGGTGAAGAACTAGAAGGAGCACATCTTGTAGTAAAAGATTCTACTGGCAAAGTAGTAGATGAATGGACTAGTACTAAAGAAGCTCATGTAATAGAAAATTTAGTACCAGGAAAATATACATTAACAGAAACAATAGCTCCAGAAGGATATATACTAAGTGAAGAGACAATAACATTTACTGTAAAAAATGATGGTAGTGTAACAAAAGTAAAAATGGAAAATACTCCTAAAGATAAACCTGTTGTTGTTATTAGTAAGGTTGATTCTACTACGGGTGAAGAGTTAGCGGGAGCTCATCTTGAACTTAGAGATGAAAAAGGTAATTTAATTGAAGCTTGGGTATCTACTAATGAATCACATGTTATTGAAGGTCTTGCTCCTGGTAAATATACTTTAACTGAGGTAATTGCTCCAGATGGATATGAATTATCTAAAGAGACTGTTACATTTGTAGTTAAAGAAGATGGTACAGTAGATGGTAAGGTTATTATGTATAATACTCCTGAAACTATTGAAGTACCTAGTACAGGAACATTTAAGACTATTACAACATCTTTAATTGGATTACTTATTATAGGACTTGGTTCTGTAATTGTATACAGAAATTATAAAAAGAATGAAGAAAATTAATTTAAGATATCAAATAGCAGCGGGAGTAATACTAGTTATATGTGGTACTCTCGTTTTGCTTTCTGATTATATTAAAGATAAAAGGGATGTTGTATTTAGTGAAATGAATCTTGCGTTATCATCAATGAATATGGATGATAGTCTTAATAATCAAGATGAAAATATTGATAATGTAGAAGAAAATAAAGGGGAAAATCCTAATTATACTTATGAAGAATATTTAGGTATTGTTGATATTAGTAAGATTAATTTATATAAGGGATTTTATAATAAAGATTCTAATCTTAATAATGTTAAGTTTAATTTATATGTTTTACCGGAATCTAATTATCCTGATATAAAAGGCGGTAATCTTATTATAGCGGGTCATTCTGGTAATTATAATAATAGTTATTTTGCTAATTTATATATGTTAGAAGTTAATGATGATATTGTTATTCACTATAATAATAAAAAATATGTATATAAAATTGATAAGATATATAATGAAAAAAAGACTGGTAGAGTTAGAATTCTTAGAAATAAGAATAATACTACTCTTACACTTATTACTTGTACAAAGGATGATAATTATCATCAAACGGTATATATTGCATATTTAACTAGTGTTGAATAAAATTTAAGGAAAGGGGTGAAAATGATGTCTTATTTGTCAATTGCAGAGAAATTTAAAATATTATTTGATATGATATTGGATTTTAAATTTATATTTATTTTTCTTGGAGTTTTGGTTATTGTTACATTTTTATATTTGATTAAAAAGATTGATAATAGGAAATATATTATGATTATTACTTTATCTTTATTATTAATACTTGGTATTGATATTGTAATTAATTATAAAGAGTTAGCAGAAGTATTTGATAATTTTATGACTATATTTTTTAGTAATATTTATTTTCCATCTGTGTATGTTTATGTTGATACATTACTTATTGTTGCTATTGCTTTTATTACTAGTATGTTTAATAAGATGCTTAATAAAATATATAAGATTATTAATGGTATTACTTTTGTTATGAATAATATATTACTTACTATTATTCTTAATATTATTGCTAAGAATAAGATTGATGTTTTTACTCCTAATGAATTATATACTAACATTAATTTAGTAGCAGTATTAGAAATTAGTATTGGTTTGTTTGTTTTATGGGTATTATCTTTAATTGTTGTTTATACTACTTCAGTTATTTGTGATAGAATTGGTAATAAGAGAAGAGAGTTTGTTACTTGTGATATAAATTCTGATGTAGAAGGAATTGATATTACTAAAGATACCTCTAGTTATAATAATGTTTTAACACCAGTTGAAGCGGTATCTGAAGTAAAAGAACCTTCTATAGTAACTTATGAAATAGAAAGTAATAATATAGAACCTGAGGTTATTGAAGAAGTAAGTAATGTTGATACTAATGTAGGTACTGATGATGTTAAAGAAAATAATAGTAATGTTGTTACTTTTGATGATATTTTAAATGGACGTATACCTGTTAATTATTATGAAAATGTATTAAGTGTTGATGAATATGATATTGTTAATCCACAAGAAGTATTTGAAAATAAGTACAAAGAATATAAAGAAAAAAGTAATATTGAATCATTTCAAGATATAGTAAATGATGCTAATGAGGATAAAGTTGTTATTATTAAAAATAATAAAGCTAAAGATAATTTAAGAATTAATACTGTTACTTTAGATTCGTTAGAGGATAAAAATGATATTGTTGATACTATGATTACTTCAGAATCTTCTAGTAATGAGAATATAAGTGAAGTAACTAATGAATTAGATAATACTGGTAAAATAGATGTTGTTACTTCTAATAAAGAAATTAGAAAAGATAGTTATTCACTTGATGATTATAAGAAGTTTATTGCTATGCTTGGTGAGTTAAAAGATTTTACAAATAGTAATAATGTTAGTATTGATGATGCTGTTACTATTAGTTTAATTAATAATTATAGTATTGATGATTGTTTAAAGTTTAAAGAAATATTAGAGAGCAATTTGAATTAATTGTTCTTTTTTTTGTCAAATTGAATGACAAATACCTTGATAGAGATGTTATTTTATAGTATAATTGATATGGAATTGATAGAGAGAGTGATATAAATGACAGCAAAATATGATGAGAGTTCAATTAAGATACTAGAAGGATTAGAAGCCGTTAGAAAGAGACCTGGTATGTATATTGGTTCTACTGATAAAAGAGGATTACATCATCTAGTATGGGAAATAGTAGATAATTCTATTGATGAAGCATTAAATGGTTATGGTAATCATTTAAAGATAGTTCTTCATAAGGATGGTAGTGTTAGTGTAACTGATAAAGGTAGAGGACTTCCTGTTGGTATGCATTCATCAGGTAAGAGTACGCCTGAGGTTATTTATACTGTACTTCATGCTGGTGGTAAATTTAGTGAAGGTGGTTATAAAGTATCTGGAGGTTTACATGGTGTTGGTGGATCAGTTGTTAATGCTTTAAGTTCTGTTATGGAGGTAGTAACTAGAAGAGATGGCGGAGAATATTATATTAAGTTTGAAGATGGTGGTAAGGTAGCTGTTCCTCTTAAGAAAGTAGGTACTACTAATAGGACGGGAACTACTGTTAAATTTAAACCTGATCCTACTATATTTTCGACAACAACATTTAGTTTTTCTACTATATGTGAGAGAATGCAAGAGAGTGCTTTTTTAATTAGTGGTCTAACTATAGAAGTAGTAGATGAGATAGAAGGTAGAAGTGAAAAATATCATTATGAAAATGGTTTAGAAGCTTTTTGTGAATACTTAAATGAAAATAAAGGGGTACTTCATAAACCATTATGTTTTAGTGCTAGTAAAGACAAAGTAAATGTATCAATAGCTATGCAATATACTGATAGTTATGCTGAGAATATTGTATCATTTGTTAATGATGTTAAAACTAGTGATGGTGGTACTCATGAAGTAGGATTTAAGACTGCTATTACGAAAGTTCTTAATGATTATGCTAAGACTAATGGATATTTAAAGAAAGATAAAAGTTTTGATGGTTCTGATGTTAGAGAGGGACTTACCGCTATTATATCTGTTCAAATACCAGAGGATTTATTACAATTTGAGGGTCAGACTAAAGCTAAACTTGGTACTCCTGTTGCTAGAACAATAGTAGAAGCAATTGTTACTGAAAAGTTAAAATTCTTTTTAGAAGAGAATAAAGCTGTAGCTACGAAGATTGTTGGTAAAGCTTTAAAAGGAAAAGAAGCTAGAGAAGCTGCTAGAAAGGCAAGAGAAGAAACTAGAAAAGGTAAAGATAATAAAAAGACTGAAAGATTATTATCTGGTAAATTAACGCCTGCTCAAAGTAAGAAGGCTATGGAAAAAGAGTTATTTATTGTAGAGGGTGATTCTGCTGGTGGTAGTGCTAAACAGGGTAGAGATAGAAAGACACAGGCTATTCTTCCACTTAGAGGTAAGGTATTGAATACTGAGAAGACAAGGATGGAAGAAATTTTTAAGAATGAAGAAATTAATACTTTGATTTATACAATTGGTGCTGGAGTAGGAACGGATTTTGATGTTAAAGATATTAATTATGGTAAGGTTATTATTATGACCGATGCTGATGATGATGGTGCTCATATTCAGTGTTTACTTTTAACTTTCTTCTATAGATATATGAAACCTTTAATTGAAGATGGTCATTTATATATAGCAATGCCTCCTTTATATAAGGTTAGTTATAGTAATAAACATGTATATGCTTGGAGTAATGAAGAGTTAAAAGATGAAACTAGTGGTAGAGTAAACTATAAAGTTCAAAGATATAAAGGACTTGGTGAAATGAATGCTAATCAGTTATGGGAAACTACTATGGATCCTAAAGAAAGAAAACTAATAAAAGTAAATATATCTGATGCTGCTCTTGCTGAAAAGAGAGTATCTGTACTTATGGGTGATGCTGTAGAACCTAGAAAGAATTGGATTGAAGAGAATGTAATATTTTCATTAGAAGATGACTATAAAATTGCATAGGAGGTAGTATGAAGAAAAGATTATTAGGAGCTTTTATTGTTTTATTTATATTAATAACTTCTTTATTACTGGGAAATACTGTTTTTAGTATTACTATGACAGTCGTTTCTTTACTAGGTTTAAGAGAATTAATAGATATTAAATATAAAAAGAGAAAGATTGATTTGATAAAGATAATTAGTTATTTATTAATGATATTCTTTATGATAAATAATTTAGTATTGAAATTAGATAATAAAGTTGTGATATGTATAAGTTTAATATCTTTGATTTTACCTATTATCTTCTATGACGATAAGGATAGATATAATATAAATGATAGTTTATATTTATTTGGAATAATATATTTTATAGGATATGCTTTCTTAAATATAATAGATATGATGAGTAGTGATATATTTAAGGGTATATATATATTTGTAATAGCTTTTATTACTGATACGTATGCTTATATTAGTGGAATGTTAATTGGTAAACATAGATTTACTGATATATCTCCTAAAAAGACAATAGAAGGATGCTTAATAGGAGGAATTATGGGTTGTTTTATTGGTACAATGTTTTATTACTCTTTAGTAGGAGATTTGTCTATTATTAAGACTATTATTATGTCTTTGGTATTAGTATTTTTAAGTGAAAGTGGAGACTTAGTATTTAGTTCTATAAAGAGATATTTTGATAAGAAAGATTATTCTAATATTATACCAGGACATGGTGGTATATTAGATAGATTTGATAGTGTGATATTTGTATCACTTGGTATGTTAATAATGCTTAATATATTGTAAAGGAGGAAAATGAATGGCAATATTATGGTTTATATTAATATTAGGGGGAATTGTATTGGTTCATGAATTTGGACATTTTATCTTTTCTAAATTATTTGGTGTATATGTATATGAGTTCTCTATAGGTATGGGACCAAAGTTATTACATCATAAGAAGAAAGGCGGAGAGACTGAATATTGTATTAGGGCAATACCAATAGGAGGATTTGTTTCATTAGCGGGAGAAGATGCTGATGATAATACTAAAATAGATAAGAAGAGAATGCTATATACTAAGCCAGTATGGCAAAGATTCATTATCATGATAGCGGGAGCAAGTTTTAACTTTATTTTTGCTTTTGTATTATTATTTGTGATGGCTTTAATATATGGTAGTATTTCTACTAAACCAATTATAGCTAATGTTAGTCCTGAATATCCTGCTTATACTGCTGGTATTAGAGAAGGAAATAAGATATTATCAGTAGATGGTAATAGGGTATCTAGTTGGAGTGAGGTACAATTATATATTGCTTCTTCTAAAGGTAATGATATTTCTTTTGTACTAAAAGATAAAGATGGTAATAAGAGAACTGTAATAGTGAAACCTAATACGATAGAGGATAAAGATGGTAATAAGAGCTATGTTGTTGGTATAGGAATTGATAATACTGTTAGAAGAGGATTTGTTAGTTCTATTACTTATGCAGGAGAGACTACTGTTAGTTTATATAAATTAATGCTTACTACTATTAAACAATTATTTACTGGTGGTGTATCTGCTAAAGATTTATCTGGTCCAGTTGGTATTTATTCGATAGTGGATTCACAGGCTAAACAAGGATTTCAAAATATTATGTATTTGACTGCTTACTTATCTATGAATGTAGGAGTTATTAACTTACTTCCATTCCCTGCTTTTGATGGTGGTAGAGTATTATTCTTAATTATTGAAAAGATAAGAAGAAAACCTGTGCCTGCTAAGACAGAGGCTATGGTAAATAGTATAGGCTTTATGCTACTTATGCTTCTTATGGTATATGTAACTTTTAATGATATATTAAGATTATTCTAAAAATATAGAACTAGTTGAAACTAGTTCTTTTAATATCCTATGAAGCCTTAATGTCTTCATAGGTAATAGAGAGCCTTAATCCTAAGTCTCTCTATTAATCATTTAGTTTAAGTAATTGACAAAGTTAAATAAAAATAATATAATTTCCTTAAGGTGGAGGATAAGTATGGATACAATAAAAGCAATAGAGGATAGAAGAAGTATTAGAAAATATAAAGATATAGATGTTGATAAAGAAATAATATTAGACATATTAAATGCTGGTAGATTAGCGCCATCTGCTAAAAATAGACAACCTTGGTATTTTATAAAAGTTAGTACTAAAATGAAAAATGAAATAGCAGATCTAATGCTTAATTATGTACAAAATAAAGAAAAAGATGGTAGATTATATAGTGTTAGTTTTACTGCTAATGTAATAAAAGAAGCACCTGTACTTATATTGATATTAAAAAGTAAAGATGATGAGTGGGATAGATATGATACCCTTTCAGTAGGAGCTGCTATAGAGAATATGTGTCTTAGAAGTACTGAATTAAATCTTGGTACTCTTTGGATAGGAGATACTGATTTTGTAGAAAATGAAATTTTAGATATGACAAAGCATAATGATATGGAGTTAGTTAGTTCACTTGTTATTGGTTATCCTAATCAAGAACCTAAGATGAGACCAAGAAAAGATCTAGAAGAAATAGTAGAATATTATGAATAAAAGACTTCGAGTGAAGTCTTTTATTTGGTGTATTTACCTTGGTAAGTATCTCTTTTTTTCATTTCTTTATCAATATCATTAAGTAAACAGAATTTTTTTAATAGCCAAGTAGGTTCTATTAGAGAATCTTTATCAGGGTCAGAGGTAATTCGATGAATAACTATTTCTTCTCTTAATAATTCTAATTGTTTGATTACGATATCAATATATTCTTCTTTAGTAAGAATATGAAAGTGTTCTTTATTATATAATGTTTCAATAGGAGTATCTTTACATATATTTAACATATGTATTTTAATACCTTGAATATCAAGATTATTTAAGTGTTTAACTGTATCTAACATCATTTCTTCAGTTTCATAAGGTAGGCCATTAATTATATGCACAACTACATTAATATTTCTATCTCTTAATTTTTTGACCATGTCATCAAATTCTTTTAAAGTATGACCTCGATTAATTAATTTAGAAGTACTCTCATGAATAGTTTGAAGACCTAATTCTATTACTAAGAAAGTTCTTTTATTTAGTTCTTCTAAATAGTCTAGTGTTTCCTTGGTTATAGCATCACATCTAGTAGCAATAAATAAACCTATAACATTATCTATTTTTAATACTTCTTCATACTTTTCTTTTAATACATTAAGAGGGGCATAAGTATTAGTTCGTGCTTGGAAATAAGCAATATATTTATTACTAGGCCATTTCTTTTCTATTACTTCTCTTACTTCATTAAATTGGGTTGTTAAATCTTTGTTAGGATTGCCTCCATGTTCACCTGAACCACTTTTAGAACAATATATACAACCACCATATCCTTTAGTACCATCGATGTTAGGACAAGTAAAATTACCATTTAAACTTATTTTTATTACTTTATCATTAAATTTGTTTTTTAGATAGTAATTAAGTGTATGATATCTTTTGTTATCTAATGTATATTTAAACATAATAAATCACCTCTTTATATTGTATCATATAATATAAAAAATACATAATAATAATGGTGATTATATGTCAAATATTAAAAAATATAATTTATTTATTATGATATCTACTATTGCAAGAAATATAGTAGAAGTCTTTTCTTCTGTACTATTATATAAAATGGGATATTCTTTAAAAGAAATATTATTATTTTTTACTATTTTATATTTTGTTGGAGGTATTATTAGTGTTATAGTTATTTATTTAACTAAGTATATTAATGCTAAATATATATTAATACTTTCTAGTATAATTTTTAGTATAAGTTTTTATTTTATGTCTATGATGGATAAAACTATTAGTAATCTAATAATATTTAGTATTATATATGGAATAGGTTGTTATAGTTATCATAGTTTAAGACATTACTTTGCTATTAAGACTATGGATAAAGAAAGAAAAAAAGAAATAGGAAGTATTTTAATTTTTAGTAATATTGGATTAATTGTAGCTCCTATTATAGTTAGTTATGTTACTAAGAAATTATCTTTAATAGTACTTGCTATAATAGTTATTGTATTATCAGTAGTAGCAATAATACCTTTATTTAAGTTAGATATTAAAGAAAATAATAAGATAATTAAATATCAAAAAATAGAGAAGAATAAACTACTATTCTTTATCTTGGAGCAGGCTAAAGTAATTAATTTATCTCTTCAGCCATTATATCTATATTTATTTATAAATAATAAGATTGAATATATTGGTATATTTAATGCTATAATGGGTGTTAGTTCTTGTATATTTATTTACTTCTTTGTTAGAAAGATAGATGATAATAAATATTTTAAATACTTAAATATATTGTTTTGTATAATATTATTATTAAAATTAAATATTACTGGTAAGTATTTAATATTAGTAATAGGTTTCTTTGAAGGTCTTGGTATTAAGATGTTTGAAATTGTATCAGCGGAAAATATTTATAATATTAAGAAAGACACTAATATAAAAGGGTATATAGTATTAGTAGAAATAATTTTTTGTTTTACTAGAAGTATCTTCTGTTTAATTGGTTATTTTATTAATGATATTAAGATAATATTATATATATCGATAGTATTAATATTTATAATTAGTTTTATAAAAAGAAAAGAGGTAAAAGATATATCTTAATATTTTATACATTTTCGGAATTGAATTCCGAATTTGTTGATATTTTAATGTGATAATATTATTAAAAAAGATAAAAAATTATGAAAAAATGGCAGTTATCGACCACTTTTGTGGTCTAGATGATCATAGGTGGTCGATAACTAATGGTTTAAAGGTAATTGGCATAGGATAACTTTTTTATAAGAAAAGAGAGAATTTACAAAAAATGTAAACTCTCTTTTAATTGTTGACCTAAATAATTATTTAATATATAATTATGTTAGGAAAGTTGTGATTAAATGAAGAAAAAAATATTAGTAATATTTCTAATAATGATTATAATGTTTATTCCTAGTTATAAGGTAGAAGCTAAGACTCTTCAAGATTTAAAAAATGAGTTAGCGGATTTAAAAGCTAAAAAGGCTGCTACTGAGAATAATAAGAATTTAACTGATAGTCAAATTAAGTCTTTAAGAGTAGATATTGATAATACACAAATTGAAATAGAAAATACGAAGAAAGAGATTATTGCTGCTACTGAGAAAATTAGTAGTTCTGAGAAAGAGATAGAGGAGAAAGATAAAGAGACTAGTGAACTACTTAAGTTTCTTCAAGTATCTAATGGGGAAAATGTTTACTTAGAATATTTATTTGAAGCAGATTCTTATACTGATTTTATATATAGATATTCAGTTGTATCACAACTTACTGAGTATAATAGTAATTTAATGGAAAGTTTAAAGAAATTAGTTAAAGAATTAGAAGATAGTAAAGTAACTCTTGCTAGTAAGCAAAAAGAACTTGAAGTGCAGAGTAATAACTTAGCTTCTAAACTTGCTACTTTGAAGGCTAATTTATCTAAATTAGAAGAAGAGGGAACTACTATTGATGAAGATATTGATGCTAAAGAAAAAGATATTAAATATTATGAATCAAAAGGATGTAAATTAAATCAAGATATTAATTCTTGTGTTACTATTCCTAACTCTAGTGGTTGGAAATTACCTCTTACTAGTGCTTGGGTAACTAGTGAATATCAAGTAGTTAGAACTGATTGTATTGGTTGTGGTGGTGTTTCACACCGCGGTATAGATTTAGGGGCAAGTGAAGGTACTTATGCATATGCAGCTGCTAAAGGAAGAGTTGCTTATATTGTAAGAAGAGGTTCGTGTGGTGGTAATATGGTTTATATTTATCATACTATTAATGGGGTTCCATATACTACTGTTTATATGCATTTATTAGAAATTAAGGTTAATGTTGATGATATAGTTGATACTAATACTGTTGTTGGTTTAACTGGTGGATTAACTACTGGTGCTATGAATCCTAGTCAGTGTTCTGTATCTTATGCTGGTAAGGGTGGTTATGATTATTGTACTTGTGGTGGTCACTTACATTTTGGAGTAGCTACCGGTAATGATGTTAGTAGATTTAATGCTAATTCCTTTAATCCAAGAAATTTAGTACCATTTGCTTCAGGTAGTTATTTAAAGAGATATTAATATAGGATTAAATTATTGACTAAAGCATTCATTTAATATATAATTATTCTAGGAAGATGTGATAAGATGAAGAAAAAAATATTATTTATATTTATAATAATGACTATGGTATTTATTCCTAGTTATAAAGTAGAAGCTAAAACACTTGGGCAGTTAAAGAATGAGTTAGCGGCTTTGGAAAAGAAATACTCGGATAATCAAAATAAGAAAGAGTTGAATGCTAATGAAATTAAAGCTGTAAATAATGAAATAGCTTCAATTATATCTAGTATATCAAAGATAAAAAGTGATATAAAGAAATCAGAAGATGATATTATAAGTAGTCAAAAGCAAATAGAAGAAAAGAGTAAAGAAACTGATGAGTTACTTAAGTTTCTTCAAGTATCTAATGGAGAAAATGTTTACTTAGAATATTTATTTGAGGCTGATTCTTATACTGATTTTATATATAGGTATTCGGTAGTATCACAACTTACTGATTATAATACTAAGTTAATGGATGAATTAAAAGAGTTAATTACTACTTTGGAAAATAAAAAGAAAGAACTTGCTAGTAAACAGGGTACTCTTGAGGCTAAGAGTAGTGAGTTAAATAGTAAGATGATTACTTTAAAATCAAATGCTGAATCTTATGATAAAGAAGGATCTACGATAGAAGAAGATATTCGTGATTATAAGAAAGAGATTGCCTACTATGAAAAAATGGGTTGTAAGTTAAATCAAGATGTTAGTTCTTGTTTAGCAACTCCTGTATCTTTTGGATGGAGATATCCACTTAGTTATCTTACTGTTAGTGATAATTATACTGGTTATGCTTTTGAGAGACCTAATATTGGTGGTTATCATCATGGTATAGATTTGTGGCATCCTAATATATATGGTGCTCCTATATATCCTGTTGCTAAAGGAACTATTGCTCGTATTGGTTGGATATCTGGAGGAGGTAATGCTATTTATATTTATCATAATGTTAATGGAGTAGATTATACTACTGTTTATATGCATATGAGTAGTTTTGCTTCTGGTATGTATCAAGGTAAAGCAGTAACAACTGATGATGTTATTGGTTATGTTGGAAATACTGGTGTAAGTTTTGGAGCTCATTTACATTTAGGAATGGCTAGTGGTCATCATGCTACTTTCTTTAATAACTATTCATTTGATCCGAGAAATGTTATGGCTTTTCCTGGCATGGATAGTGGAGTTTATTATTATAGAAAATAAGGGCATTATTAAGCCCTTTTTAACTAGGAGGAATTATGGAAGGATTAAATAGACAAGAAGTAGAATATAGAGAGAATAATGGTTTAAGTAATGAGGAGAAAGTTAAGTATACTAGAACAGCTAAACAAATAATTTTATCTAATACTATAACCTTGTTTAATATTTTAAATATTTCTTTATTAGTATTAGTATTAACAACAGGATCACTCCAAAATTGTTTGTTTGTGGGTACGGTAATATTTAATACGGTTATTGCTATATATCAAGAGTTTAAGTCAAAGAAAATATTAGAAAAATTAAAGGTAACAGATCAAGATACTGTAACAGTAGTAAGAGAAGGTAAAAAGATAGAGATACCTAAAGAAAAGATTGTTATGGATGATATTATTTATCTTACTAGTGGTGAATCAGCATTAGTAGATATGGTTGTTATGAAGTCTAGTAGTTTAGAAGTAGATGAATCTGTTATTACTGGGGAATCTGATGCTATTATTAAGAGAAAAGATGATAAAATTATGTCTGGTTCAATAATTACTAGTGGTAGTGCTTATGCTAAAGTAATTAGTGTTGGTAAGAATAATTATGCTAATAATTTAATTAAAGAGGCTACTTCTATTAAAGATAATTCTTCATATTTACAAAATACTATTAATAAGATATTAAAGATAATTACTTTTTTAATAGTACCAGTGGGAATACTATTATTTGTTAGTCAATATTTTTATAGTGGACAATCTTATAATGAAGCTATTTTATCTACAGTAGCGGGTATTATTGGTATGATACCAGAGGGATTAGTACTTCTTACTTCAATTGCTTTAACGGCAGGTGTTGTTAAGATGGCTAAAAAGAATGTTATTATAGAAAAGTTACATGGTATAGAGATATTATCATGTGTTGATGTATTATGTTTAGATAAGACTGGTACTATTACTGATGGTACTATGGAAGTAGTAGAATTAATTAAATTAAATGATAAAGATAATATTGAAGATATTATTGCTAATATAAATACTAATGATGCTAATAATTCTACTGATAAGGCTTTAAAGAATAAATATGGTGTTAAAGATAATTTAAAAGTAGAAGATAGAATACCATTTAGCTCTGCTAAAAAGTGTAGTATTACTATAATTGAGGGAGTTAAATATTATTTAGGAGCCTTAGAATATATTACTGATAAGAGTATTAGTGATTATCCGGAATTAGATAAGTATGTAAAGAAAGGTTATAGAATAATTACTTTAGCTAAAGAAAAGAATAAATTAGATGTAATTGGTTTTATTGTAATAAAAGATAATATTAGAAGTAATGCTGGAGATACTTTACGTTATTTTAAAGAACAACAAGTAGAAATTAAAATAATATCTGGAGATAATCCTAGTACTGTATCTAATATATTAAGACAATTGGATTTTGAAGGTTATGATAGATATATCGAAGGAAAAGATTTACCTAAAGATTATAATGAGTTAGTAGAAGTAGTAAAAGAGAAAACAATCTTTGGTAGAATGACTCCTATGCATAAACAAATGGTTATTAAGGCTTTGAAAGAAAATAATACTGTTGGTATGATAGGAGATGGTGTTAATGATATTCTTGCTTTAAAAGAGGCTGATTGTGGTATTGCTCTTGGTAGTGGAGTTAGTGCTGCTAGAAGTGTTGCTGATGTTGTTTTAAAAACTGATGACTTTAGTGTACTTCCTAGTATTGTTAATGAAGGTAGAAGGGTAGTAAATAATATTGAGAGAGTAGCTTCAATGTATTTAATTAAGACAACATATTCATTTTTGTTATGTCTTTTATCAATTGGATTATCTCATGAATATCCTTTTTATCCAATTCAATTATCCTTAATTAGTTCAGTATGTGTAGGTATACCGTCGTTCTTTTTAGCTTTAGAACCTAATTATAATAAAGTAGGTAAAGATTTTATTGCTAAAGTATTTAGAAATGCTGTGCCTAATGGAATAACTGTTGTGTTAAATATTTTTATTATAATAATGTTTTGTACAATATTTAATAAAAACTTTGAGAATTATCGTTTAGTAGTAGTAACATTAACTGGTTTTATTACGTTAAGACTTTTATATACAATATGTAAACCACTTAATTTATGGCGTAAAATATTACTAATATTTTGTACAATTTCCTTTTTTGAACTATTAATTTTGCTTCCTGACTTGTTTTTAGTTTCAAAATTTGGTATAGTAAGTATTGTTTTTATTTTGTTACTTGCCTTTGTTGATACTTATATAATTGATTTTTTAAGTGAATTATTTGATAAAATAATAATAAAGATAAAAGAGGTAAAAAATGAAAAAAGAAAAAAAGAAAATAAATTATCTTAGAATATTATGGGTAAGTGGTATTTATATAGCTTTAATAATTATATTAGTGCTTGTAGTAATATTCAAAGTTAAGTATGAAGGAAGATGATAATATGTTTGTAGATGAGGTATTAATTAATGTTCAAGCTGGTAATGGTGGTAATGGTTGTATGGCTTATAGAAGAGAAGCTTGTGTACCAATGGGAGGACCATTTGGTGGTAATGGTGGTAAAGGAGCAGATATTATCTTTAAAGCTGATGAAGGATTAAAAACATTAATAGATTTAAGATATCAGAAGAAAATTAAAGGAAATAATGGGGAAAATGGTGAAGGTAAAAATAAATATGGTAGTAATAGTGAAGATTTAATAGTAAAAGTACCGGTTGGGACTACGGTTAAAGATGCTGATACTGGTGTTGTAATAGCGGATCTTACTAGAAATGGTGAAATGGCTACGATTGCTTATGGTGGTAGAGGAGGTAGAGGTAATGTAAGTTTATCTTCTCGAAATAATCCTTGTCCATCATATGCTGAGAATGGAGAACCTGGTGAAGTTAGAAATATTAAAGTTGAGCTTCGTATGATTGCAGATGTTGGACTAGTTGGTATGCCTTCGGTTGGTAAGAGTACTATTCTTTCTATGATATCTAATGCTAATCCTAAAATAGCAGACTATCATTTTACTACTTTATCTCCTAATCTAGGAGTAGTTAAGACTAAAGATAATACTTTCGTAGTAGCGGATCTTCCTGGTTTAATTGAAGGAGCTAGTGAAGGAGTAGGTTTAGGACATAAATTTTTAAAACATGTTGAGAGAACTAAGATAATTGCTCATGTTATAGATATGGCTGGTACTGAAGGTAGAGATCCTTATGATGATTATGTTGCTATTAGAAAAGAATTAGAATCTTTTAGTCCTAAACTTTTAACTAAAGAGGAGATTATTATAGCTAATAAGATGGATGGAAATAAGGCTAAAGAGAATTTAGAAGAATTTAAAAAGAAGATTAAAAATAAAAATATCTTTGAAGTTACTGCTTTAATTAATGAAGGTTTAGATGAAGTTATTAATAAATTATCTGAACTTACTAAATCAATTGAAGATACTAATTTATATGATGATGAAGTAGTAGAGAGTCATGTTTTATATAAATTTAAGAAAGAAAAACCTTTTACTATTGTTAAAGATAAAGATGTTTATGTTATTAAAGGTGATGCTGTTGAAAAATTATTTAGAATGACTAACTTTAATACTGAAGAAGCATATGAGAGATTCTCTAATAAACTTAGAAGAATGGGTATTGATGAAGAATTAGAAAAAATGGGTATTCAAGATGGGGATACTGTTAGAATATTTGATTTTGAATTTGAATGGACAAGATAACCTAAAGTTTATCTTGTTTTTTGTTATAAGTTCTTATAGGTCTTCTGCCGCATAAGAAAGCCAAATGTCTTTCTTATGATAGCAATATATACAATTTAGGGGGGTAGTAGATTTGAGTAATGGATTACGTTGTAGCACTTGCTATGATAATCTTTTTCTTTATTGTCTATATAGATAATAGAAAAAACAGGAGATAAAAAAAGATGGCACCCCCTGGGTGCCTTCATAAATCTTTTTATGGAGAGAACACCTTTTGAGACTAGGTGTTACCCATTTTTATTATGGATAAATTTTTCTTCCTATAATTATTCTACTAAAAAATTATAAAAATATCAATACCTTCTTGAAATATATATTTGTTTATGATAGAATTAATTTGTAGAATAAAGATTTGAGAGGAGGGCTCCCTATGGACAAGAAAGAATTAATAAAAATCAGCAGCTTGTTAACTAGTACTTTTGTACGTGTTGGGGGGGGGGCAAAAATCTAATCTAAATATAAATAATAATATTAATAAAGACTATGAAGTAACTAGTAGTAATACTAGTCTTTTATAGTCTTTTTACTATGGAGGAATAATTATGAATAAGTATAAGTTATATATGATATTTGGTATAGTATTATTAGGTTTATCTATTACTGGTAGTTTAGCATATTATATATGGAGTAGTACTACTACTAGTATATCAGGTAATCTATGTTTACCTGAAATATATTTTACTGGAGGAGCTACGATTAATAGTAAATTAAAACCAGTATCTAGTAAAGAAGAAGGATTAATTAAAGAAATAGAAGTAAACTTACATAAAACTTGTAATAATGATACAGCAGTAATGAATTTATATTTAAGTTTAGATTTATTACCAGTAGCATTACAAGAAAATACTTTTGTATATGAATTATATAATGGTAATAATGAAAGAATATCTAGTGGTAACTTTAGCAATAAAAAGCAAGGTGACATTATAACACTCGCAGAAAATGAAATAGTAACTAGTAATGTATCTATATATACTTTATATATTTATATAGATGGTAATAGAGATAATCCTATTACTATGACTAATCAAAACTTTAGATTTAATATCTATGGAGAAGGAACTGGAGCTATATATAAAGAGAATGTAATACAAAACGAACCAACACAACCATCTAGTTCATCATCAACATTTCTAAATACTGAAGTACTTAGAAATCAAATAGAATCTATAACCATAGAAAAGACTAATGTCGTACCAAATGATGCCAAATATAGTAAAGATATATCATCAAAACAAGATGGTAGTGTAATGTTATGGTATACAGATAAAGATAATAATAATTTATATGAAGTATCAATAGGTAGTGAGAATGGTTCTCTTGAAGCTAACACCAACGGAAGTGGTATGTTTGCATACTTAGATAACGTATCTACTTTAGATTTAAGTGGCTTAGATACTAGTAACATGACTAGTATGAGTAGAATGTTTTATAATAGTAAAAGTTTAACTAACATAGATGTATCAGGTTTTGATACATCAAAAGTAGTTAACATGAATGGAATGTTTGATGGATGCACTAATTTAGAAAATTTAGACTTATCTAATTTTGATACAAGTAATGTAACGGATGTAAATTATATGTTTAATAATTGTAATAAAATAAAAAGAATAATTTTATCTAATTTTAATACAAATAAAGTAACAAAAATGTACTATATGTTTAGTAATTGTAATTCTCTGATAAATCTAGACTTAAGTAGTTTTGATACGAGTAATGTAACTGATATGGGAGCAATGTTTAGTGGATGTAGTTCTTTAACTAGTTTGGATTTATCTAATTTTGATACGAGTAATGTGACAGCTATGTATTATATGTTTAATTTATGCAGTTCTTTAACAGAACTGGATTTATTAAATTTTAATACTAACAAAGTAAATAATATGGCTGGTATGTTTAGAGATTGTTCCAAACTTCAAAATTTAAAAATTAGTTCTTTCGATACGAGCAATGTAACAAGAATGGAAAATATGTTTTTAAGTAGTAATAGTTTAAAAGAGTTGGATTTATCTAATTTTAACACAAGTAAAGTTACTCATTTTAACAGTATGTTTTATGGATGTAGAAAATTAACAACGATATATATATCCGATTTGTGGAGTAATTCAGCAGTTACAGATTCAACAAGTATGTTTACCGGTTGTACCTCTCTTACTGGTGCAGTGCCATTTGATAGTACTAAAAAAGATGCAACTATGGCTAATTATACTACTGGATATTTAACATATAAAAAGAATACTAATTAAGAAGATACTAGTTATCTTTCTTTTTATTTGGAATTATCTAAGTTAGAAAGTATTTCACCATGAATATAATGCCTTATAGTTATTTATTACTAGACTATAAAATAGGCTAGTAATGACATGAAATGACCTAGGCATTTCATGAAAGGATATATACATTTTTTAAAAAAAAATATTTTTATTACAAAAACAATTTTAAAATATAAAAAAATGTGGTAAAATATATTATGAGTAGGAAAGGTGATATTAATGGATAGTGTTCTTTTAATTACAATATCTGCCTTTATATTGGCTGTAATACTTATTATAGTTACGATTGTTATTATAAAAAGAAATCAGAATAAGAAGTATAAAAAGGAAATAGAAGAACTAGATATAAGAAAAAATAATTTAATAGGAGTACCTGTACTTAGTGAAATAACTAAAGTTAAAGAACTTATAAAAACAGATAATTTAAAAAATAAATTAGATGATTGGGATAATACTTTTACTACAATTAGAGATGAAAAGATACCTGAACTTACTGATTTAATATCAGAAGCTGATTTTTTGATTGATAGAAAAGATTATAAACAAGCAGTTAAAAAGATTACAAATATTGAAATAGAAATAAATTCTTTGAAAAAGAAAACAGATCATTTACTTGAAGAAGTTAAATTAATTACTAATTCAGAAGAAAGAAATAGAGCTCTTATTACTAAATTAAAAATAGTATATCGTGAAGATCAAAATAAATTTGAAAGATCAAAAAAAGAATATGGTGTAATAGCGGATTATTTAGAAAAAGAAATAGATAATATTGATGATTTATTTGCTAAGTTTGAGAAAGCTATGGATAATAATGATTATGTATCAGTAGAGAAGAAAATAAATTTACTTGATGATAAAATAACTAAATTAGGTAAATTACTTGAAGATATTCCTACAATAGTATTAATGGCTACTGTATTAGTACCAAATAAAATCGATGAAGCTATAACCTACTATTATCGTATGAAAAGAGATGGTTATCCACTTGATTATTTAAATGTTGAATATAATATTAAAGAAATAAAAAATAAGATAGATAATATTATTGAAAATTTAAAGAAATTAGAATTAGGAGAATCTATAATAGAATTAAAAACTTTTATTGAATATTTTAATGAATTATATAATGATTTTGATAAAGAAAAAGAATGTAAGGATTTATTTAGACAAAATATTAAAGATTTTAGTTATAAGATAGATAATATTAATAAAGTTGTTAGGGATATTTATCTTCAGATAGATGATATTAAATATAATTATAATTTATCTGATGAAGATATTAATAAGTTTAGTATTCTTAATAAGAATTTAGAAAAAATTAATCAAGATTATAAAATATTAGTTGATCAGGGTAAAATGAAAACATTTGCTTATTCTAAATTAGTAGATGAATTAAATGGTTTATCACTTAAGTTATCTAGATTACAAGATGATTTGGATTTTCAACTTAGATCAATTACTAGTATGAAAGATGATGAAACAAGAGCAAGAGAACAGCTTGCTACGATTGAAAACTTACTTAAGAAAGCTAAATATAGACTAAAAGATTATAAAATACCAGTAATACCTAGTAGTTATTATATTGAACTTACTGAGGCACAAGATGCTATTAGAGAAATTATTAAGGAATTAGATAGGAAACCAATTGTTATTAAGATACTTAATATAAGGGTAGATACTGCTAGAGATTTGGTTTTTAAAATATATAATAAGACTAATGATATGATTAAGATTGCTAGTATGTCTGAAAAAATTATAATTTATGGTAATCGTTATAGAAGTAGTTATGAGGAAATAGATATAGCTCTTACTAAGGCAGAGGAGTTATTTAAAAGAGGAAAATATAAGGAATCTTTGGATTTATCAATGAAGAGTCTTAGTTTTATTGATAAAAATGTTACAGAAAAATTTTAAAATTATTGATTTTTAGAGTAAATTATGTTATTCTATGTATAGAGTAAATAGGGAGGAAATAAATAATGAAAATAGTAGTTGATTTTTTACTTGAATATTGGGTGTGGTTTGTGGTTGTTATTGTAATATTACTTATTACTGTTGTTGGCTTTTTAGTAGATACTAAAAAGAAAAAGAAACTTAGAGATAGTGTTAATAATAATAATAATAATGAACATATTGATAATGGAATGAATATGAATAATATGAATATGATGGGAAATATTAATGATATTAATTCTATGGGTATGAATAATAGTTTTAATGTTAATGCTTCAAATAATATGAATAATATAAATAATGTTAATGATATGAATAGTGTTAATAATGGATTCTTTAATCCTCCTATGGAACAAACAAATAATTTTGAACCTAGACCTGTAGAGAGTACTCCTATTATGAATAATAATATGAATAATAATGTTCAAAGCATTCCTACTCCAGTAGTAGAACCTAATAATATTCAAAGTATTCCTACTCCAGTAGTAGAACCTACTGTTGCTAGTGTTAATCCTATACCTGAAGTTAATATTCCTGATAATAATATAAATGTAGGAAATGTTATTCCTAACTTTGTAGATGGTATACCTAATCAAAATGTTGGTAATATTCCTTCATATAATCAGGAGCCTGTTAATAATATACCAGTTCAAAATCAAGTTCCTAATATACAGAGTGAAGTACAACCGGTTATGCAAAATGTTAGTTCTGTAAATAATATTCCTACTGGTAATATGATGGTTGGTAATGTACCAATAGATAATATACAACCAAATAATGTTGTTCCTAATATGGAAGTTCCAACTCCTAGTGTTAATTCTAATATTAATGTTCAACCTCAGGTTATGCCTACTATGAATAATCAAGTTAATGTTCAAAATGATATTCCTAATACAGTTAATACTAATATTCCTAATGTACCTGAGTTTAATCCTAATTCTAGTATAAATCCTGGAATGTCTAATCAAATGAATACTACTAATAACATACCTTATGGTAATCAAGTTAATAGTAATCAAAATATTCAAATGCAAAATGGTAATTGGAAATTATAAAATTTAGGATTTTCCTAAATTTTTTATCTAAATGGAGAGTGATTTTATGAATAATCAAGATTCACCTAATGGTGGTAGTTATAGAGCAGCACAAGGAAATTTGAATACGGTTATTAGTAATCCAAGTGTTAATATTAATGATACTATGAATATGAATATTCAAAATATGAATAGTACTTCTAATAATAATCAGGTTAATTTGAATACTATTAGTAATAATGATGTTTCTAAAATAAATAATAATGTTCAGGTTTCAAATACTAGTACTAATAATAATATACAACATTCTAGTACTAATAATAATATACAATATTCTAATACAAATAATAGTATACAAAATAATAGTAATACTACTAATAATTTTGTTAATAATAATGTTAATAATAATTATGTTGCTACTAGTGGTAATGTTAATAGAACTTATGTTGATAATAATAAACCAAAGAAAAAGACCGTATCTATTAAGATAGGGCCTGAGTTTAAAATTGCTTTTTTAATTGTGGTTATTTTGTTGGTATTTATATTCTTATTACCAATGATTAGTGATTTACTTCGTTAGATAGTTTTATTATTATATTGAAATCATCATCAGTTGCCATAATATTTTTATGTTTTTGATGACATTTTGTACAGTTATAAATTATTTTATAACTGTTTTTATATTTTTCAATACCAATTGGTTTCATTAATCCATGACAAGTACATTCTCTGTCACCAGGATTTATATCTAAGTGTTTAGAATATAAACAATATGGGCAGTGATCACGAGCAGTATAACCTAATTTAGTTACTTTTTTACCACAATTTTCGCAAATAAAACTTTCATCAATCATATTAAATTTCTTCATAATCTTATTTTATCATATATTTAAGTAAAAAAACACCCTTTTTGGTGTTTTAGTAGTAAGGATATGGTCCATATGGTGGTCTTGGTCCATAATATACAGGATATGGATATGGTCTAGGATAAAAGGCAGGAGCTAATAATCCTCCAGTTATACCTCCTAATATAAATGGAGCTGCAAATCCACCAGCAAAACGATTATCTTGATAAGGATATACCATTTTTCTATTATACATATATATAATCTCCTCTCTAATATATTATATAGAAAAATGGTATATAGGTGAAAAATACTTTATTTATTTATAAATATTTAGTATAATATATATTGTGGAGGTAATTATGGAAGATATTGTGTTTAAAAGTGATGATTTAGTAGTTATGAGTTTAATTAACTATTTTATTACTGAAAAGAATTATAATCCAATGATTATACATGGATTAAATGATGAAATATGGTTAGAAAATTTAAATGAAGATTATAAGATAGTTAGAATAGTATCTCATCATATTCATAATAAGGAACAATTAGATTTTGATAAATTTAAACTTAGTAGAATAGTGAAACAAGTTAAAAAGAAAACTTTATCTTTTAAAGTTAAAGTACTTAGTATATATACTGATTTAGAAGATGATAAGATACTTAGTAATGATGATATTTATATAAATAAAGAAGAAGATATTAATAATCCTAAGCTTACTAATGTTTTTCCTAATATAGTAGAAAAGACTAAAGTAGATGAGAATGGGCTTGAATATTTTATTAAAGTAACTGATAATATTAATCAAAAAAATGAAAGTAAAAGTAAAATTGCTGAGAAAATATTTTCTTTTAAGAAACCTATTGTTACATATAGTTTAATATTTATATGTATATTAGTATTTATATTAATGTATGTATTAGGTAATGGTTCTACAGATAATTATACTTTATTAGTATTTGGAGCTAATGTTGATACTCTTACTAAGAATGGTGATTATTATAGATTATTTACTTCAATGTTTTTACATATAGGGATATTACATTTATTATGTAATATGTATTCATTATATATAATTGGTAAAGAAGTAGAAAATGTATTTGGTAAAGTTAAATATTTAATAATATATTTACTTAGTGGTATAGCAGGTAGTATATTATCTTTAGCATTTAATCATAATACAATATGTGCTGGAGCTTCTGGTGCTATATTTGGTTTACTTGGAGCACTTTTATATTTTGGATATTATTATAGAACATATCTAGGTGCTACTTTAACTAGATCAATAATACCAGTAATTGTACTTAATTTAATTATTGGATTTACTAGTTCTGGTATTGATAATGCTGCTCATATTGGTGGTTTAGTAGGTGGTATATTAATTGCTATGGCAGTTGGAGTACCTGATAAATCTAATAATAATAATAAAATAAATGGTATTGTATTATCTCTTATATATTTTGGATTTATTATATATTTATCATTTTTTAGATAATTATATTGTAAAAATATTTAATTTATGTTACTATTTATATGTATGATAAAGAGAGGAGAGCCTTCTTATGAAAGTATTAAATATCGTTAACTACAAGTTAATTAAGAGGAGTTACAAATCTAATTTAAGTATAATAAATAATAATATAAATAAAGACTATGAAATAACTAATAGAAGTATTAGTGATTTTTCATAGTCTTTTTATCGTGAAAGGAGTTTTATATGGAAAATAATAAAGGATTAATAATAGGAATAATAGGATTAATTATAGTGATGATTGGTGGTACTTATGCTTATTATAGATGGAATAGTACTTCTAATATTAATGTTAGTGTTAAGATATCTGGTAATACTGTTACTTTTGTAGGTGGAAGTAATGTTACTGGTACTTTAACACCAGTAGATAGTAAAGAAGAAGGTATTAAGAAGGATATTACTGTTAAAGCAAGTGAAGCTGGTAGTACTATGAGTTTATATATGGAATTAACTACTATGCCTAATGAATTGAAAGAAGAATCATTTGTATATGAATTATATTATAATGATACTACTTTAGTAAAGAAAGGTAATTTTAAAGCATATAATGCAAGCAGTAATGCTAGTGGCATTACTTATGCTAGTAGTGGAGTAACTACATTAACATTGTTTACTGATAGAAATGTTAATACTACTACTGATAAATATACTTTATATTTATGGTTTAATGGTAAAGACTTTACTAATCCAAATACTATGCAGAATAAGACATTATCATTTGATTTATATGCTACTGGTAAGAATGCTACATTAAATGGTTAAAGAAGATACTAGTTTATCTTCTTTTTATTTAGAATATTCTTAGTTAGAAAGTACTTCATCCTTGAATATAATATCTAATAATTATTCATTACTAGACTACAGGCTAGTAATGACATGAAAATACCTTGGATTTTCATGAAAGGTAATAAATATATTTATTTTTTTATAATTTTATGATATATTATTATCATAGAGGAGAATAGATATGAATAAACCAGTTAGAATTGATAGTAGTAATAAGATTGATTATAATATAGAGATGTATATTAAACCTGAGTTTGTTTATGTACCACTTGAAAATAAGAATGGTACTACATATAAGTATTTAGTTAAAGAAGGAGATTATGTATATAAAGGAATGATTGTTGCTATTAATAAGGATAATAATTTTCCTGTACATAGTTCAGTATCTGGATATGCTGTATGTGGTACTAATAAATTAATTAGTAATGGTAAAAGAATTAAATGTGTTGTTATTGAAAATGATTTTAAAGAAAAATATGAAAAGAGTAAATTAAAAAGTAAAGATATTAATAGTTATACTAAAGAATTATTTATTAATGATTTAAGAGATAATGGTATATCGGGACTTGGAGGAGCTGATTATCCTACTTTTTTAAAGTATAGTATGGATAATATTAGATGTTTAATTGTTAATGGTGTAGAATGTGAACCATTTGTTTCTTGTGATAAAGCAGTTATGGCTAATTATGCTGATTCTATATTAGAGGCTATTGATAATATATTAGAAATAGTAAAGATACCTAGAGCTATTATAGCAGTTAAAAGTAATGATGTTAAGTCAATTAGAATGTTTAATAAGTATATTAAGACTTATCCTAATATTAGTTTGAGATTGGTAGAGGATGCTTTTCCTAATGGTTGGGAAAGACTAGTAGTTAGAAATACTCTTGGTATAGAATATGATAAATATCCTAGTGAAAAAGGTATTATTGTTAATAATGTTTCTACTATATATGCTGTATATGAAATGTTTAAATATAATAGACCTCTTACTGAGAGAATTATTACTATAACTGGTCCTGGTATTAAGAAAAAGAAAAATGTTAAAGTTAAAATAGGAGCTTTAGCTAGTGAGATTATTAGTAATTTAGATGGATATAAAAATATAAAGAATCCTCTCTTTATTGTTGGAGGACCAATGATGGGTAAGAGTATGCCTTGTGATGATGTTGTTATTACTAAAGATGTTACTTCTATTATTGTGATGGAAGATCATTTTGAAAAGAATTTACCTTGTATTAAATGTGGTAAATGTACGATGGTATGTCCTGCTAATATTATGCCAGTACTTATTATGGAAAATATTGATAATATAGATAATTTAAAGAAACTTAAATGTAACAAATGTATAGGATGCTCATTATGTAGTTATATTTGCCCTTCTAAAATAGAAGTTAGAGAATTTGTTAATATTGCTAAAGAGAAGGTGAATCATAAATGAAAGAATTTAAAGTAAGAAGTGGTAACTTTCTAAAGAGTAGTAATAGTACTTCTAATATGATGTATACTATATTAGTTGTTTTAATTCCATTTATTATATTTTCTACATATAAGAATGGTATTTATCCAATTATTAAAGGTTATGGTAATTTATATTTAGTATTTAAACCACTTATATTTGCTTCAGTAGCTAGTTTATTTTGTATTGTTACTGAATATTTATATTATTATATTAAGAAGGATAAAAGAAGTTTTTATAAGTTATTTAGTGAAAGTTATGCTATTATACCTGGTGTATTTTTATCTCTTGTTATTCCTATTAATACTCCTATATGGTTAGTAATAATAGGTAGTATTATAGCTAGTTTATCTAAAGTATTAATGGGAGGTTTAGGTAAAAATAAATTAAATCCTGCTTTAGTAGGTAGTTTATTTATTACAGTTATCTTTTCATCACTAACTGGTGGTTATCTTAATCCTTATGAAGTAGATGTAGTAAGTAGTGCTACTCCTCTTACTAATATGACCGCAAGTAGTTACTTAGTTACTTATGATAATTTAGTTAAACCATATGGTAGTTTATTTAACTTTTTATTTGGTAATATACCAGGAGCTATTGGAGAGACTTGTAGTTTACTTTGTATTATTGCTTTTATATATTTGACTTATAAAAAAATAATTAAATGGAGAATACCTACTAGTTATATTGGTAGTGTAACTATTATTAGTATTATTATTTGTTTAACTAAGGGTATAGGTATATGGTTTATTCTATTTAATATACTTAGTGGTGGCTTACTTTTTGGAGCAGTATTTATGGCGACTGATCCAGTAACTACTCCTATTACAAGAAGAGGACAAGTAATAAGTGGTATACTTATGGGTATTATTACTATGGGTATTAGATATTTAACACCTTTACCAGAAGGAGTACTTATATCGATACTTATAGTTAATATTATTACTATATTTATTAATAAATTAAGTGTTAAATTATATGATAAAAAGAATATAAGTAATATTATATTAATTGGTATTATTCTTTTATGTATTATATCTTCTTTTGTAATAGGTAAGAATATTATTACTAAGCCATTAGATGATACTTATGAAATATTATCTAAGGTTAAGGATGGGACTACTACTACATATGAAGTTAAAGGTATGGGATATGCTGGTAAAGGTAGTATAAAATTAAAGATTATCTTTACTAATAATAATATTTCTAATATTGAAGTAATTAGTAGTCATGAAACTTATACTAATATGATATATAGTAATGATTATTTAAATAAAATTATTAATAATCAAAATAATCTAGATAATCTAGATACTATTAGTGGTTGTACTTATACTAGTAAATATTTAAAAGAAATTGTAGAGAAGACTAAAGAAGACTATAATAAATAGTTTTCTTTTTCTGTATTTGTAATAAATTAATAGTTAGAAAGTACTTCACCCCAAATATGATAGTTTATTATGAATAGACTACAGACTATTCATAACCATTAAAGACTATTATATATAGGCTTTAATGGCAATAATAAAAAATAAAAATAACTATAAAACATTTACTTTTATATCTAGAAATGTTATAATTAATACGAGTAAAGGATTGATAAGATGGCTAAGAAAAAAAAGAAAAAAGATGATGAAAAAAAGAAATTTGAATATAGTAATGAAGTAATAGGTATTATATTAATATTAGCTTCAATTATAGGTATTGGAGCATATGGACCTGCGGGTAATTTTATTAGAGCATTTGCTATCTTTTTAGTAGGAAATATTTATATATTTTTATTAATGAGTTTATTATTACTTGGAGGATATCTAATATTAAAAAGAAAGATGCCTAATTTTAGTAGTTTAAGATGGATAGGTTTTTATATAATAGTTATTTCATTCTTAGTATTATTACATGTAAAATATATAACATTAAATAGTCAAGAAGGAGTAAAAATTATTACTGATACTTTTGATAACTTATTAAAAGCATTTGATGCTTCTTCAAATAAAGGCTTAGTAGATAGCTTTAGTTATTATATCTCTAATAGTGGTGGAGGTATGATAGGAGCTTTATTTACTTATTTATTCTATAGTTTATTTAGAGATGGTACTAAGATAGTAGTTATTACTTTAATAGTTATTGGTACAATATTATTATTTAATACTAGTATTATAGATTTAATTAAGAAAATTAAAGTACCTAAGATTAAACATGAAAAGAAAGAAAAAGAACATAGTGAAGAAGAAGATAAAAGAATTATATTGTCTTCTAAAGACATAGATAAAGTTAGTGATAAAGAAGTAGTTAGTGAACCAGATATTCCAATAAAATCCGCTACTGAAATGACTAGTAGTAATGAAGATAATAATGTAATGGAAAAACCTGAAATTAATTTAAATTATAAACTTCCACCTCTTAGTTTACTTAAAGTAGCTAAAGCTGGTAATGATAAAGAGAATGTTGAAGCTGTTAAACAGAATATTGCTACTTTAGAGAAGGTGCTTGCAGATTTTGATATTCCAGGTAAGATTAAAGAATGTCATATTGGACCATCAGTTACCCAATATGAACTTGAATTAAAGGCTGGTACTAAAGTAAATAAATTACTTTCTATTCAGAAAGAAATAGCTCTTAATTTAGCCGCTAAAGATGTTAGAATACAGGCTCCTATTCCAGGAAAGAGTACTATTGGTATAGAACTTCCTAATAAAGTAAACTCTGCTGTTTCATTTAGAGAAATATTATCTAAATTACCTGCTCCTAGTGATAAGACTATTCTTGCGGTTGGACTTGGTAAAGATATTATGGGTACAGTTAAATGGGCTGAAATTAATGCAACACCACACCTTTTAATAGCAGGTGCTACTGGTAGTGGTAAATCAGTATGTATTAACTGCGTTATAGCTTCTATTCTTATGAGAGCTAGACCAGATGAAGTAAAATTAGTAATGGTTGACCCTAAAAAGGTAGAATTATCAATGTATAATGGTGTTCCACACTTACTTACGCCAGTTGTTACTGATCCTAAGAAAGCTTCTATTGCTTTAAAAAATATTGTTGTAGAAATGGAAAGAAGATACCAAGTATTTGAAGATACTAAGTGTAAAAACATTACAGCATATAATAAAATGTGTGAAACTAATACAGATTATGTTAAGATGCCATATATAGTATTTATTATTGATGAGTTAGCAGATCTTATGTTGGTAGCCGCTAAAGACGTTGAAGATTCAATTATGAGAATTACGCAAATGGCTAGAGCAGCTGGTATTCACTTAATCGTAGCAACACAAAGACCTTCTACTGATGTTATTACTGGTGTTGTTAAAGCTAATATTCCATCTAGAATATCATTTGCTGTATCATCATCAATAGATTCTAGAACAATACTAGATCAAACTGGAGCAGAAAAACTACTTGGTAAAGGTGATATGTTATTTAAACCAATGGGTGAGAATGTTCCTATTAGAATACAAGGTGCTTTTGTAAGTGATGAAGAACTTCAAAAAATAGTAGATTATACAATATCACAACAAAAAGCTAATTATGATCACTCACTTACGGAAGATAAGAGTGGTAGTGAGAATGGTGATAATACTAAGTATGATGATGGTTATGAATCAAAAGAAGAATATGATGATCCACTATATAATGATATTGTAGATTTTGCTATGGAATTTGGTAAAATATCCGCTTCTCTTATTCAAAGAAAATATCGTATTGGATATAATAGAGCTGCTAGAATAGTAGATTTACTAGAAGAAAGAGGTATTATTGGTCCACAAAACGGTTCTAAACCAAGAGAAGTATTAATAAAGAAAGAAGTAAGTAATGATAGTGATGAATAATTACTATCTTTCTTTTAGAGGGGTAAAATGATAGATATAAAGAAACACTATTATAATATGGGTAATGAAGATATAAATATGATGTTATTTGGAGATTTACATTATTCAGATAAATTTAATGATAAAAAGCTAGACTTAATATATAACAAATTAAAAAATAGTGAGTATATCTTTATAGCAGGAGATCTATTAGATAGTACTGATGTAGTAAATAATATAGATAAGAGAGATAAATTAATAAAATTCTTAGTAAAGGTAAGTAAAAAAAGTAAAGTATTTATAACTCTAGGTAATCATGATTACGCTATTAGAAATAAACATAAAAAAATAAAAGATGATAATAATGAATTTTGGTTAGAAGTATCAAAAATAGATGGAATATATTTATCTAGATATAATAATTATTATGAAGATGATAAAATTATAGTATATTTATTAGAACAAGATTATGACTACTACTACAAGAATAAACATGAATCTAGAGAATTGTTATTAGATAGAATTAAAGAAGATAAAATGTTATTTAATAATATGGATAGTAATAAAATAAAGATTGTACTTTGTCATTCTCCTATTAACATGATTGATAATGATATTAGTAATGAACTTAAAGATTTTAATTTTATTTTTTGTGGTCATATGCATAATGGGATGATGCCATATTATCTTGATAAGATTATCAAAGGAAATAGAGGACTAATGTCTCCGGATAATAGAGTATTTGCAAATAATACTAGAGGAGTAAAAGACATAAATAATATACATTTAATTATAAGTGGTGGTATTACTAAACTATCTAAAACATCAGGAATATTTAGATATTTTAACTTTGTTTATCCCATGAGTATAGATAATATCGTTATAAAAAAAGGAAAAATCAAGAAAAAGGTTGATATTTTGTAAAAAATATTATATAATTATTAGGCAGGTGAAATTTTATGGTAATTGAATTATTTAATCTTGTTGTTAATAATAAAAAGATTATTATTGATAATGATGTTGTTATTAATGACGAACTATTAAAAACTAGTACAATTAGAAGATTAAATAATGTCCATTTTAATGGATATCTAGATAGGTTAATAGATGATACTTATGAATTATCTGGTACTCTTAGTGGTACAATGATATTACCTGATGATATAACATTAGAGGACTATGAATATAATTTTACTAGTAGTATTGATGAAAAAATAGATGAAACAAGAATAAATTTTCAAAAAACTATTGATATTACGGAAGATTTATGGCAAAATATTCTTGTGGAAATTCCTCTTAAGTGTGTTAATGATAAAAATAAAGATTTAACACTTGAGGGTGATGGTTGGAGACTAATTAGTGAGGATGATGTTAAATTAGAGAATAATCCACTAAGTAGTTTAAAAGATCTATTATAGGGAAGGAGTGAAGAAGATGGCAGTTCCATTTAGAAAAGTAAGTAAAACTAGAAGAGATATGAGAAGAACTCATTATAAAATTACCGCTAACGGACTAGTAGAATGTACTAACTGTGGTGCTAAAATTAGACCTCACAGAGCATGTCCAAAATGTGGATTTTATAAAGGAGCAGATACTTCTAAAAAAGTAGTAGAAACTAAAGTAACTGAGGAAAAAGCTCCTAAAAAAGCAAAAGCTTCTAAAAAAACTGAAGAATAATAATTAAGGATAACATAGTGTTATTCTTTTTTGTTGTAAAAAATTTTCTTTTGTGGTAAAATAAAGGCACTTTGTGAAAGGGTACTTTTAAATAGAAAGAGGGTTTTTTGTATGAAAAATTTTACAATGTATTCAGCATTACCTAGTGATATGAAACTAGATAGAGAAAGAAGTAAGGAAATAACAGGGTTTGCTTCAATTGATAAGCCGTGGCTTAAATATTATACTGAGAAGGCCACTACTAAGGAATTACCAAAGAAGACTTTTTATAGATATGCTAAAGATAATAATGAATATAATATGGGAATGAATGCTATTAAATATTATGGCTTTAAAATGACTTATAAAAAATTTTTTGATATGGTAGATAGTGTTGCTAATTCATTTGCTGCTTTAGGAGTAAAAAAGGGAGACATTGTTACTATATGTTCTCCAACATTTCCAGAAATTATTATTAGTAATTATGCTTTAAATAAAATAGGGGCAGTTGCTAATAATATAGATCCTAGGACTAATGCTAAAAGAATAGAAGAAAATTTAAACAAAGTTAATTCTAAATATTTAATAGCACTGGATATAGCTTTTCCTAAAATAAATAGTATTATTAGAAATACTAATGTTAAAATGGTTGTATGCAATTCATATACCGATTCTGTACCAGCATTATTTAAATCTATTTTTAAAAAAAAGGTAGATGAAATGCTTACTAAAAAGGGACTTCCAATACCTAATATTGCTTTTGATTGTTACGATGGTCTGTATATTTCTTGGAAAGCATTTATGAATATTGGAGAAAATACTGTAGCAAAAGAAGTAGAATATACTCCTAATATGCCTGCTGGTATGGTGTTAACAGGTGGAACTACTGGTCTTCCTAAGAGTGTTGAATTAACTAATGATACTGTTATAGCATTAATTGAACAATATAAAGATACTGATTTAGGATTAAAAAAAGGACAATCACTTCTTAATATTATGCCAGGATTTATTGCTTATGGTTGGTCATTTGGGGTAGTAATGGCTCCTGCTCTTGGAATTGAAGATATTATAATACCACAATTTGATCAAGATGAATTTGCTGATTATATTATAAAATATAAACCAAACCATATAGTTGGAGTGCCAACACACTATACTTCACTTATGAAGGACAAGAGAATGGAAAAAGTAAATTTTTCAAAATTTCTTAAATCTATTTCTGCTGGTGGTGATTATTTCTTAGAGGGTAATGAACAAGAATTTAATGAGTTTTTACATAATCATGGTTATGATAAAAATGTAATAGTAGGATTTGGACTTACTGAATGTAATTCAAGTGTTTCTACTAGACTTAATAAATGTAATGTTGTTGGTAGTGCAGGAGTACCACTTGCTAAGAATACTATTTCTATATTTGCATTACCAAAAGATGATAATGTTGAATATACTGATAAGGAACTTAAGTATGGTGAATATGGTGAAATATGTATAACTGGTCCTACTCAAATGCTAGGTTATTATAAAGATAAAGAAAAAACTGCTGAAGTTCAAATAAAACATAGTGATGGTTTAATATGGACACATACCAAAGATAGGGGTTACATGAATGAAGATGGTGTTTTATTTCCATCAGGTCGTATAAAAAGAATGATTATTAGACCAGATGGACACAATGTATGGCCAATGGAAATGGAAAATATAATAAAAAAGCATCCTTTAGTTGAAAATTGTTGTGTTGTTGGTATTCCTAGTAATACTACTACTCAAGGCGAGTTTCCAATGGCAATAATAGTTTTAAAAGAAGATTGTCAATTAACTCCAGATGTAGTTGAAGAACAATTAAGAGAGCTATGTTTAACTTATTTACCAGAAAGAGATGTACCATATGAATATACATTTGAAAAAGAACTACCACTTACTGGTGTTGGCAAAGTAGATTTTGTTAAAGTTCAAGAAAATGTAAAGAAAAAAATAAAAGTGAAATAATGATAGAACAAAAAGAACAATGTTGAAGTGTGAGGCTCATGATTGCAAAATAGGCATATTTGTGGTAAAATAATATCATCTTTATGAGAAAAAAATTTAAATGGAAAGAGGGTTTTTGTATGAAAGAAATGACTACAGAAGAATTATTAAAAGAAATAGAAGAAAATCATAATAATTCTTTATTTGAAGAAATATTTAAAAGAAGGGATAAAGAACTATATAGAACAGCATTATTTTATAAAGGAACTAAAATAAATTATTTAACATTAAAATATAATGTTATTAAATATGCTAAAGCTCTTAAGGCTTATGGTATTAAAAAGGGAAATGAAATACCTATATGTATGGCTAATACTCCTGAATTTATTTATTTACTTGGAGGTATTAGTTTAATAGGGGCTAAAGCTAATATATTTGGAGAAGGTTTTGATAAAGATTATATTACGGAAATAATAAATGGATGTAATAGTGATATTTTGTTTGCTACTGATGACAAATATGGTGTTATAGATGATTCTGTTAAAAAATCTAAAAACAAAAGGGTAGTATTAATATCTTTAACAGAATCTTTACTTAATGGTAAAAATCCATATATAAAATTAGAAAAGAAATGGTATGATTTTAAAGATAGAAGAAATGAAATTATAGATAATAGTAGTAGATTTATGTTTAGTTATGAATTTTTAAATCTTGGAAAAGAATATAAAGGTAACTATATTGAAAAAGTTAATTTAGATGATGAATTTACAATTACTTATTCAAGTGGTTCCACTAATTCTAGTAGACCTAAAGCTATAGTCCATGATGTTAAAAGTTATATTGTAATGGGTATTTATCATGATCCTAAAATATCTAAAGTTCCATCAATGAAAAATCTTAGAATGCTTGCTCATATTCCAACGCATTCTAATACTAATATTATGTCATGTATTACTGATCCATTAATGCAAGGATCAGAAATTGCAGTAGAACCTATATATGCTCCTGATCATTTTGTATATAGTCTACTTATAAATAAACCAAGTTTTGTTACCGCTACTAGAAGTTTCTTTGTAAGGTGTGCTAATGATATTTTAAATAATAAGAAGTTTAAAAATGTTAAGATGCCATTTTTACTAGTACCAATGATAGTAGGAGAGCCAAACTCTATTGGTGAAGAAAAGTTTTGTAATAAATTTTTAAGAAAAGTAAATGCTGGTAGTAAATTTACTCATTCACCATTATCTCCGGTTGTGATGTCAATGGCTGGAGGAGACTGTGAACATGGTGGTTTATTCTTTGTATTATTTAAAGAATGGCAAAGAAAAAAATTAAATTATTTATTAAAGAAAGAAGATAAAGGACTTAGAACATATAATATGGTCCATGTTGATGTTCTTGATAAATTTGGTAACTCTTGTGAACCTGGAGAAATAGGTAGAGTAGTAGCTAATTCACCTTGTACTATGCTTTATTATAAAAATAATCCTGAAGCTACTGATAAATTCTTTATTAAAGATAGTTTAGGTAAAGTATGGGGAGACTGCTGTGTATATGGTTATAAAGATAAATATGGTGAAATTCATATGAAAGGTAGAATTAATTCTGAAGATAAGATACAACCATTTCAAATAGCGGATACTGTTTTAAAAGATACAAAAAATATTTTATCTTGTGAAGTTATAAAAATAGAAGATAAATATGTAATTCATTTTGTTGCTATGCCTGATGCTAAAATCAAAGATACTAATAAATTAATTATGAGTATTTATAAAAGATGCTTAAAAATATTTGGAAAAGAAATTACTTCACAATTTGTCTTTAATAAGAGAAATGAATTTCCTCTTAGTGGATGTGGAAAGAGAAATAATATTGCACTTACCGAGGAAGGTATACCTAATAATTCACTTATAGTTGTTTCTGGATTAGGAATAGAAAATTATACAGTAGAAAATAATAAAAAGAAGATAAAAAAGCTATAAAAGTACTATAACTTTTTTTCTTTTTGTGGTACAATTGTTATAAGGTAGGTGGCTAGTATGAATGTAAATGTTAATTTAGCATTCTTAAGTTTAAGTATATTATATATTGCATTTTTAAATGTTGTATTTTTAAAGAAAGGTCATATTAAAACTTTTGAATTAGATACATTTGGAAAGTTAATTACGTTAAATCTTATTGGTATTTTATTAGAGTTTGGTTGTATATTTACAATAAAATATTCTTCAAGTGAAATATTAATTGAAATTGTTAATAGATTATTTTTATTATATTTAGTAACTTTTGTATTTTTATTTAGTTTGTATGTTTTTTCTATATCATTTGATAAAGCAAATAAAAAGAATAATACTTTGAGAATGATTATAATGTTGATGTATTTATTTTCAGTATTTTTAATATTCTATCTTAAATTAGATATTTATAATAAAAATAACATTATATATTCATATGGGCCTAGTACTAATGTAGTTTATATTATTTCTACTATATGTGTTATATTATGCTTTGTTTCGATGATTAAAAATTATAAAGAATTAAAATCTAAGAAATATTTACCATTATTCGTATTTATAATAGGTGGTTCTGTAGTAGCATTGATTCAAAAAATAAATCCTGCTCTTACTTTGGCTACTTCGATGGAAGCATATTTGCTTATGATTATGTATCATACAATTGAAAATCCTGATATGAAAATTCTAGAAGAAGTACATAGAGCAAAAGAAATTAGTGATAATGCTAATGAAGAGAAGACTATGTTCTTATATAATATGACTAATGAAATAAGAAATATTACTAAAGATATTGATTATTCTGCTGATGATATATTAGATGAAACGAGTAATAAAAAGGTTGATGTTGAAGTTATTAATGATGCTGCTAGAGAGATAAAGGGTAGTACTGCTAAGTTTACTACAATGACTAATGAAATACTTGATATAAATAGTATTGATAGTGCTAGTATCAAGGTGTATAATGATAAGTATAATGTTAAATTAATTATTAAGGAATTAGTTACTGTATATAGTAAAAAATGTAATGTTAAGAATATTGATTTTCGTCCTAGTATAGCTAGTGATATACCTGAATATTTATATGGTGATAGTGTTGGTCTTAAACAAGTGTTAGATATTATTTTAGATAATAGTGTTAAATACACTAGTAGTGGTTATATTGAATTTAATGTTAATACTATCATTAAAAATAATATAGCAAGACTTATTATTACTGTTGAAGATTCTGGTACTGGTATGAAAGCAGAAGATATAATTAAAGTATTTAATAAAAAGAATGATCGTAATGAAGATTCTCTTAATTTAAATAATAATTTATACAATGCTAAAGCTTTAATTACTTTAATGGGTGGTACTATTATTCCTAGTAGTATATATGGAACTGGTACTACGATGAAGATAGTACTTGATCAAAAAGTAGCAAAAGAAGCAGATGAAAAATTAGATAAATATGAAGAAGTATATGATAAAAAGAAAATCCTTTTAGTAGATGATAATATATCTACTGAAAAGATTGTTAGTAAAATACTTAAAGATACTAACATAGAATTAGATTATGTTAGTTTAGGTAAAGAAGCGTTAGATAAAATTAGAGGTAAAGAGAAATATGATTTAATATTACTTGATGAAGTTATGGATCCGTTAGATGGAGTAACTGTTATGAAGAAATTTAAAGATATTAGAAGCTTTAAAACTAATGTTATCTTACTTACTAGAAATAATGAATATGAATATAATGAAGAATATTTAAAATATGGTTTTAGTGGCTATTTACTTAAACCTATTAGTAAAGATAAATTATTTGAAATAATTGATAAGTACTTGAAATAGTACTTATTTTCTTTAATGTTTTATGAGAAAGACTTAAGACTTTCTCATACCCTGGAAGACTACAGGCTGAAATGGAAATAATAAGCAAACATAAATTTGCTTTTTTTAAATTTCTATGCTATAATATTTGGCATCGAGGTGATGTATAATGAATTTTATTAATAGAGAGCATTTTGATATGTTTTTAAAAAATTTAAAATTTTTAGGAGTTGGTTCGCAAGGTGTTTGTTATTTAGATGGAAAACATAAAGTAGTATATAAAGTATTTCATACATATTTTGACAAGGAAAAAAGTGATTATAGAATACAAGAAATATTAAGATTTAGTAATATAGTTAATGATACATTTATATGGCCTAGTGATGTTATTAATGTTAGTGGAGAAATAGTAGGATATACGATGCCTTATGTTAGAGCTAAGAGTTTATATGAAAATGATCCTTTATTAGTGGATTTAAACGCTTTAGAGAGAGCTTCAGTTAAATGTACTGAAGATATAGAATTAGTTACAAATAAAGGTGTTGCTATATATGATCTTATGTATAATATCTTATATGGTAATGGTAAAATTAATATTATTGATACTATGGAATATGGTAATGGTAGAGTAATACTTAGTAAAAATATGAAAACTTTTGATTATGAAGTTAAATTATTCTTGGTTGATAATTATTTTAATGAGTTTGTTAATGAAAATAAAATGCTTAGAGAAATGTATTTATCTGATACTAGTGCTTTAGAGTTTTTAAAGTTATTTAGAAGTAAACTTAGTGAATATGTAGGTCAAGATGTTGATAAACTAGGAAAAGCTAAATCTTTAGTAAAGAGAAATAGTAAACCTAAATATATTAGATATGTAGAAGAAAATGATAAGTATGAATAAAAGAACTGCTATATTGAAATATTATGATGGTAATAGAAAAATTTATTTATGAAAAAAATAATACTAAAGTATTGACAAAATGATAAAATGGTAATAAAATTTTAATCAAGAAAGAGGAATAGACTATGAGAACAAGTATGACTATAGTTAAATTAAATAGTTGGCAATTAGGCTTATTTGTGGATAAGTCTATTTACTCGTGGAATTAAATTAATATAAATATTATTAATGTAATTTATAGACTTATCTTTATTAGATAGGTCTTTTTTGCATATTTAATAGGAGGATATTATGTATATATTAAGTAAACGGTGGTGTTTAATTAAATAATTTATAAATATAGAAAGAGAGGAAGATGAAAATGAAAAATATAATTTTAACAGGAGATAGACCAACAGGTAGATTACATATAGGACATTATGTTGGGTCTTTAAAAAGAAGATATAAATTACAAGAAGAAGGTAATTATGATGAATTTTATATTATGATAGCGGATTCACAAGCTTTAACTGATAATTTTGATAATCCAGAAAAAGTAAGAAAAAATGTTATGGAAGTAATGCTTGATTATTTGGCAGTAGGACTTAATCCAAATAAGATTACTTTTTTTGTTCAGTCAGAAGTTAATGCTTTGACAGAACTTACATACTATTATATGAATTTAGTAACTTTACCTAGAGTACTTAGAAATCCTACGGTTAAAAGTGAAATTAATAGTAAAAATTTTAACGAGAGTATTCAAGTTGGTTTTGCTACATATCCTATTAGTCAAGCTGCTGATATAACAGCATTTAAGGCTAATATTGTACCAGTTGGTGATGATCAAGAGCCAATGATAGAACAGACAAGAGAAATTGTTAAAAGTTTTAATAGAATTTATGATACAGATACTTTAGTACTATGTGAATCATTACTTCCGGATAATATTTATCAAAGAAGACTTGTAGGTACTGATGGTAATGCTAAGATGAGTAAGTCTTTAAATAATTGTATATACTTATCTGATGATAAAGAAACTATTAAAGAAAAAGTTTTTAGTATTAAGACTACTTCAAGAAGAATAGATGAACCAGGAATAATTGATGGTAATATTTTATTTATGTATTTAGAAGCATTTTGTGAAGATATTCATTTTAAGAAATATTATTCGGAATTTAATAATTTAGATGAATTAAAAATAGCTTATCAAAAGGGTGGTATTGGAGATGCTTCAGTTAAAAGATTTTTGACTGATGTTATTAATGATGAACTAACTCCTATTAGAGAGAGAAGAAGAGAATATGCTGAAGATTTAGAAAAGGTATATAATATTTTAAAGAAAGGTACCAATAAGGCTAAGAAGACTGCTGATAAGACAGTTATGGAAGTAAAGAAAGCTATGAAATTGAATTATTTTGAAGATAATGAATATTTAAATGAATTATTAAATAGTAAATAATATATTGTTATAATTTATTGATTACTAGTTAAAAATATGATATATTTATATTGATATTAATATAGAAAAGGGTTGGTATTATGAGTATAATAGATATTATAACTAAAAAGAAGAATAAAGAAGAACTTACTGAAGAAGAAATTAAATATGTAGTAAATGGTTTTGTTAGTGGGGATATTAAAGATTATCAAATGTCTGCTTTACTTATGGCAATAGTAATTAATGATATGACGGATAATGAAGTTATATATTTAACTAAATATATGATGTTATCTGGTAGTATGCTTGATTTAAGTACTTTAAGTAATGTTGTTGATAAACATTCTACTGGTGGTGTAGGAGATAAAACTACTTTAATAATATCTCCAGTAGTTGCTTCTCTTGGCTGTAAAGTTGCTAAGATGAGTGGTAGAGGACTTGGTTATACTGGTGGTACTATTGATAAATTAGAATCAATACCAGGATTTAATGTTAATTTATCAAAAGAACAATTTATTAAAGAAATAGAGAATATTGGTATGGCTATTACTAGTCAAACTGAAGATATTGCGGTAGCGGATAAGAAAATATATGCTTTAAGAGATGTTACTGGTACTACTGAGAGTATACCTCTTATTGCTTCTTCAATTATGAGTAAGAAGATAGCATCGGGATCTAAAAATTTAGTGCTTGATATTAAGGTAGGAGAAGGTGCTTTAATTAAAAATATTACTGATGCAAGACGTTTAGCTAATTTAATGATAAAGATAGGTCATGAAAATGATATGAGAGTTATTTGCTTACTTACTAATATGAATATACCATTAGGTAATAATATTGGTAATTCATTAGAGGTATTAGAGGCTTTAAATATATTATATTATGGTTATGATAATAATTTAATGAGATTATGTATAGAACTTGCTAGTTATATGGTTAAATTAGGACTTAATATTTCATATGAAGAAGCACGTAATATGGTGGTTAAAGCTATTAAAGATAAGAGTGCTTATAATAAATTATTAGAGTTTATTAAATATCAAGGAGGAGATATTAATAGTCTTCCTAAGAGTAAATATATGTATGAGATAAAGAGTGTAAGTAGTGGATACTTATATGATATTCATTCTTTAGAAGTAGCTAAATTATCTAGTAGTTTAGGAGCAGGTAGAAAAAATAAAGATGATAAAATTGATTATTCTGCTGGTGTTATTATTAATAAAAATATTAATGATATAGTAGAGGTAGGAGATACTATTATGACTTTATATACTAATAAAGAAGTACCTAATATTGATATTAATAAGTTGTTTATTATTAGTAATAATAAGAATGATGATAATAAATTAATATATGAAGTAATAGAATAATATTTACAAAATTAGTAATTTATAGTATTATATATAGGAAAGAAAGAAGGAAAAATATGAATGATTTAAATATGGATAAATTAGTAAATTTTTGCAAGCAATATGGATTTATATTTCAAGGAAGTGAAATATATGGTGGACTTGCTAATACTTGGGATTTTGGCCCAGTAGGTGCACTTCTTAAAGATAATATAAAGAAAGCATGGCTTAAGAAATTTGTTCAAGAAAATGAATATAATGTGGGACTTGATAGTGCTATTTTAATGAATCCTAAAACATGGGAGGCATCAGGTCATTTAAAGACTTTTTCTGATCCTTTAATAGATTGTAGGGAATGTAAAACTAGACATAGAGCAGATAAACTTATTGATGAATATGCACATTCGGAAATTGGGGATGCTATGACTCAAGAAGAGATGATGAATTATATTAGAGATAATAAAATTCCTTGTCCTAAATGTGGTAAGAGTGATTTTACTGATATTAGACAATTTAATTTGATGTTTAAAACATTCCAAGGTGTAACTGAAGATGCTAAGTCTACTATTTACTTAAGACCAGAAACTGCTCAAGGTATATTTGTTAATTTTCAAAATGTACAAAGAAGTATGAGACTTAAAGTACCTTTTGGTATTGGTCAAGTAGGTAAATCTTTTAGAAATGAGATTACTCCTGGTAACTTTATATTTAGAGTAAGAGAATTTGAACAAATGGAGTTAGAATTTTTCTGTAAACCTGGTACAGAACTAGAGTGGCATAAATTTTATAAAGATTATTGTTATAATTATTTATTATCTCTTGGTATTAATAAAGATAAATTAAGACTTAGAGATCATTCTAAAGAAGAACTTTGTTTTTATAGTAATGCTACTACTGATATTGAATATTTATTCCCATTTGGCTGGGGAGAATTATGGGGAATTGCTTCAAGAACTGATTATGATTTGACTTGTCATCAAAAAGTATCTGGAAAAAATATGGAATATATTGATCCAGAGACAAATGAAAGATATATTCCTTATGTAATTGAACCATCAGTAGGTGTTGAAAGAACTATACTTACGGTTTTATGTGATGCTTATCATGAAGAGACATTAGATGATGGTACGACAAGAGAAGTAATGAAATTTCATCCATTTTTAGCTCCTTATAAAGCTTGTATTTTACCTTTGGTTAAAAAATATCATAGTGAAAAGGCAATGGAAATATATAAAAAATTATCTAAATCATTTGCTACTACTTATGATGAATCTGGTAGTATTGGTAAAAGATATAGAAGAGAGGATGCACTTGGTACTCCATATTGTATTACTATAGATGATGAAACTATTAATAGTGGTACTGTTACTATTAGAAATAGAGATACTATGAAGCAGGAAATTATAAAAATTGAAGATATAGAAAATTATATTAATGAGAGAACAAAATTCTAAAAAATTCTCTCTTTTTCTTTACATATATACTTTTAATATGCTATAATTATTATGAAAATAGTAGGTGATGCAAGTGGAAGAAAAAAACAAGAAAATAGAATTATATATAGAAGGTAAGATTAAAGAGTTAGAATCTAATTTAATGTATGTTCCTAATGAAAATAAGAAAAAATTACTTATGGCATTTATGAATAGAAATGAAGATATTGAAATAATTGAAACAAGAATAGATACTATTTTTAATAATAGTGTAGCAGCATATAAAGAGAATATGGAAAAAGTAGGTTTTCCTTACGAAGATGTAGTAGCGGTATATGAAAAAATTTGTAAAATGAATAAGACAACTGCTAAAATGTATTTAAGAGGTGGTATTGTACCATATCTTTTACTAGGAGAAGCTTCTAAAAGAAAACATAGTAATTTAGATTTTCTTTGTAGTAAAAAAGATATTCCAATGATAAGAGAATTATTTAGAAAAAATGATTATTATGATCCAAAAAGAGATAGTCTTACTTATACTATTAATAATATAGACTATGGTTTTCAAGTTATTGTTGATAAAGTTAAAGTTAATATAGCTGTTTTTGAAGAAAATGATAATGGTATTATTGAATATAGTTTTGATTGTCATAATAGAATAGGTGTTATTAAAAATATTAATGCTAAACTTAGTGAATATATTATGCCTTATGTTTCTTCGGATAATAAAAAGTATATGACTTTATCTTTGGAATTAATTGTAGCAGATAAGCTTATGTTAAATAGAGATAAAGATAGAGAAGACATTGAAAAAATTAAAGAATGTAATGGTATTAGTGAAGAAAGAATTAAGAAGATACCTCTTCCAATAGTTAAAAAAGTAAAATTAGTTGGAGATAATTTAGAATTTACTACTACTATGCCAAGAATTAAATTGGATATCCCTAAAAGGCAGAAGAGTATGGGATTTATTAATATTGGAACTATTCTTTTGTTAATTGCAGTTGTAGTATGTTTTATATTAGGTAATAGATAGACTTTACAAAGTCTATTTTTTGTTATAAAATAATTTTGTGATGTTTATGGAAGAATTATTTAATAAATGTGAATTATGTCCAAGAAAATGTATGGTTAATAGAAATATAGGAGAGATAGGATACTGCAGAGCTTCAAATAAAATGAAGATTGGTGGTTATCATCTTCATATGTGGGAAGAACCTGTTATTACTGGAGATAAAGGTTCTGGTACGATATTCTTTTCTTATTGTAATTTAAGATGTGTATATTGTCAAAATTATGATATTAGTTTTAATTGTATAGGTGAAGAAATAACAGTAAATAGATTAGTAGATATAATGTTAGAATTACAAGATATGGGAGCATTAAATATTAATTTAGTTACACCTAGTCATTATATTCCTTTAATAAGGGATAGTATTATTATAGCTAAAGATTGTGGTTTAACTATTCCTATTATATATAATACATCTGGTTATGATAGTGTAGAATCTTTAAAATTATTAGAAGGATTAATCGATATTTATTTACCTGACTTTAAATACTATAATGATAAATTAGGTAAATACTCTAATATTAGTAATTATTTTGAAACTGCTAGTTTAGCATTAAAAGAAATGTATAGACAGGTAGGTAAATTAAGATATAATAAAGATGGTATTTTAGTAAAAGGAATGATTGTTAGGCATTTGGTGTTACCTAATAATTATGATGATTCTAAAAAAATTATTAAATATTTATATGATTATTATAAAGATAATATTATTATTAGTATTATGAATCAGTATACTATAATTAGAAAGTTAGAATATTCTGAATTAAATGATAAAGTTGATGAAAAAGAATATGATGAGATAATTAATTATGCTTATGATTTAGGTGTTAGAAATGCTTTTATACAAGAAGATAGTAGTCAAAGTGATAGTTTTATTCCTTCGTTTAAAGGAGATATGATTATTTAATATTTTACTAGAATATCTTTTAGTATATGGATATTTATTAGTTAGAATGTACTTCACCCCAAATATGATATCTTATGATTGTTCATATATAGACTATATAATAGGCTATATATGATGGGGTAAGACTATGGCTTAGCCTACAAAAATAATTGACAAGTATTATAAAATATGGTATAATCGTAATACATTTCGTTTGAAATCTAGGGGGAGTAGGTTAAAATGAAAAATAGTTTTGTAATAGAATATTTAAATGAAAATGAATTTAGAAAAAAAGAAAGAGCTGTAAAAAAATACAATATGCTTGCTTATAAAAAATTAGTATTTGATTTTTATCCAGCATTTAGAGATGGAAATTTTATGGGTGTAATAGTATCTAAAAATACTAAAGATGGTATTACTAAATATGAATTAAAGTTACCTACTGATAGAATGTTTGCTGCTGTTCATGGTGATGTTAAATTACATTATACGGTTTATGAAAATCAAAAATTAGTAATGCTTGATACTTTAACACCAGAAGATATTTTAACTGAAGGTCATCAAAAAGAACTTTCTACTTATAAGGGTGTTATGGTATCTAAATCTCATGCAGATAGAGATATGTTTAAGATAAATTTACTAAATATGCTAGATAAATAAGAAGCTTTGGCTTCTTTTAGTCTGTTTAATTTATTACTTTATTAATTAGTAAATACAATATTGTGAGGGATAGTATGAAAATAGATTTCGATAATTATGAATATAAAGAAATAGTAAAGGATATTTTAAATAATAGAGAATTTAAAAAGATAGAATTATGTCCTCATCATAAGATTAATAGACTTGTTCATTCTAAAAGAGTATCTTATTATTCTTATAAAATATGTAAGAAATTAGGATTTGATTATGTTAGTGCCGCTAGAGGAGGATTACTTCATGATTTCTTTTTAAATAAATATAATACTAAAAATAGTAGAAAACTTCTTATTAGTCATCCTTCTATTGCTTTAAATAATGCTAAGAAGCATTTTGTTTTGTCAGATAAAGAAAAGAATATTATTAAGTGTCATATGTTTCCTGTTAGTATTAGTGTATTTCCTAAATACCGTGAAAGTATAGTAGTAAGTTTAGTAGATAAAGTTATGTGGTTTTATGAAAAGGCAACTGGTTATTCTAAAGAAATTAATTATAATCTTGGAAAAGCCGCTATTTATGTATTTTTATTTTTAAATAGTTAAACTCAAATATTATAAAATGTTTGAGTTTTTTTATTAAATTTTATATTTTTGTGGTATACTATATCTAGGTGGTAGAAGTGGAGAAAAGAAGAAGAAAAAGGAAGATTAAAATAGGGAGGGTTTTGGCTTTTGTTATTATTCTTATTTTAATAATTGGGATTATTATATTTTTTACTAGTAAAGGAAAGAATATTTCTATTGGTAAAAGTTCAATGTATTTAGCAAGTGATAATAATAAAGTTACTACTTATATTATTGATGAAGATAATAATCTTAAAGAAAATAGTGAACTTGTTCGTGGTAAGAAAGTTATTTATTCTGGTAAAAAGGTTAATATGAATGATAATGAGTATTTACTTATAGAATTTGATAATAAAGAATATTATGTTAATGCTAAACAATTAGTTAAAAATGTTAAAGATGTTGTTTTAGAAAAAGAAAGATATGTTAGAACTTCAGTTACAGTATATGAAAATGAAACTGATTCAAAGATTGCTTCTTTTATTAAAAAAGGAAATAAACTTGATATTACTGGTTATGATAAGTTATTAGATGATGGTAATGTTAATATGTATAAGATTAAATATAATGATACTGAAGGTTATGTATATAGTAAATATTTAGTTAATGATAAGGAATCTGCGGATAGTGTTTATAATGAGAATGGTGTTTATGATATTCATAAAGATAGAAAATTTAAGGGAAGAGAATTATATGGTGGTAAGGCTTCTACTTTAGATTATTATCCTTATGAAAGAGTTGAGTTTGAAGATAATAAATTGCTTAAGAAAGCTAAAACGATGTATTTAAATGCTGGTACAATTGGTTCTATTGATAGTTATTTAAAGATTGCCAAGGAAAATGGCGTTAATGCTATAGTGGTGGATATTAAGGATGGAGCTCTTGCTTATTCTTCTAATATTGCTAAGGAAATATCTCCTACTGCATATGCAACCGCTATTAACGATAATAGTAGTTATAAGTCGGCTATTGATAAAATTAAAGATGCTGGTATTTATGCTATTGGTAGAATTGTTGTATTTAATGATGTTCATTATGGTAAAGACCATCCTGATGATTGTATTAGTTCTACGGCTTCAAGTAGATTATGGCCATCGGCTTATAGTAGAGGTGCTTGGTATTATAATGTTGAACTAGCTAAAGAGGCGGTAAAGGAAATGGGCTTTAATGAAATTCAATTTGATTATGTGAGATTTCCAGAAGATGCTTATAATATGTCAATAAAGGGTAATAGTGATTTTAAAAATAAATATGATGAAGAAAAGGCTGAGGCCGTTCAAAACTTTCTATTTTATGCAACAGATCAAATTCATAAAGTTGGTGCTTATTTATCTGTTGATGTCTTTGGGGAATGTTCTGGAGAATATGTAACGGCTTATGGTCAGTATTGGCCTGCGATTTCTAATATTGTTGATGCTATTAGTTCAATGCCTTATACGGATCATTTTGGTAGAGGTGTTGATACTTGGACTAATGCTTATCAAACTGTATATAATTGGGCTAAAGGGGCCGCTACTAGACAAAAAGAGATTCCTACGCCGGCTGTTGCTAGAACATGGATAACTGCCTATGATACACCTTATTGGAAGCCTACTGTTATTTATAATGCTAGTAAGATAGAGGATCAGGTTAGAGCTTTATATGATGCTGGATTAGATGGTGGATTTATTACTTGGAATTCTGCTTCTAGTTTAGCAAAATATGAACAAATTAAAACGGCTTTTAATAAAGATTATGAATAGGAGATAATGATATATGAAAATAATTGAAGTTGAAAATAATAAATATGAAATTATTAAAGATTATAAAAATGGGTTTGATGAAGAGGAATTTATTAATCATTATACGGACTTTTTTGAAGATTATGATTATATAGTTGGAGATATTGCTTATGGTAAACTTAGATTAAAAGGTTTTTATTCGGATGGTAATAAGAAGGCTAAAAATATTAATAATTTTAAATTTGCTAGTAATTACTTAGAAAATGATTGTGCTGTTGATTGTAAATATTATATTTTAAAAAAAATAAATTTATAGTAAATACTTAAAAATAGTATTTGCTTTTTTGTTATCTTTTGGTTAACTTTGATTGTTTGATAAGGAGTTTATTGTGTTATATAAGATAATTGATGGTATTTTTATATTTTTTTGGTAATGTATTAATGTATCTAGGGGGTATATATGTTTAAAAAAAATAAGATTAAAGATGTTATTAATAAGAGTGATAATTTAATAAATGGGATATTTATAGTAGATCTTTTAGATAAGGGATATTTAGATAAGTATATGGACTATCTTAGTGATAATAAAATATATATTGAATGTCCTACGATTATTAAGAAAAAATATTTAACGGAATATGAACAATTTTTATGTATTTTAGATAACTTTATTACATATACTATTAATTATTTTAGCAATATTGAACTTATATATATTATTCTTCCTTTATGTATTGCTAACGATAAGGATAATATTTTTTTAACTAAGAAATATTTTTATGATAATAGTAATATTACATATTTTAATAAAGAATTTAATAAATTAATTATAGAAAATTTTTATAATAATTGTCTTGTACTTAGAAATGAACTTGATAAGCTTTTTATGGCTGTAGGTTTTGATTTAGATAATATTGATAAGGATAATTATAATGATTTACTGAAAATGGTTAATTTAATAGAAGAAATATGCTTTATTAATCGTGGGAAATATGGTATTATTGCTTTATTTGAAAAGATTAATGATAATAATTATAATATGTTTTTTATGCAATATGAATTATTATTTACTATGTATAAAAAAAAATGGCATTTTGTTATGGAATATAGAAATTTTAAGGAAAGTAGTATATAAAAAAGTTAACTTTGGTTTGTTAACTTTTTTTTTGGATATTAAATTATTTTATTTTAAAGTTTTTTAGTAAAAATAAAAAACCTTATTTTAAGGTTTATATTTTATAAATGGTGCCTCGTTGGAGATTCGAACTCCAGACCCTTTGATTAAAAGTCAAATGCTCTACCGACTGAGCTAACGAAGCAAATAATAAATTTGGTTGCCCCGGCTAGATTCGAACTAACGAGTGCCACAGTCAAAGTGTGGTGCCTTACCGCTTGGCTACGGGGCATTCAATAACCAAACAAAAGTGGTGGAGGGACATGGATTTGAACCATGGAACCCGAAGGAACAGATTTACAGTCTGCCGCGTTTGACCACTTCGCTATCCCTCCAAAAAAATGGTGCCGAAAACAGGAATTGAACCCGTAACCTACTGATTACAAGTCAGTTGCTCTACCAATTGAGCTATTTCGGCAATGGTGGGCGATATAGGACTCGAACCTATGACCCCTTGCTTGTAAGGCAAGTGCTCTAACCAACTGAGCTAATCGCCCATTGTCTCATGACATTTAATACTATACCATCTCTTGGTACTGTTTGTCAAGAGGTTTATAAAAAAAAATAATTTTTTTTACATTTTGTCAGTTATTTCTTTTATTTTTTTATTAATCCATATTTCTAGATTATCTTTTAGAGGAGTAAATCCATTTTTTGTTTCAGCCATTCTTTTGAGTTTTGTACCATCATTTTTATAATCTATATCTTTAATACTTAGTTTTAATTGATTATCTTTATCACTAACATCTACTACTTCGGCATAGATGGAATCTCCAATTTTTAGATAGTCATTAACATTTTTTACATAGCCATAAGATATTTCTGATATATGAATCAATCCGTCATAATTATTATCTTCACTGTTAACAAAAGCTCCATATTTTTGAACTCCTGTTACTTTTACTTTGATAACATCATTTTTTTTTACTTTTCCCATACTATCTTCCTCACATTTGTTATTATAACATTTTTTTTGAAATTTTAGAATATTTCTTGTACTTTTTTTAAAAAAAATATATAATAATTAATGGGTGAGAAAATGGAAAGTAAAGAAATTGAAATAAAAATTAATGAAGTACTAGATAAAATTAGACCTTATTTAGAAAATGATGGTGGCTCTGTTAAGTTCAATAGATATGAAAATGGTATTGTTTATGTTACTTTAATTGGTGCATGTGCAGGATGCCCAATGGCTGCTTCTACACTTGAAGATGGTATTGAAACTGCTTTGGTAAATGAAATTCCAGAAGTAATTAAGGTTATAAACGAAAATTAGTTTTTCGTTTTTTTTAACCATTCTACAGGGGGTAGATTTGAATATTTTTTTAAATATATATAGATTTTGTATATGTATACTTCATATTTGTCAATATTGTTTATTATATTGTTTAGTTCTTTTTCCTTTATTATTCCTTGAATTATATCGTTATATATTTTAAAGTAAAAACTAGGATAGAGAATACGGGAGAATAATACTCTTATTCCATAATCGGAATATTTTTGATAATAAAAATAATTATCTAATTCTTGAAATATATTTTTATTATTGTTAAAAAAAGATATTTTTATATATTCTGCTAAGTCACGAGATTTGTGATCAATAATGATATTCAATGGGTCTTCTAGTGAATGATATAGGTTATTATGGGATAATACTTTATTATCATATATTGTTTTAGGTGTTTCTTTTTTTGTATATGTAAGGTATGATATGGCATTTTCTGCTAATCCGATAAAATAATCAAATGATTCACGGATAAGGGGATATTTTTTACTATTTTCTCCTATTTGGGTTTCATAATAATCTATCATATTACTCCAAAGTATTTGCCAGTTATTTCTTTCTAATGTGTTTATTTTAGGTAAAGATATTGAAGAAAACTTAGAAATAGTTGCTAAATCTATATTAATTTTATTTGATTGTAATATTAAAATATAATAGCTACTATTTATTTTAGTTAGGGGATTATTATATTTATTGAATATTATTTTATTAATGTTTAAATAATTATTTAGGTATATATTTAATTTTGCTATGTCTTCAATTAATGCTATGTTAATATTATATTCTTTAAAGATATAGTTATTATTATTTGTATTGAAATAGTAATTATTATTTTTTTGTTTAATGTTTTCTGGTGATAAATTGTAATAAAATTCAATAATATTTTTCATAATATCCCTCATTTAATTTTATTAAATAAAGATTAAATATAGACTAATAATTTTAATTGTGATAAAATTATGTTAGAGGAGAAAAAGATGAAAAGGACGATAAAGGATTTTGATTTAGAAGGAAAAAAAATAATTATTAGATGTGATTTGAATGTTCCTATTGAAAATGGTGTAATTACTGATGATACGAGAATTATTGCTAGTCTTAGGACAATTAAATATGCTTTAAGATTTAATACTAAGATTATTTTATTATCTCATTTGGGAAAAATTAAAACAGAAGAGGATAAAAAGAAAAATAGTCTTTATCCGGTAGCGGAAAGATTAAGAGAATATTTGAATACTGAGGTTTTATTTTCTCCTGATACTTGTAGTGATAGGCTTACTGATATGGTTAATAATATGAAAGAGAAAAGTGTTTTACTTATAGAGAATACTAGATTTGAAGATGTTCCTGATAAAAGAGAATCGGAATGTAATGATGATTTAGCTAAGTATTGGGCTAGTCTTGGTGATATATTTATTAATGATGCTTATGGTACTTGTCATCGTAATCATACTTCAATAACTGGTATTCCAAAATATTTACCTAGCGGAGTAGGATTTTTAGTAGAAAAAGAACTTCAGAAGATTGATAGCGTATTAGATGCTAAAACTCATCCTTTTATAGCGGTACTAGGAGGTAAGAAGGTTGATGATAAGATTGTTTTAATTGAATCGTTATTACAAAAGTGTGATAAACTTTTAATTGGTGGAGCAATGTCTTTTACTTTTCTTAAAGCTGAAGGTTATGATGTTGGCAAATCTATTGTTAGTTTAGAGCATTTGGGTTTTGCTAAGGATATGTTAGATAGGTATGATGATAAAATAGTATTACCTGTAGATTTTATGACCGCTGATGGGGAAAAGAAAATCAATGATTTTAATGATAATGATATTGGTTATGATATTGGTAGTAATTCTATTAAGATATTTAATAAAGCATTAGAAACTGCTAAAAGGGTTATTTTTAATGGACCAATGGGTTTGTTTGAAGATAATAAGTATGCTAAAGGAACAAGAATGCTTTTTAAATGTTTAGATAAAAATAAAGTTAAAACTATAATTGGTGGTGGAGATAGTGCTGCCGCTGTTAATAAACTTGGTTTTTCTGATTCTTTTTATCATGTATCTACTGGTGGTGGTGCTACGATGAAATATTTGGAAAGTAGAAGTTTAGTAGGAATTGATGTTATAGAGGATAAGAAAGTTAACTAATAGTAACTTTTAATCTTTAGACGGATAAAAAATAATATTATAGAAAGATAGAAAACAAAGTATTAGAAATAACTATATAATTGAAATTGTCTTGATAAAATTATATAGTAGAAGAGGAGTAGTATGAAAAAGATAATAATATTTAATCACAAGATGAGTCTTTTATATGATGATTTATATAATTATATTGAGAGGACTAATAATTTAGAGACAGATAATGATATAATTATTTGTCCATCTGATATTTATTTGGAGGCGTTTGTTAATAATTCTGATTGGTTAATTGGTAGTCAAAATTTGAATTATAATACTGATTATAAGCATACAGGAGAGGTGTCTACTGATCAGTTAAAATCTTTAGGAGTTGAGTATAGTATTATTGGCCACTACGAAAGGGTGAGAGATTTTAATGAGAATGCTGTTATTATAAATAATAAGTTAATAGCGGCTCTTGATGCTAATATTTTTCCGATATTATGTTTTGGTGAAAATATAGATGATGATTATCATGAGGCTATACCTAAAATATTAGATAAATATTTAAAGGATGTTGAAAATATTGAGTTTATTATATTTGCATATGAACCTATATTTGCTATTGGTACTGGTGCACTTCCTAGCAGAAAAAGAATTGAAGAAGTTATTAGTTTTGTTAATGAATATTTGGAAGATAAGTATAAGAAAAAGCCTAATTTATTATATGGTGGTTCTGTTGATAGTAGTAATATTAATGATATAATAAATATTGAAGGTATTAATGGTGTTTTGGTAGGAGATATTTCTTCTGATATAAAAGAAGTAGAAAGGATAATTCAAAGGGTTTAATTAATAGAGAAGTACAAATAGTATTTCTTTATTTTTGTTTAATGATGGTATAATTCGACATATTTTGCTTTATTTATGTAGTACAATTTGTTTGTAAGAAAGAAGGGTAAGATGAAATGGAAAAAATTAAAGTTATAATGATTGATGATAATGTTAATCTAATTAGTATGGTAGAGGATTATTTTGAAGATAATCAGAAAATTGAAATTGTAGGTAAAGCATATGATGGTATTGAAGGATTAAAACTAATAAAGAATGAGGATATAAAATATGATTTAGTTATACTTGATTTAATTATGCCTAAGAAAGATGGATTGAGTGTTTTAAAGGATCTGAATAAGGAAGATATTCATCCTAATGTGATAGTGGCTACTTCATATAATGCTCCTGATACAATAAGGAAAGTTAGTGAATATGGTGTTACTTATTATATATTAAAACCTTTTGATTTATTTGATTTAGAAGATAAAATACTGGATACTTTTAATACTTTGGAAAAGAAAAGTCTTAATTTATTTAATAATAATTTACAGCAATCTATAAGTAGAATATTGCATGAACTTGGTATGCCATCACATATTAAGGGGTATCAGTATATAAGGACGGCGATTACTATGGTATATGATAATCCTGAAATAGTAGGAGCTATTACTAAGGAGTTATATCCAGAACTTGCTGATAGGTTTGATACTACTGTATCTAGAGTAGAGAGGGCTATAAGACATGCTATTGAGGTTTCTTGGAATCGTGGTGATTGGGATCTTATGGATGATATTTTTGGACATAGTGTTGATGTTGATAAAGCTAAACCTACTAATTCGGAATTTATTGTTACTTTAGCGGATAAGTTAAGAATGGAATTTATAAATCAAAGAGTATAATATTTTAAAGACACGTTATGTGTCTTATTTTGTATTGAAATTTATATTAAAAACTATTCTTTTTATTAAAAATGTGGTATATTATATTTAGTAGGAGGATATGATGAATGATATTGAGAAACAAATAGAAGGTGTTAATGATGAGGAGGGTGTTGATATGAATAGACTAAATAGTAATAATAATGATAAGAAAAAGATTATTATGTATGTAGCAGGAGGTTTTATTGCTTTACTTTTAGTAGGAGCTATTATTTATTTAGTGATAATTAATAAAGATAGTGATAATAATGATAATAGGAATGATAAGAATAATGATGTAGTAGAAGATAATAAGGATAATAAGGAAGATAGTGCTATTTCTTATGTAGCTTGTGATGGTAATACGGCTCTTTTAAATGTTAGAAATAGTGTAACAGGAGATATTATTGATGGATTATCCTGCTACCAAGAGGTTAAGATAGAGGAAGAACTAGAGGGTAATGATGCATGTGATAAGTGGTATAAAATTAGTTATAAGAAGAGAGATAATAATTATACTGGGTATGCTTGTGGTACTTATATTAAAAAAAGTAATATTAAAGAGAGTACTATAAGTAAAGTAAAAGAGATTATTGATAAAGCTAATAAATATTATGAAAAGACTATGGTAATGCCTTATTGTGGTAATACTACTGATGTTAAAGATATTACTTTTAAGAATGATGATGGTTCTACTTTTACTGGGGAATATGTTAAGTCTGAATATAAAAATATTGATGAAATTAAGAGTTATTTAGCTACATTTGCTAGTTCTGGTTTATTTAAAACAGATCTTAAGTTATCTGATATTAATAATCCTAAACAATATGATAATTATTATGAAATAGATGGTAATCTTTACTGTAGAAATTATTCTGGTAAGGGTTGGAAGAGTAATTATACTGGTAACTATAATATTGAAATTACTTCTAGTAGTGATAATAAATATTTGGTTAATATTTCTTATGAATATTTAAATGATGATAGTAAATGTGAACTTAAAGATTTATCTAAATGTAGTAATAATAATTTTAAATATGATATTGGTAAGATTGTTATAGAAAATGATATTATAACTAAGATGGATTTTCATGGATAGATAATAATTTAAACAAGTACTTATATTGGGTATTTGTTTTTTTTTATTTCCTCTAAAGCCTAGGTCTTTAGAGGTATTTTTATGCCTAGGGTCATAAAAATAATAATTTTTTTAAAAAATATTACAGATTGAGGTAAAAATTAAAAATAAAAGTGTATTTAATATATGAAGGGAGGTAGAATGAAGAAGAAACTCATCATTAAGCAAGATGGTTTTAAGGATTGTGGAGCGGCATGTCTTCTATCGATTATTCGTTATTATGGGGGTGATATAGCAAAGGAACGACTAATTGAATTAGTAAAGACAACTAAGGATGGGACTAGTTTCTACAACATAAGTTTAGCAGCTTCTCATTTAGGGTTCGCAGTTAAAGGATTTAAGGTAGATGAGATAGATAAAATAAAAGAAGTAAATTTACCTTTTATTAGTCAAGTAAATAAAAATGGTTATATGCATTTTGTAGTAGTCTATAAGATTAATAATAATAAAATACTTATAATGAATCCTAGTACTGGTAAAGAGGTAATAGATATTTTTGATTTTAGTAATATGTGGACAGGCTATATACTATTATTAGAAAAAGTATCAGAGTTACCTGTTTATAAGAGTAATAAAATTATTAAAAAAATAATTTTTAAAGTATTAAATGATAATAAAAGTAATATTATTATAGTCTTTATACTATCTGTTATCTTTACTTTACTATCATGTATAGTAGGTTTATATTCTCAAATAGTATTTGATAAAGTAATAGATACAGAATTACATAATTTAAAATTAATAACAATAGTATTCTTCATTTTGTATATTATCAAGAATATAACTAGTTTTATTAGAAATCATCTTTTAATTTATTTAAATCAAAAGCTTGATGTAACCCTCTTAATTGAATCTTTTTGTAAAGTAATTTTACTTCCTTTCAATTATTATAAGAATAAAAAGGCTTCTGAAGTATTATCAAGAATAAATGATTTATCTTATATAAAATCTTTTATTTCAAAAATAATAGTAACTATATTACTAGATATATTATTATTTATTATATCATTTATAATTATATTTAATATAAATAAAGATATATTGATTCTTTATTTAGTTGGAGCATTTCTATATCTATTGATAATTATTATTTATAATACTATAATAAAGAATACCATTATAACAAAGCAAGAGAGAGTAGTAGAAGTAAATAATACTATTATTGAATCGGTAAATGGTTTTGAAACGATTAAAGGTCTTAATATAGAAGATAATATTATTTATAAGTTTAGTAAGAATTATTCTAAATTATTAAATATAAATTATTATACTGATAAAATAAATAATACTATTCTTTTATTAAAAGAGTTTATTACTGATAGTATTATCTTACTAGTTAGTTATTATACTTTTAGTTTGATTATGAATAGTAAAGTAACAGTAGGAGATTATATGACTATAAGTTTTTTATCTAGTTATTTAATTTATCCTTTTCGTAATATTATTGATTTAATTTATGAATATTATTATGTTAAAAATAGTATTAGAAGGGCTAATGATTTTTTTGATATTGAAGATGAAAAAATATATGAAGATAATAGATTGGAAGTTAATGGTAATATTAAAATAGTTAACTTATGTTATACTTTTAATAATAAATACTATGTACTTAAAAATATTAATTTATTTATTAAGGATAAAGATAGAGTACTACTGCTAGGTTCTTCTGGTAGTGGTAAATCAACTATATTAAAATTATTATATAAATATTTACAAGCGGACAGAAATAAAATATTTATAAATAATTATGATATTAATGATTATAGTATGTCTGATATTAGAAGTAGTATTACTTATGTATCACAAAATGAATTATTATTTAATGATACTATTAGAAATAATATTCTACTTGATAGAGATGTTCATGAAGTAGATTATTTAAATATATGTAAGATATTACATATAGATGATATTGTTAAAGATAATATTTTAGGATATGATTATATTCTTGAAGAAAATGGTATCAATATTTCAGGAGGGCAAAGGCAAAGAATAATACTGGCAAGAAGTTTATTAAAAAATAGTAAGATAATTATGATTGATGAAGGTTTTAATCAAATAGATATTAAATTAGAAAGAGAAATATTACTTGATATATTTAGATATTTTCATGATAAAACATTTATTATTATTTCTCATCGGATAGAAAATAGTGATTTATATAATAGAGTAATTAAAATAGATAATGGTTTTGTTAATATGATAGAGGAGGTATATAATGAATAGATATATTGATAGTGAAATAATATTAACAAGAAAAATAAAGTATATTGTATATGTTTATGTAATGATAATAATTATAATGCTGCTTTCCTTAATTATAGCATTTATGCTTTTAGATTATAAAACATATTATAAATTACGTGGACTTGTAACTAAAGATGATAGTTCTTACTATATAAAATTATATATTCCTTTAGATAATATTAAATTTATTACTAATAATAATATCATTATAATTGATAATAAAAAGTATTATTATCAAATAAGAGAAATAGATAGTGAATATTTTACTGATAATATTACTACTTATCAAATAGTAACAATAAATTTAGATATGCCAAATAAATATAAATATAATAATTTAACATTAGATTTAAAACTAATAAAAGAAAATAAAAAAATAATTGATTATCTACTTAGAAAGTGAGGAGTAATGAAAGAATTAGATGTAACTGCTATGAAGAATATTGAAGGGGGAGCAGATCCTATATTAATTACTGGTATAGTAACTATGGTTATAGCTTTTGTATCAGGAATATTAAATGGTATAGCTAATCCTAAAAAATGTAATTAGAAAGAGGGAAGAGTATGAAAGAATTAAATATAAATGAAATGAAAAGTATTGAAGGGGGAACTGGATTAACTTCTAGTATGTTAACTGCTATATATAAAACACTTGAAGTAATTTATCAAATAGGGGAATCTCTTGGTAATTATATTCGGCGTAAAACAGAAAATAAAATGTGTGATATTTAGGTTTAATTAATAATAAAAGTCCTTTTTCCGTTTTAAATAGTAAAAAAATGTCATATTTTATTAAAAAATATATTTGTTATACTTGTAAATTGTATTAAATAATGGTATAATCTTTAATGAAAAAGCGGAAGGAGGGATAAAATGTCAGCAGGTACTAAGGTAACCGTTAATGTAAAAGACAACAATGTTGAATTTGCTTTAAGAAAGTTCAAAACACAAGTTGCACGTAATGGTGATCTCTCTAGAGCTAAAAAAAGAGCAGAAGGCTACACACCACGTGGAGTTAAATTAAGAGAAGAAAAGAAACAAAATATAATTAATTCTAGAAAGAAAAATAGAAGAAATTACTAAGGAGTGATAGATATGACACTATCTGAAAGAATTAATAATGATTTAAAAGAGGCAATGAAAAGTAAAGATAGTTTTCGTCTTAGTGTAATTAGAATGGTAAAGGGTGCTATGCAACTTGCTAAACCTAATCCAAGAGAAGAATTAACTGATGATGATGTTATTACAGTAATATCTAAACAAATTAAGATGAGAAATGATTCTATTAAAGAGTTTGAAGCTGCTGGTAGAAGTGACTTAGTAGAACAAAATAAGAAGGAAATAGAGATCTTAAATACTTATATGCCTAAACAATTATCTGAAGAAGAACTTACTGAAATAATTGATAAAGTATTTGAAGAAGTAAAACCTACATCACAAAAAGATATGGGACTTATTATGAAGAATATTTCACCACTTGTTAAGGGTAAGGCTGATATGTCTTTAGTTAATAAACTAGTAAAAGAAAGACTTGGGTAAAATACTCAAGTCTTTTTAAATTTAATAATAAAAAAAACTAACCATAATGGTTAGTTAAAATCTATCTGGGACGGAATGTGGGAATCGAACCCACGTATAATGGAACCACAATCCACCGTGTTAACCACTTCACCAATTCCGCCATAAGACAATAACAATGATATCATATATTTTTGATTTTGACAAGTATTTTATTTAAAAAAAATATAAAATATGATATAATACCATGGAAGAGGGAAGAAATATGAAGAAAATAGTATTAATAACAGGTGCTTCAAGTGATATAGGTAGTGAAATAGCATCTTTACTAGGAGATTCTTATGAAGTGATATTACATTACAATAATAACTATGATGAAGTAATGAAATTAAAAGATAAATTAGATAAATTATATAATACTGATGTATTGGTAGTTAAATGTAATCTTGCTAAAGAAGAAGAAATAGATAATATGTTAAGGATTATTTATGATAGATATGATAAAATAGATATTTTAATAAATAATGCTGCTACTACATGTGATACTTTATTTGAGGATAAAACTAAAGATAATTTTATGAATACTTTAGATATAAATTTAGTGGCTCCTTTTTTATTATGTCAAAAGATTGGACCTAAAATGAAAGAAAATAGATATGGTGTAATAATAAATATTAGTTCTACTAATGGGATAGATACTCCATATATAGAAAGTGTTGATTATGATGCTTCTAAAGCTGGATTAATATCTTTATCTAATAATTTGGCTAATTATTTAGCTCCATATGTTAGAGTAAATACTATATGTCCTGGATGGATTAATACTAATATGAATAGAAATTTAGATAAAGAGTTTATTAATAAAGAAGAGAATAAAATTCTATTAGGTAGATTTGGTAATCCAAATGAAGTAGCAGAGTTAGTTTTCTTTTTAGTAAGTGATAATGCTAGTTATATAAATAATAGTATTATAAGAATAGATGGAGGTAAGAAATGTTAGATGATATTATAAAGAATAGTAATAAAGATTTAGAAGGAATATTTACTAAAATAGATGAAATAGAGGAATACAATAGTAGTAAAGTACTTGATGCTTTTATTAGAAATAGTATTAGTGAGAGTGATTTTAATAGTACTACTGGTTATGGGTATAATGATATAGGTAGAGATAAAATAGAAAGAGTTTTTGCAGATATCTTTAAAGCTGAAGCTGCTTTGGTTAGATGTCAGTTTATATCAGGAACTCATGCTCTTACTACTTGTTTCTTTGGTCTTTTAAGACCTGGAGATACTTTATTATCAATTAGTGGTAAACCATATGATACTTTAGATAGTGTAATTGGTTTTAATGATAATCCTTCTTCATTAAAGGCTTTTAATGTTAAATATGAACAAATAGATTTAATAGATAATGACTTTGATTATGTTAAAATAGAAGATTTTCTTAAAAATAATAAAGTTAAAGTAATTGAAATACAAAGAAGTAAAGGTTATAGTACTAGAGATAGTATTAATATTGATAAGATAGAAAAAGTAATTAAATTAATTAAAAGTATTGATAAAGAAGTAATTGTTATGATAGATAATTGTTACTGTGAAATGGTTACTACTAAAGAACCAATTGAAGTAGGAGCAGATGTTTGTGTAGGTTCTCTTATTAAAAACTTAGGAGGAGCTATTACTTCAAATGGGGGATATATTGTTGGAAGAGAAGATTTAATTAATTTATGTGCTGAAAGATTAAATGTTCCTGGACAGGCTTTGGAAGTGGGACCATCTCTTAATCAGAATAGATATATATTAGAAGGTTTATACTTTGCTCCGATGGTAGTTGCAAATGCTATAAAGACCGCTATATATACTTCTTATGTTATGGAAAAATTAGGATATGAAGTTAGTCCTAAATATAATAGTGAAAGAGTAGATATTGTTCAAAATATTATTTTTAATAATGAAAATGATTTAATAGAATATGTTAGAGGTATTCAGTTTAATTCTAAAGTAGATTCTAGTGCTATGATTATGCCATCAGAAATGCCTGGTTATGATGATAAAATTATTATGGCTTCGGGTTCATTTACTGAGGGTAGTTCTATAGAACTATCTTGTGATGGTCCTCTTAGAAGTCCTTATATTGCTTATCAACAGGGTTCTATTAGTTATAAATATGGTAAATTAATTGTAACTAGAGCTATTAAACATTTATTAAATAATAAATAATTTATTTTCTATTACCCTATAGGCCTAAGGTCCTATAGGGTATTTTTTAGCCTATGGTCTAAAAAATAAACTTTTTTGTAGACGATAAAAAAACCCATCAAAAGATGGGCTACTGTGTATAGCACAGCTCGAGGTCGAGCCCTTGCCATCTCAAATGTATGGGGGCTCGGTAAGAAAATACTACAATATATAGTATTCCCTTCGTGAGTTAATTATACTATAAATATCTATAAAAGTCTATATCTTTTTACATATTTTAACAAATACTATCATTTCTAGATTACAAGCTAGAAATGACACTCTAAGACCTTAGGCTTAGAGTGAAAAGAAAAAATAAAAATATTATCTAAATAATATATACAAATAATGTATCATGTGATACAATGCAATTATAAGAAAGGAGAATTAAACGATTAAAGAAATAAAAATAATTAAAGATAAAATATTAGAAAAAGAAGTAGTAGAACTTTTATTTAGTGAATTTTAAGCATTAATACTTCTAGAAGAAAATCCAAATAATAAATGGATATTAAATAATAAAGATTGGAGAGATAATAATGAATAATATGAAAAGTATTTTATGGGGTGTGATTTTGGTTTTACTTGGAGTACTTGTTGGTACTAATAGTTTAGGTATTACTAATATTGATATTTTCTTTGATGGATGGTGGTCTTTATTTATTATAATACCTTGTTTTATAGGCTTATTTTCTAATGAGGATAAAACTGGTAATATAATTAGTCTTTTAGTAGGAGTTATTCTATTACTAGGTATGAATGATATCTTAGATTTAGATAAGATATGGAAATTAATAGTACCTTCTATTATAGTAATTATAGGATTATCATTAATATTTAAGAATAGTTTTAATAGTAAGGTAAATGATAAAATAAATAAATTAAATAAAGAAAAAAATAGTGATGATAATTATTTTGCAGCCTTCTCTGGACAAGATGTAAATTTAAGTAATAAAAAGTTTAATGGTAGTGATATAACAGCATGCTTTGGTGGTATTAAATTAGATTTAAGAGAAGCTATTATTGAAAAAGATATAGTAATTAATGCTTCAAGTATATTTGGAGGTATTAATATTTTAGTACCAGAGGATGTAAATGTTATTGTAAAATCTACTTCTATCTTTGGAGGAGTTACTAATAAAAAAGAAAATACTAATTCTAAAAAGAATATTTATATAAATGCTATGTGTATGTTTGGTGGAGTTGATATTAAGTGACTACTGGTAAGAAAATAATTAAATATTTATCTATGGCTTTTGCTATATTCTTAACTTTTACTATTATATCAGGTGTAACAAATGGTATATATAGTTTAATTAGTGTATTTAGTGATACTTTTGGTAATGGAGATGTAAGAGTGTTATGGAATAATGATAATACTAATATAGATGATATTGATATAGATTTAATATATAATAATTTGAATATTAAAGTAGGAGATAAATTCTCTGTAGAAACAAATAGTAAGAATGTTAAATATACTATTCAAGATAGTACTTTAATAGTAAAAGAAAATAAAAAGATATGGTATAGTTCTAATAATAAGAAAGATGAATTAACTATTTATATTCCTAGTAATATTGTATTAAATAAGATTGATATTGATATGGGAGCAGGTACTTTAAATATTGAAAATATGAATACTAGAAAACTAGCTCTTGATTTAGGAGCAGGTTCTACTTTAATTAAAGATATTTATTCTGATAATACTAATATTAATACGGGAGCGGGTTCTTTTACTATTGTAAATGGTAATATTAATGATTTAGATTTAGATATAGGAGTAGGTAAAACTAATATTACATCAATGATTACTGGTAATAGTACTATTGATATAGGAATAGGATCTTTATCTTTAAATTTAATTGGTAATAATTATACTTTTAAAGTAAATAAAGGTATTGGTAAAGTGTTAATTGATAATAAAGAAGTAAGTGATAACGAAGTACTAGGAGCAGGCTCTAATACTATAAAATTAAATGGTGGAATAGGGGATACTACTGTTACATTAAATAAAGATAGATAATATTTAAGAAAATATTAAGGTTTTATAGATAGGAATCTGCTATAATGATAAAAGATAAGGAGAAAGATAGTGATGCATGAAATTGATTTAGATAATTTACCGAGAAAGAAGACTTATGATTGGTTTAATTCTTTTAATAATCCGACATATGGTCTTACTGTAAAGTTAGATGTTACTTCATTAGTAGAACATACTAAGAAACATAATCAATCATTCTTTATAAATATGTTATATATTGTTGTTAAAGCACTTAATAGTGTCGATAATTTAAGAATGAGATTTGAAAATAATAAACCTGTTTTATATGATGAGATAAATCCCGCTATTACAGTAATGACAAAAAATGAGATATTTGAAAATGTTAAACTTATAAATAAAGATAATTATAAAGAATTCTATGAGATGGCTAAAGAGAGAATAGATAAGGCTAAATATCAAGATAAATTAAATAATGAGAGTTATAATTCTACTGCTAGTTATAATGAATACTATATAACTTGTTTGCCATGGACTGATTTTATTAGTATGACGCATCCTATTCCTGAAGACAAAAGTTCACAGACTGTACCTAGAGTATGTTGGGGTAAATATATAGAAAAGAATGGTAAATATGAAATATCTTTAAATATAACAGTTAGTCATGTCTTTGTAGATGGTTATCACTTATCTAAAGTATTTAATAATGTTCAAGAATTATTAAATGATACTACTAATGTACTTAAATAGGAGGATTTATGATAGAAATTAAAAATGTAAGTAAGACTTATAATGGTAAAAAGAAAGTATTAAAGAATATTAGTTTTAAAATTGAAGGTGGTGAGATATTTGCTTTTATTGGTCATAATGGAGCAGGTAAAACTACTATGATAAAGTGTATTATGGGTATTCTTGATTTTGAAGAAGGAGATATCTTAGTAGATAATAAAAGTATTAAAGAAGAGCCTTTAGAATGTAAGAGAATAATGGCATATGTTGCTGATAATCCTGATTTATATGAAAATATGAAGGCAATTGATTTTATTAATTTTATTTGCGATATGTATGAAGTATCAGAGGATATAAGAAGAGAAAATACGCTAAAGTATGCTAAGATTTTTGAGATAGAAGATAAATTGAATGATGATATATCAAGTTTTTCTCATGGTATGAAACAAAAAATTGCTTTAATTGCTGCTTTAGCTCATGATCCTAAAGTGTTAATAATGGATGAACCATTTGTTGGCTTAGATCCTAAAGCTGTTTATGACATGAAAGAAATAATGAGGGATATGGCTAAAGATGGTAAGACAATATTTTTCTCTACTCATATTCTTGATGTAGCGGAAAAATTATGTGATAGAGTAGCTATTATTAAAGATGGAACTATTGTTAAAGTAGGTAAGATGAAAGATATCAAGGGTGATGAATCATTAGAGCAGGTATTCTTAGAACTAGGTGAAAAATAATGAAAACACTATCACTATTAAAAGCTGTTCTTACTTGTGATATGAATATGTTTAAATATTCTGCTGGTAAGAATGCTAGTACTAAAAAGAAGATATTATTACCAGTATTTCTTTTCTTGATTGTGGGTTATTCTATTGGCTACTATGCCTATATGATAGGTAAGCCTTTACATGAAATAGGTTTAACTTATGTAATGCTTAGTCTATTTATCTTTATGGTTAGTATTATAACGATAATTGAAGGTATTTATAAATCACAAGGAATACTATTTGAATGTAAAGATAATGATTTATTATTTTCATTACCAATAAAAAGAAGTCAAATACTATTTGTTAGAATATTTAAATTAATATTATTTCAGTATATATATAATTTAATGTTCTTATTACCAGCTTTTATTATCTATATCTATTTTGAACATCCTAGTATAAGTTTTTATATAATATCCTTTATTATGACAATACTAATACCAATTATACCGACAGTTATATCTAGTATCTTAGGCTATTTGGTTAAACTATTGTCAAGTAAATTTAAATCAAAGAAGATAATGCAAACAATACTATCTAGTATTATCTTTATGGGTATCTTTTTCTTAAGTTTTAATTTAAATAATTTTATTCTTAATATAGCAAGTAGGGCCTCTAGTATTAATGATATGTTAACGAGAATATATTACCCAGTAGGAGCTTATACTATATTAATAGATAAGTTTGATATCATGGTATTTTTAAAATTATTATTAATAAATATTATTCCATTTATATTATTTATTTTACTAGGAGGTAAATATTACTTTAAAATAATAGAGGGCTCTAAAGAAAGTATAGTAAGAAAAAGTAAGAATAAAAAAGAAGTATATAAAAAGAATAGGCCTATTAAGGCTTTAACTATAAAAGAATTAAAGAGATATTTCTCTTCACCTGTATATATGTTTAATACGATATTTGGTTTACTTTTAGTACTAGTATTAACAATACTTTTATGTATTAAAGGAAATAGTATTATAGAGATGTTACTTAGTAATGAAGAATTAAGTATAGATATTTCAATGCCAGTTATTTATTATATCTTAGTACTATTCTCATGTTTGATGACTTCGATAACATCTTCTAGTGTATCACTAGAAGGTAAGACGATAAATATTACGAAGAGTTTGCCTATTAGTGAGAGGGATATTTTTAAGTCTAAGATAATTTATCCATATATTATTGAATTACCTTTTGTTATTATATCTGAATTAATATTCTTTATAGTATTTAAAGTTAATATTATTTATATATTATTAATATTTAGTATGAGTATTAGTACTATTACTTTATCTAGTATTTTAGGATTAGTTATTAATTTGAAATATCCTAAGATGAATGCTTTAAATGATACTGAAGTAGTTAAACAAAGTATGAGTAGTATGGTAGCGGTATTTATTAATATGGGGATTATTATTATCTCAGTAATTGGTATTTTTGCTTTATATGATAAGTTAAATATTTATTTATTACTTGGCATGCATGTACTTATTATTATTCTAGTAACTATTATTTTGTATTATATTCTTATGAATAAGGGTATTAAAGAATATAGAAGTATTAATGTATAGTTTATTATGTTCACTCTAGATCTAAGGTTCTAGAGTGTTTATTTGAGTCAAAGTATTGTCTCAAATAAATATATCAACCATATTTATTATATATAAGCAAAGAATATATATTAAAATATTAAAAAAATAAGAAAAAAGATAGCAAAGTAATTTAAAATTATTATATATATGATATAATATAAAGTGTAAGGAGGTTTTGTTATGAATAATGAAACGTTAAAACAAATAATAAGTCAAATAAAAAAATATGAATTAGTAGATGAATTTAAAACAGCAAATTCTTTTGAATATTGGATATCAAGCATTAATTCTAAACAAATAGATAATTTTATTAATTTAAATATAGATTTTCAAGAAGTAAAAAACTTTAAGAGTATATTAATTGATAGAAATTTACTAGATTGTCAAGATTATCAAAAGAGAATAGAGGCTATCACAAAATTAAAAAATGGTGATGGATATTACCATTTGTTTTGGAAAATATGTAGTAAGAAGTTTTTAGAAAGTAAAGATTTTTATAAAGATATAGAGATGATAAGTAAGGCAGATACTACTAGATATTGTTTAAAAGCAATAGAAGAAGACTTATTTATAGATAGTCCATATCATGATGAAGATTTAAAGTTGATTGTTGAGGCAAAAGATTCATATATAGCAGATGCTCTAGTAGATGTAGCACAAAATATATTTTCAATAAATAGTCCATATCACCAAAAAGATATGTTATTAATATCAAAAGCAAATCATTCAGTAGATAATTTAGTGTATTTAGCCACTAATGAAAATTCATTAAAAGATAAATATCATTTAGAAAATATGCAGATTTTAGCAGAGTGTATTACACCTAATGTTAATGAAGAATTGTTTGAAATCATGACTTATAAGAGAATTATTCAAGGAAAAGATTATCGTAAAGAAGTAGAAATATTAAAGAATGCTAAAAATAGAATGAATGCTAGAGCATTATATTATTATATAGTAAATCCAAGAGAAAAATTCTTTCATGATGCTGAGTATATTAGTAGTTTACCAAAAGAACTATATGATTTATTAGGTAAGAGTTCTAGAATATTTGATCATAATCTTATAGCAGGTAGTAACGATCCAGAATACTTAAATAATTTAATTAAGATAAGTAATATGGATGAAAGGCTTGTTATGCACTATACTGCTCTTTTAATGAATCCATATTTTATAAGTAATCAATATAAAGATTTTGATTTAAAAGTATTAGAGAGTATTACTGATTTTGATATCTTTATGGATTTATATACTTTAATTTATGATAAGTTAGATATAGTAGACAATACTCATCATAAAAGTGATGTAATGTTATTAATTAAAACATTAGATTCTAAAATTCGTAAATGGCTTATAAAAAGAATGAAAAATGAAAATAATAACAATTATGACTATGATATAGAATATATTACTAAATTAAAATTAGATTCGATTAGTGATGAGATAAAAGAGGAAATGAAATACTATCTATTTGAGGAAAAAGGAATAAATGATCCAAAACATAGAGAAAAATTAGAGAGTCTTTTAAATGGCATAATGGTAGAAAGACAAGAATCATTACTAGAATATTTAAATAAGTTAGAGGAAGAGTTGGATACTAAAAAAGATATTTCTCAATTAGTGGAACCTCTACCAGTGCCTTCAGTAGAAGAACCAGTATCGAATAAAAAAGCAAAATCTAGAGTTTTAAGTTTATTTAAAAAAGATAATACATAGGTTTAAAACTTATGTATTTTTTGCTATAATATAAATGTGATGTAAGTATGATATTAAATGTAAGTGGAAGAACTGATATAGTAGCTTTTTATACCAGGTGGTTTATGAATAGGTATAAAGAAGGATATGTTATGGTAAGAAATCCTTTTAATTATCACTTAGTAAATGAAATATATTTTGAAGATGTTGATTTAATAGTTTTTTGTACTAAGAATCCTCTTCCAATAATAGATAGAATAAAAGAAATAGATAAACCAATACTATTTCATATAACAATAACTCCTTATAATAAAAATATTGAACCTAATGTTATAGATAAGAGGGATATAATTGAAGGAGTAAAAGAGTTATCTAAGATAATAGGAATAGATAATATATATATTAGATATGATCCAATATTTTTAAGTGATAAATATAATATAGAATATCATATAAAGACTTTTAATAAGTTATGTACTATGTTAAATGGTTATGTAAAACATATTATAGTATCATTTATAGATGATTATAAGAATGTTAGAAAGAATAATAATATTTTAAAAATTAAATCTTTTACTAAAGAAGATTATAAGTTACTAGGAGAGTCTTTTAGTAAGATAGCAGGTAATAATAATATGACAGTTCAGACTTGTGCTGAAGAAGAAACATTAGAAGAATATGGCTTTATAAAAGAAGAATGTTTATCTCATACACTTGCCTATAAATTAACTGGTAAATCTTATAAAAATTGGACTTCAAGAAAGAATAAGTATTGTAATTGTGTTAATATGGTGGATATTGGTGTATATAATAGTTGTAGACACTTTTGCAAGTATTGTTATGCTAATTATGATGAGAATAAAGTAATAGAAAATTATCATAATCATGATGTTAATTCGCCACTGTTAATAGGTAATATAGAAGATAATGATATTATTAAAAGAAGATATAAATAATGTATTAAAATTATAATTTATATAGTATAGATAATTATGTTAGAGTTAAAAATAAGATATAGTATAAGTGAAGATACGTTAGAAAAAATAAAATAAGCCAAACAATAAAAATATTTGATAAGAAGACCATAGGCTTCTTATCACCTAATGAGATTATAAGCTCATTAGGAAATAAATAAAATTAATCTAAAGTAGATGAAATATTCTACTTTTTTTGATATAATAATTACAGAGGGATAAATATGAAAAAATTAAATTCAAATCATTTAAAAATAATAGCAATAATAGCTATGACAATAGATCATCTAGCAGATCTACTTTATCCTAATATGCAAAATAATATTGTACCTATAATATTACATGTTATTGGTAGATTGACTGCTCCTATAATGTTTTTCTTTATATGTGAAGGCTATTATTATACTAAGAATCTAAAAAAATATATAACAAGATTATTTATCTTTGCTATAATATCACACTTTGCTTATTGTTTTGCCTTTGGTATAAATTATATACCATTTACTACAGGTAATGTCTTTAATCAAACTAGTATTATGTGGTCACTAGCTTGGGCAGTAGTAGCATTATATATAGCTAATGGTAATAATAAATTAAAAGAATATCAGAAATGGATATTAGTAATACTAATAAATATAATAGCTTTTCCTGCTGACTTTAGTTCAATAGCGGTAATGAGTATACTATCTATGTATTCCGCTAGAGGTAATTTAAATAAACAAATGAAAGCAATGATGTTATGGTTATCATTATATGCCTTAATATCCTTTATCTTTGTAAATAAAACATATGGAATAATATCTTTATTTGCAGTACTAGTATATCCTCTTTTAAAAGAATATAATGGCGAAAGAGGAAAAATAAAATGGTTAAAATGGTTCTTCTATCTATATTATCCATTACATTTAGTATTAATAGGAATATTAAGAATAATACTATATGGTAATATACCAATATTATTTAGTTAAATATAAAAAATATTAAGAGGTGAAAAATATATATGAATAAAATAAAAATAAAAGGAATATATAAACATTTTAAAGGAGACTTATATCTAGTTGAAGATATAGCAATAAATAGTGAAACAGAAGAGGAATATGTTATATACAGAGCTTTATACGGAGATAATAAACTATATATAAGACCATATAATATGTTTATATCTGAAGTAGATCATCATAAATATCCAGAAATAAAACAAAAATATAGATTTGAATTACAAAATATAAAAAGTGTAAAAAAATAAATATAAAATATTAATATTAATAACAGCTGGTATTACATAACTTTTGGATAGTGACACTTTATTAGTATAAGTAAAAATAGAGGATTAGATCAATTTCTAATCCTCTATTAAAATAATTAATATTACAAATTATAATTCCTTTACAAGAGGATTAAAACTTTCAATAGCGGCAACTAACTTAGGATGTCTAATAACAAAATGTATTGTTGGATTAGAATTCTTTGAAATAATGACATGATTATTTTTTAAAATAGTTATCGTTATATTTTTGAAAGTTTTATCCTTTTCAGTTAAGATATTATAGTTTTTATTATTCTTAGCATATTCATTTGTTAATTTTAAATGTTCGATATATTCTTTATAAGTATAGTTAATTATTTTATCTATGAATAAATTATTTAATGAAAGGGAAGGAGTATCACTTATAAATTCATCTTCTTTAATAACATAAATATAATCAAATACTTTGTTCTTTTTAAGGATACTATTCATATATTTAAATTCGTTATTTTTATATTTAATTATCTTATTAATTTCTTCTTTTGTAAGTTTATTTCTTTTTAAGATTTTAATTAATAATTCATCACTAATTGTAAATAAAGGTAATGAAGAAATATATCTTGTTCTATCACATTCTATATTTTCATCTTTCTTTAAAAATAAATGGTATTCTTTTATGTTGTTTTCCCTATAAATTTCCATAAGTGGTTTAGCTTTTTTTAGAAGTAAATCACTTTTTTCTTTATAGTATTCAATTTCATTTTTATTAGTAGTTAAATAATACATACCTTTATTATGAAAACCATTTATACATTCTCCAGATAAAGCTGCTGCTGCTGATACATAGTTTAAATGATTATATATATTATTTTTAAGATTACTTAAATAATAAGGAGATATTTGACCAGTCATATAAATAGGAATCCAACTTTCTAGACCAAGCATCATTTCGTTAAAAGGCCTATCTAAGTTATGAATAATATTTAGATGATGTCCTTTTTTTAAACACATAGCAATAGCAAACATCCATTTTTTACCAAAATCTATATCTTTAGCCATATCTTCCATGGGCATATCACTACACATAAAGATATCTTCTTTAGATTTAGATAAAACAGTCCCTTTAAAAAAATTTAGTTCGCCTTGTTTCATTTCTTCAATACCATAATAATGTTTTGTTTTAGCTCTATAAAAAGGGATACTAGGAACTTTTAATTCATCAAATTTTATTACTTTTATATAATCATCTAGGTTAAATGAATCAAGATGATGTAAAAAATCGGAAATTTGATTTTTAACAGGAACTATTTCACTAGTTAACCAATTAAATAAAGTACTATAGATTTTTTCGTTTGATAAATCACTTTTTTTACATCCAATAATCATCATTAAATTATTTATATCATCTGGATTTTTATATCTATTTAAAATATAAGAACATATTTTATTTGAAAATTCTACTGGATTAGATGGCTTAGCTTTACCATATCTAATTCTTGAAATATGTGAGGCATCAAATACAATATACTTAGACATTTCATGAGTATTTATGTTTAGTGATGTTATTAAAGTATTTAAATTATTACTAAAAGTAGTATAGTCAAAGTCATCACTAGTTAATACACTATTAAAATCACTTACTATTTTATCAAGAGTATATTTATTTTTATTACTATCTTTAGCAATATTAAAAAGTGCTTTAGTTAATTTGTTTAATTGTTCACTATTTTTTACTGGAGTTCTTTCACCACTTCTATATCTACTTATAACAGATTCAGATAGTCCAGATTCATTTGATAATTTTTTTGATGAACAATTTAATTCTTTCAAATATTTATTTAAAACTTCTTTAAACTTCATAATCCACCATTCCTTAAGCACTATTATACTATACTTTTTAAATAATAAAAATAACTTTCCAGCAAAAACAATGATTTTTAAGGCAAGTCTATTGTCCCTCTAAAGATTTTAATTTATAATATAAAATAGAGAGGAGGAACGAGATGATTAAGATTGGAAAATTAAATATTTCAAAAAGAAATCTTATTATAATAGGTGTAGTTATTCTGATAGTAATAGGAGGTATTCTTTTATTACCTAGAGGTAATAGTAAAGGACTATTTTATAATCCAGATAAAAACATTAAAATAGTAAAATCAGAGGCTAGTAAAATAGAACTTGAAGATTATAAAACAAATGAGTTTTCTATTAAGATACCAAAAGGATGGAAAGTAGATACATTAGGAGATTATATTCATTATACAATTAAAGTATATAATCCAGATAAACCACTTTATCAATTTTTCTTCAATATGAAAACCGAAGGTTATAACAAATCAGAAGATGCCAAAAGATGGCAACAAAAATACTATCCAAATGATATGTTTGCTAAAACTAGTGTAATAGCCACTAAAGATACCGAAGGATTTTATAAAATATTTAATGATTTAGGTACTTTAAATAATACTGCTGCATTTACCTTTCCAACTTTAACAGATTTTACTGTAAGTGAGAATTTAGGTAAAGGCAGTTTAGGTGGAGATATGTTAAGGGCAACATTTAAAGATGCTAATGGTAAAGAGGGAGAAGGAATATTTACTGCTTATGTGTATGATGTAGGTACTTATTATGTTTATGAAAATATAATTTCAGGTAAACAAATAGATATACAATACTTAAGTGTATATGATACGATTTTTATTACTACACCAAAAGATGAATTTATTGATTGGGAAGATACATTAAATACTATTTGTTCTTCACTTAGTTTTACAGATACATTTATAAATGGATTTAATAATGAGCAAGATGCCGTTATGAAAAATTTCCAGCGGATTAGAGCAATAGGTAATGAAATAAGTGATGGAATAATGGATTCATGGAATAAAAGAAATACATCTTTTGATATTATGAGTCAAAAACAAAGTGATGCCACACTTGGTTATGAAAGAGTTTATGATACTGAAACAAATGAAATATATAAGGCATATAATGGATTTAATGACGAATATGATGGAGAAAGATATAAACCGGTAACTGACAATATGTACTTAGAAAAGACAAGTGGATATATAGAAAAGTAGGTGTAATATGAAGAATAAAAAAATGATTTATACTATTATAGGAATTGTTATATTAATATCTATAGTGGTTATTATTGCTATAATAAGTAATAAACCAATGCCAATAGATCGTACACCTAAAGAGGCAACATCTATTTTAGAAGAATTAAAAAAGAAATACCCAGATAAAAAGTATTTAAAATTAACTGGTGGAGAAATATTAAACGAAGATACATGTTTTAACAAATACTCCTTTATAAATAATAATTCCATATATATTTTTAATCCAGAAAAATTAGATATAGGAGAATTTACTTATAAAAAAGTATATGATGTAGATAAAAATATCAAAGTTATGAATATTACACCTGATGCTGGACCAGATATAAAGTTTTATGATTATACTGATACTATATATACATTACATGATAATAATACAGATAATAAAATAAATGATAGTTATGATATGTATTTAAAAGCTAATTATAGTCTAAGCGATTATCTAAAATGGGAATATTCAACAGAATTTCTTGGTAAAAAAATAGATTATGATTTTATGTCTAATTATGTTTATGTAAAAGATAATATTTTATATAGTAAGAATTATGGTAATGAGAAGTATCCTACTACTGAAAAAGTAAGTGGTAATTATGAAGGTGAAAAAGTAATTAGAATATATAATGAAAGAATAGTAAAAACAGATAAAGCCTTTTATGAATTAATGAGTTATTTTGATACTGATTTAAATAAAACAGTTACTACTACAGTAAAAATTAATATGTTAACTAAATATTATGATGAAGTATTAACTTTTACATATAAATATGTAGTATTAAAAGATTTAACTCTTATACCTATAAATGATATTATGGAAAATAGAGTAAGAGAATATCAAGATGATTATTTCTTAAGTGGATTTAACTATATGAGTGAAGTTAGATATGAAGAATGATGAGAGAAGAAGATGTATAGAGTAAAATAATTGAGTTAGATACATTCTAGCTCTTTTTAATTTATCTAATTAGTGATATAATTATATATAGAAGTTATTAGATAGGAGGAAAACTATGAAAAATATCTATATCGTAACAGGAGCAAATGGCTTTTTAGGAAATAATATTATAAGAAAGTTAGAACAAGATGATAATAATGAAATAAGAGCTTTCGTTTTAAATGGCGAATCAATAAAATCATTAGAAAAATTAAAGTGTAAAATATATTATGGAGATGTTACAAAGAAAGAAACCTTATTACCTCTTTTTGAAAACATAGATGATAAAGAAGTATTTGTAATTCACTGCGCAGCAGTTGTATACATAAAGACTAAATATAATCCACTTGTTTATAATGTAAATGTTAATGGTACTAAAAATGTAGTAGATAAAGTAATAGAAACAAAAGCTAAACTTATTTATATTAGTAGTGTACATGCCATTCCAGAGAAAGAAAATAATGATTTAATAGAAGAAATAACTGATTTTAATCCTGATGAAGTTCATGGATTATATGCCAAAACAAAAGCCGAAGCAGCAAAATATGTTATGAATGCAGTTAAAAATAAAAACTTAAATGCTTGTATTATTCATCCATCAGGAATTATAGGACCATATGATTATGGTAATAGCCATTTAACTGAGTTAGTAAGAGAAGTATCAAATGGAAAACTATTTGCCACAGTAAAAGGAGGATATGATTTTGTTGATGTTAGAGATGTAGCGGCCGCTATTATTACTGCATCTAAAAAAGATAATAAAGGAGAATGCTATATCTTATCAAATAGATATATAACAATCAAAGAACTATCAGATTTAATATGTGATGTACAAGGTATAAAAAAAATAAAAATAGTATTACCAATTTGTTTAGCAAAAATAATAGCACCTTTTTTTGAAGCATATTATAATTTAAAAAAACAAACACCTCTCTTTACAAAGTATTCATTATACACATTATCCTCTAATTCTAATTTTAGTAATAAAAAAGCTAAAGAAGAGTTAGAATATAAAAATAGAGATATGAAAGATACTATAAAAGATACTATAAGCTGGCTTAATAAAGGAGAAGAAAAATGAAAAAGAAAAAGATAAATTTTATAGTAGTAATTATATTAATTTTGGCACTCATTCCAATACCAATGAAATTAAAAGATGGAGGTTCAGTAGAGTATAAAGCAATTTTATATGAAGTAAAAAAATATCATACCATTAATACCGAATCAACAAAAGGATATGATGATGGCCTAAAAATAAAAATATTAGGACTAACTATATATGATAAAATAAATACTTATATAGAAACTGAAAATAATGATGATGGAAGCAAATTATATGAAAATAGTAAAGATTGTTGTGAAAACTGTATATGTGGAGATACTATAGAATTATTAAAGAAGTTAGAAACAGCTTGGACACTAACTGAAATAAATAGCAAAGGAGAATATAAGTATATTAAAGATTCTTTTATCAATTTTCACGGAACTGGAAAAAATAAGTTTGCTTTTTTCAAAGGTGATAAAGAAGTAAAAGGAGAGTTTACAATTAATAAAAATAATGAAATTATCTTAATACCAAATGATGAGAAATATAGCAAAACAACTTGCAAATTAGGAAAAGAAAAAGATTTAATCGCAGTTATGAATTGTGATAATAACTTTGGTACATTTACATTACAAAAAGAAGGAACTATAGAGTTACCAAATATAATAAAAGATACTATATCAAAAACAAAAAGTATAAAGGTTAAAGGTCATCAAACAATTACAGAAGAAAAACAAATAAATACTATTATATCAATAATAAATAGTTCAAAAGTATGGACTGGTGCAGTAACACTTCCATCACCTAAATATGAAATAGAATTATTTGATGTTAATAATAATAATATTGCCAAAATATTATATAATCCTGATCATTATTTTAATATTGAAATAAACAAAAAAAGATATGAACTAACAAACATAGATAAAAAAACATTAGACACAATATTAGAAAAATAATAATTTAAAGAAAGAGGTATTATGAAAAAGAAAATAACAATTATTACTACTTCAACAATAGTAATATTAATAATTATAGTACTATATGTATTATATTATTTAAATTATATTCCGCATAAGAAATATACAAATACAGATTTTAATATAATGACTTATAAGAGTAAGATAGATAAAGATAATGATGGTATAGATGATCAGACAGATATATTAAATAATGCAAGAGATTATATAAAAACAAAACCTAAATATAAGAGTAAATACTATACTACAGGTTATCCTAATGATGAATATGGAGTTTGTACTGATGTAGTAGCTTTTGCCCTAAAAGATGCAGGCTATGATTTAATGGAATTAGTAAATGAAGATATTAAAGCCAATAAAGATTTATATAATATAGATACAATTGATAAAAAGATAGATTTTAGAAGAGTTCAAAATTTAAAAATATATTTAGATAATAATGCTATAAGTCTTACTACTGATATAAATAAAATAGATAAGTGGCAAGGTGGAGATATTGTTGTATTTAAAAAACATATTGGAATAGTATCAGATAACAGAAATAAAAAAGGAATAACTTTTATTATTCATCATGCTAATCCTTATCAAAGATATTATGAAGAAGATATTTTAGAATATTATGATGATATAGTTGGTCATTATAGAATTAGTTAGAAAAATAATAATTTGTAAAGGAGCGTCAAAAATATGGAAGAATACAATAATGAAAAGTATATGTTGCTTGAAAATGTAGAAAATTTATTTAAAAGAATCAATCGTTTTGGAAATGAATATAATTATTGCTTTGGCACCTTCAAACCTCAATCAGCATTACCAATAGCTCTTGGAGCAGTTGGAGGACTAATTGAGGTGGCTAAGCAAAAAAATAATATAAGTGGATATTTTGTTAATAAGAATGAAAATGAAATTTGTCTAATCCCCGTTATACTTGATGACCATAGAGTTATGCAAATTGATATTAATGGATATATTGATATAAAGCCAGAAGAGATTAAGAAAATAAAAATTAAAAATGAAGATTTTATATATAAAAGAATTACCATTATTTTAAATGATGGCACAAAATATGTAATGAACTCTGTTAAAAAGGTTAAAGGTGCAAATTATCATCAAGAAAACTTGAATAAATTTATTGAAATTTATAAGGAGTATTAAATTATGGGATTATTTGATAAATTTAAGAAGAAAGAAAATAATGATTGGGAAAATGTTTATGTAGGAAATCCAAATTTTTATAATGGTAAAGATGGTAAGCCATTTGGTGCATTTGCACTAACAGAAGGTACTTTAACTTCTTTTCCTAAAAATCCAAAACTATTGTATAAAGTAGATAATATAGAAGTTGATGAATGGAAACTAATGCTTGTAAGTACAACGAATAATGTAATTTTAGGAGATATAGACTATTATGATGCCATAAAAAAACTCATGAAGTATGTCATTGATGAAAACGATAATAACATATTAATTAAAGGACTATCACTTGAAGAATTAAATGAAGTATTGAAATAATTGTAAATGATGAATTTATAGTAATAAATTAGAGGAAATTATGAAGAAAAATGAATTTAAAAAAATGATGAAAAAAGAAAATAAGACATTTAAGAACTACTATGTTTATGAAATGATCCTTATATTGTTATTAGTAATTATAGTTATACCAAATATTATATTGACAATAAATAATATGATCCCATTTAATATAACAATCATTAATACACTTTTAATTATTATTGTAGCACTTCCTTTTATAGTGCTTGATATAAAGAATGACTTAGATATTAAAAGTATGCATCAATATTATTTAAAGGAAAAGAAAATACCAGAATACAAAGATAAAACAAAAAATTTAAATGTATGTTTGATAATTAGCATAGTAGTTTTAATTGTTTGGGCTATTATAACAATACCAAATATTACAAAAACTGAAAATTTAAGTGAAATTGAAAACACAATGGTCATTACTACTAATAAGGGTAATAACATTGAAACACAATATAAAATGTTTGATGGATTTAAAATAAAGATTCCAAGTGAATTTAAAATAATGAGTGATGAAATTGTTAATGTTAAATATCCAAATGGAAATGCACCATTACTTGTTTATACAAATGACAAAGCGACAATTAATGTAGCACTAGTTATGAATGATGTTACAATGAAAAATAATCAGATAGAAGAATATGTCAAAGCAATGGAATCGACTTATAAGAACTATTCAAAAGATATAAAACTAAATTTTTGGGAAAGAAACAATCATAAAATCGGTGAAATGGAATTTACAACAGAGGGATCAGATACAGAAATCTATAATCATATTATTGCATTTTCTGTTAATGATAAATTAAGATTAGTTAATTTTAATTGTACAAAAGAACAAATGAGTGAATGGCAAAATGTTAGTAAATTTATTATGGACTCAATAATGTTTGAGTAATATAGGAGGAGAGAAAGATGAAAAAGAAATTATTTGCAATTTTACTTTGTGGGGTTATGGCTTTAGGACTTGCTGGATGTAGCAATCCGGTTAGTGATTCTAAAAAAGAATTAGAAGATGCTAAAAAAGATTTAGAAGAAACATATAAAAAATATGGATGGGTTGAGAAAGAAACTGTAAATACTATTCTTGCTAAATTTAATACTGAAATAATGGATGGTGGATTAAATACACCTGCTAGTGATGATTATATGGTTGTGGATAATGGTAAATATTGGTTTGCACTAACTGATGATGTAGCATTCTACCTAAAACCAGTTGAATCATCAGGAAATAAAGAAAAAGATATTCTTGATATGAGTGCTATTTATATGGATAATGACAAGTATGATGAAACAACCGCTATAAAGTATACAAAACTTTTGATTAAAGCCAACAATGAAGAAATTACCGATTCTGAAATTGATGAATTATTAAAAGAAGCCAAAGAAAAATCTTCTTCTAAAAAAACAGCTAATAATGGTAAAGGTATTTCAGTAGGAATCTCAAATGCCAATGACCATTATGAATATCAAGTTATTAGAGTATATAAATAATCATAAATTACAATTTAGTAATTAGTTAGAAAAATAGTAATTTGATAAAATGTTAAAACTCTTTGACAAACTTCCAAAAAACTTATGTAGATATGTTAAATGCTAATAGTATATAATTTTTGTGAAAGGAGAAAAAGAATGAATTTAGGAGATAAAATTTTACAATTAAGAAAGAAAAATGGACTTTCGCAAGAACAATTAGGTGAAAAAGTAGATGTTACAAGACAAACTATTTCTAATTGGGAATTAGGTGAAACAACACCTAATCCAGAGCAATTAAAAAAAATGTCAAAAGCATTTAATGTTAGTGTTGATGAAATCTTGGATAATGATTCAAAGGAGTTTTTAATGAACAAAATAAGTAATACAGAACGACTAGCAGGAATAATAATCAAAATATTAAAAGTAATAGGATTGGTATTCATTGGATATATTATATTTATGATAATTGCAGTGATTGGACTAGGAACTTATACAGTTGTTAAAAAAGATAATGCTAATGTGGAAAGTAGTGCGACAACAATATGTTCTATTGATAATAAAAAGTATCAAATAGAATTTGGAACAAACAATTATTTTAAATGTAATAATTGTTCTAAAAAAATGTCAGATGAAATAAATGAGATTGTAGATTTTAACAATATTGACAATTCAATGATAAATATAGAAAATTATTTTAAAAATAATAATGGAACTTGTGAATAATTACAAATTACAATTTATTAGAAAGAAGGAAAATAAGTTAAAGTGAATTAAAGATTTCAAAAATAAAAAAAGAAGGAAGCGTTTAAAATGAACCAACTAAAAGCAGGAACATTCCTAATAGTTTTAGGAAATCTATTATATTTAGTATTTACATTTTTTTCAGGAAATGAAACAAGTAATTTTGGAAAATTTAGTAGTGGTTTATTAGTAGGATTATCAATTGGATGTAATTTTATTGGTATAATTTTATTAGTAGCTTATATGTCTAAGAATAATAAAGATAAAGTAGAAAAGAATTAGTAGAGGAGTGAATATTATGGGAGGACTTAGCGTTATAGTTCTTATGAATATATTATTATTTTTGTATATATTCTTTATTACTATTTTTGTAGCTATTATATTATATATAGTAATAAGTTATACCTTTGAAGGTATTTCAATTATGTGTATGAGTAAAAATATGGGATATAAAAATCCTTTTACTGCTTGGATACCTTTTTATAATAAATATTTATTAGGTTCAATAGCGGGTAATAAAATAATGGGTATTATATCAGGAACTTTATCATTTGTATCAATTTGTTTAGGTATTTATTTTTATATTCATAAAGAATTAGAAATAGTTTTATTTATTATATTAATAATTAGTTTAATAATTACTTTTATATTAGATACAATAATATCACATAAAATATATATTAGTCATACAAATAAATATGGAGATATATTAACTATATTTAATATTTTATCTTTTGGTTTATTAAGACCGATATTTCTTTTTATGGTTAGAAATAAATCTAGGTATTAATAATTAGTTAGAAAAATAAATAATTTAATAGAGATTAGTTTGAAATACAACTAATCTTTTTCTTATATAAATATATTGGGGGTTTTAAATATTAAAACTATTGAATAAAATAGAGAGAGGAGGAAAATAATGAATAATAATTGTAATGATAATTATGATAGAATAAAAAAGAAGATAGAAGAAGAAAGAGAAAGATGTAAGTATTGTTATATACAAGGACCAAGAGGAGCCAAAGGTGAAAGAGGAGAGAGAGGACCCGCTACTATAAAAGTAGGAAAAGTAGAAACAATAGAACCAATACTCCCAGCAGAAGTAATAAATACTGGAACAGCAGAAGATGTTATATTAGATTTTAAAATACCAAAAGGAGTACAAGGAATAGAAGGAAAGACAGGACCGCAAGGAATTCAAGGTATAAAAGGTGAAAGAGGTGAAGTAGGTCCGCAAGGAATGAAAGGTGAAAGAGGAGAAAGGGGTCCCACTACTATAAAAGTAGGAAAAGTAGAAACAATAGAACCAACACTACCAGCAGAAGTAATAAATACTGGAACAGCAGAAGATGTTATATTAGATTTTAAGATACCAAAAGGTGATAAAGGTGAAGAAGGTGAAATGGGACCACGAGGATTACCAGGAGAAATAGGTCGTACTGAACACATAGCAATTGATGAAACTGAAACACTAGAGCCAGGAGAAGAAGCCCAAGTAATGGACACCTTTGAAGATTGGGTTCATCATCTAACATTTCAAATACCAAAAGGAGAACAAGGAATCCAAGGCCCGCGAGGAATACAAGGACCTGCTGGACCACCAGGAACTAACTTTGTATCAGCATATGGAATAAGATATGCTATGATGGATACACAAATTACTTTAGAGCAGGCTATAGATACTACTATTCCATTAGCGGAAACAGGAGTATCACTTTTTACCGAATATACTAATAACGGAATAAAAATAAAAGAAAGTGGAGTCTATTTAATATCATATTTATTATGTGGAGCAACAAGTGAAGAATGCTCTTTAACAATGTCTATTAAAGCAAATGATATCTTACAGCCGGCTTCTAATCCCACTACTGAATTTCAAGCCCAAATTATTAACTGTATAAGTGGCACAACTATAATATCACTACAACCAGACGATATAGTAACATTAAATATCAAAGCATCAATGCCAGTTGTTATGACATTTAATGGAAGCACTAATGCTATGCTTAGTGTTCTTAAAATACATTAGAATAGATAAAACTATTCTTTTTTTTCTTTACTATCATACATATTAATTATTTCCTAATAAAGAATAAACATAATTTATAGTAGAGGAGTGATAAAGTGCAAGTAATTGATGAAAATACCATTGTTGTAACAACAAGTGAAGAATTAAATAAAGTATTAAGTGAACAAAATACTTATACCTATATCTATTTAGGAAATGATATTACAATGAGTAGTGGTTCTATAATTAATAATACTAAAGAAAAAGTAATAATAGATGGAACTTATAACAATACAAAATATACATATACTAATAACTTAAGTACAGAGGGTGAAGTAATAAAAGTAAGTACCACTAATAAGAGAATCATACTAAAAAATATGAATATAATATCATCTCATGGTTATGGTGTTGTTTATGTACCATCACACCCCAATTATTCTAATGTAGTAGTAGAATATAATAATATAAATTTTAGAGGAGTAGAATTATCCTGCAACTACTATGGAACAACTAAAATAATAGATTCTATTATTGAAGTAGCAGATACAAATAATATATCAGCTCAAAGAGCATGTGATTCAAATCGAATATTAATAGAGGGAAATACAACAATAACAAGTACTTCAAGTACAAATACTATTTTTTTCTTTAATGATGTTATCCCCTCATTAGTTAAAATTATTCCTAATAGTAGAGTAACAATAACAACAGATAAAGAACTCATGAATGGAACTAATAGATTAGATTTAACTATTGGTCATGGAGCAGAACTATTATTAACTACGGGTAATGGTTTTGCTAAAACAACTACTCATGGTGCTAGAAATGTTTTAATAGAAGAGAAATCTACCTTCACATTTATAGAAAAAAGTCATCAAAGAATACCAATGTGGAATATCTTTGGTAATTTAATAGTAAAAGAGGGAGCAAACGTATCTATTCTAAATACATTTATGACTACACCTACTGATAACTATAATATTTATTTTAAAGGGAATAATCAAAAAATTATTATAGATAATCCTAAATATATAAAAATATATACTAAGAATGCCAATATTTGGTATACAAATAACCCAGTAGAATACACATTTAAAATTAGTAGAATAAATATGTGGAGTGAAGCTAAGGACTATACAAGTGCTTGTGATTTAGAAGATATACCACCATTATATTGGTATAAAGACAATTATCCATTAGAAATAAAAGGAATATTTAATAAAGATACCACCACTATAACATCACATAACCTTACTGAAACAGAACTTACAAAATTACCAGATATAAATAAATTTACTTTTCAAAGTAAAAAGATTTTAACAATAGGAATGATAAGAACAAATATTCAACCAATAAATAGTAATATTAATGTCTTATCGGGATATACCATAAAAGATACTAATATTAGGTTAGAATATGATGGTAAGAAATTAGAGGTTCCCACTGATGAAACTGGACTATTTGAATTTAATTTAGATGATGCACCAATAGATGGTACTAATTATATTATAACTACTTGTTTAAATGGCCTTTATACTAAAAGAGAGATAACAACACCATTTGATGGAGAATTAACACTACTAGAGGTAACAGAAAATATACCGTTTAATACAATACCAGGAGAAGATAAGCCTTTAACATTATATAAAAAAGATAAGACTGTTATAACAGTAGTAGATAGTAGAACTATTAAAACAAATTGGAAATTATATATATTTTTTGTTAATCCAATGATTGAAATGAATGGTAAAGTACTAGTAGACTCCTTATTTTTTAAAAAGTTTAATAATGAAATAGAAAAATTAACAACTAGTAAGAAATTAATATATGAATCTACTAGTACTAGTGGAAGTGTTGAAGTATCTAAAGTAACTTTTTCTACTGATAAGGGATTAAGATTAAGTCCTAGTAAGAGTTTATTAAAAGATGAAGATTATTCTACAATGATTATTTGGAGTATTGAGGAATAGAGGGTAAGGTGATTTATGAAAAAAGATTTTATTTATATTAGAATATGTGATGGAATGAATTTGAGTAAAACAAAAATAATTTTAAAAGATAAATGTAATAAGATAGTATATGAAGAGATAATAGTTAACTTAAATAATATTAAAATACCAATATATAATAATGATATATATAAATTATTTATTATATCAGGATTAAAGATAATAGTTATTCCATTAATTGCTAAAAGAGATGAAATATATTGTATAAATATTAATAATAATTTTAATAAAAACCATCTTATTACTGTTTTGTTAGAAGATGCTAATAATTCGAATATAAAGATAAAGAGAGGAGAGATATTGTTATGGGAAGACACACTATTCCAATAACTAATGGTAAGGGAAGTATAAGACTTGTTAATGGTAATTATAAGGTATCAGCGGTAGTAGAAGGCTATGATCCTGATTCTATAGAGCCTAAAAATGTTACTATAGTAGAGGGAACTAATGCTTATACTTTTACCATAAAAGCTAATGGGACATTAACACTTCATGTAACTGATACAGGAAACCCGCAAACGGGAGTGCAAATAATAGGAGCTAAGTTTGTTAGAACTGATAGTACTGGAAATATTCTATCTGAAGAGATAATTACTGATACTGATGGTAATGCTAAGTTTAGTAATATTCCGTTTGCTGCATCAGGTAATATTACGATATATTATAAACAAATAACTAGTGATGGTGGACATACTTTTGATGATACTGTTAAATCTATAGTAATGAATGAACAGAATAAAATAGTAGAGATAACTAATCCAGAAGCTCCACTTAGGAATTTTACTTTAACTGATGCTAGTTTTCCAAATGTGGTTATTAGTGATGGCCAAATAATACTTAATGATAATTAAAGAAGTAAGACTATTTACTTCTTTTATTATGCCCACTATAAGCCTTATTCTAAGTCTTATTAGTGTTTATTTGAGCCAATATATTGGCTCAAATAAAGATATCAACCATATCTATTATATATAAGCACATAAAACATATATTAGAAGAAGGTGAATTAGATGAAAATTCAGTTGTTCGGAATTTCCGAACAACTGCAAATGATAATAAGTCTTATAATGTTAAGTATTATAATCTTGATATGATTGTAGCGGTTGAATTTCGAGCTCGTTCAAATATTGGTACAAATTTTAGAAAGTGGGCTAATGAAAAATTAACTAAATATATGACTAAAGGTTTTACAATGAATGATGAATTACTTGCAAGAATTAGAGATATAAGATTATCAGAAAAAGGTTTTTGTAAAAGATATTCTTGTAGATTAGACATTCATTATTGTCCTAATTGTGGTATGTAAATGATAAAATAAAATGTAGAAAAGTTTAGTGAATAATCTAAAAAACAATTACAAGAATCTTAATACTCTCTAGTAACTTTGTTATTATTATGATATACTAGTGATATATAAAGGAGAAGTAAAATGATAACGATAGAAGATTTTAAAAAAGTAGATATGCGAGTAGGTACTATAATAGAGGCAGCAGTTAATGAAAAAGCAAGAAAACCTGCTTATAAATTAACAATAGACTTGGGAGAACTAGGTATAAAGAAAACTTCTACTCAAATAACTAATGTCTATAAACCAGAAGATTTAATAAATATGCAAGTAATAGTGGTTACTAATTTTAGTCCAATGAAAATAGGAGATGTTACTAGTGAAGTGCTTGTACTAGGGGTAGATACTAAAGATGGAGTAGTTTTATTAAATTTAGAAAGACAAGTAGAAAATGGTAAAAGAGTATACTAAGAATATTAAAATTATAAGTTCGCGAAAAAAACATGGGCTATAATGAGGAGGAAAGAATGGAAAAGAAAAAAATAGATTTAAAAAAATTAACTAAAAATACACTAGAAGAAGCTAAAGAAAAGTATGAAGAGGCTAAAAAGTTTACTAGTGAAAAGGCTGTACCTAAGTTAAAAGAAACAGCAGTCTCTACTAAAAATAAAGTAGCAACTACTGCTTCAAATGTTTCAAATAAAGTAAAGACAAGTATAACTGAGGAGCAAGTAGAAGAGATTCTAAATACCTTATACATAAAGTCAGTAAACGGTATACCTAAGATTAGTTTACCAATAGATGATTTAGTAAATGACTATATGTCAAAAAATAAAGATATAGATAGTGCTGCTAAATCACTAATCAATAACTCAATGGTAAAATGTGGGACATCAGGTTTTCTTACTGGTTTAGGAGGATTAGCAACAATGGTAGCAACACTTCCTGCTAATATAACAAGTGTAATGTATGTTCAGTTAAGAATGTGTTGTGCTGTAGCCAAAATGGCTGGTTATGATATTCATTCCGATCAAGTGCAAACATTAATATACGCTTGTTTAACAGGCTCAGCGGCAGCGGATATTCTAAAACAAACGGGAATAAAGTTTGGTAATAAGTTTGGAGTGGCTATGGTAAAGAAAATACCAGGTGAGACAATTAAGGCTATTAATAGTAAAGTAGGTTTTAGATTTGTTACTAAGTTTGGTGAAAAAGGTGTAGTTAATCTAGGAAAAGTAGTACCTGTACTAGGTGGCGTAATAGGAGGAACTCTAGATGTAGCAAGTACTAAAATAATAGGAAATAATGTTTATAAAATATTTATTAAAGGAGAAATACCTACCAATAAAAAAGAAGATATGATAATAAAAGATGCTGAGTTTACTGAAGTAGAAGATATTGATACTAAATCATTAGATGAGGCTATGAAATCATTGAGCTAAATCACTATAAGTCTAATAATATTAGTCTTGTTAGTGTTATTTGAAAATTCTTACCTTAATGTAGAGTTTTCTTTTTATTATATTACGTTTTAAAAGTAGTTAAATTATCTACATAAATTAATCATAAATAAATATAATAATACTGTATACTAGTTGATATTTTTAGAAAAATATAGTATATTATTATTGCATTGAGGAAATGCTCTAATATGAAAAATGTTCTCGCTCCTGGATGGTGCGAGTAATAAATTATTCCAGGCGACAATGTTTCTCGCTCTCGGGTGGTGCGAGTAATAAGTTATCCCGAACGAAAATTTTTGAAAATCTATATTTATGTAGATTTTTTTTTATTTTGTTGAGTTATAATACATATGTTACAAATTTAATATAAAAAAAGATACCATTCTGGTATAATTAAGTTGACGACAAAAATTATACAGAAAGAGTGGTATCTATGAAGATTATAACAGAAGAAATGAGATTTAGGAAGAGGTTATGTGAATTTGCTTTAAAATATGGTGTAACAAAGGCAGCAAAAAGGTATCATACCAATAGACAATTTGTATATAGACAACTTGAAAAGTATGATGGAACTTTAAGGAGTTTAGCATTACAATCCAGAAAACCACATTCGCATCCTAATGCACATACAAAAGAAGAATTAACATTGATCAAGCAAATTTATAGCAGGTATGGTTGCGATGGATTGGCAGAAGTATATGTTCAATTAAGAAAAAGAGGATATAAAAGAAGTTATGGTTCAATGTTGAAACAGATAAAAAAAATTCCTAAAGAAAAAGTAAAAATAAGAAAAGGATATACAAGACATAAAGAAATAAGAGGTCAATATCCTGGCGATAAAGTACAAGTGGATATAAAATATGTTCCTAAAGAATGCTTGCTATTTGATACAATAGATAAGAAATACTATCAAATAACAGCAATAGATGAATTTTCAAGAAAAAGAATACTTGAAATAGTAGATGAAAAAAGTGTCACTAATACTAGTAAGTTTATAAGAACATTAGAAGAAAAAATGGGATTAAAAATAAATACTATTCAAACAGATAATGGACCAGAATTTGTTAATAATCAGATTGAGACAAATCTACCGACATTGTTTGAATTAACATTAAAAGATTTAGGAATGATACATAGACGAACAAGACCATATTCGCCGTGGCAAAATGGAAAAGTTGAAAGAAGTCACAAAATAGATGGAGAAAGGTTTTATAGTAGGAATGAATTTACATCAGAAGAAGATTTAAAAAAGAAACTTAAAAGATATAATGCAAGATATAATAATATAGCTAAAAAAGTATTAGACTTTAAAAGTCCAAACCAAATAGTAGAAGAATACAAACTTAATTTTCTTTCTGCTTAATAAAGCGTATAAAAAAGATATTAACATTTGTCAAGGATAAATAAATGGCAAAGCCATCCTTGACAAACATAATACTTTTTTATAATATGTCTATAGGCAGAAAAGAACTTTTTATAAAAAAGTGTAACATATGATTGATTTCTCTAGATATTTATGTAGATTTTTTTTTATTTTATATTGCAAAACAATTAAATCTAAGGTACAATATATGTTAACAATCACTACTTACTTTAGTGATATGTATAGTATCAGGAGGTTTTATGGAAAAAATAGGAAAAAATGATTTTATTGATATTTATGTTTTAAAAACATTAAATGAAATTAAAGGTATAGTAAAACATGAGATTAAGTTAGAGAAAGAAAGAGAAATGGAAATTGATAAAAAGATGGCTATTGTATTAAAAGACTTAATTAATGCCAACTTTAAAAATCTACAAATGAATCCAAATGGCGATATGATTTATACTCTTCTTCCAATAGTAGATGACAAAGAAAATGAAAAGATAAGATTATCTTTTGCACTATATTATGCTGCATTATATTATGATAATGTAAGTTTGTTACATGATTTATTAAAGGAAAATATTAGATTTGATGACATAACTTATCATATTAATTTGCAATATTTAAATAAAGAAATATCTTCAAAATTTGAAAGGACAGAATATATTAAAATGATTAAAACTTGTGGAAATATATTTAGAAGATTCATTGACAGTATTGAAGAGTTACCAGAAGAAGAAAGAAAAAAATATATTGATAGATTTGTAAAACTGATCAATATAAAGTATGATTTAATTAGTGAAATGATGTCTGAAAAATCTGAACTTTTGCTTTACTTTTTTAATAATTTAGAATATATATTCGATAAAGGTAATTTAGATATATTTACAGATGAAACATATATTAGAGCAAATAAAGAGCAACTGCGTTTAATTCAACAATGTAAAGGAAAAAGTTATTTAAAAGAAACAAAGACTAGGTTAAATAATTTGATGCAAAATAAAGATTTTTCTAAATATTTGTGCAACTTTGATTTAATGATGAGACTTTATACAGACGAGCAATTAGAAACATTAAACTATTACACAAGCGAGGCGTTAGATAAGTTTTCTGGGACTGAAGAGAGTTTAAACAAAGCAATTGATTTTCTTCAAATGAGACCTGACTTAGCGAAATCTCTAACTAATGTAGCATCATCAAAAGATTTTATGAGTGTTGATAATTTTACTTTAATAGAAATATGTACACATTCCATGAAAATGTGTCCAATTAAAATGAATTTTGATATAGAAGCAAAAATAGTGAAACCAAAAGTATTGTTAAAAAAAATATTTGGTACTTATACAAAAAGAGAAAATTAAAAACAAAGAGAAAAATAATCAAATATTCTTCTCTTTTTCTATATTCATATTACCATAAAATAGGCAAAAAATCAAGACTTGTATTTTAACAAAATATATAGTATTAAATATATGGAGGGATAAAATATGAATAAAAATATGACGGCTCTAGTAAGTCTATTTGCTAGAGTATATCACACAAAAAATAGCAATATCAAAATATATAATGATATATATGGAGAGAAAATATTAACCAAAAAAGAGTATACCAATATTTATAATAGTATGAAATAGAGTATAAAATACTTTAATAAAGATTATATAGGAGATAATCCAGTAGAGTATATAGTAAATAATAATTTAGCTCCATCAGTACTTGCTAGATTTATATATAATGAAGATAAATTACAAAGGGAAATAAAGTTGGGAGGTAAACAATATCTAGTATTAGCAAGCGGTTATGATGCGGCAGCATATAAAGTAAATAATAAAATAAAAGTATTTGAATTAGATAAAGAAGAAATAATAAAGGATAAACAAAAAAGATTAAAAGATAATAATATAAATACAAATAATGTAACATTTATAGAAGTAGATTTCAATAATAATTGGATAGATAAGTTACTTACAAGTAATTTTGATAAAGATAAAAAGACTCATGTATCACTACTAGGAATAAGCTATTATCTAGATAAAGAAGTATTTAAAAATACCATTAAAATAATATCTAATATTATACCTAGTGGTAGTACTATAGTTTTTGATTACCCAAATGATAATGAGACAGAAAAAGAAGAAGTAAATAAAAGTCTTGCTAAAGAAGCAAATGAAGAAATGAAGAGTACTTATACTAAGAAAGATATATTAGATATAAGTGAAGTATCAAATACCTTAATATATGAACATTTAAATTATCAAGATATTAATAATATTTATTTTTATGATTATAATACCATTAATCCAAATAATAAAATAATAGCCCCTAAAGGAGTATCATATATAATGTTAGTAAAAAAATAAAGGATAAGTATGTTATAATAATTAATGAAGTGAGGTATATATGTATATAGCAAGATATAAAACTAATGATAAGATAGATGATATATTACTTACTAGTGATGGTAAATATTTAACAGGATTATATTTTGAAAATTCACCAGATAGTAGGAAACATACAGGTAATCATATAGAACAAGACTTACCGATATTTGAAGAGACTAAGAGATGGCTAGATATCTATTTTAGCGGTAAAGAGCCTAGGTTTACTCCTGAATATAGAATAGATTATAAATCTAACTTTCAAAAAGAGGTTACAGATATTATGGATAAAATACCTTATGGAGAGGTAGTTACTTACGGAGATATAGCCAAGGAAATAGCTGCTAATCATCATATTAAGAGAATGTCGGCTCAAGCAGTTGGAGGCTCAGTCGGAGCAAATCCTATCTGTATAATTGTACCATGTCATAGAGTGATTGGAGCCTCGAATAAATTAATTGGTTATGGAGGGGGTATTAAAAATAAAATAGTACTTTTAGAAATAGAAGGGCATAACCTAGAAGAATATAAACTATCAAAGGAGAAGAAATATGAATAGATGTAAATGGTGTAATTTAAATAATCCTAAGTATATAGATTATCATGATAATGAATGGGGTGTATTAAATCTAGATGATACTTATCTATTAGAAATGTTAATCTTAGAGATGTTTCAAGCAGGGTTATCTTGGGAATGTGTTCTAAATAAGAGAGAAGCCTTTAGAAGAGTTTATGATGATTTTGATATAGATAAAATATGTAATTATACTGAAGATAAAATAAAAGAATTAGAGGAAAATAAAGATATTATAAGAAATAAACTAAAGATAAAGGCTAGTATTAATAATGCTAAAATATTTAAAGATATTAAAGAAGAATACGGAAGTTTTAGGAATTATCTTTTAACATTTACAGATAATAAAATATATTATGAAATAAATATGACAAGTTCTGAATTATCTGACAATTTATCTAAAGACTTACGAAAAAGAGGCATGACATTTGTAGGTACTACGATTATATATTCTTATCTTCAAGCTATTGGTATAATATATTCACATGATAGAGATTGCTATTTATATAAGGAGGAATCTAATGAAAATAGTTAGTCCTAAAATAAAAAACTATATCGAATATAGTATTATGGATAGTATAAATGATAATGATTTTAGTAATAAATTATATAATACTAATATAGAAGATAATGTTATAATTAGAGATATAACCTTTGATAGTTGTATTTTTAATAATATTAATTTTAATAATATAAAATTAGATAATGTTGATTTAATAGATGTAATATTTAAAAACTCGGATTTATCTAATCAAGTATTTGATAATAAATTACTTAGTAGAGTAGTATTTGATAATTGTAAATTACTTGGTACTTCATTTGTTAATAGTAGTCTAAAAGATGTTTCTTTTAGTAGTAGTAACTCTAAATATACTAATTTTTTTACTAGTAGTTTAAATAATATTGAGATAATAGATAGTAATTTTAGTAATAGTATATTTACGGAATCTAAGATTAAGAATATAAGTTTACATAATAGTACTTTTAATGAAACAGAATTTATTAGGACTAATTTAAAAGATGTTGATTTTTCTACTTGTAATATAGAAAGAATAATTTTTGATATAGATTCATTAAAAGGTATAAAAATAAATGTTCTTCAAGCTAGTGATATTATATCATTATTAGGAGTACAAATAAAATAGAGAAGAAATTAATCTTCTTTTTATTTGGTACTTCATCATATAGTATTTCGTAGTATGAGAAAGACTCAGGTCTTTCTCATAAATATTTTTAGTATTGACTATATATATAATAGATAGTATAATTAGTATGAAAAGTATAACTAGTATAACTTTGGAAAGGAATGATTAGAAATATGAAGAAAACAAAATATATGGGTATAAGTAAAGTAGGGGAGAAAGGGCAAATAGTAATACCTAAAGAAGTGAGGGATATCTTTGGTATAAATCCGGGAGATTCTTTAATAGTACTAGCAGATTCTAAAAAAGGAATAGCTTTGGTAAAATCAGATGTAATTGAAGCTGTTACTAATAATATATTGGTAGGAACTAATGATAAAGATAAATAATTTAACTAAGAAATATAAAGATAAATTAGCAGTAGATAATTTAAATTTAGAAATAAAGACAGGAGAATTATTTTCTTTACTTGGAACTAATGGAGCAGGTAAGACTACTACTATTAAAATGTTATCAACACTAATATTACCAACTGGTGGAACAATAACTATTAATGATTTAGATATTATAAAAGACCGTGAAAAAATCAAAAGAATAATAAATATTTCTCCTCAAGAGATCGCTATTGCACCTAATTTAACTGTTCTAGAAAATCTTTATTTTATGGCTGGTATTTATGAAATAAAAAAAGCTAAAGAAAAAATAAATGAATTAATTAAACTTTTCAAATTAGAAGAAGTATTAAATCAAAAGGCTAAAACACTTTCTGGTGGTTATCAAAGAAAACTATCTATAGCAATCTCTCTAATAAATGATCCTAAAATATTATTTTTAGATGAACCAACATTAGGATTAGATGTTATTTCAAGAAGGGAATTATGGCATATAATTGAAAATTTAAAAGGTGAAATAACTATTATTCTTACTACTCATTATATGGAAGAAGCAGAAATTTTATCTGATAGAATTGGAATAATGAATAAAGGAAAATTGATTGAATTAGGTACTTCTAAACAATTAATAAAGAAAACTAAAGCAAAGAATTTTGAAGATGCTTTTGTCGCAATAGTGAAGGAGGCTAACTAATGAGAATAATAACATTTGCCAAAAGAAATCTAAAAGAAATAATAAGAGATCCACTTAGTATTATCTTTGCTATTATTTTACCATTATTTCTATTATATATATTTGAACAATTTAAAATACCAAATGAAGTATATAATATAGAAAATTTTACTCCTGGTATTATTATATTTAGTTTATCTTTTATAACAATGTTTACATCTTCATTAGTAGCTAAAGATCGAAGTACATCTCTTACTACTAGACTTGAAGTATCGCCAATGAAAAGTATAGATTATATCTTAGGATATAGTATATCAGTATTACCAATAGTATTAATACAAAATATATTATTCTTTATGACTGCTATGTTATTGGGATTAAATTTTAGTATAAATATTATTTATACAATACTAGTATCAATACCTATATCTTTATTATTTATATCTCTTGGTATATTAATAGGAACAATAACAAATGAAAAATCTTCTTCAGGAGTATCTAGTATAGTAGTTCAGTTAGTAGCTTTTACTAGTGGTATGTATTTTAGTATTGATATGGTTGGTAATACTTTTAGTACTATATGTAAAATATTACCATTTCAAAGTACTTTAAATATAACTAAAAGTGTATTAAATAATAGTTATAACAATATATTAACTAGCATTTTAGTAGTAGTTATATATACAGTAATAACTATAGTATTAGAAATATTCTTATTCAAAAAGAAAATGATAAGTGATAGTAGATAATATACATTTATATGTATATACAAATTAGAATAATAGTTAATTATATTTAGTAAGTTAATGAAGTCATACCAATAATATGGCTTACTTTAGTTATACTATACTTAATAGATAGTCGTAACCATAGAGAAAAAATTATTTAAGTTAGAAAGTATTTCACTATCGAATATGATATCTTATAGTTACTCATTCCTAGACTATAGTCTAGGAATGACATGAAAATGCCTTGGATTTTCATGAAAGGAAATAAAAAAATATTGATATTAACTGTTTTGATATGGTATAATATATAAACAGAGAAGGTAGTAAATATGAAGAGAAATGATGTAGATAGAAATAAATTATCTCCAATGATGAAACATTATGTAGAGTTAAAGGATAAATACGAAGATGTAATAATATTATATAGATTAGGAGATTTTTATGAAATGTTTTTTGAAGATGCTGAAGTAGTAGCTCATGCTTTAGAACTTACTCTTACTGGTAAGAGTGCTGGATTAGAAGAGAAAGTTCCTATGTGTGGCATACCACATCATGCTGCTGAAATATATATTGATAAACTAATTAAAAAAGGCTTTAAAGTAGCTATATGTGAACAGTTAGAAGATCCTAAGAATGCTAAGGGAATAGTTAAAAGAGATATAATTGAAGTAATATCTTCTGGTACTATTATTAATGCTAATTCATTAAATGAAAAAGAAAATAATTATATAGGTAGTTTATATAGTTTTGGATATGGATATGCTTTTACATATTCAGATATTACTACTGGTGATATATATTCTTCTTTATATAGTAGTAATTCAGATATTATATATAAATTATTATCTTTAGAGATAAAAGAATTAATTGTAGATAGTAATGTAGATAAAGAATTAATATCTAGTATAAGGAGTCAAAAGATACCAGTAACTATAGAGGATTCTTTTCTTACTGATAATTATAATGATATATATAGTAATATAGATGATGATAGAATAATAAAATCTATACAGTTATTATTATATTATTTAAGTGTTGTACAAAAAAGAAATCTATCTCATTTTCAAAAGGTAATAATTAAAAAAGATGAATCATCATTAATGATGGATATTCATACTAAGAGAAATTTAGAATTAACTGAATGTTTAAGAACTAAGGAAAGAACATATTCTTTATTATGGCTTTTAGATAATACTAAGACTGCTATGGGGAGTAGAAAGTTAAAATATTTTATTGAGAATCCATTAGTAGATATGTCTAGAATAAATGAAAGATATAATATTGTTACTAAGTTACTTGAAGAATTTATATTGGCAGAAGAACTTAGAAATGATTTATATGAAGTATATGACTTAGAAAGATTGTGTGGTAGAATATCATTTGGATCTGCAAATGCTAAAGATTTATTACAATTAAAGAGTTCTTTAAAAGTACTTCCTAGTATTAGAGATAAATTGGAGAGAATTAATTTTTATGATGAAGTACATCCTTTAAATGACTTATATGAACTTTTGGAGAAGGCTATTAATGAAGATGCTCCGAATGGTTTAAAAGATGGTTTCTTAATAAAAGAGGGGTATTCTAGTGAATTAGATGAATTGAAAAGTCTAAGTAAGGGTGGTAAAGACTTTATTAGTAATTTTGAAAAAGAAGAGAGAGAAAGAACTGGCATTAAGGGATTGAAAGTAGGGTTTAATAAAGTATTTGGCTATTATATAGAGGTAAGTAATTCATACTTATCAATGATTACTGACGATATGGGTTATACTAGAAAACAAACACTTGCTAATTGTGAAAGATTTATTAATCCAATATTAAAAGAAAAAGAAGATATTATTTTGTCTTCTGAAGATAAGATTATTAATTTAGAATATAATTTATTCGTAGAAATAAGAGATAAATGTAAAGAATATATTAAAGTATTACAAAAGAATGCTAAAGTTATTAGTGAAATAGATGTCTTACAATCATTTGCTTTTGTTAGTGAAAAGTATGGTTATGTTAGACCTATATTAAATAGTACTAATGAAATTAAAGTAATATCTTCTAGGCATCCAGTCGTAGAGAAAGTATTAAAAGATGCTGAATATGTACCTAATGATATTATTATGGATAATAATACGGATATTTTACTTATTACTGGTCCTAATATGGCTGGTAAATCTACTTATATGAGACAACTTGGTATTATTGCTATTATGGCTCAAATAGGATGCTTTGTTCCTGCTGAAGAGGCTCATTTGCCAGTATTTGATAAGATTTTTACAAGAATAGGAGCAAGTGATGACTTAGTAAGTGGTGAATCTACATTTATGGTAGAAATGATGGAGGCTTCTCGGGCTATTAAGAATGCTACGAAAAATAGTTTAATTCTTTTTGATGAATTAGGTAGAGGGACTGCTACTTACGATGGTATGAGTTTAGCTGAAGCTATTCTAGAATATATAGCTAATAATATTAAATGTAAAACATTATTTTCTACTCATTATCATGAACTTACGAGTATGGAAAATACACTTCCTAATTTAAAAAATAAACATGTATCTGCTATTGAAGAGAATGGTAATATTACTTTCTTACATAAAGTAAAAGATGGATCAGTAGATAAAAGTTATGGTATTAATGTAGCAACACTTGCAGGTCTTCCTAAAGAAGTAATTGATAGAGCTAATGTTATCTTAAATGAATATGAATCTAAAGATAATAATAGTAAGAAAGATTCTTCTATGCAAATGATGTTACCTCTTAATTTTGAAGAAAAGAAGAGTATTGTTGAAGAAGAACTGAAAAAAATAGATGTTCTAAATATAACACCTATTGAAGCTATTAATATATTAAATGCTTTAAAAGAAAAAATAAAATAGAGTTACTATAATAAGTAATTCTATTTTTTAAACAGTTCACTATGACTTCCAGTTTCTACTAAAAGTAATATAAGTTTATCACTAGTATATTTATAAACAAGCAACCAATCTGGTTCAATATGACATTCACGACATTCATTAAAATTTTTGTTATCTATTAAACTATGGTCTTTATATTTTTCTTCTAAAGAGTTACCATTAGATAAAGTTTCAATAATATATCTTAATTTTTTTAAATTTTTATTTTGCTTAACAACTTTTTATATTATTTTTTGAATTTCTTTGTGTAGTGAATCTCATACTTGGTTTTATTCATTTATTCAAATCCTCAAATAATTCGTCTATATTGTGATAACCTTTACTTTTAATTTCCCCGTTTTCAATTTTCTTTGCTTCTTTTAAAGCTCTTTTAAGTTCTCTAGTAGGTTTAGGATTTTTTAGTTCAAATGGAATACCACCTTCATTAATAGATTTTCTTAGAAACAAATTAATCGCAGTACTCATGTTTAATCCTAAACTATTAAATAATTCTGTTGCTTCTTTTTTTACATTAGAATCAACATTAATATTAATAGCACTAGTATTATTAGACATTTATACCATCTCCTCTCTATAAAAATTATAGCAGTTAATGTAGTAAATGTTAATATAATCACTACATACTATCTACATTGATATTATATGTAAAAATAAAAAAATAATTAATAAATATGTTCAAAAAGTATTGATATAAAGATAAAAATACTTTATACTATGTGTAGGTGATGAGAATGAAAAGATTAAATAAAAAGGGATTTACTTTAGTAGAGTTATTAGTTGTTATTGTTATACTAGGAGTTATTATGTCTATTGCTATACCTAGTATTACTTCTTCAATTGAAAGAAGCAAAGATAAGCAAAAGACACAAATTATTAAATTAATTGAGAGTGCTGGAGAATTATATGTAGATAGACATAAAAATACAGTTCCTAATGGACCAATTACTTTAAATAAATTAATTGAAGATGGGTTAATTACTAAAGAAGAGATAAAAGATCCGTTTAATGAAAAGAGTTCTTTATGTGGCTATATTAGTTATACTAAAAGTACTAATGAAGTTACTTGGGTAGAACAAAGTGGTTCTAAGCAATATTGTATAAGTTTAGAATAATAGAAAGAGTGATGTAAATGAAAATAATATTAATTAAATATGGAGAATTAACTACTAAAAAAGATAATAGAAAAGTATTTATTAATATATTATATAATAATATAAAAAAAGCTTTAATAAATTATAAAGTTAATATTATTAAAACAAGAGATAGAATGTATATTGAGACAGAAGAAAATATTGATGAAGTAGTTGATATTCTTAAAAATATTTTTGGTATTCATAGTATAGTAGTGGCTACCAGGGTTAATACTAATATTGAGGAAATAGAAGCTAATGTACTTGAAGTAGCTAAAAATATAGAATTTAATACTTTTAAAGTAGAAACTACTAGAAGTGATAAATCATTTCCTATTCCTAGTATGAATTTTTCTAGAAGGATTGGTTCTTTGATATTAAGAAATATTCCTAATAAAAAAGTAGATGTTCATAATCCTGATTATTTATTACATATTGAAATAAGAAAAGATTATACTTATATATATCATAAAGAATTAAAAGCATCAGGTGGTTATCCTGTATCAGTAGCAGGAAAAGGACTTCTTATGTTATCAGGAGGAATTGATTCCCCAGTAGCAGGTTATCTTGCTATGAAAAGGGGAATCAAGATAGAATGTGTTTATTTTGAGTCTCCTCCACATACTAGTGTAATGGCTAAGAATAAAGTCAAAAAACTAGTGGAAGAACTTACAAAATATGATTCGAGTATTACTTTAAATGTGGTGAAGTTTACTGCTTTACAGGAGGCGATATATAAAAATATCGACCCTACATATATGATAACCATAATGCGTAGAATGATGTATAGGATAAGTGAAAAAATCATGGAAAAAACTTCTTGTCTATGTCTTATAAATGGTGAGAGTGTTGGACAGGTTGCTAGTCAAACTTTAACTAGTATGAGAGTTATTAATAGTGTAACTAATGTACCTGTTATTAGACCAGTAGCATGTTTAGATAAATTAGAAATTATAGATATATCGAGAAAGATTGGTACTTATGAAACATCAATACTTCCTTATGAAGATTGTTGTACTATTTTCTTACCTAAACATCCTGTTATTAATCCTAATATGGATAAAGCTATACTATATGAAAAGAGTTTTGATTTTAAGTCTCTTATTGATGAAGCTATTAATAGTAGAGAAATAATAGAAATTAAAAGAAATAATACTAAGTTTGATATTTAGTAAAAATTACCATTAAAATATATGTATTAAATACTTAATAATTCACAACCTATTAGTGTAGGAGGTGAAACATAATGAGTAACAATACAAATAGCAAAATGGTAGTACCTGGAGCTAAACAAGCTATCGATAAAATGAAATATGAAATAGCTAACGAGTTTGGTGTTAATTTAGGACCAGATACAACTTCAAGAGCTAATGGATCAGTTGGTGGAGAAATTACTAAAAGATTAGTAAGATTAGGACAAAACCAAATTAGTGGATCTAACTACCAAAATAAGTAGTTAATATATAGAAAGTAACCTTAGGGTTGCTTTTTGTTTTACTTTTAAGCTATAATCTTAGAGGTTATTTTAAACCTTATTCTAAGTTTTAAAATAGATATCAATCATATATATTATATTTGAGGTTAATACTATTTGAACTAGTTCTTTTTTTATGTTCTAACTTATATATGATAGGTCTAATGAGACTCCAATATAGACTAAGAATTAGGCTAGATTGGACATGAAATGACCTTGGCATTTCATGAAAGGTGAGGAAAATGAAAAAAATTAAATTTTGGTATTGACAAATGTAGTAAGATAGTTTATTATATTAATCACCAGTTCGATTTAGGCGAATTGGTGCTAGTATCACACTAGCCAACCCCTTTTTATTCTTTTTGGGAGACTGTTCCTTAGGGGGTCAGTCTCTTTTGTTATGTCTAAAAATAACTAAAAAACGACAAAATAATATAGTAAGTACTTGATTTTTCATGTCTTTAAGTGTAAACTATTTATTAGGAGGGAAATAGATATGGCAAATAAAAATGCAAAAAACAAAACTAACAAAAAAAATAATACTAATAATAAGAAAGTAAATAGTAATCAAAAAAATACAAATAAGAAGGTTACTTCAAATAATAATGTTAAGAAAGAAAATATTAAAAAGGAAAATATTAAAGTAGAAGAAATAGCTAATGAAGTTAAAGTAGAAGAGAAGAAAGTTGTTAAAGAAGAAGTTAAGGCTAAAGATAAAAAATCATTTAGTTTAACATCTAAACAAAAAGATATAATTTTAATTCTTTTAGTAGTAGTACTTTTAGTAGTAGCTTGTATAGTTACTAGTACTAAGAAAGAAAGTAAAGTAGATATTGAACTTCCAGTAGCAGTAGAAGGAGAAGCAGGTACTAAGACTATTAGTTATACTGAATATGAAGAATTAATGAATAGTAATAAACCATTCTTAATGGTAATTATTCAAGATGGATGTGGCTACTGTGAAATGTATGAACCAGTAGTGGAAGAAGTTGCTAATGAACTTGGAATTCCTGTTAATTATTTAAATCTTACTAATTTAAGTAGTGAAGAGAGTAATAAGTTAAGTAAATCAAATTCTTATTTGAAGAAGAATCAATGGGGTACTCCGACTACATTATTTATGGTTGGTGATAAAGTAATTGATTCTATTGGTCAATATGTTGAAAAAGATGATTTTGTAAGTTTTGTTAAAGAGAATATTAAGGTTGATGTAAATGAATAAAGAAATATATAGAAGAGCAAAAGAATTTAAAAGAAAATATCCAATGACTATTGCTTTTAGATTAAGAGCACATGCTAAAGTTGCTTCTAAGTTTATTGGATCAGATGAAGAAATTAAATATGTATTTGTAGCTCAAAAGAATTATCAAAGTTATGAAATAATAAATACTAATATTATTGTATTAACGGATAAAAGATTAGTTGTGGCTACGAAGAGATTAGTGTTTGGATACTTCTTAAAAGTAATTACTCCAGATATGTTTAATGATTTAACTATTAAACAAGGACCTATTTGGGGTAAAGTAATAATAGATACAGTTAAAGAAGAAGTAATATTATCTAATATTGATAGAAATGCTTTAGCAGAAATAGATGATAATATTACTATGACAATGATAGAAGAAAAGAAAGAGTATGGAAGAGACTTAGAAACAAAAAAGAAAGATAAATAATAGTCTCTTCTTTTTAATAGGTGGTTTTATGAAAATAGAAAAATATGAACTTACTAAAAAAAATATATATAATGTTTATTTATCTAATGGAGAAGTATTAGAATTAAATGGTAAAGTAATTACTGATAATGAGTTATTGATAAAGAAAGATATTGATAATGAATTATATGATAAATTAAAAAGAGATAATACTATATGTATATTAGTGGATACTTCAGTTAAATATATTGATAGAAGATTAAGAAGTATTAATGAATTAAGAGATTATTTAAAAAATAAAGAAGAAGATACTATTATTATTGAAGAAGTTATTGATAAATTGATTGATTATAAATATTTAGATGATGATAGATTTACTAAGGCTTTTATTAAAGATAAATTAAATTTTACTAATTGGGGTGATTATAAAATTAAAAATGAATTAAAAAGACTTGGGGTTAATGAAGAGATTATTTATAATAATATATCTAATATAGATGATAATATTTATTATGAAAGAATAAATAAGATAATAGATAAAGATATTAGTATTAATAAGAAATATAGTGGTATTAAATTAAAGAATAAGATATATAATCATTTACTTACTTTAGGTTATAGTAAAGAAAAAGTAATATCTATAATAAATAATTATAATTTTTAGTATAATATGTAATATATTGGTAAAAATATAAATGGTGATAAGAATGAAGAAAATTATTAGTATATTTATATTTTTACTTTTACTAGTAGGTTGTTCTCTATCTAATAGTCCAACTTCTAAAGTAGAAGATTTACTTACTAAGTATCAAACTTTAGATAAAGATATAGTAAATGGTATTAATAGTATTATTGAAGAAGAGAATTTTACTAGTATTCAGAAAGATAGATATAAAAAGATTATTGAAAAGCAATATAAGAACTTAACTTATGAAATTAAGAATGAAAGAATTGATGGAGATACTGCTAGTGTAACGACAGAGATTGAAGTTATTGATTATAAGAAGGTAGTTAATGAAGTAAATAACAAATATCAAGGTAATACTAATTATACTACTCAGGAATATAATAATACTAAGTTAGATTATTTAGAAAAGGCTAAGGATAAAGTTACATATACAATTGATTTTGAGGTAAAGAAAGATAATGATGGTAATTGGAAACTATCTTCTCTTAGTAATGAAACTATTAAGAAAATACAGGGAATGTATTAATTAATAGTTTCTTTTCTTTTGATTTTATTGTATAATAATAATTTGTAAAAAAGGAGCTGAGTTTATGCATTTTGATATTAATAAATTAAAAGGTAGACTAGACTTTTTAGAAGTATTACTTAATAATACTAATGATAAGTATAAGAGAAGAGAAATACTTAATGATATTAAGAAAATAAAGTATTTAATAAGATATATGAATAGTAGTATAATACTTTATTCTGATGATGGCTGTGATAGAGTGTTAGGTGATTTTAAAGAAAAAAAAGATAGTGTAGTAGCAAGTAGAGTGTTAGATTTTTTTAATTCATATACTGATCAGATGCAATCTTCTTTGGTATGTTTTTATAATAAAACTAAACTGCCATGGAAAGTAAGAAAAGATTTTAGAATATCTAATGTTAAGTATTATGAACTAATTGATGATTTTTCTAAAACATTTAATCATGAATTATTTGAGCTATATAAATATTTGATAGAGGAAAAAAGAATAGAAATATCTTCTAAAATGTATGAGGGTGAAAAATATGCTAGAGGATTATGCTTTTGTATTGGTAATTTAAGGGAAGTTTATGTATTATCTAGATTTAATAATAAAATGAGTACAGGTAGTACTTTACCACATGAACTAGGTCATGCTTATCTTCTTCATAAAGCTAATTTTAATAATGAACCAAATATATTTATTGAAGCTTATTCAATATTTATAGAATTTATATTTGGTGATTATCTTAAAAATACTAGATATTCTGGTGTAGCCTATAGTAGTGAATATCAAAGATTAGATTCGTTTTTAGGAATGATTGATTATGAATTTGCAAATTTATCTAGACTAAAAGATATGTATTTTACTTTTCCTTTTTATTATTATAGTGATGGTAGTTTAGCTAGGATAGATTCTGCTAAAATGATATTATCTGATATGTTAGGAATGTATTTTGTTAGTCTATATCGTTTTGATAAAAAGAAATATAATATAATGATGTCAGCTTTTTTAGATATGTATGGAAAAGTTACTGATGAAGAAATATTAAAATATTTTAAACTTAGTAATTTAGTTGATGGTAGTATTGATACTCTAGATACTTATGTTAAAACTTATAGAAGATAAACTAAAATATTAATTAATAGTTTTCTTCTTTTTATTTTTATAGTATAATTAGATTGGTGATATAAATGAATAGACAAGAAGATTTAAGTAAGGTATTTGATAGAACATGGACCGCTAATCATAATGATGTAGCTAAAAGAGGTAGGGAAAGAGAAAGAAAGTTTATGAATAGAATGTTTGGTAGAAAAGACAATACTGAAATTTCTCATACTACTAATAATAATTTAACACCAGGTATGAGAGCAGATAACTTACAAAAGAATATTAATGAAATGGGTAATTTTGAAAGACAAAATAGAGTAAATAATATTATTAAGAAATGGAAGTAGAAGATGGAAGATTTATATAAGTATGAAAATGAATTATATGCTAAAGGATTAGAATATATAGGGGGAGTAGATGAAGTAGGTAGAGGACCTTTAATAGGTAGTGTAGTAGCAGCTTGTGTTGTTCTTCCTAAAGACTTTGTTTTAGAAGGACTTACTGATTCAAAGAAATTATCTGAGAAAAAAAGGGATGAATATTATAAAATAATTAAAGAAAAGGCTACTGCTATTGGAATAGGTATTATTGATGAAAAGATAATAGATGAAGTTAATATCTATGAGGCTACGAAGATTGCTATGAAGGAAGCAATAAGAAATACTGGTATTAAATTAGATCACGTCTTAATAGATGCTATGCCTTTAGATATAGATGTACCTACTACTAGTATTATTAAGGGAGATGCTAAATCGATTTCTATAGCGGCTGCTTCAGTGATTGCTAAAGTTACTAGAGATAAAATGATGTATGACTTAGATAAGGTATATCCAATGTATGATTTGGCTCATAATAAAGGATATGGTACTAAGAAACATATTGCCGCTATTAAAGAATATGGTATTACTAAATATCATCGTCTTAGTTATAAGCCGGTATCAGATTATAAAGATAAAGTATTAGACTAGAAATAGTCTTTTTTTGTCTATTTATATTTAGTCTAAATTAATTTAATAGTTAGTACTATTTAACATAGGAGGAATCTTATGCTAAATAATACTGGTTTAACTAATAAGGAAGTAAATGAATCGAGAAATAAATATGGTAGTAATAGTATTAATGGTAAAAATAAAAGTACTTTTATTAGTTTGTTTATAGAAACTTTAGGTGATCCTATTATTAAAATATTATTAATAGCTTTATTTATTAAAGTAATATTTTTATTTAAAGATTTTGATTACTTTGAAACAATAGGTATAGTGGTAGCTATATTAGTAGCATCATTAATATCAGCGGTTAGTGAATATGGTTCAAATAAGGCTTTTCAAAGAATGCAAGAAGAGTCTAGTAAAATTAATATTAAGGTAAAAAGAAATGGTAATATTACTGAGATACCTATTGATGATATTGTTGTTGGTGATATTGTACTTCTTAGTAGTGGTGATAAAGTACCTGCGGATATTACTATTATTAGTGGTAAGTTATCAGTAGATGAATCATCTTTAAATGGTGAGACTAAAGAGGTATATAAAGAGAAAGTAAACGATATTAATAAACCAATGGATATTAATAAAATATATCGTGGTACTACAATATATGATGGAGCCGCTAGTGGGGTAGTTACTAAAGTAGGTATGGATACCTTGTATGGTAAGATGGCTAAGTCTTTAGTTGAAAAAGAAGAAGATTCACCATTAAAAATAAGACTTACTAATTTAGCAAAGATTATTAGTAGAATAGGTTATGTTGCCGCTACTATGATAGCTATATCATATTTATTTTCTAAGATATTTATTTTAAATAATTTTAATTTTGCTATTATAAGTAATATATCTTTTAATACTTTTATTGGTTATTTATTAGAGGCTTTGACACTAGCAGTATCTGTACTAGTAATGTCAGTACCAGAAGGATTACCAATGATGATTACTTTAGTGTTATCTACGAATAGTAAGAAGATGCTTAAAGATAATGTTTTAGTTAGAAAAATGGTTGGTATTGAAACAGCAGGTTCACTTAATATTTTATTTACTGATAAGACAGGTACTATTACTAAAGGAAAGATGGAAGTAGTAAAAGTATTACTAGGTAATTTAAATGAATATAATTCTAAGTTAGAACTTAGTGATACTTATCAAAGGCTATTAGAAGATTCTCTTATCTATAATAATGAAAGTGAATATGATAAATCTTCTGGTAATGTAATAGGAGGTAATATTACTGATAAGGCATTACTTAGATTTGCTAGCAAATATAAAGATGATGAAATTAAGATTATTGATAGGGTATTATTTAATAGTAAAAATAAGTATTCTACTAGTATAATAGAAAAGGATAATAAAAAGATTAAATTAATTAAAGGGGCTCCTGATAAGGTGCTTAAATATACTTCTAATTACTTAGATGAAAATGGTAAAGTAAAGATATTAGATAAAGATAGATTAAATAATTATATTAATAATGAAACGAATAATGGTCTTAGAGCAATTGCTTTATCAATATCTGAAAGTATTTATCCAGTAGATAGTATTAGAAGAAATATATTAGTTGGTATTATCTTTATTAAAGATGAGATTAGAGAAGAAGCAGTAGACTCTGTAAAATTAATTAAGAATGCTGGTATTAATATTGTTATGGTAACAGGAGACTCTTTATCTACTGGCGTATCTATTGCTAAAGAAGTTGGTATTATTGATAATGAAGGGGATGCTTCAATTACTTCAAATGAACTTAATAAATTAAGTAATGAAGAAGTAAAAAAATTAATACCAAGATTAAGAGTAGTAGCTAGAGCATTACCAGAAGATAAAAAAAGACTAGTTACTCTTGCTAAGGAGTTAAACCTAGTTACTGGTATGACAGGAGATGGAGTAAATGATTCAATTGCTTTAAAGAAGGCTGATGTATCATTTGCTATGGGTAGTGGAACTGAAGTAGCTAAAGAGGCTTCGGATATTGTTATTACTGATGATAATATTTTATCAATATCTAAGGCTATCTTATATGGCAGAACTATTTTTAAGAATATAAGAAAATTTATTATTTTTCAGCTTACTATTAATTTAGCCGCTACTAGTTTAGCTCTTATTGGTCCTTTTATAGGAGTACCTAGTCCTATTACTGTTATTCAAATGTTATGGATTAATATGGTTATGGATACATTAGCGGGTCTTGCTTTTTCTTATGAAGTACCTAAAAAAGAATATATGATGGAAGTACCTAAGAAGAGAGATGAATCTATTATTAATAGATATATGCTTAATGAAATTGTTGTATCTAGCATATATTTACTTGGAGTATCTATATTGTTTTTAAAGTTACCAATTATTGGAAATATGTTTGTTAATAAGGAACACTTTATGACGGCTTTCTTTACTTTATTTATCTTTCTAGCGGTCAATAATTTATTTAATACTCGTACTCATAGATTAAATATATTTAATCATATTTTAGAAAATAAACCATTTATTTTTATTGTTATATTTATTATATTAATACAGGGTTTTATTGTTTATTCTGGTATTAATATTTTTGGTACAACGATTATTAATATTAAAGAATTAATTATTATATTCTTGATATCTATATCTATTATACCAGTTGATTTTATTAGAAAATGTATATTAAAAAAGTTAAGAGGGAATATAGGAGTATAAAAATAACAAGATAGAAATTCTATCTTGTTAACTTTTTGGTTTTTATTTCTTTTGCTTCATTAAGTAAATCTTTTTGTTCATTTAAAATATCTATTACTAGATCATTTCTTTTACTCTTTTTAATATCTCTAGAAGCAAGAAAGATAAATATAAGAGCAAAGATACAATTAGACATTTGATTATCTCTAACATAAAGGAAGGTATTTATTGCTCCTGCGGCAGTTATAACACTAGCAGTTATAGTTCTCATTTTTTGACTAAAATTTAATACACCTAGTTCAAAATCTATTGTTTCTAAGTCTTTATTTATTTCTTCAATACTTTTATCTATTACTTGATAAATATTGTGATTTCTTTCTAATTTCATTTAAATTTCCCCTTTCAAAAGATGTTTAGTATTGTACTACAAATGAAGGTGAATGTCAAATGATGGATTGTTTTTCTTATTGGTATCAGGTAAAATTGATGTTAAAAATGTTAATCTGATGTGGTAAAGGCGTTTATGAAGAAAATTGATGCTAGTTACGAATATGAGAGATATTATACATATAAAATGGAAGATTTAGATAAAAAATAGTTTTAAAAAAACCATTTATCAATATACTTAAAGTGGTAGATGATTTTTTGTTCATTTATTCGTTGACAAAAGCAGGTATTTTTGCTATAATACTTGTACTTTTGAGAGGAGATAATATTATGGGTTATACACTTGATAAGGATGGAATAAAAGATATTAAATATTGTGATTATGTTGAAATAACAGACGTAAATGATGATGAATATATATATAATGTTTTTTATTCAGATGAATATGGACTTTGTCTTTGTGCAGAAGATGAACCACTTATTAAATTTTTGCATATTAGAAATTCTAGATTGGAATCTTATTATGTTACTGGAGAAGTTAGAGTTGGTCAAAAGGATATTAAAACTATTGTTGTTGATGACCACTGGCTATTCAAGAAAAATAAAAGTTTTACCATATATGGAACATTGCTTCAATATAATTATGAAATGGGAATGAAATACAATCTTCATCCAGAAGAATATTATGATAAATTTCCAAAGAATCATGCGAGTGGTATTAAAATTAAAAATAAAATAAAGGGGAATAATTAATATTCTTCTTTTAATTAAGTTATTGATAAATAATAATATTTAATATATAATATATTTTAGAAAAAGGTGTAATATGAAGGAATTAGAAGAATATGCTAAAATAAATAATATACCAATAATGCAAAAAGATGGTATATTATATTTAATTAATTATATTAAAGAGAATAATATTAAGAATATACTTGAGATAGGGTCCGCTATCGGGTATTCATCTATTATGATGGCTAGTATTAATAGTGATATTAGAATAACTACTATTGAAAGGGACAAAGATAGATATGATTTGGCAGTATTTAATATAAAGAAGTATAATTTAGATAAGCAAATTAATATTATTTATGGGGATGCTGTAGATACTGATATTACAGGTATGTATGATTTGATATTTATTGATGCTGCGAAGGGTAAGAATATTTTCTTCTTTGAAAAATATAAGAATAATTTAGTTAAAGGGGGAACTATTATTACGGATAATTTATCTTTTCATGGTTTAGTTGAAGATTCAGATTTAGTTAAGACTAAAAATCAAAGGGGTATTGTTAATAAGATTAAGGATTTTATTTCTTTTCTTGATAATAATGAAGGATTTGCTACGGAATATATTTCAGTAGGAGATAAAATAGCTATATCTAAAAGGAGAAGTGATTATGAGTAATTTAGTAGTTATTCCTGGTAAGATGGAAGATATAAATAAAATATTAAATATGGATATTAAAGGTATTATATTAGGAATTAAATCTTTATCGATATATCCTTTAGAATTAGATATAGATAATATTATAGATATTAAGAATAATACTGATAAAAAGGTATATGTTATCATAAATAAGATGATTCATAATAATGATTTAGATATGGTAAGAGAAGTTATTAATAAAATTAATAATTCTAATATTGATGGTATTATTTTTTATGACTTAGGGGTATTTAATATTATAAAGAAGATGAATGTTAATAAAGAATTAATACTAAGTATGGAACACTTAAATGCTAGTATTAATAGTCATTTATTTTATAAGAAGAGGGGTATTACTGGTAGTATAGTTACTAATGATATTACTTATAATGAAGTGTTAGATATTAAGAATAATACTGGTATGAATATATTTTATATGGTATATGGATATTTACCTATCTTTTATTCGAGAAGATGTCTTATTACTAATTATTTTAAATATATTGATAAAGAAAATAATAGTGATAGATATTATATATATAATGATAATATGGAATATATGGTTATAGAACATAATTTTGGTACTATTATATATAGTCCTTTAGTTAATATGATTAATGAAATTGATAAGTTAAGTAATATAGATAATTTAATTATCGATTTATCTTATAATAATGATATAGATATTATTGATAAATATTTAAATAAAGAACATATGGATAATACTTATACGGGATTCTTTGATAAGAAAACTATATATAAATTAAGGGGTGGTAATAATGAATAAGATAGAATTACTTGCTCCTGCGGGTAACTTAGAGAAATTAAAGTTTGCTTATCTTTATGGAGCAGATGCCTGCTATATTGGGGGAAGAGATTTTTCTCTTAGAGCTAATGCTAAAAACTTTAGTATAGAAGAAATTAATGAAGCGTGTAGTTATGCTCATAATCTTGGTAAGAGGGTTTATGTAACTGTTAATATTGTTTTTCATAATGAAGATATAAATGGTATTATAGATTATTTAAAGGAACTAGCAAAGGCTAAGGTAGATGCTATTATAGTTAGTGATCCACTGGTTATAGATATAATAAAAGAGAATAATATTGATTTAGAAATACATATATCTACGCAAGCGTCTACTTTAAATTATGAAGCAGTAGATTTTTGGAAGAAAGAGGGGGTTTCTAGAGTAGTACTTGCTAGAGAGTTATCTAAAGATGAGATAAAGGAAATAATAGATAGAACTGGTATGGAAATAGAATGTTTTGTTCATGGTGCTATGTGTTCTTCTTATTCTGGTAGATGTGTTTTATCTAATTATTTTACTAATAGAGATGCTAATAGGGGTGGTTGTGCTCAAATATGCAGATGGGAAATGCCTTTATTTGATAAAGATAATAATGAGATAAAGAGTGATACTTTATTTACGGCATCTTCTAAAGATTTGATGATGGCTAGAAAGATTAAAGAAATGATAGATATTGGTATTGTTAGCTTAAAGGTAGAAGGCAGAATGAGAAGTAATTATTATGTTGCTACGGTTATTAATACTTATAGGGGAATAATAGATGATTATTATGCTAATAAATTAACTGAGGATAAATTAGATTATTATACTAAAGTATTAGAGCGTGTTGCTAATAGGGAAGCTGTAGTTCAGTTTTGGGATAAGTTACCTACGGTAAATGAACAATATTATTTAGGCAGAAATGAGGCTTCTAATCAAGATTTTTTAGGTATTGTACTTGATTATGATGAAGAAAATAAGTTGGTTACTATTACTGAGAGAAATTATTTTGAAAAGGGTATAGAAGTAGAAGTATTTGGACCTAATATAGAGACATTTTCTTTTATAATGCCAGATATATATAATGAAGATGGTGAGGTAGTTGAAGCTGCTAGACATCCTGAAGAAATACTTATGTTTAAATTAGATAAAAAAGTATATAAAAATGATATGATAAGGGTAAAAATTAGTTAGTATTGGAATATAATATAAAGCATGAAAAACTATTGACAAAAAGATTAAAATCTAGTACAATTGTGAATTGTAATGAAAACAAAAAATTAATTGAGGTGATAAATAAAATGAAAGATAATAAAGTTTATCTAACTGATGAAGGTTTTCTTGAGTTAGAAGAAGAATTAAATGAATTAAAAAATGTTAAAAGACCTGAAGTGATTAAGGCTTTAAAAGAAGCTAGGGCACTTGGAGATTTATCTGAGAATGCTGATTATGATGCTGCTAGAGCAGAACAAGCACAAGTAGAAGGTAGAATACAAGAATTAGAAAAGATTATGGAAAATGTTCATATCATAGAGAAGGGAGAGACTGATAAAGTATCTCTTGGTACTACTGTTAAGATTAAATATGTAGATGATGATGAAATAGAAGAGTATAGGATTGTAGGTTCTAAAGAAGCAGATCCATCTAATAATAAGATTTCTAATGAAAGTCCTATAGCTAAAGCTATTATGAATGGTAAAGTAGGAGAAATAAAAAAAGTAGCATCTCCTAATGGAGAATATGAAGTAGAAATAGTTGCAATTTGTTAGGAGGTAATATATATGAAAAAACAAGTTAACTATAAAGTAAATGGAGAAGAATGGAAAGAGGCTAAAGATAAAGCTTTCAATAAGTTAGTTAAAAAAGTTAAAATTGATGGCTTTAGAGAAGGAAAAGTACCTAGAAATGTTTTTGAAAAGAAATATGGTACTGGAGACATTATTAGTGAGGCTATGGAAGACTTAGTACAAAAGAAATATGGTGAAGTTATTATTACTGAAAAATTAATTCCAGTAGTAGAACCTAAACTTGAAATAGTAAAAGCTGATGATGAAGGATTTGAAGTTAATATGACATTTATTTTAGATCCTGAAGTAACTCTTGGAGAATATAAAGGATTAAAAGTTAAAAAAGATAAAGTTAAAGTTACTAAAGAAGAAGTAGATCATGAAGTTAGTCATATTTTAGATAGATATGCTGAACTTGTATCTAAAGATGGTAAAGCTGAAGAAGGAGATACAGTTGTTATTGATTTTAAAGGCTTTAAAGATAATGAAGAGTTTGAAGGTGGAAGTGCTGAAGGATATTCATTAGAGCTTGGTAGTCATTCATTTATTCCAGGATTTGAAGAGGGGGTAGTAGGAATGAAGAGAGAAGAATCTAAAGATATCGAACTTACTTTCCCAGAAGACTATATGGCTAAAGAATTAGCAGGACAAAAAGTAGTATTTAATGTTATTGTTCATGATATTAAGAAGAGAGTTATTCCTGATTTAGATGAAGAATTCTTTAAAGATCTAGATATGGAAGGTGTATCTAATAAAGAAGAATTAGAAAAAGTAGTTGAAGAGGAAATTAAGGCTCAAAAGGAAAGAGAAGCTGATAATAAATTTATTGAAGATTTACTTGAAAAGGCATCAAAGAATATGAAAGTTGAAATTGATGAAGAAATTATTGATGCTGAGACTGATAGAATGTATAAGAACTTTATTGAAAAACTTAAGATGCAAGGAGTTACTGAAGAATTATATTTTGCTTACTCTGGTGCTAAAAAAGAAGATATCATGAAAGATATGAAGAAAGAAGCTGAAAAGAGAGTAGCATATAGATACTTACTTGAAGCTATTGTAAAAGCTGAAGAAATTACTATTTCTGATAAAGATGCTAAAGATGAAGTTAAAAAGATGGCTGATATGTATAAGATGACTGAAGAAGATATCATGAAAGAACTTGGATCTTTAGAAGTTGTTAAGTATGATTTAGCTATGCAAAAGGCTATTGAATTATTAAAAGAAAATAATTAATAGGAGTGTTTTATGACAATATTTAAGGCGATAATTCTTGGAATTATTCAGGGAGTTGCGGAGTTTTTACCAATTTCATCATCTGCTCATTTGATTGTTTTTCCTTATTTATTTGGTTGGGAAGAATCATCACTTGCATTTGATGTTGCTCTTCATTTTGGTACTATGATGGCAGTACTAGTGATCTTCTTTAAGGATTGGTGGAATTTATTTGTTGGAGCCATTAAAGATATAAAAAATAAGAAGAAAACTACTAATGGAAAGATGTTCTGGTATTTAGTAGTGGCTACTATTCCAGCTGCTATTGTAGGTTTCTTACTTGATGATGTAATTGAAAATGTAATTAGAAATAATATTTGGCTTATAGCGTCTGCTCTTGCTATAATGGGTATGCTTATTTATCTTGGTGATAAATGGGCTACTCATCATTATAAAAAAGAAAAGAAATTTGAAGATATTACTTTAAAAGAAGCTATTATTATTGGTATGTCTCAGGCTTTTGCAGTTATACCAGGTTTTTCTAGAAGTGGTACAACTATATTAGCTGGTAGACTTCAAGGTATATCTAAGGAAGCAATAACTAAATTTACGTTCTTATTATCAGTACCAGTAATATGTGGTGCTACAGTACTTAAAGTAACAGACCTTGCTTTAACTAAAGAGGTAATTGTAGGTATTATATCTTCGTTTGCTATGGGTATTATTGCTATTAAGTTTTTACTTAATTACATTAAGAAACACGACTTTTCAGTATTTGCTTTTTATAGGGTAATACTTGCATTAGTGGTATTTGTAAAATTAATATTCTTTAAATAGAATACTAATTCTCTGCTGATTTAGTATAGTGGTAGTACAGAAGCATGGTAAGCTTCAGGGGTAAGTTCAATTCTTACATTCAGCACCAGATTGATAGGAAACTTGAACTATTATGTTTGAGTTTTTTTGCAAAATATGTGATTTTGTGATAAAATATTTATTAGAGTTATGAACTATTTTAATTATGGAGGTAATAAGTAATGATTCAAAAAAATGATATTAACAATTTTAGAACTAAATATGAAAATAATAAAACTAATAAAATTAGACATAGAATGTTAAATAAAGTTAAATTAGTTGACTTGATTCAAGATAACGATACTAATTTAAATCAAAGTTTTAGCATAAATATCAAAACACATAATGTAACAGATCAAGAACATTCTGGAAGATGTTGGTCTTTTGCAGGTTTAAATATTTTAAGAGAAAAGGTAATAGAAAAATGTGGTTTAGAAAATTTTGAATTATCTGGTAGTTATATTGCATTTTATGATAAGTTAGAAAGATTTAATATATTATTAGAAAGACTAATATCATACAAAAAAGAAGGAAAGGACTTATATGATAGATATGTATCTTCTTTACTTAAAGATGGAATGTTTGATGGTGGTTTCTTTACTGGTTTTTCTAATTTAGTTAATAAATATGGTGTAGTGCCAAAGGATAATTTTCCAGAGTCTTTCTCATCATCTAATACTTATGAAATAAATCAAATACTATCGAGGTTATTAAGAAAATTTTATTTAGATTTGGAAAATTGTACTTGTGATGAAGAGCAGTTAAAAAATAAGTATTTGGAGAATGTATATTTTGTTATTGCTGATTTTTATGGTGTGCCACCAGAAAAATTTAATTTTGAATATACTGATAAAGATGGCAATTATCATATTGATAAAGAACTTACTCCTAAAGAATTTTATGATAAATATATTGGTATTGATTTAAAGCATGATTATGTAGAGATAATTAGCTATCAAGATAAAGAATTTAAATATAATAATATTTATGAGATTGAAGAAACTTCAATAATTAGTGGTAAAGAAGATAACTTGTTTTTGAATATTCCATCTAAGGAATTTCGAAATCTTATTATTAAACAATTAAAAAATGAAGAACCGGTATATTTTTATTGTTCTACCACATCAAAGAGAATAGAGGGAGTATGGACAGATTTACTTAAAAGATATGGAGATGTTTTTGATATTGACTTATATTTGGATAGAAATTCTATTTTAAAAACAAATGGAATAACAGATTGTCATTGTATGTTAATAACAGGTGTAAATGTTGTTGATGATAAAACTGATAGATGGAAAATTGAAAATAGTTGGGGTAATAAGTATGGAAACAAAGGATATTATGTTGCTACTGATGATTGGATAGATACTTATGTCCATAGAATAGTTATTAATAAAAGATTTTTAGAAAAAAAGCATTTGGAAATTTTGAAACAAAACAAAATTAAAATGGAAAAATGGAAGGCTAAATGTTAATGATTTAAACGATATTTATAAGAATTTTTGTTATTTAGAATGAAAACTTTAACTTAAAAATTTAGTAATAGATTCTAACTAGAAATAGTTAGAATTTTGCTTTTGAAAAATGTATTTTATAATATTGTACATATTATTGCAAATGAATTGCACATATATTGTACTTGGCTTTTGTTTTAAAATATAGTATTATTATTCATGAGGATGGATATATTATGAATACTGTATCTAATACAACTAACATGACTATCAGGATAGATAAAGATCTAAAAAAGAGTGTAGATAGTTTTGTTTAAAAAATTAGGAACAAATACTAATTCTGCTATTAATATGTTTTTAAGACAATGTGATAGATAACAAGGACTTGTTTTTATTCCTAGTATGAATACAACTCCTAGTAAGAACTATTAGAATCTTTGCAAAAAATAGAGGACTACAAAAATGGTAAAATTGAATTAGATAGTTATGATGATGTAAAATCTTTAAGAAGTGCTTTAACTGATGATTAATAAAAAAATGCATTTTATTTTTATCTAACAATTTTAAGTATAGAATGTCATATTGAACTAGACTGGTTACTTGTATATCAATATGAAGATGACAAACTTAATCTTTTATTGATCACTACAGGCAGTCGTAGCGAATTATTTAGGCTCTTTGTCAAATAATGGGTGAAAACCAAAAATGATAAAGAAATTTGAATGAAGCTGATGCTTAATAAGCATTGGCTTTTTTTATTAAATAAAATTAGTGGATATTTTTTGACATCCACTAAATATTATAGAACCATAAAGCCAAACAAAATTATGTTGTTATTTTTTTCTTATTAATGATTTCTCTTTAATTTTATTTTTAGCAATTAATATTTTAGAAGCAATATTAAATTTATTTATTATTGCATTTTGAGTATTACAAGGTAATTCTATTAATTTTCCAGCAAAGTCTAATGTTTGTTTTCTATTGCTACATAATGTTTTTGTTCTTGAACTACAAATACCTTCTATATCTACACATCTTACTTTCCAATCATTTTTATTATATATTATCATTAGTGGTCTAACAGTTGTTGTATTTCCTTTTGTTGTACATTTTGTAATCACAATAAAATTAAATGCTCTAACTTCAGGATTTGGATGAGATAATAGTTTATCAAATTCAAAATCTTCTATATTAGTCATTGCGAATGGAAAATCAACGAAATCATTATAAACTTGCATATTATAACATACTTGTTTTTCTTCATTAATCATAATATCCTCCTTTGTTATACTATATTTTAACACAAAATCGGTCATTTTCAACATTCTTTGACTCAAAATGGTAAAAATGTAGTATACTTGTATTAGTTAGTAAGTTATTGCTACCTATTAATGTTGGTAAGAAAAGTTATTCTACTTCTTCTTTACAGGCACCAGTTTGATTTAAAAGTGAATATTATCTTGATAGTATTCTTTTTTCTTTATTAATTTTTAAATATTAAAAAAGATTACTTATATTTAAGTAATCTATTTTCTAATTAGTGTTTTACGAACAGGTAATTCTTTTTCTTGCAAATCTTTTTCTTCAAATAGTTCAAGTTTTGAAGTGCTTAAAATTACTTTGTCTTTTTTTATTTTTTTACATATTTGCCTTAAAACTGCTACTTGATCATCTTTATCTAGTAAATAAAAGTATCTGATAATTTTTTCTTCTTTTGAAAGAATTTTTCCTTCATCATTTTGAGTTGTACTTTTTGTTACTTCTTCAATGACTTCTGCATCTTCTAATGACTTTATATTAATGATAGTATTTTCTTTTGCTAATTCTTGTTGTAAATAAGAAGCGCTTTGTTTAGCTTTTCTTAATTTTATTTTATATTTTTTGTTTGATATATTTCCTGTAATAGCAGATACAATACCACCAGTACCAACCATTGTTATTATAGCAGGTAAAATTATTTCTGGTGTATATTGAAAACCAAGGTTGAAAGCAATTATTTCTATTAAACCAAAAATACCTATGCTAATACCAAAACCTAAGATAGCATCATTTTTTGCATTGTTTTTGGTATTTAATACATCTATATCATTATTTAAATCACTATTATATTTAACTTCTTTCATTATAAATTTCCCCCTTTCAGAAGCAGTAATATTATATAATATATTTTAAATAAATGCAAGTATTTATTGATATTAATAAGATTTTATGATATTATTTATTTGTAGGGTGGTTATATGAAAGAATTAAATAAATGTTAGTTGATTGATAATAAATATATTATAATTAATTATACTTCTAGTAAGAAAATTAAATATGATAATGAAAAGAAAATTGATAGAATTATTAATGATGGATATTATAAAATTAATTTAGAAAATATTATATTAATAGTTAGAAGTATATTAGGTATGGAAAATGAGAATACTTTTAGAGTTACGATTGTATATCATGAAAATATTACTGACTTAGTATATTTTAGTAAAGGTAAAATTGTTAAATATGCTAAGAAAGTAGAAAATAATAGCAGTTATTTAGATATATTATATACTGTGAAGAAAGGATTAAATATTAATACTAATAATAAAGATAGTGATTTTGTTGATTTGATTCCAAACGAAGTTAAGAGAATGAATAATTTAGAAAATATTAAAGATATTACTTTGAAAAAAAGTGATTTGTTATTATATGAAATATATAAATTATTTTATTGTGATACTCCTAATTTCTTCGATAATAATGATAGAATTAGGGCACAAGTTATGATGTTTATACTTAGTGAATATGGTATTTCTATTGATACTGATATATTTTCTTTAAGTAAGGATTATCCTAAAAGTTTAAAGATTAACGAGAGTATGAATAGACTTATGATTGCTAATGATATTTCTAAAATAAATGTTAGAGATTATTATAAAAAAGATATTATTGTTATAGGTAAAATTCTTTTAAATTGTAATACTGATGAACTTATTGATATTGCTAAGTATATGTATATAAGTAAATATAGAGATAAGAACTATATGAATGATAATGCTTATAGATTGGTAAAGAAAATTAATAGAAATAGAAATAATTAATTGTTTACATTGAACTTAATTTATTTTAGAATTGTGATTGTAAGATAATTGAAGTAGGCATTTAGACATGGATAATAATAAGAGTAAAGGAATTATACTAGGAATATTAATATTAGTGTTTACTACTGGTAATGCTCTATTAAAGAGTTAATTTATATATTAGAAAAATAAAGACAGGACTTTAAGCCCTGTCTTTATCTATATCTAGTAAGTTTAAATGGGTGATCATTGATATCGTAACCAAGTTCACTTATTCTTCTTACTACAAAGGTAAGTAAACGATGATTTAGATACTGATCTCCTTTGCCCATTTGATTTAGAACATCTTGGTATGATGGCATCCAATTTAAATTATTAGGATTTTCATATCTAATTAGTTCATGAGTTACTGCATTTACTTCTTCAAAAATATCGTCTGGTATAATATAAGACTTTGGTTCCATTATAAATTCCTCCTGCTAATTCTATTATACTACTATTTTTTGTTAAAATATGTAACTTATTTGGTTACAAAAATAACAATATTTTTTACAACCTTATATATAATACTATATTTTTTATATAAAAGCAATAGTTTTGGGAGTAATTCTTTATTTACTAATGGTTAAATACATGATATAATTAGGTAGGATGGTGGATATATGGATTATATATCAATAGATAATTTTGAAGGGCCTTTGGATTTACTTTTACATTTGGTAAAGGAGTCTAATATAGATATTTTTGATATTAAAGTAGAAGAGATAACGGATAAATATTTAGATTATATTAATCATGAAGAGAATCTTAATATTAATATTTCTTCTTCTTATTTAGTTATGGCTGCAGAGCTTATGTATTTGAAGTCTAAACTATTACTTCCTAGTAATAAGAAAGAGGAAGATAATAGTGAAGAAGATGAAGAGATTACGAGAGAGAATCTTATTAATAAGTTACTTGAATATAAGAAATATAAAGAGATGACACCAGTATTTAAAGAATTAGAGGAAGAAAGAAAGAAGATATATATTAAGGCTCCAGAGAAGGTTAGTAATTATACTGAGAGTGTTCTTAGTGGAGAAGATACGATTGATAATTTACTTGAGGCTTTTAAGAAATTTTTAGAGAGAAAAGAACTTGATAAGCCTTTAGAGACTACTGTTACTAAAAGGGAATATTCGGTTAGAGAGAGAAAGAATAATATTAAGAAGATTCTTATGACTAAGAAGAAGGCTTATTTAGATGATTTGTTTGAAGAGTATAATAGACCAATAGTGGTTGTTACTTTTTTATCAATATTAGAAATGGTTAAAGAGAAAGATGTTGTTATTAATCAAGATAAGAATTTTGATAAGATATTAATAGAATTGAGGAATTAAGATGGAAAGTGTAGTAGAAGGACTTTTATATGTTCAAGGTGATCTTGGTATTACTTTGAAAGATATTGAGAGAATATTAGAAATTGATGAAGAAGAGGCTAAGAGGATTGTTCTTAGTTTGAAGAATTATTATGATGATAATAAGAGAGGTCTTAGAATTAATTTTTTAGGTAATACGATTAAACTTACGACTAGAGAAGAACATAAGGAATATTATCAGAAGTTACTTGAAGAACCGACTTCGAATTGTTTATCACAGTCGGCTTTAGAGACACTTGCTATTATTGCTTATAATGAACCTATTACGAGGGGGAATGTTGATTCTTTACGAGGAGTGGATTCGGCTTATGTTATGAGAAGGTTACTAGCTAAAGGACTTATTAAAGAGTGTGGTAAGGCTGATACTATTGGGAGACCTACTTTATATAAGACTACTGATGAGTTTTTGGATTATTTTGGACTTGGTAGTAGGGATGATTTACCTAAGATCGAATTAGATATGGAAGAAAAGGGGACTAAAGATTTATATAAGACTATATACAAGGAGGGGGAATAGATGAATGATAGAATAATGAGTAGTGAAGAATTTAAAGAGGATAAGGATATGACTATTAGACCGGTATCTTTAGATGAGTATGTTGGTCAAAGTGAAATTAAAGAGAATTTAGGGGTATTTATTAAGTCTTCAGTTATGAGAGGAGAGACTTTAGATCATATTTTATTATATGGTCCTCCTGGGCTTGGTAAGACTACTCTTGCTTATATTATTGCTAATGAACTTGGTACTAATATTAAGACTGCTAGTGGGCCTTCGATTGAGAAGAGTGGGGACTTAGCTGCAATACTTTCTACTTTAGAAGAAGGGGATGTTCTATTTATTGATGAGATTCATAGAATTCCTAGATATATTGAAGAGATTTTATATCCAGCAATGGAAGATTTTTACTTAGATATAATAGTAGGTAGTGATGGTTCATCTAGAAATATTAAGATTAATTTACCACATTTTACTTTAGTAGGAGCTACTACTAGGGCGGGTGATTTATCTAGTCCTTTAAGAGATAGATTTGGTATTATTTCTAAACTTAATTTTTATACTGAGGATGAATTATATCAGATTATTAAGAGAACGTCTAGAGTACTTGATACTCCTATTACGGATGATGCTGCTAGAGAACTAGCTAAGAGAAGTAGAGGTACTCCGAGAATTGCTAATAGGTTATTTAAGAGGGTTAGGGATTTTGCTTTGGTATATGGTGATGGTATTATTAATAAAGAGATTCTTGATAATTCTTTAGATAGATTAAAAGTTGATAAGACTGGACTTGATGATACTGATTATAATTTACTTCTTTCTATTGTAGAAAGATTTAATGGGGGACCAGTAGGACTTGAGGCTCTTGCTTCTTCAATTGGTGAAGAAGCTTCTACTATTGAGGATGTATATGAACCTTATTTATTACAACAGGGTTATTTAAAGAGAACTGCTAGAGGTAGAGTTGTTACTGATAAGACTTATGAATATTTAGGTATTAAGAAAGATTAATATATTATACCCTACAAGTCTAAGGCCTTGTAGGGTATTTCAAAGCCATTAAGTCTTTGAAATAAAGCTTTTGGTGGTATATGCAAATTTTGGGATAACCACTGAGTAAAGAAATGAATTTCAGTTATTGTAAAAAATGCAACAACTGAAAGAGATGGTTAATTGAATAGGTTATTATAATTTGAATGATGAAAAACTTGATATAATTTTAACTTGTCGGAAATACTGACAAATTGAAGAGTTAAAATAATGATATGTTTATTTAGATAGGAGTGTGTTATGAGGAAATTTAGTTATATTACTGATTATGGTTTAATTAATTCTAGTGTAAGAGGTTATATTACAGAGTTAGAGAAAGAACTTGCTATGCTTATTGATATGGAAGTTAATAATGGTATTTATATAGATACTTATAAGAAATTAAAAGAATTTAAAAGTAAATATTTTAATTTATATGATGTTTATAATAGAATACTAAATGATTTAATTAGTAGTGATAATGTAGAGTATTGTTTTAAGTATGGTAAATATAAAGAAGATGCTTCACTAGTTGGATTAGAGTTTGAAAAAGATTTAAAAGAGATATTTGAGTTAGAAGAGAAGTGCAGAGACTATTCTGTTAAGTTATGGGAAAGAGATATTACTAATTATGATAATATTACTAATGGAGAAGACTTTATGACAGTAATTCATGCTAGTTATTTAGAACCTGGTGTAAAGGGAAACTCAAATTATCATGGTAATGTGTATAGTAAACAATACTTATCTTGCTCTTTAATATCAGGTAGAGAACTTAATACTTTTGGAGATGTTAAAACATTATTTGTTATGGATGTTAATGGTGATAGTTATATTGCTTCTTCTTTTGTTGATTCTGTTACTAGAGAAACTACTGAGGCTGATTTTAATACTTTAAAAGAAATTGATGTTAATGGAAATAAACATTATATTAAGGTTGGTTATACTAATGATATAGAAAGTTCTGTTACTTCAATTAGTAGTCCTAAAATGATAGAAGAATTAAGTATTCAAAGGGAATTAAAAAATAGTGGAGAGTTATATAGATATAATAGTCAAACTAATGAAGTCGTATTAGATAGAACTAAGACAAGAGCAGTAGGTGCTTTACTTCTTAGTAATGGATGTGATTTGTTACTAGGAGAATATATTAATCTTAAACGAATGGGAATAAGATTTAAATGTATTAATAAGGGATTATATAGACAAAAAAATAATATTCCTCCATATAACGAAGAAGAGTATAATAAATTTCTTATTAATTTAGATAGTTTAGATGAAGTTATTTCTGGATATAATATTTCAGATGATATACTTAGAGAATACTATTATGAAGTAGTATTACCTATGAAATATGATAATAATGTTATGAAAGTAATTAATAAAAAGTTTTCTTTATATTTGCCAGATATTGAGAGTGGAAAGGGTAGGTAGATAGTTAACTTATAGTGAACTTATGTCATTTTACGAACTGAAAAAATGTACACAAATGGTACATTTTTTTTAGCTTTTGATTATGGTATAATATTAGTGTTTTAGAGGTGAAATTTTGTAAAGGGTGGTTTAGATGGAATTACTAAAAAGAATAGAAGAATTAAAAAGGGAAATACTGAATAATCCTAGTGATAGTTTTGATATTATTCTTAATAATATTCCTAAATATACTATGTATGGATATATTAGGGAGTGTAATAAGAATAATTTAGATAGATATGCACTTAGATTTGGAAGAAAAAGGTATACTTATGGGGAATTTATTGATTTAATAGATAGGTATGCTAAGGGATTTGCTGCTATGGGGATTAGAAAAGGTGATAGAGTAGCGCTTTTACTTCCTAATTTACCAGAGTCTACTATTATTATATATGCTTTAAATAAGATTGGAGCTATTTCAGATAATATTGATCCTACTAGTAAAGAAGATAGAATGAAATATTTTTTAGAGAAAGAAAAAGTAAATGCTATTGTATGTTTTGATAAGGTATATGAAACTTCAATTAAACCTATTGAGGATTATATTTATAATGAATTAAATATTGATAAAGTATTAATTACTAAGATTACTGATTCTTTATCTATGATTGAAAGTGCTATGTATAAAATGAAATTTAGGGATGAAGATATTGTTAAGAGAGTAAGTACTTCGTATGGTAATATTAATATATTTGGAATAAATAGATTTCTTAATGATTCAAGATATCAAGTATGTTATACTAATCCATATGTAGAGAATGAAGTTGCTACAATATGCCATTCTTCTGGTACAACAGGCGTACCGAAAACTATTCCTTCAACTAATGAGAATGTTAATTTTATTGCTTTTCAACATCAAATATCAAATATAGATTATAGTAGAGTTAAAACATTTTTACATGTACTTCCTGGTTTTGCTCAGTTTGGTTTTTCTGATTCGATGCATTTGGGCCATAGTTTAGGATTAGAAATGATAGAAATACCAATATTTTCACAAGAAAATATTATTGATATTTTACTTAAAACTAAGGCTAATTGTTTATTTGGTACACCTTCTTTTTGGCTTAGACTTATAGGTGGTGATAAATATAATAATGCTGATTTATCTTTTCTTGAAGAAGCAGTATATGGAGGCGGTACACTTACTATTACACAGCTTGCTAATATTAATAGATTTTTAATATCGCATAATGCTAAGTGTTTACTTAGAACTGGTTATGGTATGAGTGAATTTAATGGTACTTGTATATTAGAAGATCCTTTTATGTCTACTCCTGGTAGTTGTGGAATTGATTTACCCGGTGGTAGTGGTATTATTATTAATCCTGATACTATGAACGAATTGAGTTGTGGAGAATTTGGTCATTTATATTATAGTAAGGGTAGTAATCCAGTATGCGAATTTGATGGAGAAGTATTACATAAAACAATTAATATTGATGGAAGAGAGTATATTGATACTGGAGATATAATGAAAAAGAATGTTAGAGGGGAATACTTTTTTGAAGGTAGAGCAAGTGGTATGATATCTAGATATGATGGTTATAAGATATATCCTAATGCTTTAGAAAATGCTGTTACTAGTTCTTCTTATGTAGAAGATGTTATGATATCTGAATATTATGACGAAAGTAATTTTGGTGCTATGCCTCTTATATATGTTGTTTTATCTAAAGAGAGTAAAGGTATTGATATAAAAGATATTATAAAGAATATTATTGATAATTATATTTTAAGTAATAATAATATGTCGTTTCGTGATATACCTACTAAATGGAAAGTGGTAGATGAGTTACCATATACAACGGCTTTAAAGAAAGACTATAAAAAAATAAAAGAAAATGGTATTGATGGAAGTGAGATTAGTATTGTTTGTCATGAGACTAATATGGGACTTGGTTATTATGATATAGTTATGCCTACTAAAGGTAAAAAACTAATAAAGAAATAAAAAGGTGGTAGTAGTATGAATTTTAATTTAGGTTTAACATTTTCAGGGATGGTTTATATATTACTTATAATTATTATATATTTTAAAAGAAAAAGAATTAAATCTAAAGAAAATAAGATATATAGTTTACTTCTTATATCTACGTTTATAGAGTTATTATTAGGAATGGTTAGTTATATATTAATTATTAATATAGAGAATATGGCTTATATTACAAGAATAATTAATGTATTATATTTAATATCTTTAGATAGTTGGATATTATTCTTTATGTTATATGTTATTTCAATATCTTCTGATTTTAAGTCTAAAAAATTATATAAAATATTTTGGGTAGTATATGTTTTAGATGCGTTTTTGATATCAATATTACCAATTGATTATTATTATAAGAATAATATTATGTATACTAATGGTTTAGCAGTTAATTTTACTTATTTAATTGCTATAATTGCTATTTTAGTAATTGTTATTAATTCGATTGTTAATATCAAAAAGCTTGGCAATAAGAAGTATATACCTATGTTTATATTTCTTTTGTTTGGAGGAATTGCTTTGTTTCTTCAGATAAAATATCCAGAATTATTTTTAATTAGTCCTTTAGAAGTATTAGTTACTGTTGTTATGTATTTTACAATAGAGAATCCTGATATGAAGACAATTGAAGAGATACATAAGGCTAAGGAGATTAGTGATAATGCTAATGAAGAGAAGACTTTATTCTTATATAATATGACTAATGAGATAAGGGGTATTACTAAAGATATTAATAAAGAAGCTGATAATATATTAGATGAGACTGATAATAAGAAAGTTAATGTAGAAGTTATTGAAGATTCTGCTAGAGAGATAAAGGGTAGTACTGCTAAGTTTACTACTATAACTAATGAAATATTAGATGTTTCTAATATGGATGGGGCTAGTATTAGAGTGTATGATGAAAAATATAATATTAAGTTGATACTTAAGAGTTTGATTAATACTTATAAGAAGAGATGCGATGATAAAAATATTGTTTTTAGAAGTAATATTAATAGTGATATGCCAGAATTTTTATATGGTGATGGTATTAATTTGAAGAAAGTTATTGATATTTTGTTAGATAATAGTGTTAAGTATACTAATGATGGTTATGTAGAGTTAGATGTTAATACTATTATTAAAAATGATATAGTTAGACTTATTATAACAGTAGAGGATTCTGGTATTGGTATTGAGAGCGATAAGCTTGGTAGTTTGTTTGTTAATGTGAAAGACTATAAAGAAGAAAATTATGATTTAAATGATACTTTATATAATGTTAAGAAGGTTATTACTTTAATGAATGGTACTATTGTTCCTAGTAGTATATATGGAACTGGTACTAAGATGAAGATTATATTGGATCAGAGATTAGTTGTTAGTGATAGTAAGTTAAATGAATATGAAAAAGTAATTGATAAGAAAGATGTATTATTAATTGGTAATTTAAATAGTAAGATAATTAAAGATATTGTTAAAGATAAGAATATTAATTTAGAAATAATAGAACTTGGTAAAGAGGCTTTAGATAAGATTAGGGGTAAAAAGAAGTATGATTTAATATTAATCGAAGATAATATTAAGCCTCTTAGTGGGATAGTTATTATGAAGAAGTTATTAATGGTTAAATCTTTTAATACTAAGGTTATATTACTTAGCAGTAATAATGAGTATATTGATAATTATGATAAATATGGTTTTAGTGATGTTATATCAGAACCTATAGATGAAGATATATTTATTGATAAGATTAATAAATACTTGGAAAGATGAGAAAATTCATAAAAACTATTTACAAATCGTAAAATATAGTGTATTATTAATATGTTCCTTGAACTTTGTTATTGGTACCTCTTACCATAACTAGGTTAAAGGTGTAAATAAGATAAGGAGGAAAATATAATGGCTTTAAATAAAGATAAGAAAGCACAAATCATTAAAGAATTTGCTAGAGACAGTAAAGACACAGGATCTCCTGAAGTACAAATAGCTATTCTTACTAATGAGATTAATGCTTTAACTGAACATCTTAAAAATAATAAACAAGATAAAGCTTCTAAGAGAGGACTTTTAATTAAAGTTGGTAAGAGAAGAAGTTTATTAAACTATCTTGTTAAGACTGATGTTAAGAGATACAGAGATGTAGTTGCAAAATTAGGATTAAGAAAATAATTAATAAAAGTAGGCACTCTTTTTTGAGTGTCTTTAATTTTAAAAAGATAACTGAAATTGGAGGTAGATGATATGGATAAGAAAGTATTTGAGTTAGATTTTTATGGAAGAAAGATAGTAGTAGAACATGGACAAGTTGCTAAACAAGCTGATGGGGCTGTTCTTGTTAGATATGGAGATACGGTAGTACTTAGTACTGCTGTTGTTAGTAAGAGTGCTAATCTATTATCTGATTTCTTTCCACTTATGGTTTTATACCAAGAAAAGTTATATTCTGTAGGTAAGATACCTGGAGGATTTATTAAGAGAGAGGGTAGACCTACTGATGCTGCGACACTTGCGGCTCGTATGATTGATAGACCCCTTAGACCTTTATTTCCAGAGGATTTTAAGAATGAAGTACAGATTGTTAATACAGTGTTATCAGTAGATCAAGATAATTCACCTGAACTTACAGCTTTATTTGGCTCTTCACTTGCTACTTGTATTAGTAAGATACCTTTTAATGGCCCGGTAGCAGCTGTTAAGGTTGGTAGAGTAGATGGTGAATTTATTATTAATCCTACTGTAGAACAAAGTGAGAAGTCTGATATAGACCTTACAGTAGCGGGAACAAAGGATGCTATTAACATGGTTGAAGCTGGGGCTAGAGAGGCTTCGGAAGATGATATGCTTGAGGCATTAATGTTTGGACATGAGGCTATTAAGAAGTTAATTGCTTTTGAGGAAGAAGTTATTAGTGCTATTGGCGTAGAGAAGATGGAATATGAGAAGTTAGAAATAACTGATGAACTTAGAAGTGAAGTAGATAGTATTGTTAGAGATAGACTTGATAAGGCTCTTAGAATTAAAGATAAGTTAGAGAAATATAGTGCTATTGATAACTTAGAAGAAAAAGTAATAGAAAAGTATAAGAGTGAAAATGAAGATACTATGAAGCCTGAGAAATTAAAGGAGTTGCTTACTAAGGTGGCTTTAATATTCCATGGTATTGAGTATGAATTATTTAGAAATATTGTTGTTAAAGAGAAGACTAGAGCTGATGGCAGAAGAATGGATGAAATTAGACCATTATCTACAGATATTGATTTGTTACCTAGATGTCATGGTAGTGCTTTATTTACTAGGGGACAAACACAAAGTTTAGCTACTGTTACACTTGGAGCACTTGGAGAACATCAAATTCTTGATGGTCTTGGAATTGAAGATGCTAAGAGATTTATGCTTCATTATAACTTTCCACCATTCTCAGTAGGTGAAACTGGTAGATATGGGGCTCCTGGCAGAAGAGAAATTGGTCATGGGGCATTAGGAGAGAGAGCACTTTCTTATGTTATTCCTAGTGAGGAAGAATTTCCTTATACGATAAGAGTTGTTAGTGAAATATTAGAAAGTAATGGTTCTAGTAGTCAGGCTACTATTTGTGCTGGTACGATGGCTCTTATGGCTGCGGGGGTTCCTATTAAGAAGCCAGTAGCGGGTATTGCTATGGGTCTTATTACTCATGAAGATGATTATACTATTCTTACTGATATTCAAGGTATGGAAGATCATCTTGGTGATATGGATTTTAAGGTAGCGGGTACTAGAGACGGTATTACTGCTCTTCAAATGGATATTAAGATTGATGGTATTAATAGAGAAATATTGAAAGAAGCTTTAGCACAAGCTAAGAAAGCTAGATTTGAGATATTAGATGTTATTGAGAAACAAATAGATAAACCTAGAGAAGATGTATCTAAGTATGCTCCTAAGACTGAGGTGTTTATGATTAATCCGGATAAGATTAAAGATGTTATTGGTCGTGGCGGAGAGATGATTACGAAGATTATCTTGGAATGTAGTAATGTTAATACTGTTAATGATATTAATGCTGTTAAAGTTGATCTTGAAGATGATGGTAGAGTTATCATTTATCATACTGATAGGGATGTTATTAATAGAACTGCTGATAGGATTAAAGATATTGCTAGAGAAGTAGAGATTGGTAAGACTTATACTTGCAAGGTTGTATCTATTCAAGATTTTGGTATCTTTGTTGAATTATGGCCTGGCTGTGAAGGACTTATTCATGTATCTCAATTAGATACTAAGAGAGTTGATAAACCTAGTGATTTATTTAAAGTTGGGGATGAAGTTATTGCTATTGCTACTGGATATGATAAGAAGGGTAAACTTAATTTATCAAGAAAGGACTTACTTAAATAAGTTCTTTTTTTCCCCTTCAGCCTTATATAAAATAAGTCTTTCGTGGTATGATAGAGCCTTTATGTCTCTATCATAAAAAATATTTATATGTAAAAATCAAAAAAGAATAGAATAAATATTGCTTTATTTTGAAAAATATAGTACAATTATTTTAGTAATATAGTAGAAAAGACGAAAGGACGATAGTATGAAGTTAAATAGAAAAGGACAAACATTAGTAGAATATGTACTTATAATATCACTAATTACAGTAGTAGCTATTGGATTAGTTAAAGTTTTTGGAGGATATTTACAAGATGCTGTTACTAAGATGGGATGCAACATTTCTGGTAAAGAATACAAAGAAGGTGCTAAAGTAGGCGGAGGCTATTGTGCTGGAGATGAAAATAAATTATTTGAATAATAGAATATAAATCGACATAATATTTATATTCTTTTTTTTATAATCAATATATGAAAATATATATTGATTTATTTTTTTTATTTAATACTATTATGGATTTTATGATTATACTTGGTACTTCAATTATATTAAAAAGAAATAGTAATATAATTAGAATTATAATATCTTCTTTGATAGGAGGTTTTTCTTCGATATTATTATTTGGTAATATTAATAAGATATTAATTGAGGTTATAAGTATTATTGTTATGATACTTATATCTTTTGGATATAAGGGGGTTAAATATGTATTTAGAAATATATTTTATATGTATTTACTTAGTACTTTGATAGGAGGTATTATATATTTATTTAATGTTAAAGTATCTAATAATATAGTTATTAATTATTTTATTATAATTGTTATTAGTAGTTTGGTTTTAATATTATATATTAAAGAAAATAGAAAGATTAAAAATATTTATAATAATTATTATAAGGTAGACATATATTTTAAAGATAAAAGTAAGATATCAGTAGTTGGTTTTATTGATACTGGGAATAATTTGTATGATCCATATAAGAAGAGGCCTATTATATTATTATCTAATAAATATATTAGAGAGGATAATTATATATTAGTTCCTTATTATACTATGAGTGGAGAAGGATTACTTAAATGTATTAAACCTGATATTATATTTATTGATGGAATAGGGTATAAGGGGAATGTTTTAGTGGGTTTTTCTGAGAGTCCTAAGCTTATTGATGGGGTAGATGTTATATTACATAAAGATATTATGAAAGGGTGAAAATGATGCTTAAATTACTTAGAAAGATATTTAGTAAACTTAATTATTTGTTTTTTGTAGGAAGTACGGATATATTGCCAGAGCCTTTTAATAAAGAGGAAGAGGAAAAGTATGTTAATATGTTTTTAAATGGTGATATGACTGCGAGAGATAAACTTATTGAACATAATCTTAGATTAGTAGTGTTTTTAGCTAAGAAATATGAGAATACTAAGATTGATTTAGAAGACTTAGTATCTATTGGGACAATAGGATTAATTAAGGGAGTTAATACTTATCAGAATGATAAGAATATTAAACTTGCTACTTATGCTTCTAGATGTATAGATAATGAAATACTTATGTATCTTAGGAAAACTAAGAAGAAAAGAACTGAAGTATCTTTTGAAGATTCTTTATCTTTTGATTCGGAAGGTAATGAGCTTCATTTAGAAGATGTTCTTGGTACTAAAGAAGATATTGTTACTAAGCCTATTGAAGATGAACTTGATAAATATTTGATGTATAAAGAAGTAGATAAGTTAGGTAAAAGGGATAAAGAAATTATTGAACTTAGATATGGTCTTAATGGTAAAAAGGAAATGACTCAAAAGGAAGTTGCTAATTTACTTGGTATATCACAGTCTTATATATCTAGAATTGAAAAGAAAGTTATTAAGAAATTATCTAATATAATAAAATTATAGAGATTACTTTTGTAATCTCTATAATTCTTCTTCTTCAAATAGAAATCTTTTGTCTTTTTTATTTAAACTTATGGATATTACTTCTTTTTTGTTTAATAATTTTTGCATCATTTCATTAGATAGATTATCATTATCTGAATCAACAGTTATACATAAATCTATTTTGATATTACCGTTTTCAGTATCATTTATTTCTAAACTTGTAATGGTACTATGATTTTCTTTTACGATGCTTTTAATTATTTTGGTTATTTCTTTTTCTTTGTGTTCTTCTGCTATTACACTGAAATTATATAAGTTATAATTGATATTGCCACTTAAATGATTTATTTTACTATTTACTGTTCTTAGTATTATGTTAGTAAATAGTATAAATAGGGTACCAGTTATAGCTTCTACTAGAAGGTTAGCAGAACATAATATTCCGATAGCAGCAGAACACCATAAGGTGGCTGCAGTTGTTAATCCTTTAATGGCTTTACCATCTTTTATTATTACTCCAGCTCCTAAGAAACCGATACCTGCGACTACTTGAGATGCTATTCTATTCATATCTGAATCGGGAAATGAATAGGAGTATCTAGTAAATAGAAATGATCCTAGGCTTACTAATATTATTGTTCTTAATCCTACTGATCTTCTTCGGTATTGTCTTTCGATACCGATACAAGCACTAAGTAAGAAACAGACTATTATTTGCATTAAAAATTCTATATAACTACTCATAATGTTCCTCCTTATTCTATATATATAGTATAGCAAAAATGATATTTGTTGTAAATAATTAATTTAAAAAATATTAGTTTATCTTTTATTCACTTATTTATATACTTGTAAATAATATAAAAACTACATAACTTGTGTAAAGTTAGGTATTTTTTTCTTTTAAAATAAAGAAATATATATTATAATATATGTAGAGGTGGTAGAAATGAAATTAAGTATTGGTGTAATATTTGGTGGTAATAGTCTAGAACATGAATTATCTATATTGACTGCTGTTCAAGCTATGGATAATATTGATAAAGAAAGATATGAAGTGGTTCCAATATATATTACTAAAGATTTAACTATTTATAGTGGTGGTATGCTTAGGTATATAGATAGTTATAAAGATTTTAGATTAATAGAAAGATATGCTATTAAAGTTAATTTAATAAATAGAAATGGTAAATTTATATTACAAAGAGCTAAAGGATTAAAGAGAGATTATAAAGAAATACATCTTGCTTTTCCAATGGTACATGGTAAGAATACTGAAGATGGAGGTATAATTGGTTATCTAGAAACACTTGGTATACCATTCGTGGGTAGTGATATTTATGCTTCTAGTGTATGTCAAGAGAAAGTATTTACTAAAGAATTATTAATGGCTAATGGACTTGCTGTTACTGATTATGTTCATTTTACTGATGATGATTATAATTTAGATAAAGAAGATATTTTTAAACAAATAGATAAATTAACATATCCATTAATTATAAAACCTGCTAGAGGTGGAAGCGGAATTGGTATTGAGATAGTTAATAGAAAAGAAGAATTGGAGTCTTCTATTGAGAAAGTTATGGAATGCGATACGCATGTTTTAGTAGAGGAATATATTAAAGATAGAAGAGAATTTAATGTGGCTATTCTTAAAAGTAAAGGTAAACTTATTGATTCATTAGTAGAAGAAATAGAAAAAGAAGGATTCTGTAATTACTATGATAAATATCATAAAGATGATGATAATGATGATACATTCAAAAGAACATATCCTGCTGATATATCAAAGGCTTTAACGGAAGAAATATGTAAGACTGCTAAAAAAGCCTATAACTCTTTATCTCTTGGTGGTGTTGCGAGAATAGATTATATCTATGATACTAAGAATAAAAAATTATATATCAATGAAATTAATACTATTCCTAATTTCTTTTCACATCATTTGTTTGAAGATAAAAATATTGATTATAGAGAATTACTTGGTATTATGATTAAAGAAGCAATAGATAAAATTCATAAAGAGGCTAAAATGATTCATTCTAATGATGATCAGTTATTTAAAAAGGTTACTAGTAAAGATGTAAGGAATATGAAATAATGTATGGTTATATTAAGGGCAAGATAACTGATATTGAAGCTAGTTATGTTATACTTGAAAACAATAATATAGGTTATCAAATTTATGTTCCTAATCCATACGGTTTTATGATGGAAAGGGAATATACGATATATACTTATACTAAAGTAGCTGAAGATGAATATACTCTATATGGATTTAAAACTAAAGAAGAAAAAGAATTATTTTTAAAACTTATTTCTGTTAAGGGACTTGGTCCTAAGATGGCACTTCCAATGCTTGCTACTGGATCTATTAGTATGATTGAAGAGGCTATTGAAACAGAAAATATTAATTATTTAAAGAAATTTCCTAAAATAGGTGATAAGGTTGCTAGACAATTAATACTTGATTTAAAAGGTAAATTAAATGTTATTAATACGGGATTATTTAAGAGAGAAGATCATTCTAGTGAATTATTTGATGCATTAGTGGGACTTGGATATAAGCAGGCTGATGTTAAAAAGATTGTTAGTAAGGTTGATCCTACTCTTGACTTAGAAAATCAAATTAAAGAAGCCCTTAAGTTATTACTTAGATAGCTTCTTTTTTGTTTACACTTTGTTAATTATGGTAAAAGTGTAAAGTGTTTACGCTATAAAATACTAAAAATATTGCAAATGTAAATTGACAACTATATTATTCTAGGTTAAAATAGATATTGATTATTAAGGAGTATTATGAAGAAAGTTACAGTATTTATTTTAACATTTATTTTATTTATACCAATAGTTAATGGTAAGAATATTAATGACTTATATGGTGAGTTAAATGCATTAGAGAGTCAAAAGAATTTATATTCTTATCTAAATAGTGAAGATATTAAGTCTTTATCTAATAATGGGCTAGATATACAGATAATTATTGATTCTTTAAATGATGAAATTAATGAACTTGATAAAGAAATTACTAGTAAGGAAGAATTTATTAATTCTTTAAAAGAAGAAATTGATAATGTTATGGTTTATAATCAAGTTAGTCAAGGAGAAAATATATATTTAGAATATATATTTGCTGCTGAAACATATTCGGATATGGTATATAGATATATGATAGCAGAACAAATTAGTAATTATAATAATACTATGATAGAAGAGATGAATAAAGAGATAGAAGAATTAAATAAGAAAAAAGAAGAATTAAATGAAAAGATTAATAAACTTGGTAAAGAGAGAAGTAAGTACCGGGAATTGGAAGTTATTCTTAAGAGTGTTAGTTACTTAGATGGTGATAGTATTAATAGTAGCATTGATGATGATATTACTAGTATTAAAAAGGAAATTGCTTTATATGAAAGTATAGGTTGTTCTAGATACATGGATATATCGGCATGTTTAAATATTAGAGATGGAGGTAATTTTATATTTCCTTTGGATAAGGGATGCGTAAGTCAAGATTATTTATCTAATCATAAAGGTATAGATTTAGCCTGCAACGGGGAGGGAACTAATGTATATAGTTCCGCTAAAGGGGTAGTTAGTTCTATTACTTATAAAGCAACTTATGGTGGAAATATAGTTTACATTTATCATATTATTGGTGGCAAACAGTATACTACTATCTATGGACACTTACTTGAGGTTAAAGTAAATGTTGGTGATGTAGTTGATACTGATACAGTAATAGGTTTAGTTGGAGGAGAATCTACAGCTTATATTAATGGCGGTTATGACAAAGGGACAAAAGGGGCACATCTTCATTATGTAGTAGTAGAGGGCTTTCATGTTAATGATTTTAGTAGCTATACATTAAATCCTAGATATTTTAATACTTATCCAGGTATATTAAATGGTTATTTTAGAAGAAAAAAGGCTTGACAAAATAAGAAAATGAGTATATTATATACGACTAACAAGGGACGAATATGATATACTCTTTTGTTATGGGTTTTTGGTTAAAATAATTCTAGAACATTTTTTAGTCAGAGATAATAATGAAAGAAGTTAATTATATTTAGATAATTAGTCTTTTGAAATATTTGATGGAGGGTGTTTTGGAATGAAAAAAACAAAATTATTTTTATTTGCTTTAATATCTCTATGTTTTTGTATTACTGGTGTTAAAGCAGCAGGAGTAACTGCTAAAATAGGGGATAATGAATATAATACATTAGATGCCGCTATTGAAGAGGCTAAAGATGGTGATGTCATTGAACTTATTAATGATGGAACAGTTACTAAAGCTTTTAATAAGTCATTGACTTTTAAAGGTAAATATACTATTACATTTGATGGTATGCTTGATAATACAGGTGAAGCACAATGGAGTTATAAAGGTAATATGACTTTTGATGGAACTAATTTCATCTGGGATGCTACTGATTGGAATAATACTAATGGTAGATGGGTAATGCTTGTTTTAACTGGAAGGCTAAAACTAGATAATGGTGCTATTGGTACATTTAAGTTTGATTCTTTAAATGGAGTTAAATGTGCTATCTATAGTAATGGAGGAGCTTCTATTGAAATTGATAATGCTTCTACTTTAAATATACTAGGAACTAATACAAAAGGAATAAATGGACAAGCTATTCAACTTGATAGTACTGCTGGTACTGGTATATTTGTAAAAAATGCTTCTACTTTATTTATTGATGGTACTAATAGAGGTTATGTTAATAGTCCAGAGATATATGTAGAAAATTCTAAATTTATAGTACAAAATTGTACTAGTAATGCTTCAAATGGTGGAGTGTTTACCGCTATTAATTCAGAAATAAAATTCTTAAATAATAATGGTCATGGATTATCTGCTGCTACACTTACTGCAGTTAATTCTAATATTACTACTAATGGTAATGCGTTTTATGGAATAACTGTAATATCAGGACTTAGTGCTGATAAGACAACAGAAATAATTTCTAATGAGAATGGTTATGGTTTTACTGGAGGAGCTATTAGAATATATCATTCTAAAGCTATTGCTAAATTTGAGGCTGGTTCTGTAATTACTATGAATAAAAATTATAGAAATGCTTTAGAAAATTATGGTGTTACTACTTTTGAAGATGGAAGTATACTTACTATTGCTGAAAATAATGAAACAGATAATGGTGCAGGAATATTTAATAAAGGTACTTTAACATTACCAATAAATGCTAATATTACATTAAATAAAGCAAATCAACTAGGTGGCGGTGTTTATAATGCTGGTACAATGATCATATCAAAAGATACAGATTTATATAATAATCATGCTGGAGTAGCAGGTGATGATATCTATAATATTGGTACTATTACTTTTAGTAGTGTAGGAGAAGATTGGATTCTTGATGATTGTGAACATAGAATAAATGGTTGGTACGATGATGCTGAAAATAGTAGATGGGAAGCACATGATAAAGAGAATCTTCATATTGATTTAATTGAAGGTGGAGAATATACTTCAGTTACTGAAGATGGAGAAATAGCTGGTGCTTTAGCTATTAAGGCTGCTCATGATAATATTGGTAAAGTAGTTATTAACTATTTAGATAGTGATGGTAATAAATTAACTGAAGAAGTTACTACTATCGATAAAGTAGGTAGTGAATATACTACTGTTAAGAAAGAATTTGATGGTTATACATTTATTATGGTAGAAGGACCTACTAGTGGAGAATATATTGATGGTACAATATATGTTACTTACTATTATGATAAGAATACTGGTACTGGTGATATAATGCCTCCTCAAACTGGATTTGAGCCTAGTACTATTAATAATAATAGAGTAGAAGTTATTACTCTATATAAAAAAGAAGATTAAAAAATGTCAGAATTAACTGACATTTTTTTAGAATTTTCTATATAAACCAATTGCTTTACCTAAGATAGAAATATCTTTTAATATTATAGGTAGCATGTAATCATTTTCGGGCTGTAATCTTATATAATCATTTTCTCTAAAGAATCTTTTAATAGTAACTTGGTTTTCTTCATCCATGGCTACTACTATATCACCATTTTTAGCTGTTTTACATCTTTCTACGATTACAATATCTTTATCTAAGATACCAGCATTAATCATAGAATCTCCTTCTACTTTGATTGTGAATACTTCTTTTCTTTTGGGAAGTAAATATGTTGGCAGAGTAATAACTTCGTTAGGTACTTCAATTGCTTCAATTGGATTACCTGCGGTTACCTTTCCTAATAATGGAACAGTTACAACATCATCACTTTTAGTTTCAAATTCATTTGGTACTTGAAGTTCAAGTAAATGATTACTTGTTTTACCTCTTTTTAAGTATCCTTTTTCGATTAGTTTTTTTACATGTACATGAGCAGTAGCAGGAGAACTTAAATTAAAATTAGCAGATATCTCTCTAATTGATGGGGGATATTTTTTTTGTGCTGAATATTTTTTTATGTATTCTAATATTTCTTTTTGTCTTTTAGTTAATCTTCCTTCTTTAGTCATAATATGCTCCTTTCATTTATAATATTAACACATAAAGTGTAAAATGTCAAACAATTATTCGTTAAAACAGTGATTTTATATTGACACGAACATAAGTATGTGATAGTATTAAGATGTAAGGAGAAGTGATAGATATGGAATTTGTTAAAAATAATAAAGGGGTAATTATATTTTATCTTCTACTAATTGTTATTAGTTTAGTAGTAGTTAATAATACTAAGAATAATCTTAGTATAGAAAATGATTATGTCTATCTCGAAAGATAGATTCTTTTTTTATATATAAATATAAAAAAGTGAATACCTTATCAGTACTCACTTTTTTTAATTTAAATGTTCATTGTATTTTAATGTAAGTTGTTTTATTTTACAATTTTTTGCCTTAGCAATTTTTTCATGTATTTCATCTATAGACTGTTCTTTTAATATTTCTCTTATATCAACATTATTACAAGAAAGTAAATTATCATTTAGAACATATCCTTGGGTAATAATACTACCATCATTAAATAAGCTACATGCATCATGGTTTTCATAATATTCATCATAGTAATATGGATCTCTATGATATATTCTTTTCGGATATATTTTAAGTCTACAATCATTAATATCTATAAGTTTATAATGTATATCTGATATTTTATCACAACTAATATTTTGCATTTTATCAATTATACTTATTTTTAGTATAGTTTTAGAATCAATTAAAAATAAAAGTTCTTCTACCATTGGATCATCAATCCATTTTCCAACTATGTATTCATTATCTGCAAATAATGAAAATAAATCTGTCTTAATTTTTCTATAACATTCTGCTTCTTGATAATGTTTTTCAGCATAATTCATACCATAATAATGTTGTTTTGCTTTTAGAAGTAAAATATTATATGCATTATATGTAGACAATAATTTGTAAATTTCTTTAACAGTTTTAGCAGTATCAATATTTTGTAAAATTTCTAATTGCTGATTAGATAATAAATCTTTCATCTTTTCCTCCTATATATATCTTATCATATAAAAAATGTGAATACAAGATATTTTATTTACATTTTGTTTTAATTATATTATAATTATAGGTAGGAAGAAGGTAATACGATGAAAGATAAAGTAATGAGTGAGAAGACTGCTAAGGCATTGGTGGTAGTAAGTGCTATATTTCTTTTACTTGTTGGTTTTGGTTTATATAAATTGTTTGAATATCAAGGTATTAATAAAGATACTACTAGTAGAAAGATAGTTAATTATGATATAAAAGATTATGTGGAAACAGTACCGGTTGTGTTTAATGGTTATAGCAATGTATATAGTAAGATTAATGTATCTAGAGTTAATTTAAAAGATTTAGATAATAATGTTATTAAAAATTTTATGGATGAGGAAGATAAATTAATTGAATATATTACTACTTATTATAATGAGATAAATAATGAAGTAGAGAATTATATACCTAGTAATGAAGTTACTAGTTCAATAAAAATGCAAATTAATGGTGCTATTTTATCTATATATTATGAACTAGATTTTAATTTAGATAAAAATATATATAGTAATAATATTAAGAAATATGTTATTACTACTAATATTGATTTAGCTACTGGAAGAATTCTTAGTAATAATGATTTATTAAAAAAATATAATTATACTAGAAAATATATAGTAGAAAAAATATTTGATGAGGATTTAATTATTGGTAATGGTCAAATTGTTATTGATAAGAATACTAATATTTCTCTTACTAAAGAAGATATTGAAAGAAATAAGGAAGAATATATTAATGAATTGATTACTGAGTTTGATAATTTTATTAATATGTATATAGATAATAAAACTTTGGTAATTGTTTATAATAAAAGTGAATTAAGAAATATGTTTTTTGATAATGATTTTGATTCGGAGTTAATTGTTAGATATTTGAAATAAAAAAAGGGGTGGTGTTTATGGAAAAATCAGATGTATATAATATGAGGGCTGTTCCACTAATGAGAAAGATTAATATTGTTAAAGATGGAAAGACAAAAAGTATTGTTGAAGAAAATATATCTATGAATGAAATTAGAAATATGTCTTGTGAACCTAGAATGTTAATTAGAAAAGATGATGATGTATATTTTACAGAACTTCCAATTAATTATCATGGTACAAAAATGAGATGGTCTATATTTTATCTTTATGATGAATTAAATGATTTAGAAAAAGAAAGATTTGCTTCAAGAACTATTACAATACCAGTTACTGTTGATTCAGTTGTTAGATTATATACTAATAAGGTTAGAAAAAAGAAAAAATAAATTCTTTTTTCTTTTTTTATTCATATATTTTAGTGGTGATATTTATGAATGAAATAGATAAGAAGAAGTATATGGATATTATTAATAAAAATAAAGTTAGTACTGAAAAGAAAGATAATAATTTTGGTAAGTCCGTTAAAAAACTTTTTGTTAAAACTTTGATTGTTTTATTACTATTTGTTTCTTTAGCAATATGCTGTAAAAGAAGTGAATTTTTGAAAGAGAAAATTACTGATTATTTATATAGTGATGATATATCTTTTACTAAGATAAAAAATATATATGATAAATATTTAGGAGGAATTCTTCCTATTAAAAAAGAAGTTAATACTGAGAAAGTATTTAATGAAAAACTAAAATATAGTTCTTCTAGTGTATATTTAGATGGAGTTAAACTAGAAGTTACTTCAAACTATTTAGTTCCTTCATTAAGGGAGGGAATGGTTGTTTTTATTGGTAATAAAGAAGGATATGGTAATACAGTTATTATTGAAGACTTAGATGGAATATATAACTGGTATGGTAATATTGATAATACTTCTTTAAAATTATATGATTATGTTGATAAGGGAACGTTAGTTGGAGAAGTAAATAATACTTTATATTTAGTATTTAGTAAAGGTGATAAGTATTTAAATTATGAAGAATATCTTAAATAAAATAGAATTTCATTATACTTATATAATTATGGCTTTTGGTCTTGTTATTACAGGACATTTTATTAACTTGATTATTTTTACATCACTTATTATTATTCATGAATTGGGTCATGTAATAATGGCTATTATAATGAGGTATAAAGTAAATAAAATTATTATTTATCCATATGGGGGAATTACTAATATTGATACAAAGATTAATACTAAGATAGAAAATGATTTATTAGTAGCTATTTCAGGAGTGGTTATACAAAGTATTTATTTTGGTATTATCTTTTTTTTATATAGAAATGGTATTGTAAGAGAATATGTCTATGATTTATTTTTTTTATATCATAAGAGTATGCTTATTTTTAATTTACTTCCTATATATCCATTAGATGGAGCTAAGATAGTTAATTTAATATTATCTAAATATTTTAGTTTTAATACTTCTAATTATATTAGTGTAGTTATTTCACTTATTATGATAGTAGTATTTTTATATAGCGATATATATGAAAATAATTATAGTATTATCTTAGTAGTAGGAGTTCTTATGCAGAATATATATAAGTTTTATAAAGATATTTCTTATATATATAATAGATTTATATTAGAAAGATACTTGTTTAAATTTAATTATAAAGATAAAAAAGTTATTAAAAATATAAATAAAATGTATAAAAATAGAGAACATTTATTTAATGATAAGGGTAAATTAATAAATGAAAAAGAATATATTAGTACTTTTTTTGAGAAAAAGCCTTAATTTATTTGACTTTAGTATTTATTTATGGTAGAATTAAATTGTTTTGAAAGACGCCAAGTTGAATATCTCAACCACATTGAAAAGGTTATAAGATCAATTATGACACCTTAAGAGTGAGTCTTACAAATATATAAAGGAGGGAATGAGATGAAAGCAATTATTGAAACTGGTGGAAAACAATATTATGTATCTGAAGGAACAGTTATCTATGTTGAAAAACTAAATGGTAACGAAGGAGATAAAGTTGTTTTTGACAAGGTTCTTATGGCAAATGGTGTAGTAGGTAATCCTTATGTTTCTTCTAAAGTAGAAGGTGTTATCTTAAAACAAGGTAAACAAAAGAAATTAACTATATTTAGATACAAACCTAATAAGAGATCTACTAGAGTTAAAAAAGGACACAGACAACCATATACTAAAGTAGAGATTAAAAAGATCAAATAAGGTGGTTTTATGATTAAAGTAAAACTTACTAAGAATAATAATTATTATAAAAGAATTATTATTACGGGACATGCTAATTATGATGATTTTGGTAAAGATATTGTATGTGCTGCGGTTAGTAGTACAGTAATTACTTCAGTTAATTCTTGTTTAGCTATTGATAATGAATCGATTAGTTATGAAGATAAGAACGGACTTGATATTAAAGTTTTAAAAGATGATGAAGTGACTACTAAAATTATTAATGTTATGGTAACTAATTTATATGAATTAGAAAAAGCATATCCTAAGAATATAAAAATTAAGGAGGAAAATAATGAATAGATTAATGGAATTTAATATACAATTATTTGCCCACAAAAAAGGTCAATCATCTACTAGTAATGGAAGAGATTCTGCTGGTAGAAGACTTGGAGCAAAAGCTTCTGATGGTGAATATGTAACTGCAGGTTCTATTATATATCGTCAAAGAGGAACTAAAATTCATCCTGGAACTAATGTAGGTAGAGGTACAGATGATACTTTATTTGCTAAGATTTCTGGATATGTTAAATACTCTAGACTTGGTAGAGATAGAAAACAAGTTAGTGTATATGAGACTAAATAGTAAAACTTATAAAAAAGTATTGACAACGATATAAATTATTGATATAATTTATATTGTCCGTGGGGAATTAGCTCAGTTGGCTAGAGCATCTGCCTTGCACGCAGAGGGTCAAGGGTTCGAGTCCCTCATTCTCCACCATTTTTTTTCGGGAAGTAGCTTAGCTTGGTAGAGCGCTACGCTTGGGACGTAGAGGTCGCAGGTTCAAATCCTGTCTTCCCGACCATTTGACTTTGAAAGCTTACACTTTGTAAGCCTTTTCTTTTTACCTGAAAAAAGTGGAGAATGATTTTAATCATTACCACTTATTTTATTATATAGTTTAGGCAGATGCTCTAATTTAATGCTAAAAGAAGCTTTATGATTAGCAGGTAATCCACGCTTATATTCCCCACGGTAAATAATTAATAAAGGTATTAAAAATTTTTAAATTATAGATATATTAATTTGGTTTTGTTATTGATTTTTAATATATTATATGATAATATATTCAACATGAGGGGATGATTATATGGATATTCCATTAGCATATATAATATTTGATATTATGATTTCTTTAAAGAAAAATAATAGAGATACGATGATATATAGAGATATATTAATAATATATTTAAAGAGATTTATTAATTCTTTTGATCTAGATAAAGATGTACTTGAAGATCTTATATTTGATTTTAATTTTGCTAATGAACTTTCTTTCTTTTTGGATGATTATGAAGATTATTTTGAAATGGAAGATGGTATTATTAGATTAAATTCTGATGTAAGTATTAATGAACTAAAAAAGCTTCAAGAAGAAAGTGTTATACTAGAAGACTTTGATGAAGAATTTATAAGTGATGTTGAAAAAGTTATTCATAATGATATATCTTTTTTAGAAATTATAGGTATTAATCCTAATATTCAAGTTTATAATGCTTTACTTGAATTAGAAGAAAAATTAGAATATAAATATTTAGATCTTAGTTATGATGGACTATTTGATGAAAATACGATAGAAAAGACTAGAGAAGAAATAAAGTTACTTAAAGTTATTACTAATATAATGTATATAAATATTAATAATAATTTTAGTAGTGTTGATTATGATAATTTATATTTATATGCTAAGGATCGAGCTAAATTAATGCATGGTGAAGAATCAGAAGTTAAATTATCTCGTAATCCTCCTTTTGATAGGACATTACTTATTAAGACTCCTATGGATAAGGCTTTATTTATAAATGATAGTTCTGCTAAAGGAGCAATTAAGGGTAGATTAAAAATGAATAATAAAAAGAATAAAAAGAAAATTAATATGCAAGATATGACAAAACTTAATTTTTATTTGATGTATTTAGAATTATTAGATAAAGAAATTAATAAAACTAAAAATATTGAATTAAAGGATGAACTAATTATAGCTAAATATAGACTTATGTATGTACTTGATTCTATTTATGATTTAATGAACTTTAAAAAAAGAGAATCTTCTATTAAGATTAATGGTGATTATAGTTTTATTGAAACTATTATATATTTCTTTATTGTTGAAGTATTAAGTTATGATGATAAAGAATATAAATTAGATGGTACTAATAAGAAAGATATTATTACTTATTATTTCAATATTATTAAGAAGTTATATGTAGAAACTTACTATAAACTTACTAATGATAGGGTAATTATTGATTTAATTAATAATAGTAATTTTTATAATGTTAATACTATTAGTAGTAAGTTATTTAGTAATATAGTTCCTTCTGAAAAAAATAAAAGTAAAATAAAGAAGAAAAACTTTTAATTAATTATAATATTAATAAAAAGAGGTTATATTTGATATAAATAACTCTTTTTTTCTGTGATTATGGAAGTGAATATTTATGGAAAAACAAAATATAATTGATGGTATTAGATTAATAGTAATTATTGGTGTTTTTATTTTTATGGTAATTGGTAGTTATAGAAATATTATTAATCAAAACAAAGTAACTAGTACTAATACTTATATAGATAATGATAATGAAATAGTTAATTCTAATTTAGAAAAAGAAGAAGTAACTAATATAGAAGAAAAAATATCTGATACTGATAATAAAGAATATAAAGAGATAAGTAAAGATGATATAAATGAATATGATAGTATAACAATCAATAATATACAAAATGAGAATACATATACTGATTTAATAAATGAAGTATATGAAATTACAAATAATTATCGTTCTTTAGTAGGAGTTTCTTCTTTAACTTTAGATTCTTCTTTAGTAGAAGCTGCGAGTATTAGAGCAAAAGAGTTAAGTGATAGTTTTTCACATACAAGACCAAATGGTAGTAGTTGTTTTACTGTTTTATCAGAACTTGGAATATCTTATGGCACTGCTGGTGAGAATATAGCGGCAGGCTATAGTTCTTCACAAAGTGTAATGGAAGGGTGGCGTTCTTCTAATGGTCACTACCAAAATATAATTTCTTCTAAATTTAAAAAAATAGGAATAGGAGTTAATATAATTAATAATCAATATTACTGGGTACAAATATTTTCTAATTAAAATATTTATTAAAATATTTATTTTTTTTGATTTATGATTGCATTTTTATAAAAAATATGATATATTCTTAATAAGAAAGAGTGTCAAGCAGTATTAGACCTTTTATCTTAATGATGGTTTTTTCTGCTCGTCAATTAATCGTATTATTATGAAAATACCATCTAGAATGTAGGTGGTATTTTGAATTAAAATTTATATTTATTATTTAATTTAGGGGGTAATAAAAAAATAAAGGAGGTTCTATATGAACAAAAAAATTTTATTATTATTTACTGCTATTATTTTTATGATGTCAACATCAAATGTTAGTGCTTCAGAAGGATGTGGAGTTTATACAGAGGAAGATTTAGCATTTTATGAATCTTTAAATAGACCAGATATTTATGATTTAAGTTGTTCTAATGGTACACCATTTACGAATGAATATTTAGAAACTTTAAATCAAGATCCTAACGTAATGACACGTAGATATTTTGCTAATAAAATAGATGTCCCAGCATTTGAACAATTACCAAATTATTGTGGACCTGCTTCAATGAAACAAGCAATACATGCTATTAGAGGTACCTCTAGTTCTCAAGAATATTATGGAACATTAGTTGGTACAAATACATCAGCTGGTACTGATCAAAGATATATTGCAGGTGCTATGAATTCAGAATTAGGTATATCTAACTATACTTATGTATGGACTAATTCTTTGACAAATAGTCAATTTTATAATATTGTAAAAAGAAGTATTGACTTAGGTTATCCACCAATTATGCACATCAGAATGGAAGAAATGCCTGCATATAATTATAGTAATTCAGGAGGACATTTTGTAACAATAAGTGGACATACAATTACTGGAATTTTTGATGATGACTATAGTCCGATAAATGTATATTATGTTGATCCTAATAGAGCGTATAATAATGGTTCTGCTTTTGGAGAAAAAATGGTTTCTTTACCTATTATAAAAAATGCAGGATATTCTGGGGTCCTTGTATACGCAGCTTAATATGTTTTTATTAATAAGTGAAGTAAAAAAATGAAAAATATAAAGAATATAGTGATTGTAGTTTTACGAAAACGTGTAGAGTTGTAGATAAAATGAATGGTTATGTAGCTGAAGTTCTAGAAATATCTTATGTTATTGTTTATAAATTTCAATCTCATAATGCATATGCTCATCCTATTCTTACCAATTTAGAAGAAGATTAAGAAGTTGATAAGTATTATGAATTTACTTATCAAGTTAAAGGAACAGGAATTATAAATGATATTTCTGATATTACTCGTTATATAACAGATGAATCACTAGATGAAGTTCCAGATGGAGTTCTTAAAGTAAAACTTAGCATTAAAGAAACAAATAAACAAGGATTGGATCAAATACAAGAAGATATATGTAAATAATAATTGAAAATAGAGTAATTTAAAGTAATATTTATCTTTATATTACTCTTTTTATATAATAACTAAAAATGCAATATTAAATATTTTTAACTATAATAGTAGTAAAAAGTGTATTAATAAATGCAAAAAATATTAAAAATTATTTTAATCAAATGTGGTAAAAAAATAAAAATTATGCTATAATATATTTAAGAGTAGAGTGTAATAAGATAAACTATATAAATTTGAGAAAGGAGGATTGTAGGATTATTTATATAAGTTTATAATGTTTAAGAAAGGAATACTATTATGAAAAATAAAAAAATAGAAATTATAACTATAATAGTTTTATTAGTAGTTATAATTATATGTGTAGTGTTTGTAATCTTACAAAAAACAAAAATTTCTTCATATAAAGAAGATGTTGATTCGTACAAAGAAAAAGTTAGTACATTAGAAAAACAATTAGGGAATAAGCAAAATGAAGAATCACGAGAATATGATTGTAGTTTTACACGAACATATAGAGTGATAGATAGTATAGATTATCCTTTGGCTTCAGATGGGTTATCTTATATTGTTGTAGATGATTATCAAGGCTATGTTCCATTTGTTGTTGCGATTCCATCATCTATAAATAATTTAGAAACATATAAATATTATGAATTTACCTATCATTTGAAAGGAAAGGGATTAATAAATAATTTTGAGCAACTAAATTCTTATTTAATTTCTTCATTATTTAATAAATATCATGGTAATCCTTCATCAGGAACAGTATATGTTGAATTAGATATTGTTGAAACATCAAAAAAAGGTGTTGAACAAATACAAGAAAACATATGTAAATAATAATTGAAAATAGAGTAATTTAAAGTAATATTTATCTTTATATTACTCTTTTTATTATGAATTTAAGTTAATAAAAAAACAACTCTGTACTAGCAGTTGCCTTATTATATCTCATAATTCTTTATTAGTCATTTTATGTAGTTTTTCATAATTGCTTGAAATGACTAACTGAAAATTCTTATCGCTATAGTCTTTTTGTAAGTCCACAATAACTTCTATAATGTTTTTAGCATTTCCATATCTTTAGTAGTAATTATAAATGTTATTTTATCATTTTCATTTATTTTTTTCTGTATACTTTTTATAGATTTAATGTCATTAACTTTAACTGTGACATCTTTTTTATTATTTGTTAACATTTTTCACATCCTTTTGCATTAATTACTTCAGATGAAGTAATTATGAGTGGTCTTAGTAGCCTTGATTATATAAATTTTGTATATATTGCAAATCAAGATAATTATTTTACTACACCAAGTTATTGGTATTGGACGATGACCCCTTTTGTCACCGCGGGTGGTAATGCGATTGTTGATCGTGTGAATAGTGTTTATCTTGGTGGTGGTACGACTGGTAATGGCGGTAACCACCCCGTAGTTTCTCTCTCATCTGATGCTATATCAGGAGGGGGTGGAACAGCAGCAAGTCCATTTCTTGTTGGATAGAAAAGAGGACATGAATCTGAAATCTAAAGAGCCTAGTGAAACCCTTTTCACTAGGCAGAGGAAATCGGATTGATAGAATATGATAAGAAAATAAGGAACCAAAGTAGGGGAATTCGCCGTAAGGCAAAAAATTAAATATATAAAATGAGGTAGAATATGAAAAATAATAAAGGATTAATAATAGGAATAATAGGGTTAATTATAGTAATGATAGGTGGTACTTATGCTTATTATAGATGGAATAGTACTTCTAATATTAATGTTAGTGTTAAGATATCTGGTAATACTGTTACTTTTGTAGGTGGAAGTAATGTTACTGGTACTTTAACACCAGTAGATAGTAAAGAAGAAGGTATTAAGAAGGATATTACTGTTAAAGCAAGTGAAGCTGGTAGTACTATGAGTTTATATATGGAATTAACTACTATGCCTAATGAATTGAAAGAAGAATCATTTGTATATGAATTATATTATAATGATACTACTTTAGTAAAGAAAGGTAATTTTAAAGCATATAATGCAAGCAGTAATGCTAGTGGCATTACTTATGCTAGTAGTGGAGTAACTACATTAACATTGTTTACTGATAGAAATGTTAATACTACTACTGATAAATATACTTTATATTTATGGTTTAATGGTAAAGACTTTACTAATCCAAATACTATGCAGAATAAGACATTATCATTTGATTTATATGCTACTGGTAAGAATGCTACATTAAATGGTTAAAGAAGATACTAGTTTATCTTCTTTTTAATTGTATTTTTTTAAGTTAGAAAGTACTTCACCGTGAATATAATATCTAATAATTATTTATTACTAGACTACAGGCTAGTAATGACATGAAAATACCTTGGATTTTCATGGAAGGAGAAAATATTAGATAAGTTTACATCTTTTTTTGTCAAATTAGAAGAAAGATATTTACAAAGATAATACTTTATAGTAGAATATAATCATAGAGTGGCACGAAGTGGAAGAAAGTGGGGGATATTATGTTAATTGGAGAATATCATCATAATCTTGATGAAAAGGGAAGATTAATTATACCTTCTAAATTTAGAGAAGATATTGGTAATGAGTTTATTGTTACTAGAGGATTAGATGGATGTTTATTTGTCTATAGTAAGATAGAATGGGATAATATTGTATCTAAATTAAAGAGTCTTCCATTTACTAAGCAAGATGCCAGAACATTTAATAGATTTTTCTTATCTGGTGCTACTGTATGTGAATTTGATAAGCAAGGTAGAATAAACTTGCCATCTTCATTAATTTGTTATGCGGGTATTAAAAAGGAATGTACAATAATTGGGATTAATGATCGCCTAGAAATATGGGCTACTGATAAGTTTGATAATCTTATTGATAGTAATATGGATAAGATATCTGAAGTAGCAGAGAATTTATTTGAAGGATTTGATATTGATGCATAAGACAGTACTTTTAAATGAAGCCATTGATAATCTTAATGTAAAAGAAGATGGAATTTATGTAGATGCTACACTTGGCTTTGGGGGACATAGTGGTTTAATTCTAAAGAGAGTTAAAAGGGGCTTTCTTTTCGCCTTTGATCAAGATGAAATGGCGATAGAATATAGTGATAAGAAATTATCAGAAATTGGTAATAACTATGAGATAATTAAATCTAATTTTGTTAATCTTAAAGAAGAATTAAATAAAAGGGGTATTAATAAAATAGATGGTATTGTCTTTGACTTAGGTGTTTCTTCACCACAACTTGATATTCCTGAGCGAGGTTTTAGTTATCATAATGATGCTCCTCTTGATATGAGAATGGATAGAGATAAAGAGTTTTCAGCATACGATGTGGTTAATACTTATTCTTATAATGATTTAGTTAGAATATTAAGAGAATATGGTGAAGAAAAAAATGCTAGTAGTATTGCAAATAATATTATTAAGACTAGAGAAAATAAAAAGATTGAAACGACACTAGAGTTAGTTGAAGTAATTAAAAAGAGTATGCCATATAAGGCTATGAAAGATAGTCATCCAGCGAGAAAGACTTTTCAAGCTATTAGAATAGAAGTAAATAATGAACTTGGTGTTCTAAGGGATGCTTTAGAAGAAGCAATAGAGATGTTAAATGTTGGAGGAAGAATATCTGTAATTACTTTTCATTCTTTAGAAGATAAGATTGTTAAAGAGATATTTAATAAATATTCTAAGGTTGACAGTAGTCTATCTAAACTACCTTTTATACCTAAGGAATATTTACCTAAGTTTAAATTAATAGCAAATATTACTCCTAGTAAAGAGGAGTTAGAGGAAAATAATAGAGCAAGGTCATCTAGACTTAGAGTTATTGAAAGAATAGAGGATTGATTTTATGAAAAAGAAGAAAAAGAAAGGGTTTACTAAGGTAGAGAGATTTCTATATAAGAGTTCTCTTGTAATTATAGTATTCTTAGTAGTAGGTATTGTATTTACTAGTACTGCGGTTAGTAAGATGAATATTGAATTACAAGATATGAATAAAAAAGTAGAGAAAGCTTTGGATACTAATGAGAGTTTAGCTATGAAGATTAATGAGATGGCTTCACTTGATAATATTCAGAGTATTAGTAGAAATCTTGGTCTTGCTTATAATAATGAAAATATTAAGACTATAGAATAAGGTGATTATAATGAAAAAAGGTAATGTTAATAATGACAAGTTTAAAGTTAGTAAATTAGTTATTATTGGTACCTTTTTTTTGTTTTTATTACTTGTTGGTAGATTATGTTATTTATGTTTAGTTGACTATAAAGTAGGTAATTCTACAATAGCGGCTTTTATTAAGAATAGGAATACTAAAGAAGATATTATTATGCCTAAGAGAGGTACTATATATGATATTAATGGTAATGTACTAGCCAATGATGTTGTTAGTTATACGCTTATTGCTTATTTATCTAATGAAAGAGTAGATGCTAAGGGTAATAAGAATTATGTTGAAGATATTGATGATACTAGTACTAAATTAGCTGGCGTATTAGGTGTTACTAGTGAAGAGATTAAAGATGTATTAGTTAAGGGTAAAGAGAGTAATAAATATCAAGTAGAATTTGGTACTATTGGTAAGGGTCTTAGTGAACTTACTAAAGAAGAAATTGACAAGTTAAAATTACAGGGAATTGATTTTCTTAAAGATATTAAGAGATATTATCCTAATGGGGATTTTGCTAGTTATATACTTGGATATACTGTTCTTAAAGAAGATGATGATAAGAATAAATGGATTACTGGTGAGTTAGGATTAGAGGAATATTATAATGATGAACTTAAAGGTAAGAGTGGGTATATTACTTATGAGAGAGATAAATATGGTTATAAAATAGCTAATGGTAGGGAATATACGGAACCTGCTGATAATGGTGATGAGATTTATCTTACTATTGATAATAATATTCAGTTATTTATTGAGTCTGCTGTTAAGACTGCTCAAAATGATTCTGAGGCTGAATGGGTTGTTATGGCGGCGATGGATGCTAAGACGGGTAAGATACTTGGATATTCTAGTACTCCTAGTTTTGATCCTAATCTTAGAAATATGACTTCTTATATTGATCCTATTGCTACTTTAACTTATGAACCAGGATCGACTATGAAGATATTTAGTTATATGTGTGCAGTTGATTCGGGTAATTATGATGGTAATACGAAGTATATGTCTGGTAGTAAGACTTATACAGGAGAAGATGGTAAAGAGACTACGATTAATGACTGGAAAAAAGAAGGATGGGGAGAACTTACTTATGATCAAGGTTTTGCACTATCTTCTAATATAGCGGTTGCTAATATTATTGAGTCTACTATTAATAAGGATGATTTGAAAGCCTGCTATGCTAAATATGGTTTTGGTAGTAAGACTGGTTTTACGATGAATAGAGAAGAAGCAGGTAGTATTAATTATACATATCAAATAGAAGCTGCTACTGCAGGTTATGGTCAGGGTATTACGACTACTCCTATACAGCACTTGCAGGCACTTACTATTATTAGTAATAATGGTACGATGTTAAAGCCTTATATTGTTGATAAGATAGTGGATACGGATACTGGTAAGACTATATATAAGGGTAAGAGTAAGAAAGTTGGTACTGTTGTAAGTAGTACTACTGTTACGAAGATGAAAGAATTAATGGCTAGTGTTATTAATGGTGATAATACTAATTCGACTGGTTATTTATATCATATGGATGGTTATAGTTTGATTGGTAAGACTGGTACTGCACAGATATATGATTATACTAAGGGTAGGTATATGAGTGGGGAATCTGATTATATTTATTCTTTCTCTGGCATGTTTCCTGGAGATAATCCTGAGATTATTTTATATGCTGCGATTAAGAGACCTAAGGATACTACTAATTATGTTGCTCCGATGATTAAAGAGGTAGAGAAGAATATTACTAAGTATCTTAATATTGAGAAGTCTAATAAGGATAAAGAAAAATATGTTATGGAATCTTTTTATAATATGGATATTGGTACTTCTAAGGGATATTTAGAAGGTAAGAATATTAGAGTTCTTGTACTAGGAGATGGTAATAAGGTTACTAGTCAGTATCCTAGTACTAATAGTACTATATATGAAGATGATTTGGTTATATTAAAGACTAATGGTAATACTAAGAAGATGATTGATTTAACTGGTTATTCTTATAAAGAAGCTAATAATATTCTTAAGATGATGGATATTAGTTTTATACTAGAGGGTAATGGTTATGTATATGAACAGAGTGTTCCTGTAGGAGAAGATATTACTGATACTGTTACTGTTAAATTAAAAGATAAATATTAGGTGGTGTTATTATATGGATGAAGATACTAACGAGATATCTAAGATTTTATATACAATACTTATTATTCTTATATGTATTGTACTTGGTGTATATCTTGGTAAGATGATTATTAGTTAAAGAAGAAGTATTCTTCTTTTTCTTTTTAGTTTGAGCCTACATAAGTAGTCTTGAAATTAATTTATTATAATATTTTTATGAGGAAGACTACTAAAGTAGGCTTACGAATACCCCGGAAGACTACAGGCTGAAGGGGAAATATACTAAAATATATATAAATGTTTGCTTTTTTGGTAAAAATGTTATATAATACTTACATATGAAAAAGGGAGTGGTTTTATATGAAAAAATTAACAGGTTATCCATCTATAGATAATATACATAATAGTGATTATAGTTTTTTTAGTAGAAATCCTATAATACCTAATATGAGTATTTATAATACTATTAATTTAATTAGTAATTTCTATAGAAAAGAAGAGGCTATTGATTGTTTAGATTTAAGAGTAAATTATGATGAAATGTTAAAAGATGCAATTACTTTATCTAAGACATTGAAAGAATTAGGAATAAAGAAGGGAAGTATAGTATCTGCTGCTATGCCTAATTATTATCAAGGAGTTATTATTTATTTAGCCTGCAATAGAATAGGAGCTATTACTACTTTTATTAATTCAATGTCTTCGATTGAAGAAGTATTAGGATATTTGAATGAATTTGAATCTAGTTTATTTATTAATTTTGATAAAGATAAAGAATATAATAAAAAGATTAAAGATGGTAGTAAGGTAAGAAATATTATTACTTTACATAGTAATGAAATTAGTACTAAGAATTATAGTAGTATAGAAACAGGTGCTAATGGATATAATGATGATTTATCTTTTAGTGATATTGGTAGTATTGCTAAATATTATAAAAAACCTATATATACTTTATATGGTGGTAAGGAAGACTCTTTAATTTTATTTACTAGTGGTTCTACTGGTAATCCTAAGAGTGTAGTATTAACTAACGAGAATTTACTTGCTTCTGGTATTTATATGAAAAATACTGGTAAGATTAAAGCAAAAGTAGGAGAAAGATGTTTAGTATGTGTACCATTTTCTTATCCTTATGGTTTTGCTACTTCTACTATTATGAGTTTAATATGTGGTAGAGTAGCAGTACTTGCTCCTACTTTAAGTAAAGATAATATTAGATATTATCTAAGTAAAAATCCTAACTATGTATTTGGTAGTCCTGCTCTTCTTGAACTTATTAAAAGAAATGTTAAAGATAGTGATGATTTATCTAGTATTCATACTTTTGTATCAGGAGGGGATTTCTTATCACCAATGCAAAATGTTGATGGAGTAGAATTTTTTAGAAAACATGGAGCTAATACTGTTATATGTAATGGTTCTGGTAATGCTGAAACAGTTGGTACTAATACAATGGCAGTTGGCTCACTTAATAGACCTGAAACAGTAGGTAGAGTGCTTGTTGGTACTAAGGCTATTATTGTTGATCCTGATACTTTGAAAGAACTTAAATATGGTGAAGAAGGAATGCTTTGTATAGCAGGTAAACATATTTATAAAGGATATTATAAGAATGAAGAAATGACTAAAAATACTAAATTTATGTATAAAGGAGTAGAGTATTATAAGACTGGTAATATGGGTATTTTAGATAATGAAGGATACTTTACTTTAACTGGAAGAAGTAGTAGATATTATATTAGATCAGACTTAAATAAAGTATATCTAGAACATATTCAAAATGTTATAGCTTTAATTGATGTAGTAGATAGTGTAGTAGTAGTTCCTAAACCTGATAAAGATTTATTATTTACTAATAAAGCATATGTAGTATTAAAAGATGGTGTTATGCCTACGAAAGAAGTAAGTGATTATATACTAGATATGTGTTATAAACCAATTATTAATAATATTACAGGAGAGACTATTCAATTAAAACCATATGAAGTACCAGAATCTATTACATTCTTAGATACTATTCCTAGAACTAAAGCTGATAAAGCTGATTATAAATTATTAGAAGAACTTGCTAAAGAAGAAGCTGAACATAAAACTAAGAAGAGAGAACTTAAATAGTTTTTTCTTCTTTTTCTATTGTAAAAAAAATGAAAAAATTGTATACTTGAAATAGATGGAAACGATTAATTATGAAAGTTGGTGACTATAATGAAACTAATAAGAAAAGCAAATGAGGATGAAATGATTCTTGAATTTTTAAAAGGAAAATTAAATTCAAAAAGATTTAATGGGAGTTTAGATAATATTATTAATGATTTAAGATTAGATTCAAGTATAATTTTTAATGGAAATATTAAAAATAAAAAAGAAAATCTTGATAGATTAAACATTATGAAAAAATTTAGAGGTTACCCAGATAATGGATTATTTGAAAATTTTCCCAAAATTAGCGAATGGAAATATTTAGAATTAGATGAAAAAGATATTGATAATATCTATTATATTGATTATGACTATTGGAATGAATTATCTAATGGAACATCTAAACCAGTAGAAGCTGCAAAAGTCATAAATAGTGGAAGAGAAATATATAATGTATCTAATCACCATTTTTTGATGGTTTTGAGTATAACAAAGCAAATAAATTTCCACCTATTATTTTAATTACTTGTAACAATGAAAAATTCTTAATAATTGAAGGTCATTCGAGAATGACTATATATGGCTTTAATCAAAGTAAACTTAATGGAACATATGCATATGTTGGCTATACAACAGAAAATGAAATGAGAAAATATGATCAAAGAATGTTGGTTGGAGAAAATGTTAAAACAAGAAAATTTTAAGAAATTATGAACTGTAAATTGTAAAAAAATAAACTATAGTTATCAATTGCAATAGTTAGTATAAAACTTAAAAGGATAATTTATGAAAATTGTCTTTTTTTCTTGTAAAAAAAGTAAAAAAATTGTATACTTAATATAGATAATAGATAGGAGTTGTTTATATGTATACTGGTATTTATTTTTTAGTTGAAGCAATAGTATATTCTATGTTACTTATGACTGTATACTTTAGAAAGAAAGTATTTAAAAGTAAAGAAAATAAAGTATATTCTATATTAGTAGTAGTATCATTCTTTGAACTTATTGTAGAATTTATTTTGGATTTTGTTGGACCTATGTATAAAGAAATACCTAATGTTAGTTATTTTGTAGCAAGATTATTTTCTTTTGGAGTAGAACTTTGGATTACTATATTACTCTGCTACGTACTATTTGTATGTCTTAGTATTAAAAAGAAAGAAAGATATATACCAGTAGTTAGAAATATAGCTATTGTATTAATGATTATCTTTACTACTTTGAATTTTATCTTACCACTTAACTTTAAATATGATGGATATATTGCTTATACTTATGGACCTAGTGTTAATATTATATATCTTTCAGCTTTCTTATATTCTTTTATAGGTATTATTGCATTAATTAGAAATATTAAAAATATTAAAGATAAGAGATTTTTTCCAATACTTATATTTTTAATTGTTGGTGGTATTGCATCTTATATTCAATATATGAATCCGGGATTATTACTTGCTACTCCTATTCATGCCTTTATTACTTTCCTTATGTATTTTACAATAGAGAATCCTGATGTTAAGATGATTGAAGAATATCATAAGGCTAAAGAGATTAGTGATAATGCTAATGAAGATAAGACTATGTTTTTATATAATATGACTAATGATATTAGACTTATTACTAAGGATATTAATTATAATACTGATGCTGCGATTAATGAAATGAGTAATAAGAAATTAGATAAAGATTTAGTTAATGATTATTTGAGGGCTATTAAAGAAAATACTGCCAGATTTACTACGATGACTAATGAGATACTTGATGTAGATAGTATTGATAGTGCTAGTATTAAAGTATATGATGATAAATATAATATTAAATTATTATTAAAAAAGATAGTTACTTTATATAGTGATGAATGTAGTAAGAAAGGTCTTACTTTTAGAAGTGATATTGCTAGTGATTTACCTGAATACTTATATGGAGATAATTTAGGACTTAAAAATGTTTTAACTAGTATTTTAGATAATAGTATTAAGTATACTAAAGAAGGTTATATTGAACTTAATGTTAATACGATTATTAAGAATAATATAGCAAGACTTATTATTACTATTGAAGATTCGGGAGTAGGAATATCTCCTGATGAGATGGATAGTATCTTCTATAAAAGAAAAGAAGAAATAGATGGAAGTAATATGAAGAGTAATTTATTTACTGCTAGAAAATTAATTACTTTAATGGGTGGTACTATTATTCCTAGTAGTAATTATGGTAATGGTACTACTATGAAGATAGTACTTGATCAAAAGATAGTAGAAGAAGCTAATGAAAAATATAATAAGTACGAAAGTTTTTATGATGAAAAGAAAATACTTTTAGTAGATGATAATATTTCTACCGAGAAGATTATTAGTAAATTAATTCGTGATACTAATATTAAACTTGATTATGTTAGTTTAGGTAAAGAAGCACTAGATAAAATTAGGGGTAAAGAGAAATATGATTTAATATTACTAGATGAAGTTATGGACCCATTAGATGGAGTAACTGTTATGAAGAAATTTAAAGATATTAGAAACTTTAAAACTAATGTCATCTTACTTACTAGAAATAATGAATATGAATATAATGAAGAATATTTAAAATATGGTTTTAGTGGCTATTTACTTAAACCTATTAGTAAAGATAAATTATTTGAAATAATTGATAAGTACTTGAAATAGTACTTATTTTCTTTAAAAAACAATATATTATTGCCTTTGGCTATTTTATATGATATATTGATATTAACCAAAAAAATATTATGAGGAAGACTAGAATAGGCTTCATCATACCTCGGAAGACTACAGGCTGAAGAGGTTAAAGAAAATATTGGAGAGAATAATATAAACGATAAGATAAGAATGTTTAAAATATATTTAAACTTTTTGATAAGTACTCATAGAGTACTTTTTCTTTTTGGTAAAAATATTACCAAGAAATGTATTAAAATTCATTGACTTAGATATTTTATATGTGTTATATTGGGAATGTAAGAAAAGAGGAGGGTTATATGGAAAAAGACAAATTATATTTGATTAACAAAATATTTAATGATAAGAAAGTTAGAACTGTTTGGAATAAAGAAAGTGAGAAATATTATGTTAGCGTTGTAGATGTGGTAGGAATTATATCAGATAGTAAAAATAAACAAGCTTACTGGAGAAAGTTGAAGCAACGTTTAAAAGAAGAAGGAAATGAAACCGTGACAAATTGTCACACTTTGAAATTAAAAGCTCAAGATGGCAAATATCGTATGACTGATGTTACTGATATTGAAGGAATGTTCAGAATATCTCAAACAGAATCTAAATAAAAAGAGATAATGTTAATTCTGAAAGTAAAGCTAATCAAGTACATTATAAAATTGAGAAAAATATAAGAGAAGTAATTGCTAAGAATGGAGGTACTATGTCAGAAGACTTGAGGGCTCCAGATAAAAGTTTAAAAGAATTAGAAAAAGAAAATAAAAAATTAAAGATTGATGATTGTAAATATAATATAAAGTAGTAATAAAGGAGGATATTATGACTAAAAAAATAGTGGCTATAGGTGGAGGAGAAAATGGTAGATATTTAGATAATGGTAAATATCGTGAATATGAAACTGAACCTATGGATAAGGAAATAATAAGATTAACAGGTAAAGAAAACCCTAATTATTTATTTATGGTTCATGCACAACCATTTAATAATACTATCGAAGAGGGTTATTTTGAGACGATGAAAAAAATATATGGAGATATGTTTGGCTGTAATTGTATGTATTTAAAAAGTACTGAACTAGAAGAAATGAAAATAGTATTGAAAAAAAGTTTTGCAAAAAAATAAAAAAATTAGGAGGTAAGAAATGAAGAAAATTGTAATATTATTTAATTTAAATAGACATCAGTTTGAATATGAAACCGAGTTTGATTCAGAATATACTATTGATAGTATATACTCAGCTTTATGTGATAAATATGATGTTTATAAACTTGAAGCGGATAAGGATTTTGAATGGATAAAGCGATTAAAGAAAATTAATCCAGAACTTGTATTTAATGTATGTGAAGGGTTTAATGGTCCGGCAAGAGAGTCAGTGTATGGTGCAATATTGGAACAATTAAAAATTAACTATTCTGGACCAGATAGTACTAATTTGTTAATGTGCCATAATAAATACTTGGTTAAAAATATATTAAGAAATTCGTTTTTAGTGCCTTTCGGTTATACAATTACAAATAAAAAAGAAATTGAATTACTTAAAAATAAAAATATTGAATACCCTGTAATAGTTAAATTGAATTCAGAAGGATCGAGTATGGGGATGACCAAAGATTCTATAGTTTATAATTATGATGATTTACATAAAGAAGTATGCAAATTATTAGATAAATATGATCGAACAGTATTGATTGAACAATATATTTCAGGTGAGGATATAAGTATGATTTATGTTGAAGGACTTGGAGCTTTAGGGCCATGTATAGTTAATTGCGATTCAGAGTTTTATGACTACGAAATGAAATCTATTAAAGATGATACTGTTGATATAAAAACTTTAGATGGTAAGTTTAGTGATTTAAAAGATACTGTTTGTAAAATGGCAAATAAATTAGATATTAAAGGTTATGCTAAACTGGACTTTAGACTACATGATGATAAATGTTATTTAATTGAAATTAATTCACAAGTAAGTTTTCATCCAGAAGGCGAGTTTATTACTTGTGCTAAAAAAGATGGGTATGAATTTAATGATATAGTTTGCTATATAGTTTCAAGGGCTTTAACTACATCGAAAAAGATAAATTCCATAGGAATAAGAGGTGATATAAATGAATAATTTAATTGAAAATGATGTTTTAAATGAATACAATAATTTGGTTAAAAATGATAATCTTTTGCCTATAAAAATCAGTGAATTTTATATGAAAAAGGTTGTAGATGAAGTTAACCATATCGGAGTAGGTGGACCACTATATAAATCTGTTATACCTACAAGACAAAAAATAAGTATTAAAACAAGTGTTGAAACTCGTGATTATGTAGAAGAAGATAAGCATTTACCGATTGTAGGTGTAGATTATATAATTCAAAAATATAGTGATCGAGTTTTAGTGATAATAACTGATATTTGCTTTGCACATTGTCAATATTGTTTTAGAACTTATAATCTTTCAAAATTTCAACAAAGTAACTTAAAAGAGACAATAAAAAATAAGGTTGATACGTTGAAAGAATATTTAAAGAACAAAGAAGAAGTAAGAGAAGTAATATTATCGGGTGGTGATCCACTAAGTATTGGTTATGATAATTTATGTTATGTTTTAGAAAATCTAAAACATTGGAATATAAGAATACATACGCGTGGTATTGTATATAATCCAGAAATATTTGATGATAAAACAATTGAATTGCTAGCTAAGTATAAAGTTAGATTAGTATTTCATATTAATCATCCTTATGAAATTTGTGAGGAAGTTGAATGTATAATAGGTAAAATAAATGATAGTAAAGTGAAAATGTATGCTCAGTTTCCATTATTAAGAGGAATTAATGATAATGCAATTGTTTTAAAAAGATTATTAGAAAAGATGGATGAATTAAATATTAGACCATTATCAATATTTATACCTGATCCGATATCCTATAGTGCTTCATTTAGATTAAGCTATAATAGAATAATAAATATTATGAATGAAATTAATTGGAATACTCCTTCGTGGATAAATTCAGTTAGATTTGTTATGGATACAACAATAGGAAAAGTTAGAAGAGAAAACATAATAAAATGGGAAGGTAATTGTATAACATTTTCGAGAAATAATAAAGAAGTTAAGTATTATGATCTTGATGAAGGTATTGATCAACCAACAGATATAAAGAAATTATTATGGAAAGATTAATAATAATATAAGATTTTAATAAAATATTTAGGAAAAGTTTAAAAACAACTATAAATATGGTATAATATATTGTAGATGTGAAAGCGGTGATACATATGGATATAAAAGAATATAATAATGAACATGAGACTGTATTTTCTAGATATATCTAAATATAACATTCATTTTAAAAGATTATGAAATTTTATATTCTAGTGATTATTCTAATATTATTCAAAAATATAGCGTTGAATTGTGCAAAAAAATTAATAAAGGAGGGAAAATATGCCACATTATAATGCTTATGATAGTTTTAAAACAAAAAAAAGTTTAGATAAAAAACAAAAAGCTAAGGAGAAAGCCTTGGGTAGGAAGAATGATGAGTCAATTGAATTTGTAGTCAAAGATTCACATGATTGTGGAATTGTGATAGAAGTTAGGTATAATGATGCTTATGTATTATACAATAACGAAATAGTTGTAGCAAAATTAAGAAAAGACATAAATTTAGCTTGTAATCAAGTCGTTTTTCCAGGCGATAAAGTATTGTTGGATAAGGTAAATGACACCTTTGTTATACAAAATATGGTAAAGAGAACATCATTACTATCAAGAGTAAAAAAAGATAGTACAAGATTAGATGATGTAGGTTTAACAAAAAATGTTGCTGCTAATGTTGATCTTGCTGTAATTGTTGTTGCTGCAAAGGAACCACCATTACATCCTAAATTTATTGATAGATATTTAATGATACTGCAAAATAGTAATATACCAGCTATTGTGTGTTTAAATAAGTGTGATTTAAAGACTGAAGAAGAAGAGAAAATACTTGATGTTTATAGAAAAATAGGTATTCCTGTTATTGAAACTTCTGCATATAAGAATATAGGAATAGAAGAATTGAAATCATATTTATATAATAAGCAAGCAATTTTTGTTGGTAATAGCGGTGTTGGAAAGTCTTCTTTGACAAATGCTATTATGGAAGAAGGCGATATTAAAACAAGTCATGTTAGTGATAAGAGTAAACGTGGAAGACATACAACTACTACATCAAAATATTATGTATGGGAAGATAATTCTTCTATAATTGATACTCCAGGTATAAGAAGTTTGGATGTTTCGACATTCAGTCCAATTGAAATACAAGATTATTTTCCAGAGCTAGATAATTGGAAAGTAAGATGCAAATATAGTGATTGTATACATTATAAAGAACCATATGATTCATGTATGGTAAAACAGGCAGTTGCTAGCGGTTTAATTAATTTAAATAGATACGAGAGTTATTTAAGAATAATTGGTGATTTATTTGATGATAAAGATTATGAAGAAATTTTAGGAGAGTTAATTCCAGAAAATAAAAAAAAAACTAATTTTAAAACTAGATAAAAAACAATAAACTATTACTTTTTTGTTATTTATAGTTTGAATAATTAAATGTATGCAAAAGAAAGCAATTAGTTGCTCTCTTTTTCTTATACTCCACTGTGAATTGTTATGAGGAAGACTCTATTTAGGAGGCTTCCTCATACCACGAAAAACATAAACTTGTTTATGGTTGAAGTGGCATAAATATATAAATCACATAAATTAACTAGATTTTTATAGTAAAATTTGATAAAATAAAGAAGTAGGATGTGAAATATATGTATTTAAAAGAAATAAAAGCATATGGATTTAAGTCATTTGCAGATAAAACTTCGATTGAATTTGGTAAAAATATTAATGGTATAGTAGGACCTAATGGATCAGGAAAATCTAATATAGTAGATGCTGTAAGATGGGTACTAGGAGAACAATCTATGAAGAGTCTTAGAGGGGATAATTCATTAGATGTAATATTCTCTGGTAGTGATAGTAGAAGAGCTCTTAATAGTGCTTCAGTTACTTTAGTATTTGATAATACTGATAGAAGTCTTCCTATTGATTTTAATGAAGTATCAATAAAGAGAATGGCTTTTCGAACAGGAGAAAATGAATATTATATTAATAATGAAAGAGTAAGATTAAAAGATATAACTGAACTTTTAACTGATAGTGGTACTGCTAAAGAGAGTTTTAATATTATAAGTCAGGGTAAGATAGATGAGATATTATCAAATAAGCCAGAAGATAGAAGAATTATTTTTGAAGAAGCAGCAGGAGTTTTAAAATATAAGAGAAGAAAAGAAGAAGCAATTAGAAAATTAGATAAGACTAATCAGAATCTTAATAGGGTTAATGATATTATTAATGAATTAAATAGTAATATTATACCACTAGAAGAAGCTAGTAATAAGGCTAAGAAATATATTGAATATAAGGATAGGTTATCTAATATTGAAGTAGCAGTTATTGCTAAAGAGATTAAAGACTTAAACTTTGAATATCAAGAAGGCAAGAAAAGAATAGAAGAGTTAGAAAATGAAATTACTAAGGTATCTACTGATAGTAGTACTTATGATATTGATATACTTAAATATAAAGATAAGTTAAAAGAAGTAAGAGATAATATTAATAAGAGTCAAGTATTATTAATAGATTTATCTAAGAAGGAAGAGAAGATTACTTCGGATATTAGATTATTACAAGAGAGAAATAAATATAGGGGTGAGGAATCTCTTATTAGTAATAATATTATTACTTTAAAAGAAGATATTCTTAGTATTAGGAATAAACTTACTAATTATAATAATGATATTGAGGTATTAGATAATAAGATTAGTAATATTAATAATAATATTAATGAATATAAAAGTAAGATAGATAATTTAATAGTTAGAAAGAATAATATTAATAATAATATTGTTAAGAATAATAGAGATATTGATAGTAGTACTTATAAAATTGATTATTTAGAGAATAATCTTAATAATAATTTATCAGTACCTAAACAGATTAAGAGTATTTTAGATAATCCTAAATTTAATGGTATTCATAATGTTATATCTTCTTTAATTGAAGTACCTTCTAAATATAGTGTATGTATTAATACTGCTCTTGGAGGAGCATCTTCTTATTTAGTCGTTGATACTCCGAATATTGCTAAAGAGTTAATTTATTACTTAAAGAATAATAATTTAGGTAGGGCTACTTTTTATCCATTATCAGTTATTACTGGTAGATATATTGATGATAATACGATTAATAGTATTAGTAATGAAGATGGTTATATAGGTATAGCAGCTGATTTAGTTAGTTATGATAATAAATATAGTAATATTATTAGTAATGTTTTAGGTAATATTATTGTAGTGGATTCTATTGAGATGGCTAATATTATTAGTAGTAAAATTAATAAGAGATATAAGATTGTTACTTTAGATGGACAAGTTATTAATGTAGGAGGCTCTTTAACTGGTGGTAGTCAGGTAAAGAGTGTTAGTTCGATATCTATTAAATATGAAATAGAAGAAGAAGAGAAGAAAAAAGATATTCTTAGTAGTAAGAATAAGGAATTACTTAGAGAAGTTGATAATATTGATAAAGAGATTAATTCTTTAAATAGTTCTTTATATAAATATAAAGAAGAGAGAGTTGAATATTTTAGTAAGAAAGAGGCTATTACTAGTGGTATTACTAGTAGTACTAATATATTAGAAGAAAAAGAGAAAGAGCTTAGGGATTTGACTAATATATCTAATAATGAGAGTGAGGAAGATAATCTTATTAATTCTTTATATAAGGTTAAGGAAGAGATATCTAATTTGAGTAAGAATATTGCTTTACTTAAAGAAAATGAGAATAAATATAATGATAGTATTAATGAGTTAGAGGAGACTAGAAGTCATAGTAATAGTCTTACTAATAAGAAAGAGAGAGAACTTAATAATCTTAATATTATGACTAATAGGATTGATGTTAAGTTAGATAGTTTATTAGAGAATCTTACTAATGATTATAATATGACTTATGAGTTTGCTAATGAGAATTATAAGTTAGATATGGATATAGATACTGCTAAAAGGGAAGTACTTAAGTTAAAAGATAATATTAGTATTCTTGGTAATGTTAATTTGGATGCTCCTGAAGAGTATGAGAAGGCTAAAGAGAGATTTGATTTTTTAAATGGTCAAAAAGAAGATTTAGTTAATGCTGAGAATACTTTATATGATATTATTAAAGAGATGGATATGGTTATGAAAGATAGGTTCTTAGATACTTTTGAGAAGGTTAAGGTTGAATTTAAGAATGTTTATAGGGAGTTATTTAAGGGCGGTAAGGCAGAACTTTCTCTTACTGATCCTGATAATATATTAGAGACTGGTATTGAGATTAAGGCTGAACCTCCTGGTAAGAAGCTTCAGAGTATTAGTTTATTATCTGGTGGAGAGAAGACTTTTACTGCTATTTCGTTATTATTTGCTATACTAAATATTAGACCGGTACCTTTTTGTTTATTTGATGAGGTAGAGGCAGCACTAGATGATGCTAATGTTGAGGCTTTTGGTAAATACTTAGATAAGTATAGGGATAATACTCAGTTTATTATTATTACTCATAAGAAGAAGACAATGGAGTATGCGGATATTTTATATGGTATTACAATGGAAGAGTCTGGTGTTAGTAAGATTGTATCTGTTAAATTAGAAGATATTAAGAAAGATTAGTTTAGGAGGGCTTTATTGTGTCAATAGTAGATAAAATTAAAGAACATAGAAATAATGTTCCAAAGGAGTTAGAAGGTATTGATGAATTAGATTCAACTACAAAAGATTATATGTTATATAAGTTTTTGAAAGATAATTTAAATGATTATCCATATTTATTAGAAGAACTTCCAGTATATTTTATGGAAGAAATATTAATTAATGAAATAAATAGTTATAATTTTGAAAGATATTTTACGGATAATGTAATTAAAAAATTAAATGAAGGAACTGGTAAATTACGAAGGATATTGCTTAATCATATAGAATATGCTAATTTAATTCCAAAGTTAACTACAGAAAAAAATTATATGCCATCTTCTATATATTTTAATAATGAAGAAAAATGGGTTTCAATTTCTAAGTATTTAGCTTTATTTCAAAGTAGATATGGTAAAAAAGAATTAATTTCATTTTTAAATAGTTTTAACGATCGTAATTCTTGTGAAAATTTGTTTAAAGAAATGGAAGATAGTGATTTCTTTTACAATGCTTTATTTGATGATGATGATATTATAGAATTGGTAAAAGGTAATTTTGGTAAGAATTTAAATAATGATTCTTTTAGTAAACTAATTAGCAAAATGAGTAGTTTAGATAATCCTAATAAGTATATGAATCTTCTTCTTGATAATAATATTTATGATAGATGTAAAAAAGATATTAGTGTTTCTTATTTGACAAGGTTGTTATTTGAAAAAGATGTAAGTTTAATTAGTGATATAAATATTAATAATTTAAGTAATATGGAACTAGATATTATGAATTCCTTTATTGATGAGTTTAATGCTGAGAATGGGTTTTATACACAAAAAACATCTGATTTTATAAATAAAATATTATTAAATAAAGATAATAAGATAGTTAGTACTTTATTTGTTAAGACAATATTTAAAGAATTATTGAAACAACAAACTGATTTAATTTATAAATTTCCATTAATTGAAAATTATCCTGGTAATATTGAGGATATTTTTGATGATGATTTTATTTTAAATAATGATGGTTTTATTTTGAATTCTATTGATAAGATTGCAAATGTTAGTAATCCTTCCTTTATTAAAAAGATATTTGAGATAATACTACATCGTTATCCAGAAAGAATATTTCAAGTTATAGGAATGGGGAAATATACAGATATTATTGATAGTATTATAGATGAAAAAATTATAAGATCTATTATTAGTAATAAAGATATGTTTAATATGTTATTTTTGCATGCTAATGATGGAAGCGTGGAGAAAATATTTCATAGTAGGGCATTTAGAAATGTTATAGATAATGATAAAGAACTTACATTTGGTATTATGTATTTTATTAATCTTTATGATGTTCATAATGAGTATATTGATCATTTGAATAAAAATTTTGCTATGATTCGGAATGTTAGACCTGAATTATCTTGGTTTAATTCTTCTTTGAAAAAGGAATTACTTGAAGATGAAGTAATTAATGTATTAGGAGTTGATTATTTAAATATTGTTTTAAATTTTGATACAATTGCTACTGATGCTGTAATAAGAGCTTATAATAATCATAATTTATATGAGTTGAAAGAATATACTGATTTTATTGTTTCGATTACTAAAAATATAAGAGATATTAATAAATCGATAGGATTTTTTGATAGAGTTAGTGTATTATATAATGATATTAAAGATAAAGATTTGAATATATATCAAAAAGAACTTTTTTTAGAAATTGCTAAAACTGGTAATATAAATAATGTTAAAAATTATGAGGAGTTAAATAATTATTTTGATTTTAAAGCTAGTAGGGTATATAAAAATCAAGATATAACTGAAGTTGATTTTAATAGATTGTTTTTAAATTGTAATGGTATGTTAGATAATTACTTTAATATTTTTCGTTATACTAGAGAAGATTTTGAATATCTTAAATATAAATATTTAGATACGGGAGTAATATCAGAAAAAGAATTTTTATATTTGTTGGATGTATATAAATTACATGATGAAATTTTTAATCAAAATAAAGATATTCCTCTTTGGGATGTTTTAAATAATTGGCCATATAAAGATATTATATCTATTGATACAATATTTGCTAAGTTAGATAAGGCTTGGGCAGATGAGAGAAAAGGTATGCTTACTAGTCCTGATGAACTTAGAAGGGCTGCTTTAGAGGGTAAGGCTAATATTGAATATGTAGATGGAGTAGAAGTTATTACACTTATGGGGTGTGATTATAAATTTGTTATTTCTTCTATGAGAGCAATAAAGGAAAGCAATCAAACACATATTGGTAATACGATTAGTGATGGAGTTGCTTATGTTTTTCCTAAGATAGCAGGTGAAAAACTTAAGAGTAAATATGGTAAAGACTTTGCTAAGCAAAGTAATTATGAAATATTAGCTAATAATCCAGAAGCTTGGTATGAGATTGAAGGAGTTTCTACTATATCTTCTTCTACTTGTATGCCAGGAAGTGACTTGGGAAGTAGTTATGATTATAGTTATGTTTGGGGAAGTGGTACTGATATTAGGATATGTGGTGTTTGTGCTGGAGATGCCGGGGTTTCTCATACTCCAAGAGCTTCTTATTATGATGGAAAGGATCGCTTTAAATTAAGCAAAAGGGAATTTTATAGAAGAGCAAATGGACTTAATGAAATATGGGAAGATCGTTTTTGTACGAATTTAGTAGATGGTAAAGTTAAAAGGGTAAAACCTGAATTTATTAAAAGTGAAAAAAATTTTTATAAGTCTATTCAATATGCAAAGTTTTTTGGTTGTCCAGTAATAAAAGTGGATAGTAGTTATTATCATAATTTTGAGGAGCAAAAGTTTTTGACTCTTACTAAAAGTGTATTAGAAGATAGTGATATGTCTAAATTTGGTGAATATATTTATTCTCCGGTTTCTTCTGCTACTACGGAAGAGAGGGTACAGCAGGTAGTTCATGCACTTCAGATGAATTGTTATGCTGGCAAAATAACTGAGTATGATTTATTTAAAAAGTTAACTGATGTTAAGTGGACGGTGTATGAGGAATTTGGTAAATCTTCGGTGTTGTTTAAGGAACTTGAAAATGAATGTAGTAAATATATGGGGATGCAAGAAGAAGTATTAGATGGTAATAGGGCTAGATAATTCTTTTTCTTCCCCTTCATCCTAAAAGTATTTCGGGGTATGATGAAGCCTTTGGTCTTCATCATAGAGAGTTTGGCAATTGCTTTGTATATATGTTATAGTAATTTTAGGGGGGAGTATTATGAATGATATTGATAGAATTAAATTAGAGGTTATTAATAATAGATTAAAATATAATGAATTATTAGAATTATATATTAGGTATTTAAAAATAAGGCAAAGGATGATGAATAAGATACCTAGTTATAGAAATGATTATAAATATTATGTTAATAGTAGAAATACTAATTGTTATGCTTATGCTTTTAGATTTGATCTACCTGATTATTTTGATGAAGCATTTAAGTATTTTGATAGTATTGGATTTTATTTTGAGCCTGGATGTTTTAGTAATATTTTTGATATTAATAGTGAGAGTAAGTTACTTGAGGCTTTGTATAGTGATCTTAATATACTTGGTATTAAGTATAGTGATAAGATAGATAGTGATTATTTATATAAAGTAGCAGTATTTCAAGAATATGATTTTTTATATGATAAGAATGGTGTTCCTGATTTTCATTTCTGTAGATTAAATAATAATAATTTATGGTCATGTAAGAATGGAATTAGAGGTAAGATAGAGAAGATTAATACTCCCAAGGCTTGTTTTACATATAAATTAGTAAAGATATTAGACATTAATAAGTAAAATAGATGTCTAATTTTTGTTTTAAGGTTAAAATTAATTTATTTTGGTTGACTTTTGTAGTTAGATATACTACAATTAATGGGCTAACTTCAAGTTAGCAGAAGGAAAGGGTGATATGGATGAATATAAAAAAATATGAAGAAATTAAAAGAAGAATAGTAGCTTTAGCACTTGCTTCAAGTATTGGATTTACTTCTTTTGCTTTAAGTGGCTGCAAGAGTAAGAATGATATAATTGATGGGGAAGCTTCTAATGGATATAGTAGTGTTTTAGATAGAGATAATAGTATAGATATGAATAATAGTGGAGAATGGTTTTGTGATGTTTGGGCTGAAGACTATGATAATAATAAAATTAGTGGTATTAAGTTTGAACTTCGTGATAATAAAAATAATTTAATTGAAGAATGGACTAGTAGTAATACTCCTCATAGAATTACTGGACTTAGTGCTGGTAAATATATTATTAATGAAATAAATGTAGTAGGAGATTATATGACTTCAAATAATAATTATACTTATGAAATAAATACTTATGAAAGTAATCAAAATGTACTTGCTATTAAACATATAAAGAAAGGAGTAGTATTAGAAGATAAGACTAATAATATATTAAATACAGGAAAGAAAGAATATATAGATGATAAATTATTTGTTTTGAAACTTAAAGAAAGTTATTTGAATAAAATGAATAACAAGGATTTTATTATTGATAGTAATAATAAAAATATCGATATTAATGATATACCTAAATATCTTGTATTAAAAGGAAGCCAAATGGAAAGAAATGACAGTATTTCTATAGGATCTATTCAATATAGTTTTAGGGATGTTATTACTTTGAATGATGATGATGTCTCAGAGACCGAGGCTTCTATTACATGTAATAAAGATGGTAGTTATCAAACTATTTTATATCGTACTTATTTAGGCTTAAAAGGATCTATATATAATGATAATTTATATATAGTACCTATTGATGATTTAACTAAGGAAGAATTAAATGAGTTAATTGAAGAACATAAAGATAATACTAATGTTATGAGTGTATTAAAAGCAAGGGGTTATTATAATGATGATTATAGTATAAATAAAACTAGAGTATTGGTAAAAAATAAATAAACTTATTAAATGTTATTGCTAAATTTTAGTAATTATGGTATATTTTATGTGTAAGGTAAAAATACTGATTTGTTTATAGAGTTAATTGATTAAAAGATCCCAAATAATTCGCAAATCAACAATAAAGTACGAGAGGAGACCCTGCCTATGAATAGAAGGATATTAACAAAAGTTAATTACTTGTTAACATGTATCAATGTTCGTGTTGGAGGTTGTATTCTAAATATAAATAATAATATTAATAAAGATTATGAAGTAACTAGTAGTAATACTAGTCTTTCATAGTCTTTTTGTGATGGTGATTTTAATGAAGAAAAGATTAATTGTAGTAGGAGTAATTTTATTTAGTATCTTAGCAATACTAGGTTTATATCAAACATTTGCATTAAGTGGGGTGATTACTACTACTGATAATGAATATAATTTTTCTATTATTGATGAGAATACTATTGAGGTACCTGCTAAAAAGTCAAAAACTATTTATTATAAAACAACGAATACTAATAAAGGAAAAGTCAAATATGGAATAGGTTATACTGGTAGTAATATTAAAGTAAAATATTTTGCTGATACTATTGATCCAGTAACAGGTTTAATTAATTATGGGGAAACTAAGTTTATTAAATTAAAATTAATAAATAATAGTACTACTAATACTAATGTTGTATTAAATACAATTTTGGGTTATGAGAAAGGTGGTGACTTGATAGTTCCAAATGGCATGACATTGGTAACAGAAAAAATAGATGCTTCTAATATTATTCAAATGTCTGAAGAAGCAACATCAGAAAGTTCAACCTTTTTAGGTAGTAGTTTAATGAGAAGTAGTATTAATAGTATAACAATTGCTTCTGATAATATTGTACCTACTACTGCAATTGGTAGTATTGATGTATCAAAAAACAAAGATGGAACTGTTATGATGTGGTGGTTTAATTCTAGTACTTCTAATATGTATGATGTATTTATTGGAAGTGAAAGTGGGATAACTTCGGCTTATAATTGTTACAAAATGTTTTCTTGGCTTACTAATTTAAAAACAATTGATTTAACATATTTAGATACTTCAACTGTTAGTGATATGAGTTATATGTTTTTTAAAACATCTTCTATTGAAACATTAGATTTAACATCTTTAAATACATCAAATGTAACTAATATGAAAGCTATGTTTTCTGGATGCATGCAACTTAAAAATGTTGATGTAAGTAATTTTAATACTTTGAAGGTAACAAGTATGATTGATATGTTTTGCAATTGTCAAGCTATCAAGACCTTAGATTTATCTAGTTTTGTTACTTCTAATGTTACTTCTATGAGTGGAATGTTTTATCAAAATTATAATTTGATTGATCTTGATATAAGTAATTTTAATACTATTAATGTTACTGACATGCAACAATTATTTAATGGTTGTAAAAGTTTAACAAATATAAATTTATCTAGTTTTAATACTAGTAAGGTTACAAATTTTTATTATATGTTTAACGAATGTAATTCATTAACAGAAATTAATTTATCTAATTTTGATACTAGTTCTGTTACTAATATGGTAGGTATGTTTAGAAAATGTACTTCACTAAAAAAAATTAATTTAAGTAGTTTTATTACTAATAAAGTCACTAATACATATTATATGTTTTTAAATTGTACTTCTGTCACTGAAATAGATATAAGAAAAGCTGATTTTTCAAATGTAACAAATTATAATCTTATGTTTTCTGAAATACCTAAAACTACTAAAATATATGTTAAAGATAATAATGTAAAAACTTGGATTAGTGAAAAATTTACTAATTTGACAGGAATAACAATAGTATAATATTTAAACTACAAGAAATTGTAGTTTTTTAACCTGATGATATGTATATGATGCTAATATAAGATTTAACTCAAGAAGAAATTAATGAATTATTTAATGAATATCAAGATAATGAAAGTATTAAATAAAAAATAGTATTGTAATTAAGAAGTATTTATATGTAAGGATGTTTGTTACTATGAAAAATCTGCTATTTAGAGGTATAAATCTAATCTAAATAAAGTAACTAGTAGTAACACTAATATTTCATAGTCGGATAGTTTATTATTTCTTATTCCTAGACTATAAAATAGGCTAGGAATGACATGAAAATACCTTGGATTTTCATGGAAGGTAGTATTATTTTAATAAATTTACATAGAATAGAGAGAAAATATTTAAAAAATACTTGACTAATATTTTTAAAAATGATATATTATTGTTGCTGGTATTTTTAGGTTTTGTCTTGGACAAAACTTATATTAAATATAAAAAATGAAACACCAGGATATGTGTAAGAAAGGAGTGAGAAAATGCCTACAATTAACCAATTAACTAAGAAACCTAGAAGTAAGAAAGTAAGAAAGAGTAAATCTCCAGTATTATTAGTAGGAAAAAATAGTATTCAAAAGAAACAAACTGTACAAGTATCACCTCAAAAAAGAGGAGTATGTACAAGAGTTGGTACTACAACACCTAAGAAACCAAACTCAGCATTAAGAAAATATGCCAGAGTTAGATTATCTAATGGTATGGAAGTTACTTGTTATATTCCAGGAATTGGACATAATTTACAAGAGCACAGCGTTGTTTTAATTAGAGGTGGTAGAGTAAAAGACTTAATCGGTGTTAGATATCACATCATTAGGGGTACTTTAGATACTGCTGGAGTTCAAAATAGAAAACAAGGTAGAAGTAAATACGGTGCTAAAAGAGAAAAGAAATAATTAAATAATAAATAATATTAATGGAAGGAGGATTTAGACTATGAGAAAGAGAAGAGCAACTAAAAGAGACGTATTAGCAGATCCTATATATAATTCTAAAGTAGTTACTAAATTAGTTAACCACATTATGAAAGATGGTAAAAAAGGTACTGCACAAAACATTATATATGATGCTTTTGATATAGTTAAAGAAAAGACTGGCGAAGAGGCTATGGTAGTATTTGAAAAGGCTATGAATAATATTAAACCTGCTCTTGAAGTTAAATCAAGAAGAGTTGGTGGAGCTAACTACCAAGTACCAGTTGAAGTTAAACCTGATAGAGCTCAAGCTTTAGCATTTAGATGGCTAGCTCAATATGCAAGACTTAGAAATGGTCATTCTATGGCTGAAAATCTTGCTAATGAAATTATTGATGCTTCAAATGGAACTGGTGCATCAGTTAAGAAGAAAGAAGATACACATAAGATGGCAGAAGCTAATAAAGCATTTGCTCATTATAGATGGTAATTATTACTGTAATAAATTAATAAATGAAAGGAAAATGAATTATGGCTCGTGAAATAAGCTTAGAACATACAAGAAATATTGGAATCATGGCCCATATTGATGCAGGTAAAACTACTTGTACTGAAAGAATATTGTTCCATACTCATAAGATACATAAAATTGGTGAAACACACGATGGTGCATCACAAATGGACTGGATGGAGCAAGAACAAGAGAGAGGTATTACTATTACTAGTGCCGCTACTACTGCATTCTGGAAGGGTTATAGATTTAATATAATTGATACTCCAGGACACGTTGACTTTACTATTGAAGTTCAAAGAAGTCTTAGAGTACTTGATGGTGCTGTTTTACTTATTGATGCTCAAGCAGGTGTTGAACCTCAAAGTGAAACAGTATGGAGACAAGCAAATGAATATGGTGTACCTAGAATTATCTTTGCTAATAAGATGGATAAAATGGGAGCTGATTTCTATTTTAGTTTAGGTACTATTAAAGATAGATTAGGAGCAAATACTGCTGCTATGGAACTTCCTATTGGAGCTGAATCTGATTTTAATGGCGTAATTGATCTAGTTACTATGAAAGCATATCACTTTGATGGTAAACAAGCTGAAGATTATACTGAAATTGAGATTCCTGAAGATATGAAGGATAAAGCAGTTGAATATAGAAATATATTAATTGAAGCTGCTGCTGATTTTGATGAAGATTTAATGATGAAATATTTAGATGGTGAAGAAATAGGTGTTAGTGAACTTAAGAAAGCTATCAGAAAGGGTGTATTAAAAGCAGAATTCTTCCCTGTTATGTGTGGAACTGCTTTAGGTAATATGGGTATTAAGTTACTACTTGATGCTGTTGTTGATTATTTACCTGCTCCTACTGATGTTGAGGCTATTGAGTGTACTGATATGAAAGGAAATGTAGTACTTAGACATCCATCTGATTCTGAACCATTTACTGCATTAGCATTTAAGATTGCTACTGATCCTTTTGTAGGAAGACTTACTTTCTTTAGAGTATATTCTGGTACTTTGAAGAGTGGTTCTTATGTACTTAACTCTACTAAAGATGTTAAGGAAAGAATTGGTAGAATACTACTAATGCATGCTAATCATAGAGAAGAGATTCCAGAGATATATGCTGGTGAAATTGGAGCTGCTGTAGGTCTTAAGAATACTACAACTGCTGATACTCTATGTGATGAGAAGAAACCTGTTATCATGAAAGGTATGGAATTCCCTGAACCTGTTATTACTCAGGCTGTTGAACCTAAAACTAAAGCAGACCAAGAAAAGATGGGTATTGCCCTTCAAAAACTTGCTGAAGAAGATCCAACATTTAGAATGCATACTGATCCTGAAACTGGTCAAACTACTATCTCTGGTATGGGTGAGTTACACCTTGATATTATCGTAGATAGAATGAGAAGAGAATTTAATGTTGAAGCTACTGTTGGTGCTCCAATGGTTGCTTATAGAGAAACTATTACACAAACTGGTGAGTGTGAAGGTAAACATATTAAACAATCTGGTGGACGTGGACAATATGGACATGTTTGGATTAGATTTGAACCAAACCCTGAGAAAGGTTATGAATTTGTTGATAACATCGTTGGTGGTGTTGTTCCTCGTGAATACATCTCAGTTATCGATAAAGGATTACAAGATGCTATGCAATCTGGTATTCTAGCAGGATACCCTATGGTAGATGTAAAAGCTACATTATTTGATGGTTCATACCATGATGTAGACTCATCTGAAATGGCATTTAAGATTGCAGCATCACTTGCTTTAAAAGAAGCTAAAAACAAATGTAAACCTGTACTACTTGAACCAATAATGAAAGTAGTAGTTACTGCTCCAGATGAATATACTGGTGCTGTAATTGGTGACTTAACTGCAAGACGTGGTAAACCACAAGGACAAGAATCAAGAGGAAATGCTATTGCATTTACTGCAATGGTACCACTTGCTGAAATGTTTGGTTATGCTACTAGTTTAAGAAGTTCTACTCAAGGTAGAGGTAACTATGTAATGGAACTTGACCATTATGAAGAAGTTCCAAAATCAATTGCTGATGAAATCATCAAAAAAAATGGTGGAAATTAGTAAAAACACTTGAAAAAATACAATAATATGATAAAATATATATTGTAATATTAAAGAAAGAGAGGAAATTAAAATGGCAAAAGCTAAATTTGATCGTTCAAAACCACACGTTAACATTGGTACAATTGGCCACGTTGACCATGGTAAAACAACATTAACTGCCGCTATTACAAAAGTTTTAGCTGCTAAAGGTGGAGCTGAATTTATGGATTATGCGAATATCGATAAAGCTCCAGAAGAAAGAGAAAGAGGTATTACAATCAACACTGCACACGTTGAATACCAAACTGATAAGAGACACTATGCTCACGTTGACTGTCCAGGACACGCAGACTATGTTAAAAACATGATTACTGGTGCTGCTCAAATGGATGGAGCAATCCTAGTTATTGCTGCAACTGATGGTCCTATGGCTCAAACAAGAGAGCACATCTTACTTGCTAGACAAGTTGGTGTACCTAGAATGGTTGTATTCTTAAATAAATGTGATATGGTTGATTATGAAGAATTATTAGACCTAGTTGAAATGGAAGTAAGAGAATTACTTACTGAATATGGATTTGATGGAGTCAATACTCCAATCATTAGAGGTTCTGCTCTTAAAGCTCTTGAAGGAGATCCTAAGTATGTTAAGGCTATTGAAGACTTAATGGATGCTGTTGATGAATGGATTCCAACTCCTGAAAGAGATAATGACAAACCATTCTTAATGTCAATTGAAGACGTATTTACTATTACTGGTAGAGGAACAGTTGTTACTGGTAGAGTTGAAAGAGGACAATTAAAACTTAATGATGAAGTTGAAATCGTTGGTTTAAAAGATACTAAGAAAACAGTTGTTACTGGTATTGAAATGTTTAGAAAACAACTTGACTATGCTGAAGCTGGAGATAATGCTGGTGTATTATTAAGAGGAATCGACAGAAGTGAAGTTGAAAGAGGACAAGTTCTTGCTAAACCTGGAACAGTTCATCCACATAAAAAATTCAAAGCACAAGTTTATGTACTTTCTAAAGAAGAAGGTGGAAGACATACTCCATTCTTTACAAACTATAGACCTCAATTCTATTTCAGAACTACTGACGTTACTGGTGTAGTTACATTACCAGAAGGAACTGAAATGGTTATGCCTGGTGACAATGTTACTATGACAGTTGAATTAATTGCTCCAATCGCAGTTGAAAATGGTACTAAATTCTCTATTAGAGAAGGTGGACACACTGTTGGTGCTGGATCAGTTACTGAAATTATTGAATAATTAAATTAAAGATACTCATTTGAGTGTCTTTTTTTTGCCATTTCAACCTTAAGTAAACTTAAGTTTTCCATGGTATGAGCAAGCCTTGTTGTCTTGCTCATAAATATTTTGGTGTATCAAAAAATAATAATGAAGAAATACTTTTGTTAATGGTTTGGAAATTTTTAAGTGAATGTTTATAAAACAATTGCAGAAAAACAATTATTATGATATCATTAATATGATAGAGGAGTTGGGATTGTGAGGATAGTATTATTTACAATGGATAGATTGGTAGAGTTTATGTTACCATCCTAAGTATTTGGAACATTTGCTTTTGATAGTAATGATGATGAAGATACTAAACTTATCAATATAGAAGCAGACAATGATGAATGGTTTTTATATTCTACTACTGGGGTTAGGGTATTAGATAATGGTAATTATACTTATAGATTAAAACTTGAAATTAATAAATTTTATACATTAGAAAGGGATAATGTTAAATATTTAGTTTATATAGAAGATGCTTTTGATAATACTTTTATGAATTTTAAATATGATCAAAAATTAAAGTTAACTATTGGTAAAGGAAATGATTGTAATGTTAACTATAATATTGAATATATAAATAATGATATTATCTTACTTAGTTATATTAATAATGTATTAACATTGCAAAGAAGTAATGGACAACTCGTATATATAAATAAAGTATCTATTAAAGAAAATAATGTAAGTATAAATAATGGAGATATTATTGATTATTATGGATTAAAGATTATTGTTTTAGCTGGTATTATTTTAATAAATAATCCTGGTAATAAAGTATTCTTAAATAAATTAACTGCTAATATTGGAGATTTAGTTATAAATGTTAATAATGATTATTCAAATAAAGAAATAAAGGATTTAGATTTGTATAATGATAATGATTACTTTTTTAAGTCACCTAGAATTAGAAGAATTATTCAAAATAAAACTATAAAAATAGATGGTCCTCCATCTGTTAAAGATCCTGATGAAGTACCTTTAATATATACTTTGGGACCAATGCTTACAATGGGAATGACTTCTTCGGTTAGTTTAATTAGTACTCTTCAAAGAATTAATGCTGGAGAGACTACGATGAGGGAATCTTGGTCTTCAATTATAATAGCTGTGGCTATGCTTGCTACAACAATTTTATGGCCAACTTTAACAAAAATGTTTAATAAAAGACAGCAAAGAAAGAAAAAGAAAGAAAATATAAATAAATATAAGAAATATTTAGAAGAAAAACAAAACGAAATAGCGGCAGAATCTAAAGTACAGAGTGAAATATTAGTAGAAAATTTACTTTCTAACGATCAGTGTTATGAAATTATTAATACAAAAAAAGTAGGACTATGGGGTAGAAGAATAGAACAAGATGATTTTCTAACTGTTAGAATTGGTATTGGTAATTACCCTACGGATATAACTATTAATTGTCCAGAAGAGAGTTTTTCAATTGAGGATACTACTTTAAAGAAAGAGGCGCAGCAAATAGCGGATAGTTATCATTTGATAAAAGATGTTCCTATTGGATATTCATTTTTAAAGAATATGATAACTGCTATTATGGGTAATAAATATAAGACTGATAAGTTTGTAGAAAATATTATTTTACAGTTAGTTACTTTTCATAGTTATGAAGATTTAAAAATAGTAGTATTTACTAATGAAGAAAATGCTGAGCATTGGAATTTTATAAAATATTTACCACATAATTTTGATAATTATAAACAATTTAGATTTTTTGCGGTAAATACAGAAGATGCAAAGGATTTATCTAATTATTTGGAACAAGAATTGAATTATCGAAGATATGATGAACAAATGCAAGAATCTGAAAGTAATTATTTGTCATATAAGCCATACTATTTGATAATAACTGATAATTATCGTAAGATAAGAAAAACAGGTATAATGAAAGCTATTACTGAGATAAATAATAATTATGGTTTTAGTTTAATTATATTAGAAAATAGGCTTAGTAAATTACCAAGTAAATGTAATAATTTTATTTCAATTGGTGATAAAAACTCTTCGACATTAGAAGATGCTTATGAGAATCAAAGAATAATTAATTTTACTGATGAGGTTAATTATAATTTAGATATGAATTTAGTTGCTAAGAAGTTATCAAATATTCCAATAGAATTTGAAAATGGTACTAAGACACTTCCAAATACTATAACGTTTTTAGAAATGGAAAATATTGGAAAAGTTGAACAATTAAATATTATAAATAGATGGAAGAATAATGATCCTACAAAGTCTTTGAAGGCTGAAGTTGGTGTTGATGAAAATGGCGATTTAATGTATTTGGATTTACATGAGAAATTTCATGGTCCACATGGGTTAATCGCTGGTATGACTGGTTCTGGTAAAAGTGAATTTATAATTACATATGTTTTGTCAATGGCATTAAATTATAGTCCAAATGAAGTATCATTTATACTAATAGATTATAAAGGCGGTGGGCTTGCTGGTGCTTTTGAAAATAAAAATACAGGAGTTAAATTACCACATTTAGCTGGGACGATAACTAACCTAGATAAGGCTGAAATGGATAGAACTTTAGTTAGTATTGATAGTGAGGTGAGAAGAAGACAAAAGATTTTCAATGAGGCGAGAGATAGTCTTGGAGAAAGTACTATAGATATATATAAATATCAAAAATTTTATCGTGAAGGTAAATTAAGTACTCCAGTTCCACATTTAATTATTGTTTGTGATGAATTTGCTGAGTTAAAAAGTCAACAACCAGATTTTATGGATAATTTGATTAGTATAGCAAGAATAGGTAGAAGTTTAGGTGTTCATTTGATTTTGGCCACACAAAAACCATCAGGAGTAGTAAATGATCAGATTTGGAGTAATAGTAAATTTAGAGTATGTTTAAAAGTTCAAGAAAAAGCTGATAGTATGGAAATGCTTAAAAGACCAGAAGCTGCTGAACTAAAACAAGTAGGAAGATTCTATTTACAGGTTGGTTATAATGAATTATTTGCTATGGGTCAGTCAGCATGGTGTGGTGCTAAATATTTTCCATCTGATAAGGCTAAAAAGGTTATAGATAAATCAATTGATTTTGTTAATAATGTTGGAATTGTTATTAAAAGTATTCAAGAATCTTCTGGTAATAAGGGTGCTGCTGAAGGGGAAGAACTTGCAAATATTTTAAAATATATTATTGAGGCTGGTAAAATTGAAAAATTAAGTTCGCAAAAATTATGGCTTGATAATATTCCTAGTACTATTTTAGTAGATAAATTAGTAGAGAAATATAATTATAAATTTGATAGTAATATAGTAGAGGCTATTATTGGTGAGTATGATGATCCAAGTAATCAAAGTCAAGGATTAGTAAAACTAAATTTAAATACTGATGGTAATACGATTATATATGGTACACAAGGTAGTGATCGTGAAATGCTTATTAATAGTATTATATATTCTACTGTTACTAGAAATTTAGCTGATTCAATTAATTATTACATAATAGATTATGGTTCTGAATCCCTTAGATTATTTGAAAAGTTTCCACAAGTTGGTGATATTGTATTTTCTTCTGAAGATGAAAAATTAAATAATTTGATTAAAATGTTAAAAAATATTATTTCTGAAAGAAAGAAAATGTTTTCTTCATATGGAGGAGAATATAACAATTATATAAAGAATAGTGGTAATAAGGTTCCATTAATTGGTACAATTATTAATAATTATGATGCTTTTTCTGAAATTAATGCTAATTTAGAAGATGAAATAATTAAATTATGTCGTGATGGCTTAAGATATGGAATGTTCTTTATAATAACTGCTAATACAGATGGTTCTATAAGAAGAAGAATTAAACAAAACTTTAGTTCAATATTTGCTCTTAGATTAAATGATATTTCTGATTATAATGCTATATTTAATAAAGTAAATAGTGTTCCTAAAGAAATTGATGGCAGAGGATTATTTAAAATGGATGAAGTATATGAATTTCAAACAGCTTCTATAGTGGATAATAATTTAAATGCTTATATAAATAGAGTATGTGAAATTATAAAAGAAAAAAGTACTATTAGTGCTAAGAGAATTCCAACGCTTCCTAAAATAGTTTCTCTTGAATTTGTATCTCGTGATTTACTTGGTATTACTTCAGTACCAATAGGTGTTACTAAACAATCTCTTGAAATTACTAAATATGACTTTACTAATTATTTGTCTACATTTATATTAAGTAATACTTCAAGTAATACAGTTAATTTTTCTAGAAGTTTAATTATGGAATTGTCAATGATTAAGAATATTCAATTAATTGTAATAGATTTAAATAAAGAGTTACCTGAATTAAAGGGAAAAATAAAATATTATTATGATAGTGAACCTTCTAAAGTGTATGATATTTTACTTGATTATGTTAAAAGAATAAAAGAAAATATTGGATTGAAGACAGTATTATATTTTCAAAACTTTAATAAGTTTAAGCTTAAGTTAGATAATATGAAGTTAGAAGATTTTACTAAAGAAATAAAAAATAGTGAAAATATTAGTCTTTTAATAGCAGATGATTATAAAAAACTTAAGAAAGTTGAGTTTGATACTTGGTATAGAAATATTCAGAATGATACCGATGGTATTTGGATAGGTACTGGCTTATCAGATCAAAATCTATTTAAACTTAGTAAACTTACTAAAGAAATGTCAAGTACTTATAAGAATAATTTTGGTTTTGTTATTAGAGATGGTAGAGCTGAATTATTTAAGACAATTGAATTATCTGAATATAAATTAGGAGAGGATGATAGTAATGAATAAAATATTAATTAATTTATATGTTCCTAATTTAAATCAACATTATGATTTGTTTATTCCAGTAAATGAATTTATATGGAAAATAAATAAATTGGTAGTTAAATCAATTAGTGATCTTAGTGATGGTAAATTATTAATGAATCAAAATTATGTAATAGCAAATATAGAAACTGGTAAGATTTATGATAATAATGATATTGTTATAAACACTGATATTAGAAATACTTCAAAACTCGCTTTAATTAAAATATAAATAAAGTGTCAAATTATTGACACTTTTAATTTACTTTGTTATTAAATAATGTTATACTTATATTAGATAGAAAATAAAGGAGTGAATTATGAATAGTGGGATTATTGATTATAATTCGTTTATAATGATTATTAAGAAGATAGAACTATATAAAGATAATGAAGAAAAATTAATTAATAATATTAATAAGTCACTTGGTTTATTATCTAGTTATTATTCTGGTAATAATAGTAAGAATATTAAAAATAAGATTAATAGTCTTAATATTGCTTTAAATACACTATTAAGTAATAGAAACTCTTATATTGATTATCTAACTAGGATTGTAAATATTTATATTGATACAAATAAAGATAACGAGAGTATTTATAATAATTATAATATTAACTAATAAAATTAGTTTAATATAAAATTTTATAAAGGAGGTGAATTATGAGTTTTATTGGTTATAATTCAACTGGATATAGTGAATTAGCTGCTGAAATTAGAACTAGGAAAAGTAGATTATTAGATATTTTAAATAGTTTCCCAGAAGTAGAAAATGCAATATCTGATAGTTGGAAAGGTGAAGACGCTACTGCTTATAAAGATGAATTAAGCAAAGTAATTCAAAGTACTAAGGAAAGCGTAACTGCTACTTACGACGCTATGTCTAGTCAATTTGAAAGAACTTATAATGACTGGGTTGAAAAACAAAGAACAAGTGGAATGTAATAAAAAATATGGAGGTGAGATAAATGAACGAAAATTTTATGGGTATGGATCCCGAATTAGCAAAAGTTGCTATGAATAAAATTAAAAGTAAAAAGAATGAATTAGATACAGAATCAAGAAATGCTACTTCAGCACTTCGTGATAAAGTTAATTCTGCTTTTGCTGGTAGTCAAACTGCTAGTATGCAAGGATTCATTGATAGAATAAATGCTGCATTAGAAAGATTATATACTTATCTTGATGGTAACGAATCAAACTTTGCTCAAAAATTTGAAGAGGTTATTCAAAGTTATGTTACTTCAGATGAAAATGTTAGTCAAACATATACTAATTCTGATGTTCAAGAGTAGAGAAAATATCTTTTCTCTCCAATATATATTAACTTTTAGTTGGTATATATTGGAGAGGAGATGTGTTATGAATTATGAACTTTATCAAAAAAAATATCAGTATGAAAGATTAATTAATGTTTTACAAAATAATTATAATAATTTAAATGATGTATATTATAGTTTAATTTCTTGTAGAAAGATAATTAAAGAAAGTATAGAAATAGATGGGGTATATTATAATAAAAAAACTTTAGATAATATGATTAAAAAAATTGAAGATTATAGAAGTTTAATAATTAATACATTTATTCCTCAAGTTAGATATCAATATAATATTATTTTAAATGAAATATCAAAAATATAATGGTGATAATATGGGTTTATTAGTGGATACAAATAAAATTAGTAGTGAAATTAAAAACTTAGATAAGTATATAAGTGATTATAATGATAATTGTGCAGATATTTATTTTGAGTTATCTAAACTAAATAATTATTGGAAAGATAATAATACTTCTGTTTTTAATGAAAAGATTAATCAAGAAAAAATAAAGAATCTTGATACTATTGAAGTATTAGAGAGAATTAGTAATTATTATAAAGAAGTAGAAAGTATGTATCAAAACTTTAAGTAATAGGAGTAATATTTATGACAAAGATAAAATATAATATGGAAAATAAAAATAGTATTATCAGTAATTTGAATGATTGTATTAGCAAATTAAGTGTTATTAATAATAATTTTTATAATACTTATTTTCCTAGAGACTTTTATTATATAAATTCATTATTTTCTATGGAAAGGGAATTAATTACTATTAAAAAAGATTTAAATAATTATAAAGATAATATTAATGCCATTATGGAAAAAATAAATAAAAATGAACTGGAGATGGCTTCAAAGTTATCAAAAATCAATGAACTAAGTATATCAAGGTTTAATAGTTGAGGAGGACAAAATGGGGAGTAATTCTATATCTAATAATTCAAATAATATAAGAGTTAATAGTAACTATACTAATAAGAAATATGGTTCTACAATTGGAAAAAGTGGTGGTAGTAGTCAGGCTGCATTAGCATCTCGTGCTAGAACTGCAAAAACTGAAGAGTTTGATTTATCTTCTCCAACTGTTATAGCTCAAAAAGAGAATATGGTAAAAAAATCTGAAGTAACAAAACAAATTGAAAATTATATATCTACGTTAGAAAATATGGTTAAACAGTTAGAGCAAGAAAAAGAAGAACTTTTAGAGAAAAACCGCCGATTTGTAGATTCCGCTAATAGGGGTGCATACCCAGGACTATTTATTGAAGAAAAAAATCAAGGTAGTAGAAAGAAATATTTGAGCCCATCTGAAGCTATAAAAAGTGATGAATGTTTTAAAAAGTATTTAAAAGAAAATGGATATCCTACTGATAAAAATAGAATGACACCAGAAAAATATCAACTATTAAAAAATGAATATGCAAATTATATAAATACTACATATACTAATAAATATAATGAATACTTTAAAGAAAAAATGGGTATGACTTATGCAGAATATAGGGAAAGAATAACTCAAATAAATAGTGATTTAGAAACTATTAAAGCATCAAAATATGAATTGGTTCAGCAAGCTAAAGAACAACCTTATATTGAACTAATGGATACTGATGACTTTCAAAATTATATTAATAATAACAAAAATAATCCGGACAGTGAATTATCTAAATTATATGAAATAAAAAATGGAACAGTTGAAACGAATGATGATAGTTATTGGAGATTCAAATATTTTACTGAACAAGATATGTTAATTTTTAGTTATTTATGGGATACTCAATCGCCAAAAGTTGCCAGAGAATATGCGGAAGCAATTGAAGATAAATTAAATAAAGCTGAAGGTCTGGCTAAGGCTAATGAATTTCTTGATAAATTACGTGATGAAAATGGAAACATAGATGCTAATGCTTGGAATGGAATATTATCAGGAGGAAAAGGTTTTGGTGATGGAGTGTTAACATTCTTTGATGGTTTAGGTAATCTATTCAATAGTGAAGGAATGATGAGTGTAACTCAGTATGAGCAAATGTATATTTTAAATGAATTAACAAATTCATCAGGAAATTATATCAATAAACTAGCTACTCAAATAAATGAAACTAAAGGTGAAGAAGCAGCCCAAGAATTTATAAGTAAAATATATACTAATAATGAAATAAATTTAGAATATGCTAAAAGAGTTTTATCAGAACAAGAATATAATAATTTAACAATAAAAATAGAAACAGATAAAAAATCATTATTAGATAATACTTATGAATTAGGATCAAGTGCAGGAAATATGGTACCATCAATGATAGTATCATTAGCAGTATCAGCAGTAGCAACCCCGGTAGCAGGATCAGTCGCAGATAGTACCTTAATGGGATTAAGTGCCGGTGGTAATTCTAAAAATCAAGCATTAGTTCAAGGTAATGATTTATCATCTTCTATTATGTATGGAGTTTTTTCTGGTGTATCTGAAACGACATTAGGACTATTATTAGGTAATATACCAGGATTAAATGTAAGCTCATCATTATCAGTAAAAGGATTATTTAAAGAAGGTCTTGAAGAAATGTTACAAGAATATGTAGATGCCGGATTAAGAGCAACAATATTAGATGAAAAAGTAGATGTTACTCAATTATCCAAAGATGCTTTGAAATAATTTTTATATGGTGCAATAATGTCAGGTGTGATGAATGGAGGAGAGTTAGTTTTTACTGCAATTACAGCTGAAGGAAGTATAAAAATCACTAGCATCCAAGAGGCTATAACTTTTGCAAAAGAAAATGGCATTGATATTGATAATTCACAAATTGATGGAATTATGTCAGAGACAAAGCAATCAAGTGTTAGTTCTAATTCTTCAATTGGTGAATCAAAAGTGCAAACTTCTAATATTAATCCAGGGAATCTTGATATTGATAATCAAATAGCGATGGCTAATTATCATACTGGAAAAGGTAGAACAATTACAATTGATATAGATAGTGTATCTTCTTTGACGGAAAGCCAAATAAATTCAATAAAAAACGTAGACAATGTTATATTTAGATTACCTGATGGAAGTAATATGAATATATCACAATTATTACAAGCTAGATTAAATCTTTCTGGTAAAACTATTTCTGGGTCTACTAATGTTTCTATGGATTTAGATAGTCAGATAGCAAGAGCGAATATGTATAATAAAGGTGGTAACTTTGCTTCGATTGATGTTACTGATATTACTATGATGACTGATGAAGTGTTATCTAAAATTGATAATGTAGATAATGTTAGATTTAGATTACAAGATGGTAGTGAGATAGATGTAAATTCATTAATACAAAAAAGAGACTTGTCTAAAACAAGGAGTACTTTAAAAACAGAAAGTCCAACTTTTGCCCCTGAAGTTCAAACATTATTTTATGAAAATACAATAGAAGAAAATATTTTAGAAGTTATTAAAAGACATGATGATAAATATGGTCCTGGACACGCATTGAAACAGTTAAGAGCTTTTTTTGATATTAAAAATGAAAAATATATGGATTATAATTTAATAACAAAGAGTGGTGGAGCAAGAGAAATTTTATTAATGTATACACCGCAGCAAATAGCACATGCACTAGAAAATTTAAATTATATAAATAGTCCTGTATATGTATCTGGTTACTTCTCTCGTTATGGAAGTTCTAAAGAGGCAAAGTATGGCTGTGATCAAGGCGGAATAGAATCATTATGTACTTATACATATAATGGTAGAAAATATACATATGAACAAGCAATGGTTATATTTAATAGTGCTTTAAATAGTGGTAGACCATTACCACATTTTAAAAAAGAAGCAACACCTGAGTATTTCTTTTTAAAGAACAAATTAGTATCACAGGGATTTTCATCTAGTGATGCTTCAATAATAATGTCTACTATAAATGATGCTGGGGCATGCTCATATGCTGCCACTGTAAACGAAATTTTTAGAGCGTTTGCAGGAAAAGAAGTAGAATTTCAACAGAAATTTGGTTATTCAATGTATAAAATAGAAAATGGAAAGCGTAGATTAAATTTTAATGAACTTTTGTTAGATTTATATGTTCATGCCAATAAAGCAGAAAATGGTGGTGGTTTTATTTTAGCAGATAACCGATTAAATCCATATCTTTTAAATAGAAATAGACATGATGTATTTGGAAGAACTATGTTAGATGCAAAACAGCAAGTATATTTATCATATTCAATTGACGGTAAAAACGAGTCAGTTATTGCAAATTTTCTAATACCAAAAGGTATAGATTGGTATCGAAGTTTTAAAATAGCATCAAATTATAATAGGATAATAGGATATAATGACTTTTCTAATATATTAAACAATGTATATTTAGAAATGTCTAAAGGACATTCGGTATCGCTTGATATTTTTAAAGGTAGTGGAGTTATTAATATGAAAAGTACCAATGAAGGATTATATCCATCTGTATCAACGAATACTTGGTCCGAAGGTGGTGGACATTCTGTGTTTGTAACAGGAATTGGTTCTAATGGCTTTTATGTAAGTTCATGGGGAAGGGAGTATTTAATTCCTTTTGCTGATTTACAAAATGGTGGATATTTTACTATAAATTGTTCAGTTATAGGTTTTAGTTAAAGGAGAAAGATTATGGAAGAAAGATATAAATATGAATTTTTAAAGTTTTTGTATGAAAAACTTAAATTAAATGCAATAGAAAAAAAGTTAGAATCAGCTAAGATATCTTGTATAAATGATGGTGTTAGTGGTTTGTATTCAGAAATATCTAAATATTTTAGTTTAGTTAATAAAGTTGATACTAGTAGGTTAACTAGTGAAATGCAAGATAAATATAAATACTATTTTTCGCTATCTCACCAAGAAATTATAAATAATGGCTTGCAAGAAGAGATGAATAAATTTTTAGAAGATAGTTATAAGTTAATATTATTTCCAAATATAAAAGAAAAGTTTGTTTTCTATGGACCTATTAATTATAACTATGTTGCTCCAAGAGATAGTATTGTATTAGGATTTAATTATTGTGAATTTAATATACCAGAGGAAAACTTTGATGAATTGCATTCTAAACGAAAAGCTTATGTTTGTGATTTATTAAACTATATACAAGAAAAACTTGCTCCTCAAGCGGGTTATAATGTTGCAGTTTTAAAGTATAATGAAATTACAAAAAAAAAAATTAAGTAATATAATGATTAATGTTATATAAGTTTACTTTTAATAAAGAGATACTTTGATGTAATTAGGCTGATAATGAATTTAATCTGAAAAATCGAGATTGTTATCAGCTTTTTATATTTTCTACAATGATATAAAAAAGAGAGAATTTTTATGATTAAATATTTATTATTATCTTTATTTTGTTGTTTTTTGTCTTAACTTGTATGTGCTAAAGATTTTTTTTATTGTCAAATGATATATTCATTATATTATATTTAAATATAATAAATATATAACTATTACCCCAAATATAATAAATATATAACTATTACCCCAAATATAATAGATATGGATGATATTCATTTCTAGACTATAGGCTAGAAATGACATGAAATGACCTTGGCATTTCATGAAAGGTGAGAGAATGTAAACGATAATAATTACTTAAATATTATTATTACATAGATTATTATAGGGAGGGATAGTATGAATCCTTATGATAAGATAGAAAGAGATAAGAAATGTATATGTAATCCTGTTATTATTGGGATGACTGGGCCAATGGGGCCACAGGGATTAATTGGGCCTACGGGACCTCAAGGAGAGAGAGGAGAGACTTCTAGTAGTAGTACTGAAGGAATATTCTTTGCTAGTTATAATGATATTAATGATATAGAAGCAATGATTATTAATGAGACTTGGTTAGTACCAGAGCCTAGTGAATATTTTGTTGTTCCTAATAATACTGAAGTAGAAGTAGTATCTGGTATTTATGAAATTGATTTATCAGGATATATTGATGGGGTGGATAATACTCATGGTGGTAGTTTTTATTTAGTAGATAGTACTGGATCTGCGATTAAAGATTTAACTTTTGAATTACCTCTTGGTGATGTTAGTAAGATGTATTTTAGTAAGAATATTTTATTTAGATTTGAAGATGATTCGATACTTGAGGTTATGACTAATTTAACGGGAGATATTAATACTTCTAATGTAGAAGTAAAAGATGTTACTTTACTTATGAAGAAGATACATGAATAAGGAGTACTTTAATGGTACTTTTTTTCTTTACTTTAATTGTTATATTTGATATAATTAGTAAGAAATGAGGCGTATTATGAAAGTTAAATATACATTATTACATAAAGATAAAGATACTAAGGCTAGATATGGAACATTAGAGACTAACTATGGTAAGTTTGAGACTCCGATGTTTATGCCAGTAGGTACTCAGGCTACGGTTAAGACTCTTGATCCAGAAGAAATTAAAGAGATAGGAGCAGGTGTTATATTATCTAATACTTATCATTTATGGCTTAGACCAGGAGAAGATATTGTTGCTAAAGCAGGAGGACTTCATAAGTTTATGAATTATGATGGTCCTATTCTTACTGATTGTGGTGGTTTTCAGGTATTTAGTTTGGCTAAACCTAAAGATATTAGTGAAGAGGGAGTAGTATTTAAGAGTCATATTAATGGAGAGAGATTATTCTTAACACCTGAGAAGAGTATTGAGATTCAAAATAAATTAGATAGTGATATTGCTATGAGTTTTGATGAATGTCCTCCATATCCTGTAACACATGAATATATGAAGAATAGTGTTGAGAGAACTATTAGATGGGCTAAGAGAGGGAAGGCTGTTTTTAACAATCCTAATCAAAGTTTATTTGGTATTGTACAGGGAGGAGAATTTGAAGATTTAAGAGAATGGTCTTGTAAAGAGACGGTTAAATTAGGTTTTGATGGTTATTCTATTGGTGGTACTTCAGTAGGAGAAGATAAACCGACGATGTATAAGATGATTGAATATGGTATTAAATATTTACCAGAAGATAAACCTAGATATTTAATGGGAGTAGGTGAACCTACTGATTTATTTGAAGGGGTAGAAAGAGGAGTAGATATGTTTGATTGTGTACTTCCTACTCGTCTTGCTAGACATGGTCATGCTTTTACTAGAGATGGTAAGATTAATTTAAGAAATGCTAAGTATAAAGAAGATTTTACTCCAGTAGATGAAAGCTGTGACTGCAAATGCTGTAAGAATTATACTAAGGCTTATATTAGACATCTTTTAGTAGCAGATGAAACACTAGGTCAAAGACTTTTATCTATTCATAATTTAAGATTTTTAATTAGAATTATGGAAGAGATAAGAGAAGCTATTAAAGAAGATAGATTCTTAGAATTAAAAGAAGAATTTTATAATAATTATAAAAAGAAATAATATACTAAATTAAGAAAAGAGGGTTAATATGAAGGAAATAATCAAAATAAATTTATTAAACTATATAGTACTAATATTTTTTGAAGCAATGTTTGCTCTTATATCATTTGATATTTATTCAAAAGGTGAGGTACTTAGTATACTTATATATTCTTTATTTGTTTCTTTTGTTATGACTATTTTAATGACTATATGGAGTGAGAAGGTAAATAGAATATTTGGTTATATTATTTATTTTATTTTTTGTTTTTGGTTTGCTTTAGAGACGATATTTAAAGCTTTCTTACAGACTTTCTTTTCATTAGACTGTTTTAAATTATCCGATCAAGCAATGGGATTTGCTGGTGAGACTATAAAAGTAATAGTGGGTAATATTCATTATTTAATACTATTCTTTTTACCATTTATATTACTTATAATATTTAGAAAAAAAATAGATCTTAATATAAAAGAAAATAAGAAATATTTATATAGTTATATAATATTAATACCACTATCTTTTCTATCATATAGATTATATATAAATAGTACTAAAGATAATAAAGATATATCTTTATATGATTTATATTATAATACTAACAATATTCCTCTTAGTATTCAGAAGATGGGAGTATTATCTAGTACAGGACTAGATATATATAGAAATATATTTGGCTTTGAAGATAAAGTAATAGAAGTAAATTATGAAGAAGAAAACAATGATGAAGATTTATTTGTATACGAAAAGAATAACTTAGATCTAGATTTATCTAGTAATAAATTAAATAAGGATATAAAAGAATATATAGATAATAATCCTGGTACTAGTAAAAATAAGTATACTGGTATGTTTGAAAATAAAAATCTTATTTTTGTAGTAGCAGAATCCTTTAGCGAAATAGGAATAGATAAAGATAGAACTCCGACATTATATAAACTAACTAATAATGGCTTTATATTTGATAATTTTTATGTACCATATTACTTATCTACAATAGGAGGAGAATTTCAATCATTAACAGGATTATATCCTAATTACTCAACTCTTACAAAGTGGAAGAGTGGAAAAAATAGTTTTCCATATGGACTTGCCACTACCTTCAAAGAAAAAGGATATAATACTTATGCTTATCACGCTCATGATGGTTATTTTCAAAATAGATACAAATATCTTAAAGCCTTAGGTTTTGATAATTTTAAAGCCTGCAACATGGGATTAAACATAAACTGTAATATGTGGCCAGAAAGTGATATAGAAATGATTAAAGCCACCACTAATGATTACATAAATAGTGATAAACCATTTATGACTTATTATATGACAGTATCAGGACACTTGGATTATACTAAAGAAGGTAATAGTATTGTTAGTAAGAATTGGGACTTAGTAAAAAACTTAGATTATAGTGATAAGGCAAAATCATATCTTGCTACTCAAATAGAATTAGATAGAGCAATGGAATCACTATTAAAAGAACTAGAAAATAAAGGTATTTTAGAGGATACTGTAATTGTCTTACTCGCAGATCATTATCCATATGGATTATCACTAGAAGAAATTAATGAATTATCTAGTTATAAGAGAGATGAACTATTTGAAATAAATCATAATGCTCTAATTATATATAATAGTAGTATGAAAAATATTAGTATTACTAAAGTAGGTATGCCTATAGATGTATTACCAACTATATATAATTTATTTGATATTAAATATGATTCTAGATTATTCGCAGGTTCTGATCTATTATCTAATAATGAAGGCATGGTTATTTTAGATAATTTATCATGGATTACTGATAAAGGTAAATATAATAGTCTTAATGGTAAATATAGTGGGGATATTGATAGTGATTATATTAATAATATTAATAATATTATTCAGAATAAGATTATTTTTAGTAGGAATATGATTACTTATGATGGATATAGATATATAAAAGAGAAATAGTTTCTCTTTTTCTTTCACTCTAATTCTTAGTATTAGAGTGTTGTTGTTAGCCTAAAGAGAGTCTAACAACAAGATATCAACCATATTTATTATATTTGGGGTTAATACTTTTTTGATAAAGAGATGGTATAATTATCTTTTTTAAATACATTTTAATAATAATATTTAAAAAAATAATCTTAAAATAGTGATTATTATTTAAATATTTGTGAAAAAATTACAAAAATAGTAAAAATAAGTGTACTTTTTGATTATTTTAATTAATAAAAGATATGTACTTTAGAGATAGTTTTTAGTATAATAGTTATTAGGTGATATTATTATGTTTGTAGAAGTATTAACACAAATTAGTGCTAAAGCAGTAGATCAGTATTATGTATATAAAGTACCAAAAGTATTTAGGGATAATATTAAGATTGGTATTAGAGTTAGAATACCTTTTGGTAAGATGGAATTAGAAGGATTTGTTATGAATATACTTAATGATACTGATTATGATAAGAATAAAATTAAAGATATTAGTGATGTAGTAGATGATAGGCCAGTACTTAATAAAGAGATGATACTACTTGGTAAATATATGAGTAATCATTTATTATGTTCACTTGTTAGTGCTTATCAAGTAATGCTTCCTAAAGCTTTAAAAGCTAAAGTTAATACTAATATTAAGATTAAATATAATAAATATTTAAGAAGAACTAAGAGTATTGAAGAGATAGATAAATATATTAGTAGTTGTAAGTATGAAGGACAAGTTAATTTACTTTGTAAGTTAAAAGAGGGAGATGTTCTTATTACTAAGATGTCTAGTACTATTAATACTATTATTAAAAATGGTCTTGGAGAAATATATTTAGAAGAAGATAAAAGATACTCTTATACAGGGATAAGTAATTATAAGAGGGTAGTATTAAATGAAGAACAAGAAAAGGCTAAGGATATAGTAGTTAATTCTTTTAGAGCAGCTAATACTTATTTATTATATGGTGTTACTGGTTCTGGTAAAACAGAAGTATATATGAGTATTATTGAAGAGGCTTTAAAACTAGGTAAAGAGGCAATTATGTTAGTACCAGAAATTAGTTTAACTCCTCAAGTAGTAGGAAAGTTTATATCGAGATTTGGTGATGTAGTAGCAGTATTACATTCTAAATTATCTGATACTGAGAGATATGATGAATATAGAAAGATAACTACTGGAGAAGCTAAGATTGTTATTGGTACGAGAAGTGCTATCTTTGTTCCTTTTAATAATATTGGAGTTATTATAATAGATGAAGAACATACTAGTAGTTATAAACAAGAGAATCATCCTAGATATAATGCTAAAGATATTGCTATTCTTAGAAGTAAATATCATAAATGTCCAGTAGTTATGGGAAGTGCTACTCCTAGTTTGGAATCTTTTGCTAGAGCAGGTAATAAAGTATATAAATTATTAGTATTATCTAAAAGACCTAGTAGTAGTACAATGCCTAATGTTGAAATTATTGATATGAAAGAAGAAGTTAAGAAGGGTAATTTTATTTTATCTGATACTTTGAAGTGTAAGATTAAAGAAAAACTAGATAGAAAGGAACAAAGTATTATTCTACTTAATAGAAGAGGATATTCTAGTATTATTAGTTGTAGGGAATGTGGTTATACTGAGAAGTGTCCTAAGTGTGATGTTACTTATACTTATCATAAGACAAGTAATAATTTAAAATGTCATTATTGTGGTACTGCTAAAGTACCTAGTAAGGTATGTCCTAAATGTGGTAGTAAGTTAAGAGATTTTGGACTTGGTACTGAGAAATTAGAAGAAGAATTAAATAAATTATTTAAAGCTAGAATAGTTAGAATGGATGTTGATACTACTAGTAAAAAAGGAGAACATCAGAAGATTATTGATGATTTTGGTGAGCATAAATATGATATTTTAATTGGTACACAGATGATTGCTAAGGGTCTTGATTTTCCACTTGTTACTTTAGTAGGAGTAGTATCAGTAGATTCTTCACTTATGGCTCCAGATTTTAGAGCTAGTGAAAATACTTTTCAGTTGCTTTCGCAAGTAGCAGGAAGAGCGGGCAGAAGTACTTCAAAGGGAGAAGTTATTATTCAAACTTATAATCCTGATCATTATAGTATTATGTTAGCTAAAAATCATGATTATTTAAAATTTTATAAGGAAGAAATGAGTATTAGAAAGATGCTTAAATATCCTCCATACTATTATTTAACATTAGTTAGTATATCTTCAAGAGATTATGAAGGTGGATTTAAAGAGGCTAATAAGATAGGTAATTATTTAAGAAGTAAACTTGGTAATTCAATTATACTTGGTCCTACCACTAGTAGTGCATTTAAGATAAATAATATTTATCATTATCAGATTATTATTAAATATCAAAAAGAAGATAATTTAATTAGTACTTTAAATTTTATTATTGATATGTATAAAAATAATAATAAGATAGATATAGAAGTAGATTTTAATCCAATTAGAATTTAAGTCTTGCTACTTCTTTTTATTTATTGTATAATTAAGTTAATGGTAGGTGATAGATATGAGACTAAATAGAAAAGGATATACGCTAATAGAACTACTGGCAGTAATACTTATAATAGGATTAATTTTAGCTTTTTCTACTTATGGTATTATTAATGCTTTTAATACTTCTAAAAACAAGTCACTTACTATAAGCGTAAATAGTATTAAAGAAGCTGCTGAAACATATTCTACTGAAAAAAATGATGATAGTAATTACTGGTTAGATATTATTGATAAAGAGAATAAATATTTTTGTACTACTATTGAAGAACTTATGAATAAAGGCTTACTTGATAAAAAGGCAAATATTAAAAGTAAAGATTTTGATATACATAGTTATGTATTAGTAAAGAAGAATAAAGTAACTATGGTTAATAGTAAAGCTGAAATATTAACTAAAGATAAAGCTAATAGTGATGACTATAAAGTATGTATGGGTAACATAGTTAATGAAAAGGTTACAGATTATCCTAAATTAGATAATGGTACTAGTTATACTGATGAGATACATGTAGGATTTACTGATGCTAATACTAATCCAAGTAGTACTATGACTGACAAAGTATGTATGTATGGAGATAGTTCTGCTAATATAAAAAAGACTGGTGTTATAGAAGATAATACTTGTAAATTACAAGGATTAAAACAAAATGAAAAGTATTATTTAAGAGTGTGTATGAAAACTAGTAGAGGTAGTTATTTATGTTCTAATACTGAAAGTAGAAATACTAAAGTTATTAAAAAACCAACTTATACATTAAGTTCTAATACATTAACTATTAAATATAATAATGCTAATATAAACGGAGAAGCAAAGTATTATTTTAAATCTACTGTTAAGGGTACTAGTAATATTAATGTTAACAGATGTACTCTAAGTAATAATATCTTTACTTGTGATGGTAATACAACAACTATAGAAAAAAATACTTGGTATCAATCTTCAAGTAATCAGATAAATATAAGTTATACTACTACTGGAAAAGCAAAAGTAACAGCTAGAACAGTAGATAAGAGTAATAATTATAATGAAAGTACTAAAGATTTTACTATAAATAAATATACAATAACATTTATTAAAGAACCTGCTGATAAAATAGGAGGAGGAACAATTAACATTACCAAGTCATGTTATGCTATAAGTGGACAAAGCTGTAGTATAACTTCACCTACTATTGAGAGAAAAGGATATTCTATTGTAGGCTGGAACACCACTAAAGATGCTACAAAAAGTACTTGGAATGCAAATACAAGTAAAAATATATCATCTAGTGCAACATATTATCCAATAACAAAAGCCTATATAGTTACTATTAAATTTAGTACTAATAATGGTTCTTTAACATCACCAACTGTTACTTCAACAGGCAATACATATAAATGGAGAGAAAATAATGGTATTATCGAAAGAACAAATGCTAATGGAAGTACTTATTCCGATTCTTTCTTCAAAATAAACTATAATGGTAGCACAGCTTCTGATGGTTTACCTAACTATAATTATTCAAAATATTTAAAGATAACAAAAACTGGATATTCTGTCGTATCCAAAGAAGAATGGAAATGTAAAAGTGGATGTACAACAAGTGGAAAAACATATGATCAATCAGTAGTATACAAAGCAAGTGACTTCTGTGATGCTACTAATAAAAATTGTACTGTAGTACTAGGAGTAAATTGGAAAGTAAATACATATACAATAACATATAATGCTAATGGTGGAGCAGGAAGTATGGGAAATACGGTTGTTAATTATGGAACTAATACAACAATTCGTAATAATACATTTACTAAAACGGGTTATACATTTGCTGGATGGACAACAAGAACAGATGGCATGGATGATGGTTATAACTGGACAGGATGGAGTGGTACTTGGAAATATGTAGATGGACAATATGGAATTTCTAATAATACTTTAAAGCTGTATGCTATATGGAAAGATACAACACCTCCTTCAATGGATTGGGGTCCATCTACTGGAACTACTTGGTGTACTGGAAAAGAAGTGTGGGTAAGTTGCAGTGATAGTGGTTCTGGAATGAAAGAAGCTTACATGAATGATAATGGTACTGTTACGACTGGCACTACTTATACATCACAGGGTATGAGCGCTCGTTCTGGGAATAAAAAAACATACTTAAGGTGTACTGATAATGCAGGTAATGTAACGGAAAAGACAATATGGAATTATTATGTAAAAGATAGATATTGTTCTTCTACATATTATTGTAGAAGAGCAGAGTTTGGTTGTGAAACTTGTAGTTATGGAACTTCTGCTAATTATTGTGGAACTGATTATGATATGAGTAGATGGCAAAAAGTATCCGCAGAATCTCATGCAGTATATGGATCAACAAGCTGTAAAAAATATGAATATAGTGGAACTTATAACAAAGTTGATTGTGTTTATGGAAGCCGCACATGTATTTGTACAAAATATACAAGACCAACTAAAGCCAAATCATGTCGTAGCTGTGGTTTTGGCTGTGATTTATACAAACAAGGTAATTGTGGTTGTAATAGTTATAGTTGTTCTTATTAAAAATAGTTAAAAATACTTCACATAATTCATATTATTGAATACAATAATATGAATATATGTATATACCACCCTATAGGGAAGTGAGGTATTTATGAGTAAAGGTATATTAACCAAGAGAGAAAAAGAAGTCTTCTCATTACTGATAGAAAATAAAACTACTAGAGAAATTGCTAATATATTAAGTATTAGTGAAAAAACTGTTAGAAATCATATTTCTAATACTATGCAAAAATTATCTGTTAAGGGTAGAGCTCAAGCTGTAGTAGAATTAATAAGATTAGGAGAGATTACTTTATAGCACTTTATAGTGCTTTTTCTTTTTTCCTTTAACTGTGAATATAATAAGGCATATTGATGCATCATTTATAGACTTAATGGCTATAAATGACTAGGAAAAACGATAGATTTTCCTAGAAAATACCAAATAATAATAAAAAAGTGAAAAAAAGTTATTTTTTCACTTGATTTTAATATAATTATAAGGTATAATTGTAGAAGTGTGACTGGCTTAGATGTGCGAAGTTGCTGATACACCCGGTTAAGTTGTCAAATAAATTAAAGGGATATCAGGTAATTCGTTCGGAGCTATGTCTATACCAAGATATAGGCGAAGGGAGGACAACAAAATGGCAAAGGAGAAAGTGAGAATTAAATTAAAAGCTTACGATCACAGAGTTCTAGATAGTGCTGCTGCTAAAATAGTAGCTACTGTTAAAAGAACTGGTGGAGTAGTATCTGGACCTGTACCATTACCTACTGAAATTGAAAAAATTACAATTTTAAGAGCAGTACATAAGTACAAGGATTCAAGAGAGCAATTTGAAAAAAGAACTCACAAAAGACTAATTGATATCACAGACCCTAGTAAAGAAACTATTGAAGCACTTGCTCATTTAGATTTACCTAGTGGTGTTGATATAAAAATTAAAAAATAATTAATAGGAGGAAGAAAATGAAAGGAATCTTAGGAAGAAAAAAAGGGATGACTGAAGTATTTACTGCTGATGGAAAACTTATTCCTGTAACTGTTATTGAAGTTGAAGATAATGTAGTATCACAAATCAAAACTAAAGAAACAGACGGATATGATGCAATCCAACTTGCTACAGTTGATAAGAAAGAATCAAGAAGTAATAAACCTGAAATTGGTCATCTAAAAAAAGCAAATGCTACCCCTAAGCGCTTCTTAAAGGAAATCAGAGGTGCTAGTGTTAGCGAATATGCTTTAGGAGATGTTCTTAAAGCTGATACTTTTGCTGCAGGAGAAATGGTTGATGTAACTGGTACTTCTAAAGGTAAAGGTTTCCAAGGTGTTATTAAAAGACACAATCAAAGTAGAGGACCTATGAGTCATGGATCTCAATATCATAGAGGAGTAGGTTCAATGGGTACATTGTTACCAATGAGAGTTTTACCAGGAAAGAAATTACCTGGACATATGGGTCATGAACAAGTAACTATTCAAAATCTTGAAGTTATTAGTGTAGACCTAGAAAATAATGTTATCTTAATTAAAGGAAGTGTTCCTGGACCTAAAAACTCTTTAGTATTGGTTAGAACTTCAGTTAAAACTGGTGACAAAGTAAATGAACCAGTAGAATTAGTAGTTTACGAAGAAGGAGTTACTTCTGAAGAAGTAGCAGAAGAAACTATGGAAACTATTAATGAAGAACTAGCGAGTGTTGAAACATCACAAGAAACAGCAGAATAATTAGTACTATATAATAAAGAAAAATAATTGTGATGATAAAGGAGGAAATTATGTCTAAGAAAATAGATGTTTTAAGTCTTAAAGGCGAAAAGGTAAAGGATATAAAATTAGAAGATAACATATTTAATATTGAACCAAATGATGCAGTAATTAAAGATGCAGTTGTTGCCGCTATGGCAGGAGCTAGACAAGGTACTGCTAAGGTTAAAACTAGAAGTGAAGTTGCTGGTGGTGGAAGAAAGCCATACAGACAAAAAGGAACTGGTAATGCAAGACAAGGAAGTATTAGAGCACCACATTATAGACATGGTGGTATTGTATTTGGACCAGTACCAAGAGATTATTCAAAGAAAATGAATAAGAAAGAAAAGAAATTGGCTCTTAAGAGTGCATTATCTTATAAAGTATTAGATAAAGAGTTAGTAGTAGTATCTACTATTGAATTTGAAACTAATAAAACTAAAGAAATGATTAATTTATTAGAGGGATTAAATCTTACTAATCATAAAGTATTAGTATGTGTTAAAGAACTTACTGACAATGTTTGTTTAGCTGCTAGAAACTTAGCTAATGTAAAAGTTGTTTTACCAAGTGAAATTAATACTTTTGATTTAATATCTTCAGATAATTTATTAATTGAAGAAGAAGCATTAACTATGCTAGAGGAGGTGCTTAAATAATGAATAATTATTTAGATATAATCTTAGCACCAGTTATTACTGAAAAAACTGCTAATATGGAAGCAGAAGGAAAATATGCTTTCAAAGTAGCAAATAAAGCTAATAAAACTGAAATCAAACAAGCTATCGAAAAAAAGTTTGGTGTTAAAGTTGAAAAAGTAAATATTACTAATTCTCATCCTAAGAAAAAGAGAGTTGGAAAATATACTGGTATGACAAGTAAATATAAGAAAGCTATAGTAACTTTAAAGAAAGGTGAAACTATTAGTTTCGACTAGTAAGGAGGAAATATAATGGCAATAAGAGTTTATAAACCAATGACTGCTGGTACAAGACAAAGATCTGTACTAACAAGTGAAGAAATTACTAAAAAAGCTCCTGAAAAAAGTTTGACAGTTACTAAGAAAAAAACTAATGGTAGAAATAATCAAGGTAAAATTACTGTTAGACATAGAGGTGGCGGAGTAAAAAGAAAATATAGATTAATTGACTTCAAAAGAAGAAAAGATGGTATTACTGCTATAGTAACTGCTATTGAGTACGATCCAAATAGAAGTGCAAATATTGCTCTAATCACTTATAAAGATGGAGAAAAAGCATATATCATTGCTCCTAAAGGATTAACTGTAGGAACAGTTATTGAGTCTGGTGAAAATGTTGATATTAAAGTAGGAAATGCACTTCCTATTATGAATATTCCAGTTGGTACTGTAATTCATAATATTGAATTAAAACCAGGTAAAGGTGCAAGCTTAGCAAGAAGTGCTGGAGCATCTGCTCAGATTCTTGGTAGAGAAGAAAAATATGTTTTAATTAGATTAGGTAGTGGTGAAACAAGAAGAATCTTAGGTACTTGTAGAGCTACTATTGGTGTAGTAGGAAATGAAGACTACTCACTAGTAAAAATAGGTAAAGCAGGAAGAACTAGACATAAAGGATTTAGACCTACTGTTCGTGGTTCTGTTATGAACCCTAATGATCACCCACATGGTGGTGGTGAAGGTAGAGCTCCAATAGGTAGAAGTGGACCAATGACACCTTGGGGTAAACCAGCTCTTGGATACAAGACAAGAAAGAATAAGAAAGAGTCAGATAAATATATTGTGACTCGTCGTAAGAAATAAAGAAAGGAAGATTAAATAATGGCTAGAAGTATTAAAAAAGGACCTTATGTCTTTGATAGATTATTAAAAAGAGTAAGAGCATTAAATGAATCTGGTAAGAAAGAAGTAATTAAAACTTGGTCACGTCGTTCTACAATCTTTCCTGAATTTATTGGTCATACTTTTGCAGTACATAATGGAAAAGAATTTATTCCTGTATATGTAACTGAAGATATGGTTGGACATAAATTAGGAGAATTTTCTCCTACTAGAAAGTTTGGCGGACACGGATCAGACAAGAAATAATTTTCTTAAGAGGAGGAGTTAGAAATGGAAAGAACTGAAGCTAAGGCTGTAGCTAAGACAGTTAGAATATCTCCTAGAAAGACAAGACTTATTATTAACTTAATAAGAGGTAAGAGTGTTGATGAAGCAAGAGCTATTCTTGCTAACCAACCTCAAAGAGCATCTAGAGTTATTTCTAAAGTACTAGAAAGTGCTACGGCAAATGCTGTTAATAATTTTGGCATGAAGGAAGAAAATCTTTATGTTAAAACATGCTTTGTAGATGAAGCATTAGTAATTAAAAGAATCAAATTTGATTCAAGAGGTCGTACAGGTAGAAACGATCATAAGACAAGTCACATAACTATAGTAGTGGCTGAAAAATAAAAGAAGGAGGACACTTTAATGGGACAAAAAGTTAGTCCAACAGGACTTAGAATTGGAATCAATAAAGACTGGGAATCTAAATGGTATGCTGAAAATGATTTCGCTAAGTATTTAAATAATGATTATAAAATTCGTAAATATTTAAATAAGAAATTTAAAAATGCTAATATTTCTAAGATTATCATTGAAAGAAATGCTAAAAGATGTGAAATCTTTGTATATGCTGCTAAACCAGGTTTAATTATTGGCCAAAGTGGTGTTGAAATTGAAAAAATTAAAAAAGAAGTATCTAAACTAGCTCATGAAGAAGTTCAAATCTCTGTAGTAGAAATTAAGAACCCAGATATGGTAGCAGAACTAGTTGCACAAAACATTGCTCATCAAATCGAAAATAGAGTTTCATTTAGAGTTGCTCAAAAGAAGGCAATCAGAAACACTATGAAAGCTGGAGCAAAAGGAATTAAAACATTAGTATCAGGAAGACTTGGTGGTGCTGATATTGCTCGTGGTGAAGGATATTCAGAAGGAACTATTCCTCTACATACACTAAGAGCAGATATCGATTATGCTACTGCTGAAGCAGATACTACTTATGGAAAAATTGGAGTAAAAGTATGGATCTATAAAGGTGAAATACTAAGTAAGGGAGGTAATTCTCATGTTGATGCCAAAAAGAACTAAACATAGAAAAACTTTCCGTCTACCTTATGAAGGTAAAGCAAAAGGAAATACTGAACTTCATTTTGGAAGTTATGGTTTAATGGCAAAAGAGGGAGCATGGATTACTGCTAACCAAATAGAAGCTGCCAGAATAGCTATGACAAGATATATGAAGAGAGGTGGTAAGGTTTGGATTAATATATTCCCTAACTTATCACTAACTAAAAAACCTCTTGAAACAAGACAAGGTAAAGGTAAAGGAAATCCTGAAGTATGGGTTGCCGTTGTTAAAGAAGGAAAAATAATGTTTGAAATTGATGGAGTAGATGAAGCTACTGCTAGAGAAGCTTTAAGACTTGCATCACACAAATTACCAATTAAATGTAAATTTGTGAAGAAAGAAGAAAGTGGTGAAGTAAATGAAAACTAATGAACTTAGAAAATTAACCACCGAAGAACTTAATAAAAAAGTTACTGAATGTAAAGAAGAACTTTTCAGTTTAAGAATGCAAAAAGCTACTGGTATGATTGAAAAACCTTCAAGAATAAATGATCTTAGAAAAGAAGTAGCAAGAATTAAAACTATTCTTAATGAGAGAAGAGAAGGGTAAGTGAGGTATAGAATATGAAAGAAAGAAAAGAATTAATTGGTATTGTTGTTTCTGATAAAGCAGATAAAACAATTACTGTTAAAGTAGAAACTTATAAGAAACACCCATTATATGGAAAGAGAGTTAAATATTCTAAAAAATATGCTGCTCATGATGAAAATAATATGGCACATGTTGGAGATAAAGTTCGCTTAGCCCAAACTAGACCATTGTCTAAAACTAAGAGATATGAACTAGTAGAAGTAATAGAGAAAGCTGTTATTCTATAAGCTCTTTAGTCGGAAGGAGGAAATAATATGGTACAACAAGAAACGCGTCTAAAAGTCGCAGATAACTGTGGAGCTCGTGAAGTATTAGTAATTAGAGTTCTAGGTGGAAGTAAAGTTAAAACAGGTAATATTGGAGATATAGTTGTTGCTACAGTAAAGAAAGCTACTCCTAATGGTACTATAAAGAAAGGCAAAGTTGTAAAAGCTGTTATAGTAAGAACTAAAAGAGGAGTTAGAAGAGATGACGGTAGTTATATTAGATTTGATGATAACGCTTGTGTTATTATTAAAGATGATAAGAGTCCAGTAGGTACTAGAATTTTAGGACCAGTAGCACGTGAACTTAGAGATAAAGATTTTAATAAGATTGTAAGTTTAGCTAAAGATGTGCTATAGGATTTAAGGAGGAATTATGAAGAAACTTAAAACAGGCGATAAAGTAGTAGTAGTATCTGGTTCCAATAAAGGAAAAGAAGGTAAAATTACTAAAATATTAGATTCTAAAGTAATAGTTGAAGGTGTTAATATAGTTAAGAAACATTTAAAACCTAAAAATAATGGTGGTAATGGTGAAATAATTGAAACTGAAGCTGCTATTCATGTATCTAATGTTATGTTAGTAGATCCAAAAACTAAAAAGCCTACAAAAGTAAAAATTGAAAAAGATAGTAAAGGTAATAAAGTTAGAATATCTAAAAAATCTAACGAAAAAATTAACTAATAAAAAGGATAGGAACAATTAATAAATGTTCTGAAATTTGGAAGGAGGGCGAAGTATGAACCGCCTAAGAGAAAAATATATTAAAGAAGTTGTTCCAAGTTTAACAGAAAAACATGGTTATACTACTCCAATGCTAGTTCCAAAGATCGAAAAGATCGTTGTTAATATGGGAGTAGGAGATGCTACTGTTAATTCTAAAAACTTAGAAAATGCTGTAAATGAATTAGAAAAAATTACTGGATTAAAAGCAGTAGAAACTACAGCTAAAAAATCAATAGCTTCATTTAAAGTAAGAGAAGGACACAAAATTGGTTGTAAAGTAACTTTAAGAGGAGACAATATGTATACTTTCTTAGATAAATTAATTAGTATTAGTTTACCTAGAGTAAGAGATTTTAGAGGATTATCTCCTAAGAGTTTTGATGGAAGAGGAAATTATACTATTGGTATTAAAGAACAAATAATTTTCCCTGAAATTAAATTTGATGAAGTTGAAAAAGTAAGAGGTATGGATATTGTTATCGTTACCACTGCTAAAACTAATGAAGAAGCTTATGATTTATTAAGTGAACTTGGAGTTCCTTTTAGGAAATAATGGAGGAATAATAAGATGGCAAGAAAATCAATGATTGTTAAATCAGAAAGAGAACCTAAATATAAGGTTAGAAAATACACTAGATGTAAAATATGTGGAAGACCACATGCAGTACTTAAAAAATATGGAATTTGTCGTATTTGTTTTAGAGAACTTGCATACAAAGGTCAAATACCTGGTGTAAAGAAATCAAGTTGGTAAACCCAACAATAAAAGAAGGAGGGATTTATAATGACAGATCCAATCGCAGATATGCTTACAAGAATTCGTAACGCTAATCAAAATAGAGCATCTTCAGTTGTAATTCCTACATCTAAAGTAAAAGAAGAAATAGCAAAAATCTTAAAAGATGAAGGATTTATTGAAGACTATACTATTGATGGTGAAGGAGTTCAAAAAAATATTACATTAACATTAAAATATAAAAATAAAGAAAGAGTAATTACTGGTCTTAAGAGAATATCAAAACCTGGACTTAGAGTATATGCTGGTAAAGATGAATTACCTACTGTATTAAATGGTTTAGGAATTGCTATTATCTCTACATCTAAAGGTATTATGACTGATAAAGAAGCAAGAAAATTATCTTTAGGTGGAGAAGTAGTTGCTTATATCTGGTAAGGTGAAATAATGAGCCGTATTGGTAAAAGAGTTTTAAGTATTCCAGAAAATGTTAATGTAAATGTTGATAATAATACTGTTACAGTTAAAGGACCTAAAGGGGAACTTACTTTAGATTTAGTTAAAGGTATTAATGTTAAAGTAGAAGATAATACTGTAGTAGTAGAAATGACTAAAAATGATAAGTTTACTCATGCTATGCATGGTACTACTAATGCTAATATTAGAAATATGATTATTGGTGTTAGTGAAGGTTATAAAAAAGGATTAGAAATTGTTGGTGTAGGTTATAAGTTTAATGTACAAGGAAATAAACTTACTGTATCAGCAGGATATTCTCATCCAGTTGTTATGGAAGTTCCAAATGGACTTACTGTAACAGGAATATCTAATACTGAAATTGAAGTATCAGGTATTGATAAAGAAAAAGTTGGTGAATTTGCCGCTAATGTAAGAAAAGTAAGAAAACCTGAACCTTATAAAGGAAAAGGAATTAAATACAAAGGTGAACAAATTCGTCGTAAAGAAGGAAAGAAAGCTTCTAAATAATAAATAGGAGGATATAGGTATGATTAAAAAAGTTTCAAGAAATGAAATGAGAAAAATAAGACATACTAGAATCAGAGAAAATTTATCTGGTACTAGTGAAAGACCTAGATTATGTGTATTTAGATCTAATGCTAATATTGAAGCTCAAATCATCGATGATGTTAAAGGTGTTACTTTAGTTAGCGCATCATCACTAGAAAAAGAATTAAATCTTAAAAATGGTGGTAATGTAGAAGCTGCTAAAGTAATCGGAGCAGAAATAGCAAAAAGAGCTAAAAAAGCAAAAATTAATACCGTTGTATTTGATAGAGGTGGCTATCTTTATCATGGACGTGTTAAAGCTTTAGCAGAAGCTGCACGTGAAGGCGGATTAGAATTCTAGAACAGAGGAGGAGAAAATATGGAAGAAAATAAGAAGACTGAAGTTAATACTGAAGTAAAAAATACTGAAGTTAAAACTGAAGGTAGAAGAAACGATAATAGAAATCGTAAATTTGATAAGAAAAGACCTAGAAATAATAACAGAACTTCTAAACCAAAATCTGATCTAGAGGATAAGGTAATTGAAATTAGAAGAGTAACTAAAGTTGTTAAAGGTGGTAGACAATTTAGATTTGCTGCTACTGTAGTAGTAGGAAATAGAAAAGGACTAGTAGGTCTTGGTACTGGTAAAGCTAAAGAAATGCCAGATGCTGTTAAGAAAGCTACACAGGCTGCTAGTAAGAATTTGATAAAAGTTGACCTAATTGATAATAGAACAATATCTCACGATATTATCGTTAAAGAAGGAGCAGTAAGAGTTATGCTTAAACCTGCTAAAGAAGGTACTGGAGTTAAAGCTGGTGGACCAGTTAGAGATGTACTTGAACTTGCAGGAGTTAAAGATGTATTATCTAAGAGTTTAGGATCTAGTACTAAGATTAATGCTGCTAGAGCTACTTTAAATGCACTTAAAGCACAAAAATCTCCAGACCATGTTGCTTACTTAAGAGATAAGAAAGTTGAGGAATTAAGATAATGAAATTACATGAATTAAGTAGTCTTGATGGCTCAGTTAAGAATAGAAAAAGAGTAGGTCGTGGACCTGGTTCTGGTACTGGAAAAACTTCTGGTAAAGGTGAGAAAGGACAAAACGCTAGAAGCGGTGGTGGAGTAAGACCTGGATTTGAAGGAGGTCAATTACCACTATTTAGAAGATTATCAAAAAGAGGATTCAACAATTATGAATTTAGAACAGTATATAGTACTGTTAATGTATCTGATTTAAATAGATTTGAAGATGGTACAGTAGTAGATATTGCTTTATTAAAAGAAGTAGGTCTAATTAAGAAAGAACTTGATGGTGTTAAAGTATTAGGAAGTGGAGAACTAACTAAGAAATTAACTGTTAAAGCTAATGCATTTACTAAGAGTGCACAAGAAAAAATAGAAACTATTGGTGGAAAAACTGAGGTGATTTAGATGTTTAAAAATCTAAAATTAATCTTTAGTCCTAAAAATAAAGATATTAGAAAAAGAATTGGTTTTACACTAATGGGACTCCTAATATTTGCTCTAGGTACAACAATTCCTGTACCTGGAACTAAGGGGGCTATATCAAGCTTAGGATTATGGGAATTATATAATGCTATTGGTGGAGGAGCACTTAAGAACTTTTCAATATTTGCTCTAGGTGTTATGCCTTATATCTCTGCTAGTATCATTACTGGAATATTACAAATGGATATTATTCCTTACTTTACTGAACTTAAGGAAAGTGGGGAACAAGGAAGACAAAAGATTAATCAAATTAATAGATATCTTGGTATTGTTTTAGCTTTCTTACAAGGATTTGCTATGGCATTTACCTTTGTAAAAGGAGCAGGTACTTTAGAATATATGAAGATTGCATTATTCTTAACTGGTGGTACAGCATTCTTATTATGGCTAGGAGATCAAATTACTCAAAAAGGTATTGGTAATGGTATATCACTAATTATTATGGCTGGTATTATATCTACTGTACCAAAGATGTTTATTGATACATTTAGTACATTTATACTAGATGGTAATACAGCATTATTCTTAGGAATAATTAAGTTTATTGTCTTTGTCTTATTCTATCTTGCAATAGTAGTAGGAGTTGTCTTTGAAGAATGTTCAGAAAGAAGAATTCCTATTCAATATTCAAATAGAACAGCATCTGCTTATGGTGCAAAACAAAATTATATTCCATTTAAATTAAATTCCGCTAATGTAATGCCAGTTATCTTTGCATCAGTAATCTTGTCTATACCAACATTTATAGCAGGTTTACTAGGAGAAGATTCTGGATTCTCAGTATTTGTTACAAAGTATATTAATTATACAACACCTACTGGATTTGTATTATATATAATCTTAATATTTGTATTTGGATTCTTTTATACAAATATGCAAATTAATCCTAAAGAACTAAGTAAAAACTTAAATAAAAATGGTGGTTATATTCCTGGTATTAGACCTGGAGTAGAAACTGAAAAATATATTTCTAGAATATTAAATAGAATTACTTTCTTAGGTTCAACATTTATGGCTATAATAGCAGGTCTTCCAATTGTATTTAGTAGTTTTATAAATACTGGATTACCTACATCAGTATCAATTGGTGGTACTGGAGTACTAATTGTAGTAGGTGTTGCTATTGAGACTTGTAGACAAATAGAAAGTAGTTTAATAAATAGAAATTATAAAGGAGCAAGATAATGAAGAATATTATATTTGTGGCGGCTCCTGCTGCCGGTAAAGGTACCATATCAGCTAAAGTTTGCACTGAATATAATATTCCTCACATATCTACTGGAGACCTTTTAAGAAATGAAATCGCAGCTTCTTCTAAAATAGGTATGGAAATAAAATCCGCTATGGCAAGAGGAGAGTTTGTTTCTGATGAAGTTATTACCAAACTTTTAAAGAAAAGACTTGAAGCTAAAGATTGTAAAAAAGGTTTTATCCTAGATGGATATCCGAGAAATATTAGTCAGGCTAAGACTTATGATAATATTTTAAAAGAATTAAATTATGATGATGGTTTAGTTGTATTTCTTGATATAGATAGAGAGCTTGCTATGAAAAGAGCATTATCTAGAGTGGTTTGCTCTAAATGTGGATTATCTTATAATTTAATTAATAAAGAATATGCTCCACTAAAAGAAGGTATCTGTGATAATTGTGGTTCATCACTTAAAACAAGAAGTGATGATAATGAAGAATCTTTTATAAATAGATTTGATACTTTTATGAAAGAAACTTATCCTTTACTTGAATATTATGAAAAGAAAGGTAATTTACTTAAAATAAAAGTAGATAATATTACTACTGATGATATCTTTGATGAAATAAAGAAGGTAATTAAATAATGATTACAATTAAGAGTGAATATGAATTATCACTAATGAGAATTGCTGGCAGAATAGTATATGATACACATCAGTACATAAAAGACTATATAAAGCCAGGAATTACAACTGGTGAACTTGATAAACTTGCTCATGATTACATTATTAGTAGAGATGCTACTCCATCATGTCTTGGATATGAAGGATATCCTGCTAGTATATGTATATCGGTTAATGAGGAAGTAGTACATGGTATACCAGGTAAAAGAAAATTAAAAAATGGAGATATAGTTACACTTGATATTTGTGCTTGTTATAAAGGTTATCATGGTGATTCGGCATGGACTTATCCAGTAGGAGAAATAAATAGTGAGAAGAAATATCTTCTAGAACATACTGAAAAAGCTTTATATGAAGGATTAAGTAAAGTTAAAGCTGGAGTACATTTAGGAGATGTATCTAATGCTATTGAAGAATATGCTACTATTCATAAACTAGGAGTAGTAAGAGAGCTAGAAGGACATGGTATTGGAAGTAATCTTCATGAAGATCCAGGCGTACCTAATTATGGTAAAAAGGGTACTGGTATTATCTTGAAAGAGAACATGACAATTGCTGTAGAACCTATGTTAACTTCTGGTACGAGAAAAATATACTTACTAGATGATGACTGGACTATTATAACAAGAGACAAAAAACCATCTGCTCACTTTGAACACACTATTATTGTAACTAGAGATGGCTATGAAATACTAACAGGAGATGATAATTATGAGTAAAGAAGAACTAATTGAAGTTCAAGGAAAAGTAATTGACAATTTACCTCAAGGAAAGTTCAAAGTAGAACTAGATGGGGGACACACAGTAGTTGCCCATGTTTCTGGTAAAATGCGCATGAACAACATACGTATCTTACCAGGTGATACTGTGGTTATCGCTATGTCGCCATATGATCTAACACAAGGGCGTATAGTATATAATAAGAAATAGGAGGGATGAATAATGAAGGTAAGAGCATCCGTAAAAAAAATATGCGACAAATGTAAAATAATCAAAAGAAATGGAAAAGTAATGGTAATTTGTGAAAATCCAAAACACAAACAAAAACAAGGTTAATAGGAGGAAAAAATAATGGCAAGAATTAAAGGTGTAGATATACCTAACGACAAAAGAATTGAAATATCTCTTACTTATATCTATGGTATAGGAAGAAATTTATCAAAAACAATTCTTAACAATGCTAAAGTTGACTTAAATAAGAAAGCAAAAGACTTAACTGATGATGAACTTTCTAGAATAAGAGCAGAAGTTGAAAAACATACAGTTGAAGGAGATCTTAGAAGAGAAGTTAACTTAAATATTAAAACTAAGATGGAAATAAATTCTTATCAAGGTACTAGACATAAAAAGAATTTACCAGTAAGAGGACAAAGAACTAGTAGAAATGCTAGAACTCGTAAAGGTAAAGGAAAAGTTGTTGCTAATAAGAAAAAATAATTAGGAGGAAAATATGGGAAAATATAATTCAAGAAAAAGAAAAACTAAGAAAAATATTCCTGCTGGTGAAGTACATATCCATTCAACTTTCAATAATACAATTGTAACTATTACTGATCTAGAAGGAAATGTAGTAAGTTGGGCTTCTGCTGGAACTCAAGGCGTAAAAGGAAGTAAGAAATCAACTCCATTTGCTGCTGGTATGGCTGCTGAAGCTGCTGGTAGAGAAGCTACTGCTGCTGGAATGAAAACAGTAAACGTTAAAGTTAAAGGTTTAGGTTCAGGTAGAGAAGCTGCAATTAGAAGTTTACAAACTGTAGGATTAGAAGTAAAATCAATCACAGATGAAACACCAATTCCACATAACGGTTGTCGTCCACCTAAAAGAAGACGTGGATAATTAGGAAAGGGGAATCCAAAGATGTTAAAATTTGAAAAACCAGATTATAAAGTAAAAGAATATATAAAAGATTCTCATTATGGTAAATTTGAATTAGAACCATTAGAGAGAGGATTTGGAACTACTTTAGGTAATGCACTTAGAAGAGTTATGTTATCTTCTTTACCAGGAGATGCTATTACTTCAGTAAAAATTGATGGAGTTGCTCATGAATTTCAAAAAATTGATGGTGTAGTAGAAGATGTAACTGCTATTGTATTAAACTTAAAGAGTATTGTTATTAAGAATCATGCTAAAGATGAAAATAAAATAATTAGACTTACTAAAAATACTCCAGGAGTAGTAACTGCTGGTGATATTGAGAAAGATGCTGATATCGAAATCTTAAATCCTGACCAAGTAATTGCTACATTAGTAGAAGGTGGAAGCCTTAATATGGAAATGACTATTGGATCAGGAAGAGGTTATGTAGTAGCAGATGATAATAAGAAATTATTACAAAATGATAAAACAAAAATAGGAGCTATAGCTATTGATAGTTTATATTCTCCAGTAGAAAGAATAAACTATGAAGTAGAAACTGCTAGAGTAGGTCAAAATAATAACTTTGATAAGCTAATATTAGAAGTATGGACTAATGGTTCAATTTCTCCTGAAGAAGCTTTAGCATTAGCAGCAAGAATCTTAATTGAACATTTTGAAATATTAACTAGTTTAAATGCTATTGCAGATGAGACAGGATTAATGATATCTAAGAGTGAAGATCCTAGTGTTAAAATATTAGAAACTTCAATAGATGATTTAGATTTCTCTGTAAGAGCATATAATTGCTTAAAGAGAGCAAACATTTTAACTCTAAAAGATTTAGTAGATAAATCTGAAAATGAAATGATGAAGATTAGAAACTTAGGTAAAAAATCTTTAAAAGAAGTTATGGACAAAGTAAAAGACATGGGTCTAAACTTTAGAGATGAAAATTAATATAAGGAGGTAATTATGGCTTATAGAAAATTAGGTAGAGATAATAAGCATAGAAGAAGTATGCTTGCTACTTTAACAAAACAACTTATTGAAAATGAAAGAATAGTTACTACTGAAACTAGAGCTAAAGAAGTAAGAAAAACTTTTGATAAAATGGTAACTTATGGTAAAAAAGGTACTTTAGTATCAAGAAGACTTGCTTTAGCATTCTTACATAATGACAGTAAGGCTGTTGATAAAGTATTTAATGAATTAGCACCAAGATATAAAGATAGAAATGGTGGTTATACTAGAATAATTAAGAAATCTGAAAGAAAAGGAGATTCTGCTTTAGAAGTTATTCTAGAATTAGTATAATTATTAAACTTAAGAATAAATCTTAAGTTTTTCTTTTTCCCTTTCAGACTTTATAGTCTTTCATGGTATTTTTGAGCCTAGGTCTCAAAAATAAATACATTTGTATTACATATAAAATACTTGTAATTACTTATAAATAAAGACTTCACAAACTAAATAAAATAATAGTCAAAAAATAGTAGACTATTATTTCTTATCAATATATAATGTTTATGCGGTAATATCTGGTGGTGTTCTCTCCTTTTTTAACTAAGTTAAGGAAGGGGTGATTCTATGTTTCAAAGTTTTCTGTTAAAGGGGGTTTTGAGATGGATCTAGTCCTAGCATTTGCTTGGATTACTCTAGTTACACTATATTTTATATATAGTAGTAACCTTAGAAAATAAGTAAAATAGAGCACCAAGGCAGTGCTCTATACAACAGTATGGAGAGAACACCTTCACAACTAGGTGTTACCCATTTTTATTATGGATAAATTTCTCTCTTCATATACATTATACTAAAGAATTATAAAAATAGCAATATTTATATTAAATTATTTAAAACTTTATGATATGATTTATACATAGGTAAGAGATAAAAGATTTACGAAAAAGATCCCAAATATTTCGCAAATCAGAAAGGAGACCCCTCTTATGGAAAAAGTATTATTTGCAGAGGTTAACCACAAGTTAATTGGGGGGTCAAAAATCTAACCTAAGTATAATAAATAATAATATAGATAAAGACTATGAAATAACTAATAGAAATATTAGTAATTTTTTATAGTCTTTTTATTTGAAATTATCTTAGTTAGAAAGTACTTTACCCCAAATATAATATCTTATAATTATTTATTACTAGACTAAAGGCTAGTAATAACATGAAAATACCTTGGATTTTCATGAAAGGTAGTATTATTTTAATAATTTTAATGACTTTTTGTTAGAAATTTGGTACAATAATATTGGTGATATATATGAAAGATATTAAAGTAGTATTTATGGGTACTCCATCGTTTGCAGTACCTATATTAGAGTCATTAATAGAAAAGACTAATGTAGTTATGGTGGTAACACAACCTGATAGAGAAAAAGATAGAAAGGGTAATATTATATATTCTCCATGTAAGGAATTAGCATTAAAAAATAATATTGAAGTATTTCAACCTATTAAAATTAAGGAAGAATATCAAAAGGTATTAGATGCTAAACCTGATATTATAGTAACTGCTGCTTATGGACAAATAATACCTAGTGTTATTCTTGATTATCCTAAATATGGATGTATTAATGTACATGGTTCTTTACTTCCTAAATTAAGAGGAGGAGCTCCAGTACATCATGCTATAATTAATGGAGATAAAGTCGCAGGAGTTACTATTATGTATATGGATAAGAAGATGGATGCTGGTGATATTATTAGTCAAAAGAGTACTCCTATTCATGAAGATACTACATTAGATGAACTTTATAGTAGATTATCATATTTAGGTAGAGATTTATTAATGGAAACTCTTCCTAGTATTATAGATGGTACTAATAATAGAGTTAAACAAAATGAAGATGAAGTAACATTTGGTTATAATATAACTAAAGAAGAAGAAAAAGTTAACTTTAATGATAATATTGATAATATTCATAATAAGATTAGAGGATTATCTAGTATACCTGGAGCTTATGCTATTATTAATAATAAAAGAATGAAAATATATAAATCAGAAAAAACTAATATTAAATCTAATAAAAAGCCTGGTACGATAGTAGATATAAATAGTGATGGAATATATGTTACTACTTTAGATTATGTTATAAAATTAATTGATATTAAATTAGAAGGTAAGAAAAGATGCTTAGTAAAAGATTTTATTAATGGTATCAAGAAAGAAGAATATATTGGTGAGGTATTTGAATAATGGAAGAAAATAAAAAAGAAGAAAAAAAGAAACTTAATATTAAAGAGAGATGGAAAGATAAAAGAGAAAGAGCTAAAATAGAACTTATGTTATATGGTATATTCTTTCTAGCTATTATTGTATTTGCTCGTATATCAAGTAGTTTTAGTGATAGTAATATTCCTAAAGATAATGATATAAAATCTTTTATTAATGATATTACAGATAATTATCAATATGATATTGATATTACTATAGATAATAATAATTATAAATATTATGGTAGTAAATTAGGTCATAATATGGATATTACTAGAGTAGTAGATAATAAAGAAGATTATTTTTATCAAATGAATGATAAATATTATATATTAGATACTAAAGGTAATTATATATTAACTAATGATAGTGATATATTTCCTTATATTGAATATAGATACTTAGATGTTAATAATATTAAAGAATATATTAAACTTGCTACTTATAATAATAATATATATAGTGTTAAAGTATCTGATATAGTATTAAATAGTAATAGTAGTGATGTTATTACTATTAAAGTAGATGAAGATAATAAAAATATTATAATTGATTATACTAATTTGTTTAAAATAGATAATAATAATTTAACTAAGGAAGTAGTTAGTATTAAATATTCGAATATTAATAAAATTAATAGTTTGGAAAAATAATATGTATTTTTCCAAAAAAGGTACAAAGTATTATAATAACTATAATTTTGTGATAACACTATATGAATTTATAAATAATTTGGTTCACGGTACTGAAGTGAGTCTTCAATGTAGTTTGTAATTATCTTAGTTAGAAAGTACTTCACTGTGAATATAATATCTTATAACTATTTACTTATAGACTATGATAATAGGCTATAAGTAATATGAAATGACCTAGGTATTTCATAATATAAAATATAATAAAAATATATAAAAAAGCATATATTTTAATATAAATATATCTTTTTTTTAATTATTTTGATATAATGAAGTAGGAGAGTGATATAGTGAGAGTAATAATATCTGCTGGAGGTACAGGAGGACATATATATCCTGCTTTAGCTATAATTAATAAAATAAAAGAAGAAGAACCAGATAGTGAAATATTATATATAGGAACTACTGATAGAATGGAAAAAGATTTAATACCTAGTTTAGGTTATAAATATGAAGCATTAGAAGTAAAAGGATTAAAAAGAAAATTAACTTTAGATAATATTAAAACAGTTACTTGTTTTATATCCGCTATTAAAAGAGCTAAAGAAATAATAAAAGATTTTGATCCAGATATCGTAATAGGGTGTGGTGGTTATGTAACTGCTCCTGTTATATATGCTGCTAAAAAGTTAGGTAAAAGAACATTTATACATGAACAAAATAGTGTTGTAGGACTGGCTAATAAATTTTTATCTAGATATACAGATAAGGTAGGAGTATCTTTTGAAAGTACTATTAAAGATTTTCCAAAAGATAAAGCTATACTTACTGGTAATCCTTGTAGTGAGAAGGCTCTATCAATAAAGGCTACTACTAAAGATAAATTAGGAGTAGATAAAGATAAAAAACTAGTATTAATAGTAATGGGTTCACTTGGTAGTAGAAGTGTTAATGATCGAATATTTAGTTTCGTAGATAAATTTAGAAATAAAAACTATAGTGTAATAATAGTTACTGGTAATAGTTATTATGAGAGAGTAAAAGAAAGAAGAGTACCAGATAATGTTAAAGTAGTACCATTTATCTATGAAATGCCTTCAGTTATGAAGATTACAGATTTAATGGTAACAAGAGCAGGAGCTTCTACTATGAGTGAAATAACAGCTTTAGGAGTACCCGCTATATTTATACCAAGTCCATATGTAGCTAATAATCATCAATATAAAAATGCTAAAGATTTAGTAGATCAAAATGCTGGTATTATGTTAGAAGAAAAAGATATGACTGATAGAAGTTTAATAGAATTAATAGATAAGACATTAAATGATAAAGATAAGATTAAAGGTATTAAAGATAATTTAAAGAAGATTGGTATTAAAGATAGTAGTACAAGAATATATAATATTTTAAAGGATTTGATTATAAATGATAGAAAATTTTATTAAGAATTATGAGTATTATAAGAATGTTAATTTAAAAAAATATAATACTTATCGTTTAGAATGTTATGCTGATTATTTAATATTTCCTAAAGATATAAATGAATTAGTGGAACTATTAGATTACTTAAGACAAAATAGAATTAATTATATTATCTTAGGAGGAGGCTCTAATGTAATTCTTGCTAAGCCTTGCTTTGATGTTGTTGTTAAACTAGATAAATTAAATAATATTACTATTAATGATAATATTGTAGTAGCAGAAGCAGGCGTATCTCTTATTAAACTAGCTAATGAATGTATGAAAAATAATTTAGATGGTTTAGCTTTTGCTGGTGGTATACCTGGTATGGTTGGAGCTAGTACCTCGATGAATGCTGGTGCATATAATGAAGATATGTCTATGGTAGTAAAAGAAGTAAAAGTAATAGATCCTGATTTAAAAATAATTACTTTAAATAAAGAAGAATTAGAATATGCTTATCGTGATTCTTTTCTTAAAAGAAATAAAGATTATGTTTGTATAGAGACTACTTTTGAAATGAAATATAAAGATAAAGATGAGATAAAAGGAGTAATGAATGATCGAAAAAATAGAAGAGTAGTATCACAACCATTAGATAAACCTAGTGCTGGTTCAGTATTTAGAAATCCACCTGGTATGTCGGCTGGTAAGTTAATTGAAGATGCTGGTCTTAAAGGATACATTCATGGTGGGGCTATGATTAGTGATAAACATGCTAATTTTATAATTAATAATGGTACTGCTACTTACGAAGATATTATTATGCTAATTGATTATATTAAAGAAAGAATTAAAATAATTTATGATATAGATTTAATATTAGAACAAGAAATAATAAGGTGATATTATGCCAGAAAAAAAGAAAATAAAGGTTAAGGTTAAAAAAAGAAGATTAAAAGTAAAGAAAATACTTGTAACTATATTAATTATGGGTATACTAGTATTATCTTTTCTTTATATTAAAAGATTACCAATTACTAATATATATATAGTAGGTAATAATATATTATCTGATAAAGAAATTATTGATATTTCTGGTATTGGTAATTATCCATCTTTTATTACTACTTTAGGTAGTAATATCAAAGATAATTTAATGGAAAATAATTATATTAAAGAAATAAAAGTTCAAAAAAAAATATGGGGCAAAGTATATATTTATGTTACTGAAAAGAAAGTACTTGCTTTATATAATGATAAACTCTTATTAGAAGATGGTCTACTAGTAGATAATAATTATAATGTAATGAGTGCTCCTATATTAATTGGAGATATTACTAGTATAAAAGAAAAATTTATTAAAAAGTTCTCATTAGTAGATAATGATGTATTACTTAAGATATCGGAAATTAGTTATGTACCTAATGAAGTAGATAGTGAAAGATTTTCTTTAAAAATGAATGATGGTAATCTAGTATATGTAACATTACCTAAAATAACAAAGATAAATAAATATAATAGTATATATTCAGGATTGGAAGGTAAAAAAGGAATTATTTACTTAGATTCTGGTGATTATGTTGAAGTGAAGGAATAGTTTATTCCTTCTTATCTTTTATTATGTAATAGTCATCTATATTACTAAATTTATTTTTAATTTCTTCTAACTCATTATTATTATGAATAGTCCATAAAAATATTTCTTTATCTTTAATCTTCTTTATTTTATTATTACTTATTAATTTATAATTAGTAATAATAAAATTATAATTATTTCTTCTATAAAGTAGTGTAATTATTCCTTTCTTATATTTACTTTTGATATACTTAATAATATTTTTATCAAAAGAAGCTAAATAAATATTTTTATTATATTTATTAATAGTATTCATAAGAATATCAGAAAATACTTTATAGTTATTATTAGTTTTAATATCAATTAAAAATATTTTATTAGTATCAATATCAAGAATCTTGTCTAAAGTAGTTAGATAATTATTTTTAATTAATTCACTATAGTTAGTTTCTTCAATAACATTTAAATTAATAAGAGAATTGTGAGATAATACTATTTTTTTATCTTTAGTTAATCTTATATCAAATTCTACTCCTATACTTTCTTTATCTTTAATAGCTTTTTTAATAGCAGAATAAGAATTCTCTTTAATATTTTTTGAGGTTATTCCTCGATGGATAATATATTTCATAATTAATTTTATGAAATATATTGAAAAAAAATTAATTTTATGATAACATTTAATCATAGGAGGATATAAAAATGAGAAATAAAAAAATATTAAGTTTATTTATGTTTATGTTGGGGGTATTTTTAGTTTTTAGTTCTAATGTTTTAGCTTATGAGGTTGGCGTTGATTATGGTTCTGGTCCAAGTAGTGGTAACATCAACTATCATGTTGTATCAAAAAATATTGGAACTGCTCGTAGTGAAGTACATTCTTATATAAAGATATCTACTGCTAACAAACTATTATATTGTTTAGATGAACAAAAAGGAAATCCATCTCCATCAGATGGTGGAACAGTTTACTGGAATTGTGAAAGTGAATTAACCGCTAATAGGGACCAAATTTTTTATTTAATTTCCAATGGCTATAAATATACTGGAAATGGTACTTGGAATTCAAATGATGATGATGACTTTTTTGTAACGCAATTAGCAATTTGGCATTTTGCTAGACATGGTGATGAAGTATTTAAAAACTTTGATCCTAATAGAGACTCTATTAATAGAAAAATTCAAGCCCTTATAGATGCCGCTGATGCATATGCTAAGGTAGGGGAAGGCAATATCAAATTGTCAATAGAAGGTTCAGACAAAATGAATGTTACAAGTGATGGAAAATATTTTATAAGTAATAAAATAACTTTAAGTGGCAGTGATAATATTACTGATAAAAAAGCAACTATCACTGTAAGTGGTGTAAATGGTGCATTTGTAACTAAAGATGCAAATGCCACTAGTGGAACAAATACATTTACTTTTGGAGATAAAATATATATAAAAGTTCCAGTTAAAAATGTAAATCAATCATCAGAAATCAAAATAACAGCACAAGGAAGTTATATTAGATATTCAGGAAAATTATATGATTGTACACATGTAGGAAATTCAATAGAAAATCAAAATGTTGTTGATTATGATATTACTGAAAATAAAAAGAATGCTAGTGCATCTTTAACTACTAAGATTACATTAAATAAAGTAGTAATTTCTAAAACAGACATTACTGGTTCTAAAGAGATAGCCGGAGCAAAATTAAGTGTAAAACAAGGAAACACAGAAGTAACTTCTTGGACTTCTACTACGACGCCAAAAAAATTATCACTTGCTCCTGGTACTTATACTTTAGAAGAAACTATTGCTCCAAAAGGATATATAAAGAGTACATCTAAGATAACCTTTGTTGTAAAGAGTGATGGTACAATTACTGTTGATGATAAAAAAGTAACTTCAGTAGTTATGAAGAATGAACCTATTACTATATATATATCTAAAAAGAGTATTAATGGTAAAACAGAATTACCTGGAGCTAAATTAAAGGTAACAGATAAAGATGGAAAGGTAGTAACTGATTTAGATGGAAAAGAATTAGAATGGATTTCATCTACTAAAGAAGTTAGTTTCCATTTGCCTGCGGGTACATATTATTTAACAGAAACTATAGCTCCAGAAGGATATGAATTATCTGATACTACAATAGAATTTACTGTTACTGAAGATGGTAAAGTTAAAATGGATAAAAAAGATGTAGATAATAATTTAATTGTATTTACTAATACACCTGAACCTACACCTGTAAAAACTGGTAGTTTTATGATTTATATTGTAGTTATTGGTATTCTTTCTGTAGGATTAGTTACATATTATGTTATAAAGAAACAAATTGTATAAGAGCTATTTGCTCTTTTTCTTTTGACTTAAGATAATTGACTTTGAATAGAAACTGTGTTATTATATTGAATGTTTCGGGGGGATTTTGATGTCGGATTTAACAATTTAATTATTAAGATTAATTAATGAAGGAAAAACTTTAAATGAAATAAGTGAAATTTTGAATATTTCCCATAAAAAAATATTCAATTATTTAACAATGATAAAGAACACTGGTTATGACTTTAAAAGAAATTATTATTCAAATGGGGATATAATATATACACCTGAAGTTAGATATAATGTACCTGCTTCTAATGAAGTAAATTTATTAATGTCACAAAATGATGAGACACTAAGAGCTGTAGTTATTTCTGATACCCATATTGGAAGTGAAAAAGAAAGATTAGATTTACTTGAGGATACATATAATTATTGTATATCAAAAGGAATACATGTTATTTTTAATTGCGGTGACATAATAGATAATATTTCTAATCCAGGAAAAGTGGATAGTGAAGATAGAGTTAATTATTTGTTAAATAATTATCCTTTTGACAAAAGTATTTTAAACTTTATTGTTTTAGGAAATCATGATATTAGTCCATTAAAAGTTTATGGACAAAATCTTATGACAATACTTAATAATTATCATCATGATTTAGTTACAATTGGTTATTGTGAAGGATTAATTAATGTTAAAAATGAAGCTATTGTACTTAGTCATCCATATATTGACTGTTCGCTTAATGCAAATAAGCAAAGCAAAATAGTTTTTTATGGACATTCACATTTTTATAAAATAAAAAATTTCTTATCTCAAGTTCGATACCTTGGAGTAAGTGTTCCTCCATTATGTAATATATTTACAAGAGATATAAGTTATCCTGGTATACTTGATATAGAATTATCCTTTGATAAAGGATGTTTTGATTATTTGAATTTAAAACAATTAATTCCTATGTATGGTTCGTTTGTTCCGGTGAATGAAAATATTTATTATTTTAGAAGAATACATACCGATAAAATGAAGGAGGAACAAATAGTTACTCCTAAAGTTAGGACAATGAGTCCTGAAATGAGTCAAATTGATAAATTTAATGCTAGATGGTATAAATAGAAGATACTAGTTATCTTTCTTTTATTTGAATTTATCTTAGTTAGAAAGTATTTCACACCAGATATAATATTGTATAATTATTTATGACTAGACTATAGGCTAGTCATAACCAAGAAAGACTTAGACTTTCTTGGACTAAAAAAGGAAAAAATACATAAAAATAGTTGTAATTTAATATAATATATGGTACAATTATATTCGTTATGGGATAATCCGCCTATTAAATATAGTGATTATCTGAAAAAGAAAGGAAGTGTATATACGATGGACATTATTGAAAAAATAACTGCTAGTCAAATAAAAAAAGATTTACCTGAATTCAGAGTAGGAGATTCTGTTATAGTAGGATGTATTATTACTGAAACTAAAGGTGGAAAATCTAAAGAAAGAGTCCAAGACTTTAAAGGTACAGTTATCGCAAGAAAAGGTAAAGGAGTATCTGAAACTTTCACTGTAAGAGGAGAGTACTCTGGTATTGGAGTAGAAAAAACTTTCCATGTACATTCTAATAAGGTTGCTTATATTAAGATTGTTAAACCAGGTAAAGTTAGAAGAGCTAAATTATATTTCTTAAGAGACAGAAAGAGTAAGTATAATATTAAAGAAAGAAGATAATAGCTTAGCTATTGTCTTTTTGTTTAGAGGTGGAAAATGAAAAATATAATTAGAGAATTATTACCATATGTTTTAATATTGGGTGGAGTTATCTTAATTAGAACTTTTATCGTTACTCCAGTTATTGTAAGTGGAGACTCAATGAAACCTAATTTACATAATGGTGATTTATTATTAGAAAGAAAAATTGGTTATAATAGTACTAATATTAAAAGATTTGATATTGTTGTAATTAAAGAAGGTAAAGAAGAAATTATTAAAAGAATAATAGGCCTACCTGGAGAACATATTAGTTATAAGAATAATAAATTATATGTAAATGATAAAGTATTAGAAGAAAATTTTGATTTTAGAAAGACTAATGATTTTAACTTAGAAGAAATATGTTCTTGTAATAGTATTCCTAAAGGTAAATACTTAGTATTAGGGGATAATAGACCAATATCAAAAGATAGTAGAATGATTGGTCTTATAGATGAAAAAGATATTTTAGGTAAAGCAGTATATCGTATTTGGCCAATATCTAAATTTGGAAATATATATAATTAGATGTAATTTATAGTTACATCTTTTATTATATTTAGACAATAGTAAATAATATTTTTATCTTCTTTCATAAAATAAATTGAAAGGAGATTATAATGAATAATAATTGTTTTGATAATAAAATTAAAAAAAATTTAGATTGTGGAAAAAAGTGTAATTGTACTCCGATTATTGTAGGTCCAACTGGTCCAACAGGACCACAAGGTCCTGCTAGTATTGCTGTAGGAGTAACTACTACTACTGATCCTGGTACTAATGCTAGTGTTACTAATGTAGGTACTGATGATAACGTTATTTTAAATTTTAATATACCAAGGGGTGAAACAGGTCCAATTGGTCCTCAAGGAATACCTGGAACAGAGGGCCCAACGGGGCCAGCAGGACCACAGGGTCTTCAAGGTCTTCAAGGAATACAGGGCCCAACAGGACCAACAGGACCAACAGGACCTACCGCTATTGAAACTTATGGTCGTAAATACAATACTAGTACAGATAATATTTCTTTAGAAACTAATATTGCTCAAAATATTCCACTTGGTAACAATGGTCCTACTAATAAAATTACTACTGCTACACAAAATACTCTTACAATAACAGAAAATGGAGTTTATTTAGTAGAATATGGTTTTTCTGGAAGCTCAAGTACTAATGCTACATTGACTGTTGAGGTAAAACAAAATGCTAATGCTATTGGTAGTACTTCAATTGTTAAAACTGTAACCGCTAATAACAATACAGACTTTAACAGTAGTACTATTAATTCATTTGCTGTTGGTGATGAAATAGGATTAAGTATTAAGTCTTCTACTGCTGTTACAATAACACCAGCTAATGGTACTAATGCTTATTTGAATATTGTTAGAATATCTTAAAAAAAAGCATCTCTTCGGAGGTGCTTTTTTCTAGACAAATTATTATAATTATGTTATCATTAGAATGTAAAGGAGACTAGATATGAAAAAGAAATTATTGATAGGTAGTTTAATTGTAGTAGTAATATTATTATGTATATTTTATTTTGTAGTTTTAAAAAATAAGAAGAATAAAGTAGTAACTGAAGGAGTAGAAGTAGTACCTACGATGAACGATAAGATAGATAGTGATAGTACTTGGTGCGGAACTTTTCAGTTAGTATGGAATGATATGATTAATGAAGTAGTGAGACAAGATATTTTATTTAAAGATAATAATGATATGGTTACTAATTTAAATAAAATGGATTTTAATACTTCGATGATATCTGAAGAATATTATTATAAGAAGTATGGTTTTAAGACATTAAGTTTAAAGAAAGAAATTGAACAGGGTATTAAGAATAAATTTAATCAGACAAGTGATATATTAGATAGTTTTAGTTGGAGTCAAGATGAACTTAGTAATAATGATGATAGATATTTCTTCTATACAATGTTATATAGAGAATTTGAGTATAATAATAAATTTAGTGTTTTGAAGAATGATAAGTTTGGTAATTATGATGATGTTAAATACTTTGGTATTAATAAGAAATCTAATGATAAGGTAAGAGGGCAGATTGAAGTATTATTTTATAATAATAAAGATAATTTTGCTATTAAACTACATACTAAGAATGGTGATGAGGTTATTTTATATAAGAATCCTAAGGGTAGTACTTTTAATGAAATATATGATAATATGATTATAGATAGTAATAGTTATAAAGGTAATAAAAATTTTGAAGATAATGATGAATTTAAGACTCCTATGATTGATTTTAATGTTAAAAGAGAATATGATGAATTATCTAATAAGATATTTACTTCTAAAGATGGTAAGGAATATGTTATTGATACCGCTATTCAGACAATTAGTTTTTCATTAGATGAAAAAGGTGGTAAGATTAAGAGTGAAGCCGCTACTGACGTGAAGACAACGGCAATGCCTAATATGAATGAGCCTAGATATTTTAATATTGATAATACATTTGCTTTATTCTTAAAAGAAGAGAGTAAAGATAAGCCTTATTTTGCCGCTAGAATAGAGAATATTAAAAAGTATCAATAATAGTAAAGCATAACATTTGTTATGCTTTTTTCTTTGGTAATAATCTTACCGAAGAGTTGACTTTATGTTACCATGTATATTATAATTAAGACGAGGTGTTTTGTGTATGATAGGTAATTATAAAGTAATAACATTATGTGGTTCTACTAGATTTAAAGATGAATTTTTACAGGTTCAAAAAGAATTAACATTACAGGGAAATATTGTAATTTCAGTAGGATTATTCGGTCATGCTGGAGATTTTGAAGTATGGGAAAATATGGATGAGGGAACTCTTACTAAAACTAAAGAAATGTTAGATGATATGCATAAAAGAAAGATTGATATGGCTGATGAAATTTTTGTTATAAATGTAGGTGGTTATATTGGTGATAGTACTAAGTCTGAGATTGAATATGCTAAAGAACATGATAAAATAGTAAGGTATTTAGAAAACAATTTAAATAGAGATAACATAAATAATGCGATATATTTAAATGAATATAAAAACTATCTAGTTAATTTTTATTGTTGGCCAATGGATAATACTAAGTCATTTATAAAAAAGAGAAAAGAAATTTTAACTAATAAGTATTCTGATAATTATTTGTTAAAAATAATTTCTGATACTAATAGTTTTGCTAAAGATGTTTTAATGTCAGATACAATAGATTATGGATATTTTAAAATCGAAGTTAATGATGATGAACCTTTATTTATAAATTTAGAATTACATGGAGGCTGGATGTCGGATACTATATATATTGATTCTAAAGGAAGATATATAAGTAAACATTTAATTAAAACTATTTTTGGCAAAGAAACTATTATAGAACTAAAGAAAGATGAAGTTGAAAGAATTACCGACGATAATATTTGTAGCTTTGATTATAGATATTATATTTATATGCAAGGCTTTTCTGAAAATTTAAATATGATAAGAAATTCTATATTAGGTGATAATAAAAAATTGGTAAAAAAGAGAAGAAAAGGTGATATAGTATAACTTATTAAAAGGAGGTAATAATGCAAGAAATAGAAAATAAAAATACTAATAGTATTTTTGAGAATATAAAACATATTGATGAATATAATAATGATTTTTGGTATGCACGTGAATTACAAAAGGTATTAGAATACAAAGATTGAGGAATTTTCAAAATGTAATAGATAAAACAAAAGAATCTTGTAAAAATTCTAAATTTAATTTAGATGAACAACTTGTTGAAGTCAACAAGTTGTCAAAAAGAAATAATAATGCTGTTGCTAATATACAAGACTTTAAATTATCAAGATATATCTGCTATTTGATAGTACAAAATGCTGATTCTAAAAAAGAATTCGACGGGTTAGAAAAGTATTATAAATAAATGATTTATTTATAATAAGTTTTTATCATTTAAATAGATATGAAGAAAAGAGGAAAAAAATATGAATAATAATAATTTAATGGAAACATTTTATTTAGAAACACCATCTTTAGACCGTAAGAATGAAATAATAGATTATATAAATGAATTTGTAGAACATAAATCAGATATTAATGGAACAGGATCGTTGGATAAGATATTAGATGGATATACATTCGAACAAGCACTTGAGAGTTGCTTGAATATGCAATATGAAGAATATGCCAAAAAATTTGGTAGGTGTCCGGGAAAGACCTTTTTATTAATTAGAAAGAATGATAATAAAATAATTGGAACTATAAATGTTAGATGGAATCTGACAGAAAAAGTGAAACAATTTGGGGGGAATATTGGTTATGGAATAAGACCTACTGAAAGAAGAAAGGGATATAACAAGATGAATTTATATCTTGGATTGATTGAAGCAAAAAAGATCGGATTGGATAAAGTGATGTTAGATTGTGATGTAGAAAATTTAGGTTCAAGCAAGACTATGGAGGCGTTAGGTGGAAAATTAGAAAGAACTGAAATTGATCCATATGATGGAATACTAACTAGTGTATATTGGATTAATGTAGATGAATCGCTTGAAAAATATAAAGATGAGTATGTTAATTCTATTGATAAAAGTTATAAAAATAGTACTTATGAAATGATTAAAAGAAAGTAAAAATAATGAATAATGAAAACAAACAATATGGAAATAATTTTACGAAGCAAGTGTCAACAGAACTTAAATTAACTTTTCCTAATATGAAAGGCTTTTCTGAAAGAAATATAAGGTCAATGAGATTATTCTATGAAGAATATGCTGATGATGAAAAATGGCAACAACTTGTTGCCAAATTACCTTGGGGGACATAATTTATTACTAATTGAAAAAATTAAAGATAAGGATATTAGAAAAATATATGCTGAAAATACTATTAAAAATGGTTGGAGTAGAAAGGTATTAGCTATTCAAATTGAAACAGAATTTCATAAAAGAATAGGAAATAGTAACAATAATTTTAATGCAATGTTACCTCCAAAAGATAGTGATTTAGTGAATAATACCATAAAAGATCCATATATTTTTGATTTTATTACATTAAAAGAAGAATATAAGGAAAGAGAATTAGAAACCGCTTTAATAAATAAAATAAGAAATGTATTGCTAGAATTAGGAAAAGGCTTTAGTTTTGTCGGAAATCAATACAAAATTTCAGTTGATAATCAGGATTTTTATATTGATTTGCTATTTTATCATTTGGAACTTAGATGTTATGTAGTTGTTGAATTAAAAGCAAGCAAATTTAAATCAGAATATATAGGACAATTAGGATTTTATGTAACAGCAATTAATGAAACAATAAAAAAAGAATGTGATGCACCTACGATTGGTTTATTATTATGCAGAGAAAAGAATAGAGTAACGGTAGATTGGGCTTTGGAATCTACAAATGTTTCTATATGTGTTTCAACTTATAAACTGAAAGAATATTTACCAAAAGAACTAATAGATAAATTACCGACAGAAGAAGAAATAAATTTGTATTTGAATGTAGAAGATGAGTAACAAATGTACTGAAAAATTTTACTATTCAAGGATATATATTAGATAAAGAAAGAATGAAAAATGGCTCTATTATCGATAAGGATTATTTTGAAAAATTATTAGAAAGGACCAATAAATAGCACTTATATCAAAGTGGTAGAGTAAAACAACTAAAAATTATAAAGTTTAAAAATATTTATAAGTAAAATAAGATAAAATTTATTAGAAAGGTGATAATGATATTATGATTATTAATTATTCAGATCAAACTATTATAAAAAATAAAAAATCTATATTTTTGGCTGGCCCAACGCCAAGAGATGAAAAGACAAAATCGTGGAGAACTACTGCTTGTGAAAGATTAAATAAGTTAGGATTTGATGGCATAGTTTATGTTCCCGAATATTCGACTTGGAAACCAAAAGCGAATTATATAGATCAGGCAATGTGGGAAAGAGAGGCATTAATAGAATCAACGGTTATTATGTTTTGGATTCCTAGAAGTTTACCTGATATGTTTGCTTTTACTACAAATGTAGAATTTGGATATTGGTTACATTCGGGGAAAGTAATATATGGAAGACCAGATAATGCTGCAAAAATAAAGTATCTTGATTGGTTATATAAAATGGATTATAATAAAGTTCCAATAAATAACCTAGAAGAACTGTTAAAGGAATCAATGATATTGGCAGACAAATTATATGATGAAAAAAACACTGAAATATTACCGTTAAGTAAAAGAAAAATTTTAGAAAGAAAGTGAAGATAATGAATAACGAAAACAAGAACAAAACAAATATCAACTGGTAAGTGGGGAGTTATGAAAAAACACACTTGAATACTTGAAAATAAAAGGAATTTTTACTAAATGATTTTTACATTTTGGGACATTTTTTAATAAATTTTAATTTAAATTGATAAGTGTATGACTTATGAAAAACTAAAGGAAAGGAGATTATTGATGAAAGATAATAAATTAATTATATATAAAAATAGTGATGGTAATATTATAGTAGATGCTATTTATAAAGATGAAACTTTATGGCTATCACAAAAAGGTATGTCAAAAGTTTTCGATGTTGGAGTACCAGCAATATCAAAACATTTAAAAAATATATTTGAAGAAAACGAATTAGATAAAAATTCAGTTGTTTCCAAAATGGAAATAACTGCACCTGACGGAAAAAATTATAATACTGAGGTTTATAGTCTTGATGCTATAATTGCTGTGGGCTATAGAATTAATTCTAAAAAAGCAACAGAATTTAGAATATGGGCAACAAAAATACTAAAAGAATATATGACCAAAGGATTTGCATTAAATGATGAACGTTTCATAAATGGAAATAAATATGATACGAAGTATTTTGATGAATTATTAGAACGTATTAAAACGATTAGAGTAAGTGAAAGAATGGCATACCAAAAAATCACTGATTTATTTATTGCAACAGCAACTGATTACAATCCTAAGTCAGAAGAAGCGTATACTTTCTTTAAAATAGTTCAAAATAAGTTGCATTTCGCTATAAGTGGACATACTGCTGCCGAATTAATATATAGTAGAGCAAACTCAGATAAAGAACATATGGGACTAACTAATTGGAAAAATTCTCCTGATGGTTTAATATATAAATATGATGTGATTATTGCAAAAAATTATTTAAACGAAGAAGAAATGAATAATTTAAAAGATTTAACAAATGTATTTTTAGTATTTGCTGAGGATGAAGCAAAACAAAGGCATGTTATGACAATGAAGGATTGGATAACTTCAACTGATGATTTATTAAAATTTAGAAGAAAAGAAGTGTTAAATAATAATGGCAGTATATCTCATAAAGAAGCAGTAGAAAAAGCTGAAAAAGAATATGAAAAATTTAGAGTTATACAAGATCAAAAATATATTTCTTCAATGGATGAGTTTTACAATAAATATTTAAGTGAAAGTAAAGGGGATAAATAATGAAATCTTATGACAATACAATAAAATATTATGAATTATTAATGTATTATAAAGATACATCTATTTATAAAAAATATTCATTACCTGATGGTTTTCATTTTGAGTTTTATAAAGATGGGAATATGAATGATTGGATAAATATTCATATTGAGAGTGGGGAATTTTGTGCTATCGAAGAAGGAATAATGATATTTCATGGTTTCTACGATACATTCATTCAAGAGTTAAATAAAAGATGTATATTTATAGTGGATGATAAAACAAATGAGAAGGTTGGTACTGCAACTGTATCCCTACTAAGCAAAGAAGAGCTTGGATATAATGGTGCAGTAGATTGGGTAGCAATAAAAAAAGACTATCAAGGTAAGGGGTTAGCAAAGCCATTGATTACAAAAATATTAGAAACTGCAAATAAATTAGAGCATAAAGGTATTATTTTGCACACACAAACTACAACATGGTTGGCGGCAAAATTATACTTGGATTTGGGATTTAATATATTAAATAAAAATGAAAAAAATGGTTGGAACATTCTAAAAACTTTAACGAATCATCCAAAGTTAAATGAATTTGAAACATTAAAAATAGAAGAAGTATACGATAAAAGAAATGTTGAAATAGAGGCACAATTAAACCAAATATTTAAAGATGATAATTTTAATTATTCAGTGTGGTACAAAAATGGATTACACAATGTGTATGTTTATTATAAAAATAGTACTTATGAATATGAATATTTTTATTATGAAGATAAAATTATTTTGAAAGAAGTAGAAAATAAAAAATATAAAAGATAGGAAGTGATTTAAATGGATATGTATCAAAAGAGAAAAGTGAGACAAGAAAAGAAAAATAATGATAGTCAAAAAAGTTTTTCAAAGGTTTCCATTTCGTGGTACCCTGGCCATATGGCTAAGACTAAAAGAAAGATAAAAGAAAAGATAGATTTAATAGATATTGTATTTGAAGTAGTAGATGCTAGAATACCATATTCTTCTAAGAATAAAGAGATTGAGGAAATGACTAAAGGTAAACCTAGAGTTATTGTTATGACTAAGATTGATTTATGTGATAATGTTAAGACCAATAAATGGATTAAATATTATGAAGATAGGGATTATATTGTAGTACCTATTGATCTAATTAATAATCCTAATACTAAGATTATATTTGATAAGATTAAACCTTTAATTGATGAAATTAATGATAAGAGAATTAGCAAGGGGTTAAAACCTAGAAGAGCTAGAATACTAGTAATGGGAGTTCCTAATGCTGGTAAATCTACTTTAATAAATAGACTAGTAGGTAAGAAGAGTACTAATGTAGGTAATAGACCTGGTGTTACTAAGAATCTAGAGTGGATTAGAATTAATGATAAAGTTGAACTATTAGATACTCCAGGTATATTATGGCCTAAGTTAGATGATGAAGAGGTAGCTCATAATTTAGCTAGTATGACTGCGATTAAAGAAGAAGTATTAGATTGTGAAGATATTGCTATATACATTATAAATAAAATGTTATCTGATTATCCAGATAATATTAAAGATAGATATAATATTACTAATACAGAAGATATTGTAGATATTCTTGATCAGATAGGTAAGAAAATAGGAGCTTTTAGAAATAATGAAACGGATTATGATAGAGTTTATAAAAGAGTTATAAAAGATTTGCAAGATGGCTATTTAGGTAAAGTAACTTTTGATGACATAAAATAAGAGTATAGATTTTGTTCTATACTCTCTTTATTTAATAATGTTACCAAGTATTCCATATGATATAATACTCATAATGATACTAGCAAGAATTACTCCTAGCATGATATAAAGAAATGATTTCTTTTTATTCATATTAAGTAGTACGGCAAGGCCTGCTCCTGTCCAAGCTCCAGTTCCTGGAAGGGGAATACCTACGAATAACATAAGACCAATATAACCATATTTTTCTATTTGATCTTTTTTTGATAAGATTTTATTTTCTATTTTATTAACAAATTTTGTAGTAGCTTTGAATTTTTTTAACCAATTTAAAACTTTTTCTAAAAATAATAGAACAATTGGAATAGGCAAAGTATTTCCTATTATACTTATAATATAACCAGGTAAAAAGTCTAGTTTAAGTAGCGATGCTGCGAGTAATCCTCCTCTTAATTCTAATAAAGGAAGCATAGATATAATAAAGACTACTACTTCTTTTCCTAATCCATTAAATAAATTAATTAAACTTTCTACTAAATTTTCCATATATTTATCCTCCACTTTTAAATTATATCAAAATATGAATAATAAGTAAATTATATTTAATATATTTTACACTACTTAATTGCTTTTTACTATAAATTATTGTATAATCAATATGAAAGGAATATTTATGATGTATAAATTAAAAAAACAATTACCAAATATTATAACTTTATCAAGAATTATTTCCTTAGTAGTAGGTTTTATTCTTTTTATGAAGGGTAATACTATCTTATCACTAATATTTTATATTTATGGGGCTATATCTGATTCGATAGATGGTTATTTTGCTAGAAAGTTAAATGCTTATACTAAGTTTGGTCAGTATTTAGATGCTATTAGTGATAAATTATATTTCTTATCATTAATAATTATATTACTGGTAAATAAAAAATATTTAATTATATTACCTATGATAATGGAACTTGTAATATCTATAATTAATTATCTAATGTTAAAGAAAAATAAAAAGGTATTTACTGAGAGGGTAGGTAAATTTAAAACTACATTACTTATTATAACTTTAATAGCGGCTCTTTTATCAATTGAGATAAAGATATTTAATTATTTATATATAATATTTTTAGTATTAACAACATATTTTCATATTGAAACAATATGTGCTTATATTAATCAATTACATGGTAAGAGTAAAGAGAATATAGTTAGTTTTAAGGATAAAAAGATTAGTGAGAGAATTAAATTGTTATTAGATGAATTTATGCAGTATATAAAAAATCCAATAAAAATAATAAAATAGGAGGAAGATTATGATAGATATAAATTTAATTAGGACAAATAGAGATTTAGTAAAAGAAAATATTAAGAAGAAATTTCAAGATAAAAAACTTCCGTTAGTGGATGAAATATATGATATGGATATTAAGTATCGTAGGATTAAGACTGAAGCTGATGAGGCAAGAAATAAAGTAAATAATTTGAGTAAAGAGATTGGCTCATTAATGAGAGATAAGAAAATTGATGAAGCTAATAAAATTAAAGAAGAGGTATCTATTATTAAGAATAGTATACCAGATCTTGAAAAGGAAGAAGAAGTTCTTGAGAATGAAATAAAAGAAAGAATGATGAAGATACCTAATATTATTGATAGTTCTGTTCCAATAGGAGAAGATGATTCTAAGAATGTTGAAATTGAGAAATTTGGAGAGCCATTTGTGCCAGAGTATGAAATACCATATCATGCTGATATTATGAATAGATTAAATGGATTAGATAAAGATTCTGCTGGTAGAACTAGTGGTAATGGCTTCTACTACTTGATGGGAGATATTGCTAGATTAAGTACGGCAATGCTTAATTATGCTAGAGATTATATGATAGATAAGAATTTTATTTATTGTATTCCTCCTTTTATGATTAGAAATGATGTGGTAAGTGGTGTTATGTCTTTTGAAGAGATGGATGCTATGATGTATAAAATAGAGGGAGAAGATTTATTCTTAATTGGTACTAGTGAACATTCTATGATTGGTAGATTTAAGGGACAATTACTAAAGGAAAGTGAACTTCCTATTACAATGACTTCTTATTCTCCTTGTTTTAGAAAAGAGGTAGGGGCTCATGGTATTGAGGAAAGAGGAATTTATAGAGTACATCAATTTGAAAAGCAAGAGATGATCGTTCTATGTAAACCTGAAGAATCTATGGATTGGTATAATAAGATGTGGAAATATACAGTAGAGATATTTAGAAATATGAATATTCCGGTTAGAACACTAGAATGTTGTTCTGGTGACTTAGCAGATCTTAAAGTTAAATCTTGTGATGTAGAGGCTTGGAGTCCTAGACAAAAGAAATATTTTGAAGTTGGATCATGTTCTACACTAGGAGATGCTCAAGCTAGAAGACTATCTATTAGAGTTAAAGGTGAAAATGGTAACTATTATCCTCATACTTTAAATAATACGGTACTTGCTAGTACTAGAGCACTTATTGCACTTATTGAAAATAATTATAATGAAGATGGTAGTATTAATATACCTGAAGTATTAAGACCTTATATGGGTAATAAAGAAATGATTGGGGCAAAGAAATAAATGAAATTTGGTGATAGATATATTAAATTTATGAAAGATAGATATGGGATAGATGAGTTATATAAATTTCTTCTTTTGATATGTTTTGTTTTACTTGTTATTAATACTTTTGTTAGTAATAATATTATTAGATTATTTGAGGTATTACTTATTGTTATTATATTTTATAGATATATGTCTAAGAATATTAAATTAAGAAAGAAAGAGAATGATAAGTATTTAGAAATTAAAGATAAAATTATTAAATTATTTGATTATAATAAGAAGAAATATAAAGATAGAAATACGCATATGTATAAGAAATGTCCTAAATGTAAACAAAAAATTAGATTACCTTTAAAGAAGGGTAAACATACTGTTAAGTGTCCTAATTGTGGTAATAGATTTGATGTTGCTTGTCATAAAGATGAGAAAGTTAAAGTAGAAATTATTAAATAATTATTAGATGCACTCTAAGCCTAGGTCTTAGAGTGTTCTTTTTAGCTTATAATCTAAAAAGAAATATCAACCATATTTATTATATATGGGTAAAAAATAAATAAAAATATTTCTTCAAAGTACTTGAAAAATTAATGTTTTTATAGTATATTTATTTATAGAGTATGGAGAGTGTGATAGATGAAAAATAAAATTAATAAGTTTATTCATAGCAAGTATTTATTAATATCGTTAATTGTACTATTGATTTTATTAGTTATGGCTACTGGTACCTATGCTTGGTTTACTTGGCGAAGTACTAGTAATACATCTCTTACTATGAATATTGGTAAACTTGCAGATGTAATTTTTAATAGTGGTAATGATATATCTACTAGTACATTAGCTCCAGTATATAATTATACTGATGGAGAGAAAACTACTTTTAGTATTAATAATAAAGATACAACAGGAGCTTCACTTGATTATAATATAAAGCTAAATATAACTTCAATAGCTAGTGAGTTAAAAAGTAGTGACTTAAAGTATGTATTATTAAAAGACAATACTATAGTAAAAGAAGGTAATTTTAGTACAATCATCACTGGTACTAACACAATATATAGTGATTCTATATCATCTAGTGGTACTATTAATTTCACTTTCTATTTATATATAGATGGTAATAGTGAAAATAATTTAAATATGATAAATAAATCATTAGTGGGTAATATAACAGTAGAGGCTCAAGAAAAACAATTTGAAACTTTTAGTACTGTTATTGAAAACTTAATGGCAGATGGAGAATATGAAACTGTAACAAACAATGGTGTTGATTATCAATACAATACTGTAAATAGTTTAATGGATGATAATTATGGCAATATCAGATATTATGGAGCAAATCCAAATAACTACGTATACTTTAATTGTGATGACTATTCTAATCAGTCATCATCAACGTGTGAAGTGTGGAAAATTATCGGCGTATTCAATAACGGAAATTTAACACATCAAATCAAAATAATAAGAAATGATAGCATAGGAAACTTTCCGTGGGATCCATATAATAATTTTAATGGCTGGAACGATGCTGGTATGAGGTTTATTTTAAATAATTATTCAATAAATGAACAAGGAGCGGGCTTATATTGGAATAGAAGTAGCGGTGCTTGTCTAAATGGAGACTCTGGAACTTGCGATTTTACTACCACTGGATTAAAAAATGATGCAACAAGGAATGCTATATATAATGCTAAATGGCAAGTATCTGCAATTAGTGAAGAATTATTTTATTCTAATGAAGCATACGAAAATGAGATGGGCTTAGGAACAGAAGTTGAAGATTATATAGGTTTAATATCTACATCCGATTATGGATTTGCTGCCGATTTTAGAACCTGCTCAAATCAAATTTTTGATTATGACGGTTGTTCGGAAGTTAATTGGTTATTAAATGTAGAGTATCAATGGACTATTATTCCTATGAATAATGAGAACACATATAGTGTCTACAATATCGGTATGTTAGGTACTATGAATGTTAGTAATGCAGTGGCGATAAGACCAACACTATATTTAAAGACTGAACAAACTATAAAAAGTGGTACAGGTACTTTAGCAGATCCATATCAATTACAAGTAAGTTAAAAATATAAAAAGAAAGAAAAGAGGTAATTAAAATGAACGAAGAAGAAATGATGAGAATGAAAAAAATTGAAAAGAGAGAAAAGACAGATACTATACTTGCATATATACTTATTGTTATATTGATTGCTTGTTTAGGTGTTATTTTGTTTTTGAAGTTTGTAAAGAAAGAGGACACTAAACCTGAAGAACATGAGCCTAATTATATTAGTATTAATGAGATTGTTACTAAATTTAATAGTAGTACTTTAATTAGCAAATATAATAATGATGGGATTAAGCTTGTTGCTAGTAAATCTGATAATACTATAGTTATTACTTATACTAAAAATAATAATAAAACTGATATTACTATTCCTCAAATGAGTAATGAATTAGAAATAACTCTTAATAGTGATAATGAGGAACTTTATATGGATATTTATAAAGAACTTGCTAATATTGTATGTACTTATTATGGTAATAGTGAAGATAATTGTAGAACTACGATTGATAAGATTAAAAGTGATACTCAGGGTATAAGATTTGTTACTAATGGTGATAATAAGTATGTATATATTGATATTACTAAAGGTGTAGATGTTAATGCTAGTACTAATACTTATACTGAAGAAACTAAGGTTAGTTTAGATAATGTTAGTTATGTGTTAAATATTAGTGATACTGAGATTAAAAATATTGTTGTTGATAATGGTGATACCGCTATTAAAGTATCTGGTGGTATTAAAAATTTAAGTACTGAAGGTGTGTTATCTATTATTGTTAAGTTATATGATAATGATGGTAATGTTGTAGGAGAAGATAAGAAAGAGTATACTGCTGATAAGGCTTTAAATGGTGAAGATACTTTTGAATTTAGTTTTGCTTATAATGATACTTTGAAAAAAGATAATGTTAAAGATTATAGTATTAATGTTGTTAGATAGGAGATAATATGAGTACACATATTGAAAGTAAATTAGAAGATATTTCTAGTGTAGTTCTTATGCCTGGGGATCCTAAGAGATGTGAATATATTGCTCGAAAGTTTTTAGCTAATTCTAAAATTGTTAATAATGTTCGAGGTATGACTGCTTATACAGGTTTTTATAAAAGTAAAAAAATTACTGTTTTTCCATCTGGTATGGGATGCCCTAGTATGGGTATATATTCTTATGAATTATTTAAAGAATATAATGTTGATACTATTATTAGAATTGGTACGATGGGTGGTTATACTGATTTAAAATTAAAAGATATCGTACTAGTAGATAATTCTATTACTAATTCTAATTATGGTAAATATTTATGTAATTATCCTAATATAAATATTAATGGTGATATGGAACTTAATAATATAATTTTGAATACTTCTAAAGAATTAGGTTTAAATATATATAAAGGAAATATTTATTCTTCAGATGTATTTTATGAACAAAATAATGATTTTAAAGATAAAGTAGCTAAATATAATGTGCTTGGTGTAGAAATGGAATCTTTTGCATTATTTACTAATGCAAAACTATTAAATAAGAAATCTGCCACTCTTCTTATGGTAAGTGATAGTTTTATTTATCCAGATAAATTATCTAGCCTAGAAAGAGAACAAGGACTTGATAATTTAATTACATTAGCGTTAGAGACAAGTTTAAAATTGTAAAACTAGGGTATACTATAGGGGAGAGGTGATTATAATGAATTTTGAAACAATTAATATGGGGGGATATAACCTCCATTTAATTAAAACTAATAAGTTTAAGACGATAACTATAGATGTAGATTTTTATAGGAATATTAAGAAAGAAGAAATTACTGAGAGAAATTTACTTAAGATGGTATTATTAGATTCTAGTAATAATTATAAGACGGAAAGAGATCTTATTATTGAAAGTGAGAATTTATATGATATTAAGGTATCATCTAGTATATCAAGAATTGGTAATTTTAGTAACTTATCTTTTCAAACTAAATTTTTGAATGAGAAGTATACTGAGAAAGATATGAATAAAGAATCTATCATCTTTTTTCTTGATTTGATATTTAATCCTTATGTTAAAGATAATACTTTTGTTAGTATTGATAATCAAAAAAATAGATTAAGACAAGATATTCTTAGTATTAAGGATAATAAGATTAGATATTCTATTCTTAAATTAATGGAAAAGATGAAAGATAAACCTTATTCTTATAATACTTTTGGTTATCTTGAAGATATAGATAATATTACTGGTAAAAGCTTATATGAATATTATAAGAAGGTATTAAAAGAAGATAAGATTGATATTTTTGTATTAGGAGATTTTCAATCTAATGATATTAAAGAAATATTTAAAGAATACTTTAAGATAGATACTTTTAAGAAAGAAGATAAGAAAGTACTAGTAAAAGAATTAGTTCCTAGAAAGAGAATTGCTAGATACCGTGAATATGATACGGTAAAGCAATCACAATTATTGTTACTTGCTAGTTTAAATGGTCTTACTGATTATGAAAGACAATATGTTATAAAATTATATAATGAGTTACTTGGAGGTAATTCTAATTCGATATTATTTAATACTGTAAGAGAAAAGAATAGTTACTGCTACTACATTAATTCTTCAGTTAAGGCTTATGATAATATTTTAATTATTAATTCAGGAGTAGAGGCTAAGAATATTGATAAGAGTATTAAGTTAATAAAGAAATGTTTAAAGGATGTAAGTTTAGGTAAGTTTTCTCTTGATGATTTAGATTCTTGTAAGAATACTATTATATCTGCTATTAAGTCTAATAGAGATAATCCTATTACGGCTATTAATACATACTTTTCTAAAGTACTTGTAGGTAGTGATAGTGATGAAGAGAGAATAGAGAAGTTTAGTAAAGTTACTAAAGAAGACATTATTAAAGTTAGTAAAAAGATTAGTCTTCATACTGTTTTAACACTGGAACCTAAGGAGGAAGAGCATGGAGAAGATTAGAATTAAGAATCTTGAAGAAGATGTTTACTATGAAAAATTGGATAATGGTTTAGAAGTATACTTATATACTAAAGATGATATTTATACTAATTATGTTACTTTTACAACAAAGTATGGTTCTGTATATAATGATTTTGTTCCGATAGGAGAGTCTAAAATAAGGTCTTTTCCTAAAGGTATAGCTCACTTTTTAGAACATAAAGTGTTTACGGAAAAAGAAGATCCTCAACCAATGGAATTCTTTGCTAAGTCTGGTTCTTTATGTAATGCTTATACTACTTTTAGAAATACTTCATATTTATTTTATGCTACGAAAGATTTAAAAGAAAATATTGAGTATTTACTTAATTATGTACAAAATATTTATTTAACTGAAGAAGATGTTGAAAAAGAAAAGGGTATTATTAGTGAAGAGATTCATATGTATGAGGATAGACCGGGAGATGTGTTATTTGAGAAGGTAAGATTAAATACACTTAATTCTAGTCCATATCGTAATAGTATTATTGGTACTGTTAAAGATATTGAAAGTATTACTAAAGAGGACTTAGAGACTTGTTATTATACTTTTTATAATCCTTCTAATATGTTTATTGTAGTTACGGGAAGTTTTGATCCGGAAGAAATAATGTCTTTAATTAGAGAAAATCAAAGTAAGAAGAATTTTAAAACAGAAGATAATATTAAAGTTAAGAAATTTAAAGAAGAAGATAAGGTATTTAAAGAAAAAGAAATTATTAAGATGAATACTAATATTCCTAAGATTGCGTATACTTTAAAGATTCCTCTTAAGGATATTAAATTAACTAGAAGACAGTTACATTTATATATGTATGTTTTATTTACTACTTTATTTGATGAGACTAGTTTATTTGATGAAGAATTAAAAAAAGATGGTATTATTAATAATACTACTTATGTTAGTTTATTAAATACTAATACGCATTTACTTATATCTTTAGTTAATGAAACTAATAAATATGAAGAGTTCTTAGAGAGATTAAAAGATAAACTGAATAATATGGAAATTAATGAGAAGGACTTTAAGAGAAAGAAAAAGGTATTAATTAGTAATGAGATATTTGCTTATGAGAATGTAGAAAATATTAATGATATTATTATGGATAATATTATTTATAATAATGAGTTAGAAGATGATCCAATTGGTATTATTAAAGAATTAAATATGGAGACATTACTTAAGTTAATTAAGAAGATTGATATTAGTAATGCTAGCGAGGTAATTGTAAAGAAATAGGGGGAATTTTCTATTTCTTTTTTTCTTATTATTTGATATAATTAATATGTAATTGAAAGAGAGGTAAGTATTATGAAAAGTGGATTTGTAAGTTTTATAGGAAGACCTAATGTTGGTAAAAGTACATTACTTAATAGTATTTTAGGAAAGAGAATTGCTATTACTTCCGATAAACCTCAAACAACAAGAAATATGATTCAAGGTATATATAATGATAAAGATACTCAAATAGTATTTGTAGATACTCCTGGTATTCATAAGCCTAAAAGTAAACTAGGAAGAGTATTAAATAAACAGGCTTATTTTACTATAAATGATGTTGATATAGTAATTATGGTTGTAGATATTTCTGAAAAGATTGGTACAGGAGATAAGTTTGTTATTGATGTTTTAAAGAATATTAAAGATAAACCTGTATTCTTAGTTATTAATAAAATAGATAAACTACCAAGAGAAGAGATATTAAAGAAAATAGATGAATATCAAAAATTATATGATTTTGCAGAGATAATACCAGTATCTGCTAGAAAGAATGATAATACTGATAGATTACTTGAAGTAATTAAGAAATATTTACCTGATAATATTAAATATTTTGATGATAATACGGTTACTAGTAGTTCACCAGAATTTATTATATCTGAGTTTGTAAGAGAGAAAGTACTTGATTTAACTAATGAAGAGGTACCTCATGCTGTTACTTGCATAGTAGAACAAATTGAAGAATATGATGATATTATGAATATATCTGCTACTGTAATTGTGGATCGTGAGAATTTAAAGAAGATTATTATTGGTAAAAATGGTAGTATGATTAAAGAAATAGGTACTAGAGCAAGAAGAGATATTGAAGCATATTTTGATAAGAAAGTATACTTAGAATTATTTGTTAAAGTTATTCCTAAATGGAGAGATAAAGAGAAATTCTTAAATATGATAGGATATAAAGATTTTTTGAATAAATAATTTGAAAATAGAGCATTATATAAATGGGTGATTAAAATGAATAAAGAGGATATATGGCTATTATTTGAAAAGACTGGTAAAATTGAATATTATTTAAAATATAAAAGTTTAACTAAAGATAAATAATAAATATATAGTTAATGCTTATATATAATAGATATGGATGATATATTACTTGAAGACTAAGGCTTCAAGTAACCCTTTAAGACCTAGACTTAAAGGGAATAATAAAAAAAGAAGTGATGATATGGATAAAAAAATAAAGGGTGTAATAGTAAGTGAATATCCCTTTGAAGATAATAGTAAGATAATTAATATCTTTACTGAGAATGGTTTACTAGGAGTCATAGCTAAAGGGGCTAAGAAAGTAAGAAGTCCCTTTTTTAGTACTACTACTAAATTTAATTATGGTAGTTTTAATATTAATTATAAAGAGAATGGTTTATCTAAATTAATTGATGCTGATACTATTAATAGTTATAATAATATTAAGAAAGATATTGTTAAAATTAGTTATGTTACTTATATTACTGAACTAGTGACTAAGGTATATAAACATGATGGTAATAAGAATATATATAAATTATATTTAGATTGTTTAGATAAGATTAATGATAATTATAATCCAGAGGCTATTACTATTATATTAAGATTAAAATTATTAGATTATCTTGGTATTATGCCTATTATTGATAGATGTGTAGTATGTGGTAATACTCATGATATTGTTACTATGTCTAGTTATCTAGGGGGATATGTATGTAAGAATTGTCTTAGGAATGAGAAGGTTATATCTACTAAGAGTATTAAGTTAATTAGAATGTTATATTTAGTGGATATATCTAAGTTAAATAAATTAGATATATCTAAAGATGTATTAAAAGAATTAGAGGAGTTTACTGAGGATTATTATGATCGATATTCTGGAATATATTTAAAAAGTAAGATATTGTTAGATACTATTAAATAGAATATAATAGGTGATAGTATGTTATATAAATATTTAATTATTCCTTTTATAGCTGCTCTTATATCACAAATTATAAAGGTAATAATTGAAACTAAGAGGTATCATGAATTAAATATTAAAAGATTCTTTGATGGTATGGGTGGTATGCCTAGTACACATAGTACTTTAACTAGTAGTTTAACTACTATTATATATTTAAATTATGGTGTTACTAGTATTTTATTTGCTTTATCTTTATTTTTTTCTTTAATTGTTATATATGATTCTATGGGTATAAGATATGAGAGTGGTAATCAGGCTAGGGTAATTAATAAAGTTGTTGGTACTAATTTAAAAGAAAAACTAGGACATAATCCACTAGAGGTATTAGCGGGTGTTGTTCTTGGAATAACACTTGGTATTGTTATGAATATTATCTTTACTTAGATATTATTTAATAGTATAATTGATTTAGAGAGGAAGAAGTATATGAAGAAAATTATAAATGAATTTAAAACTTTTATAGAAAGAGGTAATGTTGTAGACTTAGCAGTAGGTGTTGTTATGGGGTCTGCTTTTAGTAAGATTGTTACTTCAGTAGTAGATGATTTATTAATGCCTATTATTGGTATTATTATTGGTGGCCATGACTTTAGTAATTTATCTATTAAAGTAGGAGAATCGACGATTAGATATGGTTCTTTAATTAATAATGTTATTAACTTCTTTATTATTGCTTTTTGTATCTTTTTATTGGTTAAATTTATTAATAAACTTACTAGTATTAATAAGAAGAAAGAAGATAAAAAAGAGAAGAAGGAAGAACCTAAGAAGAGTGATGAAGTATTATTACTTGAAGAAATTCTTAGTGAACTTAAGAAAACTAATAAGAAATAATTTATATATCCCTGTAAGCCTACTGCCTTTCAGGGCATTTTTTAGCCTGAGTCTAAAAAATAAATGTTTTGGTTAATAAATATTTATTTTTGTCATATAATAATTATATATGTAGTAAATAGCATGGTTTATATATAAAATAACTTGATTTTTAGTCAGAAATATGTTATTATCATGTTATGAAGAGGAGATGATTTGTATGGCTAGTTTAACAAGCGCAATAAATATTCAGGTAGATACTAGAGATAAGGATGAGGCTACTAATTTGTTAAAGGATTTAGGATTAAATATGAGTACTTATCTTAATATGGCTTTAAAGCAACTAATTAAGAATGGTGGTATACCTTTTGAAGTTAAAAATCCAAGACCAAGCCCTGATTTACTTGAAGCATTAGAAGAGGGAGAACAAATTATTGAAGATATAAAAGCAGGTAAAAAGACAGGTTATCGTAATGTTAATGAAATGATGAAAGCGATTATGCAAGATGATTAGTTTTGATATTGATACTAAATATAAAATTAACTTTTCTAGTAAATTTAAAAAACAATTACGAAAACTTATTAAACAGAATAAGGATATTACTAAGTTATTAGTGGTTATTACGATGCTTGCTAATAAGGAACCATTAGATGTAAAATATAGAGATCATCAGCTTATCGATGATAAGACTTATAAAAATTGTAGAGAATGTCATATATCACCTGATTGGCTTCTTATATATAAGTATGAAGAAGATAATCTTGTTTTAGTGTTATTTGCTACTGGTAGTCATTCTGAACTATTAAATATGTAATAAGTATTTGAAGCATTGAAGAAAGATCTACTAATGAAGAAGCTATATTACTAGTTAATTACTAGTAATTTTTTTAAAATATTTTAGCAATCTCTATTGACAATTGCTAAAATAGTGCTATAATTATAGATGTAAATACAAAAGGAGAATGATAAAAATGAAAAAAAGACAATTTAAGACAGAAAGCAAAAGAATATTAGATTTAATGATAAATAGTATATATACTAATAAAGAAATATTCTTAAGAGAATTAATATCTAATTCTAGTGATGCATTAGATAAGTTATATTATTTATCACTTACTAATAAAGATATTAAAGTAAATAAAGATGATCTATTTATAAGAGTAGATTATAATAAAGATAAAAGAACTATTACTATTAGTGATAATGGTACTGGTATGACTGAAGAAGAATTAGAAAATAACTTAGGAGTAATTGCTGAATCTGGTTCTCTTAAATTTAAAGAAGAAAATAAAGAGCAAAATGATGTTAATATAATTGGTCAGTTTGGAGTAGGTTTCTACTCAGCATTCATGGTAAGTGACAAAGTAACTGTAGAATCTAAATCTTATAAAGATGATAGAGCTACTATTTGGGAAAGTGCTGGAGTAGATGGTTATACATTATCACCTTCTGATAAAAAAGATAATGGTACTATTATTACATTACATTTAAAAGAAGATACTGAAGATTATAATTATAGTGAATTATTATCTGAATATAAATTAAGAGGTATTATAAAGAAATACTCTGATTATATTAGTTATCCTATTAAGATGGAAGTAGAGAATAATAGAAAGAAAGAAGATAGTGATGAATATGAAACTTATAAAGAAGTAATCACTGTCAATAGCATGATTCCTTTATGGAAGAGAAATAAGAAAGATATTACGGAAGAAGAATATAATAACTTCTATAGTGATAAGTTCTTTGATTATGATAAGCCACTAGATGTATTACATTTTAATATTGAAGGTAATGTTAATTATAATGCACTATTATATATACCTAGTCATGCACCATATGATTATTACAGTAAAGAATATGAAAAGGGATTACAACTATATACTAATGGTGTACTAATAATGGATAAATGTAGTGAGTTACTTCCTGATTACTTTAGTTTTGTAAGAGGAGTAATTGATACTGAAGATATACCTCTAAATATATCTAGAGAGACATTACAAGATGATAAAAATATTAAACTAATAGCTAAGAGTATTGAGAGTAAAGTTAAAAATGAATTACTAGATTTACTTAAGAATAATAGAGATAAATATCTAGAATTTTATAAAGCTTTTGGTATGCAATTAAAGTTTGGCATTTATAATGATTATGGTATGCATAAAGATAAACTAGAGGATTTAATTATGTTCTATTCATCTAATGATAAGAAGTTAATTACTCTAGATGAATATGTAAATAAATTAAAAGAAGAAGATAAGAATATTTATTATTGTGCTGGTGAAACAGTTGATAAAATAGATATGTTACCTCAAGTAGAAGGTATTAAAGATAAACATGAAGTATTATATTTAACTGATTATGTTGATGAGTTTGCTATAATGGCTATTCATGAGTATAAAGGTAAGACTTTTGTTAATGTTAGTAATGAAAGTACAGATTTATCTACTGAAGAAGAGAAAGAAAAGATAAATAAAGAAAATACTGATAATAAAGATATGCTAGAAGAAATGAAGAAAGTACTTGAAGGTAATGTAGAAGAAGTTAAACTTACTAATAAATTAAAGAGTCACCCAGTATGTTTAACTACTACTGGAGAAGTATCTACATCAATGGAAAAAGTTATTAATGCTATGCCTACAGATGAAAAGATTAAAGCAAATGAGGTACTTGAAATTAATGCTAGTCATAAGATTGTAGATAAATTAAAAGACTTATATAAGAATGATAAAGATGAGTTTACTAAATACACAAAGGTTATTTATTATGAAGCAAGATTAATTGAAGGACTTCCTATTGATAATCCTACGGAGTTATCTAATCTTATGTGTGATATAATGGCAAATAAATAATATAATTTTAAAGGAGATGATTTGTATGTTGCCAAGTAGATTATTTTTTGATGATAGTTTTTTCAAAGGAGATGAAAGTATTAAAAGTGATATCTATGAAAAAGATGGTAATATTGTTCTAGAGATGGAAGCTCCAGGATATACTAAAGATGATATAGATATTTCTATTGATAAGGGTACATTATCTATTTCTTTTGAAAAAGAAGAAGAGGATGAAGAAAATAAGAAATATCTTCATCGTGAAAGAAAAAGTTATAGTAAAGTATCTAGAAGCTTTTATCTAGGAGATATTGATGAAGAAGATATTGATGCTAGTTTTAAGAATGGTATCTTAGTAGTTAGTGCTCCTAAAAAGAAAGAAATAGAAACTAAGAAAACTATTAGTATTAAAGATTCTGAATAAGAGTCTTTTTTCTATTTATATCCCTCTAAGCCTTGGTCTTAGAGGGTTAACTAAAGCCTTAATATATAAGTCTTTAGTTAATATATCAACCATACATATCATATATAAGTAGTTATTTTATATAAATATTTCTTGTCAATTATTGGTGTAAAAAGAACAAAAATTGACAAAATGTCTTGTCAAAAATATTAGTTATGGTATAATTATGTTAAAGATAGGAAACCTATCTGAAGAAAGAAAGGAAGAAGAGAAAATGAAAAAGAAAATGGGATTTGCAGTACTAAGTATTGCAGCATTTATGTTTGCTATCCATTCAGCTAGTGCCTTAACAGAATATAAGTTTGATGGATGGTATGCAGAAAATGGCTATGGTTCTAAGACAAAAGTAGATGAAAACATTACTAACTTAAAAGGTAATGAAACAGCGTCTGGTGGTATGTATGTAGGACCATTTAGCAAAGCTGCTAAAAATGTAAAATTAGCAGACGGAATCACTGAAGAAGTTCACGTTGGATTAGACTTTGATAAGATTAAAGAAGGTGAATACTTCGAAGCCTCATTAGCATTAAAGACAACTAATGATAATAATGAAGAAAAATATGTTTCAGAAGCAGTAGTTATGTCACAAAGAGTAGGAGACAAAATTAAACTAACTGCAGGATGGGCAAAAGATTTCGAAGCATATATACAAGCAAAAGGAGTATATACTTATCAGTGGAAAATGTGGATTGAAACAGAAGAAAATGCTAAAAAAACATATGTACAATTCACTTTATTACAAGGAGAAAAAGAAATAGCTACTACTGGTAAAATTGACTTCGATACTTTAACAACAGCAGATACATTAAATCCAATAGCAGAGCAAAAAGATGTAACAGTAAAATATTTATGGTTCTGTAATATAAATGTTAAAGAAGGTGTAAACATTTATACTGAAGTTCCAACAGTAACTCTTACATTTGTATCTCCAATTAAAGGTGAAGAAGACGAAAAACTAGAAGTATATAAATACATGTCATTTACAGAAAGTGACATTGAAGAAATGATAAAAGAAATAAAAGCTGCTGCTAAAGAAGAAGGATATAAATTTGAAGGATTTTATGCAGATGAAAAATTCACTACAGAATTTGATTTCACTAAACCTTTTGAAGGAAATGTATCTATTTATACAAAATTAACTAAAATTGTTAATGAAAGCCAAACTAAAGAAGAAGAAAAAAATCCTAAAACTTCTGACATGAACTTAGCTTTAATTCTTACTTCGTTAGGACTTGCTTCAGTAGGAGCAGTTCTAGTATCAAGAAAAAAACTTGCTAAAGTAAATAGATAATGAATAGACCAAAAAGTCTATTCTTTTTTCTTAATTTGACAAATAGATTGAAATTTGCTATTATATAGGTGTGTTAAGGGGGATGTTATGGCTTATTATTTAACCATAAGGAAGAAAGATACTTATATTCCTATTGATATAGAGTGTCTTGATTGCTTTACTAAGTTATCTAAATATAAAAGTGGTGGTTATAGTTTAGAAGAAATTGATAGATGTACTATGAACTATATTAATGAATATTTCTTTAAAGAGGACCTATATAAGGCTGGGTTAATTGAACTAGAGGATATTGCTAGAGAACTTACTATTAGATATAAAAAAAGTAATTCTTACGAACTAGTAAGAAATGGTATACCTTATAGAAGAACTAAAAATTATTTTGATTTATATGGTTTAAAGTTTATATTACTTAGTAAGCAAAAAGATTATATTTTTTTAGAAAAACTAGTATCATATTATCGTAATAGTTATATGAATAATATTAATGTATCTAAGATTAAATATTGTATGGAATCTGGGAAAAGGGAACTTTTAAATGTTACATTAGGAGAATTCTATATGCGAGAAGTTACTAAATATGATTCTACTACTGGGGAAGTTAAAATTAATTATAAATATTTTCATGATTTAGCTATGTTTATTTATAATTATGATATTACATTAGAAAAAAAACAACTTGGTATTACTAAAGAAGAAGATAAATTGGAAAGAGAACTAACTTTTGAGTATTTAAAAAAATCGTTAAGTGGAGATTTAGTTGAACCTAAAAAGAAAGTAAAAACTAAAGATTTAGAAGGTCAAATTAGTATTTTTTAGACTAATTACTTGACCTTCTTTTTTTATGTGTGATATACTTGATATGGTGAATGTAAATGGAAGAAAAAAAGAAAAGAATTGATGAGTTAGTAGAAATAATTAATAAGGCTAGTTATGAATATTATCTTAATGATAGTCCTTCAATTACTGATCAGGAGTATGATGATTATTATAGTGAATTACTTAGATTAGAAGAAGCATATCCTGAATTAAAAAGAGAAGATTCTCCTACGATAAGAGTTGGAGGAGAAGCTCTTAGTAAATTTGAAAAAGTAGAACATAAGACACCAATGTTATCTTTTGATGATATTTTTAATGAAGATGAAATAATTGCTTTTGATGAAAGAATTAGAAAGAGTATTAATAATCCTACTTATACTGTAGAGCCTAAGATGGATGGTTTATCTGGTTCGTTAATATATGAAAAGGGATTGTTAGTTAGAGTGGCTACTCGTGGTAATGGTTTGGTAGGTGAAAATATTACCGCTAATGGGAAAACAATTAAATCTATTCCTCTTAGATTAAAAAAAGATATTGATATTGAGGTAAGAGGGGAAATATATATGAGCAAAGCTTCTTTTGAGAAGGCTAATAAGGAAAGAGAAGCAAATGGGGAGGCTTTATTTGCTAATCCTAGAAATGCTGCGGCAGGTTCTGTTAGACAATTAGATAGTAAGATTACTGCTAAAAGAAATTTGGATTTTATGGCTTACTTTATACCTAATCCTAAAGATTATGGTATAAAGACACAAGATGAATCATTAAAGTTTTTAAGAGAACTTGGTTTTGTTACTAATTATAAATTAAATACTATTGCTTCTAATGCTGAGGAAATAATAAGGGATATTAAGTCACTTGGAGAGATTAGAAAGAGTCTTCCTTATGAGATTGATGGTGTTGTTCTTAAGGTTAATAATCTTGAAGATGAAGATAGACTTGGTTATACTGCTAGAGTTCCGAGATGGGGAATAGCTTATAAATTTCCAGCTGAGGAGGTACTTACTACTTTAAAAGAAATTAAATTTACTGTTGGGAGAACTGGTAAGATTACGCCAAATGCTATTTTTTCACCAGTTCATGTAGCGGGTTCTCTTATATCTAAAGCTACATTACATAATGAGGATTATTGTATAACTAAGGATGTTAGAGTAGGAGATACTATCTCTATTAGAAAAGCTGGAGATGTTATTCCGGAAGTGGTTAGAGTTCTTAAAGAAAGAAGAAATGGTACTGAAAAAGAATTTCAGATGTTAGAGTATTGTCCTATTTGTCATACTAAGATTGTTAGAAAAGATACTGAGGCTGACTACTATTGCCCTAATGAAATGTGTCCGGCGAGAAAAATTGAAAATATAATTCATTTTGCTAGTAGAGAAGCTATGAATATTGATGGTTTTGGTGAATCGATAATTGAAGATTTATATAATGAAAATTTTATTACTAATATTACTGATATATATGATATTGATAAATATGAAGAAGAGTTAATGAATTTAGAGGGTTATGGTAAGAAGAAAATAGATAATTTAAAGAGTGCTATTAAAAATAGTAAGAATAACTCTTTAGAAAGATTAATATTTGGTCTTGGTATTAGAAATGTTGGGGCTAAGACTGCTAAGGTACTAGCTAAGTATTATAAGACTTTGGATAATTTAATGAATGCTAGTTATGAAGAGTTAGTTAATATAAGTGATATTGGAGATATTATTGCTAAGAGTATAATTAGTTACTTTAGTAATGAGGATAATAAAAATATTATTACTAAGTTAAAACAACTTGGAGTAAATACTACTTATATTAATAATTCTGGATATGAAGAAAAGGATGAATTTAAAGGTAAGACTTTTGTTTTAACTGGTAGTTTGGTTAATATTACTAGAGATAAGGCTAGTGAAATTATTGAATCACTAGGAGGTAAAGTATCATCATCAGTTAGTTCTAAAACTTCTGTTGTTGTAGTAGGAGATTCTCCTGGTAGTAAATATGATAAAGCTTTAGCTTTAGGTATTCCAATATGGCAAGAAGATGAATTTTTAGATAAGATAGAGAATTAGTCTCTATCTTTTTGTGTATTTTATAAATATATTACATATAATTTAATAGGTGATACGATGACTAAAATAGATAATTTTAAATCATTTGTAAGAAGGAATCCTAATTTAATTACTTATGTTAGAGAAAAGAATACTTCGTGGCAGGAGTTCTATGAATTATATGATTTATATGGGGAAGATCCTACTATCTGGAATAAATACTTAAATAAAGAAGAAAAAGGGGTCAAAGAATCTTCTAATAATAATCCTTTAAATAATATTTTAACGATGGCTAAGAATATTGATGCTGATAAATTACAAGATGGTTTATCTTCAATACAGAAGGCTGTTGATTTATTTGGAGGTCTTCTAGTAAAAGATAAGGGAACTTCTACTAAGAGTGATTACTTACCTAGACCGGTATATAAAAGGTTTGATGATTAATGACTATTGAGACTCAACTAAAGATATCTTCTGATCCAATGTTAATTAGATTTATTAGAGAATATCCTATTTGGTATAAATATTTAAATAGAAATCCTGATTTATTTAATAATATGGTTCAAGATATGAAAGAAAAGTATAAACTAACTACTAGTGACCGTATTAATAACGCTTTAAATAGTATTGGTATGCTACAAAGTTTAATTGATGTGTTGAAATAAAAATACCAAGAATTTTATTATCTTGGTATTAATTTTTAAATCTAAGTTTTTCATTTGATATATTAAATAACATTCCTATTAATGTCATATATGATAGAAGTGAAGATCCTCCATAGGATATAAATGGTAAAGTTATACCCATAATTGGCAAAAGACCAATTGTCATACTGATATTTTGTATTTGTTGGAAGAGAAGGACTGCGATTATGCCTCCGACTGTAAATTTATCACATGCATCATTAGTTTTTTCGGCTAGTGAGATAATATTAATATCAAAATATATAAGTAATGATATTAAACATAATACTCCAATAAAGCCAAAGTTAGAGGCAAATACGGCAAAGATAAAATCTGTTTGCATTTCTGGAAAATAAATAGGAGTATGATTAAAACCATGTCCTAGACTACCAGCAGATCCAATAGCGGTAAGACTATTGGTAAGTTGTAGTCCGCTAGAATTAGACCAATTTAATATTCTATCCATTCGGTAGAAGAAACTTGTACCAAATATTTTAATAAATAAATCATCATTTAGGAAATATATTCCTAGGAAGATACTACCTAATACTAGTATTATTGAAATGGTAGCTATAAACCATCTACTTTTAAAGCCTGCGGTAAATAACATTACTATTGTTATGATAAAATATATGAGTACTGCTCCTGTATCTGGTTCTATAAAGGTAAGTACTGAAGGTATTCCTACTACTATTAAGACTTTAATTAGAAATTTAAATTCTTCCATCATATCATTACTTCTTCTTTCGGCATTAAAGTCACCTATCATTCTTGATAATGTTATTATTAAGAATATTTTCATAAATTCTGATGGTTGGAAACTACCGATATATGGTATAATAAACCAACATTTTGCATTGTTAATAGGAGTTCCTATAAATAATACTAGTATTAAGAGGAGGACTCCTATAATATATAATATATAAGCATTATTATATAAGAATTTATTACCGAATAGCATCATTACAAAGGCTATTATAAAGCCTATTGTATACCATAGTATTTGTTTTAAATATAGATTTTGTAAATCACTTGGAAGTAAACTTTTGGTACAATATATTGTTATAACACTAATTATCATAAATAATATAAGTGGTATTAGTATGTTTTTTTCTACTTTAAATTTTGATTCTTTTTGCATTTTTATCACTCTCTTAATTATAATACCACAAATATTAAAAATAATAAATATAAATAAAGATATTTTCATATAATCTAATAGAGGTGATATAAATTGAGTGAACTACCTAGAATGTATCATAATAAGATTGATAAAGATTTAAATAATAATGAAAGGGTATTTTCTACTTTAGATAGTAATATTATACATACTAATAGTTTTATTAATAATAAAAATAATTTAACTGTAGAACAGAAGATTGTTAATATTTTTAATTCTCCTAATTATATTTATAAGATAGATGTTGTAATTGTAACTGATAATAATAAAGTTATTAAGAGAATTATTGGTAAGAATAAGAATAATTTAATTACTATGGATAATGAATATATACCTATAAATACTATTAGAGATATTTATATTAATAAATAAATATTTCTTTTTTTATTTTCCACTTCAGCCTGTAGTCTTTCGTGGTATTTTTGAACCTGTAGTTTCAAAAATAAGGTTTTGTGAATTGGAAACTGAGTAATAAATAAATATAGGTATTTTAGGTATTCACCCCGAATATAATATCTTATTATTGTTTGTTTATAGACTAAGGCTATAAACAATATGAAAAGATGTTAAGCTTTTCATATAATAGATAAAGAAATGTCAAATAATAAAAATAAGGTTTTCAAAAGAATAAAAGTATGCTATTATAATAATAGGTGAGAATATGAAGAAGTTATTATCAAAATTAGATAAACCATTATTAGTAGTTACTTTTATCTTTTTTATATTTGGTTTAATAATGATATTAAGTGCTTCTTCAATGGAATCATATATGCGTTATAATTATAGTCCATATCACTATTTTTTAAGACATGCTATATTCTTAGTATTAGGTTTTATATTATTTTGTTTTATAATAATATTTCCTACTAAAAACTATAAAAAGTTAGATATCTTTATTATAGGTGTAATAATACTAGCTTTAATTGGGTTACCATTTCTTGGACATAATGCTAAGAATGCTGTTTCTTGGTATAAGATAGGTCCAATTACTATACAGCCATCAGAGTTTGCTAAAGTAGCTTTAATTATATATTTAAGTAGTTATTATGAAAAGAATAAAGAAAAATTAGATAATCAGTGGAATATTATTAAACCTATTATTGTTTCTTTTATAATAATTGGTTTAGTAATTATTCAGCCGGATATGGGAACTTCTGTTATTATTGGATTAATAACATTAATGATGTTTTATGGAGTACCAATTAGTAAAAAGAATCGGAGTATTTTTAATAAAATATTTTTAGGAGGTATCTTAGTAGTGGTTTTAGTATTTATTACTACTGGAGGTAAGATACTTCAAAGTTATCAATTGGATCGTTTAAACTTTTTAGATCCATGTGAAAGATATCAAGATAAAACGGGATATCAGTTATGTAATGGTTTTATTGCTTTTAAGAATGGTGGTTTAAAAGGACAGGGACTAGGAGCTTCTACACAGAAATATTTATACTTACCTGAATCTTATACTGACTTTATCTTTCCTATTGTAGTAGAAGAGTGGGGCTTAATTGTAGGTATTGTTATATTATGTGCTTATGCTTTTGTATTATTTAGAATTATTCAGATATCTAGAAGAGCTAGTAATTTAAGAGGAAGTTTAATCTGCTACGGAGTATTTGCTTATTTACTTACACATATTATTGTCAATTTATTTGGTGTAATGGGTATGATACCTTTAACTGGAGTACCATTACCATTCTTATCATATGGTGGAAGTTATACTATATGTTTAATGATTGCTATGGGATTAGTTCAAAGAGTAGCAATTGAATCGAAGAAAAATACAAACAAGACTAAAGTTTAGTCTTTTTTTTATTATTTAGGCAAAAAACAAAATAAAAAGTGTATTTATTATATGAAGGAGGTAATAAATATTAAATAATTAAGAGAATATTATAGTAAAAAGACTAAGTATTTAGTCTTTTTACTATGGCTTAGTATCTAAAAATAACTAGTATTGTCGAATGGGTATTCAATGATAAATAAATGTGGTAAATTATAAAAGGAAGGTGAAGAAATTGCTTAAAACTAATATGGAGTTTAGAAAAGGAATTTTATTTATTCGTTTGAAAGGTGATTTAAACAAGGATACTATTAAAGGAATTATTGATAAAGATTTTAAATATGTTGTACTTAATATTGATGATATGTATTCAATAGACAGTTATAGTATCAAATATCTAAATAAAATATATAAGCTATATGAAAATAATAATAATAAATTTATTATTTGTGATAAGTTTAATGTGTCTAGAAAATTACTTAGAGATATCCCTAAAATAAATAGAGAGTATGATGCTTTTGAATTGTTTGAGAGGATGATTTAATGAATAAGTATGAGGAGATTATTAAAGTAAATAGTGGTCTTATTTATATGATTATGAATAAATATTTTAAGGGTTATGATAAAGATGATTTATATCAAGTTGGTGTAATAGGGGTTATTAAGGCTTATAATAATTATAAGAATGATCATAATACTAAGTTTTCTACATATGCTTTTAAATATATTTATGGAGAGATGTATAATTATATAAATAATATTAAAAGTATTAAAGTTTCTAATGAATATATAAGTCTTTATAAAAAAATATGTACTGCGAGTAATATGCTTAGTCAGAAATTAATGAAGGAGCCTTCGGTTAATGAACTAGCGATGTTTTTAGAAGTTAATCCACTTATTATAGATAATGTTATTAAGGCTATGAATAAAGTTGATAGTTTGGAAAAAATAATATCTAATGATGGTAAAGACTTATCTTTATTAGATACTATTAGGGATAATAGAGACTTCTATAACATTGATTATATGTTATTAAATGATGAAATAAGTAAATTAGAAAGTCCTTATAAGGAACTTATATATTTAAGGTATTTTGAAGATAAAACACAAAGTGAAGTAGCGGATATTTTGGGTATGAATCAAGTAGAAGTGTCACGTAGTGAGAGGAAAACTTTAAAGAAAATAAAAGATGTTTATCAAAATGTGGTTTAAATAAGCATTTTTTATTAAAAATGTAACCAAATGGTTTACATAAAAATTTTTCTTTTTGTGAGACAATAAGATTACAGGTGATATCTTATGAGGAGAAAAGGAGCAGAACGCGATACTATTTATATGGTTGTTGCCAAAAATATTAAGTATTATCGTAAAAGCAGAAATATGACACAAGCACAACTTGCTGAGAAAACAGAATATTCCCATGAATTTATTAGAAGAATAGAAGCTCCTAATAGTAGGAAGAATTTTTCTCTTGATACAGTAAGTAATATAGCTAGAGCTTTAGATATTGATATAGAATTATTATTTGAAAAAAGAGAAGTAGAGACAGAAAAACAACCATAAATTGGTCGTTTTTTCTTTTACTTTTAGTAATTATATGGTACAATATTAATGGTGATGTGATGGAGTACAAGAGTGAAGAGGAGTTATTTAATAGTTTAAGGGGTGCTTTTAATGTTAAACTTAGACTAATTAAAGATAATTATAGTTATATTAAAATGATTGATATATGGAATTATCTTAAGTTAAATAAATGGATTAAGACTAAGGATTTATCAATATCAGAGATGGTTAATGATATTATTGATGTTGATATTGAAAAAGTAGATTCTTTTCTAAAAGAAAGAATAAAAAATACAAAGAGAGATATGATAAGTTAGAAAGAAGGATGCAATATGAAAAAGAAAAAACAAGAAAAGACTAAAAATAATAAATTAAGAGTAATACTAGGTACTTTTATCACATTAATAGTATTAATAGGTAGTACTTATTTAAGTATTCCTATATTTAAAAATATTAATTATGGTTTAGATTTACAAGGAGGGTTTGAAGTATTATATGAAATAGAACCATTAGATGGTAATAAGCTTACTTCTGATATGGTTTATAATACTTATAAAGCTATTTTAAAGAGAGTTGATATTTTAGGTGTAAACGAGCCTGAGATAGCTATTGAAGATAATAATAAGATTAGAATAGCATTAGCGGGTATTAAAAATAAAGAAGAAGCAAGAGAAGTAATATCTTCAACTGCGGTATTATCTTTTAGAGATTATAATGATAATTTACTTATGACTTCAGATGTATTAGGAGGAGAAGCTAAAGTAACTACGGATCAGTATGGTCATCCTGCGGTATCATTATCTATTAAAGATACGGATAAATTTTATAATGTAACTAATAAAGTAAAAGATATGAATAATAATGTTATTGTTATTTGGCTTGATTATGATGAGAATAATGATTCATTTAGTAAAGAAAAAGATAAATGTGGATCGTTATCAACATCAAGATGTTTATCCGCTGCTAGGGTAGATAGGGCTTTTGCTAGTGATGTTATTATTCAAGGTAACTTTACTACTGAAGAAGCTACATCATTAGTAGAACTTATAAATTCTGGTTCACTTCCTACTAAATTAAATGAGATATCTTCTCGTACGGTAGAAGCTACATATGGAGAAGCTGCTCTTAATAAGACTTTAGTAGCGGGTATTATTGGCATTATTTTAGTATTATTAATAATGATTTTAATGTATCATTTTAGTGGTTTTATAGCAGGTACTGCTTTAGTAGTATATACTATGTTATCATTCTTAGTATTCTATTTAATTGAAGGAACATTAACTTTACCTGGTATTGCTGCAATGTTACTGGGTATTGGTATGGCAGTTGATGCTTCAGTAATTAGTTTTGAAAGAATAAAAGACCAGTTAAAGATAGGTAAACCACTTAAAGAGGCTGTAGCTATTGGTAATAAAGAATCTTTATCTAGTATATTAGATGCTAATATTACTACGATGATAGTAGCAGTAATTCTATTTATCTTAGGACAATCTAGTGTTAAGGGCTTTGCTACGATGTTAATTATTAATATTTTACTTACGATAATAGTATTGGTATTTATATCTAAAGCAGTGGTAGCTTTATTTGCGGGTAGTGGAGTATTTGATAATAAAGTAAATTTATTTATTGGTCTTTCTAAGAAAAAGATTATTCCTGCTAAAGAAGTTAGAATTCCATTTAAGAAATTAGATTTTGTTAAGTCAAGAAAGATTGTATTACCTATAGTATTACTGGTTCTAGTAGGAGGGCTTACATACTCAGTAATAACTCATTTTAACTTTGCTGTAGATTTTACTGGTGGTACTAGTATTACTATAAATACTACTGATGATATTAGTTTAGGTGATTATACTATTAATAAAATTGATAGAACTAAAGATTCTACTAATATTGTTATTAATGAGAAGTTAACTAAAGAAGAAATAGAAGCTTTATCAAATAAATTAGAAGAAGAATATCATACTACTTCAAATATATATGTTGTATCTGATATGGTTAAGAAACAATTGATTAAGAATGCTATTATGGCAGTAATTATATCATTAATTGGTATAATTATCTATGTAAGTTTTAGATTTAGATTTAATTATGCTATTAGTGGTATTGTTGCTTTAATGCATGATGCTTTAATTACTATTATATTCTTTGGTGTATTTAAACTTCAAATTGATTCAGTCTTTATAGCCGCTATTCTAACTATTATTGGATATTCTATTAATGATACTATTGTAACATTTGATATGATAAGAAGAAACTATAATCAAAGAAAGATTAAGAATAAAGATGATTTACCTGAATTAGTAAATGATTCGGTTAGATTAACATTCTTTAGATCTCTTATGACTACTGCTACTACTATAGTACCTATTATCTGTTTAATAGTATTAGGTTCTCATGAAATATTAAACTTTAATATTGCTTTACTAGTAGGATTTATTGCAGGTGTCTTCTCATCTATCTATATATCTAATAGTTTATGGTTAATGTTAGAAAGTAAGAGATTATCTAAACCTAAAAAAGAAGTAAAGAAAAAAGTTGAGAAAGAAGAAATGAAAATAAAAGGAATTAATTGTTAAAAATAGCTTACAAGTGATTCTTGTAAGCTTTCCTTATAAGGATTGGTGATGAATATGAGTACAAAAACAATTAAGATTTCAATTGATGATTTAATTGATAAATTTAAAAAATATAATGACAATGAAGAAGATATTGCTTTAATTAGAAGGGCTTATGATTATGCTGAAAAGAAACATTTTGGTCAAAAGAGAATATCTGGTGATGACTATATATTACATCCACTTAATGTTGCTTTAATATTAACTGAGATATCTGCGGATGCTCCATGTATGGCTGCTGCTCTTCTTCATGATACTATTGAAGACTCTGATGCTACTAAAGAAGAAATAGAAGAATTATTTGGATCAGAAGTTGCTTTATTAGTAGATGGGGTAACAAAGATTAATAAATTAAACTTTAATACCGAGACTGAAGCTAGTGCTGCTAATCAAAGAAAGATACTAGTAGGTTTATCTGAAGATCCTAGAGTAATTATAATTAAATTAGCGGATCGTTTACATAATATGCGTACTATTAGTGTGTTATCTGTAGAGAAACAAAAGAAAAAGGCTAAAGAAACATTAGAGATATTAACTCCTGTTGCTCATAGACTTGGTATTTATAAGATTAAAAGTGAACTTGAAGATTTATCACTTAGATACTTAAAGCCTGATGCTTACTTTGATATTGTTGAAAAACTTAATCAGAAGAAAACGGAGAGAGATGAAGCTGTTAGTAAGATGATTGATGAGGTATCAGAATTATTAAATGAACATAATATTCCTCATGAAATTAAGGGTAGAAGTAAGAGTATCTATAGTATTTATAATAAGATGGCTAAGGGTAAAAGATTTGATGATATATATGATATATTAGCTTTAAGGGTATTTGTGGATACTGAACAAGATTGTTACTTAGCTTTAGGGTTAATTCATTCTAAGTATAAACCTGTACCTAAGAGATTTAAGGATTATATTGCTATGCCTAAAACTAACTTATATCAATCGTTACATACTACTGTCTTTGGTATTGATGGTAATTTATTTGAGATTCAAATTAGAACTTATGAAATGGATAAGATAGCGGAATATGGTATTGCTTCACATTGGTCATATAAAGAACATAAAGATGGGGCTAAGTCCGCTAAAGATGCTATGGAACAGAAACTTCAGATATTTAGAAATATTATTGAGTTAAATGAAGATGCTAATACTCCGGAAGAATTTATTACTTCGGTTAAAAAAGATATACTAACTAGTGATGTTATATATGTATATACTCCTAAAGGTGATGTTATTGAGTTACCAGCACAATCAACACCAGTAGATTTTGCTTATAAGGTACATAGTGAAGTAGGAGATCGTATAGTAGGAGCTATTGTAAATGATAATATTGTACCACTTGATTATAAATTAGTAACAGGAGATATTATTAAAGTAAATACTAATAAGGCTTCTAAACCTAGTAAGGATTGGTTAAATTTTGTTGTAACTAGTGGGGCTAAGAATAAGATAAAGAGTTATTATAGTAAGTTAGAGAAAGATGAAAATATTGAAAAGGGAACTGATTTATTAGAGAAAGAACTTAGAAAAGAAAATTTAAGTATTAATGAATTTTTATCTAATAAGAATATTGATATTATATTAAATGAATTAAAATTAAAAGATATTGATGATTTATATGTAAATATTGCTTCTGGTAAGAATACTCCTAATTCTGTTATTAAGATTATTATTAATAATAATACTGAGAAGAAAGAGAAAGATATTGCTGCTAAAATAAATGAAACTACCTACTATAAAGATAATAGTAATAATAATGATGTTTTAGTAGAGGGTATTGATGAGATTAAGACTAGTCTAAGTAGTTGTTGTAAACCTATACCAGGAGATAATATTATTGGTTATATTACTAGAGGATCTGGTATTACTGTTCATAGAAGTAATTGTCATAATATTACTGATACTGATGAGAGATTAATTAATGTTAAATGGAATATTCAAAAGGATAAGAAATATCCATCAGATATCTTAGTATATACTAATACTTATGATAATTTATTAGATATAATTACTAAGGCTTCTTCTAATAATATGATTATAGATAGTATATCTACGATTAATAAGAGTGAATATAAGGTATATAGAATGACTGTATTAGTAGAAAATAAAGAAAGATTAGAGAAATTTATGAATGATTTATTAAATTTAAGTTTTGTTCAGAAAGTTGAAAGAGAGGTTAAATAATGAGAGTGGTAGTACAAAGGGTTATTAATTCTAGTGTTGAAGTTGATGGTAAAATAGTAGGTAAATCTGATAAAGGTTTAATGTTACTAGTAGGATTTACTGAAGGAGATACTTCTAAAGAGATAGACTGGATGGTTGATAAGGTTATTAACTTAAGAATATTTGAAGATGAAAATGATGTTATGAATAGGAGTTTATTAGATATTAATGGGAATATTTTATCTATTAGTCAGTTTACTTTATATGGTGATGCTTCTAAAGGGAGAAGACCATCATATATTAAGGCTCTAGGAGGAGATAAGGCTACTTTATTATATGATGAATTTAATAATAAATTAAGAGATAAGGGTATTGAAGTTGGTACTGGTATTTTTGGCGCTGATATGAAAGTATCTTTAATTAATGATGGACCTGTAACTATATTATTAGAAAAGTAGATTAATCTACTTTTTTCTTTTTCCTTTCGTGCCTATAGTCACTCTAGGTTTTCTAATGCCTAAGGTCATTAGAAAAAAGTTTAGAGCCTTATTGTCTCTAAACTTAAGTATTATTTATTTAATTCTTTTTAAAGTATATATATTTTTAGAAATCTTATTAATGTCAAGTCTTGCAGTTCCATCAGTCTGTGATAATGCCATTGCAAATAGATGAAAATTGTCAAGGTTATTGTTACTAATAACAAAGTCTTTAATCATTTGTTTTGCACATATTAATGCATTTTTATCTTTTTCATTTTTAAGATATATCGATATATCATTAACTATATCAAATTTCCTAGGTATAGTTCCAAATAGTCTATATTCTGTAGATACTAGATAAGTAATAATATAACTATAATTTTTAAAGTATAATTTTTTTGTTTTTAAAGTATTTACATCAAATTGATATTTATTTTCTCCTATATAAAATTCATTTATATCTTGAGAAATTTCCTCAGTTTGTCTTTCTATTTCACCATCAGTAAGAATTCTCATTTTTATCCTAGAGTATTCACCTGTATCGGAATCTGATAATACGCTATCAAATATATCAGTGTTATTAGGTTTCATTGTTACTTCTATTACTTCTAATGATTCATTTTCTTTTAATTCTCTAATTTTCATAATATCTCTCCTTGTAGTTATATATTATAGCATAGTTATCAAGAAAAATAAATATTAAAAATCAGCAGCCGTAGTGAAAAGTCACCTAGGGCCGCTGATTTCTGTATTAATCTTACCATAAGTTTATTTCCTTGTCAACTTTTATTTGCATTTATTTTACTTTTATGATATTATATTTGGCATGAGAGAGGGGAATATAATGGAAAATAATGTAGAATTAATAAAGAGTTTATTCGTGGATATAGATCCTAGTATTATAAATAATGATAAATTAGATATTAAAGATATACCTAAAGAGGTTATAATGTATTTAAAGAAGTTATTAAAATATACTTCAGGAGTAAAAGCGTTTAAAACTTATCATAATATTGAAAAGATATATGATGAAAGAAAACAAAATAAGGAACTATTATATGAAGAGTTTGAGATAGCATTATATTTAACTTATATAATGAATGCTAATATAATTAGTGAGGAAGAAAAGAAATCTTTAATTGAAAATATCATATCTTTTTATACATTAAGATTAAGTAATGAAAGAGTATTATCTTTAAAAGATAGAGATACTATGAGTACTTATTCTTATGTAGATATGTCTAGTAAGCATATATATACTACAATTGGTAAGGTTAAATCATTAAATAAGAATAATTATAAATCAGATGGTTTAGTTGATATATTAGATAAACAAATAACTAGTATTATGAAAGCCTTTTTAGGATTATTTAAAGAAGATATGAGAATATTAAGTGAAACTGATAATAAGAAATTAATAAAGTAGAGAAATCTACTTTTTTTCTATACTTCTATAATAAAATAAGGTATAATTAACTAGGAGGGTATGTAATGATAAAAGTAGAAAAAATTAATAAGAAATTTATTAAACAAAGTAAGAATAAAAAGAAAGAAGAATTCTATGCTGATAAAGATATTTCTTTTGAAGCTAAAGATAATGAAGTACTTGGAATATTAGGACCTAATGGTGCAGGTAAAACGACTTTACTTAGAATGATTGCTGGTATTATGACTCCTAGTGGAGGTGGTATTACTATTGATAATTTAAATTATCATGATAATGAAATAGAAATAAAGAAAAGAATTGCTTTTTTAACTGGTAATACTAAGCTATATAAAGATTTAAGTGCTTATGAATTACTTACTATGTGTGGTAATTATTATCATATGAGTAAAAAAGATATTAAAGATAGAATTAAATATTTAAATAAGACTTTTGATATGGAATCTTTTTTATATCAAAGAATAGGTACTTTATCTACTGGTCAAACGCAAAGAGTTAGTATTGCTAGATGCTTGATGCATGATCCTAAATATTATATCTTAGATGAACCTACTAGTGGTCTTGATATTATATCTAGTAAAGTTATTTTAGATACTATTAAAGAAGAGAAAGATAAAGGTAAATGTATATTATATTCTACTCATTATATGGAAGAAGCAGAAAGTATATGTGATAGAGTAGTACTTATGAATAATGGTAAGATAATTACTATTGGTACTCCAGAAGAAATAAAGAAAAAGACTAATACTAGTAATTTAAGAGAGGCTTTCTTTGCTTTAACTGGAGGTGATAATTATGAATAATATATTAATTACTTTAAAGAAAGAATTAAAACTTATAATAAGAGATAAAAAATCTTTACTTATGATGGCTATTACTCCTTTATTTATTCCTATCTTTGTTATATTAATGTCTTATATATATGAAGAATTAACTGTAAATAAAGATGATAAAACATACCAGATAGGAGTTAATTATGAATTATCTAGTACTGAGAGAGAATTGCTAAGTGATGAAGTAAAATATACAGTATATAGTAGTTCTAAAGAACTAGAAGAAGCTTATAATAGTAATAAAATATTGGCGTATATAGTTAAAGATAATAATAGTTATAATATTTATGCTAATATTCAAAGTGAAGATGGTAGTATGGTTACTAGTTTAATTACTAATTATCTAGACAACTATAATAATTATTTGGGACAAAGTTATTTGGTAAATAATAATATTGACTTAAGTAAAGTATATAATAATTTAAATTATAATGTTACTGAGATAAAAGGAGAGAGTATTTTTGGTAATCAAATAATACTTATGGCTATTACCTTTACTATAATGGCTATAACTCTTAGTTGTATTTATACTTCTACTGATACAACAGCTGGTGAAAAAGAAAGAGGTACATTAGAGACAATATTAACATTTCCTATTAGTAGAAAAGAATTAATATTTGGTAAATACTTAGCTATATCTATATCAGGAATAGTAACTCTTTTAATAGGAGTCCTTTTATCAATATTATCATTATATTATGTAAAGAATAGCTTTAGTATTTATGATAATGTAATATTTAATATAAATACTATTACAATACTATTAACAATATTAATATTATTATTTTATACATTATTTATATCAGGATTATGTATAACAATAGCAAGTTTTACTAAATCCTTTAAAGAAGCTCAAAGTGCTCTTACGCCTATTAGTTTAGTTACTTGTATACCTATGTTTTTAGAAATGTTAAATATTAATATATCAGGAGTATTATCATTTATTCCTATTATTAATCATACTATTGTTATAAATAATATCTTAACTAGTTCTATTAATATTAATAATATACTAATAACTATAATATCTTCAATAATATATATAATAGTACTTCTACTATTTATAAATAAAATGTATAAAAGTGAAAAAATATTATTTAATTAATGCAAAAGCATCTAAAGAATAGATGCTTTTAATAATTGCCAAGTCAGGGAACAAATGTATGTCACAATTAAAAAGGCATTTGACAAGTATCATATTTTAAGTTATAATAGGCAATTAAGAAAATAAGAAAGGAGAAGATGTAATGTATAATAATAAATTATTATTGTTTAATGAAGAAGAAAAAGAAAAAATATTAAGAACTAATAAAAATGTAATTATAGATAATAATAATGAGAATTTAAAAAAATATGTTTTAGAAGCATTAAATGATAAAAAAAGTAACAAATACATATATTTAGGCGTTATACCAAAAGAAACTATAGTAAGAATTAAAAGTGAGGTAACTGATATAAAACAAAATAAGATTAATTTAGTTTTAGATGAAGATAAAAGATATGATTTGGTAATTAGTCAAGAGGAAATACGACATTTAAAAAAAGAAAGTCTTGAAGAAAGTGATATAGTTGACTTTGTTCATAATATAAGTAATATTATTATAAATTTTGATAATGTTAGATATAATAAATATAATAAAAGCCAAAATGCCTTAAGATTTAAAAAAAGAATTCACAATGGTACATATATAGCATTAGAAATTATTTCAAATCAAAAGGGAACTTTTAGAACTCAAACACTTTTTCTTGAAAAGGTCGATTTTATTGCAAAAAAAAGGAGTATTTCTCCAACGCTCAATGTATAAAACCTTAAGCAAACATCCGAAATGGATGGAGGACTAACTCCTTACAACAAGATAATACCACAATTTAGAAAAAAAATCAATATTTTTATAATAAAATAGTAGTAGTCAACTTACATTTATCATTATTCGTGTATAATACCTTTAAATATATTTAATGTAGTAAATAAAAGTATATTAAAAAAAGATAACTACTAAACATATTAAAGTATATAGTCTATGCTTATATATAATAAATATGGCTGATATATTGTTATTAGACTTTAGGCTAATAACAACACTTTAAGACTTAGACTTAAAGTGAATAAAATATTAAAAAATAATTGACAAGAATAAATAATAATTATATAATAAGTATAGATTTTCTATTACTATTAGTGACAGATAGTAGATATAAATAAGTAGAAAACGGGTAGTTCCGATAAAAACTAATAAAGAGCACATTAGTGAAATAAGGTGGCACCGCGGATAATAGTATTCGTCCTTATGTAATTGATGTGTTTTTATATTATATGAAAGGAAGATGTATATGAAAAATAAATATAGAACAATTTATTGTGGTGAAGTATCCACTAAAAATATCGGTGAAGAAATAAAAGTAGCAGGCTGGTTAGAACAAAAAAGAAATCTAGGTAGTCTAGTATTTATGACATTAAGAGATGAAACAGGAGTAATTCAGTTAATAAGTGAAGATATTGATAGTTTTAAAGATATAACTAGAGAGAGTACTATGACTGTAACTGGAGTAGTAAGACATAGAGCTGAAGGTATGACTAATCCTAATATGAAAACAGGAGAAGTAGAAGTACTAGTATCTTCTTTTGAAGTACTAGGAGAAGCCAAAAGTGTATTACCATTTGAAATTAATAGAAGTACTGAAGCTTTTGAAGATACTAGATTAAAATATAGATATCTAGACTTAAGAAATCCTAAAGTACATGATAGAATACTATTTAGAACAGAAGTATTAGATTATATGAGAAAAATAATGAAAGAGATGAACTTTACAGAGATTCAAACACCAATTTTAACTGCATCATCTCCAGAAGGAGCTAGAGACTTTATTGTACCATCAAGAAAGTATAAGGGAAAATTTTATGCTCTACCTCAAGCACCTCAAATATTTAAACAATTACTTATGTGTTCAGGATTTAATAGATATTTCCAAATAGCTCCATGTTTTAGAGATGAAGATCCTAGAAGTGATAGATTATATGGTGATTTCTATCAATTAGACTTAGAAATGTCATTTGCTACTGATGAAGATGTTTATGCAGTAGGAGAGAGAATCTTCTACGACATATTTACTCACTTTAGTGATAAAGAGGTATCAGAGAGACCATTTAGAAGAATACCATTTAAAGAAGCTATGCTTAAGTATGGTTCAGATAAACCAGATTTAAGAAATCCATTAGTGATTGAAGACTTAACTGATATATTAAGTAAGAGTTCATTTGAACCATTTAAAACATCTTTAATTAGAGGTATTACTGTTAAGAATATTGATAAATCAAACTCTTGGTATAAGTCTATGGAAGAATATATGAAGAGTGTTGGAGCTCCTGCGCTTGCATATATTAAAGTAAATGAAGATATGACTTTTAAATCATCATTAGATAAGTTCTTAACTGATGAAATAAGAAAAGAATTAGTAGATAAATGTAATCTAGAGGCTGGAAGTGCTTTATTTGTACTAGCAGACTCTAAGAATAAAATAAATAAATTAGCGGGTCTTCTTAGAATTAAATTAGGTAATGAACTTGATTTACTTGATAAGAATAAATTTGAATTCTGTATTATTAATGATTTTCCTATGTATGAATATAATGAAGAAGAGAATACTTGGGATTTTGGTCATAATCCATTTAGTATGCCTCAAGGTGGATTAGAAGCTCTTACTGAAGATAATATTGAAAATGTTGTAGCATATCAATATGACTTTGTATGTAATGGTTATGAGATGGCTTCTGGGGCTGTTAGAAATCATGATATTAGAATAATGAAGAGAGCCTTTGAACTTGCTGGTTATACTGATGAAGATGTTGAGACTAAGTTTAGAAGTTTATATACAGCATTTCAATATGGAGCACCTCCTCATGCTGGAATGGGTCCTGGTATTGATAGAATACTAATGCTATTAAAAGATGAAGAAAATATCAGAGAAATGGTTGCTTTCCCACTAGGGGCTAATGGTGCTGATGCTATGATGGGTTGTCCTGGTGAAGTATTTGAAAAACAACTTAGAGAAACACATATTAAGGTTAGAGATTAATATTTATTAAGGGGGATATATGAATAATAATTTTGATTTAGTTGTAATTTATAGAAGAATGGAAAAGAAAGATGTAATTAATTATATACCAGTATATTGTGAAGTTGGTACTTATAATCAAGAGAGTGAAGTATTTACTACTACTAAAGGGAAGAAATATCATCATATGATTGAGGGAGAAGAGTATGCCTTTTTAGGTAGACTTCCTCTCTCTAGATATACTGATCTTTATCCTAAATCTTCACTTTTTACTATTAAAACAAAAGCCTTTATCAATAACGCAAAACATAGATATATATTATCAGAAAGTGAAGATAATGTACCAATAGTCTTACAAGTAGAAAAGAATAATGAATGTAATATCTTTTTAGATAGAGACTTAATAAGTTTTTATAATAAATATTATCCTGAATTAGAAATTGATAATATTATTGGTAATAATGAAATGAATATTAGTGATGTTTATAAAGAACTAACTAGTAAGATAATAGGTCAAGATGAACAAATAAAACAAATATTATCTACTATATGGAAGCAATATAATAATGAAGATAAGACTTTTAATTATAATATGTTAATTAATGGTCCAGAAGGTGTTGGTAAGACTACAATCTTTAAATTACTTGAAGAATTACTTGGTATTCCTTGTGTTATTATTAATGCTAAAAGATTAGGTAGTGAAGGTTATATTGAAAATATATTATTAAATTTATTAGAAAAGACTGAATTTGATGTTGAAAAGGCTAAGACTGGTATTTTGGTTATTGATAAATTAGAAGAAATATCGACAAATAGTAAAGAAAGACATAGTACTTCTAGTAAGGCTTTACAAGAAATTATTATTAATTTGATTGATGAAGGGGTATTTACTATTAATACTATTGATAATGAGAAATATCGTTTTAGTATGGATAAACTACTTATAATTGGTATTGGTAATTTTAATAATAATGAGAATCTTAGAAATACTACAGTGGGATTTAATACTGCATTAGAAGATAATACTCTTGATTCTTATGGTATTATACCTGAACTTGCTAATAAATTTCCTATTCTAATAGAAATGAATAATTTAACACTAGATGATTATATTAATATTGTTAAGAATTCTACTTTAAGTTCACTTAATACTAATAGGAAATTTTTAGGTAAAAGGAATATTAACTTAGAAATATCTGAAGAAGTTATTAATATGATAGCTAGAATAGCTTATGATAGAAAATTAGGTGCTAAGAGTATTAATGAAATACTTGAGTCTTCTCTTGCACTAGCAGAGTTTGAGATAGCTAGTAATTCTTCTTTATATGAGAGTTTAATTATTGATAAGTCTACGATTAAAGATAATAAGAAATATATTTTAGTAAAGAGAAAGAATAATTAATCTTTCTTTTTCTTTTCCTTTACAGCCTATCAAAGATAGTCTTCCAAGGTATTTTTGAACCTGTAGTTTCAAAAATAAATATTTATATATTATAATGATATTGTTTGTTATAGAGACTATAACTAGGCTCTATAACACCTTCAGAGACTACAGGCTCGGAAGGAATAAAGTAAAATAATTGTCAAATATAAATAAAGCTATTTACTAATAATATAGACTATGATATAATTAAGATACCTAGAGGATACGACATCTTTAGTATAAAACCGACTAAAGATATTAATAGGGGAGCTAATATAATTTATGTGTTGAATGCTTACTTCTAAGTAGGAATCCTAATTAAATTATTGTGCTGACCCACCTGTGACTTACGCCGCGGGTTTTATCTTACAGAGTCGGTCCGTCTGGGCTTTTTTTTATATTGATTTTGTGATATACTAATAATGGTGATGAGAAGTGGAAATAAAAAATAATACTATATATACTAATGACTTAGTAAAAGAATTTTTAAGAGTATATTATTTTGATAAAGTAAAGACAGTTAGAATAATTATGAATATACTAATAGCAGTATTAGTAGTTAGATTCTTCTTTTTAGATAATACTACTACTATCGATATAATTACTTTTGTATTTGGTTTATTTGGTATTATAGAATTAAATACTAATATGTTACCATATACTAATTATAAAAGATTAGAAAAAAGGAAAGATAGTATTCTAAATACTAAGATAAAATATCTATTTAAAGAATATAATTTTATGGTAGATAATGGTAAAGAAGAATATATAAATTACAAAGATTTATATAAAGTAATTGAAAGAGATAATACCTACTACTTATATATAAATAAATATAAAGCTTTTATAGTAAGTAAAGAAGGTATTAGTAAGAATAATATAGAGAAATTAAGTAATAATTTTAAAAATAAAGTATCCACCTATAAATATATAAAATAATGTTTGATAGAACAATAGCTTTAATAGGTCAAGATAATTTAGATAAAATAGAGAGTAAACATATTCTTATAATTGGAGTAGGTGGAGTAGGTGGATATGCAATAGAAACTCTTATTAGAAGTGGTATTCATAATATAACATTAGTAGATTATGATAACATAGATATATCTAATATTAATAGACAAATAATAGCTAAAGAAAGTAATGTAGGTAAATTAAAAGTAGAGGCTTGGAAAGAGAGAATTAATGAAATAAATAGTAGTGTTTTAGTAAATACTTTACCACTTAAAATAGATGAAAATAATATTGATATATTATTTAAAATCTCCTACGACTATATAATCGATGCTTGTGATACTGTTATAGTAAAGAAATTACTTATCAAGAAATGTCATGAAAAGAATATTAAATTAATTACAGTTTGTGGTATGGGTAAAAAGTTAAATCCTAGTTTAGTAAAAATATGTGATATTAAAGATACTTCATATGATCCACTAGCTAAAAGTATTAGAAAATATGTTAAAGATGAAAAAATAAGAGGTAAAGTACCTGTAGTATTTTCTAGCGAGGAGCCAAAGACGAATGATAAAAATTTAGTATCTTCAATGATGATGGTCCCCGCTACTGCTGGTATAAATGCTGCTTATTATGTAATAAATGATATTATAAAATAAAATATATATGGAGGTGTTAAGATGTCAGAAAAAGAATTGGATTCAAGTATAAACAACTATATCGAAGTAAAATCTAATAATATAAAACAATTAGATTGGGATATGGCTATTGGTCTTCAGGAAGTAGACAATCTAAAACCTTCAAAATATTTGGGAAAATTGCTTAAAGAAAATGTAATTGGTGAAAAAACTATTTATGAAGTAGAACAAGAAATAAAAAAATATTATACTTTAAAAGAAGAAAATAACGAAGTAAATCAAGAAGAACAAGAATGTGATTTAGTTTCTACTAGAATAGTAGAGTTATTGCAAGAAGATAATTTTGAATTATCAATTGATTATCTAAAATATATTCATAAATATTTATTCCAAGATATATATGACTTTGCTGGTAAATTTAGAAAAGTAGACTTTTCTAAACATGAGAAAATATTAAATAATGATTCTATAGCATATGGGGACTCTAAGTTATTAGAACAATCATTAGATTATGATATATCTTTAGAAAAAAATAAAGATTATAAAGTAATGAATATGGTTGATATCATAAACAACATTACTGATTTCTCTTCAAGAATATGGCAGGTACACCCTTTTAGAGAAGGCAATACCAGAACTACTGCGCTATTTATAGAAAAGTATTTAATATTTCTTGGAATAAAGGTAGATAATACTATGTTTAAAGAAAAATCAGTGTATTTTAGAAATGCCTTAGTAAGAAGTAATTATTTTAATAATGAATTAAATATAAGTAAAGATGATAGTTTCTTAATCAAATTCTATGAAAATCTATTACTGAGTAAAAATAATGAATTACATTCAAAAGATTTAATTATTAAAGAATTATTTAATAAAGAAGAATCAAATTAATGATTCTTCTTTTACATAGTATCTAATCTATTTATTATCTCTTTATATACTCTTTCGTTCTTATTATCTTTAGGAATATAATATCTACTACCAAGAAGGTTATCAGGTAAATATTGTTGTCTTACATAATCATTTTTATAATTATGAGGATACTTATATTCACTAGATGGATTTTTTAAATGATTAGGAACATCTCCTATATTCTTAGTACGAATATCTTCAAGGGCTTTATCAATAGCCATTTCAGCACTATTACTTTTAGGTGATAAAGCAAGTTCTATTACTATTTCTGATAATACAATCCTAGCTTCTGGTAATCCTAGTCTTAAGGCAGCATTAATTGCAGCATCTACTCTTGGACCCATACTTGGATTAGCAAGGCCAATATCTTCATAAACAATAACGGATAATCTTCTTACAATAATGTCTAAGTCTTCAGCATCAATTAATCTAGCTAAATAATGAAGAGCAGCATTAACATCACTACCACGAATAGATTTTTGAAAAGCTGAAATTACATTATAATAACCATCAGCGTTCTTATCAAATAAACTATTAGTTCTATTACTTATTTTAGTTAAAGTATCTAAAGTAATATTTTTATCTTCAGTAGAGTAGTAGGCTACTTCAAGTGTATTATAAGCATATCTTAAATCAGTGCCTGATATACTAGCTAAATAGTTTTTTGCTTCATCAGTAATAGTTAAACCTTCTAAATAATTAGATTCTATAGCTTTATCGATACCTTTCTTAATATCATCACTAGTTAAATCTTTAAGTTCAAATAATTGACAACGACTTCGAATAGCGGGATTGATAGCATGATATGGATTAGAAGTAGTCATACCAATTAAAGTAATAATACCGGATTCAAGATAGGGCAAGAGAATATCTTGTTTATCTTTATTTAATCTATGTATTTCATCCACTATTACAATTAAACCATCATATAATTTTGCTTCTTCAATAACTGTATTAAAATCTTTCTTATTATTTACAACAGCATTAAGATTACGATATCTCATACCAAGTTCTTCCGCTATTGCAGTAGCTATACTTGTCTTGCCAATACCTGGGTGACCATATAAAATCATTGAAAATAATTTCTTATTCTTAACCAGATTATATATAACTTTATTTTCTCTTACTAAATGTTCTTGACCAATAATATCTTTTAAAGATTTAGGTCTTAATTTTATTGATAATAATTCTTCCATAACATCACTATTCCTTTATAATAAAATGAAGATAGCTCATAAAGAACTATCTTCAATGGACTATTTAAGTCTTTGTTTATTAATTCTTCATTATTAATTATATATCTTATATTTATTAGTTAAACTTGATACTCTTTTCTTTTCTCTATCTAAAACTCTATCATTATTGTAGTTATTTAATACATTATATATAATATCTCCAATAGTAACAAAGTCTTCTTCTTTTAATCCTCTTGTAGTCATTGCAGGACTTCCTATACGAATACCACTTGCTTTCATAGGACTAAGTGTTTCATTAGGTATAGTATTTTTATTAACTGTAATATGTACTGAATCTAATATTTTTTCAGCTTCTTTACCTGTAATACCAAGTGAATTATATACATCTAATAATATTAAATGATTATCAGTACCACCAGATACAATAGTCATACCTTTACTAATTAAATAATCAGATAAAGCCTTAATATTTTTAAGTACTTGTTCTTGGTAAGTTACAAATGATGGATCTAATGCTTCATAGAAACATTGTGCTTTAGCAGCAATTACATGCATAAGCGGTCCACCTTGAATACCAGGGAAAATAGTTTTATTTATTTTCTTTATAATCTCTTCATTATTAGTAAGAATAATACCTCCTCTAGGGCCTCTTAAAGTTTTATGAGTAGTAGAAGTAACTACATCAGCATAATCAACGGGATTCATATGAAGATGGGCTGCTACTAAACCGGCAATATGGGCCATATCTACAAATAAGTAAGCATTAACTTCGTCTGCTATTTCTCTAAATTTTTTAAAATCAATACTTCTAGAGTAGGCACTAGCTCCCGCTATTATCATTTTAGGTTTTGTTTTTAAAGCAATTTCTCTAATGTTATCATAATCCAAATAACCAGTATCAGGATTCACTTTATAATCAACAATATTATAATCTATACCACTAAAATTAAGAGGATGACCATGAGTTAAATGACCTCCATCAGATAAATTCATTCCCATAACAGTATCACCATGATTAAGTAATGCTCTATATACAGCCATATTTGCTGAACTACCACTATGAGGTTGTACATTAGCATATTTACATCCAAATAACTTACATACATATTTAATAGCTAAATTTTCAACTATATCAACATTTTCACATCCACCATAATATCTTTTACCTGGATATCCTTCAGCATATTTGTTAGTAAATATACTACCTTGTAATTCTAATATATCTTTAGAAACATAGTTCTCACTAGCAATAAGTTCTATGTTATCATTTTGTCTTTTTTCTTCCTTTAATAAAGCTTCTTTTATTAATTTATCCATTTATATCAACTCTCTTTCTTCTTTTATATTATAACTTATTTATAAGTTAAAGTAAATAAGTATTTTTAATTAAAGATATTTTGGTGAAAACATGTACTGGTTGACATTATTACATATTTGTGGTATCATTATTCTCATAAGCAGGTACTCCAAAATCAACCTCGTCTTTAATGAAAGAGTTGACTGAGTACTTTCTTTTTTTAATTTTTGGTTATTATTTTTTAGATTACTAAAATAATAATTCCAAGTTATATATTTAGAGTGATTTTTATTTTCAGATAACATAGTTCTTAATGATTATAATTTAATTATTTATTGTTAACAGTTAGTTAATTAAAAACATTTTACATCATTAAATGTATACTTATAAGTATAAAAAAATGTTAATTACAAGTATGTGTTAATATTAAAGTTGGAATGTACATAAATTTATCAATAAATATACGTTGTATTTAGTTGACAATATTGGTAATATTTTGTACAATTTAATTATACATATAACTATGTGAGAAAGAGGTAGTAAAATGAAAAAAGATTATATATTGGGATTAGATATTGGAATATCTTCGGTAGGATGGGGGTTGTTAGAATTAGATGATAATAATAATCCTTATAAAATAATAGATGTTGGAAGTAGAATATTTACACCAGGAGAAGTAGAAAAAACAGGAGATAGTAGGGCAAAGGAAAGAAGAGAAAAAAGGGGAGCAAGAAGAATTGCGAGAAGAAGAGAATTTAGATTAGATAGAGTAAAAAATTTATTATATGAAAATGGATATTTAAAAGGTAATATTAATAGTAATATAGTTTCTGAAAAGAATGAAGAATTATCCATAATTTTTAACAACATGATTAACAACTATTATAATGGGAAAAATACCAATCCATATATATTAAAAGTTGAAGCTTTAGATAGAAAACTAACTGATGAAGAGCTATCAATAATATTAGTACATTATGCTAAAAAAAGAGGATATAAGTCAAATAGAGAAGAAGCATCAGACAAAGAATCAGGTAAAGTATTAACCGCTATTAAAGAAAATGAAAAGATAATGAAAGATAATAATTATCGTACTATATCAGAAATGTATATAAAAGATGATAAATTTAAAAATAAAATTAAAAATAGTCCAAATGATTATAAAATATCAGTAACAAATGAAATGTATTTAGAAGAAATAAATAAAGTATTAGATAGTCAAATAAAATTTGGTTTGATTACTGATGATTTTAAAAATCAATATTTAGAAATATATAATTCTAGAAGAAGTTATGCTAAAGGGCCAGGAGGAAATTCTCCATATGGTGGAGATTTAATAGAGAGAATGACTGGTAAATGTAACTTTGATGGTAATCCAAGGGCACCAAAGAGAGCATTTTCTTCAGAAATATATGTAGCATTAACTAAATTAGTTAATTTAAAATATAAAGTAAATGATGGTGAATATATAAAACTATCAGAAAAGGAAATTAAAAACATAATAGAAAAAGCTAAAGAGAAAAAGAGTATATCATATAAAGATTTAACAAAAATGATTGGAAATAATATTGACTTTAAAGATTTAACTTTATCTAAAAAAGAATATATTAAATTAATTGAAGAATTAAAGAAAAAACTTAATATTAAGAAAGATACTAAAATTAACATTAATGAGTTATCAAGCGAAGATAAAGAACTATATAATAAATTATGCAATGATAAATTGCTTAGTAAAACATTAATTGAATTAAAAGGGTATCATGTACTAAAAGATAGTATAATAAAAGCTTATAGTAAAGATATTTGGGATGAAGTAAAAGATAATATATATTTATTAGATGATCTTGCTTTATATTGTACTAATTATAAAGTTAATGAAGATATACTTAATAAAATAAAAGAATCAGAAAATATAGATAATATATTTAATGATATAAATTTTGTAGAATTATTGCCTAATTTTAAAGATCATTTAATGTTATCTACTGAATTAATAAGAAAATTAATTCCAATAATGTATGAGGGAAATACATACGATAAGGCTATGAATATTTTGGGATATAATCATTCTGATATAAATGGTGATAAAGAGAAAAAAGATTTATTAGTACCTATATGTGTAGATGATAATATAACAAATCAAAGAGTTATTAGATCACTTACTCAAACTAGAAAAGTAATTAATTCAATCATTAAAAAATATGGTATTCCAAAAATAATTAATATAGAAACTGCTAGGGAACTTGCTAAGTCAAGGCAAGAAAGAAATGAAATAGCAAAAAACAATGTAGAAAAGCAAGCTGAAAATGAAAAAATTAAAAATCAATTGGTAGAATTAGGATTGTTTGTTAGTACTGATAAGATATCAAGTACTGATTTGTTAAAGTATAAATTATGGAAAGAACAAAATGAATTTTGTGGTTATAGTATGAAAAAAATATCTATAGAAGATTTATTTGGAAATAACATTGTACAAATAGATCATATATTACCATATTCTAGGACTTATAATGATAATTATTTAAATAAAACATTAGTATATACTAAAGAAAATCAAGAAAAAGGAAATAGAACACCATATGAATGGTTTGGTAAAACTGATAAATGGGATGAATATGAAACATATATTAATAATTTAACTATATCACAGAAAAAGAAAGATAATTATTTATTAAAAAAATTAGATTTTGATACTGAAAGGGAAATGAGAAGTCAAAATCTTAATGATACTAAATATATAAGTAGAGAATTATCTTCATTAATTAAAGCATATTTAAATGTAGAAAAGGTTAATATGTATCCAGGTGCTATTACTGCTAAATTAAGAGCAAGATGGGGATTTAATAGACTTACACATAGTTATTTATCTAAAAATTATATTTTACCTAAAAATATGAAAGAAGATATAAATAAAGATCGTGATAATCATTTACATCATGCTGTGGATGCTTTAGTAATTGCTTCTATTACACCATCATTACAACAGAAAATAACATTATATGAAAAATTTAGTAGATATATAGATGGATTAACTGAATTACAAATTAAAAATATTCCTTATATAAAAATTGAAGATTCTGAAGGCCAATATTATAATGATGATACTGGTGTAGTAGAAACTATTGATATAAGAGAATATATTAAACAGCAATTAGCAGAAAATAATATATATTATAATAGACATAACATTAGTAAGTTAGAATTTCCACTTCCATATGAAAATTTTGATAAAGAAGCAAAGTTAAGAGTATATGAACAAGATTTAGATACATTAAAATGGAATTTAAAATCATATAACACTTACACTCAAAAAGACATAGATAATGTTCATACATTAATACCTTCTATTGCTAAAACTAAAGTATCAGGTAAAATGCATGAAGAGACATATTATGGAATAAAAGAAATAGGTAAAGATGAAGATAAAAAGATATATAAAACTTTAAGAACACCTATTGAAAAAGTTAAAAGAAAAGATTTAGATAATATTCCAGACAGACTTGGTGGTTCTAAAGATGTTTATGAATCGTTAGTAGAATGGTTTGGAGATTATGAAGTAGGGGAAGAAGTACTTAAAGCTAATGGGAATAAGTATCCTGTATCTAAAAGTGATAAAGAGCATAAAGAAATTAAAAAATTGAAACTATATAGTGAATATAAAAATACTGGTCACATGATTAATAAAAGTAATGTAGAAAAAGGTGGAATATATCGAATTGATGTATTTAAATCAAAAGATAAAGAAGATGATAAGCTATACTTTGCTGCTTATGATATATTGGAAATAAAGAAAATTAATACACTAAAAGAAAAGAATAGAGTAGATGATAATTTTAATATTAAATTAGATTATGGTCAAGGTAAGAATAGTAAAATTATGTCTTATACTGATATAATAAATAATTATGATCTATATATTTCTCTAAATAAAAATGATTTGATTAAAATTACTACTAATGATGGTAAAGAAAGTGTTGCCTATGTAGTTGGATGCTCTAGTGGAATGCTTGAAGTAAAGAGCAAACTAGGAGATGGATACGACATTATAAAAACCGACTTAAATGAAAATAATATTTTTAATAAGAAACTAGACAGATATCAAATAACAGTATCTACAATTAAAGAAATTAAAAAGTTATCAATTAGTGTACTAGGAGAGATAAGTGGGCTATAGACAAGTAATAATTAAGAAGAGTGAAAAGTTACACTTTAAAGATAATCAATTAATAATTGATAAAGATGAAAGTAGTATTAAGGTGCCACTTGAAGATATAAGTTATATATTAATTGAAGATTCATCTACTATTCTTACTACTAGGTTACTCGCTGAACTAGGAAAAAATGCTATATCATTAATAGTATGTGATGAAAAATTTGAACCAACTTCAATAATGTATCCATATAATTATCATTTTAAACAATTAGATGTGTTTTCACATCAATTAGAAATAGATGATAGTATTAAAAATGAATTTTGGAACCAAATAGTTAAAAGAAAAATAGAAAACAGTATTAGAGTATTGGAAATGACTTCAAAAGAAGAGTTTCCAATCTCTAAATTAACTGAATATATAAATGAAATAACAGATGGTGATAGTAAAAATAGAGAAGGGTTAGCAGCTAAAATGTATTTTCGTAGTCTATTTGGAAGTGATTTTATAAGATTTTATGATGATAATGTTAATGCAGCTTTAAATTATGGTTATACTATTATAGCAAGTGCAATTATAAGAAATTTAGCTGTATATGGACTAAATACTTATTTAGGAATACACCATAGTTCTAAAATAAATAATTTTAATTTGGCATATGATTTTTTAGAACCATATCGATCTGTAGTAGATAAATTCGTTTATGATAATCAAGATGATATAGTATTACCATTGTCTTTTGAATTTAGAAAGAAGTTAATAAATTTATTAAACAAAGAAGTATTACATCAAAATAAAAAATATACTATAGAATATAGTATAGGATTGTTAATAAAAAGCTATATAAAATCTTTTTCTTCTGGTGAAATTAAATTAGATTTACCAAGTATTATATATGAATAATAGATTTATGAGAGTAATAGTTATGTTTGATTTACCAGTAATTACAGAAAAAGAAAGAAAGATAGCTACTAAATTTAGGAAATATTTATTAGATGATGGTTTTATAATGATGCAGTATTCTGTTTATTCTAGAATATGTAAGAACAATGATGACTTAAATAAACATATTAATAGATTAAAAATAAATGCTCCAAAGACAGGAAATATTAGATTACTTCAAGTTACTGAAAATCAATATAATAATATAATAATGTTTTCAGGTACAAAAAAAGTAGAAGAAGATATATCTATAGAAAGTTTATTAGTATTTGAATAATAGAAAAACAGGTATAAACCTGTTTTTGTGATCTTTAAGGTTAGATCAAACCTAAGGCATTATGCCTTATTACAGAAACCTGTAAACTTTTAGTAATGTATGTCCAATCTTTCAGGACAATTTAATTATATCGTATTTTTGTCTCTTAGTCAATAAGTTTATCAGATATTTCTAAAAAAAGATTTTGAAGTTCTTTATTATCACAAATAATATATTCACAAGTAATATTTTTTGGCTTATTTAAAACAACTTTAATACTATCAGAATTTAATATTTTACTAATTAGAGTAGGGTATTTATTGATAATATTATCTTTTATCTTAGATATTTCTTCATTTGTAATTAATGATTCATTATTAATATAAAAACCATTAAATGTTATATTAACATTATTTTTATTATATTCATTTCTTAGTAAATATGTTTTGATTGCTTCATCAATGATATTAAAATTAATTATTTTATCAGATACTTTATATATATTATATTTTTCTATATTAAGATATTCAAATATATTATTACAACTACTTAATATGAAATGACAATTATCATTTGATAAATTATCAATTGTATTTAATAAATTAATAATTTCATTGGTGTTTAAATACACATCAAAATTATTAATAATAACTATAGTTGGTTTATCATCTAATTTTTTTATGTCTAAAAAATATAATTGATATAATAATTTTCTTTTCATAGATTTAGATATGCTACTATCATTAAGTAAAACATCATCAATATAAATATTAGTAAATTTATCTATAATTGAATTAACATCAGGTATTTCTATTTGAAAGGATATATTATTATCACTTTTTTTATTGATTTTTCTATCTAATAAATTATTAACTTTTTCATCTATTACATCAAATATTTCATTAGTATATTTAATTATTTTATCTTCATTTATTTTATTTATAACATCATTATAAATTAATTGCTTTAAAGTATTACTTTTAGTAAATTTAAATTCATTAGTAAAGTCATTTTCTTCATTAATACTTATAATATTAAAATCTTTACTATTATAAGTATTTCCATTAATTAATATATTTTTACTTTTACCAAGTAAACAATCATCAATATTATTAATTACTTTATTTTTATAATTACTATTTTTACCAAAGAAAATTATATTTTTATCTAAATTTAATATATTTGGTATATTATCTATATCTATAACTATTTCCATGTTCTTACCTCAATATTATTGTATCAAAAATAATTAAAATAATCTATATTTATTAAAATATTATTTTAATATTGTATATTTTTCTTATAAATGATATAATTAATTTGAGGTTACAGGACCCTGTTAATTTTTAGTAATGTATGACCTCATATTAGTACTTTATAACCGACTACAGTTACAGGACCCTGTTAATTTTTAGTAATGTATGACTAATTCTTTGTAAATAATAAACTCCAAAATGTTACAGGACCCTGTTAATTTTTAGTAATGTATGACCCCGTTATTCACCTTACCACATAAATAATCGTTACAGGACCCTGTTAATTTTTAGTAATGTATGACTATTCATTGATTTACCTTTTTGGTTTACTTGTTACAGGACCCTGTTAATTTTTAGTAATGTATGACCGAAAAAACTTTTAACAATTTATACAATTAGTTACAGGACCCTGTTAATTTTTAGTAATGTATGACAATACCTTTTTTAGCTACTTTTTACTAAAGTTACAGGACCCTGTTAATTTTTAGTAATGTATGACTCGTCTACGATGTCAATATAGCTATTCCAAGTTACAGGACCCTGTTAATTTTTAGTAATGTATGACCAAAAAGAGGTTATGCTAATGGAGATAGTGGTTACAGGACCCTGTTAATTTTTAGTAATGTATGACGCTTTCTTTTTCCATGTCTTTGAAATAGTAGTTACAGGACCCTGTTAATTTTTAGTAATGTATGACTTTTGTCACTTGTCACAAGTCACTCATAGGGTTACAGGACCCTGTTAATTTTTAGTAATGTATGACTATACTATATATAGGTTATATAATTCAGTAGTTACAGGACCCTGTTAATTTTTAGTAATGTATGACTATGTTGATTGTATACATTCTGTCTATTCCGTTACAGGACCCTGTTAATTTTTAGTAATGTATGACTATACTATATATAGGTTATATAATTCAGTAGTTACAGGACCCTGTTAATTTTTAGTAATGTATGACTATGTTGATTGTATACATTCTGTCTATTCCGTTACAGGACCCTGTTAATTTTTAGTAATGTATGACATGTTTGTTTTTTCATCTACTATATCGATGGTTACAGGACCCTGTTAATTTTTAGTAATGTATGACTGGTTTCGGTACCTTTTGGGATAATATTGTGTTACAGGACCCTGTTAATTTTTAGTAATGTATGACTACCAATACGCTTAGCATTATATACATTAAGTTACAGGACCCTGTTAATTTTTAGTAATGTATGACTTCCAACTATTATGTATTTTGCTTAATTCTGTTACAGGACCCTGTTAATTTTTAGTAATGTATGACAATAGAGGAAGCTGGTAAGAACTTTGTTCAGTTACAGGACCCTGTTAATTTTTAGTAATGTATGACAGTTCTTATGGAATAATCCTTCAACTTCTTGTTACAGGACCCTGTTAATTTTTAGTAATGTATGACAATGTTTTCCCCTCTTTTTATTCTTTCATAGTTACAGGACCCTGTTAATTTTTAGTAATGTATGACTTTGATTTACTTGTTCTGTTGCTGTTACTTGTTACAGGACCCTGTTAATTTTTAGTAATGTATGACTATTCATTGATTTACCTTTTTGGTTTACTTGTTACAGGACCCTGTTAATTTTTAGTAATGTATGACTGTTATATTGCTTTATTTATCTATGCTTGTGTTACAGGACCCTGTTAATTTTTAGTAATGTATGACCTAATTATAATACGTTTTTTAGAATCTTGTGTTACAGGACCCTGTTAATTTTTAGTAATGTATGACGCTATGGAAGCTTTAGTAACTGCTTTAAAGTGTTACAGGACCCTGTTAATTTTTAGTAATGTATGACCTATGAAGCACTTAAACGACCAGAGGAACTGTTACAGGACCCTGTTAATTTTTAGTAATGTATGACCAAATATAAAACAAAATGCACTACTATATCGTTACAGGACTCTGTTAATTTTTAGTAATGTATGGCATGATACTCTTAAATTTACCGATTTCTTACATTTTATTTTACCATTTACAATAGTATTAATTTTTTGTTCAGAACTAAGTCCAAAAAAGAAAAAGTGGGAACTTTGGATTTTATTTAATAATGACAATAAAGAATTGACAAAAGTTTAAAAATATAGTACAATCATATTGTGCTTGTTGCACTATAGTTAATTAAAAGCGGTGTACCCAGCCGTATAAGTTGGGAGCTAAAAAAGCGGTGTATCCAGCCATAAATGGAAGCTAAAAAAGCGGTGTATCCAGCCATAAATGGAAGTTAAAAAAGGAAATTAGAGACTAAACTCTAATTTTTTTATTGACTTATTAATATTATAATAGTATAATTTTGCTAGTAAAAATTGAAAGGAGGTTTTATATATTTTTATGACATTTAAATTAGTTAGAATAAATTACAAATATTGTGATTATTTAAGAAAATTTGATAGTAGAGTGCCATATAATAAGGGTACAAAAGAATTAAGGCCATTTGTAGGTGTATTATTTAAAATAGATAGCAAGGAATACTTTGCACCACTATCTAGTCCTAAACCCAAACATTTAAAAATGAAGAATTATGTTGACTTTTTTAAAATAGATAATGGTTTACTTGGTGTAATTAACTTTAATAATATGATTCCAGTAAATAAAGACAATTATGAAATAATTGATTTAAATAAGATAGAATTAAGTGTAGATGATAAAAAATATCGTGAATTATTAAAGAATCAAATTTATTGGTTAAATAAAAATAATATTTAAGTAAAACAGAAATCTAAGAAATTGTATGATAAGTATTTAAATAAAAGTTTAAATAAAAACATTTATGAAAGATGTTGTAATTTTCCATTGTTAGAAAAGAAATGTGATGAATATAGTAAAGAAAAAGTATTGTTGAAGTAGATTATTATGTAGATATATTAACTAAAGACTTAATATAAGGCTTTAGTTAACACTAATAAGACTTACGTAGTAAGGCTTATAGTGAATAAATAAATAAATGTAAAATAAATGTTATTAAGTTTACTAAAATAATAATAAATGTTATAATTTAATAGAGAGTAGGTAATATGATAAAGATAGATAATTTAAAACTAAGTAAAGAAAATAAAGATATATTAAGTGAATATAAGATAGAATTAACCGCTATTAAATTAAAGAAAATAGATACAACAGTTGAATCTTATATTGAAGATATATATAAATACTTAGAATATATAGAAGAAAAGAAACATATAAATAGTGCTTTAAATATTAAAGAAGAAGATATAATTGATTATCTTATATACTTAGATAAAAATAATTATGAAAAGACTAGTATTGTTAGAAAGATAGTATCTATAAAGTTATTTCATAAATATCTAAGTGAAAAATATCATATTGAAGATATAAGTATTAAGATAGATAAACCTAGAGTAAGAAGAAAATTACCTAATATTCTCTCAATAGAAGAAGTAGATAATTTATTAGATATAGAATTAAATAATGCTTTTGATTATCGAAATAAAGCTATGCTTGAACTTATGTATTCTTCAGGACTTAGAGTAAGTGAGTTAGTAGATTTGAAATTAAAAGATATTGATTTAGATAATGGTTATGTTAAATGTTTTGGTAAAGGAAATAAAGAAAGAATAGTTCCAGTAGGAGAACTAGCAGTAGAATACTTAAAGAAATATATCTATGAATATCGAGATAGTATGAAGAAAGGTTATTATACTGAGAATATATTCTTAAATAATCATGGTAAAAGGATAAGTAGACAAGGTTTCTTTCTTATTATAAAAGATATAGCTAAACAAAAGAATATTGATAAGAATATAACTCCACATATGTTAAGGCATTCTTTTGCTACTCATTTATTAAATAATGGAGCAGATCTTCGTACTATTCAAGAAATGTTAGGACATTCTAGTATTACTACTACTCAGATATATACAAATGTTAGTACTGATATATTAAAAGAAAATTATGAATTATATAAAAGGAGAGATTAAATATGGAATTAAATAGATTAATGTTTAGAGAATATGATATAAGAGGTATATGGAATGAAGATATTACTGAAGAGATATCATATCATATAGGTAGAGCTTATGCTACTAAATTACTAAGTTTTGGTAAAAATAAAATGATTGTAGGTTATGATAATAGATTATCTAGTCCGATAATTGAAGAAAACTTAGTAAAAGGATTAACTGAGGGAGGAGTAAATGTTGTTAGACTTGGTTTAGTAACTACTCCTATGTACTATTATGCTTGGGATAAACTAAATATTCATGCTGGTATTATGATTACTGCTTCACATAATCCTAAAGAATATAATGGCTTTAAAATGAGTTATAATGGTATTCATAATATGTTTGGTAAAGATGTAAGTGATTTATATTATGTAATAATAAATGGTATATATTCTGAAGGAAATGGTATGATAGAATATGCTGATATTAAGGAAGACTATGTTAAGATGATACATAATCATATTGATATGGGTAATAATAAATTAAAAGTAGTATATGACTGTGGTAATGGTACTACTAGTATAGTTGCTCATGATATTTTTAAAAGTAATGAATATATAGAATATATTCCTATATTTGATGAGTCGGATGGAACTTTTCCTAATCACCATCCTGATCCTGCGGTAGAAGAGAATCTAAAACAACTAAAAGAAAAGGTACTTGAAGTAAAAGCTGACTGTGGTATTGCCTTTGATGGTGATGGCGACAGAGTAGGGGTAGTGGATAATCAAGGTAATATGATACCAATAGATAAATTTATGATAATAATATGGAGAGATATTTATAATAAAGTAACTAAAAAAGAAGGTTTCTTTGATGTTAAATGTTCTAAGGCTTTAAAAGATGAATTAATTAAATTAGGTGTTAAACCAGTAGAAACTAGAACAGGAAACTCTTATACTAAAAAAATATCTGTTGAGAATGATTATCCATTTGGTGGAGAAATGTCAGGACATTTATATTTTAGAGATAAATTTATTGGTAATGATGATGGTATATATGCTGGTTTAAGATTAGTAGAAATTTTATCTAAAACTAATAAGAAATGTACTGAATTACTAGATAATATCCCAGTATATTATTCTACTGATGAAAATAAAGTACCAGTAGAAGATGCTATTAAAGATAAAATAGTAAGTAGAGTAGAGGAGTATGCTAAAGAAAAAGGTTATAACTATCTTACTATTGATGGTGTTAAAGTATTATATGATGATGGTTTTGCTTTAGTTAGAAAGTCTAATACTACTCCTAATATAACAACTAGATATGAAGCTAAAACTAAAGAAAGATTAGAAGAAATTACTAATGAATATAATTCTTTATTAGATAAATTAAAAGAAGAGTAGGTAACCCTATTCTCCTTTTTCTTCAAAATTATTAGTACTATTCTTCTTAGTACAATGACAATTATCTTTATGACAATCACAAGACATATCAGTATCTAAATTAACATCATTACAATGACAATCAAAATTATTAGATTTAGTCTTAGTCTTATTATCTTTGTTTTTCTTACTCATTTTAATTACCTCCAATAATAGTATTTACTAAATTAATTATATTATACTTATATTCTCTTTTTTATAGAAGTTAACATAATATTAATTATAGGAAGTAAGATATTTGATTAAAAGTAATATAGTTGTTAACCTTAAATTACCATATAAAATAAGGCTTTAGATAGTATTTCTCTTTTTATATTACATATAATATTATTATAGTTATTATTTTAAATATAAATTTATTTTATAAAAAAATTAACTATATAATTATTTATTATATTATTATACAGTTAATTAATTATATACGTTCTTATTTAATTTGAGATAGATACTCCATCATCTACTTATTAATAAATTTATTTAAATAATCATTAAATATATTATTATAGTTCTTCCCTATTTTTAGTAAAAATTAAAGTAGGGGACTTAAATTAAAATTTTTGAGCCATAATTTCTGCTATTTTGTCTAATACTTCACTGGCATTATTTTTATCTATTTCATCATATCCTAATTCTCTTAAGGCTCTTATTTTAGCAGTATTTAATTCTTGTGTTCTAGTTAATTTTTCTTCTTTTTTGCTATTTAACATAGCTTCCCATCTACGATGTGATTCGGTAAGTTTAGTACGAGAAGCTCCCCCATTACTATATAATGTCATAGCAGAGTACATAATGCTTTCTAATATATATTGATTATTTTCATCGAAAGCAAATTTATTGGGATCAGTATAACCAAAATTCTTAGAGAAATATCCTAGAATATATTTTAATTCTTTAGTAGTATTTAAGTTTTCAATAAAGTGATGGACATACTCAACAGTAGTATAGGCCTCCCCTTCTCTACCTTTATTCTCAATAAGTATATTCTTAAGCATTTGGCTAATTTCACCAATTAACATTATTTCGTCTTTTTTTAAACCTGCTAAGTCAATTGATTCTTCTTTTTTTTGTGTACTCTTCTTTGTATCAAATATTTTACTCCCTACTCTTTGAAGATAATCATTTGTTATGCTTATGTCTAATATTTCTTTTTCTGATGTGACGTCAAGTAAATTAAATAGTAGTTGACACTTCTCGTTTGGAAGTTTTGATAAATCATCACCATCAAAATAATTGTAAACCATCTGTCTTGATACTCCTAAATACTTTGATAGGTTTACTTTGGAAATATTAGCCTTTTTTAATATTAAATTAACTTTCTCGACAACATTCATTGTTAGTCATCCTCCTATTGTTTATAATTATTTATAACTTTACATTTACAATTATATCATACTATATGTAAAATTACTAGTGCTTTTTTATTTTTTTCTTTATTTATAAGATATTATTTGCTTATATATAATAGATGTGGATGACATATTATTTTTAGATTACAAGCTAAAAATAACACTGTAAGATTATAGCTTACAGTGCCTTAATTATTATTTTACTTCTTTAATTATACCTCCACCTAGACATATATCTTTATCATATAGAACACAGAATTGTCCAGGAGTAACTGCCTTAGATCCTTTATAACTAAGTAATAAATTATTATTATCTAAGTATTTTACATTAATATCTATATCTGATTGACGATATCTAAATTTACAAGTACATTTACTAGGTCTTTTATCAGTTAAATAATTAAATTCTTCTATAATAGCAGTACTAGAATATAAATACTTATTATCATCTCCTACTGCTACATATAATATATTTTTATCTAAATCTTTTTTTACAACAAAAGTTCTATCTTTAGTACCACCAATATTTAATCCTCTTCTTTGACCAATGGTATAATACATAAGGCCAATGTGTTTACCAAGTATTTCACCTGTATCAATATTAACTATATCACCAGGAATATTGGGTAAATAATTTTCTAGAAACTGAGTAAAATTTCTTTCTCCAATAAAACATATACCAGTAGAATCTTTCTTACTTGCAGTAACTAAACCATATTCACTAGCAATCTTTCTAACTTCTGGTTTTTCTATTTCACCTAGAGGGAATAAAACATCTTTAAAAATATCTTTATTAACATATGCTAAGAAGTATGATTGATCTTTATTCTTATCTACTGCTTTAGCTAGTTTACCATCAATTAATCTAGCATAATGACCAGTAGCAATATAATCTGCTCCTAGTTTTTTTGCTTTTTTAACAAATAAATCAAACTTTATATATTTATTACACATGACATCTGGATTAGGAGTTCTACCTTTTTTTAGTTCTTCTAAGAAATAAGTAAAGACGAAATCCCAGTATTCTTTAACAAAATCTACTCTATGTAATGGAATATTTATCTTCCTACATACTTCTAAGGCATCATTATAATCTTGTTCTTGAGGACATATATTATTATTTAAATTTGGATTACCTAGATAATCGTTATTAATAGTACTATCCCAATTACGCATAAATAAGCCTATGACATTATAACCGGCTTTCTTTAATAGGATAGCCGCTACTGAGGAATCTACTCCTCCTGACATACCAATGACTACTGTTTTCATGGTTAATCACCTCACTAGTAGTCATTATATCATATTTTATTATTTAAATAAATAGTTTTATTACTAATTTTAATAATGATGGTACTAGGAATCCTTCTGTTAATGATGATATTATTATTAATATTATACATAATATTAGTAATAAGAAGTATTTCTTTATAAATTTTTTCATATTATAATTTTTTTCTTTTAAGAAGATTATCTTCCATAGGTTTATTGTAAATAGTACTGAGTATACTCCTAATAGAAGACATACTAATATATTTATTATACTAGTAGGAAAAGCATAGATAAGGGCCGCTAATAGGCCTTTATATTTATATACTAAGAAGAATGAAGATAAGGTAAAACCTATGATAAATCCTTTTAAATATATTATAAATATATTTATAATTATTCCAATAATAGACATTCCTAGTATCCATATTAAGATTACAAATATTATATTTTCAATAAAAGCATTCTTAAAGGCTTCTATATTATTTATATTATTGGTATTTATATTAGTGAAGAATGTATTAATTTTTTCTATTACTAGGTTGTGATCGGTATCTTTTAATACTACTAGAAATAATGATCCTGATATTATTCCTAATATTATTATAAACATTATAAAAGTATTTACTTTCTTATCTGGTATAATTATAGCTAGTCCTCTATTTAATTTCTTATTCATATTATCACCACTAAATTATATTAATAGATATTGAAAATATGACTAATATTTGATACTATTATATAGAGGTGTATAAGATTATGAGTAAAAAGAAAAAGAAGCAAAATCTAAGTAATAGAATATTTGCTTACATTATGCTTTTCTTAGCAGTAGCTTTCTCTTTAACTACTGTATTATCATTTGTACTTAGATAATAAGTACTTTTTTTATTGCCTCTTCAGCCTGTAGTCTTCCGAGGTATTTTTATGCCTAAGGTCATAAAAATAATAATTTATTTAACAAATAGATATAATAGTCCAATAAATACTATAAAAGATATAGCTCCTAGTAAGATATAGGAAACAAAGCCACTAGAACCTACGAGTGTTTCTTCTCTCTTACGTGGCTCTTTTTTCTTTTCTTCAATAGTTTTTTTAGCTAAGTTATCAAATGTTTCTAATTCCATTTCTACTGTTTTTTCAATTGTAGGTTCTGTATTCTTACCTACTACAAAATTCATATTAGGAGTTTCTATAACATTATAATTACTATATGAACCATTATCTTTTACTAAATCTAGGATTGTTTTATATTCAATTCTATTGTTATATCTAGATACAAACCAATTAGTGAATTTCTTAAATGAATCATTATTAATAACATAGATACTATTATTTACTTTTACATTGTTCTTAGTTAAAAACATATAAGCATTATTAAAAATAACTCCTAAATATCTATCTACTATTTGATACATTTCTAAATCTTCTACTACTCTAATTCTATCTAAAATATTATTATAAAATACTGGTAATATTAATGTTATGTTATAGTTATCTAAATTCTTATAATAATTAATAAGTTCATTAGTAACTACTTCTAATGAATTTTTTGTTAAATCATAACTATCATAATTACTTTTTAATCTAATTGATATATTGGTATTATCATATTCTTTATAAGGAACTAATATATAAAAGCTAACATTAGCATCACTTAAATAATATATATTATGTTTTTCTAAACTACATATTAAGGTTTCTTTCATGTTATCCTCCTACTCTATATAAAATTATATCAAAAAAAAGACAACTTGTCATTACCTTTTTATATCTTTTTTTAATTTCTATGCTATAATAAGATTATTAGAAAGGAAGTTATTATGAATAAATTAAATATTATCAGTGGTCTTAGTACCTATCATACAATGAAAGAATGTGATTATTTAAAAGATAATATCCTTATGTTTGATATTCCCTTTTCATTAATAGATTTATCCACTACTAAAGAAATGAAAGTTATTTTACCTAAAGATATATATCATAAAGAAATAAAGTATTCTTTTAAAGAATCAATTGATAAATTAAATAGGTATATTCAAAATAATAAAGATATTAGAATATGGACTAGTCATTATGAAATTAATTCTTATTTACTTATGTTATATATATGTAATTATTTACAAAATAAAGATTGTAATATATATGTCGTATTCTCTGACGAGTATAATAAAGATTGCTACTCACCTGCCTGTATGAATGCTCCTGAATTAAATAAACTAAAAGATTTAGAACATAAATTAAATAAAAATGAAATAAACAGTTATAGTAGTAAATGGCTTGATATTGTAAATGAAAATAGTGATATAAGACTATTAGAAGATAATAATGTTAAGTCTGTCTCTTATGACTATCTAAATGATTATATTTTAATTAAATTAAAAAAATTAGGAAGTACTAAAATTAGTAAATTAACTATTGAAATTATGAAGGATTATCATTTAATAGATCTATTAGTGTTTTATCTAATTAGAAGACTAATAAATGAAAATAAAATTATAATAGTTACTAAAAATGAAGATAATTCTTTTGAAGATATTATTTCTATAAAATAAACTTCATTAACATGAAGAGAACTCCTATTAAGAAGAATATTATTAAATATTTAGTGTTATTATATCTTCTGGCGGTTGGCAGTAGTTCACAGAAGGATATCTGGAGCATAATGCCCGCTATTAGGGAAAATAGGATACCTAGTATTAAATCATTCATAATATTTTTTAAAAAGATATAAGCAAGGAAAGCTCCAAATGGTTCAGATAAAGCTGATACTCCTGTATATAAAAGGGCTTTCTTTTTATTATTTGTACTATAATATATTGGTACTGAGATACTTATTCCTTCAGGTATATTATGCATAGCTATCGCTATAGCAAGTGATATGCCTAGAGTAATATCACTATTTGTTGCTACAAATGTTGCTATACCTTCAGGTATATTATGTAAGATAATTGCTATCATTGATATAAATCCTACTTTATATAGCTTTTTATCACTACTAATGGATGGTTTATCTGGTAAGTAGTAATCTATTAACATAGATATTATAATACCAAGGAGAATTCCTAAAAAGGATATAATAATAGTACTGATATTATTTATATTATCTCTTAATAAATTAATAGATTCGGGTATTAGATCTGTTATTGATACACAAATCATTACTCCTGCGGCAAAAGCTAAAGAAGATAAAACTATTTTATTAGTATCTTTCTTTTTAATAAAGATAAAGATAGTACCAAGCATTGTGGATAAGCCCGCTAATACGGTAAGTAAAAAAGCATAGAAAGTATTATTCATATTATCACCTATTTAAGTATATGAAAAAACTTCTATTATATAATAGAAGCTATAACCATTCATGATTTTTCTTAATATATATTCTTTTAACTATAGATACAATAGTAAAATATAATACTAATAATAATATTAAATATATATAGAAGTTAAATGGTAATATTTCAAAATGAAAGTTAGTAATTTTATGCATTACTAGGGGTGTAATAATAGTTAAGATACCCGAAAAGATTGTTAAACCTGCTAGTACTGGAGATATATTTGATTTTTCATAAATATGTTTAGAAGTTCTAACATTATAAATAATCATTAATTCTGTGATTAGAGATGTAATAAACCAAGCTGTTTGAAAATAACTAGCTTTTTCTATACTATTATATCCTAATACATACCAAAAGATTATAAAAGCAATTACATCAATAATAGAACTAGTAATACCCATAACTATCATATATTTAGATATACCATTAGTATTCCATTTTTTAGGAGATTTAATAAATTCATCATCTACATTATCATATGGTATACCTATCTGGGAGAAATCATAAATAAAATCTTGAAATAACATTTGAATTGGTAATAGTGGTAAGAATGGTAAAAAGATACTAGCTATCATAATACTAAAGACATCTCCAAAGTCTGCACTTAAAGCCATTTTCATATATTTAATTATATTACCATATACTTTTCTACCTTCAATTACTCCATCACATATTACTTTTAAACTTTTTTCTAAAAGAATCATATCACTAGATTCTTTAGCAATATCCGTAGCACCATTAACTGATAGTCCAATATCGCTTTCTTTTAAGGATGGAGCATCATTTATACCATCACCCATATAACCTACTACATGGTTATTTTCTCTTAATATTCGGACAATTCTTTCTTTCTGAATAGGATTTAATCTTGCAAAGACATCTACTTTTTCTACTACTTTAGATAAGGATTTGTCACTTAATTTATCAATATCACTACCTAGATATATTTTTTCACTATTTATACCCGCTAGTAGGCATACACTCTTGGTAGAATAAGGATTATCTCCAGTTAATATTTTTACTTTAACATTATATTTATTTAGCTTTTCTATAACATTTTTAACATCTTTTTTAGGAGAATCTAAGAAAGCTACAAAACCAATAAAGGTCATATTATTTTCTTCTTTTTCATTTAATACTAAAACTTTATTACTTTCTTTTTTTGAAGCTAGTGCTATTACTTGCATACCTTCTTCGGCCATCTCTTTAGCTTTAGATATTACTTTATTAGTAAGTTCTTTAGTTAATTCTTTATTTTTTCCATTTATTTGTACTTTATTACATCTTTTTAATATCTCTTCCATAGCTCCTTTGGTAATCATTCGATATTCATTGTTATTCTTTACTAGGATACTCATAATTTTTCTATTATAGTCAAAAGGTATTTCATCTATTTTATTATATTTAGGTAATATATTATCTAAATTATGTTTACTACCATATATAAGTATTGCTCTATCAACGATATTCTTCATACCAGTACTATAATAACTATTTAAGTAAGCATATTCTAAGACATTTAAATTTTCATTACCTAGAACATCAATATACTTTTGTAATACTATTTTGTTTTCTGTTAAAGTACCAGTCTTATCAGTACATAGGATATCCATTGCTCCTAAATTTTGTATTGCCTCTATTCTCTTTACTAATACTTTTTTCTTAGCTAGATTCTTACTACCTTTAGTTAAATTTACATTTACAATCATTGGTAACATACTAGGAGTAATACCTACTGCTACTGAAAGAGCAAATAAAATGGCTTCATTAAAATTATTTTTTATTATACCATCTATTACTAAGACAATTAAACAAATAAAAATCATATATTTAATTAACATACTAGTAATGTTCTTCATTCCTTTATCAAAATTAGTTAATTCTTTTTGTTTGGTTAAATCTTTACCCATATAACCTAGATAAGTATTTATTCCTGTATTAGTAGCGACCGCTAATGCTTTACCACTAATTATAGAACTACCCATATAGATAATGTTTTCTATATCAAAAATACTATCTATATTTTTATTATTTGTTATCTTTTTTTCTACTGGTATAGATTCTCCAGTAAATACTGATTCGTTAACAAATAAATCTTTACTATCTACTATTATAGAATCTGCTGCTACAATACTACCAGCATTTAATACTAAAATATCTCCTACACAGACTTCTTCTGTTTTAATAGTTACTTCTTTATTGTTTCTAATTACTGAGCATGTGCTAACTATTTTACTTTTTAATTTCTTATTAAATTTATATACTGAATAATCTTCACATACTCTAATTAAGGCACTAACAATAGCAATTAAAATTATTACTAATGATCCTAATTTATCTCCTAGACAAAAGTTTATTATAGCTAGGAATAATAATATTAATATAAATTCATCTTTAAAAGCATTAATTATGAAATATAAGATACTTCTATTTTTTTCTTTTATAACTATATTTTTACCATACTCTTTTATTCTTTTATTTACTTCACTATTAGATAAACCACTATTACTAGTATTATATTTAGTATATATTTCTTCTATATTTAATTTAGATATTTCTTTATACTTATCTAAAATAGTATTATTATCTATTTTATTCATAGTACCACTTCCTTACTATCTAAGATAATTATACAATAAAATTATTATCTATACAATAGAAAAGATAAGACTACTATTAAATCTTATCTTTAGTTATATCTTCTAATGTATAATTTATTACTTTAGCTAATTCTTCTAGTGTAGTATCTATTTGATAACCGATTTTACCTCCACTAAAGATTATTCTTTCTTGATTTTTTGCACTTTTATCAATAACAGTTGGAAAATATTTCTTCATACCTACTGGTGAACATCCTCCATGAATATATCCGGTAAGAGGAAGTAATTCTTTAGATTTAATCATCTCGATACTCTTTTCTTTTACTACTACGGCGGCTTTTTTTAAGTCTAATTCTTTATTTACTGGTACTAAGAATACATAATGATTACCTGATTTACCAATGGTTACCAATGTTTTAAATACTATATTATAATCTTCACCTAGATAGTCTGCTACTTCAGTGCCACTAATCGCAGTACTATTAATATAGTTATATACTTTAAAATTTATTTTATTTTGTTCTAATATTCTAATTACATTAGTTTTTTCTTCATTCTTTTTCATGTTCTATTTCCTTATCATAATCTTCTAGAAAACTTTTATATACACCATTAGTCTTAGTACCTAGAATACAATTTAAATTAACATTATTCATACTAGTAAAGATATTACGATCAATACTAGGATTATTCTTTTTTAATTCTTTAATTAATTCTTTTATTTCTTTTCTCTTACTAGTACCATCATTAGTATTATAATTTCTTTCAGTAAATTTGCAAGCACAATTTATAAAAGTTAAATTATTACTATTCTTCCATGATATTATTGATGCTTCTTCAACCATATATAGTGGTCTAATTAACTCAATACCAGGAAAGTTATCACTATGTAGTTTAGGCATCATTGTTTTTACTTCAGAACCATAAAACATTGATAATAGTGTTGTTTCAATAACATCATTAAAATGATGTCCTAAAGCTATTTTATTACAACCTAACTCTTTAGCTTTACTATATAAATATCCTCTTCTCATCTTAGCACACATATAGCAGGGACTATCATAACTAATTTTATCTACTACTTCAAATATATCACTTTTGAATTCTTTTATAGGTACATTAAGAGTCTTAGCATTCTCTAATATATTCTTTTCATGTATTTCATCATATCCAGGATTCATTACAATGTATTCTGCTGTAAAAGGAACCTTTCCATGTCTTTCTAATTCTTGTATACATTTAGCTAGTAAAAAAGAATCTTTACCACCTGATATACATACCATTACTTTATCATTTTCTTTAATAAGTTCATATTCTTTTACTGCTTTAATAAATTTACTCCATATCTCTTTACGATATTTTTTTATAATACTTCTTTCTATTTCTTTATATCTTTCCATAATATCAACTCCCATAATCTAAAAGAGCAAAATATATATTATAATCTAGTATAATTGCCCTTAATTTTATTCATCTTTCAATAACCAATCTACTACATTTATTTTAGCTACAAATACATTTTGTTCTCTTGTTAAATTAAATTTATTATTCATTTTTATTATTCCTTCTTCAGTAATTAATTTTTTTCATATATATATCAATAATATTATACCAAATAATCATTGTTTTGTCTTTTATTTATAGAAAAATATATATAAAAAGTGGAGCCTTTCGGCTCCTCAGGGGGAAATATTATTATCAGTTCGTAACAATTTAATAATAGATTAATATCTTACAAAATAAGGCTTTTTATTTTATCAAAATTTATCAAAGTTTATAAAAATAACTTTATTTTTTGATGTTTAGTATCTAATTTTGGTATCTAGAAAATAGAGATGACGCAGTGACACATTGTATGAGAGTACCCTACATACATTTATAATGTCATAGTGTCATTTATTCTACTTCACTAGACATAAATTCATTAATACTATTTATAATAAAATCTGGTATTATATCAAATTTAATTAAATCTAACGAAAATATGTAATCATTTTCAATATGATATATTTCATCAATAAATTTTAATACTATGCTGTTTTTTTCTTTTAATTTATCCCTATTATCAGATAGTTCTAAATAAACTCTAAATAACTGCAATTTTTTATAATTATTTGTTTCCATTTTATAATTTTCTAAAATATATCTATTATTAAGATTATCTGTTAATATTTTATGACTATCAAACGATTTTATAAATTGTCTTATCCATTCTTCTCCATTTTTTATTTCTGTGATAGATAGATTTTCATAATGTTCATTATCTATCTTTCTTCTTAAGTTATCTCCATGTATGATTGAAGATAAAATATCATAAGCATTTTCTTCACTACTCTTTTTAGTAGATATATGCTCTAAGTATTTTCTTAAAAAACAAATTCTAGAAATTATATTATTTTCTTCATTTATCGATTCATTATAATAAAACTTTATTGTCGATAAAACATCAGAGGGAATACTTATTTTTTGTTCTTTAATTACACCATCGTTATTTTTTAAGTACCACATATTGGTTTCTTTTGTAGGTTTATGATTTATTCCGAAATCTATTATTGGTTCAAAATCATGTGTTAACATTAAAACTGTTTTATTATAAAAACTACCAGCATAATCACCTTTATTAGAAAATAATCTATTAATAATTGCGTACTTCTTATTGCCGTCAAATGAAGAAATTGGATCATCTAATATTATTAAACCTGGATTTTTGCTTAAAGCATAATACATGAACAATACTAAAGCAAATGCATTTTTTTCTCCCCAACTTAAATGTTTTTCTATATCAGATACTTGTATTTTTTCATCTTCGCTATTAACATATTTTAAAATTGTTATAGAGTTTTTTTCATCACCATCTTTAATTATGTCAAACTCATAATTAAACCCTGCCAATTTTAGAAAACTATTTATTTCCTTTTTACAACTAGACATCTTAGATATTACAAGGCTATTAATTTTTCCAATTTCTTTTTGTAAATCTGAAATTTTTCCTATCATTTCATCGATTGAACTATTTATTTCATCAATTGATTTAGTTAAAGTTTTATTGTTAAAATATTCAAGATTTTCATAACTTATTTTTAAGTCTAATAGTATATTAGATAAATTTGAAATATCATCTTTTTCTATTTTATAAGAATCAAAAGTAGTAATATTATATATCTTTTCTTTTAAGTATGTTACTTCTGACATAAATTTTGTAAATATTAAATCTTTCTCTGCACTCGGAATGTTTTCCCTTATACATTTTTCTATTTTTTGTGAGTTTTCTGTATTCGAATATACTTTAGTATTATCAATAATATTTGAAAACTCCGTTAAATTACTGACATTTGCTTTTGTATAATATGAATTAAATGCTTCATTTTCTTTTTCATGACCTTGTTTAAATTTTTCTGCACAGTATGGACAAATTTCTCCATAATCATATGTTTTGCCCTTATTTTTCCAATCAGACCATAAGATATTTTTTTCTTTATCAGAAAGGAATAGTGCATATTTATTTAATTCTTTTGGAATATTAAAAATATTTTTTTCAGATTTTATACTAGAATACATTCCTCTTGAATCAATAGTATTCTTTTCCTTTTTATAATTAATTTTAGAAGATAATTTAATTAATTGTTCATTAAGCTTATTTAAATCTTCGCTTCCTATAATTTTTTGTTTCAATTCATGCAATAAATCATTAATGTTTTTTCTCTGTTCATCATATTTATCTGACTTTATAAATACTTCAAAAGAATTTTCAATTACATTACTTCCATTAAATACTACATTATTTACAAAATCACTATCAAATAATTCTACATTATTAAATTTTGGATTACATTCAACATATGGTATTTCCTCTTTTCCAAATGGTTTTAATAAAGATAAATCTTTCTCCTTATTTAATAATGCTTTAGCAATAGTAGATTTACCAGTACCATTGATAGCAAACTTGATATTCAAATTACCTTGTTCTATAGTTATTAATGCTTCTTTAATATTATTACAATTTTTAATTACAACATTACTCATTTAATACCTCCAAAAAAAGTGCTGTACAAAAAGACCGAAGCCATGTACAAGCACTTCATTAATACAATTATATCATCAATTATACATTTTTGTACTTAAATATAACAATTTTATGTTCTATTTTCTTATTTTTTATTTTATTTGAAATGTTTTCTCCATATATAACTTCAAAACATTTCTTAGCCTCATCATATGTTTTAAAATTAAAATATGTTTCTATCTGTTTAGCAATAGTAAATTCATTCGATAAAATCCAATTATTATAATCTCTAGTTCTTGTATCTTTAGTTCTATTCCTTATTTCTTCGAACTCACTATCTTCATCATTTTCTATTAATATAATTATTCCATTTAATTTTAATAATCGTTTTAATTCACTTAAACATTTATTTCTTTCATCTATATCTACAATAGTACCCAATACCCATGAACAAATTATTAAATCTATTTGATTATTTTCTAAATTAATATTTGATAAATTAGAACATATAAATTCTGAAGTATCTTTTTTCGATTTTGTTTTTGCTTTTTCTAATTGTTTGGCGGATAAATCTATTCCAATATATTTTTTAGAATACTCTTCTAAAATTTTTAAAAATTTTCCAGTCCCACAACCTGCATCTAAAACTATTTTATCTTTACATATATCTTCTAAATAAGAACCAACTTTATTTTCTCCATCTTCAGCAATACTAAAGATTTCATAATAATCATTATTTTCATAATATGCTTTAGAATCTTTTAAGAGATTTTTGGTATCCATTTTCTTCACCCTTTTCATACGTTTTAGTTTCAGGAAAAATCATATCAACCATATATTTAGCAATATTTTGTGATTTGCCTATTGCAGGTCTAAAATGCATATGCACTCCTGGTACTGTGTTAATTTCAATTATTCTATAACTATCATCATTTTGTTCTTGTTCTATCGAATTAGTCATATAATCAATTCCAACATACGGAAGTCCAGGGAATGCTTCTAACACTTTCATTCCTATATCAATTACACTAGGATGAACTCTATCAGTATAATCTTCACATATTCCTCCCATAGCAACATTTGAATTTGGTCTTAAATAAACTTTTTCTCCTAAAGTTGGAATAGTATCCATACTTATACCATTTGCTTTAATATATTTATACATTTCATCATCAACTAAAATTTCACACAATGCATTTGTTCTTGGATTCATTCTACAATAGTTTTCAATTGCAATTAATTCTTTTATAGAATGTTCGCCATCTCCATATACATGAGCAGGATCTCTATGAAGAACTGCATAATCTCTATTTCTTGTTACAAACACTCTATATTCTTTTGCTTTAAAATATTCTTCTATTAGTACTTTAGTATTTATTCCCCTATTTTGAGTTATCTTATCTATTGCTTTTAGCAAATCCTTTTCAGAAGTTATATTTGTATAAACATCATAACCATGAGAACCAAAAACAGGTTTTAAAACAACAGGACAATCAAATACTTTAAATGCTTTTAAAATATAATCAGAGTCAGTTATATTGAATACTTCACCCATAGGAACACTAATCCCATTATTTTGTAGTATATGTTTTGTTATTCCTTTATCACCAGCAAGTATTGACACATTATATGGCATTATAGAAGAATCTCTATCATAGATTAATTCATCATGACCATTGAAAGACGCTTTAATTAATTCTAAACTTTCATCTAATACTTCAACACTTATACCTCTTTTTAACATTTCATATATCAATATTTTTTGATTAGAATGTAAATTTTTATAAATGTTTTCCATTTTACCATCTACTTTCTCCTGAATCGTGGCTTTCACTTGAATAATCATATGAAAAATAACTAGAATAAGTAGAATTATTTTTAGGTTTTGATGGTTTTCTTACTAATTTTTTTACACTACCTATAATATCATCTAATTCATCATTAGATTGTTCTAACATTCTTAATTGTTTTTCTTCTTCTGATTCTCTCCTTGCTTCATCTCTTAATCTCTTTAATTCTTCAATTTTTTGTCTTCTTTGTTCTAAGGCTTGATTAATTCTAGGATTATTAGATGTAATAGTTGGCATTTCTCTTTCTAGTTTTTCTATTAAAGAATCTATATCATCTAAATTATTATATCTAGTATTATTTACTTGACCTCTAGAATCACATCTGCTTTCACTATTATTTCTACTTTCACTAGAAAAATTATTAGTTGAAATACTGTATCTACTTTCTCCTGTATCTCTACTTTCACTTGATCTAGATACATATGTTGAAGTATATCTACTTCCTCTACTTTCACTATTATTTCTACTTTCTGACATTTTATTTTCCTCCTCTTTTTAAGATTAAAACACCATCTTGTTTTTCTTGTAAACTTCCTTCTAGTGCACTTGTAAAGTTAACTTGTTGGAAGTTTGAAAATATTTCTTTTACTTTATTTAAATCATCTATTTCTGTTCTAGGATTAGAATTACCTATATCATATAAATAAGCAAAATATATTATATCTATTTTCTTTTGAAATTCAATCAATAAATCTCTATATTGCTTTAATGTATCACTATCATACATTAAACTTAAATAATCAGATATATTTGATAAAAACATATAATCAAAATGTTCATCTACTTTTAAATCTTTTATACTTGTATTTATAAAAGTAATATTTGTATCCTTTAATTGTTGTTTTAATAAATTATACTTGTTTTTTTCTAAATATAAATTTTGCCACAACTTGCTATTAGGATTAAAATATTTTGTATTAAATAAAGAAGAATTTCTTAATTCAATACCACTATTATTGTATTTAGATAATTGTTCTAACCAAAACATTTTACTTTCATCAGACATATCTAAACTTGAGATAATACTATAATCTAAATTCATATTACTTTCAAACAAAAGTAATTTTATAAAATCTTCATAAGATAAATTTTTTAATGCACTAATTTTTAGATCCATATATGGTTTTGTCAATGGATTTATATCAAATGTTGTTATCTCAGTTGCCCCTTGTAATATTGCATTTAATATATGGTCAGTTGAACCAGTTACTGTAATAACTTTTTTACTAGTTAAATCCAAATCTTTCATATATCCAGCAATATTTTCAGAAGTAAAAGGATATATACTATTAAATCTTCCCATAACATTTACCTTTGCTTTTTGCATCTAAAAATCTTACTAAAACTTTATCTCTTTTAATTTCTTCTAAAGATTTATCTCTTAATGATTCAGTTGTAATGCAAGTTTTATCACTTTCTAATACCCAAGGACATGGACTTACATTACCAAAATTATTTATATATATAAACTTATCTCCTGCAGGACATCTACGAACAAAATTAGGTTGTTTACCAAAATTATAATTAACTATTATTTGTCCATTATATTTTTCTCTTAATTCATCAATTTGAGAGATTAAAACTTCATTTGGTATTGTCTTAACTAATGATTTATCTTGTCCAGCAACTGGTTCCATTATTGAAAAGATTATTTCATCAGCTTCTAAACCTACTGAATCCAAAATTAAACTTTCTAAATCACATTGATTATTTGAATGGATAACTGAACCTATTCTAACTTTATTAACTGATTTCCTTAATGCTTCTAAACCTCTTATTGTTCTATCATAAGTATTGTTTCCTCTTACTGATTCATGTTCTAGTTTATCTCCATCTAAACTAACATGTATCATTTTTAACTTTAATTGATTTAATAATTCTACTTTTTCTGGAGTTATTAATGATGCATTAGTTGATATATCAGTAATTAATCTTTCACTTGCATATTTTAAGATTTCTAAAATATCTTTTCTAATAAATGGCTCTCCACCAGTTATCTTTAAATGTTTGAAATTATGTAAAACTAATTCATCTATAATATGATAACATTCTTTAGTAGTTAATTCTCCATTAATTTTTTGGTTATTACAAGAAAATATACAATAAGAACAACTATAATTACATTGATGTGTAATTTCCCAAATTACTTTACCTTCATTATTAGGTAAAGTAAATTTACATTCCATACTATTCAAAAATTCATTAATCATATTTAGGTCATAACAATTATCAGTATTAATTACTAAAAAGTTACTTGATACATAATTTTCTAAATTATCTATTCTTTGAAGTTCAAATCTTTTTAATATATCTTTCTTTGATAAATCACTTTCTTTTAATCTTTCTAATCTTGTTTGATCTGATGCTGTAACATATATTATTTTTTCAAATTTATCTTGCAAATTATCATTAAGTATTAATGCCCAATCTACAATTATTGTTTTATTATCAAAACACTCCAAATAATTAAATAAATATTTATACAATACCTCTTTATATCGTTTCATATATTCTTCGTTATTATAAATGTAGTGATTTAAAATTAAAGAGTTTATTTCATCATATCCATTTAATTCAGGAATTACATTTTTCAACTCTAAAATATATGAATCATTTTTATATAAACTTCTTCTAAAAACATCTACATCTACATAAATGTAATCAGGATTTTGTTTTAAAATATCCTCTGATATAGTTGTTTTCCCTGATGACATTCCACCTGTTATTCCTATTAATCTATTCATACCAACACATCCCATACTTTATTGGAGTAAATGCTGCTATTTTAGTATTCTTATCAGCATTCTCATATATATTCCAATCTATATCATTTGAAACCATATTATAATTTTCTTTTTCTAATTCTTTTATAAGTTTATTTATTTCATTAGTTAAATCATTATTTTCTATATTAGGTTTATTACTATGAATATATTGTGTTTTATTTACTACTTCTTTATTCTCGTTATATATTGGTGTACCAACTCGATATGCTAAATAATGAAGTCTTAATTCGTGAGGCATTATTGATAAAATTAATTCTTTTGTTTTTATAATATCTTCTTTAGTTGATGATGGATAATCCAAAATAAAACTTGTTCTTATTCTATAACCAATTTTCTTTGTTTCTTCTATTACTTGTTTTATATAATTAATATCCATATCTTTATTCATTAATTTTAATAATCTTTCACTACCTGTTTCAATACCATAATGAACCCATCTAAATCCAACTTTATACATATATTCTAAAAGTTCTTTATCATAACATTTAATACTACATAATGCCCCAAATAAACATTTGATATTTCTTTTTTCAATTTCTTTACAAATTTCTATCATTCGTTCTTTATTGACAGTTGCATTATCATCTAAAAAGATTATTTTCTTTGTATTATATTTTTCTATTAACATTTCTATTTCATTTACAACATCTGTAACATTTCTTCCATTCCACTTACCAAAATAATATGGTGTAGTACAAAATTTACAAGTTCCAACACAACCTCTTGAAGTAATAATAGTTCTTGTATCCATATATTTAGTAATATCTAATAAATCTCTATTAGGAATTGGTAACTTATTAAAATCATTTGTTAATATTTTCTTTTCAGTAAAGTATATATCTTCTTTATTTTTTATAACTAAATTATGAATACTTTTTAATTTATCTATATCATTAATATTTTCTATTACATCAGTAATAATTTCGTCTGCTATCCCTCTAATAACAATATCTATACCATTATCTAAAAATTTTTGATAAAAGTGAGTAGATGTTTTTCCAATCATTATAAATTTAGTAGGTTTATTTGTATTATGAATTATTTCAAAAATATTTTGTATTGTTTCAGTAGTATGTAATGGTAATTGATAATCATAGACAAAAACAACTATATTTTTATCTGATAAATATTCATTGATATTATTACTCATTCTATTAACATCCATATCAATTACTTTTACTTTACCAAATTTTTTATTTATAATTGTTGCTATTTGTAATACATCTAATGGTTCAGCTAAAATAGACCTATTTGTAAATGGTTTATTTGCTGGATTAACTACTAAAACATTCATAATCAGTTCCTCCCTTAAAAGTTGGTTTCTATTATAGCACAAAATTCATTAAATAGTTATTATTTTATTAAATTTACCAAAAAAAAATACTATGACATAGATTATTGCTGTTAATAGCAAAATATATCATAGTATCATTATTAATTTTTCTTAGGTAATTTACTATAATCATATTTATTATTCCTTCTTCAGTAATTAATTTTTTTCATATATATCAATAATATTATACCAAATAATCATTGATTTGTCTTTTATTTATAGAAAAATATATATAAAAAGTGGAGCCTTTCGGCTCCTCAGGGGGCAAACTCAAATCACGTACTCCTAAATTTAATTTTTAAATTTTTCTTTATTTTTTAAGAAAAAACACAATATATAATTTATTAAAATTTATCTAAATTTATCTAAAAATTATCCTTTGGGTAGTTGAATGGGTAGTTGAATTTAAAAAGTCTAATAAGCAAGATTATGTACTTATTAGACTTTTTTTAATTAAGTTTATACCCTAATTTTTCTAATTCCATTATAGCGATAGCAGATAATTCTTTTTTAGATAATTTATCAATATCAAAAAACTCTGCACCAAGTGAATCATCATTTACTTCATCTACTTTTACTTCCTTCTTAATTTCATTATTGTAATTTGAAACTTTAAAGAAAATACCAGTATGGTGTACTTTCACTAAAATATCTTCTTTAAATTGCCATTCAAAAGCAACAGAATCGGCATCAAATAATTGACAATCAACTACCTCTATACCAACTTCCTCCATTAGCTCTCTTTTCAAAGCATCTTCTGGTCTTTCACAAAACTCTATTGTTCCACCTGGTAAATCTAGTTTTCCATCATAAGGACCTCCAAATTTTTTAATAAGTAAAATTTTACCGTCTTGAATAACTAAACCATAAGCCCCTAATTGTTTAAATTCTTTCATCTATCTTTCCTCACTTTCTTATTTTTATTTTTAAACTAATATAATTATATCATATTTTTAACCTAATTATATTAGTAAAAACTACTTTTTCTTTCTTAAAACATATCCATCGATTTCTTTATCGTTTTTATGATAACCTTCCCAGTCAAATTCTGTTATACTCTCACCACAATAGTTGCAAAATGGAGTGGAATTGTTTAACTTTTTTATAGCATCCCAACCACTAGATATGTCTGATAATTCTATGTAATCATCTCTTGAAACAACATAATTTGTACCATATCTTTTATTTAAAATTTCTATCAATAAAGGGTAATAACATTTCGCTATTTTTCCATCTCTCAAAAATCTGCAAAACCTTCCAATACATTCTTTACTTACTTTATCGCCATTGTTATTATTTTCTAATGTTAATCTAGTTTGAAATTTTTTTATTGGTTCAATCGGACTAAAGAAATCATCATTTATCAAATACGTAATTTTATTAGCATTTAATATACTTAATATTTTGTCTATTTTTTTGCTTGTAGGTTCATATAAGGAAATAGATATTATTATGTCATTATCTACAAATGATTTAATTACTTTCTCATCTAGCTTATCTAACAATAAACCATTTGATACTACTACAATTTTAGTGTTTGGTAATATTCTCCTTGAAATATTTAATAATTCCGAAAAATTAGGATGTAATAATGGTTCTCCTCCTAAAATTCTAAAGTAATAGACATTAAATTTTTGTGATATTAATTTTATATCACGTTCATAATCAACCAAATCAACATAATTATTATCATAAATATTTGAAAAATGGGCACATCCTTTACAATTTAAATTGCAATGATCAACAACATTTGTTTCTAAATAATTTAAAAATGGTAATGATAAATCAATTGAATCTATATAACTATTTAATTGTTCATAAGATTCCGAATCAAAATATAATACTCTTTCATCAACAATATTTATTTTCTTAAAACCAATATTTCTTAAATATTCAATTGTATCACCCATAATAATTGGCTTTTTTGTTATAAATATATTGTCAGTTTCAGGATTTAAACATTTTTCATTTAAAAAGATAAGAGGAATATCTTTATATAGTTTCTGTGATATGTCTGATTTATTTCCCAATTTAAGAAAACCATCAACTATGATATTGTGTTTTTCTAATTTTTTTGCAAATTCTATAGCAAAAGGTCCTGTTCCAAATATATAATTCTTCATAAGTTTTCTCCTTTATTTTTTTACACGTTGTAAAGAGGACATTCTTGAATCCAAATTCTCATACATCCAATCAAATCTTCCATATTGTTTTAATTCACAATCAACTATCATTTTTAAAATAACATACATACGATATATTTCAATTCTAACTTTTTCATCATAATTTAACTTTTTATTATCAAAACCTTTTAAATAATAATTACTTGTTATTCCATCAATGGTATGAAAATAAAATGTCATTAATTCATCACAAAAATACAAATCAGAAAAATCAACAATTCCAGCAACTTTTCCATCTTTTACCAGAACATTTCCATCCCATATATCAGTATGTGCTAAACAAAGATTGGAAATATTATTTAAACTTTCTTTATTTGAGGTTATTATATTTTTAATATTGTCATAATTATTTTCTCCAAGATTAATATTTTTAGATTTAGCATTTTCTAATAAAAGTTCAAATAAATTCATCGTAAATTCATAATTATTTTTAAATCTTTTATTTGGTTGACTTGGTAGAAAAAATTCTTGTCCTTTTATGGAACATATTCTTTTACTTAATATTCCTAATTGATACTCAACATTATTTTTTTCTTCTTTGCTCATCTTTTCTTTCATTTCTAAATAATTCATGCCATCAACATAACTCATAAAAATATATGGTGATTCACACAACGAACAACTGTCATCATAGCATAATAATCTTGGAGATGGGAAGTCAATTTTTTTCATTAATTTTAGCATCTCAACTTCCCACCAAAGTATATTTCTATCTGCGGTTATCATTTTACTTTCATCTTTTGGTGCTATTTTTAATACTACCTTATTGCCATTATTTTCTATTAAATATACAGCATTTTTCATTCCACCACTTAATATTGTTATTTTGATATTATCAGTATCAGTATCATTAAATGATTTTTCGTACATAGCTTTAATATTAGATATATTTTGATAATTCTTAACCGAAGATTTATTTTCCTTCATTTTTTTTACCTCTATTATTTTTCTTATATTCTCTAATATATTTTTTACATACTTCATCAGTATATTCAAATTCTTCATTGTCAACAGTTAGATGAAAGATGTTATCATAAGCATAATCTTTAATTTTAGTCTTAAAGAATTTTCTTATAAATGTTTTTAATTCAGCAATTTCAGAGTACATAAATCCTTTCATGCCGTTAAAATACATATAATTAGATACACGCATTATCAAATTTAAAACCGTAATTGTATTGCTATCATATTTATCTATCAAAGTTCCAGCCTTTATAACAGGAATCCCTTCAAATTCATTATTGTACAAATATATATCTTTGATAAATTGTTTATACTGATCTTGCAAGTCAACGGCAACACAATCTGTAATAGTGGAACGTTCTTGTATGAATTGAATAGCCTCATCCATCATTTCCTTATCTAAAGAGTTCCATAGAATACCAACACATGGTATTTCTATTGATGGCAATTTTTCTTTATCAATAACTTTAGCTTCTGTAAGTTCGTTAATAATTGATAATACTTCATCCAATTTTCTAAACTTTTTAACATCTTTAGCATTCAATAGTAGATTTATTAAGTTGTTTGTAATACTTTGTATTTCATCTTTAAATTCATTTTTTTCTAAAACATTACCTTTATAATCCCTCATAAAATTTCTTAATATATGCACCAAACTATTATAAAGAATCTTTTCTGCGGCATCTTTGTAATCTGGACCTTGAGATAGTACTTCCTCATAAGCATTTTCTCCCCAATCTTTTAAGGTAAATAGTCTCGGTGAAATTTTATTACCAGTTAAAGAAACTGATTTTCTTTTGACATAATGATAAAAAGGAATTGGTACTAAAGCAAAAGTTTTTTCAGCCATACATAATCTAAAGATATAATCTGAATCTTCTTTAAAACAATTTTTATCAAATTTAATATCTTTTATTGAAGATAACTTATATAGTTTGTCCCAAGCGGGAATTAAAATAGTAGCATCAGAATAAGAATTTATGAGATTTAATTTGCTTTCTACAAACTTAACACCTTTTTGTTCACAACTGACATCTTTTACATCACCATTCTTCATATGTATATAAAAACTACTTTCGCAAACATCGGCATTAGTTTTTTTAATTGCTTTTAATAATGTTTCTAACATTGAATTATCAACATAATCATCTGAATCAAAGAAACATATATATTCACCAGTAGCAAGTTCCATGCCTTTATTTCTAGTTTCAGCAAGTCCGTGATTTTCTTGATGGACTACTTTAATTCTTTTATCTTTTTCTGCTAGTAAATTACACATTTGTAATGATTCATCTGTAGAACCATCATCTATTAATATAATTTCTAAATTTCTATAAGTTTGGCTAGTAATACTATTTATACATCTAGTTAAATAATTAGCTGTATTGTAAATAGGTACTACAACTGTAATTTTAGTATCATTTTTTAAATTATAATCAATATATTCTCTTAATTGATTTTCCCAATCTTCATCAAAATTAATTTCTAAATGATATTTTGAACTTTCATATTCTGATGATATAATACCAGCTCTGTGTTTTTTTAATAATTCTATTTCATTTTCAGCAATTTCATTACTGTTTGAATTAGTCTTAATTAATAAATCGCAACAATCAAATACATAAGAATCTTCAAGTAATGAATAATCTAAAGCTATGACATCATTCTCATTCATGTTATCCAATATAGAGTTTAATTTCTCATCAATTTCATTTCTAATTTTCAAAATCAAAGAACTTTTCATTTGCCAATTATCTTTGATATTATGTTGATTTAAAATATCATCAAATATTTTATCAACATCTACATACTTAAATGAATAGTTTTCATTTAAGTATTTGGAAAGTTTTAATTTCCCATCTTTACTGTTTCCAGTTATACCTATTATCATAAACATTCCCCCTAAATTGGCTCCTATGCTACCATAATTTAGCAGAAAAGTCAATGTTTTTTTGCTATTTTCAGTTATTTTTTTCAAAAAAACACCGTTTTTATTTTTTACGATGCTTTTATTGAAAATTTGTATCATTTTGAGACATAGAATTTAAATATAATATAATGCTTTCTTCTTTTGAATTAAACTTTTCATATGGGCGAATTTCTAATGTTGTAAATTTCTCATATTGATCTGGAGGAAACAATTTTACTCTTATATCATTTATACGGCACAATTCTATAATTTTTTGTAAAGAAAAAGAAATATTTTTTAATATTTTTAATTCATCAATATTACAAAAATCTATACACTCATTTAGCATTGCTTCTCCTTGATAATTAATTTCATTTTTAACAAATGCTGAATCATTTAAACTAATAAAATATATATCTCCCCAAATTTTATAAAGTTTATCAGGAGCTTCTAATCTATTATATCCATTCATATTTGCAAGGGCTATATCTATAGTATAACCCATAATATTTCTTGGAGCATTTATTACAATTTTTTTATAATACTTCATTAATATATCAAAAACTTGATTTGTATTAATACTAGTTAAACCTAATTTATGTTTTCTAATATTGTTTATTTCATTTTTTATATTTTCTGTTTTCATTCTTCTCCTATCATATATAATCACAGTCTTTTATTTTTTGTTATATATCAAACTCATACATAATTCTTTTTTCCTCTTTCTTATTTTTTCTTCTATTCTATCTTTTTCTCTATTCATCTTTGAAAGTACATCCAAATTTTGTTCTGTTTGTTCATTCATCATCTTTATAATTTTATCATAATCATAGCCTTCATCATGTTTTCTTAAATAAAAGATTAATATCGCTAATCCAGTTAAAGCTATTAAACCAAAAAATATTAGTTGAATTGTAAGTATTAATGATTTTTCCATACAAATATCCTCCTTACAATACATAGTAAACTCAATTTAAACAACTCTAGCTTTTTTTTCAAGAGTATTCTTTTCATTTTTTTTACCATATCAAAATATAAAAAATAATCTATCTCATATTTAATAGTGTACTTAAAAAATTCTCTTTGTTTCCATTTTTTTCTTTCATCAACAATAACATACACCATATATATTACCAACAAAATTATTGCTACAACTAATAAAATTATATTAAAAATTAAGTTTTTATTCACACTAACCACCACAATTTCAATAACCACAAAAAGAATTAATAAAAGGTATTTTCTTTAACAATTTTGAAATGTAATATATTCCAATAATTTCAAAGATAAATAACACTAATGTCATTCCAAATATAAATGGAACACCACTTGTAGGTAGTATAAAGTCTAATGGAATGTTATTTTCACTGCAATATTTAACCCCCAAACAATAATCAAATTCCAAAAGCATAAATGTCAACAATGCCATTAAAAGTAAAAATGTATTTATCATTGTAGATTCAAAATTGTTTTTTAAAATGTATTTCATTTTGCACCTCCAATCTTTCATTTTTTTGTACTGCAATTTAATTATAACACAAAATAGCAAAAATAATAACTGAAAATAGCAAATTGCCTATAATTTTTGTTCTTAATGGGAAAATTAAATTAGGTGGTAATAATGATAAATTTTACAAGATTAAAGGATATTAGAGAGGATAATGATATAAATCAAACACAAATGGCTGAAATATTAGATGTTAATCGTTCAACATATTCTTTATGGGAATTAGGAATTAATATTATTCCTTTAAAAAGTTTATGTAGTTTTGCAGATTATTTTAATTATTCTATTGATTATGTTTTAGGATTAACAAACATAAGAAAAAATCCAAATTTAATTAAGGGATTAGACTTAATTAAACTTGGAAATAACATTAAAGAATTACGAATTAAAAATGAACTATCGCAAGAAAATGTTGCAAATATGATTGGCGTAACGCAAGCATGTATAACTAGATATGAAAAGGGACTAATATGTATCTCGACTTCAAATCTATATAAGCTATCAAAAGAATTTAAAATATCCCTTTCCGAATTATGTGGGAAAGTAAAAAAGTAGTGCTATTTTAATATTTTATTTCTTATGACAATATGACATTATGACATTAGTATTTATATACCTATACTTAATGTCATAATGTCATTTTTTATTTTTTCTCAATATATGCAATTACTTCTTCCATTTGTTCTTTAGTTTTTTTAACAATATATCTTATAATTATAGTTTCAATGATTGATACAACTAAAATAACTGACATAACAATTATATTTGTTGAAAAATCTTTGATAAAAAATTCTACTATGAATGGCAAGCAAAAAATTAATGTACTTATTATTGCAGTTGTAAATATTATTTCAGATGATTTTCTTGTAATATTTTTATTTCTTTTATTATCCAATTTTTTAAACCATGTTTTTCCTTCACTGCCATAGTAATCAATATAAAATACAGATCCTAGTATAGTCATTCCTGCACCAATCCAAAACCAATATTTTAAAGTATTTATATCAAAACAAGCACCTGCAAAAGAGACTATTTCAATTATTAAGCCAATCATTAATAAACGTGTCAATTTATCAGAGTTTCTATATAACTTATCTTTCATTTCTAAACTCCTTTACAGCTTGTTCATTTAATAATTTCATTATTTCTTCATTGGTTTCATTTTGATATTTTAAATCCTCAATAGTATCCGATAAGACTTGAACTTTTTCTTCTTCAATAGTATTTTTCATATTATTTTCTAATGATTCAATAAGAATATCATTATTTTTCATATTACTTTCAATACTATTCATGGCTCGTTTTAAATCTTCACCTTTAAGTTTTCTATAATGTTCTATTATGTATGGATTAAGTGGACTAATTTGTGCACCTAAACCTGAAGCATACATCAAATCATTATAATTAACACCTATGTATTTACTTATCTTTCTTAAAATTTTAGGATTTGGAACTTCACGCTCACCAGATTCAATTCTTGAAATGTCGGAATGACTAACATGTGCTAGTTCAGCTAATTGTCGCATTGATAAATTATTTTCTTCACGACCTTTTTGGATTAATTCTCCAACTTTTGTCATATTTTCGCCTCCTCGTAAACTAATTATAACACCAATTGTGCTAAAATGCAACATTTTTATATTTTTGTATCAAAAAAGGTTGACAATTAAACTTATGGTGTTATAATGGTGTTAAGTTGCAACAAACAAGTACGTTTGGAGCAAAAAAGAATAGGAGGTAAAATTATGACTTAGCAAAATAATAATGGTTCTTTGAAAACTCAGTAGTGTTGGAAATCCCCGATATGCCGACACTTAAAATAAATGCAAGGGTAAATATCTCTATTGGCACGAGAGTTGTGGATAAACTAAAATCCTCCTCAGATATATGGCAATTTCTATATATACATCCTTAAAGGGAGTTGTTGGTAATACTAAAACCATCCATAGATGGATTAGCTATATTAATAGTATCCATAAATACTAAACGAAAGTGAGGTGATGTAATGACAGCAAATGAAACATTAGAATTAATTTCAAAACAATGGTGTAATCTTGATGATTTAATGCTACTAGGTGAATTTGGCAGAAACACAGCTTTAAAAATCAAAAAAGAAATTAAAGATAAATTAACAAAACAAGGGTATATAATACCCAAACATGTAATTCCAATGAAGGAAGTAGTTGACTATTTAGATATAAATATTTCTTATCTTGAATCAAGAGTAAAGAAAGGAGTTTGATGATATGAGAGCTATTGAGGAAGAAGATATAAGTATAAAAAAAGACATCATTATTGAAGATATAATGAAGTCTAGGGGTCTTTATTGTTTAGTATCTAATGCAAAAGTAGGAAAATCTATGTTGGCACTACAATTATCCTACTCATTAATTAGAGGAAAACAATTTTTAGGGCGTAATGTATTATCGCCCTCTCCTGTCTTATATATTAGCACAGAATCAGATTTTGGTCAATTAAAGCAAAGAATAAATGTTTTAGATTTAAAATTTCCAAAAGAAAGTTTATTTATTATTGATCGAAATGGAAAAGGAGAAGTTAGTATATTTGACTTTGAGATAGATATAAATGACTTTGTTAAAAAATATAAAGGAAAAGTCGTAATATTAGATATGTTAAAAGATATTGATTTAGGAATTAACTACGATATAAATAGTTATCAAGATATAGGACAAAAATTGCTACCTAAATTAAGAAATTTATGTGAGAAATATAATATAACCATATTATTTACACATCATCTAAATAAACAAGGAAAAACTTTGGGAAGTACAGCGTTTGATGCAGTTGTAGATGGTAAATTAACTTTAATAGAAGATAAAAATGATAAATCATTGATTAGACTTAATATTATCAATAGGGATTTTCCAAGTACAGATATTTATTTAAAAAAATCTAAAAATCAAATTTTTAATGTTATAGAACAATTTGATGAGGATAAAATTGATATTAATTTAGTCAACTTTATAAAGTATGCAGTAAATCAAGGTGATTGTGAATTTACTTGTGCTGAAATTATTAATAAAGCAAATTTATTAATGACACCTAAACAATGTGGAAGAATGATAAATTCTAATATGGAATATTTAAGACGTGAAGGACTTTATATAAAGAAAATACGAAAATCCGATAAAAGATTATACCAATCTCATTATGAAGAACCTATTGAAGAAAATGAATAATTTTCTTCAAGTTTTTGTTAACTTTTTTTGAAAAAGTTATTAAGTAAAAAATGAACGTGGCACGTTTTGTTGCGTAGCAATGAAAGTGGCGATAGTAAATATTTTTACATTATTAAAAGATTTTTCTTTTAATAATTAAATTAAATAATAAGTATCTTGTAGATAGTTATTATTTAATCTTGTTTGAAGCATTTGCCTTTACGGTTAGTTTAGGCATTTGCATAAAACAAGCAAGGGGTTATTAGGGAACTCCCTAATCTCACGTGGGCTATGCCCTAGTGAGATAGGACAATAAATTGTCCATCCCTCAAGAAGTAAAGCAAAGGAGGAATAAATTATTGTATGATGGTAATCAAGTATTAAGATTTGAAAACAAATTTAAGGCTAGTGATTTAGGTGGACTTGGAATAGAACTTACTGAAAGAAAAGGTACTGGCAATTACGATACTGAAAGAACAAAGTTTAACATTCAATATATACCATTAACTAACAAAAACCTATCTAGCCAAGTTTATAAAAAATTAAGAGATAATAATATATATTTTAATGATGGTAAAAATGTAAACTTGTTAAATGGAGCAATTATAACAAGTGGTCAAGAGTTTTTTCAAAGTATGGGAATGAAATTTAAGAATAGTGATAGAATACATCAAGTTGGTAAAAAGAAAGGTCAACCTATGTTAATACCAGATATAAAAAGTGAGAGTGATATTCCAGAAAAGATAAAAAAATTTTTTGATGATAGCTATTTATTTCTAGAACAATTAGTTGGAAAAGAAAATATAGTTTATGCAGAAGTTCATTATGATGAGGATACTCCACATATGCACTTCTATTTTCTTCCAGTTGTAAATGAAGTAAAAAGAAAAGTGTTTGAAACTGACAAAGATGGTAATTTACTCAAACATGAAGTAATTGGAAAAGACGGAAATAAAAAATTATTACCTATTCAAAAAAAAGACAAAAATGGTAAAAATATGTATATTGTTGAAAAAGGCAAATTCTTAAATTGTGATCAGTTTTGGAAAAATAAGGGTGGCAAAACGTCTTATGCAAAAATACAAGATGATTACAATAAATTTATAACTGAAAAAGGATTTAATTTATATCGTGGAAATATAGGAGCAAATATTTTACATAAGACAAAGGCTCAAAAAGAAATTGATGATTTAAACGAACAAATCAACGAAATGAAAAAAGAATTTGAAAAAAATAAAAAATTAAATAATATAGAATTAGAAACTACAAAAGAATTATCTTCAATCAATTCCAACAATATATTGAATCCATCAAAGAAGAAATTTGGTGGTTATAAAGAAAATGAAGTTAATGATTTAATTACATATTCAAAAAATATAAATAAAGAAAACACAAAAAATGTAAACACTATTAAGAAAAAAGATATAACCATTCAAGATATGCAAAATCAAATACAAACTTTAGAAATTGAAAACGAAAAACTTAGGGATGGTCGTGCTATTAAAGAAAAAGATAATAAAATACTAGAATTGAATAACACTATCAAAACACAAAAAGAAATAATTATACAAAAGAATAATATTATCTCAAATTTAGAAAAGACAATTGATAAAATACAAAAATCATTTGAAAAATTTAAAGAAGAAATATACAAATTTTGTGATAAATTGTGTAAGGCAATAGCACATCTAAAAGGTAATCACACCATTGAAGAAAATGAAATTGATTATGATGAATTTGAGTTTGAAGCTGATGAAATTAATTCTGAATATGATAAAGATAAAGAAGAAGATTTTGAAATAACTATGTAATAGAAAGCAAAAAATTATCAACGCACTCCAAAATCAGTAAAAACAGTGGTAAAATATTATTAGGAGTGCGTGATAGTTTTGTAGATAAGGAGGATGATATTATGGCTACAAGACTATTAGAGCAATATAAATGGACTAAAGATGGTCGAAAATGGGTATTTTATTGTTGGATTCCTTCATTAAATGGCAAGAGAAAGAAATATACTTCTCCTGCATTTAAAACTAAAAATGAGGCATTAAAAGCTGAAAGAGAGTACTCTTTAAAAATGAATGTTGTAAAAGAAGATAAAAATATGACGTTTAAAGAACTTTATACTAAATATTATTCGTATCAAGAAGATAAAGTCAAACCCACTACTCTTAAAACATATAGAGATAGAATCAAATATATGCAATTATTAGACAATGTTAAATTAAAAGATTTAAGTGTCAAACACTACGAATTATGGAGAAAAGAAATCAATAAATTTGATATTAGCACAGCATATAAAAATGATATACAAAAATTTATTAAAATAGTACTTAATTGGGGAAGTAAAATGTATGATTTTGATTTTAGAAATTTTTATAATAAAATAACTAAATTTATTAATCATAATGAAATAAAAAAAGAAATGGACTTTTACACTCTAGAAGAATTTAAAAGATTTATAAGCAATGAAGATAATTTAAAATTCAAATGTCTTTATGAAACTCTATATTATTGTGGACTTCGTAGAGGTGAAGCTAGAGCATTGACTTGGAATGATATTAATTTTGAAGATAAAGAATTACGAGTAAATAAAAATATAGTTCAATTAGAAGGTGAAAACTCTCATAAATATATGGTAACGACGCCAAAAACCAAATCTAGTATAAGAACTATACCAATAGCAGAAACACTTTTAAATGACTTTAAAAGGCTATTAGAACAAGATAAAAAGACTTATGGATTTAAAAAAAATTGGTATGTGTTTGGTACTGATATTCCGATTACTAACTCACGATTAAGAGATAGAAAAAATCAGTTATGCCAAAAAGCAAATTTAAAGCAAATTAGAATACACGATTTCAGACATAGTTGTGCATCGCTTTTAATAAATAATGGTGCTAATATAACTATGGTTGCCAAATATTTGGGGCATACAAAAATAGATGAAACATTAAATACTTATTCTCACATGTTCAAAAACAAACTGAATGATATAGTAAATACAATAAATAAACTTACATAAACTTTGTTAAATAATAAAAAAACTACCAAAGTGGGTAGTTATATGGGTGGTTGAAACTCTAATTAATTTTATAACCCCCTTATAAAACAAAGTATCCCAGCCTCTCGGCTGGGATTTCAGGGGGTTTTGGTTATCACACCTACATTTTACTTCGTAGAGTGTGGTCATATCTCTATGACATATTAATCATAATATATTTTTTTATAAAATACAATAGTTTTTTATTTGGTTTACACTTTTTTTATAAAATATGTAAACTAGTCTAGAGTGTCAACCTTTTTAAGTTCTTCTAGTATTGGTCCAAATTCTGGATTGGTTTCAAATGTTAAAAGCATATTTATAAATTCGTCAGCATCTTCTTTTGCTTTAAGTAGCATCTTGAAGTCTCTCTTAATATTAGCCATTTTAAGACCTAATTCTCCACTTTGTCTTGTACCGAATAGATCGCCTTCACCTCTTGTTTGGAAATCATATTCACTAATTTCAAAGCCATCACTAGTGTTTTCTAAGAATCTAAGTCTTTCTTCTGATTCTTTAGCTACTAGTACACAATAGCTTTGTGTATCTCCTCTACCTACTCTTCCTCTTAATTGATGTAAAGTAGATAAACCAAACATATTGGCATTAAAGATTACGATCATTGAAGCATTTGGAACATTAACTCCTACTTCAATAACAGTAGTAGATATTAGGATGTTAATTTTATTTTTTTCAAAGTCTTTCATTACTTTATCTTTATCTTTAGGATCTAATTTGCCATGAATGATACCTATCTTACTAATCTTACCAAAAGCTTTATTCATTTTTTCTTCTAAATCATATACGCTTTCTTTTTCGCTATCACTTTCGGTATCAATCATTGGAGCTACGACATATATTTGATGGTTAAGTTCTAGTTCTTTTTTCATCATTTCTAGAACATCAGTAATATCTTTTTCTTTTTTAAATACTGTAATGATTTCTTTTCTACCTTTAGGTTTACTCTTAATTGAAGATACATCGGTGTCACCATAGATTGTTAAGGCATATGTTCTTGGTATTGGCGTTGCACTCATTGAAAGAACATCAGGACTTATTCCTTTACTTTTAAAAGTATCTCTTTGGTTAACGCCAAAACGATGTTGTTCGTCTGTTATTACTAGGCCTAACTTTTTATATTTTACATTCTCTTGAATTAATGCTTGTGTACCAATAATTAAATCTATCTTACCATTTTCTAATTCTTCATAGATAGTCTTTTTGTCTTTATTACTGGTACTTGAAGTTAATAGTGCTATATTAAGTTTAAATTTACTAAATATCTTCTTAGCCTCTTCATAGTGCTGTACTGCCAGTATCTCAGTAGGAGCCATTAGGGCTGATTGATACTTAGATAAATAATTAGCATATACTGCTATTAAAGCAATTATTGTTTTACCTGAACCTACATCTCCTTGTAGTAATCTATTCATTCTCTTTTTTATAGATAAATCATTAATTATATCATTAACTGCTTTATCTTGATCTAAAGTTAGTTCAAATGGTAAACTTTTAATAAATTTATCTAATTTATCTTTATCTATATTTCTTTCTATTGCTAAATTATCATTATTGATTTTATTCTTTAAATAATTAATTTTAAGTACATACATAAATAATTCTTCATACTTAATTCTTTGTCTTGCTTTTTTTAGTAATAAGATATCTTCTGGTACATGAATATTCTTAATAGCGGATTTTTTATTCATTAAATTATATTTTTCTTCTATATATCTAGGTACTAAGTCTATTACATCATAAACATTTTCTAAAGCTATAGCTTCAAATTTACTTATTTGTTTTACTGTTAATCCTTCTGTAGTATAATAAATAGGTTCTATTTTAGCAGATGGTGGTAATAAACCGAATCTTATATCTGATACTATTACTGTATTCTTTAGTTTATTATATTTACCTATAATTGTTACTTCTTTACCTGATTTTAGATCTGAATATAAATGAGCTCTATTATATAATGTTATATTAAGTATCATTGTTTTGGTACTAATTCTAAAGATCATTTTTTTTAGACTTTTATTTATATATATAGTAGTGGGTTGTCCTTCAACTATACCATCTATTATTATTTTATCTCCATCAGATAGATTACTTAAATCACTTCTTTTTATTATATCATAACGATATGGATAGTAATTAAGTAGATCTTCTACTGTATATATTTTTATTTTATTAAGTAACTCTTTGGTTTTAGGTCCAACACCTTCAATTGTTTCTAATTCTTTCATATCTTACAACTCCTAGTATAATTATATCAATATATTTATAAAATGTCTACTAAGTTTACTTATAGTTAATTTAAAAAGAAGAATACTTAGTATCCTTCTAATTAGTATTTTCTTTATATGTTAAATATCCATTACTACAATTAGCCATACTTACATCTGTTTTACTACTATCAAATGGTACTGCTCCAACAAGAGAAGTACAAAAAGTGAACATTATACCAGAACTTTTAACATTGGAAACATTCCAACTATTGGAGACATATATTTTTCTTAAAGAACCACTATTGTAAAACATATTTGACATATCAGTTACATTTGATGTATTAAAATTACTTAAATCTAAATTAGTTAATGAACCACAACCATTAAACATTCCACTCATATTTGTAACTTTACTTGTATCAAAGTTAGATATATCAAGATTTGTTAACAATTTACACCCTCTAAAGATTCTAGCCATATTAGTTACATTAGAAGTATTAAAGGAACTCAAATCTAGACTTATTAATGAACTACAATCGAAAAACATTTCCGACATATTAACAAGATTACTTGTATTAAAATTAGTTATATCAAGATTTGTTAACGAATTACAACCAAAAAACATTTCGTACATGTTTACTACTTTTGATGTATCAAAATTACTCAAATTTAGATTAATTAAAAGAAAACAATTGCAAAACATACGTTGCATATCTGTAACAGCACCAGTGTTAAAACTGGATACATCTATATTTGCTAAACTTGAGCAACCTCGAAACATTTCATACATACTTATCACTTTCGATGTATCGAATCCTGATACATCTATGTTTTTAAGACTTTTACTGTTGTAAAACATATAAGACATACTAGTCATATTACTAGTGTCTAAACCAGTTAGATCTAGAGTATCTACATTATCTAAATAAGCAAACATACCACTACCAATAGTATTAGCTTTTACCATTCCGTTTTCTCCTCCTATTGATACCTCATATAAATTATTATTATCTTTATCTATATACCATAACATTACACTACCATCTTGTTTTGATGATATATCTCTACTATATTTTGCATCACTTGGTACTATGTTATTTTTTTCTATTGTTATAGATTCTATTTGATTTCTAAGTACTTCAGTATTTAGAAATGTTGATGATGAACTAGATGGAACTGTAGTTTCATTTTGGATTACATTTTCTTTATATATTGCTCCAGTTCCTTCTCCATAGATATTAAATCTAAAATTATTATTACTCATAGTAATTGGATTATCTCTATTACCATCTATATAAATATATAAAGTATATATAGATACATTACTAGTTACTATTTCATTACTAGCTAGTGTTATAGTATCACCTTGTTTCTTATCACTAAAGTTACCACTTGATATTCTTTCATTATTACCATTATATAATTCATAGACAAAAGTATTTTCTTGTAAAGTAGTAGGTAGAAGATCTAAACTTAAATATAGATTCATAACAGCTGTATCATTATTACATGTTTTATGTAAATTTACTTCTATTTCTTTTATTAATCCTTCTTCTTTAGATGATACTGGTTTTAATTTACCATTAATCGTAGCTCCTCCAGTAAAATATATCTCTGGTAGACATAAGTTACCTGCAATACTAGTAGTACTACTACTCCATACATAATAAGCTAAACTACCAGTAATAGATAATACTAATAATACTATTCCAAATATCATATATAATTTATATTTATTCATAATTATTCCTCCAATAGTAAAAAGACTATAAAAGACTAGTATTACTACTAGTTACTTCATAGTCTTTATTAATATTATTATTTATATTTAAATTACAACCCCCCCCCGAAAATTAACTTGTTGTTAACTATATTCAATACTTTCATAGGTAGGGTCTCCTTTCTAATAATTATCTCTATCTCTTAAGAATGGTGGAATATCTAAATCGTTATCGATATCTATATCACTAGTTCCTTCTCTAAAGATGTCTTCTCTTCTAGTAGAATTGAAACTATGGTATAGTGGTTCGCTTTGATTTTCAAAGCCAGTTGCTATTACTGTAACGATTACTTCATCATTTAGGTTTTCATTAATTACTGCTCCAAATATTGTATTAATATCTGTATTAGCAGCAGTTCTAATTACTTCAGCAGCTTCTTCTACTTCAAATAATGTAAGTGAAGCACCACCAGTTACATTTATTATAGCATCTGTTGCACCATTTATTGATGTTTCAAGTAGTGGTGAAGATACAGCTTGTTTAGCAGCATCTGTTGCTCTGTTTTCTCCAGAACCTACACCTATACCTATTAATGCATTACCTCTATCTTTCATAATTGCTTTTACATCAGCAAAGTCAAGGTTAACTAAACCTGATACTGCAATTAAGTCAGATATTGATTGTACTCCTCTATGTAGTACGTTATCTACTTCTCTAAATGCTTCAAGCATTGGTGTACTCTTATCTATTAATTCTCTTAATCTATCATTTGGTATTACGATTAAAGTATCGACATGTTTCTTTAATTCATCAAGTCCTGATACGGCTTGATTCATTCTCTTTTTACCTTCGAAACTAAATGGTTTGGTAACAATACCTACGGTTAATGCTCCTAAATCTTGACTTATTTCAGCTATTACTGGAGCAGCACCAGTACCTGTTCCTCCACCCATACCACATGTAATGAAGACCATATCAGCACCTTTAATTGCCTCTTCTATTTCTCCTTTTGATTCAAGAGCAGCTTCTCTACCTATTTCTGGATTTGCTCCTGCTCCTAAGCCATCTGTTAATTCTCTACCTATTTGTAGTTTGATTGGAGCTAGAGAATTATTTAAAACTTGAAGGTCAGTATTAGCTACTATAAACTCAACGCCTTTAAGACCTGATTCTATCATTCTGTTTACAGCGTTACAACCGCCCCCACCTACTCCAATTACTTTTATTTTTGCTAACTGATCCATTTCTAAACCAAACATATTATTCATTTTTAATCCTCCTTAGTTCCAATAAAGTTTCCAAATATTTTGGTAATACTAGCTTTCCCCTTTGAATTCTTATTATTTGGATTTATTAGTAACTCTTCATCTTGCTCATCTATCATCGAATACTCTTTTCCTCTAACTTCCATCTTATCTATAAAGTATTTTATCATTCCAATTGAAGTTGTATATTTATTATTTCTTGCTCCAAGAGTATCTTCTGTATATATTATAACATCTTTTCCTAAAATTTCATAGACTAAATTTTTAAATGCCCTTATTTCGGTTAATCCTCCAGTTATTACTATATAAGAAATATTTTGTTTTGTCAATAGTAATATTTGTTTCTGGGCTAATCTAAGTAACTCTGCCAATCTATCCATAACTATCTCAGTTACTTCTATTTGGTTTAATTTAATTACTTCACCAGCAGTATTTTTAACCTCATATACATCATTCAATGCTATAAATCTTTTATGACTAGATGCAAATTTTTCTTTTATTTCTCTTGCATCAAATACATTTATATTAAACATATAGGCTAAGTCTTTATCAACATTAATTCCTCCTAATTGAATTGTTTCGGTATTCATAAGTTTACCTCTACTGAATACTGACACATTAGTAGTTTCGTGTCCTAAATTAATAATAGCTCCTATGTTTTTATCTAAATTATTATTTCTTACTTCATAATAATCTCCTAAAGCTGATACAGTAATATCTACTACTTCTAATCCAGCTCCTTCCATAACTGATAGGACTGAATAGACATTCTTCTTTGGAGCAGAAATCATAATTCCTTTTATTTCTAGTTTATTACCAGTTTTACCTACAACCTTAGTTTCTTTTTCTCCATCTATTAAGAAAGTTAATGGTAATACGGTTATAAGTTCATAGTCTTGTTCTACTTTAGAATATACTGAAGCTTTTATAAGATTATTTACATCATCTGTTGTTATAGCATCGCCAGTTATTTCTATTTCACTAGTAACAAACATAAACTTAGCATTATAACTAGGTACTCCTACTATTACTTTTTTTATATCAATGCCTAAATTATTATTTATTTCTTTAATTCCATCTTTAATAGAGTTAATAGCTAAATTGGGATCAACAATTAAACCTTTTCTTATTCCTTTTGCTTTTTGTTCATAAGTAGCTAGAATATTTAATTTATTTTTAAAGTATTCTCCTACTACGAATTTAATTGTATCAGATCCAATGTCAATAGCAGTATATATTTTCTTCACGATATCGACTCTCCCTAAAATGATACAATTTAATTATAACAAAAAATAAAAAAAAAGTATATATTTTTTATTCACTATTTAATTTTTTTGTAATTTTATGTCTAAAAAGACCTGAATTACTATAATAAATTATAATAATACTCCAAATTTTTACTTTTTTATATCCAGAGGTATTATTTTTATGACTTTAGGCATAAAAATACCTCAGAAAAACTTAAACTTACTTAAGACCTAGAGGCATTAAAAAAGAAATGAAAAAGAAATAAATTTATTTTAGCAATCTCTATTGACAATTGCTAAAATAGTGGTATAATATTGATGTATAAAAAGGAGGATGATGAATATGAATAATCCATATGAAGAAAATCTACAAAAGCCATTAGAAAAATATGGTCGTGATATTACTAAGGCCGCTAAAGATGGGAAAATAGATCCTGTTATTGGTCGTGATGATGAAATAAGAAGTATAACTAGAATATTATCTAGAAAAACTAAAAATAATCCTGTATTGATTGGTGAACCTGGTGTTGGTAAAACTGCTATTGTGGAAGGACTAGCTACTAGAATAATTAAAGGGGATGTTCCTAATAGTTTGAAAAATAAAAGTATTTGGGAATTAGATATGGGTGCCTTAGTAGCAGGAGCTAAATATCGTGGTGAATTTGAAGAAAGATTAAAAGCTGTTCTAAAAGAAGTAAAAGATTCTGATGGAGAAATCATTATGTTTATTGATGAGATACATATGATAGTAGGAGCTGGTGCTTTAGAAGGGGCTATGGATGCTGGTAATATGTTAAAACCTATGCTAGCTCGTGGTGAAGTTCATTGTATTGGTGCTACTACTTTAAATGAATATCGTAAATATATTGAAAAAGATGCTGCTCTAGAAAGAAGATTTCAAAAAGTATTAGTAAAAGAACCTAATGTTTTAGATACTATTACTATTCTTAGAGGATTAAAACCTAAGTTTGAAGTATTCCATGGTGTAAATATAAAAGATAAAGCTTTAGTAGCTGCTGCTACATTATCAGATAGATATATTACTGATAGATTCTTACCTGATAAGGCTATTGACTTAATTGATGAAGCTGCTGCTACTATTAAAGTACAAATGGAATCTGTTCCTACTGAACTTGATAATTTAGAAAGAAATATTATGAGACTTGAAATAGAAAAAGAGGCTCTAAAGAAAGAGAAAGATGATATTTCTAAGAATAGAATTGAGAATATTGATAAGGAGTTATTTAGTCTTAAAGAAAAAGAAAAGAATTTAAAAAATAGATGGGAAGAAGAAAAGTCTGTTAATACTAAGATTAGTAAAAAGAAAGAAGAGATTGATTCTGCTAACTTTGCTCTTGAGAAGGCTGAGAATAACTATGACTTAGAAGCTGCTGCTAAACTTAGACATGGTACTATTCCTAGATTAGAGAAAGAACTTAGTGAACTAGAAAAAATTAATAAGTCAGAGATATTATCTGATACTGTTGATGAGGAATCAGTAGCAGCTATTATATCTAAATGGACTAATATTCCAATATCTAAATTAGTTGGTGGTGAAAGAGAAAAATTACTTCACTTGGAAGAAAATATGAAGAAAAGAGTTAAAGGACAAGATAATGCTATTCACTTAGTATCTGAAGCTATTATTCGTGCAAGAGCAGGTATTAAAGATCCTAATAGACCTATTGGTTCTTTTATCTTCTTAGGTCCTACTGGTGTAGGTAAAACAGAAGTGGCTAGAACTCTTGCTTATGAGTTATTTGATGATGAAAGACATATGATTAGAATTGATATGTCTGAATATATGGAAAGTCACTCTGTAGCTAGATTAATTGGAGCTCCTCCAGGATATGTTGGATATGATGAGGGTGGACAACTTACTGAAGCTGTAAGAAGAAATCCCTACTCTATTATCTTGTTTGATGAAATAGAAAAGGCTCATAAGGATATATTTAATGTTTTACTTCAAATACTAGATGATGGTAGAATTACTGATGGTCAAGGTAGAACTGTAGACTTTAAAAATACTATCATTATTATGACTTCTAACTTAGGTAGTGAATATATTCTAGAAAACACTTCTAATAGTAATGAACTAGTTATGAATGAACTTAAGAGTACTTTTAAACCTGAGTTTATAAATCGTATTGATGAAATTATAGTCTTTAATTCTTTATCTAAAGAAGTTGTTAATGATATTCTAGATAAAATTATTAGTGATACCGAAGATAGACTTAAAGATAAGAATTTACATTTAGTAGTAACAGAGTCTGCTAGAAGATATATTATTGATTCAGCATATGATGAAAAATATGGTGCAAGACCTATTAAGAGATTTGTTCAAAGAAATGTTGAAACTTTAATTGCTAATGCTATTATTAATGACAAGATTAAATTTGGTAGTACTATCACTATAGATTTTCAAGATAATAAATTAATATTAAAGTAATGGAGTAATCTATTACTTTTTTATTGCTATAATTTTGTAAATAATGTCAAGTTTTATTGACTTTAGACTAAAAATAATATATATTTATTTTAGGAGGTAAGATATGGAGAATAAATCTCAATTTGATAATAATATGGATGATGTACTTAAAATTGTTAACGAACATGCTGATGAGGTAAAAAGAAAGGAAGAAATGGAAGCAGAGATAGCTGCGAGAAAAGCTTCTAGAAGCAGTGCTAAAATAGCTAAAAAAAATCAAGTAAGAAAGGATATAACTATGAGTATTGCTAGTGTAATACTTAGTTTGGCAATATTATCGAAGGTAGTTCCTTTTGTTCAAAGAGAAGCTAATGGTTATCAAAGTAGGCAAACTTTTTATCCATCTATTGAATCAGAACTAGTTGATGCCGGTTATGGTTATTTTGAAGATGGTGAGTTTTGTTTAAACTCTGGTAACGACTATTCTGGACTTGAACTTGTTATTGATAGTAGTGCTGAAGGGCTAGCTACATATGAATTGTATACTTCTGCTATTAGGCTTGCTAAAAACTATAATGAAGTAAATAAAGAGAGACAGAATAATTCGCATTCTGAATATGGAGATAGTGAAGAAAGTTGTTTTTCTAAAGAAATAACTGTTAGATGTAAAGGTGGCGATTATAAATTTAAACAAATTTATGAAGGTGGCGGTGACTTTTGTTCTGTTATGGGAGTAAATAATCATGATGAATCAACCAACTTAGCATCGGCTACTATTATTGATGCTGCTGAAAAAGCAAAAAATGGTGATAATGCCGAGTTTAATGAAATCGTTAATCAAGTTGTTAATAAAAATTTAGGAAATTCCAAAGGAGGAAGATAATATGAATACTATAGTTTTAGATGATGGTATTGAGTATGCTATTGTTAGAGAAGATGTTATTAATGGTACTGAATATACTTTGTTTACTAATGTAAATGATAATTCTAAGATATGTTTTAGAAAGACTGTTATAGAAGATGGTGAAGAGTATTATATTGGACTAGATAGTGATAAAGAATTTGATTTGGTATCAGCTCATTTTACTAAGAAATTATTAAAGGAAATAGATAGTTAGTTGAACTTGTCAATAGAAAGTAGACAATAAAAGAACATTAATTAAATCCTAGTTGATTTCTATATTCAACTGGGGTTTTATAATTTAAAGCGTAACTTGGCCGTAA